>JAESFJ010000087.1_pt1 | contig 132656 bp, 135 predicted proteins | sample 9266161 | NCBI WGS metagenome assembly JAESFJ01 (sample SAMN14506165, study PRJNA617096) | algae metagenome | isolation source: Calothrix sp. FI2-JRJ7 and co-occurring heterotrophs from granitic desert soil | place: USA: Red Pass Lake area, Fort Irwin, California | collected 2000-06-01 | reverse complement strand
ATACAGAACGTAGTGAAGTATCAGTTTAACTTCACAAATTTACGTCATACAGAACGTAGTGAAGTATCAGTTTAACTTCACAAATTTACGTCATACAGAACGTAGTGAAGTATCAGTTTAACTTCACAAATTTACGTCATACAGAACGTAGTGAAGTATCAGTTTAACTTCACGACTTTACGTCATACTGAACGTAGTGAAGTATCTCTTTAACCTTCACAACTTTACGTCATACTGAACGTAGTGAAGTATCAGTTTAACTTCACAAATTTACGTCATACAGAACGTAGTGAAGTATCTGTTTAACCTTCACGACTTTACGTCATACAGAACGTAGTGAAGTATCTGTTTAACCTTCACGACTTGACTAGATTCTTCGCTACGCTCAGAATGACAAGCTTTGCTCAGAATGACAAATATATTTTTTCAAAACTGGGATGCTCCCACTTTAGGTTTCCCGACGCACCTGCTGTTTGGTAGTTGCCGCTGTGTGTTAAATTTTTCCGATTTTGATTACAGCTAACAGTTAGTATAACCACTTATTTAAAATTCGCCAAATATTTATTTTAAAAATTCTCATAATTGAGATTTAATTAGTAACAATAAATACGCATTAATTTTTGTAATAGAAATAAATGTATAAAAATATAGCAGCAGTAAATGGAAAAACCAGGCTTCAGCAAGAAACCTGGTTTTGAGTTTTGAAGAATGCGTATAAAATAATGTTTTTGAATCACGAAAGTGATTAGTACGAATTTAATGTTTACACTTTCCGTGTTCGTGGTTATGATTATGCTCATGACCATGAGCGCAGCCTTGCAAATCTTGACGCATTAGTTCTGCACTAACCGCTCGTTGTGAATCATCAACAGGTTCCAAACCTATCCAAGCACTGATATTATCAACATCAAAACCGACTTCTCTACGTTCTCCGACTTGAATTAACGGGCGCCGAATCAGCAAAGGGTCTTGTATCATCAGCTTAATAGCAGTATCAGCATCGATTTTATCAGGAACCACTTCACCAGACTTGATGCTAGGCGCCGCTTTATTAAACCAGTCCGCTATTGGACGGTTGCCGAAAAATGACCTGAGCGCATCAGGTGTCCATGCATAAGTCCGAATATCATAGGTTTCTAACTCATGTCCTGCCGCTGTCAATAGTACTTTTTGCTTAGTATTGTTCTTACAACCAGGTTTCTCGTAAAAAACTACCTTTGCCATTTCCCTATCTACCTATCTAGAATTTTTTAGCTTTTTTGTTTACCGGGTCAAACTCATACCGCTGTTTTGGGTCAGTTTCTCCATATATATTGAAAGTGACGGTCGGAGTATCACCCATAGCTTCTACACAATGAATAGCATCACTGTTAAAACTAATAATGTCTCCAGGAAACAAAGTTAATTCTCCCGTCTGTTCAATCTGAACACTTCCGTTATGATTTTGTGTACGCTTCCAAAGAGTATTCTTTTCCTCTCCTTGTAATACAGCGACAATACCCCATGTCCCATGATTATGAATATTAGACTTAACACCTGGTGCAAAAGTAACAGTTTGAACAGTAAGAGGAAAACCTAACTCATCATATAAAAGTAAAACCGAAGTTTTATTATCAGATAACTCTTGTGCTTGACTTTGCACCCAGTAAGAATTAGTAATTAGGCGCCGAACCAGCATTCGTATTTCCGGAAGACGACTAGACTCATCTTCAGCACCCTTAAGAACATCTTCCACTTCAGTTAAAAATCTATACAGACGATAATTATCTCTAAGTAAATCCCATTCACGCGGAGATTTACAAGCTTGATATTGACCATCTCCACCAACAAACCAATCTCTATTTTTCATGCTCAATATGAAGAGTTTTAATTCCGAGTCATTTATTATATTATTGATAAAAAATAATAAAAGCGCCGATTATCTAGAGGCAGAATTTATATCGGCTATCGGCGCCATTACCCTTATTTAATTTTCTAAATAAACACTTACATATCAATCGGGCATTTCGTCAATGCTGCGTGGCTCAACTCGTGGTTGCTGGTTCATTTCGTGGCGGAAAACACTAGAGGTTTCATAAGCCTTCATGCGTACCCGTTGAATAGAACCGAGAGGTCGATGCTCAGGAATACAATGCCAGGAACTAAAAGACAGTACCTCATCAACATAAACACGACGTGCGGGACTATATGCATCCTGCGCTTTAATCGTAATTTTTGCAATTGGCTGGTACTGACTCTCCTGATCTGGCCAAACAACCGAAGCATCTTCTACAGGCATCCGCTCTAAACTCGTGCAAAGCTGCGTGCGTAACTCATATTCGGCGCCGTTCTCACGGAAGAAATCAACAACCAAATCTCTAAGAGTAGAATGATTATCGATTTTGATATGCTTTCCAATTAGGGGAATAAGGCTCTCTGACACAGGGACAGCGCTAATTTTAGCAATATAGTCTCCATAGCGATGTGCCGCCGTAGTAAAGAATGTCTCACCCAAAAGATGAGTTTCAGGTTTTGTCACTCCCAAAGAAGTAGGATATATTTCTAGCCCAACCTTTTCGGTAACAGCGTTTACGGTGCGAGCGACAGTAGTTAAAAGTTGCTGTGCTTCTTCAGGAACGGTAACAACTTTTTCCTGTGCCAACTGTTCTATAAGATATCTTTTAACATCACCACTTGGGAAAGTAGGGTGATTAATCATTAAAAAGTCTTGGGTAAGCGCATCTGCTTTCTGCTCCAAAACCTTACGTCCTTCAACCCCAATAACCTTAATAGCCATACCCCGAAACGAAGACACCCCATCAGGGTTAATATCACCAGGAGCGGTCGAGAACCGAATAATAACATCATAAGTTCGAGGTTCGCGGAATATACCTTGCCTCAATTCTACAGGTAAATTATCGTAAATCTTTAACACACCCTTAACGGCGCCGTGACCCTTAGCATGGGCACCGCGTAACGCATGACGATGCTTATCATATACAAAGCGTCGCATCCTCTCAAAAGAAGCAATTATGTCCTCAATAGTTTTGTCCTCATCAGGTTGCTTAACTTCTACCTCATCAGAGTATCGGACATACGACAGGTTTTGATTCGACATGAATGCTCCTTATTAATATAACCGCTGGAAGCAAAACACGCATATAGCACACTTAGTAGCATACAACACGTTTTCTATATTGTGTTTCTTAAAAGCCAATACAAACGTAGGGTGCGTGAAAGCCTGAACAAACTTCAAATAAAACGACACAATAAACTGCTTTCACGCACCATTAACAATTTTGAATAAATCTTCTGGTGGGCGGGTTAGAATATCAAATTTTACAAAACTTTTTCCCATCTTAATTTAATTAAAATAATCCTGATTGTCGCATTTTATACTCTATTTACATAAAATAACTTAACACTTACTTATATTTCTTGGACTTATTTACTGCAATAATAATGGATTACTGCTATTTGAGAGCTAATTTATCTAGCAAAGTTTACAGCAGCAGTTATAGGATGTTAGGAAGGTATGGTGAGTAAGTTGTCTCTGATAGATGGTTATGATGACTTTTTGCGCGAGTTAAAAGAACGTATCCGCAGTGCCCAAGTCAGGGCTGTGTTGTCTGTTAACCGGGAATTACTGTTGCTTTATTGGCAAATTGGGTGTGAAATTTTAATGCGACAGCAACAGCAAGGATGGGGTGCAAAAGTTATTGATAAGCTTGCAGGTGGCTTGCGGCAAGCGTTTCCTGAAATGAAAGGGTTTTCAGCACGCAATCTTAAATATATGCGGGCATTTGCTGAAGCTTACCCAGACGAGCAATTTGTGCAGGAGGCGTTTGCACAAATTACCTGGTATCACAATACAACATTAATGGAAAAGTTGAAGTCGTTAGAACAGCGCTTATGGTACGCCCAACAAACTATTCAATATGGCTGGAGTCGTAACGTACTTGTTCATCAGATAGAAAGTGGGCTATACCATCGTCAAGGAAAAGCAATTACTAATTTTGAGAATACTTTGCCAAAACCTGAATCAGAACTAGCACAACAAATCTTAAAAGACCCCTACAATTTCGATTTTCTGAGTTTAGGAAAAGAGGCAGAAGAAAGAGACTTAGAAAAAGGATTGCTAAAACATATCCGTGATTTTTTATTAGAGTTAGGGGTAGGTTTTGCTTTTGTTGGTAGTCAGCATCATTTAGAAGTAGATGGAGAGGATTTTTATATTGATTTATTATTTTATCATTTACGTTTACGCCGATTTGTGGTAATCGATTTGAAGATGGAAAAATTTAAGCCAGAATTTTCAGGTAAGATGAATTTCTACGTTGCAGCAGTTGATGATTTACTAAAACATCCTGATGATAATCCTAGTATTGGTTTAATTTTATGTAAAACTAAAAGTCAAACAATTGTAGAGTATGCGCTGCGGGATATAAGTAAACCAATTGGGGTTTCAACTTATCAACTACGAGATACATTACCAGAACAATTACAAGGAAGTTTACCTACAATTGAACAATTAGAGGCAGAGTTGGAAGCGGTTTCTATGGAAATTGAAGATAAGGAATAAATCTACTAATTATATCACGCCGTCTGTGGTAAATAGCTTAGAAAGCTTGTTCCATACCTCTAGGTTAAATATCATCATGCAACCTTTATTACTCATCTTCCTCTTCAGGTGGACGAGTGAGAATATCAAACAAAATACTGGCGCCTGCAAATTCGTTATTTACATCAATTTCCTTAATACGCTCGCAAATAGTTTTAGCCTGTTCAATATCACCAAGCTTTGCTAGCACTAATCCTGAAGCTGCATAAGCATTTAAATAAAGTCGAATTTGCGAGTCTTCTTTACGACTAGATAACACAGGTTGAAGTTGTTCCCAATTATCGGGTAAATTTTCTGAGTCTTTAATATTATTTATAACCTGGCTAGCTGTACTTAGTGCCATTTCATAATTATTTTTATAGTAAATAAGGGAATAGGTAGACCTGACCTATGTAGACCATATAATATCCAGATGCACAAATTTGCATTGTAAATGTTCGCTACTTAGTAAAAATAAATACCAAAATTTGTGTAAGTCTTATCATGTACAATTGAGTCAATACCACAGAAGTAGATTTTGCTTGAACTTAGTATTACGTCTTTTGATTCAAAAAATTATTACCAATAACACAAGCTTATAAACCCAAAGAGTAATCAAATGTGAGGAAACAATACTTTTATTCTACGTATTCCACAAATGGAAAATCTTTGGGTAAATCTAGCAAGCGTATGGCATTCGCCAACACAGTTACTAGCGCTTTTTGGCTTATCGGCGCCAATAAAAGACCCAGTGGCTGTATTTTTAATAATCATGGCGATTATGCTAGTCGCTCCACTAGTGTTTGAGCGGTTGCGTCTACCTGGTATTGTTGGCTTAATTATTGCAGGGGTGATTGTCGGGCCAAATGGATTAGGTCTATTGGCAAGAGATAGCACAATAATTTTACTAGGAACAGTGGGGCTACTGTTCCTTATGTTTATGGCGGGGTTGGAAACGAGTATAGATGACCTAAAACTCAACGCGAATAAAGCGATAATTTTTGGACTAGCAACCTTTGTCATACCAATGGTGTTAGGTACTGGCGCCATGCTGCTATTGGGTTATAATTTTTTAGCAGCTATTTTGGTGGCATCTTGTTTTGCGTCTCACACTTTGCTAGCACTGCCAGTTGCAACTAAACTGGGCATTATGCGAACCCAAGCGGTAACGGTTACTTTGGGAGGAACGCTAATTACCAACATATTAGCTTTGTTGGTATTAGCAGTAGTCGTTAAAGCTCATCAAGGTAGCCTAACCCTTGGCTTTTGGCTATTTTTGATACCTTCTTTAAGCATTTACACCTTTGCGACGTTGTGGGGAGTTCCTAAAATTGGTCGTTGGTTTTTCCAGAAATTTGGACATGATGATGGCGCCGAATTTATCTTTGTGGTTGCCACGCTATTTGTAGTGTCTTACGCAGCACAGTTAATTGAAATTGAACCAATTATAGGCGCCTTTCTGGTAGGTATTGCGATTTCCCAACTCATACCGCAACTTAGTCCTTTAATGAACAGGATTCAGTTTATTGGTAATACGCTGTTTGTACCCTTTTTCTTAATTTCTGTAGGGATGCTAGTAAATCCCTGGATTTTGTTTAAGGAACCACGCTCGATGTTGGTGTCGCTGGTAATGGTATTAGTAGCAATCATCGCTAAATTTCTACCTGCTTGGGGTTCAGGAAAACTATTCAAATTTGATTTTGCCAATATTATGGTAATGTTTGGGCTTTCCGTAGCTCAAGCTGCCTCAACCTTGGCTGCAATTACCGTGGCATTCAATATTAAGCTGGTAGACGAACTCACAGTTAATGGTACGGTAGCAATGATATTAGTTACCTGTATTGCTTCTCCTTGGATAACTGACCGTTGGGGTGCAAGCTCAAACAACGGTACAAAAAGTTCAAGTACAAATAGCCAACAGGAATTAGTTACCGTTGGAAACTATAAAGTGCCTCGTTATCGTATTTTGGTACCCGTCGCTAACCCAAATACAGAAGGGGATATACTCGAGCTGGCAATGATTTTGGCAAAAGCTACCGACGGAACCTTATTACCGCTAAATATCATAGTTGATAACCAACCAAAAATTTCAGGTGAGACAAAGATTCAACAGCAGCAGTTGCTAGCAGCAGCAGAAACTATTGCCCATGCAGCAGTGACAAACGTTGAAGCTATTGGTCGGTTGGACGACTCAATTGAAAAGGGAATTTTGCGAACTGCCTTCGAGCGCAATGCCAATCTAATTATCTGTGGTTGGAAAGGTTTTGCTACATATCGGGATAACTTTTTTGGCGGCGCCATTGATAACGTAGTACGTCGTACTACAATACCAGTATTGATTACACGCTTCACCCATCCAATTGAGACAACTCAACGAGTACTTTTACCAATTATCGAAACAGACTTAACTTCAGTCACATTTCTACGTACCTTAGCACTGACCCGTATTTTAGCGAATGAACTCAAAGCATCGGTACTACTATTACAAGTATCCCCTCCTCGGAAACGCTCAAAAGATATAGAAATTCCTGAAATTATTTTGGACATTCCGATACAGCGCATACAGGGAAAATTCACCAACAGCATCTTAAAAATTTTGCAACCCGATGATTTATTGATACTAACCCATAACAGTGATTCTACTATCCCAGGTCTACCCAGCTTAGGAATTACAACTGAGGCAATTGCTCGTAGTTCTAAAAGAATTTCTTTAATTGTTTTCCACTTTCCCAGTCGTATTCCGCTTTCAGAGGATAATTTAGCTACATTACAAACCCAAGCTTGACGGCGCCGCTCCGAGTCGCACTACCCAAGTAGGTGGCCTTCTTGTGGGGTGGGCGTCGCTTACGCCCAGCACATCTCTACTATCCGGCGCCTAAGAAATCTTTACGGGCAAGGATGCCCATTCCACAAGAAATTTTGAATTAAACTCATACATCATTTGTATTTTTTTAAATCTTCTAGAAATGCTATATTGACTTAAACTAAGCAGATAGTCAGAGTAATAGAAATATATGTTTGACTATGCGAAAGGTAGCTATAGTGATACTGAAGGCGCCTTCATTTTGGTAAATACTCATAACGTCACGATTGAACGTCAGTTATTTACCTTAGCACGTGAGATTGGACACCTGATTTTTCACCGTGTAGAGTACCAAGATATGTTTGTAATAAAAGAAACAAAAGAAGAACAAAACGCGAGCGACAAAGTAGCTGATTATTTTGCAGCGCATTTACTTGTACCCCAGTCCGAATTTGAGCGGATATACGCGCGCACTCAAGACATTGTTAAACTCGAACGGCATTTTCGGGTGAGTTACTTAGTTATTTTGAAGTGTTTGGCAGAAATGGGAATTATTGATTATTCCAAAGAAAAAACCAAAATACATGGAATCTACAAAAAACAACATGGCGTCAAACTACAAGATTCAATTGAATTACCCCCAGCACTGACAATAGAGGAATTTCCAGAGAATGAAAGATTTATATACCTAATCTGGAATGCCCTTAAACTAGGTAAAATCTCTGAAATGAAGGCTGCCGAACTTTTAAATATAACCGTGGAACAACTGCGGGTGCGTCGTCAAGAGACTGAGGTTTATGCAGTCGCTTAACGGAACCATTCTTGACGCTACAGCACTAATTGATTTCTGTTGGCTCAACGAGTGGGAATGGTTACAACAGCATTACAGCCGATTGTATATTTCCCAAGAACTTCTAGACTCAAACCAACTCTAACTTCCCACCCGTGAAGCTGCTAACCAATATTTAACTCCTCTAAGTCTTTCTGAGCGAGGAAATGTTTGCTAGTTTTTTAGAATTTGCTGTGAGGGCGCCGCTTTTAAGCATTGCAGACCGTTCGACAATTGCTATAGCTCGTCACCAGTTATTAATTTGTGCCAGCGATGACGGGTTAGTTATAGAAACTTGTAAAGCATACAGCATTGCCTACACGCGAACACTACGATTGTTAAAAGAGATGGTAGAGACTGGACACAAAACAGCGGTAGAAGTTGTAACAATGGCTGATATATTAATCAACCAGCGTGGTAAACACATATCCGCTAAAGTTCTGAGAGAATGGAAAGCAAGTTTAGGTATGAGCTAGTATTTAGCGGCAAATGTGAGTATTTTAATTTTAAAATTTAGTGTATCAACTGTTTCGATTTAAATTCTTTTAAACCTGGAGAGAGAAGATTTAGACTAAGATTCGCTACTATAGCGTATTTATACTGACACCAATTTGCTATTTTACGTAAGAATTATTAATTAATTATCCCGCTTGATCATTATTTGCCTTCTAACGTCTATAAAACGATAATAGACTTATGACAACAGTATAATTTTATACCTTATATCTCATTAACAATGAAAGCTTAGAGCTACACATGGTTGATATATAATCTTCAAAGCTTTTAAAGAGAAACAGTAAAATACTAGTATTTTTTCTGATGCAATGTAAAAAAAGAATCTAGTTTAATAGTAATTGTAAGTACTATTAAACTAGATAAATGCCTGTAGGACAACCGGAGTTTGTTTTTAACCCTGAGCCTCGATGCCCCGTAGTTTTGCTACTTGACACTTCAGGCTCCATGAGTGGTCAACCAATCAAAGAATTAAACGATGGAATTGTGACCTTCAAACAGTCAATTCAACAAGATGGGCTTGCTTCTCTTAGAGTCGAAGTTGCTATTGTCACATTTGGCGAGACGGTAAATGTGGCTCAAAAGTTTGTAACTATTGACCAGTTTGACCCTTCGTGCCTGAAAGCTTATGGTGCTACTCCTATGGGAGAAGCTATTAACTATGGTTTAGATTTGCTTGAGGAACGTAAAGAAGATTATAGAGAAAACGGTATCCAATACTATCGTCCTTGGGTATGGTTAATTACAGATGGGGCGCCAACAGATTATTGGCAGAATGCAGCACAGCGTGTTAGAGATGCAGAAAACAATCGGAAAATCTCGTTTTTTGCAGTTGGTGTCAAAGGAGCGGATATAGCGACTTTAAGCCAGATTGCTCCACCAGAACGTCCACCTATGTGGCTAGATGGATTGAAATTCAGAGATATGTTTCTCTGGCTAAGTCAGTCAATGAAGCAGGTTTCTCACAGCAAACCGGGAGGAACAATGATAAAGCTTCCTTCCGTGGGATGGAGTCAAGTATCTGTTTAAAAGGTGAGGTATTTTATGGGGTGGAAAGCTATTAGAAGTTCTGTTGAAGGAACTAGTCATAAACAGGGCGATATACCGTGTCAAGACTATAGTGAACGTAAAGTTATTGATGATGTGATTGTAGGTGCAGTCGCTGATGGGGCTGGTAGTGCCAAATTCTCTAAGATTGGTGCGGAGTTAGCAGTTCAAACTGCTCTTTCACACTTGGAGGAATTCTTCAAAAATTTCAAGGAAAAAAAGAAGCGTGATTTACAGCAACCAATACCAAAAAAATTAGCTAGGAAAGTTTTTGGTAAAATTTTAGATAAGGTAAAAGATGAATTAACAGCAAAAGCTTCTGAACAAGAATGTGAGTTGAACGATTTAGCTTGTACTCTACTAGCTTTTATTGCCACTCCCGATTGGATTGCTGCAATGCAAATTGGGGATGGCTTTATTGTAGTACGTGCTGAAAACTCCAATGAATATAAATTATTTTTTCCGCCTGATAAAGGAGAATATGCCAACGAAACAACATTTGTAACATCAAAGGATGCACATTATGAAATGGATGTGGATGTATTAGACAATCCTAAATTTATTTGTGCTTCCACAGATGGACTAGAAAGACTTGCAATTAACTTCCGTGACTGGAAGCCCTCCTCTGGCTTCTTTAAACCCTTTGAAGAAGGGCTAAAAATGACGGAAAACCTTGAGCAAGAAGAAGAGGATATTAAAAAGTGGCTAGACTCAGAAGATGTAAATACACGTACTGATGATGATAAAACTCTGCTTTTGTGCTTGTACGATGGAGAGAGTAAGTCTAAGGATTACTCATATGCACCATCAATAAATTTAGATTACATAAAGCCTAAAGAACCAGCAAAGGAAGCTGTTGCGTCTCCAATAATTAAGGACTCAGTAAAGGTTCCTTGGGATTTTCTAATAGTGAGCTTCGTATGTAATATGTTAGCAGGCTACTTACTAGCATCTTTATGGATGAAACCAAAACCAATAAAATGGATGACTTTTGGATTTGGCATTGCTGCTGTACTTTGGGTTTTATCCATTACTTTTATTAATCTATTTAAATGGTTTAATAAAACTCGAATAAAACCTATTAACTATAAATATGAGATTAAAAATTACAGTAAATTATTACAACTTATATACAGGATTCGAGCAGTAATAATTGTGACTTTAAGCAATACTATTTTAGGGTTGTTGCTAGGAATAGTTTTATACTTACCTCTTCGCTGATGTTAAAAAGATGATTTGAGACTACCCTATATGACACAATATCGTGATAGCAAAGGTCAGTCTATTTTGTTAACAAAAAAGCTGGCTAGTGGCGGAGAAGGAGCGGTTTGGCAAACAAATCGTAGTGGATATTTAGCCAAGTTGTATTTTTCTCATGATGCAGAAAGGGTCAAAAAACTGCAACTGATGTTGGCAAATCCACCAGAAGACCCGACAAGAAGCCAAAATCATGTTTCTATTGCTTGGGTACAGGAATTATTAATAGATATTCAGGGTAACTGTGTTGGTTTTTTAATGCCAGTTATTAGTCAAGTAAAAGAATTGCTCTATGTGTATAATCCTCAACATAGACTACAACAATCTCCAAATTTTAATTGGTATTACTTACATGCAACAGCATACAATGTTGCGCTTATTATAGGCGCACTTCATGCAAAAAGCTATGTGATTGGCGATATGAATCCGAAAAATTTACTTGTTAATGACAAGGGGCTAATTTCTATCATTGATGTAGATTCGTTTCAAGTGACAGACTCTAAACATGGAAAGGTTTACCGATGCAAAGTTGGCTTAGATGGTTTTATTCCTCCTGAACTACTTAATAAAGATTTATCTTCTTTGAATCAAACTAAATACCATGACCGCTTTCGGCTAGCTGTAATAATTCACTTTCTGCTTTTTGGCTACCATCCGTTTACAGGAAAATGGGTTGCTTTTGGAGAACAACCAGAACAAAACGAATATATTCGGCAAGGCTTTTGGTTGTATAGTCAAAATAGTCCTCTCCAAGCCACCCGAAATACAATACCTTTAAATGTTGTTCATCCAGAAATTCAGAAATTATTTTTAAAATGTTTTAACGATGGTCATACATCTCCCAGATTACGACCAACAGCACAAGATTGGTGTAATGCTTTGCGAATAGCGCTTTCTGATTTAATTGCTTGTCGCAAAGTAGCAAATCACTCCTATAGTAAAGTTTATGGCAAGTGCTATTGGTGTGAACGTGAACAGCAACTTGGAATAGACATTTTCCCACATGTGGCAAATGCAGTTATGCCATCACAAGCAAAACAGCAATCACCACAAGGGTCGCAAACTCTGAATGTTCCTGCAAACGGTGCTACTATGTTTACTCCTACACCGTCAAAGGGACAATCTCAACTAAAACAAAATTATAAATCGCAAGCACCAATAACCATAGCACAAAAAGGTGAGGATTGGAAAATTGTATTAAAAATTCTCGGTATTGGTTCTTTTATTACGGCTGCGATACCCATAATACATTCTTTCTTTTTTACAGTAAAAGTTAATGATTATAAATATCTAACGCAAAATAACTCTAATCAAATAACTCAAGAAAGTACAGAGACACCTAAGAAGCCTGTAGATTCAAATACTAGCCCAGTATATTATCAACAAGGAATAGAACATTATCAAAAAGGTAATTATTATGAGGCTATTAATCATTTGAATTTGGCATTAACAGAAACTCCTCATTTATCTGACAATATTAATCAATATCTTACAGAGTCCTATTTAGCACAAGGAATAATTGAAGCCAAAAATGGTAGGCATATAGTAGCTATTGATAATTACAATCAAGCAATAAATATCAACTCTAAGCACGCCGAAACCTACTATCAAAAAGCTTTAGCTTATCGTGATATGCAAAAATACGAAGCTGCAATTATTAACTACAACAAAGCTATTGATTTAAGTCCACAGAATCCTTACTATTACAACAGTAGAGGAGTTGTGTGTTATAGTTTAGATAAATTTAATCTGGCTCTTGAAAATTTTAATAAAGCTATCGAAATCAACTCTAATATTACATATTTTTATAGTAACAGAGGTAGAACTAATTATCAGCTAAAAAATTATCAAGCTGCAATCGATGACTTGACTAAAACAATTTCTGAAGAATCGAAAGATGGTTATTACTACAATTTACGAGGTTTTGCTTACTTTAAATTAGACAAACTTGAAGCAGCAATCAATGACTTTAATAAAGCAATTGAAATTAATTCTAAGGAACCTACTTTTTATACCAATAGAAGTGGTATATACGAGCAGCAGGGAAATATCTCAGCAGCTATTAATGATTTAGAAAAAGCTGCCGCATTATATTTACAGCAAGGTAATAAGCAAGAATATACTAAAAGAATAAATAAAATTCAGATATTAAAGTCAAGGTAAATAACTTTAATCAAAAAATATTCAATTGCCCATGAAACCATAAATAATACATAACTTCTATTTATTGCATCTCTAAATAATAATATAATTTTGATAAATTATTCAGAATTGTAACATATAGCAGTCCCACATGATTTGTGAAAAATACCTAAATGTAAAGACGCGATTAATCGTGTCTCCACAATGCGCGGATTTTAATCATCTTCCTCTTCAGGTGGGCGGGTGAGAATATCAAGTAAAATACTGGCGCCTGCAAATTCGTTATTTACATCAATTTCTTTAATACGCACGCAAATAGTTTTAGCCTGTTCAATTTCTCCAAGCTTTGCTAGCACTAGTCCTGAAGCTGCATATGCATTTAAATAAAGTCGAATTTGCGAGTCTTCTTTACGACTAGATAACACGGGTTGAAGTTGTTGCCAGTTATCGGGTAAATTTTCTGAGTCTTTAATATTATTTATAACCTGACTAGCTGTACTTAGTGCCATTTTATAATTATTTTTATAGTAAAAGTAACTATATGCGGCGATTAGAACATCTACAGAATTATTTGTTTGAATTAGTGCTTGATTTATATAGTGTTGTGATTTTGACGTATCTTGCCAATTATCAGCAGCAAGTATTAATAGTTGTTTAATATCATCCGGAACGTTAAACCAAGAAAACATAGTAAATTAAAATTTAATAGTTATAAATTAAATTTGATCCCCCCAACCCCCCTTGATAAGGGGGGCTTTGTATTTGCTCTTTTTCCCCCCGAATTTGCGGGGGGTTAGGGGGGATTAATTAAAACTGAGTCATTACATACAAAAGCAAAAACAGGATAATCCAAATAATATCCACAAAGTGCCAGTAAATCTCAGCCATCTCGATACCAGTGTGCTTATGGGCAGAATAATGACCCTGGCGCCGCGACCGCCAAATTACACCCAAAATTAACAGTAATCCGATAAAAACGTGTAAACCGTGAAATCCAGTCAAAATGTAAAAGCAGTTGGAAAACACATTTGTCGTCAGACCATATCCCAAATGCTGGTACTCGTAAATTTGACCAGCTAAAAATGTGGCGCCCATAATAGCGGTGACAAAATACCAAAACCGCATTCCCCAAACGCTGCCACGCTTAATTGCTGCATCACCAAGGTGAATCACAAAGCTACTGGAAACCAGAATAGCAGTGTTAATAGCAGGTAAATATAACTCTACCTCAGTACCTTTAGGCGGAAAAACAGGAGTTACTCCCTTAAAAAACAAGTAAGTTGCGAAGAATCCGCCAAACATTAGTGACTCTGAAGCAAGAAAGGTCAATAAACCTATAACCCTTAAATCAGGATGTTCCTCGTGGTGAGATGTATCTGTTGGTGTTACTGCTGTCATATAAGTTAAAAGTGCGTAGGTAGAGACGCGATGTTCCTCGCGTCTCCAAAGAGAGAATTTTTTAGGCGCCGATATTCGCAAGTCCATCTGCGCGATGATTATCAGTTAGACCATATTCATATGGCCCATGTGTAACAACAGGTAATTCTTCCCAGTTTTCAATTGCTGGGGGTGAAGCGGTTGTCCATTCCAGGGTTAGCGCATTCCAAGGGTTATCACCTGCAACTTCGCCTTCTCTCCAACTCTTAATGACGTTGTAAGTAAAAGGTATTACAGAGAAAGCTAATAAAAAGGCGCCGTAAGTGCAAAGCTGGTTAATAGCTGTAAATTGTGGGTCATACATAGCAACGCGACGAGGCATTCCTTGTAGTCCCAATTCGTGCATAGGGAAGAAAGTTAGGTGAGTACCAACGAAAGTTAGGGCAAAGTGAACTCGTCCCCAAGTTTCATTTAGCATTCGTCCAGTCATTTTAGGGAACCAGTGGTAAATACCTGAGTAAATACCAAATACTGAACCACCAAATAGTACGTAATGGAAGTGAGCAACTATATAATATGAGTCGTGAACGTGAATGTCGAAGGGAGTGGTTCCAAGCATTACACCACCAATACCCCCTAACACAAACATTGACAGTAAACCAATGGCAAATAGCATTGCGCTGGTATAGCGAATTTTACCCTGCCAGAGTGTTGCAACCCAACCAAATATTTTTACACCTGTGGGTACAGCAACTAACAAAGTGGAAATAGTAAAGAACATCCGCATCCAACCTGGGGTACCACTGGTAAACATGTGGTGAACCCACACAAACAAACCTACTACGCAAATCGCCAAGCTAGAGTAGGCAATTGCTTTATAACCAAAGATATGTTTGCGTGAATGTACAGGAATCACTTCGGACATGACACCGAAGACAGGCAGAATCATTAAATACACTGCCGGGTGCGAGTAGAACCAGAACAAGTGCTGATATAAAACGACGTTTCCACCTGCATCTGGTTTAAAAAATGATGTTCCAAAGTTGATATCAAACAGTAATAAAACTAACCCCGATGCTAATACAGGAGTAGATACTAACGCTAAAACTGAGGTTGCTAAAATTGCCCAGCAAAATAAAGGTAGTTGGTCCCAACGCATACTAGGTACTTTCATTTTGAGAATGGTGACGACAAAGTTTACCGAACCCAAAATTGATGAAGTACCTACTAATACAATTGCTAAAATCCACAAACTCTGAGCAATAGGCGCCGTTATCAGCGACAATGGAGGATATGCCGTCCACCCCGACTGTGAACCACCAAAAAAGAAACTCGCAACTAGCAAAAGTCCAGCAGGTGGGTTAAGCCAAAACGCAATAGCATTTAACTTAGGAAATGCCATATCACGGGCGCCTATCATTAGTGGTACAAGATAGTTACCAAAACCACCAATAGCACTTGGCACGACCCATAAAAATATCATTATGGTTCCGTGATTTGTCATGAAAGCGTTGTACAAATTTGGGTCAAGTACATCGGAGTCGGGAGTAGCTAATTCAGTACGCATTGCCACTGCCATCAACCCACCAATTAGATAAAATCCAAATGCAGTAACTAAATACTGTATGCCAATTACCTTGTGGTCAACGTTAAATGTAAAGTAGTCGTGCCATTTCCAAGCTTTTTGATGAGTGGTGTGGCTGGTAACGACCACATTCTCTGGTTTTTTGCCAGGAGGACTATTTTGTGGAAGTTGTAACGTCATAAAATTCGTATGAGTATAGATTATCCACCCCCTTTGAAGGGGGAAGATGTTAGTGAGTTTGTAAAGCTGCTGCTATTTGTTGATTTTGTACGCTAGCAATACGATTTGATTCCAGCCATTCTTGATATTCATCAGGTGTATGAACAATGACTTGAGAACGCATCGAACCATGATATCCTCCGCAAAGTTCTGCACAAACTATCGGATATGTACCTGGTCTGGTAGCTTTAAATCTTAAACCCGTTGCTTGTCCGGGTATAGCGTCTTGTTTGAGTCGGAATTGCGGTATCCACAAAGAGTGAATAACATCCGACGCGGCAAGATTCACTTGAACATCGGCACCCACAGGTACATGTAGTTCACCAGATGTAATATCAGTTTCAGGATAGTTAAATATCCAAGCAAACTGCATACCTGTTACATTCACAACTAAATCTGCTGCTTTACCTAAAACTTTTGGGTTGGCGCCAATACCAATACCTGGTTGAGGTACATTTACCAATTTTTTTACAGGTGTTTTAATTGGTGTTTTAACAGGGAGAGTTATAGGTTCTTCAATAGGCGCCAGTAATGGTGCTTCAACGGGTGCTTCTTCTAATGATGCCTCCTGAGAAACTTCATTTGGCGCCAACTCACTGCTGTCTGAAGCTGGTTCTGGAATAACTTCGTCTGTAGGTATTTCTTCAGTCAGCGCTTCAATATCAGAGTCGTTTAATGTCGCAGCTAAGGCACTTCCCTTAACTGGTGCAGCAGCATGTTGAGCCATTGAATGATGCCCTACACTCAAACCACCCATCTGCGTATATACATCAACGCTGTATATTCCAAGTCCAATGACTATTATCGAGGGAATCGCTGTCCAGAAAATTTCTAACGGGAAATTCCCTTCGATTAACGTTCCATCACGGTCATCATCTTGACGACGCCGATATTGAAACATGAAAATGACAATGGCGCCTTGCACTATCAAAAACAATGCAGTACCAATACCAACCAAAATTTGGAAAAATCTGTCTACTAGTGGAGCTTGTTCAGATGCTTGCACTGGTAACAAACTAGCCGAGTGCTGACCTACCCAGATGCTTACAAGTGTAACGAGTATGCCAGCAACAAGGGTCAAAAGAGAAACAGGGACTTGTTGCATACTAAAAACGATAAGTGTTTCTTGAAAATATAGAAACCTGCTTTCTTCGTTGATGACATGTAATAAAAACAACGATTTTGCGTAGAAACCAGGTTTCTTTGCATAGTTAATAACTTGATAGCAATTGGCTCTTACACCTTTAAACCTGTTTTTACTATTTCTAGTTTTGACACACTTTGATAGATTTTAGTTAAATTTTTAAATTTTTTTAATATCTAGATTTTTAAAAACATAAATATAGAGACGCAAATTTATGCGTCTCTACAACGTGTTATAAAAATATTTAAAAACGAATTGTAGCACAGGCAGGATGCCTGTGCAGTTAATTAATTGTCTAACGACGCATGAGTGTAGCAATTTTTCGAGCAAATTTTGGCACAAGCTTCACAACCAATACAATTGTCAGGATTTTTTACAGTCATGACTTTCTTTTCAATTTCATCGTCTTCTTCATCTTCGACGAACTCACCCTCTTCATTCATTGCTTTTAACAGCAATACATCGTGTCCACAGATTTTGAAGCATCTGCCACAACCGATACATTTATCTTGGTCAATTTCTTGAACAAATTTAGGTGTCCAAGTTTTTCCACCAAATGTCAAACCTGTTAGAGTAGCCATGTGTTAACCTTCAGCAATTTTGTGTTTAATTTTGTGCTAGATTTTACTCGATGCACTAGTACTTTATTCACTCTCTAATTTTGATGTTATCAGATGCTTTTTTTTGAAAAAGTAACATTATTGTCTATGTTAAAAAATTGTTTTTATTCTTTTTTGTAAACACGCTTATAAACTATTTTTAATTTGTAATGCTAATAATTTTTATTAACTGCTTGTTAGACAATAAGGTAAACGCTTTATCCTTCAATGCTTGGTTGATATTTGTTGTCAATTAATAAAAAAATCATAATATGGTGCGTGACGTTACGGGGTTATTTGCTTCGCTTGAGTTTGTTGTAAACGTCACGCACCCTACAATATTATTTATGCAAAGGGTTATTTTAGTTACAATTTTATATTTTTTATTATTTATTAATAATATTAACAAAGGCGCCGAAGTTTTAAATATAGTCGCTTGTGTTACTCAAGAACTATTAGCTTGTACAAATAAATAAATAGGAAAGATTAGGAAATTTTATTGGGGCTATGAATATGAAAAATCAAGACATCTTGGCTCGTTATGAACAACTTTGTAAAGTTGTTTGTGGAATTGTTATGAATAGAAAACATTCAGCATAAAAACGAATCGACTAATAACCCTGAATAGTATTCAAATCAAAGTATTCTAAATACTTATATGAACTAACATTCTGCTATCCAGGGGCTAATTAATAACCAAGCATACGAATGAAGTAATGTGGCCATTACCTTATGCCTTACACAATTCCAAATAGCAGTTGCATTGAATGCGATAAATGTCGTCCTCAATGCCCTGTGGGTGCTATCAAGCTTGTAAATGACGAATATTGGATTGACCCTTGTCTATGTAATAACTGTGAGGGTTTTTACTCCGAACCTCAATGTTTGACCATATGTCCGACTAAATCTCCTATTCCCTTACAGGTGAAACGAGGAAGATGCAAGATTGAACCACGCGAAGTCACTAGTTCAAATTTATTTGCTAACGGCAAGAATAATCCCTTTGCTTCTGCAATTGCAATTTGGGAAGCTTCTAATGTTTTAGCACAACGCACGTCTTTACCGTGGGAACTAGATGAAAATGGGTATATCTGCTATCGGCGCCAAGTTAACCAAGGTAAGGGTAACATAGCTTTTCACCTTGCAGTACCATTTAGTGAAAATCAACTTGCGACAACAACAGCAGCAGTTGAAGCTTTGGATATTCGCGCTGCACTTGTAAATCTAATTTTTGCGGCACATGCAACTGCCGTTAGCGAACCGTGGAAGCAAGAGTTTGTTATAGATGACAAACAAATCGAGAAATATTTGGGATTAGAGAAGCGTAAAGACCTCAATAAAACTGCGAAACTAACATTAATGAAAAACTGGGTTCGCAGTTGTTGTTCGCTAATGACATCAATTAGTTGGGCACAGCAGGGTAGAGTACCAGGATTTGAAATAGAAAAAAGTCCCTTGTGGCACTTGGTGGATATTCAGCACCACTTCCAAGAAGACGACAAGGGATGTAAATATCTAATTGGATTAACTTTTAAAGTCAAAGCTGGAATTTGGGCACAATATTTTTTAAACAAGCAAGGCTGTAAACAGCGTAACGCCTATTTTCAATATGGTAGTTTGCCTAAATCGCTGTTAAACACTGTTATGAGTATATGGCAGCAACATGAAGGCGCCGCGCGTTTAATGTTGTGGTTATTATTCAAAACCAAAATGGGTAACTCACAGCGAATTACCGTCCCTACATTACTTCGCGTTGCCTATGGAGAGCAAAAAGTTGCCACAGCTTGCAGACAGCGTGACGACCGCAAACGGTTACTGCGTACCTTTGAAAGTGACTTAGAAGTGCTAAATCACTACGGTATGAAACCCAAATTCGACCCCGTTACCTATCCACCTAACATTCAACCAATGTGGGCAAAGCTAGTTGATATTCCTGAAGACCCCGATGAAGCTATCGAATTTTGGATTAATGACGGTGGTGGTAAGTCACGTCTCACCGATGCAGGTCCAAGAGGCAAATGGAACTTACTTATGAACGCACGTATTTTGTCATTCGACCTGCCACCCGAACTTGAGCAAGCACTATCCGAAGCCGAAAAAAAGCATCTTGCCACAACAAGAAACAGAAAAAAAACTAAAACCACATCTGGACTAATAGGTGACCAAATTTCGCAAGCAAGAAAAAGACTCAATATGAGCCAGCGCGAACTAGCTAAACTCGCAGGCAAAAGTCAAAGCTGGATACGCGACATCGAAAATGGGCGCCTAAAAGTTAAGTCAGAAGACCAAACAGTTCTACGCAAAGTATTAGGTATCGCATAGAAACAGGTTATTTATTTTATAGCTAAATGATTCACGTGCTTTGTGATTGACACGCATTGTAATTGACGTGCATTGTGCTTGACATGCCTTGTGGGATGGGCGTCAAAAGCCCGTCCTCTACATATACTGTCTCATTTACAAAGCCCCCATCAATTCCATACATTTCTTTAAAAGGAAATTTTACTTCCTTCAAGGCAAGATGTAGGAGATTATGCTATTCGAGTTGGCGAAGCAGTTAAAACCCTAGCAGAAGTTGAGAATCGTACACCAATTGCAATTTTAGGTGAGTTGCTTACAACATTTCCTACCATTCAAATTCAAGGATTAGTTTCTCAAATTCAGGCGCCTATTGAACGGTTACATGAAAACAGTGTTTATGAAAGCAGTGGTGGTAAAATAACACTGTTTGGTGTAGTTTTTGACAAGTTACGAAAAATTAATGCCTTGCCTGCCGATGAATATTATACATCGCTATGAAGGCTTATCAAGAACGTCTACCAATTTTATGTGTAGGTAATTTGACCAAGGTAGATGATATTTTGATTTTGAATGATTTGCAAAAATTTGAACTAGATAATATATAGTCAAAATTAAATTATTGTTACATTTTCATCCCTCACCATGCAAAAAACGCCATCTATCGCTTTTGCGTTCAATTGGTAGGATCGAAAAGACGCTACATCAGTATTGGGTGGGGCGCGTCAAAAAAGCAGCGAAAACATTGGCATTTATTCCATTTGGTGGTAAAGAGACAAGCTTTAGTCCCAAAAATACAAAACCTATTCATCGGTCTGATGAATATCGATATTCTTTTACTACTATTGACCCCGAATTACTCCAAAAAATCGCCACCTAATGATACGGGAAAGAGCTATACTCACTAGCATTAGAACACATAGACTAATGTAACTAATTACAGTCAATGTATCTATGTTAACTTTCTCAGCTATGGCATAATTTACTAATCCAATTAATCCTGTACTGCTTACTCCACTAACAAGACCCGCAAAAACGGCGCCTATAAACGAAGTTCCAGAGGTTTTTTGAAGTAGCGAGAGAAGTTTCATTTCACCGTACTTTACGAGTTTTTACCATGAGCAAGATATTTGCTTTTATACTAATAATTTTACTTAGCTTTACAATTACATATCCTGCTCAAGCTTTTACCTGTCGTAATTATAACGGTCATCAGGTTTGTATTCACAGCATTAAAAGAAGCGCCAAAAATCACTGGGAATATCGCGCATCGGTAAGTATTGACGGCACCAAAACACCTGTTGAACTCTACAATTGTCGTCAGCAAATTTATACTCAAAGTAATGGCAAGGTTATATCGTTTGGAAAAGATGACGCAGGCGCCGTAATTTGCAGCTTTTTCAAGAAGCGTTAGCCTACATTCCAATGAAAAGTATTAATTAAGTAAAAATACTTATAAAACTTTACGATTGTTGTTAAATGATACGCATTTAAAATCATGAAAAAATTGTATCGTTTATTCAGAGCAATCTCAGTGATTGAGTATGCAGTTTTTTCAAAAAGGCGTAAATAAATATTAGTGAAAGTAACTAAAAGCAATATTGGAGCGATAATTTTGCTTTTCTTGCGTCCTGGCTTTGTGCCAAGGACGCAAGTAACCTTGAGGTCTTAATTATAGCTATAATCAACTGCACGCGCACCTATTATTTGCGGCGCCTCAACCTTCAAAATCATATTATCAGAACGGGCACTCAAAAGCGGCGCCCCCAAATTCAAAGAAGCAAACGGACTTTCTGGGGGAACTTCTAATTTAGAACCAATGAAACCAATATTAAACTCAAACTCAGCCGCAAAAGACATTATATTTGCATCTTTAGTACTAAAACTCAACCCTTTTAACCACTGGCGCCAGTTAAACCAACTTTTCTTATCGAAATCAAGGGTACACAGAGTTTTACCTCCTTGCTGTACAGCAACACGCTTATCGAGCCAAGTAAAATCAGCAAGTTCCTTGGGTAATCCCCAAATTTCTCGACCACCTGCCACCGAGTCAGAATTATCTACATATATATGTGTTACCCAAGCACCAATCTTATCTTGATATTTAACTAAAGCAGGTGCAACAATTAACTCGCTGTATTCAAGTACCGAACCTGGTTGGTAATTTGATATATATACTGCACCAACCGTTTTACCTGGAAAGACCGAAAAAATCTCAAACTCAGAAGGAATCAACGCACGAACGCGGTTAGTATCTACCAAATGTAAAGTTTGCACCGCATAACCCTGCAAACTCCAAGGCGCCATTGGATATGTCATATTTACCCTCGCTAATACCAGCAAAGTATATACCGCGTCCGATTGCTGGTACTACTATCGAAGGTTTTAGGTTTATAAATATAAGCTTTTTCGCTTACCTTCCCCCCGTAGTACTACTGGTTAACTCAACCAGTAGTACCAAATATCGTGATTTAAAGATTCGGTAGTAATTCAGAAACCCGTAATCACTTTTTCCTGCTTGGAGACATATAAACGCGCTTGTGATAGAAGTTATAATCCTTATATAAAATTCCATTAACAAGCAATCGTATGAGCAACTTTCCACTTGTAGCTCCTCCACCTGGTTTTGAACAGTTGAGCAAAGAAGAACAAATCGTTTATGTTCAGCAACTTTGGGATATAATAGCTGCTAAACAAGAAGAAGTTTCTACACCTCAGTCGCATATTGATATAGTTCGCGAACGCATAACTTCCCACGAACCAAATAAAGGTACTCCTTGGACTGAAGTGAAACAACAATTACTTAATAAGTACCGTGAGTGCTAATCTACCTATAATTTTTGACCCAAGAGCCATCGAAGATATTGATACGGCAGTTGAATGGTATGTGAAACAGCAATTAGAGCCTGCTGTCAAATTTATAGAAGCGCTTGATGCTGTAATTGTAATGATTTCACAGTATCCAGAAGCTTATCGTGAAGTTGATACTGATTTCACAGTATCCAGAAGCTTATCGTGAAGTTGATACTGGTATTCGCAGAGCATTAATGCAAAAGTTTCCATATTGTGTATATTATGTTGTTGCGAGTAATAACATAACAATTTTTGCTATTTTGCACGCCCGCCGTGTCCCTGATGCTTGGAGACAAAGATTTGAGTAATTTGTAATATTAAGCTAATCACAAGATATTAAAAATGTTCTTGTGGGGTGGGCTGTCTCTTGCTCCACCCTATATATATTTGGAACGGGGCAAGAGAAAGCCCATTCCACTCTTATAATTAAACATTCCACAAGATTTAATTAAATTTTTAATCACTATAAAAAATAAAAACCCACACGCTTCATTAGCCAATGTGGGTTTATTGATGTTCCCAAGTTCAACTTGGGAACAGACTAATACAAGATTACTTAGATTCAGTGAAGTCGGCATCAATAACGTCATCACCGCTTCCACCACTTGAGGCGCCACCAGCAGAACCAGGGTCAGCACCAGGGGCACCAGCACCAGGGGCGCCAGCGTCACCACCTTGTTGTTGATAGATGCTGCTACCAACTGCAAATAGTGCTTGTTGCAATTCGGGCATAACGCGCTTGATTTGCTCGTCGTCTTCTTTTGCAACAGCGTCTTTGAGGTCTTTGACTAAACCTTCAACTTTGGTTTTGTCTGCTGCGGGTACTTTGTCACCAAGTTCTTGAATTTGCTTCTCTGCTTGGTATGCCAAAGAGTCAGCTTGGTTTTTACGGTCGATTTTTTCACGACGTTCTTTGTCGGTTGATGCGTTTTGCTCTGCATCACGTACCATGCGCTCAACGTCGTTCTTGTCGAGAGTCGAGGCGCCAGTAATACTGATGGACTGTTCCTTACCTGTACCCTTGTCTTTAGCTGTTACGTTCAAAATACCGTTAGCATCGATATCGAACACAACTTCAATTTGGGGAACACCACGAGGTGCAGGAGGAATACCATCAAGACGGAAAGTTCCTAAGCTCTTGTTGTCGTTGGACATTTCACGCTCACCTTGGAGGACGTGAATTTCTACGTTTGTTTGTCCGTCAACTGCGGTAGAGAATACTTCTGACTTCTTGGTAGGAATGGTTGTGTTACGAGGAATAATCTTGGTCATTACACCACCCAAGGTTTCTACACCTAGAGACAATGGTGTTACGTCTAACAATAAGATACCAGTAACATCACCAGCCAATACACCAGCCTGAATTGCGGCGCCAACAGCTACCACTTCATCAGGGTTTACTGTTTGGTTGGGGTCTTTACCTAACGCAGTTTTGACTAACTGTTGTACTGCGGGAATACGAGTCGAACCACCAACTAGTACAACTTCATCAATATCAGTCTTGCTGAGTTTTGCGTCGCGTAACGCATTTTCAACAGGAATGCGGCAACGGTCGATAAGGTCAGAGCAAAGTTCCTCAAAGCGAGCGCGTGTTAGCGTTGTGTCGAGGTGCTTGGGACCATCTTGTGTTGCAGTGATGAAAGGCAGGTTAATTTCTGCTTGGGTAACGCTCGAAAGCTCGATTTTGGCTTTCTCTGCTGCTTCTGTTAAACGTTGTAAAGCTTGCTTGTCTTTACGAAGGTCGATACCTTCCGCTCTACGGAATTCTTCAGCGAGGAAGTCAACGATTTTTTTGTCGAAGTCGTCACCACCTAAGTGGGTGTCACCAGAGGTTGCAAGTACTTCAAATACTCCGTCTCCTACTTCGAGGACAGATACGTCGAAAGTACCACCACCAAGGTCAAATACAAGGATTGTTTCATTACTCTTCTTATCAAAACCGTATGCTAACGATGCAGCAGTAGGTTCGTTGATAATCCGTAATACTTCAATACCCGCAATTTTACCTGCGTCTTTGGTTGCTTGACGTTGTGAGTCGTTAAAGTAAGCAGGTACGGTAATTACTGCCTGAGTAACAGTTTCACCGAGATACTTACTAGCGTCTTCAACAAGCTTACGAAGAACTTGTGCGGAAATTTCTTCTGGTGCAAACTGCTTACCTGCCGCTGGACAGTCTAATTTAACGTTTCCACCGCTTTGTAAAATTTTGTATGAGATTTCCGTAGCTTCATTTGTAACTTCCTCAAAGCGGCGCCCGATGAAGCGTTTTACTGAATAAAAAGTGTTTTCGGGGTTCATTACCGCTTGACGTTTGGCGATCTGGCCAACCAAGCGGTCGCCATTTTTCGCAAACGCGACAACAGAGGGAGTGGTACGAAAACCTTCAGCGTTAGCAATAACTGTGGGTTTACCACCTTCCATGACTGCCACGCAGGAGTTAGTTGTTCCTAAGTCTATTCCAACTACTTTTGCCATTGTAGGTGCTGGCTCCGTGTAACTACAAATTAATAAATGGACGTAATAAGGACGAGAAAATTAAACCAACTGAGTCGCTAGTTGCGACCAGTTCAGCACTTCAAACCTTAAAATTTGGCTTTCGTGGGGTGAAAACCCATAACTATGCTGATATATATACTGAGCCTGTGTAGCCTGTCCATGAAGGGTGGTTTCCCGAACAATTTAACGGACGGTCAGCCAATTGGCTTCATGCAGCAGCTTTCAAACTCACAATTTGTTTTATTTCACTTCGTCTAATGTATGAGAAATAATACTGTAAGTAATTCGCGTCAACCGTAAACCCTAAGTGGTGTTTGCCGCCAAAATCCACTATAGTCGCAATATTTGGCATAAAAATCAGCATCTGCTCAGTGCTTAATTCGAGTGGCGCCTTCAAAATACCTAACCTTAGATGCAAGATATGACTTAGGCGTTAAGGCTAACGTAACAGATAAATCAATGTTGATTTCGAGCCAAGACGTTTATATATAGCGATTAAACATGACTAACTCAAATGGAAACAACGGCGACAGCATTAAAAAAATTCGAGAATTAATCAAAGATATCGACTTCGCCATGCTAACGACTGTTGACAGCGAAGGCAAATTACACAGTCGTCCCATGTCAACCAACAAAGAAGTCGAATTTAATGGTGATGTATGGTTTTTTACCTACGCAAGCTCACTTAAGGTCTCGGAAATTAATCAGCGCCATGAAGTAAACGTTAGCTATGCTGACCCTAAAAAACAGAGTTACGTTTCGCTGACTGGTACAGCAGAAATTGTCAGAGATAGACAAAAGCTTGAAGAATTATGGCAACCTCAGCTTAAAGCATGGTTCCCTAAAGAGCTTGATGAACCAGATATTGCTTTGTTAAAAGTTAACGTCGAAAAAGCTGAGTATTGGGATTCTCCTTCCAGTATTGTTGCTAATGCTATTAGTTTGGTGAAGGCTGTTACTACGGGAAAACCTGCTAGCAATGTCGGAGAGCATGAGAAGGTAGATTTGAAATAAATACCTATCCCTTAAAAAATTAGCATCTGAAAGGAAATGTACTGTACCGGATTTGGTTCGCGAAGCGCTTGAACAATACGATTCGCGCGAGCTTTAAAAACTCTCGAATACGGAACCTAACAAATGCTCCATGCTTTAGATGTTGGGTTCCGTTCCTCCACCCAACCTACAATTGATAGGTGCCTTTTACAGCTAACCAGTTACTAGCAATAGGCATTCGCCATCCTGTACCGAACGCTCGGTCTGTTATTTTGATGCCAGGAGGCGCCTGTCTTCGTTTAAATTCGGCGCGTGCTACCATTTGAATGACTCGGTTTACTGTGGCAGCGTCATGTCCAGCAGCTACTATTTGAGCAGCAGATTGATGTTCGTGTATGAGTTTTTGTAAGATATCGTCCAAGATTTCGTATTCTGGTAATGAGTCTTGGTCTAGTTGTCCGGGTTTTAATTCTGCACTTGGTGCTTTGACTAATATATTATTGGGGATTATTTCGGAATTAGAATTTAACCAGTTACATAACGAATAAACTCGTGTTTTTGGAACATCGGCAATAACTGCGAGTCCTCCATTCATGTCACCGTATAAAGTACAGTAACCTACAGCCATTTCTGATTTATTACCAGTTGAAAGCAGTAAATAACCAAATTTATTTGCCACTGCCATTAGTAAATTACCGCGAATTCGGGATTGAATATTTTCTTCAGCTAGCCCAAATTCTGTACCTGCGAATAAACCAACTAAAGCATCGTCAAACCCTTGCATCAAATTACCGATAGGAATAGTTTGTGTTTTTATACCAAGGTTGTCACCTAGTGCTAAGGCATCACTAATTGAATGGTCAGAACTATAGGGTGATGGCATTAAAATACCGAGGATATTTTCTTTACCAAGGGCAGCAGCAGCAATAGCGGCAACAAGCGCAGAGTCTATACCACCGCTTAAACCTAAAATAGCTTTAGAAAAGCGGCATTTTTGGGCATAGTCACGAACTCCTAACACTAAAGCACGCCAAATTTCTTCGTCTTCGCTTTCACATGCTGAAATAATCGAACTTGGTAGTAAGTCGTGGCGCCCCCCTGAACAGTTACTATCAAATTCAATATATGCTAAATCTATATCAAAACCTGCTGCCCGACAAACAATCTCCCCCTCACGGTTGAGTGCAAAGCTGTTGCCATCAAATAACAAATCATCATTACCACCAACCTGATTAACATATATTATTGGATGCTTATATCGAGACGCGCTGTATCGTAGCATTGCTTCGCGTAACTTTTGCTTGCTAACGCTGTAGGGTGAAGCAGATAAATTGATGATAAAATCTACACCTAGAATCGCTAAATCTGCAATTGGGTTGATGGCATAACTACGTTTACCCCAATATTCTTCATCATTCCATAAATCCTCACAGATGGTAACACCAATATTAATGTCATCTAAGGTAAAGTGATTAGCTTGTAACCCTGGTTCAAAATAGCGATGTTCATCAAAAACGTCATACGTTGGTAAAAGACGCTTATGAAAAATTTGTTTAATACTGCCTTCGTCAAGCAGTGCCATGCTATTAAATAAGCCTTTACCACCGTTATCAAGTGCCTTTGTATTTGCTTCAACAGTGCCAACCAACACAGCTAAATTTTCTGGAATATCTCTTGCTAATTGCTGCAAAGTAGTATCCATCGCCTCAACAAAACTAGGATTCAATAACAAATCTCTAGGTGGATACCCGCACAGCGACAGTTCCGGAGTTAACAATAAACGGGCGCCATCTGTTGAAGCTTTTCGTGCAGCCTCAAGAATTTTTGCAGCATTACCAGGTAAATCACCAATAATAGGATTAAGTTGTGCGATTGCAATTTTCATAATTTTATGAACCACTTTAGTGCTTAGTACGACGAATATTTTTATATAAAAACCAAAGGTTTATTTTTAAAAGGCGCAAAAGCATCAGCATCAAACCGATATAATGAAGCAGGGCGCCCAGCCCCTCTAGAAACCTTAACACCCGTATCAGACAAAAACCCTAACTTCAAAAGTCGGGCACGGAAATTAGAATAATCAGAAAAATTCTCACCCAAAACTGTTGTATAAAGCTGATACAAATCATTAAGGGTAAACATCTCAGGCAACACATCAAAAGCAACAGGGCTATATTCCAACTTGTTTTTCAGGCGCCGATGTCCATATGTCAAAATTTCGTTATGGTCAAATGCCAATTGTGGAACATCCTTAACAGGGTACCAAGCAATACCAGTCACTCGATCAGCAATTAATTCCGCTTCTTCAAATCTCACCAAAGCAAAATAACTAACCGATAAATATCTAACCCCATAACTATCACAATCCTCTCTTGGGTCACGCTTTGGACCACCAAATGTATATAACTGCTCTAAGTAAAGATTATTCACGCGAATTTTTTCCGACATAATTCGGTACGCAGCATCTTCTAAAGACTCTCCTTGTCGTACTAGGGTACCAGGAAGACTCCAAGAATTGATAAACGGCTGCTGCTGCCGCATTACTAACAGAACTAATAGCCGATTTTGGGCAGTGTCTACTGAAAATATCACATTATCAACGCCAACTTTGAAATCTGCCAAAGATTGTTGATTTAGCGAACGTTCAGGCAATTTTGAGTTACGTCCTGGCATTTGTACAAATGCTGTTGATTGATATAGTCTATTACAGATGGTATTAAAGCATCAGAGTTGCCGTGTTCCCGGTACGATGTAGAGGAAACATCTAAACCAGTTATTGGCGCAATTGTTATTTTGGCGCCAAGTTGCTTTACTCGAAGCATACTAGTTTCATTTATTGCATATCCTGGACGCGGTACTACCAAAAGTTTTACCTGTTGCAATAAATCTTCAATTCGATACCAGCGTGGTAGCTGAGTAAGCAAATCTGAACCAACTACTAGAGTATACTCTGCATCCTGCCATTTTTGCTTGGCTTTATCTAACGTTTCTAAAGTTCGTAAACTGCTGAGGTCTTGTTGTAAATGTATATTACTAGGGTGTGACTCTATACCATCAATAAGCATTTGTAACATTATGACGCGATGCTCTAATGATACTTTATGTGACTTAAAAGGATTTTCTGCCGCCCATACCGCAACTAAATCAAAACACTCTGATAACCATTTTAATACTTTTTCATGTCCAGCAGTTGGCGGGTCGGCACTTGTTCCAAATAATGCTATTTGCATAAGTTAGTTCTGATTTTTTTGGGTTATTTGAGTCAGTTGCTCTAAATCTTGTGATATTACAATTTTGGGTGCGTGGCTATTTTCTATTTGTCTTATTTGCTCAGGTAAGCTTGCTACTTGCGCTTGAGTACGTTTTTTGATAGTAGCTAAATCTTCTTGATCTTTTACACGTATACCTTCTTTAATAAATACTTGTAATAAAGCTTCTTCTCCTTCCAATGGTTCTTCTGTCATTAACCCTAAACGGTCGTTTTCTAGTTTAATACCATTGTCATTCTTTACATAACGTCGAAAGATTTGTTTTCGTCCTGGGTATGTTGTTTTACCGCTCGACTGCTTCATTACAGGTATACTATCTATATCTACTAATTTATAAACTCCATTCACAGGAGAACCCGTTACCAGTTTTGTACCTAAACCATAACCGTCAATTTGGGCACCTGATTTTTTCAAACGACTAATTTCCCACTCATCCAAATCTCCACTGGCAAAAATTGGTACATTTGGTAAGTGAGAACGTACTTGATTTGACAAATTTACTAAATCTCCAGAATCAAGCCTAACCCCAGCCAACTCTATTTCTCCAGAGTTTAATTTTTCACCCAACTTTTTAGCCGCCGCTACCGTATCATAGGTATCAATCAATAATGCCGCACCAGGAAAATAACGATGGAATGCCGTAAACGCCTGGTCTTCACTACCATCGAGTGCTGAAAGTGCCATAACTAACGCATGAGCCATCGTACCACTCGGTTGCGTACCTAACTGTAACGCAGCGAACACATTTGACGTAGCATCTAAACCTGCCGCTAAAGCTGCACGTGCCGCCCACACGGCGCCTTGAGGACTGAAGGCACGTCGCGTCCCAAACTCCAACAGCGTCGCATTTTCACCTGCCACATCACGAATACGTGCTGCACGTGTTGCAATCAAAGTTTGATAATTAATTGTATTCAATAAATACGTCTCTACTAACTGCGCTTGCCATAGAGGCGCCTCAACCCGTAAAAATGGTTCATTCTCAAAGACAGCAGTACCTTCTGGAACCGCCCAAACATCACCTGTAAACCGAGCGTTTTCTAGTAGTTTCCAAAACCTTTCTGGTGCGTTATCAAAAATAGAAGTTCGCTTCAAAGCTTCTATTTGCGTCTGATTAAACCGCAATTTCTCCAAATACTCTAACGCTTGCGCCAAACCCATTGCAATCAAATAACCAAACCCCGATGGTAAACGACGCACAAATAGCTCAAAACTCGCTCGTTTGTTTTCAACCCCTTCACCTACATAACAAGCTGACATTGTTAACTGGTAAAGGTCTGTCAGCAAACTGCAATCATCCTCACTCACAAACAGCGATGATTGCTGCATGTCTCTTTCCAGATAGCCCAACCCCGAATAAATGGTCATTGTCAAAGGCGCCTCCGAAGAATGCTTATACTAATTATGGTAGGTTTCACCAAAAATAATGTCAAGTGACAAAAGCTAGAAAGTACCCAATCTCGCTTAAATAGTATATTTACGGTAAATATAATACTAAATTTATAGAATATTTAACATTTTGTAATGGTTATACCTGAATTTATTTGCAACGGATGATCAACGGATGTAGCGGATGGTTTATTCATGATAAATAGCCTATCCGTTACATCCGTTACATCCGTTGCCAGGTATGTAAAGAAAAGTATAAAAAACCAGAGTGGTAGTTCACAATAACTTCAAGTAATATTGCGTCTAATTTAAATATGTTGCGAATATAAGCCAACTAATGTCATCGGAACTAGAGTATGGATATCACAAAAAAGTAGTGATTAAAGAAATCACACAAGGGGTATAGTGTTATGTCTATCTCAAAGATTGTAGCAGTCGTCACCCAGTATATTAGCGAAGCTGCGATGGAAATTTTTGCTCCTACGCACGATTCTTATCCCAATATTGGTATACAGCCTTTTCATGGTGAACCGTTTAAAGGTCACGTTGACAAGTTGTAATTTAGAAACCCGGTTCCTCCAAGAAACCGGGTTTTTTACAAATGGTCCCATTCAAATTCTGCTAGTAATAGTAAGCAAAATGCCATCAAAGCACCTGTTGCTAAAAATTGCCATTCCCCAATAAATCTTAGTATATATATACCTAGTAAATGTACGGCACCTGTTATTAAAAGCGTGCGAGAACGTACAGCTAAACCAGTACATAAATATCCAGTAGCGCTAAGTCCTAACCACAACGGACATAAATTCAGCAGTATTTCTCCCCAACCAAAAGAAATACCTAAATCAGTTAGAATAATTCCTACTAGCATTAATGCTGCCCACAAGTACAGCAACCATTCCACTTGTCTGCGCTTTACCCAGTAATGCGACCAACTCATCATTACAATAGTGCCAATAAAGCTAAGAATCGACCATAATGTTGCTTGTAGACTCCAATCGACTGGTAGAAACTGGGCTGTTATAAACATTGGGATAAGCAGTAAGCTCCACACCAAAAATGCTTGGTCAATGCGGGTATAAAAATTAGAATAAAGTCTAAAAGAGCCAATTTGCCAATTTACAAGCCAAAGTCCCTCCATATCATGTATGTCTAGAGTGGCTTGTTTACGGCGTAACGGTGGTACTGAATAATTAAAAAAGGTCATTATTATTACGTTGCTTTATTTTTATGAAAATTTAATGATTTAATGATTTACTGACATAGGTACGTCATATTTATGTTTTATCTTGTCTGGCAACGTTTTATTTTTACTCTGTCTACGGGTAGTGAGTTTGGTTATTTTATATTCTGTCTCATGCAGTATATTCTGCTATTCCTTTTACAAATTCGCAGCCCTACTGTCTAGCTTCTGCACTATGCGGCTCATAAAGCTACACACGCTTACCTACAAATTTTATTAAAATTTAACAATTGGGCATAGATACTATCAAAAAAACCGGGTTTATTGTAAAAACCCGGCTTCTATTTCTAAATAAAAAATAAAAATATCGTGAAAAGTACACTTGCGCTCACGAGTAACCATATCGACTATGAGTATTGTGATAACTATTTCTTAAAGCTTCTACCAATGGCACAGAAATTAACGAAGGACTTTAGGTTCAAGATTTTTATTAATTGGCGAAAATCATTTGCAGCAGTCAAATGCTGTATATAAATCTAAAACGTCCACAGTTTGAGCATAAAAGCAAGTAGCACGCTACAGACAATTATATCTCTTGCATTCAAACGTTAAACATTATCAGGAGTAAAACATAATGCTTTGGAAATTAGCAGTTGGCGCCCTCATGTTGCCCGCTTATTTAGGGATTAGCACAGTTTCTGCACAAGCAGCAGTAACTCCTCAAAGTAACGCACAATCAGAAGTCGCACAAAGTCTAGAAGATTCGGCGCCTCAATATTACGCCAACAACTATAACTACCAATCTAATTGCAAACCTCGTTACAAACGTCAGTCATATGGCGGATATCAGCAGCAAAATTACTACCGTCCTCGCCACAGTGGCTACCATCAAACCAATTACTACCGTAATAGTGGTCACAAAAAGTACGGTCATGGTTCCCACAATAATGGGTACCACAACAACGGGTACCACAATAATGGGCACCACAATAATGGGTATCAAAATAATGGGTACCACAATAATGGGTATGGCCATTAATTAGTGGGATGCGTGGGTAGCGTCAAATACCGTACATTATCTGGTTGAGAAAAAAGGCTAAGGCAGCACTTCCTAAAGGGACGGTTAAATTATCGATACCTAGGAAGGAAAAGGATTCTAAAACTGTTGCGGCGACAGCAACAATTAGGGATACAACCCAAGTTTGCCAAATGTTGCCTTGAACGCTATATAAAATCAAACTAGAGATTACAAAGCTGACGAAGGTCATTGATAATGAGCCTTCCCAGCTTTTTTGTCCGCCTAAGACTATATATTTATGTTTCCCAAAACGCTTTCCGATTAATGCGGCAGAACCATCACCCCACGCCATTATCAAGATACCTAACGCTGCGTAGTAAGGTTGATTGACGTACCAAAACCACGCGACTAAGATGCCAATACTCACGGCATAAAAAAACGTGCCTAAGCTTTTGCGCCCCACACTATTAATACCAGGTAAAATCGGGAAGCGATAAGATAAAAGCGTTATGGCGCCTGCTAAAATTGAAGCAGTAATGCCTAGAATAGCGGGTATATCAAGCCACCATGCGAGTAAAATTACGTTACCTGTGCCAATGTGAACAATCTTTCGCAAAATTTCAGTGTCTTGACTCGCAGTACGGCTAACGACCCATGCGAGCGACAGGACAAACCCAACCCAAGCTGCAACACTAGAAATTTGCAGCCATAATGGGTAACTTGAATCTAAATCAGTAAGTAAAGTTATCAAAGATACAACACTAAATAATAAACAGTAAATTTTGTCTTTTATACTAACTTTATCGGATTTTTGCCTTTAAAATGAAGCAGTTATTTATTTGGTTAATTCGCGGTTATAGGATTTTCATCTCTCCCCTATTTCCGCCAACTTGCCGTTTTCAACCGACTTGTTCAATGTACGCCATTCAAGCTATCGAAAGATTTGGCGCCATCAAAGGTAGTTGGTTAGCCACAAAGCGCATTTTACGCTGTCACCCTTTCCACCCAGGTGGTTACGACCCAGTACCCGAATCCTCATCTTCATCTAAAAATCATAACAAGAACTAACTCCTAACTCCTAAATCCTAACTAAATAATGCGACCATATAACAATATACCAATCATCGAATGTAATGAACCACTGGTAAAAATCCCTCTAGAAAACTTCGCTGTAGAAACACCCCACCCATACGAAAAATTAGGCGCCCCTTACGGGCAATACTCACCATATTTCTTAAGACAGAGCGTAATACAATGTTTAATTGAAGCTCAAAATTACCTGCAACAAAAGTATCCTGACTGGCAAATCCAGATATTTGACGCTTATCGTCCAGTCGCAGTACAGCAATTTATGGTTGATTACAGCTTTACATCTTTACTTCAACAAAAAAAATTAATCGAATCAGATTTAACCCCAACACAGGGTCAACAAGTTTGGGAAGAAGTATATAAAATCTGGGCAGTACCGAGTTTAGACATGGAAACTCCACCACCTCATAGTACAGGCGCCGCAGTCGATGTAACTTTAGTAAATGAAAATCAAGAAATTCTTGATATGGGTTCACCTATCGATGAAATGTCTGATAGGTCACTCCCCAACTACTACGATAATCACAATCATTCTAATTCAAACCAATATCACTCAAACCGTAAACTATTGTGCGAAGTCATGGAAAAAGCAGGTTTTCATCGTAACCCACGTGAATGGTGGCACTTTTCATATGGCGACCAAATGTGGGCATGGCAACACAACGAAAAAAACCCAAATAATATCGTCACCGCAAAATACGGAAGATTGGCAACGGATTATAAACGGATGTAACGGATGATTGATTTTAAATAGTAGAGTGCGTGACGCTACTAAAATTTTAAAACGAAGCGGAGTACTGGTAGCGTCACGCACCCTACTTTTATTTGTAACCAATAAATTATTCGTTACATCCGTTGTATCCGTTGCAAAGACTCTTACGCATCTTGAGGATTTAGCTGCACCAACTCTTCAGTAGTATAGGCGCCGACAGGACTCCAAATCAAATAAGGTACAAGTAGCAGTGCAGCGATACGAGAAACAGGCAGGACAGATAATGTCAAAAGCAAACCTAAGATTACACCAACAGAACCGATAGTTTCTCCAACACGCAAGCTACGGAATCTTAGCATTAAAGGAATATACGTGACAGTAATGATTTCCAGTAGCAAATAAAAAGCCATTAATAACCAAGTCTGTAAGGTTCCTGGATTTTTCTGCCATACAAAGTTAGCAGATGCGGCGCCACAAATAAAGATAACAGTCCAAATAACTGGAATTAAAGGTTCAAATATCAACCAACGGGGACGAGCTAGTTTCGCAAACCATTTAACATCGCGCGGAGTAATGAAAAAACTTCCGAATTGTACTATTAGTGTAATTGCACCAATTACTATCCAAGATTGCAACATAGCATTCAAACTCTGCAAGTAAAGTTATAAATCTATTTTGTCAACCCTGACTGTAACTATTAATCAATCTATGGTTGGAAAAATTATTGGCATATTATTAAGCATTGCGAGGGTTTAAACGAGCCATTACCCAAGTAGTATAAGTACCTATAGGACTCCACAGTAAGTACGGGACAAGAAGTAAAGCTGCTAAACCAGAAACAGGAAGAACAAATAATGTGAGTAATAAACCTACCACAAATCCGGCGCCACCAATGATTGTACCGACTTTCAAACTGCGAAGTCTAAACATTATAGGCGTATATGCAATTGTGAGTATTTCTAATAGTATATATGTAGCCATTCGTAACCAAGTAGTCGTAGCTCCTGGGTCACGTTCCCAAACAATATAAGCAGACCATCCTGCACAAACAAAAACAACAGTCCAAATTACAGGTATCAACTTTTCAAAAGTCAACCAACGTGGACGCTGTAAACGATTGAACCACTTACGGTCATCAGGAGTAAAAAAGTTGGCGCCTAGCGCGATAATAAAACCAACGCCAAGAATAACCATCCACGATTTAATCATTGTGACACCACCATCTGGCATTTAGTTGTAATTTTGGCAAATTTCATGGTATTACTCTTCATCCGTTGGTTTGAAAATTTATGAACGTGATGTAGAGACGCGTTCACGTAGTGTCCCGCAGGGAATATATCGCGTCTTTCTACAAAAATTTATTCATCAAACTTCAAACAAGTCCTGAACGTAAAGCGACTACAGCAGCTTGTACTCGGTCGTCAACCGAAAGCTTATTCATGATTCCGCGAACGTGGGTTTTTACTGTGTTAGGACTTAAATATAGTTTCTCAGCAATCTCAGGGTTACTCAAACCATCTACCATTAACTTCAATACTTCTAACTCGCGCTGTGATAAGTTTGCAGAATTGGTTTTATTTGCTGGTGGTTTAAGATTTTCAATGACTCGTCTTGCTATTTGTGGGTCGAGATATGCTGCACCTTCGACTGCGGCAGAAATTGCGCTTAATAACCGCTCGACGGTGGCGCCTTTGATACAATAAGCATCGGCGCCGCTCGATAAAGCAGCGATAATTTCGGTTTCGGTTTGATGCGACGTTAACATTACGATATGAGTTTGGGGTAGTGCTGCTTTGATTTGTTGTGTTGCTGCAATACCATCTAAACGAGGTAGTCCAATATCCATTACGACTAAATCAGGTTTAAGTTTCAGCGCTGCTTGAACACCTAAGTAACCATCTTCTGCTCGTCCAACTATCTCTAATTGTGGATACGACATTAATGATTGCTCAAGTCCCAATTGCATCATCGGGTCATCTTCGACAATTAGTATCCGTAATGGTGGAGCATCAAGTGGTAGATTTAAAGACATAATATTAAATTATAAGAATTAAAACTCAATTCCTGGTTGTGCTTTTACCCCTTGTTCACGGAAGGGATGTTTTACTAAAGTCATTTCTGTTACTAAGTCTGCCCGTTCAATGAGTTGCTTCGGCGCCCCTCTTCCTGTAAGAATAACGTGATTCAAGTCAGGTTTCTGTTCTAATCCTTTGATAATATCCTCGACATTTAGATAACCAAGTTTGAGCGCAATATTAACTTCATCCAAAAGCACGACGCGAAACTCTGGATTTTTGATGTAAGAGAGCGCTTTTTCCCATGCAGCTTGAGCGACCATTATATCTCGCTCACGGTCTTGAGTTTCCCAAGTAAACCCTTCTCCCATCGCATGAAATTCTAACTGGTCAGACCATACACTTAATACTTTCTTCTCTGCTGGTTCCCAAGCGCCTTTGATAAACTGAATTATTACGACTTTATAACCGTGCCCAAGCGCACGTATAACCATTCCTAAGGCTGCTGTAGTTTTACCCTTGCCATTACCAGTATTAACGATAATCAAACCTTTTTCTGATATCGCGTTTTCTATACGCTTATCTTGCACTTCCTTGCGGCGCTGCATTTTCTTATTATACTGCTCGTCAGTTAAACGAAGAGCTTCTGCAACTGCCGCATCACTTGTACATTCTTCCCAATCTTTATTAACTTCCATAGCTCTAATATACAATCTTCCACATGTATTTTTACCTTATTAGGCGCACGCTTAGTTCACAGAGGGTAAAGGTGCGCGAGTTGGCGCCGACTTCCATAATTAATGTGTATAAAAATTACACAAATCATACAAATTAACTTGTAAAATAGCGTCTTTTTTGCGTTCACGGAGTGTCTCCGGAGGAGAATAACACTTAATTATTCAAAAAATCGGTAGTAATATTTACTAATGTAATAACTCCTCAACCTGATGCTGACTCCATAAAGTTCGGTATAAACCTGGCTTTTGCACCAAATCCATATGTGTTCCCGTTTGGACTATTTGCCCTTTGTCCATGACAAATATTCTGTCTGCTGCTGCCGCTGCTGATAATTGATGCGTAATAAAAAGTACAGTTTTACGAGTTGTACCACCAGAAATATTACGTAAAATTGCCGTTGCAGTTTGATTATCAACGCTAGAAAGGGCATCGTCTAAAATCAATACAGGAGCATTTACAAGCATCGCACGCGCGAGAGCAGTACGCTGCCGTTGTCCACCCGAAAGAGTAATACCACGCTCACCAACAATAGTTTCGTAACTCGCTGGAAAGTTCATAATTTCAGGATGAATTTGCGCGCTTTTAGATACTGCTTCAACTTCTTCAATTTCAGCTATAGGGTCAGCGTAACGAATATTATTTTTTATAGTTGTACTAAACAAAAAGCTATCTTGAGGTACATAAGCTATTGCACCCCGTAAGTCAGCAATCGCTATTTTAGTTATATCGATATCATCAAGAAATAATTGTCCTGGAGCTATATCGACTAATCTTGGTAGCGAATTTGCCAAGGTTGTTTTTCCTGAACCTATAGCACCAACTATCGATATCGTTTCTCCTGGTTCAATCTCAAAGTTTATATTATCTAGAACTAATGTATTACGAGGTGGATAGCTGAAACTAAAATTTCGAGCAGTGATTTTACCTTTAACATTTTCTGGCGCTAAACGAATCGCATTTAATTCGTCAGCGATTTTTGGTTGAGTAGATAAAATTGCTTCGATACGGTCAATACTGACTTCACCACGCTGGTAAGCCGTAATTGTAAATCCTAATAGCGCAGTTGGAAAAACTAGACGTTCAACATAAATAAGCAACGTGACAAAGTTCCCTACCGATAGACTACCATCTGCAATTTTTGTGGCGCCTAGCCAAATGATGATTAAAGAACTAACACTCGCTAAACCACCAATTAATGGAAAAATTGTGTTACGAGTCCTAGCTAGCTCAAGGTTTGCTCCTAATAGTCGTTGATTTTTTTCGGCAAACGCACGTCGTTCGTTGTCCTCTTGTGCGTAAATTTTAATCAACGCCATACCACTAACATCTTCTTGTATAAGTCCACTGATATCTGAAATTTTTTCTTGAACCCTCGCTTGTTGGTTACGAAGCTTTTCACTATACAGATGTACTAATAAAAACATCAATGGATATACAGTCAGCGATGCCAAGGTTAAATCGATATTAATACTCAACATTATGGGTAATGTCAATGTGTAAGCAAAAAATGTATTCGCCAAACTCAACACAGCGAAACCTAGTAATCTGCGGATATTGTCTACATCGCTTGTCGCACGACTGATTAAGTCACCAGCAGTGTTAGTGGCAAAATATGAAGGTTCTAATGTCAGCAAATGTTCAAATATATTTTGTTTCAGGTCAAACTCAACCTGACGACCAACACCAAACAGCCAAATACGCGAAGCCATACGAATTAGCCACATTGCCGATGTCAAACAGACAACAGGCACGACGTAACGTAGCACTTGGTCAATAGTAAATTCATAACTTAGTCTATCAACAGCAGAGCGTATTAGTAGAGGTATATAAACCCCCAAACCGTTTACAGTGAATAATGCACCTACTCCTAATGCTGCATCACGCCAATGCGGACGCAGGTAAGAACCCAATTTTGCCAGCCTTCTTGATGTTGCCATTACAGCGTCGCGACTCAAAAATTTTGTTACTTGTTTATATACCTATTATCTTCTATTCACTTACATAGATACATTTATATCCAAATGATTAGAAATTTAAATTAAGAAGTAAATATATTTTGCACAAATAGTTTTTATATTTATTACAATACGAAATTTATCGTATGTATACTATCAACAGAACGAGCCACGAAGGCGTGGCTCAAAGTAAATGACAATGATTATCAAATTCAGAAATTAACGACCACGAAGGAATATAAAGCCTTGGTTTAGGAAAGCTTCCCAAGCAGCGGTTGTTTGTGCAAGAGCTTGTGCATTAGGAATAAAATCCTCAAGCGCTATCCTTCCCCGACGGGCAGTATCTGCTGGTGTTGTTTGCATCAAGTATGAAGGCACGTCGCTACGAGCTGAACCACTAACGATAGCATTAACATCAGATTGAGAAGCTAATGCTACGAGGGTTTGCTGTGGTTGACCTTCTGGTAACATCTGAGCTAAACGAGGGCTAACCAAGAAGTAAGCAAACGCTGGTGTGCTAGCAATTAACAAAATCGTTAGTGCCCAACCGAGTAAATATCCGCCCGGTTTGTCAATGGCGCCACCTTTAAGACGTTGTGCGGCAAAAATCATCAGTAAAATCGCCGCACCCAGTGGTTTGAGCGGGAACGATATGAATTGCCATAAAGGAGATACAACTGTTCCTGTACCACCAGGGTTAAAAAACGACAGCAGTAGTACAAATGAAAGAACAATTAAAACGAATCTTCCGAAAAAGCCCCCAGAAGGATAAAACCTTTGGAACAAGGAATAAAGGATAGTACCCAGAAGTAGCCAGAGTAGTACCCGGCTTAACATTACAAACATAGGCTCACTCTCAAATCGTATATAAGCGACAGCCTTTTTGATTTGGGCGATTGACTTATTGTTACCGTCAAATTGTAGTAGGACTTCCTTTTGACCGCAATAAACTCCTCACACCCCACACACAAAGACTACCGTCGTAGTGATTTTAGAGCATAATCTCGAACTTGGCTTACTGAATTGTGATTTTCCTGTTAGGTATTTTGTATTAAGTAAATTAAATTAGTTAAAGAGACTTCTACATGTAAGGAAAAACTATGTCGTCTGCAAAGCCCACCATCCTTGTCACAGGAGGAGCTGGATACATTGGCTCGCATACCGTGCTTGCCCTCAAGCAAGTAGGTTACGAGGTAGTAATACTTGATAATCTTGTGTACGGGCATCGTGACTTAGTTGAAAACGTTTTACAGGTCGAGTTGGTTGTAGGGGATACAAATGACCGAACCTTACTGGATAAGCTATTTACAACGCGCGCGTTCGATGCGGTCATGCATTTTTCGGCATACGCATACGTAGGTGAATCGGTCAGTGACCCTGCAAAGTACTATCGAAATAATGTAATTGGTACCATAACGCTGTTAGAAGCGATGTTAGCGGCTTCTATTAAGAATTTTGTATTTTCATCAACTTGTGCAACATACGGTGTGCCCAATCAGGTACCCATTCCCGAAGACCACCCGCAAAATCCCATTAATCCCTACGGCGCCACCAAATTGATGGTAGAACGTATACTTACCGACTTTGATGTTGCATACGGACTAAAATCAGTAAGATTCCGCTACTTTAACGCCGCAGGCGCCGACCCAAGTGGAAATTTAGGCGAAGACCATAACCCCGAAACCCATCTTATTCCCTTAGTTTTACAAACCGCTCTTGGTTTACGCGACTCAGTATCAATTTTTGGTACCGACTACCCAACACCAGATGGTACATGTATTCGAGATTATATTCACGTTAGCGACTTAGCAGATGCTCATATATTGGGGCTAGAATACCTGCTCAAAGGTGGCAACAGCGCCGTATTTAATTTAGGCAACGGTAGCGGCTTCTCAGTGCGCGAAGTCATTGATACCGCCATCAAAGTTACAGGCAAAAAAATTAAAGCCATTGAATGCGAACGGCGCCCAGGCGACCCACCAGCATTAATAGGCAGTGGCGACAAAGCGCGACAAACATTAGGCTGGGAACCAAAATATTCTTCCATCGAAGATATACTTACCCACGCATGGGCTTGGCATCAAAAAATACACAAATAAAAAACCCAATATCTTGTTCCATAATCTTGTGAATATCTTGTGGAGCGGGCTTAAGATTGCCCGCCCTTTATCTAAAAACCCCCTCACTTCAAACAAACACAAGCCCATTGAAACCAAACTGCAAGCGCAGCACTTTCCGAATAATCAATTTGAGGTTGAATCCAAACATCTCGAAAACAATTTTCACGCATCTGATAATGAGCAACATCACCAGCAATACAAAGATAATCCTCTCCTAATCCTTGATAAACTGTGTAAATTAGGCGCCGTATTATTTCTTCTTTAACTTTCTGAATAGACGCAGCAATATCCTTGTAAAACATCTTTCTTGAATAGCGGTTATAATTTCACCATTAATTAATAAAGCGGTGCCGCTATTCTGTTAATATGCACAAATCCCTAATATCTTCATTTTTACTCTTTGAAGAAATATTTTAATAATTAGTACTTACTATTTATTTTGTATAAAAATTTTAAAATCCTAGAAACCGGGTTTCTACAGTTAACTAATAAACCCGGTTTCTTATTAGGTTTGATCAAAATTTAAACACAATTACAATATTAATGCAACTCTAAATTAGAAGTTGATTACACAACTAAATAAATGTCATAAATGCCTAAAATATAAAAATACAAGAATTTATAAAAGTAATAAAAGTAATATGAATATTATTTATTACTTTGTAAACGCAATAATAATACAATTAACATTAAAATTGCCAATGATATAATAGCTAACTGATTTTGCCAGGTTATAGAAAGGGCGCCTAAATAAAGCGAACCAGTAGTAATCGTGTGAACAACCGCAAAAATCAAAGCAGGAACACTTAATAAATGAATTTGGCGCCAATATTGACCTAATTTCTTCTGCATCGAATCAAAACTAGTGAGTGCAGCAGGTGTCATTAATACTAAAGCCACACCACCCGCAGCAATACCCCATTGAAATTGTAATGGTAAAAACCAAAACGCTTCAAAATTCCAATCTAAAGAATGTTGGAGCATATGAGTTGTATGAGCTATTGAAAGAACATATGCTCCCACACCCAAAGCGCGACGATAACGTAATGGTGCCGACCACAAATTACTAATTGGACGTGCAATACTAGCTAACATTAAACAGAACAATGCCGCATGTCCCGTAAAGTCAACCATCATATCGCCCGTTCGCAGCAAAGTCAAGGCGCCAATTATTAGCGTTACCCAACCACCCAAACGGAACAACTGACTGCGCTTATCTTTACTTAAAACCGACGTTGATATTCCTACTCCCAACATAGTTGGTAAAGTTCCCAAGCCAAAAGCTAACATAGTGGTGGCGCCTTTAATTAAATCACCAGTTTCAGCAGCTTTAATTTGTGCAGCATATAAAAAACCGCAAGGTATCAAACCCCAAGTAATTCCAAGTAAAGCAGGAGTCCACCAAGTTGGTTTAAGCGAAAGTTTGACCATTCCGGCACTTAGACGGTCATGTAATTTGGATTGTAATAAAGGATGTAATAGAGGTACACGGGGTAATAAGTCGGGTTTAATTTGCCGTAATCCAAACCAAATCAACATTAAACCAGTAATAATAGCCAGAAAGCGACGCATATCACTCCCGACTCCTGCCATTTGACCGCTTGCTAGAAACACCGAACCAATAGCTCCAATAGCGGCGCCAATTATCATGTAACTAAGTGTTCTACCGAGGTTGAGAAGAATATGGAACTGTAATTGTTGGCGCCAGTCAGGGGTATTTTGGGTTTGAGAAAGAGAAAAAGCAGCGGCAAGAGGACCGCACATCCCAACGCAGTGACCAAAGCTTCCCAAAAAACCGAGAGTAAAAATAAGCCAAAAATCTAACATTGAAGGAGTTATGGTAGGGTGCGTGACGCTATAACAATTATGAAACAAAACGAATAATCTAGTAGCGTCACGCACCTTACGAGTTAGGAGTTATGAAAAAAATAATCTGGCTGGTGCTGCTGGTAATAGTAGCGTTAGGTATAGTTGCTGGTACAAATTTTTTTGATAAAGCACCGCAACCACCTGTTGACACAATTCGAGTTCAAAATGATATTAATGAGGCGCCGCAACAAAAGTTAGAAAGTGCGGTGAGTTCTCCGTTAGTACAAATAGACAGCTTGCTTGCTCATATTCAAAAATTGAATTATCAGCGATACACCGATGCAGATAGAGCTACCGCACGTAGTTATATAACAGCGGAGCTAAAAAAATACGGTTGGAAACCAAAATTACAAAACTTTGGTCAGGGAGTTAACGTAGTCGCGGAACGTCCAGGAACAGATAAAACCGCAGGTAATATTTTAGTAGGCGCCCACTATGACACAGTATATCAATCTCCAGGTGCAGATGATAACGCAAGTGGTGTAGCAGTTGTATTAGAAGTTGCCCGACTCTTAACGCAACCGACACCACGAGGATTACAGCTAGTACTATTCGATAAAGAAGAAACAGGTTTACTAGGAAGTCAAGCTTACGCGAAAAAAGCAACCAATATTAGGAACTTACGCGGCGCCGTAGTAATGGATATGGTAAGTTACGCATGTTATACTCCAGGATGTCAAAAATACCCACCAACCTTACCAATTACACCTCCCAGTGATAAAGGAGATTTTCTAACAGTAGTTGGTGACATAGAACACTTACCACTACTAAATTCATTTCAAAATAACGCATCCGAGCAAGCAAATTTACCTGCTGTCCTCACAGTACCCATACCACTCAAAGGACTATTAACCCCCGACACCCTGCGTAGTGACCATGCACCATTTTGGTATCAAGGAATAGGAGCAGTACTAGTAACCGACACAGCAAACTTACGTACACCACACTACCATAAACCCAGTGACAAACCAGAAACCATAGACCGTAAGTTCTTTAAAGGTTCAGCACAAATTATAGTAAACGCAACTAATAACTTATTAATAAATAGCAACAATTTAAAAACACCAACATCAACCTAACTCTTCCCCTCTTCCTTTGTGCCTTTGTGGTTTATTAAAAAAATGAATAAATGCATAATAATACTTGGAATAGCATTGCTATGTGCTGCGTGCAATTCAATACAAGCAAAAAACAATACCACTAATCCATTACCTGTAAACACAAGTACATCAAATCGAGTATTAGCACTAGGAAAACTAGTACCAGAAGGTGACGTAATAAAAATTTCCGTAGTAAACGCAAGAGATAGCAGAGTAAACCAACTTTTAGTAAAAGAAGGAGACTTAGTAAAAGCCAATCAAGTAATAGTCATATTACAAGGAAGAGAAAGAGCCGAACAACAACTTCGCGACGCACACGCAAACGTCGCAATAAAAAGAGCAGAACTACTAAAAATTCAGCAAGGAGACGTAAAACAAGCAGAAATTACAGCACAGCGCGCGCATTTTAGATATAGCAGACCGTATTGTAAACATGGAAGATGGAAAGTTACTAACGGCGCCTAATTAAAGCTTGTTTACCGATAAATACGCAAGCAATTACAATGCACGTAGCTAATAACATCAGGGGTGTAACTTGCTCATGAAGCAACCAAGCAGAAAATAGAATAGTTAAAAACGGTTGTAATAACTGTATTTGACTAACTCTGGCAACACCTGCAACCTTCATTCCATGATACCAAGCAAAAAACGCCACAAATTGACTAATAATACTGACATACCCAAACCCTAACCAAGCATGAGGTGAAGCAATTAATCCATGTTGAAAAACACTTAACGTTACAGGAACAAGTAAAATCGGGGCAATAAAAACCAATGCCCAGCTAATAACCTGCCATCCTCCTAATATAGAAGCAAGTTTTCCACCCTCAGCATATCCAATAGCTGCGGCAACAGAGGCGCCTAAAAGTAAAACATGTGCCCCTTGAATACTGCCACCATTTGAAAGTAAAACAAACAAAACGATTGTAGTACTACCTGTTATACTAGCAATCCAAAATTTAAGTGAAGGACGTTCCCCAACTCTAACAGTAGCAACAATAGCAGTAGCTAAAGGTACTAAACCAGTAATAATGGCGCCATGTGCAGCTGGTAATTGCTGCATTGCCCAAGCAGATAATAAAGGAAATCCAATAATTACACCTATTGCGACAACAACAAGACTTCCCCAAAGTTTACGTGGTGGAAAAGGTTGACGATTTACCCACAGTGCCAGCATTGCCAATACACTAGCAACAACCGCGCGTCCAAGTCCCACAATAACAGCGTCAAAATCTATAACTGCAACACGGGTAGCTGGTAAAGTTAGGCTAAAACCCAACACCCCCAGAAAACCATAAAATAACCCTACTGTTTCTGAATCAATACGAGAAAGAAGTTGTTTCATTATAAATACAATCGTTTTTCAATCCACGCGCGCATATCATCTTCTGAACCGAAACAAGCAGAACGTCTTGTAGAAGGGTCATAAGCGTACCAGCATATTTCACCGTTTCTATCACGAGTTGACCAAACTTGTAACTCAGAATTTTCTATAAAAAGGAGTGTTAACTTTTGCCAAACGCTGTTTAGGTGAGATTTCAGCGCGAAAAATGAGTCTATAATCTTCATTTTCATACCCTTATGTAGATCCCTGCGGCGCCTACTTTTAGGTTCGCACCAAGTACAGCTTCGCGAGAAGGTACAGATTAAGTTAGTTTTACCTAGCACAGTTACAATAATCTCAACTGTTCTAGTTCAATTTCACATAACTGTACCAACTCAAATAATCAAAAATCACTTATATTGCCTGTAGTAGCTTTAATTACTCGCCATTCATTGAAAGGGGTAAGCTTGTGAATATTCTTTTAAACCGTCATTCCTCGCAGCCAGTTTATCAGCAAATTCACAACCACTTCAGCCGTTTAATAAAATCAGGCAAACTTACACCCGGACAAAAGTTACCATCAATTCGCGCTCTATCTCAACGCATTCGAGTAAATAAATTAACAATAATACAAGCGTATAGTTACTTAGAAGCCGATGGGTTAATCTACGCTCGTCAAGGAGCAGGATATTTTGTTGATCGTGTAGTAGCTTCAGATTTAACATTACGTTCACGTAATATATCTTATACAGAATCGCATTTTGCACCTGCCCAAAAAGTAATTATTTCCGAAGGGGGAAGTTCATTCTTTGAACAATATATAGCTTCACTACAAGCACAGCATACAACGGGCATAATTGATTTTAGTTCAGGGTTTCCACGTAGTCATGGTGTAGATAACCTGCAAAAAATTGCCAAACGCGCGCTTGCTAAACCACTTGACAATCTATTTCGGTATGATTTTCCAGAAGGGCAATTAATCCTGCGGCAACAAATTGCCCAAATGCTACTTCAGCAAGGATTAGAGGTTTTACCAGAGGAACTAATCATAACAAGTGGTTCTGAACAAGGTATATCATTAACAATGAATTACTACCTTCAGCGTGGTGATTGGGCAATTGTCGAAACACCAACTTATCACGGCGCCTTAAGTATTTTAGAGAATATCGGCGCCAAAGTAATCGGTATTCCCATGACAGGTGCAGGGATGAATTTAGAATTGCTCGAACAATACCTTAAAAGTCACCGTCCCAAGTTAATATATACTATCAGCACTCTTCATAACCCTACTGGCATCACAACTTCACTAACGCACCGTCAAGAATTACTCAGGTTAGCACAACAGTACGAATGTCCGATTTTAGAAGATAATGCTTATGAAGGATTAAACTTTGATAAAGGGACGGCGCCTATCAAAGCATTAGATAATAACAACTTAGTTACATATATTAGCACCTTCTCCAAAACCCTAATGCCAGGACTGCGAGTCGGTTATATGGTCGTTACAGGAAAACATTACCGAGAATTAGTCAAACAAAAAGCACTTCATGATATGCACGTTTCCACAGTATCACAAGCAATTGTAAGCGAATATTTAGCATCAGGACAATTTAGGCGCCATCTCAACCGCTTACAAACACACAACCTTCAATCTAGAAATGCCATGTTGCAAGCATTAGAATCTTATTTTCCTGAAGCAGTAACATGGACTGTTCCCAAAGGTGGTTTATTTTTATGGGCACATTTACCAGATTATTTTCCAATCCAAGCAATTTGTAAAGAAGCTTTAGCTCAAAATATACTCGTTGCCAACGGTGCAGCATTTTTCCCTGGTGTTGGTTATCCTGCAATGCGCTTAAACTTTTCTCACAATATAGAACAAATTGAAATTGGGATTAAAATACTTGGTAACTTAGTTAAAAAATATTCATCTAGTAATGTTCTCTTAAATATATAACTGACATATTAAAAACACTATCATCCCAACAGAAATAGTTAATAAGAGATTTTGGCGCCATATACCTACAATCAATGCCGCAATTGCTCCTATTAATCGAGGATTGGTGATAATATCTATTTTATCATCTGTCGATATGAGTACCGCAGGAGTAATAATAGCCGTCAAAACTGCGGGTGGAACATAACGAAGAACTTGGATGAATTGTGGCGCCATTTTTATCCGCGCGCTGACTCCTAAGATAGGATAGCGGATAATAAAGGTTACTAGTGTCATTCCAAGAATTAGAGGAAATTCATTCATATAAATTATTGAGTTAGATAAAGCTTTTCTGCACTAATACCAGATATTACACCTGATAAAGTAGCAACAATTAAGCCTAAGTTATATGGCAGGCTATGGAAAAATAACGCCATTATTCCAGATACTACAACAGCTATTATCATTGGTTTATTAATTAAATAGGGAATTAGCAAACCAATAAAAGTTACTGACATAGCAAAATCTAAACCCCAGTTAGCTGCATTAGGAATAAGATTACCTAATGTAAATCCAGCAATTGTGAAAAGCTGCCAATTTGCATACATAAATAAGGCTGCTCCAAAATGATACCAGTGTTTGTAAGGTGATTTATCTGCTTGATTATAACGAGCAATTGCAACAGCAAAAGCTTCATCAGTTAGCCAAAACCCTAGAGAAAATTTCCAAACTTGAGGTAAGCGTTGTATATAAGGTATTAAGCTAACTGCATAAAGTAAATGTCGTAAATTAACTACAAATACAGTTAGAATAATTAAAGGTATTGCAGTACTTTTAAGTAAACTTAAGGCGATAAACTGAGAAGAGCCAGCAAAGACAAAAGCTGACATTGCGATAGTACCAGCAAAAGACAAACCGCTGTTATGGGCAACGGCACCGAATATAATTCCAAATGGAATGGCGCCTATTATTAATGGTACAATTCCTCGGCAACCTGCGAAAAATTCACTTTTACGAGATATTTTATCTGGAATGGGATTAATATTCATTTTTCAAGTTAATGTGTAATGAGACGGGCAGGAATGCCCGTTCCACAAGAGTTGTAATATATTAGTTAATCATTGGCTTTTGCGAAAGCTAAACGCAAACCTAAACCAATTAAGACGGCGCCTGTTATTCTCTCTATCCAGTGTGATATTGACTGAAACAGTTTTTTTACAGCATTTTGTGAAATCAAAACAGCAACTAATGTGTACCAAGCTAGTGCTTGCACTACAATAGTCCCTCCATATACAACTTGTACATTTAATCGTGTCGCAGGATGAATGATTTGAGTAAACAGAGCAAGGAAGAATAATGTAGCTTTTGGATTCAGTACGTCACCTAATAAACCAATACGAAAAGCTGCCCAGTTACCTATTTTTAAAGCTTGTTTAGTTATAGACTCTTCTTGATATTTCTTTGCTTTTAATGATTTTATACCTATGTAAATTAGGTAAGCGGCGCCGACCCATTTAATGATATTGAACAGTATAATTGAGCGCGAAATAATTGCTCCAATCCCAATTAAACAGTAAGTAGCATGAATAATATGTCCAACAGTAATACCTAAAGCCGTATAAATACCAGTTTTGCGACTGTAAACTAAACTGTTTCGCAATGTTAGCGCAAAATCTGGGCCAGGACTCATTACAGCGACCATTCCCAAAGAGAAAACAGTTAACCAATTGGCAAATGACATAATTTTCTTACCCTAATATGATTATGATTATTATTACAGCATCCAGATACATACTGTCCTGGTGTTACACCAACTAAACGCTTAAAATGGCGATGTAAATGACTTTGGTCAGTAAAACCAGTTTCAGAAGCAACTTGAGAAATTGGTATACCCATTGCTAGCATTGCTTTAGCGCGGTTAACTCGTAGTTGTACTAGATAAGCATGAGGTGGTAAACCAACTTCTCGCAGGAACGCACGTAACAGACGCAGTGGTTTTAAATTCACTATTTTTGCTAGCTGTTCTAAAGAAATTGTCTCAGCATAATTATCATCCAAGTACTGCTTCACACATTGAACACGATTATGCTCACAACCAACAGGTTTACACAAAGGACGACTGTCAGCATAGCGTGTTACTAGCTGTGCGAGTGTCCAAAGTAGACGAGATTCTTTTTCGAGCTGAGAAGCAGAAGTTTCACAAGTAATATGAAATTGTCGTAGCTGTGTTGCCAGTTCTACATTTTGAATTACAGGTTGTGGAAAAAAGGGAATTGCTTGTCCATTTTCCCTAACCTCTGTAAAAGCAGTTTGTAGCAACTTCACATCAGGATAAAGCATCCGATATTTCCAACCATCGGGTATTGCCGCATGTCCAGTGTGAACTTCCCCAGGATGGATGATAACAATACTACTCGCAGGCGCCACATAATGTGACCCTTGATAAGTAAATGCTTCAACCCCAGCTTCAATAACACCAATAGCAAAACCCTCATGAGTATGACGCGCGAAAGAATGAGTTATATATGTAGCACTGAGCATCTCTAAATTACTTAGAGCGCTGTCACGCCAAAACTTTGCTTGTTCCTGAGCCATTTTCATCGCTTCTCTACACTTGCAACCAGAGCGTAGTATTTATTTTAAGTAGTTCTCCAAAGTATGTATTGTACGTTTTTGCAAGAAACCGGGTTTCTTCATCACTGAACAAAACAATCTTCAATAGAAAGGAACAGAAACCCGGTTTCTCACTGGAAACGCAAAATTAAGATATACAGTACTCTAAATATAGTCATTTATTTTGGATTATAAAATCAACTAAAGGACGGGCAAGGATGCCATTGGCGTCAAGTGCGCGAAAATTATAGCCTTGTCAAGTGGGGGCGCCTGTTGTGGTTAACTCAACAGAACGGTGTAGGAAAAGCCATGAGTAAACCACGCAAAAAACCAGGAAATCCAGACTTTCGCCATAGTTCTTCAGTGCCAGCGTCACCAACCGAAGAAATTGAATCGCGTTTGTTTGAACTACGCGCGTCCAGGCACGTTTACTAATCTAAAACGCGTTAAAGATAAAGAGCGTGACCTGCGCTTCTAGAGTACTAACGCTGCCAGTCATGGCAGCGATAGTCCTGAGTATAGTGTATATAAAATTACAGTAATTAACAGATTTACTACGTACACTTGAGACTGAAACTTTACTTTGGGCGCCTGCAATGCAGGTAAGGGGTGCAAGCTTTATCTCAACGGCTAAATAGTTTGCCATCACACCTATTTTTAGGGTTATTCGAGCAAGTCATAGAGCGAATTGCCATTAAAAATCGAACTAAACAACTAGCCCACAAATGGGCGCCAGTAGCACAAAAATTTAGTGCAATTCGAGTCAGCTTAATTGGTACTTGTTGCTATAAAAATCACGAATAGCTATAATTCTCTGTCTTCCATCTATCAATTCATAAGATTTATACCCATACCTTTTCTCAAAAAGAATAATTGGGGTATTGTAATATTAATTAATATCGACTCTATCAGCCTGGATTGCTTTTTTACATCCCAGAAATTGCTGATCTGAGCGAAGAGTTCTAAATCTATATAATCACGATTTTTAAGTGCTTCTAAAAATCCTGGAAGCTTATGACGGCTTCTTTCGTTAAGTATTCTTCTTTTTTCTTTTAAATAGTCGGTATCTATCTTAACATCATTATACATCTTATCCAGTTCGCTGATGCTGTAGTTTATGGGCTGTTCCCACATCTTTTCTTAGTTTGGTGCTAGTAGCATTGATTCGACCCTCCTTCTAAAGTTGCTATAACGCCTATTCTCTTCTATAATACTATTTCTAACTATGAATTGTGAACAGCGATTATTACGAGCGTAAATAACTGGCGCCATTCACATCAACAATATTACCTGTTAAAAATTCTGAACCTGGTGAAGCTAAAAATAAAACTGTGTGTGCAATTTCTTCAGGATAAGCAACACGATTTAATGGGCTTTGTTGTCTAATGAAATCTCCTGCTGGACTTTCTAAAACTGCACGTGACATTTCGGTTTCTACATAACCTGGAGCGACTGCCGTAACAAATATATTATGAGGCGCCAAGTATTGAGCTAATGATTGACTCAAAGAATTAAGAGCAGCTTTACTGGCGCCATATGCAGTAGCTGTTGGTTCTCCTCTAAATGCACCACGTGAAGTTATATTAATAATCCGTCCACTGCGTCGTTCTATCATATGTTTTGCTACACAATACGAAACATTCGCGGCGCCTAGTAAGTTAAGATTTATAGTTCGCTGCCATACAGTTTGCCAATCTTCATAATTAGTTTGATTTAAAGGATGCTCTTGATAAATACCTGCATTATTAACCAAAATATCTATTTGCCCGAATTCATTTAACGTCGAAGTCACCATTTCCTCAACTGCTACAGGGTTGGCAAGGTCTGCTCCAACTGTAATATGTCCCGTACCTGCTAAAGAATTGCATACACTTTCAGCAACATCATGCTGCTGATGATAGTGAACTGTTACACGGGCACCACTTGTTGCAAAACCAGTTGCTATCGCTTCCCCTATTCCTCGTGAGGCGCCTGTAACTAATACTGTTTTTCCTTGGAGATCAAAAGTAATCATAATATTTTCCAGTACTACTGCTTGAAATTGTAGGTTGGGTGGAGGCTTTGCGTAACCCAACATATCCTCAACCAGTAGTACCACCAGAAAGGCGCCTATCAAGTAAAGATATCAAACAGTACTACTGGTTGACTCTCTTAACCAGTAGTACCAGTTGCAAGCTTGAGTTCTGGCTGTGCTTTCTTTGAGTAACAGCAAAACTATTTGTTGGGTTCGGTTCCGGAACCGAACCAGTAGTACCACCAAAAAGGCGCCTGTCGAGTAAACACATCAAGCAGTACTACTGGTTGACTCTTAACCAGTAGTACCAGTTGCAAGCTTGAGTTATGACTGTGCTAACTTCGGCGTAACATCAAAACCATTTGTTGGGTTCCGTTCCTCCACCCAGCCTACAGTTTCAACCAGTAGTACTAGCTTACTTAAATTTATTTTTTTCTTGTGGGATGGGCATCCTTGCCCGTCTCTTAACAAAACTTAAATATATCAAGATAGTAATTTACAAATAGCTTCAAGTAATTCTTCTGAGTCTACAGGTTTAGCGATGTGATGTTGAAAACCTGCTGTTAATGCTTGCTGCTGATTCATTTCACCAGCATAAGCTGTTAATGCAATTGCTGGTATTTCTTGTATATTTTTCTCTTTTTCCCTAGTCCGTATTTCTTGTATTAACATATACCCATCCATTTCTGCCATGCCAATATCGCTGAGTAAAATATCGGGCTGAGAATGTGATAGTAATTGTAAAGCTTCGGCTCCTGATGCCACTGTTGTAACATTAGCTCCATACTCTTCTAAGATAAAGCTAAAAAATTCCAGATTGTCTGTATCGTCATCTACGATAAGAATAGTTTTACCTGCAAGAGGCAGGGTATTTGAAGGAGTATCTAATAAGTTCATATTTATTTCTTCGGTTTTTGTTAAATTTTGTATTACGGGTAATTTAACTATAAAAGTGGCGCCAAGTCCTTCACCCAGACTTTCTGCCTTAACTGTTCCACCATGCAATTCAACTAAATACTTAACAATTGCTAACCCTAGTCCCAGACCGCCAAATTTTCGGGTTGTGGCACTATCTTCTTGACGGAAGTGTTCAAATACATAAGGTAAAAAGTCTGCACTAATACCTTTACCATTATCGCTAACTGAAATTTGAGCTTGCTTATTTACACATTCCAAACAAATTTTAATTTGTCCGGATTGAGGCGTAAATTTGACGGCATTAGATAGAAGGTTCCAAATAATTTGTTGCAAACGTCCAGCATCACCTAGAACTTGTCCAATTGAGTCAAACTGCGTCTGAATATGAATATTTTTAGCTTCTGCTGCTAAATGCACGGTTTCGAGTGCTGCCTCAATAACAGGTATCAAGCTAACACTAACCATATTCAGGCTGAGTTTACCTTGTAAAATTCGTGAAACATCAAGCAAGTCTTCGATAAGTTGCGCTTGTAACTTGGCATTACGTTCAATTGTTGAAAGCGCACTTTTTAAAGCTGCTTCGTCAAATTTACGGGTTTGTAATAATTTTGCCCAACCAAGAATTGGGTTGAGAGGAGAGCGCAACTCGTGAGATAACACTGCTAAAAATTCATCTTTAATTCGGTTTGCTGCTTCAGCATCCACACGTGCTGCTTGCTCTTGTTGTAATAAACGTTCGCGTTCCTGTTCTGCTTGCTTACGCTCGGTAATATCTCGATAAAAAATACTTAACCCGCTCTCGCTAGGATAAGCATGAATTTCTAGCCAGACATCGTATACAGATGGTACATAATAATGGTGTTCAAAGTGAACTAGAACTTGATGTTCCATTGCCCATCGATACTGATGTTCAACATTTGTACCAACTGAAGTTGCCCATTCCTCCCAGTGAGTTTTACCTAGTACCTCTGTGCGGGATTTACCATTGATACGCTCGGCTGCTGCATTTTGATAAACTACTCGCCAGTCTTTGTCTAGAGCAATATATGCGTCGCTCATATTTTCTAGAAGGGATATTAGCTGGTTATAAGTCTCTTCACTTTGTTGACGCAATGCTTGTTCACGTATTAATGCTTCTTTGCGTAACTGAGCTAATTTCAAAGTTGCTGCAACGCGCGCTCTTAATTCACGAGCTGAGAATGGCTTCACTAAATAATCATCTGCTCCAGCTTCCATACCTTCAACGCGCGACTCTTCACCCGCACGCGCTGATAGCATAATAATTGGAATATCTGTAGTATCAGGGTTTGCTTTTAGTTCTCGCAATAACCCAAAACCATCGAGTCCCGGCATCATTATATCTGTCAGAACTAAATCAGGAACTTGTTGACGAATCGCAGTTAAAGCCTCTATCCCATCTCCTACAGCTTCTACTATATAATTTTCTTCTAATAAACGCTTGACATACTCACGCATATCCGCATTGTCATCTGCAAGCAAAATGCGCTTCGAGTGCTGAGTGAGTCGTGCTGAGTGAGTCGTGTTGAGTGTTGAGTGATTAATGGTTTGTAGTTGACTCAGCACTTTTAACTCAGCACTTTCCACTGTTTGAGGTAGCCAGCGTACAGCTTCTTCGACATAAGGAGTGGCGCCTAAAGCTGTTGAGGCAAGTGTACTAGTTGCACTGATACGATCAGCAGGTAGATGGGCATACCCTCTCTTGATTGATATTGTAAAACAAGTGCCTTTATCTACAGTGCTTTCTACATGAATATTGCCACCGTGCAGCTTGACTAATTCTTGTACTAGTGATAGCCCAATTCCTGACCCTTCTAAAGAACGTCCTTTGGCGCCTTCAACACGGTAAAATCGCTTAAATAAATGTGGCAGCTCTGTAGTTGGAATACCAATGCCAGTATCGCGCACTTTTAGTTCAATATTGTCACCAATAGCGTGCAGCGCAACTTCAATTTCTCCTACAAAGGTAAATTTAAAAGCATTAGAAATTAAGTTTAGAACTATTTTCTCCCACATCTGTTGGTCTACATATGCTTCGACGTATTGTGGGCAATTGATTATTAGCTGTAGTCCCGCTTTTTCAATAGCAGAACGAAATACACTTGCTAATTCTCTTGTCAGCGTTGCTAAGTCAGTTTTGTCATACACTGCTTGTACACGTCCTGCTTCAATACGAGAAAAATCAAGCAGCGTATTAACGAGTTTTAGTAAACGCAAGCCATTACGATGAACTAATTCTAATATTTGCCTTTGCTGTTGCGTAAGTTCTGCATCTTCTGCCACCATGTCTTCTAACGGAGATAGCATTAATGTCAGTGGAGTTCGGAATTCGTGACTAACATTACTAAAAAAAGTTGTTTTAGCTTTATCTAATTCTGCTAACACTTCCGCGCGTCTCTTTTCTGCTTCATATGCCGAAGCGTTGGCAATTGCAGTTGCTACATTGTTAGCTACTAATTCAAAAAATCTTTGGTAAGTGTCATCCATACTGCGCTGGGGACTAATACCCATAACCAGCAATCCAGCTAACTGCTTTTTTTGTCCCGATTGAGCAATTGGCATTACAATACAGGAATTTGGCGGTGTACTCCAGACGCTCGAAGGTATTGCATCAAATTTAGATGCTAAATCATCTATAATTAGCGCTTCACAAGTTTGGCAAATTTCTGCAAGGTTCCAAACATCACTGCTTTGATTTTGTGTTAAATCTACTTGTGTTGGACTTGCATCACATCCCGTCTCAATTCCTACCGTACCAATAAGACGCGCGAATGTTACCGTTTCAATTTCTTCTACTAAATATAATAAAGCAAAAGGAATGTCGTGAAGATTATGAGATAAAGTATTAACAGCGAAGTTACAAGCTTCCTCAACATTTTTTGCTTTGGATGTGTTGGCACCAAGTTCGCGTAATGTTCGTAAATGTCGCTCACCAATTACACGCTCGGTAGTTTCCGTAACAGCAGTAAATACTCCTCCAACTTCTCCCGTTTCTATAAGAATAGGACTATAAGAATAAGTAAAATAACATTCTTCGATAAAACCAAACCGATTTATAGGTAGGTATAAATCATCAGACCATGTAGCTTGCCCTGTATTTAATACACTGTTGAGTTGCGCTCCAATAATGTCCCAAGCTTCTTGCCACATTTCGTATCCAGGTTTGCCTAATGCTTTGGGGTGCTTAAGTGGACCAAGAATTGGGCGCCAAGCATCGTTGTATATTAAAACAAGTTCTCGTCCCCACCAAATCACCATTGGGAACCGCGAGTACAAACAAATATCTACAGCAGTTCGTAAACTTTGTGGCCAGTTTTCCTTTGAACCGAGTGGTGTTGCAGCCCAATCCATATTCTGCACAAGCCCCACCATTTCACCTTCTTCTGAGAAAAGGTTATTAGGACTAACTAGCTTCGCCTCCATCATAAGTTATACTTTATGCTGATAATTCTTAAATATTTTAAGATGCTTTACACGCTAGAGAATCTACCTCTAGTACTACTAGTTTGATATAAAAATCTATCTATTGGTTAAAGAGTATAATCTTATTTTTTGCCTGCTATAAATATGGCGCCAATCACAAACACCGTTAAACCCAAGTATGTAAAAACTGTTGCCCATTCTTCGATGCTGCCAGCTACCAAAAAATAATGATTCATTAATACAACCAATAATCTAAACCAACAAATGTGGAGACGTTACATGTAACGTCTCTACCAAATGTAACATTATAACCCGTATTAATTTGTGAATTAAAATCGTAAACCAACACCACCTTGTAACGACAGTGCAGTACCACCACCATCGCGGTAAGCATCAAATGCAATAATCGCATTACCAAAAATTACTGTATTACTGTTGGGAACCATGTAATCAACACCAGGTTGCAGCGCAAAACTAATTTTGTTACCAACAGGAGAAGGGTCACTACCACCAGCAAGTACTAACCCGGCGCCTATATAAGCATCGGTTTGCCAGTTTAAAGGAATATCATAAGATACTGTAGGTACAACTGCTGTACTTTGACCTATCAAAGCTTGTGCGCGCAATGATATCGGTGTTTCTAACAACTTATAACGCGCTGCTAAAACTCCTCCAACTTGGACACCATCCGAAAGACCAACAGCAGGCCCAACACCTACATAACTTCCATATGCAACTTGTGCAGAAGCGGGTTGAGCAAACTGCGTCAACCCCAATATCGAACCAGCGAATACAAGTGATGTCAAATACCCCAGATGCCTCATTGCCCTACTCCTCACATAATTTTGAATTAGGGGTAAAGGGTTATTTTTCTTACTTTTCCCTTTCCCCATTCTTCATTTATAACATTACGGGCATCGTGGATGAATGCCACCTTGAGTACAAATGTAGGCTAGTTGCTTGGCATCTAGATTTCTGGCTTGGCTAAAATCAACACCTTTTACTACTGCTGACTGAACACCTATTTGAGGTTTCTGTACAAATTGCTCAGAAGGGTCTTGACCGGAACTAGATAAAATTGCTCCTTGAAAATCGGCGCCTGCTACGTTTGCACCTTGTAAGTCTGCTAGACTCAAATCGGCATTTCGCAAACTCGCATTTTCTAAGTTCGCTTTTCGCAATATTACGTTTGTCAACCTAGTTGCATTCAAATTCGCACTACTTAAATTTGCATGGTCTAAATAAGCACCCGATAAATCTGCTGCTTGCCAGTTTGTTTTGGTTAAGTTGGCATAAGATAATTGGGTGCCAATTGCAATTGACCTGCCTAGTTGGGCGCCAAACATTTCAGCATCATTCAATTTAGCTTCACCAATATCAGCACCTGTAAGGCTAGCATTTTCTAAAATAGCACCACGTAAATCGGCGCCTACAAGTTGAGCGCTACTAAGATTGGCACTTAATAACCGCGCGGAAGATAAATTAGCTTTGTTGAGAGTGGCACCACTCAAATCACTTTTGTTCAACGAAACTCGACTTAAGTTAGCTTCGGTAAAATTTGCCTGCTTCATAGACGCAAACCGCAAATCCGCAGTCCAGTCATCATATGTATCCCAGCGACCATCGGGACCTGGACCCCGAAAACGAGTGTTTTTAAAACTAGCTTGATTCAGATTGGCGCCTCTAAAATTGATGCCCCACAAATTTGTTTTGTCAAGTACCAAATTAAAGAAAGCAGTTGGAATAGAAACTGTTTGTGATAACTTAGAACGGCTTAAATCAACGTTTTGTAATTGACCACTATAAGTTCCGACAATTTTGTTAATCGCTTGCTGGTTAACTTGTAACTCCTGTTGGTTGTTCAATTGTTCGTTTCCGGAACTCGTATCAACTCCAGTTGCAAGTTGTAAATTTTTACGCTTTAAATAAGGAATCGCATCAGCACCAACATTAACTAAAGCTTGCTGAATTGTATTAAGAAGAATTGGGTTTTTCTCTTCTGCCAACAAATCTACTAAAAACTGTGTGGCTTGCGAGTAATTTAAAGTGCCCATCGTCATGATGGTACTTTGACGCTCCTCAACACTGGCATTGGAACTTGCTTTCAAACGTTTCTCTAAATCGATAAACTGCTTACGATTACCTTCTTCGGTCGTTCGATTATTTTCTTGTGACTGGATATATACTTGGGTACCTACTAATGTCGCTAAAACCGCAGTCATACTCACTAGCGCAATGCTAAACAGAGTAATACTAGGGTTGGAAACCATCCAACGCCATAGTCCTGAGCGTCGAATTCTGTCTGGAGACATTACCACTGAGGCAATTGCAGCTTCTTCATCTGATTCGTTCCACTGTTCCCTAGATTGCTTTAAGCCAGTGTTTGGTGGTATAAAGGGTTTTGTTGCGTCAATTGTATAAGTTCCTGCAATTTGGTCGTGGAACGCACGACGATTACGCTTTAAAGAAAATCCTGTTGCTTCGCTTAATATTGCAATCCCAGCTAAACCAGTTAGAATTACTAAATTGGGAAACGCTGGACTATAACGCCATAATATATAAGCGACAGACATTGGTACACCCCAACGCCCAATTCCTTCGCGTACTAAAACAGGCGCCAAACCCGGTGGTGTTCCTTGTTCAGAAACAACCCGCACTGCAAACCAACGCTTGGGAATCGTACTGCCTGTCTTTGCTAGTAAATATAACTGCCAACACGAAAACGTTAAAGGTGCAATTGCAGCAATCGTCCACAAAATATTTGTGGGTAATGAAACGTTTCGATTTCCATAGCTTACAGGCAATGCTAAAGGACGCGAAACTTCACGCTCAATTACTCCAATTACCGGATTCAACGGTACTCTGCTAAATTCGCTTCTTGTATTCGCAAAAGCTCCTATTCCATACGGTACCAACCCACTTACAAACACAATAGCCACTTCTGCTGCCCAAGCTGTCAGGCGCCTTTTTTTTAAAGACATTACATTTGCCTGTTTGCCAGACTCTCGTGGCTTATTCTCGTTTGTCCCTCTCCTCACAATTGGGGTTGTCATAAATATTTCCTTTATTCTGAAATTTTTAAGCAATCACAACCTTTATAAATTAAAGGTTATTTAATAGTTAATAGCGAACGAGTTACAACTTAATATTTCTGAACATATAACTAATCTTTACGTGGGACGATTGGAACCTCTTAATAGTTGCCTTCGTCTTTAAAATTAGCTTTTATCAACACTTTATCGCTCGTGCGCGGGTTGGCGGGCATTATTAAAATGAATACATCTTTACTATTAAGGCTTGTTCCAGCTGCTTTAGCGATGAGTTTGTGTCTCACCATTGCCAAACAAGCAACAGCAGAGCAAGTAAAAATCAGTCCCAATTTCAAACCAGACCCTCTCACCCTAACGGGTAAATCAGGAGGTTCTAACAAAGGTAACTGCGGTAATATTGCACCTACTCCAAATCAGGTTATCCAAGTCACTGAACCATTACCGTATTTACGGTTAACAGTCGAAGGTTCCGGACAACCAACATTACTAATTGATGGACCTGGGGGTCGTTTTTGTGTACTACCCGATAATTACTCAGGCAAGAAGCCAGAAATTACAGGGTTTTGGCAAGCTGGTAGTTACTCGCTATATGTAGGTGAATTATCTCAGGGACAGTATAACTATACGCTCTCGATTTCGCAACAGAAGAAATAATCAATTGACAACTGTTTAACAACACTAAGCTGTCAATTGTTAAAAATACCTACATTTATCATCCAAAATAACTATTCTTCGAGTAATTTCGTAGGTACTTCAACAGCGGTAACATCGATGGTACCTGCGGGAGTTATGCGATGAAAATGTGAATTTTCCACCGATAACCCTTCTCCGCAGTTAGGACACTGCAATTGTGTATTATTTAATCCTGTAAATTCAAATTGACATACTGGGCATTTATCTGCTACTAAGCTTCGTTTCAGCCACCACTGAAAGCCGAAGAAAGCAATAGCTGGCGCCACAAGCAGCAATCCAACGATAATTAAGACTGAATTAACCAACCAACTCAACCCTAGTGACCCTAGTAACCAAGCGATAGCGACTAGAGTCAGTACTGGACGGAGATTCGATAATTGATACTGGGGGGATTTAAAGCTCATTGTCAAACTTATGAATTCAAACTTCTTTTTTGTTCTCTTCCTAGGATAACGATTTTGAAGAAGCGAAGTTATAATCCGTTATAGAATAGTGGTAAAAACATTAAAACTGTTTTCTGAGTCGCGCCCTAAAAGCATCAATACCAAAGTGTGATACGACCTGTTCACGTAACCACTCACCATTACATCGTTGGTCATCACCCTTGAGTATTTCTATACAAGCTATTGCTACCGCTTTAACATCACGATGTGGAACACGCCAACCAAGCCTACCATTTTGAAGTGGGTCAGCAGAACCATCAGCATCACCTGCTACAACAGGCACACCACAAGCCATTGCTTCTAAGTACACAATACCAAATCCTTCTTGCGAAGGCATAACATAGGCATCAGCCAAACGATAATGCTCTACTAATTCTTCATTTGCTACAAACCCGGCAAACACTACACGTTCTTCTACACCACAATCTGCTGCTAAAGACGCTAATCTCGGTTGGTCATCACCTCGACCAATCACTAAATATTTTACGTCTGGAAAAACTTTGGCGATTTCAGGTAAAGCTTGTATTGTTATATCTACTCCCTTATATCGGTCTCCCGACCATAGTCTTGCCACGGTCATCAACACCCTAGCATCGTTCAAACCATAACGTTCTACAAGTGCCGCTGATTTTACTCCTGGCGTAAAATAATTATTATTTACTGCACAAGGTAATATTTTTATTTTTCGCGCATCTAGCTTATTGGCGCCATTTACAATTTGGTCACGGGTATAATGGCTTACCGTCCAAATAGAAGTCGCTTTTTGTAAACTTTTAATTGTGAGTGCTGGTAAAGGTTGCCAAACTTCTTTACCATGTGTCATCACCGTGTAAGGAATACCTAAAAAATTACAAAATATACCAATTAGACTGGCAAGATTAACGTGTCCACAATAAACATGCTTTGGTCGATGAAGCAGCAAATGCAAAAATAATGCTGCTGCCATTCGTATTCTGTCGATTTGAGGCCAATTCGTTTTGAAGTAGCGAAACCGTAAGTTCGCAGATTCAAAGTTATTCACGCAGTTAGCAGCATCCCGTAGCAAAAATACTTCTGCACGAATTGCTTCGTTCTTGTCTGTATAAGAGCGAAAAACATCTTTTACATAAGATTGAATCCCACCCTCACGGGCAAAAATTTCTAAAAATACAAATACGTGACTTGCTGCTTCGATTTTGTTCACAGCTAAATCGTTTATTTTTTTATAACTTGTTTTTAGCATTTGCTTTATATGTAAAAGGGTTCGTCGCAAAGAAACCTGGTTTCTACGCATTCATTGTCGCAGACAAATCGTCATTTTTATTACATGCTATCAACGAAGAAACCAGGTTTCTAGGTTTTCATGCTAAAATGGTACGCACCCTAAATTTAAGTATTTATCCTGAATATCTTCTTAATTTTGGCACAAATTTTACTTGAAATATATAGTTTTCCAAATCATAGCAAAAAAAAACCGCAACTAGAAATGCGGCGTTTACGTAATTGTTGATTTAATTTTATACAAATTCATTCAAAATTTACTCTTCAAATTTGCTGTGCTGTCAGTGAGGCGCCGAATCTGATTATGATTTGTTGAAGAAGTAGATTATTGACCGATTAAAGCGTATTTAACGATAAGCAAACAATTTCGATCGTCGAGCGTGCGTTCGTAAACAACACGGTCAGCCAAACGTCGTAGTAAAAACCAACCATAACCTCCAACTTGAAGAGTACCTGGTTCCGGTTCCCTAATTGCATCAGGGTTAAAAGGTTTACCACGGTCCCAAATTCTAATTTCGAGTCGGTCAAGAAACAAACAAACATCAATATCAATAGTTGTCTCTGGTGGTAAAGCGTGGTGAGCATGACGAACAGCGTTGGTAAAACCTTCTGCCAACGCGAGATTAAGACGGTAAAGTTGGCTTTCAGACCACCCTCCTGGCGATAGGTACTTCAGACAAAATTGTTCAAACCATTGTTGTACTTGGTTTAGAAGCTTTAGTTCGCTCTTTACCGTCAGATGGTCTTGCTGCTCCATGCCTAGCATTGACCTTGACTTAAACACTATGCAGGTTAATCGTTATTTTCTAAATAATCGTGATGTACAGATTTTATACTAAATGATTGAAACTAATGTCAAATTTATTGAGGCAAATCTTACCGATTCTTATTATTTTGCTTCATATTGACGACATTTTTCACAGAACATATGACGCCTGCGCTCATTTCGCTCTGTGGAATTATCCCACAATCACGAAACTCACAGGCGTCAAACCGTTAAAGAACCATTATAAGACTATTGGCTTAGAACAATCCTAAAGTCAAAGACTTGTCGATTGGGAAGGTGGCGCCAATACCAAGCCAGATTGTTACCAAAGTACCGAACAAAAATACAGCGGTAGCAACTGGACGACGGAATGGGTTTTGGAATTTATTAACGTTCTCAATGAAAGGAACGAGTATAAGACCCAGTGGTACCGCAGCCATTAAGAATACGCCGATAAGTTTGTTAGGAACTGTGCGTAAAATTTGGAATACAGGGTACAAGTACCACTCAGGTAAAATTTCCAAAGGTGTTGCAAAAGGATTTGCTGGTTCACCAGTCATTGCGGGGTCAAGAACTGAGAGTGCTACGATGCAAGCAAACGAACCCATGATTACTACTGGGAAAATATACAGTAGGTCATTAGGCCATGCAGGTTCACCGTAGTAGTTGTGACCCATGCCTTTCGCCAGCTTGGCTCTTAAAGTTGGGTCCGAGAGGTCGGGTTTCTTTTGTGTTCCCATGTTTAGTATGTTCTCCTGCGTTACTTTTTTAAGTTAAAGCATTTATTTGGTGTAAACTGGATGCAACTAAAGCTACACCCAGTATAACTTTCAGAAAAATACGTGCGCCTTTACAGCGGACCCGAAATACCTTGCTTGCGAATCATCAAGAAGTGGAACAGCATGAATACTGCAATTAACCAAGGTAATACAAATGTATGAGCGCTGTAATAACGGGTTAAAGTAGCTTGTCCAACGCTGGCGCCACCACGGAGTAAATCAGCGATTAAAACGCCGACTACAGGAATAGCTTCAGGTACACCGCTAACGATTTTTACAGCCCAATAACCAACTTGGTCCCAAGGCAGCGAGTAACCAGTTACACCAAATGAAACTGTGATTACTGCCAAAATTACGCCACTGACCCAAGTTAATTCGCGGGGCTTTTTAAAACCACCTGTTAAGTAAACTCGGAAAGTGTGGAGAATCATCATCAGCACCATCATGCTGGCAGACCAGCGGTGAATGGAGCGAATTAACCAGCCAAAGTTCACATCGTTCATGATGTGCTGTACAGAAGTATAAGCTTCAGCAACGGTTGGTCTGTAGTAAAAAGTCATCGCAAATCCAGTTGCAAACTGGATAAGGAAGCATGTCAGGGTAATTCCACCCAGACAATAAAAAATATTTACGTGAGGAGGTACATACTTGCTGGTTACGTCTTCAGCAATCGCTTGAATCTCCAAACGCTCCTCAAACCAGTCGTAAACGTTAGCCATACAATCTCTAGTTCCTAAAAATCGATACTTACTGTGATAAAGTTCCCAAACATCACTGCATGGGATTGTGGCTTATAGAGGTTCGCTTGTTGTCTTGGCGCCCAATCGTGCTAAGACTCTTTACTAAACTTAACACTCTTCAAAGTTTGTTCGTATTATGGCGTACTTTGCACCCAATCTCGGAGGATGATAGACACAAAGTAAATTTTAGCGTTTATGAAGAAGGATAAACCACATCAATTGGTCGCCCGTTTGATGAGAGAATGCATCGCTTCTATAAAAAAAGTAACATAGTCGAGAGACATATTTCATCAAATCCGCACTCAACGCGCGATTAATTTAGCAATTGAGTTAAACGTGTTGCTTCTAATGGTCAAAATGCAAAAGAAAACTTTTCGGGTGGTATTATCGCTGCTAATGGCGTTGGTTCTTACTTTTTTTAGCTTCAGTCAAAGTGCAACAGCATTGACTGACGAGCAGAAATTACTATCAGAAGTTTGGCGAATTGTCAACCGTACTTATCTTGATGATAGCTTTAATCATCAAAATTGGGCATCCGTTCGGCAAAAAATCTTAGAAAAGCCCCTCCAAAACCAGCAAGCTACATACGCAGCTATTCAGACGATGCTCAAGAGTCTAGATGACCCTTTCACTCGTTTTTTAGACCCAGAGCAATATCGCAGCTTACAGGTCAACACTTCTGGGGAGTTAACAGGAGTTGGGTTGCAAATAGCGCTCAATCCTGAAACAGGTAAATTAGAAGTTGTGGCGCCAATAGCGGGTTCACCAGCAGAAAAAGCTGGCATTCAACCGCGCGACCGTATCGTTACCATTGAGGGTATTTCAACAGAAAAACTAACTCTTGATGAAGCCGCAGCTAGAATGCGCGGACCAAACGGTAGCATTGTAACGCTCGTTATTGAGCGTGAAGGTGCCCCAAACCGTGAAATACAGCTAACACGCTCACGCATTGAACTCAACCCAGTTATTGCCCAACTACACAAAACCGAACAAGGTAAGTCAGTAGGTTATTTGCGCTTAACTCAGTTTAATGCTAATGCTCCAATGGAGTTAGCACACGCTATTAATAGTTTAGAGAAAAAAGGCGCCGACTCGTACATACTCGATTTGAGAAATAATCCAGGTGGTTTACTGCAAGCAGGAGTTGAAATAGCGCGCCTTTGGCTTCCAGAGGGTACGATTGTTTATACAGTTAATCGTCAAGGCATAATCGGCAGTTTTGAAGCACTTGGCTCGGCTTTAACTAATGACCCATTAGTTATTCTAGTCAATCAAGGTACAGCTAGTGCTAGCGAAATTTTAGCAGGCGCCTTACAAGACAACGGTCGAGCAACACTAGTAGGTGAAACAACCTTTGGAAAAGGCTTAATTCAATCACTATTTGAACTTTCCGACGGTTCTGGGTTGGCAGTAACCATTGCCAAATACGAAACACCGCAACACCACGATATTAATAAAATTGGTATAAAACCTGACAAGGTAGTGAGTTCTGAACCCTTAACACGCGACCAAGTAGCAACCAAGGACGATGCTCAATACCAAGCTGCATTAGATCTTCTACAACAACGAAACGTCGTCGTAGGAGCAGCATAAAGTAGGGTGCGTGACGCTATAACAATTGTCAAATAAAACGAGTAATCTAGTAGCGTCACGCACCTGACTAACGAATTAGAAGTTAAAATTCATAACTGATTGTAGGCATTATCGATAATTCGTTTACCTCGAAGGAACCCTGTATTTGCACCGGGACATAAGTATTGCAGCGTATCAGGGGAGAAACGTTCCAACAGTAACTGTAAACTTTTGAGTTGACGTTTCCAATGAAAAGTTTTAGCGGTTCGCAATGGCATTGGTTTACCCGAACCGTCAGGAAGTATATGGCGCCCAGAAAATAATATCCCTCCAAAATCGCTATAGTAGAGACAAGAGGAACCAGGAGAATGTCCAGGTGTCCAAATCAACTGCAAGCTTGAGTCCAAGCTTAAATCTTGATTAAAAGTAGTTAATTCTACTTCAGGTAACAAATAAGCTTCTTGTTCTTGGATAATGACTTCGCAGTTAAGCGCAAGTTTTAGTTCAGCAGTTTTACCAATCGCTGTGCGGTGAGTAATAAATAGCCAACGTACCCCACCATGTGCTTTGATAAAATCCTGGTTTGTATCATCCCAGGCTGGACAATCGACTAATATGTTACCTTCATTTCTTACAATGAGGTAAGCAGTTCCTCCCAAAGTGTCTCGATTCGGTGCAAAGGCATAAATGGTATCGAGTATAACCCGTGGTTGCTTGACTGTTTGGTTTTTGTCTTGATTCTGGAGAAACATGGGAAGAGCTTATTTTAAGAGGAGTGTTTGTGTAAATGTTGCTTTTATCAGGTTATAACGATTCAAAATATATAAAAATAAGATGACATTTTGGTTTCTCGTTTTACTAGGAATAATTACTTATTTCATGGTGCAGCGGAGTGTTGCTCGAATCACCAGAACACCCGTTTGGCTGTTATGGTTGGTACTAATGGCGCCACCACTCATTTGGACTGCATGGTCTACTGTGTATGGTGTACAAGTCCGTCCACCTAGGGCATTAATGATTGCTCCTTTGGTAATTAGCCCTATTTTATACTGGGTATTATTTCAAATAGGGCGCCGTCCGAGTGAAGTCACCCAAACTGAATCAGCAACACCTCAACCTCAATTAGCTATTCATCAAGTAGCAGAATCGTCTGTATCAGTACGTCCCATTAAACCAGACGAAGAAGCTCAATTAAGAAATTGTTTTCCTTGGTCGTTATATTACCTTCAAGATATAGAATATCGACCACAAGCAGTGATTTGTAAAGGTCAACTGCGGACAGATGCAACAGCAGCTTACCAACAAATTAAAGAAAACGTCGAAGCACAATTTGGCGACCGTTTTTTAGTAATGCTTCAAGAAGGTTTCAACGGAAAACCAATATTTGTATTAGTACCTAACACTCAATTAGCCAAATATCAGAATAGTTCAGAAAAATTAACACGACCTGGAATAGCGTTAGGTTTACTATTTGCAACGCTAATGACAACTACTTTAGTAGGAGCAAGAATTGCTGGAGTTGAAGCACAACAACTAAGACAAAATTCAGGTGTATTGCTACAAGGATTGCCCTACGCTTTAGCATTATTAACAATATTGGGAATCCACGAATTAGGTCACTACATTACAGCCAAACGCTATAAAATTCGTGCGACACTACCATACTTTATACCCATGCCACTATTCTTAGGAACTTTTGGCGCCTTTATTCAAATGCGGAGTCCAGTTCCTAACCGCAAAGCATTATTTGATATCAGTATAGCTGGCCCATTAGCTGGTTTTATCGCGACTTTACCAATACTCGCGTGGGGATTAGCAAATTCAACGATTATTCCTCTAACCGAACAATCAGGATTATTTAACCCAGATTCTCTCAACCCCAGATACTCAATACTGTTAGCATTAATATCAAAATTAGTCTTAGGCAGTCAATTAATTACCAAAACAGCTATCGATTTACATCCAGTTGCATTTGCTGGGTTATTAGGTTTAGTAGTAACAGCATTAAATTTAGTACCAGTAGGTCAACTTGATGGTGGTCATATTATCCACGCCATGTTTGGACAAAAAAACGCCATTATTATTGGTCAAATCGCGCGTTTCTTACTGTTATTACTGGCATTGGTACAACCAGGATTTTTACTGTGGGCAATCATTTTGATATTTGTACCTTTAATTGACGAGCCAGCATTAAATGATGTAACAGAGCTTAATAACCAACGCGATATTTTAGGAATTCTTTCAATAGCTTTACTAATACTTATCGTCTTGCCGTTACCAAACATCTTTGTACGACTTTTGGGTCTTTAAGAATTTAGTAAAGCTGGTACGATTGTTTTAAATGGCGCCTGTCAAAATAACATTCTTTATTTACCCACTCATATGCTTTCTCCATTTCCGGGAATGAATCCCTACCTAGAAAACCCCGACCTTTGGGCAGAAGTCCATCATCGGTTAATCACACTCATTGCTGATGAATTAGTTCCTCAATTGCGTCCTAAATACCTCGTGGCTATAGAAAAGCGTGTTTATCAAACTACTGGAGAAGAAACAGTTTTAGTCGGAATACCAGATGTGTCTGTGGGACGTTCCAAAACTGACTCTAATGACCCAGTTACTTCGACCGTAGCAGTAGCTTCACCTCCACGATTACCTGTAACTGTAACAATTCCAATGCCAGAGGAAGAAAAAGAAGGGTATTTGGAAGTACGAGAAGTTGAAACAACAGAAGTTGTAACAACAATAGAAATTCTCTCTCCAAAGAACAAGCGCGCGGGAGATGGACGAAAATCTTACGAAACCAAACGTCAAAAAGTATTAAGTAGCGAAACTCATCTTGTAGAAATTGACTTGCTACGAAGTGGAAAACCGATGCCAATGGTGGGTAGATTTATTAACAGTAGCTACCGAATTTTGGTAAGTCGTAGCAATTACCGTCCTAAAGCTGAATTATACCCGTTTGAACTAACCGAACCAATACCAGCTTTTTCTTTACCTTTACGTCAAGGTGATACCGAACCATTATTAGATTTACAAACTTTAATACAAGAGCTTTATCACCGAGCAGGTTTAGATATGAGGATAGATTATACACGTAAGCCAATACCTGAATTATCTGATGCTGATGAAACTTGGGCAGATAATTTATTGCGCCAGCAAGGTTTGCGCTGATTAAATTACAATTGATTTAAGAAAACATTGCTTAACTTATATCTTGCACATGCACGATTATTAAGAAAAAAAGACCGAACTGTACCTTATTTTTACGTTGAATGATGTAACTGAACTTAATAATCAACGCGATATTTTAGGAATTGTGTCAATAGCTTTACTAATACTTATCGTATTGCCGTTACCAAACATATTTGTACGACTGTTGGGTCTTTAAGATTTTAGTAGAACTGCTACGATTATTTTAAATGGCGCCTGTGATTTTATATCGTTCATCCAGCGTAACCATATGCTTTCTCCATTTCCGGGAATGAATCCCTACCTCGAAAACCCTGACCTTTGGGCAGAAGTCCATCACGGGTTAATTGCACTCATGGCTTATAGCTTAGTTCCTCATCTACGTCCTAAATATCGGGTAGCTATAGAAAAGCGTGTCTATCAAACGGTTGGAGAAGAAACAGTTTTAGTTGGAATACCGGATGTGTCTGTAGCACGTTCCAAAACTGATTCTAATGACCCACGTGCTTTGGCTGTAGCAGTTGCTTCACCGGAAGCTAAACCCGTAACTGTAACAATTCCAATGCCAGAGGAAGAAAGAGAAGGGTATCTAGAAGTACGAGAAGTTGAAACAGGTGAAGTTGTGACAACAATAGAAATTCTCTCTCCAAAGAACAAGCGCGCGGGAGATGGACGAAAATCTTACGAAACCAAACGTCAAAAAGTATTAAGTAGCGAAACTCATCTTGTCGAAATTGACTTGTTACGAGGTGGAAAACCGATGCCAATAGTAGGTAGATTTATCAACAGTAGCTACCGAATTTTGGTAAGTCGTAGCAATTACCGTCCTAAAGCTGAATTATACCCGTTTGAACTAACTGAACCAATACCAACTTTTTCTTTACCTTTACGTCAAGGTGATACCGAACCATTGCTAGATTTACAAACTTTAATACAAGAAGTTTATGACCGAGCAGGTTTAGACATGGCAATAGATTATACACGCAAGGCAGTACCTGAATTATCTGAGGCAGATGAAACTTGGGCAGATAATTTATTACGGCAGCAAGGATTACGCTGATTAAATTACAATTGATTTAAGAAAAATTTAAAATAAAGACTTATGGTTTCTCCATTCCCTGGAATGAATCCTTATCTTGAGAATAGTGACTTGTGGCCAGAAGTTCACAGCCGTTTAGTAGTGGCAATCTCTGATGCTATTTCCCCACAAGTACTACCTAAATATCGAGTTGCCATTGAAAAGCGAGTTTATCAAGTAAATGAAGAATCTTTATCAGTAGGGATTCCAGACGTTTTAGTAATTAACTCAAAATCTGATACTGATACAAACTTAAATGTAGCAGTTGCTGAACCGTTAAATAAACCTATAAATGTAAATATTCCTATACCTGAAGAAGTAATGGAGGGATATTTAGAAGTTAGGGAAGTAGGAACTGGTGAGGTGATTACTGTTATTGAGCTTCTTTCACCAAAAAATAAACTTTCTAAAGAAGGACGAAATGCATATGAAAACAAACGTCAGAAAATCTTAGGTAGTGCAACTCATCTTGTTGAGATTGACTTGTTAAGAAGTGGAAAACCAATGCCAATAAGTGGTAAAGAGATTCCTAGTAGCTATCGCATTTTAGTTAGTCGTAGTAATTACCGTCCTAAAGCTGAATTATACCCTTTTGAACTCCAAGAAGCTATTCCTAAATTTCCATTACCTTTACGCATGGGTGATAATGAACCTTTATTAGATTTACAATTATTAATAAATCAAATCTATGACAGAGCAGGTTTTTATCTAGCAATAGATTATACTAGCGACCCGGCGCCGAAATTATCTAAAACTGATGCAGTTTGGGCAGCGAATTTGTTGCAACAGCAAGGTTTAAGGTAAGGGGAAATAAAGATATTTTTAGCCCCCCTTAGTAAAGGGGGTTGGGGGGATCATCTTTAACTAGATGTTGAACTTGCAGCTTGAGATTCTTTAGCAGGAGGAACACCCATACGTATTTCGGTAGTGAAAGAAGTAGTATTTACACCACCTGCTTGCTTAATGACATTAACGCGCATTCTTAGATTATCGCTGGCAAACCACAAACGTTCTTCATAAGAAGTTGTGCCAGATTCAAACGATAGCGATAATGCTTCATCTTCACCTAATTTATATTGACCTAGCGATGGTTTATCTTCGTTGCTAACCTGACGTAATAATTTACCTTCATCAGGACTATTGCCAGGGACTAAAACTAAAACTGTTGTACCTACGTTTTTTTGATTTAGTTTAGTTGTATCATTCCAATTAACCTTAGCTGCAACAACAGAGGAATTGGAGTTTACCTGCAAAACTTCGCAAAGTTTCACTACATCAGGGTGAGTTGCTGGTAATTTTTCTATAACAATTTCTGATTTAGCTTCGTTTGCTTTATTGGCGCCTAAGTCCTGAACAGTACGATGGGCAAACCATTTTCCGGCACTTAATTCAAAAAAGTCTTGAATATTCATTGTTGATGACGCTCTAATTAAATCATGTTCGTATTTCGTTCGCATTAAGGACTTTAGTAGTAAAAACTTCAGTCCTTATGGGGAAAGCACTGAAGTGCTTACAACGGGGCATATTTACACTCTTCCTTGATAACCTGCTTCTTCTAGGCGTTTTAAAGAAATTTTAGCAGACTCAGAAACGTGATAATGACTGTCTTTTTCAAGATATTTTAATGCTGAAACGCTTTTTGGGCTAGGAAGATTTCCTAAAGCTTCTGCTAGTCGTTGACGCACTAACCAATCTTCAGCTTGAGCAAAGCGAAGTATTTCATCTACTGCACTTACATCTTTAATTTCACCAAGCGCAGCAATTGCCGCTTGTTGCAATACTACTTCTGGCCCATCTAACGCGCTAATTAATGTTTCACGTGCCCGTGGGTCTTTTAAATTACCCAATGCTACCGCAGCGCTAAATCTCACTAACCAATTAGTCTCTTCATAAAACACCCGTACCAACACTTCAAACGCGCGTTTGTCTTCTAAGTATCCCAAGGCGCCTGCCGCATCAGCGCGAATACTATAGTCAGGGTCGTTTTCAACGATATTCACCAAAATTGGATACGATTCAGCAGTTTGCTTGATACCAAGTGCAAAAACTGCCATCGCTCGAATTTGCAGCGATTCATCATTCAACACCTTCTTAATCAAGGGTACTGCTTCCTCAGCAGAAACATCGCGCAAATTTGCAAGGGCAACCATGCGGTCACGTAAGCTAGAACTTTCTAGCTGGGCAGATAGTTCGTCTAAACTGGGAGTAGCCATCTATTGTATGAGAGCGCTTTTGCTACTTAATATTTATGATTCTAGTATTCTAGAATATTAAGTATTATTGCAATTTGCTCCATGTCAGGAAAGGTGTATTTTTCCGCTTCCAGTAGAGAGATAACCGTCACTTACCGATTAACTCAAATAGCCCTAAATGCTCTTCTCCTTGACGCGATGGGACTGAGTTCGCAACTGGATTTAAATAATGAATCTTAAAATTATCCTGGAAATATTCCCTTATTTCCTCTGGAGTGGCGCCAAATGGAGGGCCACCAGGACGATTATGTGTAAAAAATAACCCAATTACTTGACCATGTGGTTTAAGTATGGAACTTGCAACTTCTACATAAGAAAGGCGCCGTTCTATATCAATCGCACAAAAACAAGTATGTTCAAGAATATAGTCAAAATAACCTATAAAATCTTTAGGTAAATCAAAAATATCACGCTGTAAAAACTTAATGTCACAATTTGCTGACTTCGCGAGTTTTTCCGCTTCCACAATTGCGGAAGTCGCAAAGTCAAACCCAATCACTTCAAAACCATGTTTGGCAAATAGTACCGCATCATACCCACGTCCGCATCCTAGTACTGCTATACGCCCAGGTAAAGGCGCCGAACCTGAAGATAAAAGACTAACAAAAGGTGGTGCCGCTTGTCCAATATCCCAACGAGTATTTTGCTCTTGGTACTTTTGTTCCCAATATTCTGGGTTTGACATATTTTAATTCTCTTTTGCTTCTTGACGCTGTTTTAACTTTAATAATATTTCGGCGTGCATTTCGCGCGTAATGGGGTAGAAGTAAGTTAAAACCAAACCTAAAATCAATGAAACCAATGGTAGAGGACCAACCGCGATGCGTATAGCTTGAAGTGCTGACTCTGGTTGAACTGGTAAGGCGCCACTTCCAGCAGTTGCTGCTTTAAAACCAGACGCTTCGAGTGACAAACCAACAACAAATAAACCAAATGCTAACCCAAATTTTTGTAGCAGCACCATAAAACCATAGAAAATTCCCTCACGTCGTTGTCCCGTTTGAAGTTCATCAAGTTCAATCACATCAGGAATCATCGACCAGGGAACGAGATATGCTGTGGAAACACCAAACCCTGCCATTACAGCCAAAACGTACATTAACCCAATTTGACCAGGCTGTAAAAAATATAGTCCTGCTGCTGCTAATATCCACAAAGCCATTCCCGAAAAGTAAACGATTTTTTTACCAACACGCTTACTCAAAGCACTCCATACAAATAACATTAGTAAGGCAGTACCCTGTACCCCTATCATTACCGTTGGTACATCAGACTCTTTTAAACGCATACACTCAACAACGAAATAGGGAATAATGCTAGCAGTGATTTGCACGGCAAGCCAGGAAAAAAGATATATACCAATTACATATAAAAAAGGAACATTAGTAAAAACTGCTGTTAGCTGCTCTTTTATTGAAAAAGCAGATTCTTCTTCGGTTTGAATACGCTTTGCTTCAAAAGCCAAAACCCGTTCGCGCGTCCCAAAAACACACCAATATAAAGAAGCTACAGAAATCACTCCACATATCGCTGCTAAAACAAGATACTGCTGCTGACGGTCAGGAACGGCGCCAAAAATAATTCTTGCCAATATTAGCGAGAAAATACTACCGCCAATCGAAAACGCAAATCGATAACTATTTAAGCCTGTGCGCTCATCATAATCTTGAGTCAGTTCGGGTGTCATCGCTGTATATGGCAAATTCACAACCGTGTAAAACACCTGCGAACATATCCCTATTGCCACATAGTACCAAAACAAACCCCAAGTATTATTCTCACCACTACCAAAGCGTGGTACTATCCATTGTAGAAAGAAAAATATTCCAAACGGAATTGCACCATAAAGCAGCCAAGGTAAACGGCGCCCCCAACGCTTTGATTTCGTCTTATCCGTCAAATATCCAACAAACGGGTCGTTTATAGCATCCCAAATTTTTCCTATCATCAAAATACTGCCAGCCATCCCTGCCGGAATACCCGCAACGTTAGTAAAAAAAACCAGTAAGAAAAAAACCGAGATATTCGCAGTAATCGCTGGACCCAAATCTCCGGCCCCGTAAGCTAGCTTAGTACTAAAATTGAGTTTCTTACTAGCCTTGCTCTTCATATAATCTAAATCAGAATCCTTCATAAATCTTCGCACTCATAATAAGATAGTCAAAGCTCGACAATTAGTATTATTAGCTATCACCAGGTTGTTTATGCCAGACCTTTACGTTTCTTGGTCAGATTACCACCAAAAAATCGAACTACTCGCGGCTAAGATTTATCAGTCTGGCTGGGAATTCAACCAAATTATTTGTCTAGCACGCGGAGGACTGCGAGTTGGAGATATTCTCTCACGCATTTACGACAAGCCCCTCGCAATTTTCGCTACATCATCTTACAGCGGCGCGGGCAAGCAAGAAAGGGGGAACTTAATCTTTTCCCAACATTTAGCAATGACAACCGATACCCTAGGCTCGCGGATTCTACTAGTTGACGATTTAGTAGACTCTGGCGTTACCCTCAAAGAAACCATCCCTTGGCTTAAACAATATAGCGCAACTCAAATCGAAGATATTCGTACCGCAGTACTTTGGTATAAAGCCTGCTCAGTAATTGAACCAGATTACTACGTTGACTACCTAGCTGACAATCCGTGGATTCACCAACCATTTGAACCATACGAAACAATGGCGCCAGCTGATTTAGCTACCAAATACGCAACAGTAGCAAACGTAATCTAAACATAATTAACCATCCTTGTAAGATAGATAATCTTGTGGGTGGGCTTTCTCTTGCCCCGCCCTGTTAATAATATATAGGGACGGGCGTCCTCGCCATGTGATGTCAGGAATTAATCCTCAAGGGTGTCAAGTTTACAGCTTTAAGTCTCCAAGTACAGAAGAATTAGACCATGATTTTTTATGGCGCAGTACAAAGGCTCTACCCGAACGCGGTCGAATTGGTATTTTTAATCGTTCGTATTACGAAGAAGTACTAATTGCTCGTGTTCATCCTCATATTCTGCTAAACGAGCGTTTGCCTCATTCACCAGGTAAAAAAATATGGAAACAGCGATTTGATGATATTAATAATTATGAAAAATACTTGACAAACAATGGTACTGTTATTCTCAAATTTTTTCTAAATATATCAAAATCTGAACAAAAAAGGCGGTTTTTGCGGCGAATTGAATTGCCTGAAAAAAATTGGAAGTTTTCTATGAGTGACGTTGAAGAACGCGCATATTGGGACGATTATATGGAAGCTTACGTGGACGTATTCAATCATACTAGTACTGACTGGGCGCCTTGGCATATTATCCCAAGTAATCACAAGTGGTTTGCACGTCTTGCAGTTGCCGATATTATTTGTAGCAAGCTCAAACAACTCGACTTGGAATACCCAACTCTTAGCGACGAACACCGTCAGCAACTTCTCAAAGCCAAAGCTGTTTTAGAAAGCGAAGCATCTTAAATTAAGTGACTAGCTGGTTATAGTTTTTACAGATTCGAGTGAAGATGCGTGTTTTTTCCAGATTAGTACAGGCATAACTTGGCGACAGTTACGACAGAACCAGTAAATTTCAGTCTTTCGGACGTGTCGCAAAAGTCTGTCAGAACAACAGGGACAAGAATTCATAAGTGTATACTAGGTAACAAATAACAAAATTTTTGTGAGTCAAAATTTCTTTCTTCAAAGCTAACCGCGATTTCTTATCTAGACCATAAAAAACTTAAAATCTTTAAATTTTCGCAATATATCTACATAATCTTCAAGAGAAAACAAAAATTGGTTTTAATACACAACTATTTGAAATTTATGGATTACAATGAAACCGCGATTTAAGACGCTGCCTTGTACAGAATTGCTTTAAACTTGAATGGATATTTTAATTGTTGAAGACGAAGCAGAAATTGCTCAGTTAATCCAGCTGACTCTCGAAAAAGAAGGATTTTCTTGTCGTGTCAGTCGCGATGGCGTAACCGCGTTAAGAATGTTTACAGAACTTCCACCCGATTTAATTATTCTGGATTTAATGATTCCTCGACTCGATGGACTTGAGGTTTGCGCGCGTATTCGCCAAAAACCCGGCGCCAAAGACCCATACATAATGATATTGACTGCTAAGGCAGAAGAAATTGACCGTGTAATTGGCCTTTCTACAGGCGCCGACGATTACATGGCAAAACCATTCAGCCCTAGAGAACTTGTAGCACGTGTCAGGGCGCTATTACGTCGTAGTATGCGCTCTTCTGTACAGCGACAAGAACACCGCACTAATCATTTTTTAGTTGATTTAGAGCAACGCACCGCTAATCGTTTGCTTGGCTCAAAACCAGTTGAAGAACTAGATTTAACGACTTTAGAGTTTAATCTTTTAAGTACTTTCCTCAGTAACCCTGGTCGCGTTTGGAACCGTAGTCAATTAATTGATAAGCTTTGGGGCGATAATTTCTTTGGAGATGAGCGAGTTGTAGATACTCATGTAGCACGCTTGCGAAAGAAAATCGAACCAGACCCTGCAAATCCAACTTTCATCAAAACTGTTGTTGGAGTTGGATATAAATTTGAAGATACCGCACCTTAAAATTTTTACCCTAAAAATTAAACATTAAACATTAAAAAATAATGAAAGTGCGTAAGCGAAAATCTTTGCCATTAGCATCGCGTCTGTTTTTCTCGCACTTTGTAGTCATGATAGTTGGGGTATTAAGTTATGTGATAATTAGTAAAATTTCATCACCACACTTTTTTAGTCAGCATCTTGAAACGTTACAGAGACAAGGAACTGATATAGACGATATCCGGTCTGAATTGGTACATTCCTTTGATTCTGCTTGGCGAAGCAGCACTCTTTGGTCAGTACTAGTTGGCGCCAGTGCTGCTGGAGGATTGAGTTATTGGGTTTCTTTACGAATAATGCAGCAGCTAACCGAAATCGAGTCTATCACCCAAAAATTCGCTGCTGGACAATTTAATGCGCGACTACCCCTGTCAGATATTCCTGAATTTAAACGTTTGGGAAGTAGTTTTAATCGTATGGCTGCTAGTATCCAAGATGTTGAGGTTCGGCGCCGTGATTTAGTTAGCGATATGACCCACGAACTTAGAACCCCACTCACAGTAGTACGTGGATACTTAGAAGAACTTGCTGATGGACGTATCGATGAACAACAGCAAGTTTACCAGCAGTTGATTAAAGAAACCAGGCGCCTCGAAAGATTAGTTAACGATTTGCAAGAACTTTCAAAAGCAGAAGCAGGTTATCTACCAACTAATATCAAACCAGTTGATTTATACCCGTTACTTGAATCACTCGTACAAAGATTCAAAGACCAGCTACTCGAAGATGGCCCAGTTTTACTTTTAGAGTCTTCGCCATCAATACCGCTTGTACTCGCTGACATCGACCGCACCGAACAAATATTAATCAACTTAATTGGTAATGCCATTCGTTATACTTGTAACGGTTCAATTTCTATACGTACATGGTTTGATGAACAACTCTGGATTGCAGTGGTAGACACAGGAGTAGGAATTGCAACCGAAGACCTACCCCATGTGTTTGAACGCTTTTGGCGTGCGGATAAATCACGTAACCGTAACTCAGGAGGAACAGGTATTGGGCTTGCTATTACCCGTCGCTTAGTTGAATTACAAGGCGGTAAAATCGAAGTTGAGAGCGAATTAGGCATTGGCACCACATTTCGCTTTTCTTTACTTCCAGCATATTAAGTATCTTCAACCATCTTATCTACAAGCTATTGACATAGGGTGGCCATAGCGATGTCATATCTGATTGGTAGCTTGGGAATATAGTGCTAAAAAAAATTTAAAGATAAAACCAAAGCTTGGCACTAATTACCCATTACCTAATCTATTTGGCTAATCGTATGTTCACTTTGTTCTTAGCTGCATTTTTAGTTAGCCTACTGACTGTATCTGGTTGGGCCGCCCTTGCCTACTTATTTCCCCACGAAAACTATCACGATTAAACTGGCGCCTTTTTAAGTCCGTCAACTCAACTGCATTACCTGAGTAACCTTGCTTCGTTCATTTTCAATACAAAAAATCTATAGTTATACCAATTCTGCATAAAGTTGCGCCAAATAAATCCCGTAGAGATTGACATGTCAATCTCTACAGTCAGGGATAAAGCGCATCTTCATCGAGAAACGGTATTAGCATTCATTATTACAAACCTTTTTCAAGCTCGGTAAGAACTTGGACATATGATTGATTTTGTATAATACTATCAAGCTAATTGCTTGATAGTATTTTTTATACTGTGCAATTTATAACCAAGGCAACAGCACACTGCATCTATAAGCACTACTAATAATTTCCGACAAGGAAAAAAATATTTTTAATAACTCGTCAGGATGCGATTATAACTATTATTTTTATCCTGTCTAGTCTCTTTAATTACGAAGAGAGTATTCAGTAAGTACATATTATTACTATTTTTTGTGAAAAAAAATAATACAAATTATACAGGTGATTTGAAATTAAATATAAAGCTAATATGAGGTATTTGGGCAATATAAGTCTTGTTAAGTAAGAATTTGACGGATTATTATCCAAAACTAACCAGATGATGATATTTACACTTTGGTCTTGTAAATTTTAGACAAAAGGTTAGTGAAGTACAAATAAGTCAACAAGTATAATTGTGGATTGATGTATAGTGATTTAAAAATAAGTGAATGTACTGATTTATTAGTCTCAAGAATTCAACTAACATCTATTCAATAAGCGCGTATATGTTCAATACAGCTAATTTCGCCTTTGTTTGATGTCAATACCACGATATTAAGGAGAGTCCACTGTGAACAAAACTGAACTGATTATGGTTATTAGTTATGTGCTAGTGACCTTCTGCTTTTTCTTTAATTGGATAATATTTGCGTTGCGTCATCCCAGTTCGTCTGTAGAAGACACTTTCTTATTTTTCGTTATGTGCTGTATCACCACTATTCTGTGGCCCCTCATCATTCCAATCTCTGTGCTTGAGATTCTCAAAAAGCGTAGATTAGAGTTTGGTACTGCTATTCCTGTCGCAGGCGCCGTTCTTGCCTTAAGCTTGTCACTATACCTGAATTAACAATTTCCCCTTTACACTCCCTTTCAGATTTTGCCCCGTCTTCTTACACACCATCGGTTTAATATCATTTGTAGCCCTATTAGTATTGCTGTATTAAGGTTAGATTTATTTCCCTTAAAAAATAAAATTTTGCGATAGATAGCACTTCTGAATCCTAGAAACCCGGTTTCTTTGAAATAGATAAAAAACCTCGATTATTTGACTAAATCGAGGTGATTGGGAGAAAACTTAATAATCAATAAAGCTTTTATTGTATTTACAACTTAAAACCTTAAAAACCCGGTTTCTGACAGCAACCGGGTTTCTTTTGTTAAGATATTAGAATTTTTGTAAAAATTTAGCAAGACTACTTGACAATAAAAAACTAATGTCAATTATGAGATTTACTTATCTCATTCACCTAGACATGTTCAGCTATTCTAGAGTTTGAGCGTATTTAAAATTACAATGATGTAGAGATGTTACATGTAACGTCTCTATATCATTGCGTTCACGGAGTGTACCGTAGGTAATTGCTATTGTGGTTGTGCTTGAGTTGGGAAAGCTCCAGGACGAACAGAAATAACTACATTTTGACCGTTGCGACGTACATCCATACGTAAATCGGCGCCGATTTTGCTATCTTCGACAGCTTTTTGAACGCTGTCAGCATCAGCGACAGGTTGACCATTGAGTTTTTCAATAATGTCACCTGCACGAATTCCTGCTTGTGCTGCGGGAGAGTTGGGAACTACCCGACGAATCAAAACACCTTTATCGCTGTCAACATTTAAACCACTATTTGGGTCAGAGTTAATATTTTCTTTCAACTCTGGGCTTAAAGCTTGCATTTGAATACCCAAGTAAGGATGTTGAACTTTACCTGTTGCAATTAATTGGTTCGAGATACGCTGTGCTGTGGCAATTGGAATTGCAAATCCTAAACCTTGCGCTCCTTGAATAATAGCGGTATTCATCCCAACAACTTCACCCTTAGAGTTGAGCAATGGACCACCTGAGTTACCTGGGTTAATTGCTGCATCGGTTTGAATGTAACTAACACGCTTATCTTGGGCGCCAATTGAATTACTACTACGACCAGTAGCACTAATCACCCCTGTAGTCACTGTATTATCTAAACCAAGCGGATTACCAATGGCAATAGCTGATTCACCAGGTTGGAGTTGGTCGGAATTTCCAATTGTTACCGTTGGTAAGTTGTTTGCCTGAATTTTAACAACCGCAACATCAGTTAATTCGTCTTTACCAATAACTTTACCTTGAAAACTACGACCGTCTTTTAGGGTTACCTTTACTGTATCGGCGCCGTCAATTACGTGAGCATTCGTCAAAATGCGACCATCTGCACTGAGTATAAACCCTGAACCTGTACCGCGCTCGACTCGCTTCTGCTGAGGAATTTGCCCTTGGGCGCCAAAAAAGCGACGGAAAAACGGGTCATTGAATTCATCAGGTAACGAAGCTTTGACGGTACGCGAAGAATCTATCCTCACAACCGCAGGTCCAACTTTGTTCACAACGTTGGTTACAAAATTCCCCTCCTGTCGAGGTGCAGAAGCAGCTTTCACCGACCCAACAACAAGGTTCGATGCATCTTTTTGTTGGTTTCCAGCAATATAACCACCTGCGAGCGTCATACCTGACCCGACTAATACCAGGGATAGATTAACAATAGCTCTTCCCCAGAGTCGATGACCCTTGGAGTTGAGAGTTTGATTATTTGATTCGTTACTATCGTTACTATATTGGTCGTTTGGTTTTTTGTTTAACATTTGGTGTAAGCGATATATTTTAGAAGTACTTCCAATCTAGATACTCGTTGTGAAGCTTTTGTTGCACGGGTATTAAGACTGTATGAACGGTGATACGTATATTAGCTTCTACCTTAAGCCATACTTTGCCCAAGTCCCCATGTCGTTTCATTATTTGAAACAAAGGAAGTTTTCCGTCCCCCATCCAGCTTTATCAATGAAGATTTACGCTTTTATGTGTATTTTGCTTAAAACCTGGGCACTCTATAAATAAGCTTTCATAGCAAAAAAATATTTGAGTGTGCTATTATGTCTACCGAACTGCTTCATGAATTAAATACTTTGCAAGCGCGCATTTCTGAGCTAGAAACTGCCTCAAGGCAGCAAACGCAGTTAGAAGCAGCACTACGCCAGACAGAAAGTACATATCATCAAATATTAGATGCTATCAATGACTTGGTTCTAATTAAAGGCGCCGATTCACAAATTATATGGGCGAATAAAGCATTTTGTGAATTTTATGGCATGACCAAGGAAGAGTTACAAGGTATTACTGATATACCTTTTGATGAACCCGAACATACGCAAAAATACATAAAAGACGACCAGTATGTTTTTGAAACAGGACAAACTTTAGTTATTCCCAAAGAACGCGCGTTAAGACATGATAGAAAAGTTCGTGTCTTGAATACCACAAAATCTGCTGTACGCAACGCTCAGGGCGATGTCATCATGACTGTGGGTATTTCACGTGATGTCACAGTCGAGATGGCAACGAAAAAAGCACTAGAAAAGAAAGCTATAGAATACCGTAATATTTTTGAAGCTGTCACCGACGGAATATTAATTTTCGATATGGAAACAGCAAACTTAGTAGAAGTTAATCCTGCAACTTGTAAAATGCACGGTTATTCATACGACGAATTTATCCAATTACCACCAACAGCATACATTCATCCTGACTCCCAGCATATATTTGAGCAATTTATCGAAACTGTTAGAAATGGGAATGATTATAGGTGTCAAGCTGTTGATATACGTAAAGACGGTAGTAATTTTGATGTGGAAGTTAACGCTAGTAGGTGTATTTATAGTGGAAAACCTCACCTTTTAGCAGTTGTGCGTGATATTAGCGAACATAAGCAAGCAGAAATAGCATTGAGAGAACGAGAACAGCGTCTGATTAATATCAATAGCTTAGTACCTGGAACAATTTATCAGCATGAGTTTGACTTAAAAACTGGAGAATCACATTTTAATTATTTAAGCTCTAAAGCTCAAATGATATTTGAGTTAGATGAATCAGAGCTTACAGAAGGAAGTAATCCTATTTTGCCTTTGATTCATCCAGAAGATTTTACTTCACTAATATTTTCTATAAACTCTGCTGTACATCAACATGCACCTTGGGTTTCTGAATTTCGCATTATCACTCGTTCTGGTAAGCAAAAGTGGATTTACTGTCAATCTGAACCAGTTGGAGAAAAATCTAGACATGTATTGCATAATGGCATATTTATTGATATTACCGAGCAAAAACTAGCGCAAGAGAAAATAAAGCAGCAATCACAAGAATTAGCAAATGCGCTTCAAGAAATACAGCGTACACAAACCCAATTTATTCATAATGAGAAAATGTCATCTTTAGGACAACTCGTAGCAGGAATTGCACATGAAATCAATAACCCGATTAGTTTTATATATGGAAATATTGAACCTGCGCGTGAATATGTTCAATATTTATTTAACTTAATTGCCGCTTATCAAGAAAATTTCAATCATTCAAATATAGATAATCAAAGTATACCTCAAATTGAAACTACCGAATTAGAATATATAATGGAGGACTTGCCCAAATTACTTCAATCTATCAAAATTGGGGCAGACCGTATTAAAAAAATAGTCCTTTCCCTGCGTAATTTTTCCCGAATGGACGAAGCAGAGTATAAAAAAGTTAATATACACGAAGGTATTGATAGTTCTTTAATGATATTAGAGCATCGTTTCAAACAAAACAATCGTCTTCATATTGAAGTAGTTAAAGAATACGGTGATTTACCTTTAATTCAATGTTATGCAGGACAGTTAAATCAAGTATTTTTGAATCTTTTAACTAACGCAATCGATGCATTTGATAAATCTTTAATTACCAACGCATCACTTGTAAACAACTTAATAAATAATAAACCGACAATATACATCGCCACTGAACTTACAAACGATAATAATATAGCTATTTGCATTTCTGATAACGGAATTGGAATCCCTAAAGAAGCACTAGCTAAAATATTCGACCCTTTTTTTACTACTAAACCAGTCGGTAAAGGTACAGGTATGGGTTTATCTATTTGTCATCAAATAATTACCCAAAAACATAATGGTTCTATACAATGCCTTTCGACGCCGGGTGAAGGCACAACATTTATTATTAGAATTCCACCATCACAATAACAATTAACTAATTAATCATTCTTCAACCAAATTAAAATCAATCCGTGTGTAAATATCTTTAAAGCTAATTTCAAATTCTACAGACTCAAGCTCTAAAATTGCATCTTCCCCTTCGTATTCTTTAAATAACCATTTTCCTGGAGATCTTTTTGTATACTGTTCAATAGAGTAACTATATTGGTCAATCAAAATATACTCCTCAAACTCAGGAATGGAACGGTAGTATTTAAACTTATCGGTTCTATCATAGTTTTTTGTAGAGTTAGACAAAACTTCTACAATAATTGACGGGTTAGTAAGAGTTGCTGTACCAGTACCTTTATATACAGGTTGCCCTTTAATAACCATGACATCCGGGTAAGTGGATAGACCGTAACGAGGTATCCATACTTTGACATCACTAATATAAGTCTCATAATTTTGGTCATTGATTCCAAGAGGAAACTTTTTATAAAAATTACCAGCAATCTTATTATGATTGGTAGTGCCCCCAGTCATTGGTATCATTTCTCCATCAAGGTATTCACTTCTATATTCTGCTTGTTCTTCAAGCTCTAAATATTCCTCTAGAGTATAATAACGTTTTTCAGTTTGTAACACCATTTCTCTAACCTCTATTCACAAAGCGTGCTTTATCTCATTTTACAATTTATATCCCCCCATCCGTTACATCCGCGCTCATCCGTTGCCAGCGTCTTAATATTTACAAAAAGTCTGGGCGCCAAACTTGATTAGACTTTAAATTTATCCTTATAAATCAAACCTCAATCAATTGCAAGACTTTGATTATTCCTATAGCCTATATTTAATTTATATTTTGATAAGTTTAACTCATGCCAAAAGTATTGCAATTGATTACAATCGTTTATACAATCGATGACATCTGAGATAGTATTATTTTAAAGTCAATATGAGAGGTTTGTTAAATGTAATGCTAGAACGTAAGAGAAAAGCTGTATCTTACCGTATAGATGACTTGGTTATAGAAGCTGTACAGAAAGCGGCACATAATCAAGGTATTAGTGCGAACAGATGGCTAGAATTATACCTATTTGATTCCTTAAAGACTATGGGTTTGATATCTCAAGAGGAAGAGAAATTAGGAGAGAATAGAGGTGGTGACAGAAAATCTAGTAAATATAAAGGATGAATAAAAATGAAAACTGAACACCAAAGAGAGATGTTGATTAAAGATATTAACGTATTGTTACATCAAGCTTATGACAGTACTTTAGATGAGATTTACGCTCTATTGAAACGAATAGAAGCGGAAGAAGATGAAGATGATTTAAAAGCTTATCACGCTACTAAAAGTGATGCGGATAATCTTACTTTCGCTTGGGAAGATATTAAAAAAGAAATTGCGAATGAAAGAAGAAAGGATGTAGCGTGACTTACGAAATTAAATTTACCAAGGGTGCTAGAAAAATGTTTAGCAAACTATCTGATGATTTGCAAGACCGCATACAACTTAAAATAGATGAATTAGCTATAGAACCGCGACCAAATGGGGTTAATAAGCTGAAAGGTGAAGAAAATGCTTATAGAATTAAAGTAGGCGATTATCGCGTTATATATAATATTTTTGATAATGTTTTAGTAGTAAAAGTAGTAGAAGTTGGACATCGTAGTGAAATTTATAAAGATAAAAGTTGATTGAAATTATTAGTAGACAGTGATAATGCTAAATCGCAGTAATAGCACTAGCAAGACTTTCAAAACATTCTGTTACAAAAAGTCTGGGCGCCTCTGTTGATTAGACTTTAATATATTTTCTAAGCTCTCCCAATTTTCTTGCTCAATTAAATTAATAATTTCATCAAACTTGTGGCGATATTGATGCATTGATGTTAATAAAGCTTCACGATTATATTTTGCCATCATTACGCCTAATTCTGGATTACCGCCACCAACACGACTTGTATCTTTAAAACCAGAACTCGCTAAGTTTTGCGCTAGCTGTAAAACTTGATTATCTGTTTCTCCCATGCATGACGCTATTAATGAAGCACTTACCATTACAGGTAAATGAGAAATCCAACTGACCGCTCGGTCGTGCTGTTCTGGAGCGCAGTAGTAAATATTGGATTTTAATTGTTTTACTAATTCGGATACTACCTCAACAGCTGACGCAGGTGTTGCAGATGTTGGTGTCAATACGTATGGTCTTTGTACGAATAAATTTTTTAAGGCTGCTTCAATACCACTATCAGCCGTTCCTGCCATTGGATGACCACCAACGAAATTAGACCATAGTGGTGATGCTGCTTCAACTATCGGTGTTTTTACTGAGCCGACATCCGTTAAAACAGTCGATTTTGGTAATACCGTTATCAATTGCTCAATACTGGGCACAATAAGTCCAAGAGGCGTACATATAAATACCACCTCTGCGGCGCCAAGTACATCAATGTCAACTGACGAAGAGTCAACACAACCGATGGCAACTGCTGTCTGACAAGTTGAAGCACGTCGCGACACACCAATTACATGATGTCCGCAAGCTCGTAAATCTAAACCCAAGGAGCCACCAATTAATCCAAGTCCTAATATACCGATATTCACAAGTTATAAAAAAAAAGTAAGTTGGCAATTTAAGGGTAGCGCGAATGAAGGCAGAGGAGTTCCTAGAAAAATATGCGATGGGGGTGCGAGACTTTAGCGGTGTTGACCTCGGCGAAGCAAACTTAAGCGGTGCAAAGCTCAACGGTGTCAACTTGAGCCAAGCAAACTTAAGTGTCGTTAATCTATCAGGCGCCAATCTTAATACCGCGAATTTGAGGTACGCCAAATTAAATGTTGCGAGACTTAGTGGCGCCCATTTAATGGGTGCTGACCTTAAAGGTGCTAGCCTTAATGTTGCAAATCTAATTCGCGCTGACCTCAGTCATGCCATACTTTGCAAAGCTTCGCTAATTCGTACCGAATTAATTCGCGCGAATCTCAGCCATGCCGACCTAGTGCAAGCGAATCTCAAAAATGCTGACCTCCGCGAAGCAACATTGCGACAAGCAAACCTCAGTCGAGCAAATATGAGTGATGTTTGTCTTAGAGGTGGTTTTTTAACAGGAGCGAATTTAGAACAAGTAAATCTAATTAATAGTGATTTATGTCGCACCGACTTAAGTGGCGCCAATCTTCGTGATGCTGAACTTCGGCAAGCTAACCTCAGTCGAGCAAATCTTAGTGGTGCCTGCCTTAGCGGCGCCAACCTCCGTTGGGTAGATTTATCCGATACAGACTTAAGTTGGGCAGATTTAAGCGGTGCAAAATTAAGTGGTGCAAACCTGAATAATGCTAATCTCAGTAACGCCAATTTAACAGGCGCCAGTTTAGTTCATGCCAATTTAACGAGCGCGAAATTAATTAAAGCCGAATGGGTAAGCGCTGATTTAACGGGTGCAACATTGACAGGCGCTAAACTTTATGCTACGACTCGATTTGGATTAAAGACAGATGGCATAATTTGCGAGTGGATTGATTTAAGTCCAACTGGAGACTCTTCGATAATTCAATATTTCACTCCCGAAGGGTCACGTGATTTTTTTAACGCCACTTCGCCAACGATTAGCATTATCGTTGATAAACCACTTGACCATGAAGCAAACTTTGCCATATCGGGAGCTTACTTCCAAATTGCCCAGCAGTATTTAAAGCTAAAACAACCACCAAGCGTAGAAAATAGTAGACGCCGAACAGTTTTTACATTCCGAATAGATAGCGATGAATTGTTATTACCTACAGCCTGTATTGCAATTTTGCCCTTTCAAGATGCCAAAAGTACCCAGCGAAATCTAATTTCTGTAGTCGAGATGATGAAGAGTGATGATACATCCAACGATGCCTCCATTCCATTCCATCGTATTCAAACTTTTAATCAACAGCTAGAAGAAGCACTTCACCAAGCTGATACAATTAAACAGGTCAAGAATATTCTTGCACTAACACAGCGCCTCTCTTTCTTTCAGGCGCCAACACAAGTGATTTTAACAAATTCGAGTTCGCAAAATCTTATAGTTCATGAACACCCTAATTTTGGCAAGCGTCTAATTAATCGTTCTGATGTTAGCGATGCTGTCTATGATGATAAATATGACGAAGCTGTAAAATTTATACCATTCTCTGTAAATACAGTTATTGATTTTGTTAAAGGGTTTCACTATATAGGTCTATAGATAGTTTTTGAAAGGAGTATTTATGTTCAACCGAATGCTGGGCAAGACTCGTTATGTAGTTTGCCGCTTGTTTATACATTTAGCTGGGTCAGAAGTGGCGCCAATATTAGGTACATTAAACGATGTCGCGCGCTTCGTTTTGCAAAACGAGGGCGACATGCAAACAGTAAGTGAAGGACTAGTAAGGGTTTGCGAGAGTTTGCTGCAATACGATGAATATTGGACATCCGCAGCTAACGAAGGTGATGTATTTTGGAGTGAAGGGGAAGCAGGAGATTTTGTCAACGAACTATTTACAGACTCTGCTCAACGCTACCTAAGTGAACCTGATTATACTTCGCCAAATACCAACGAACCATTATCGGCGCCTGCTACCCGCAACGTTGTTGTCATGCTAACAGCTGCTTTTGAGGGAGAAGTACCTCAACTTGAAACCGACTTATCCAATATCCAAGCATTAAAAGAAGGTTTAAAAGCATTAATTAGCTTACATTACAAAAATAAAATCCGCGCCGCACAAGTACACTTCTCACCCGCACAGTTCGGTGATGAACTTACCAACGACCAACTGTTACAACATTACCCCGAACTAATTCCCCTCTAAAAACCGTAAGGTGGGCATTGCCCACCCTACCTAGCTTTTTTTATACACTCAGCCCCCAGCAAAAACAAATTCCCACTTTCAACCACACTACAAGACTTTATCAACTTAGGCAAAACAAAATCACTTGCTTGTAAAAGCTTAGAATCAGCTATTTTTGCAGCAGGTTGATACTGCTGAATCCAAGTATTTTTACTTATATATTCAGGCTCAAAAGCATTACGCTCTAAAAGCCAATATTTAACACGGTATTTATCTGTAAAATTAACCACCTGGCTAATATCTTGACTATATTGAGCATTAATCAAGTCATTCATACGTTGACTAAACTGAGCATAATACTTTCGTAGTTAACCCTAATACAATTGGTAAAATTTTACTCAGTACAATTGCATTAACGCCTAAACTCATCATCAACCGATAAATTCCACCATATCCAATTGGTGTAACAGATTGAAAATAATCGGCAATTAAATCATTAGGGAATAACTCTGGGTTTAAATAACGATACATCCAAGATATATATTCCCGTGCATCATCTCCAATGACATACTCACTACTAAAACCTTGCCGTATTCCTAAACCAATATAAACAGCGGCAAAACACAAGCTTAAAATCAACCAAAATAATAAATATATTCTATTTTGTCTTTTATTTTCACTTAACTTTACCGTTAAAAATCTTTCTAATTGAGGAATTAACATATTTTAAATTATGCAATTATATAAATCTATATATATAGATATAGGCAGCAAAATTTTACCTTAACCAGAAAAAGGTAGCAAAAATACTACAACCAACCCCCTCTTCTTTTTGCTACTCATGCTCTTAGAATGAAAGAGAAACCTGGTTTCTAAATTAAAAACGTTGTTCGGTAGCCCACACTGAATAAAGAATGTAAAATTTTGTTAAGCTCAAAATGGGATGACTATAATATGCTCCTGAATGTAATCATGAAAGTTTTGCGTAAATTTACAGTCGTTGTTTTGGCGCTGTCGTTGTGTGTTACAACCGTAGGTTGTGGTGGTGGAGCTAACCAAGTTAGTTCACAGGTAACACCACAAGCTCGAAACCAGAGTGGTAACTCAGTTTCTCAGGTTTCGGCAAACCTTGCAGACGGTCAATACGAAGTACAACAAGCAAGCTACAACGATGGTGATGGTCTGTACACGCTGTTTTTGTTGAACAGCACACCACCAACATATAGAACCGAAAATTTACAAATGGCACGCTTGACCGATGACGAAATAAAGCAAGGTAAGAAGAGTTACCTCAAAGTCGAAAATGGCAAACCTGCTTTATACATGACAGAGGATTTCAAAATCGAATACGTTCATAACGTTACCGAAAATCGCGTTAATCCTCAAACTGGACAGCAAGAGACTGTCGTTGTTCGTCAGCAAAGTGGTTTCTGGGCGCCGTTTGCGGGTGCAATAGCTGGTCAAGCAATTGGCAGCTTGTTATTTAGACCGCAGTATTACGTACCCCCTATGTATCAACCAGGTGGTTTAATTACTGGTTACGGCGGTTACGGTCGTACATATGGCGATGCAGTTTCGAGTTATCGCTCGCGTTATAACGCACCTCCTGCGGCAGAAAGAAATCGCACAGCGTTCCGTACCACAGGCAACTTACGAAGAAATTATCCGAATAACCCAACAGTAAGAACTCAACCACGAGTTAACACTGGTAGTCGTGCTACAGGTTCCGGTTTTGGTAGCAGTACTTTACGACCATCTGGTAATTCGAGTTCAGTAAGAAGAAATCCGTCGAGTGGTTTCGGAAGCGGCAGACCTGCGAGAGTTCCTCGTTCCGGTGGTTTCGGCAGCAGAAGAAGATGATAATAATTAGTTAGGAGTTAGGAGTTAGGAGTTACAAATTCAATTCATAACTCATAACTCATAACTTTTCACAACTCAGCACTTTTTTAGACTGTTGCAGCAACAGGTTGGCGCCAACGTCCAACAGCTTTACCAATAACAGATAATTCTTGCATGAGTCTGTCGAAAGCTTCAGGTGTCAACGATTGAGGCCCATCAGATAGTGCTTTCTTAGGGTTAGGGTGAACTTCTATCATTAACGAATCTGTACCCGCTGCAATTGATGCCATTGCCATTGAAGGTACAAATTCTGACCAGCCTGTACCATGACTAGGGTCTATCATAATTGGCAGGTGGGTTAGCTTTCGTAATACAGGTACTACCGATATATCAAGGGTGTTACGGGTATATTGACGGTCAAAAGTCCGAATACCACGTTCACATAAAATTACGTTTGGATTTCCTGCTGCCAATATATACTCAGCAGCCATCAACCAATCTTCAATTGTCGCCGCCATTCCTCGCTTCAATAATACTGGCTTCGGTTGGGCGCCAACTTTTTTGAGCAGAGAAAAATTTTGCATGTTACGGGCGCCGACTTGGATAACATCGGCAACCTCTACAATTTTATCTAGGTCAGCAGAATCCATCACTTCAGTAATAATTCCCAGCCCACTCGCTGCACGCGCTGCTGCCAAAAGTTCAAGCGCACTTTCACCATGTCCTTGAAAAGCGTAAGGCGATGTTCTCGGTTTGTATGCACCACCACGCAAAAACTTGGCGCCTGCCGCTTTCACACGTAACGCCACATCAATAATCATTTCCTCGTTTTCAACCGAACAAGGCCCCGCAACTACCGATATTGGATGATTTTCACCAATAATAACGGTGCCATCAGGAGTATTAACTATTACTTCTGATGCCTCACCGTGACGATATTCCCGACTCGCACGTTTATAAGGTTGCTCAACCCGCAACACCTGTTCTATCCAAGGACTGACTTCTTGTATTTGTAAAGGGTCTAACTCAACAGTTTCACCAACCAAACCAATTACAATTTTGTGTTTACCAACAATTTTTTCCGGTGTCAGTCCCCAAGTCGTTAGTTCCTCATTAATGCGGTTTATTTCTGCTTCTGGGGAACCTATTTTCATAACTACAATCATGGTTATTTTCCCTGATTTAATAAATTTTTTACTAAGAAACCGGGTTTCTACGGAAAATTGTCATTGTCATAACAGATTTCAACGAGGAAACCCGGTTTCTAGGATTTTATATTTATCGAAAATTATTGTAGAGACGTGATTAATCACGTCTCTACTACTCAGCACTCAGCACTATGTAATTACACCTTTTTTTGCCTAGTTGCGCGCCAACCCTCCACCATTCGTCCCCAGTTGGTACTAAATTCGCTAAACCCAAATAAAGTTCCAGGTTGTTCGGTGTCCCACGAAGCTGAAAGAACACCATAGGTAATACCCAACACTCCCAGACCAAATAAGCCCATATTGACCAACAAAACCGCGATGGGGGGCAGTTTGATATGAGCGTATGCAGAAAGCAAGTAGCTAACAACTAAACTGGCAATACCCAAAAATGTGGGAATACCAGAAAATGCCGCTACACGCTTGACCATTCGGTCACTAACTACTTTTGGAATAGCCATCTCCTCTTTTTTATAAGGAGCTTTTCTATTTTCTTTTTTCTCAGATTGCTTTACAACAGCTTGTTTAACAGGTTGTTCTTTCTGTCCACTTGCTTTTTTGTTAGCTTTCTTTGGTTTGCTTTTCGGTTCAAATGGCAAGTTGTTACGTTCTGATTCGGCACTCATAGGCGTTCATTTTATACTCTATCCACGGATACCCAGGCGAGCAATTAAAGCTTGGTAACGTTCGCGGTCTTCTTGCATGATATATGATAGAAGGCGCTTGCGTTGACCGATTAACTTCAACAAACCACGACGGGAGGAATGGTCTTTTTTATTACCTTGCAAGTGTTCTGATAGACGCATAATGCGTGCTGTCAGCATTGCTACTTGAACATCAGAAGACCCAGTATCGGTTTCGTGTACTTGGTACTGTGTAATGATTTCTTGTTTTCGCTGTTGCGTCAGAGCCATGATTGAATATTTTTAAATTGACAGTTTTTAGCTAATGCAGCAGTTTCTAATATTATCACAATGTATTGGCTTCGGGAAAAACAAAGCCAAAAATCGGCGCCGACAACAAATTTATCCGTTACATCCGTCACATCTGTTGCCAGGTGTTAACCTAAATTTATCATCCAGCAAGTATATTGTTCATAAGTTACAACGAAAAAACGTACTTTTCTGCTTTACCATGCCTAAATTGGTACCATGATCTTTGTGTTTCGTACCTTAAAAGTTGGTACGAAACTGTGAAAAAAATGGTACGAACTCGTTTTTTCGTACCATTCGCCGTACCATTGTAAGTATGAAGCGGTACCAATGATTTTTGAGTAGTGAATTTGCAATTTTATTTAATATAATCTTGAGTTAAATATTGCTGCTGGTTATTATGCACTGCACAGGCTTTCCGCCCTGTGCTACAAGATGTCGAAGTTAATTAATGAAAACTTTTGCTTCGTATGGCTTTAACTCTGTTATTAAAAAATTTTGATTTTCTTCAGAACTTGCTTCAACATTGCAATCTTCCATAAAATCTTGCCATGTACCAGCATCGGGGAAGTGAGTAATTTTATACTCGCTAAAGTTTTGGTCTGAAAAATTGAGTATTACTACCAGGCGCCCTCCCTGGTCATTCCAACGTACAAAAGCGAGTACTTTTGCATCAGGATTTTCATGGAAGAATTCGATATTGTCAGATTGTAAAGCCGGATTATTGACTCGCAAGTGAATCAATTTTTTGTAGTATTCAAATAAATCTTTGTTTTCCTGGCGTTCTAATAATGCCCAAGCTATCTTTTTGGGTTGGGTAACAGTTTGACTCTTACGCTTGTGTTCTCCAAACTCTTCTCCCATCCACAGCATTGGCACACCCATTGCCGTTATTAATAACACTGCTGCTAACTTGGCACGTGTAAATGCTGCTTCATCAAAAATGCCTCTATCCCCTAATTCCCGAAAAAGATGTTCTCGGTCGTGGGTTGCCAAATAATTTATGACGTTCACTGTGCTATCATACCCTTGTCTTCTAGGGTCTAACACTTGTTTGAGATTTTCTAAATCAAACTCTTCACCACAAATAGCAGGTACGGCAAAATAACGAAAACTTTCATGCCAGCACGCATCTAATGGACCATTTGGTTTTGTAACATCACTTGTATCAGGAATATGTTCGGCAATATTATAAAACGGTTTCGGCGCCCCCTGAACTGTATAATTTTTCTTAGCTTGAGTGGCTAACCAATTCAAAAATTCAAAGTCAGCTAACTGTCGCGCTGCATCATAGCGAATTCCATCTATATGATATTCTTCTACCCAATATTTTACGATATCACCAACATATTTCCATGCTGGCTTGACATCTAACTTTTCATCGTAATTACTGTAATTAAACTCTGGACCCCAGTAGTTATCAGGGTCTTCTGGATAGTGCATGTGTTCGTAATACCAGTAATTACGGTCGATTAACATTAATGGACATTCTTCATCGGTATGGTTATAAATTCCATCCATTAATACACGAATACCACGTTTGTGACACTCATCAATGAACCGTTTTAAATCTTCTGTAGAACCATAACTTGATTCAGTCGCGAAAAAGTGACGTATTTTATAACCCCAACTATAATCACCAGGGTACTCATTTACTGGCATTAACTCAATTGCATTAATACCAAGTTCTTTAAGGTAATCTAATTTTTCGATGGCATCTACATATTTACCACGTCTATGCTCGTCAACTTCTCCACCTGTAAAATCTGCGACGTGCATTTCATATACTACTAACTCATGATTTTCAGGTAACGGTTGGTCATCGTACTGCCAAACATAAGTATCTACAATTCTTTCACCGTCTTTAATTTTTACTATACCGACGGTACGCTCATCATCAACATCTGTAGCGTAAGGGTCAATAACATCAATCCATTCATCTGGTTTAAAGTTTGGACTTTTGGTTTGAACTCGAAATTTATATTGATAAGTACCGTCTTCTATATTTACTTTAACCCTGAAATAACCATCTTCTCCTTTTTGCATGGGTGTTTCTTTCCATTCAGAAAAAGACCCAATTAAAGCTGCCCCATTGATGCGAGGAGCGAAAAGACTGAATTCGATTGAGCTTGCCATGTATCTTAATATGAGTGTAAATATTTATATATATTCGTTGAATTGCTTACAATGCGATTCCTGCTAGCGATAGATGTGCTAATAATATGTTAATTAATGTTGGATTCCGTTCCTCCAGCCAACCTACATAAAAAAAGAGAAGTAAATTAATTACTTCTCCAGTTGATGCATCTACTAAACTTTTTAGTATTTATAATTTATTTAATTTACACTGGCAGCTAATTCATTACCTTCGTTATTTACGACAGAACGACCATCTAAAATTGGCTTGTGAGTTTTGAGGTCAAATTTATAACCGTGCGGTAATATATGAAGACGGGCGCCGCAAAATGCTAGAGGTTCATCGCGAAGTACTTCATCTACGTTATTGTGGACTAATTCGTTTTCATCCACTACGGTGATAACACCTTCACCTACTACTTCCATTACGTCACCTGTTATTACCATTGCGGTATTTTCATCGATACCAAAACCTAATACTGCTGGTTGTTGGGCAAGTGCTGATATTAGGCGCCCTAAACGACCGCGTTGTGAGAAGTGCTGGTCAATTACAATACCAGGCAAAAATCCCATACCGGGGCCAAGGTCTACAATATTGATGCGAGGATTAGTTTCTGAGTCTCCCTCAACAATCATTATATCAGGCATTACCGCCGCTCCTGCACTCGTTCCTCCTACTACTATTCCTTCGGCATAACGTTTATGAATTGCAGCATCAATGTCGGTATCTTTAAGAATGCTAGTAATACGTGCTTGGTCACCACCTGTGAAAAATACACCTGTAGCTTCTTCAACAGCTTTTAATGCAGTAGATGAAGAAGCATCTTCGCGCGTTTCAGTATCAATAATGCGAGCTTGTTCGGCGCCAAGACGTTCAAAAATACGAATATAATTTTCGCCAACTTCTCTTGGTAACTCTGTAGCTGCGGTCATAATGACAATTTTAGCTTTTGTACCTCCAGCACGCCGCACAAATTCGCGAAGAATAATACAATCTCCTTCCTTATCCTCTGCTCCTCCAATAATGACTAGTTGACGTTGAATTTCGTTTGCCACAGCATTGCCTCCTGATAAATATTGATAATGCTTAATAAAGTTGTTAAAAACTTTGGTTGACGACTACACTTTGGCGCCTTACTATTACATTGTCACAGATTGATGATATTTTGATCTCATTCCAACGGCACATTATTTGATTAAATTTCATACAAACAGGTTCATACAAACAGGAAACCCGGGTTTTAAATTACCGGGTTTCACTTATCTAATTAAATTTTATGAATTTTATCACATTAATTCCTCAGCATCCCCATTACCTTCTAATAAAGCGTTTAAAAATGACTTGGCATGTTCTAATGTCAGATGTCTTGGTTTTCCCTCAATAACAATTTGATACTCCGATACATCTGGACCATCACCATATCCGGAAATCAGCTTGCGATGAAAAGCTTCCTCAGCAAGCTGTCTGACTTCATTTCTGAGGCTAGCTTCTGTTGCATTCATACGCTGTGTCCCAACTTTTTTGTACTATTTCCAAGTTTTAACAGAAATACGTGTATAATAACACCTCCCAATGGATATAACTTTTAACAAACGCGGTAGAGATGTAAAAACTTGATACTCACATTAATTTAAGCGGGTTATTATTGTGAAGGAAGGGTGTTTTGCCAAGGGTTTATACAATGATTCAAGATAATACCACCGAAGCAATTCGTGTTAACGCGCGTAAAACAGATGTTTTTGATATTTTCAACTTTCACAATTACGCAGGTCCCAACCCTTATCTGGAGACAGGGGCACTTGTATTCGATTTTGCTTTGACTGACGCTCAAGAAGTCCTTGCTTTGGAAGATTACGTCAAAGCTATATCCGAACGCTACCCTGAGTTACGTGACGAAGAATACTCTTCACATGCTCATCTGTTTGCACGTACAGCTTCTGAAGTGGCAAAACTAGATATGGATTTGCACGTCAACGGTTGGAGTATTAGAGAAGACGGAAATCACCATAAAATTGCGATTCAATCACTATACGCACGTACTACCCGTGGAGTGATTTATTTTGTTTGGGATTGGTTTGAAGCAATTACCAGAGATAGCGATGTCGCTTTTGAAGAACAGTTGACGACACTGCAAAATCGTTTTCGCTCTTCTGTTTACGGTGGTCCCACTGTTTATGCTTTGCTGCGAACTGCTTATAAAAAGGGTATCCCAGCTTTTTACCTGTGGGAAGAAGGGTTAATGCAATATGGTTTTGGTAAAAAGCATGTTCGAGGTGTGGCAACAACTTTCGATGGTGATAGCCATTTAGATTCTGACTTTACCACTCGTAAAGACGACTGCAAAGCGTTTTTAAAGACTTTAGGATTCCCTGTTCCCCAAGGTGACATTATAGTTAGCGAACGCGAAGCGCTATCTGTTGCGCGTGAAATTGGTTATCCGATTGCGATTAAACCTGTAGTAGGTCACAAAGGTATTGGTGTAACAGCAGATGTTCAGGGACCAAAAGAGCTTGAGGCAGCATACGAACGTGCGCTCAAAGCAATACCCGAAGACCAACCTACTAGAATAATCGTTGAAAAAAGTATAAAGGGAAGTGATTTTCGCTTATTGTGTGTTAACGGTAGGTTTGTCGCAGCTATCGAACGTCGTCCTGCTTCGGTTATTGGTGATGGCTACTCAACAATAGACGAGTTGATTCAAAAAGAAAACCAAAAACCTGTACGTCGTGACACTCCAACTTCACCGATGAGTAAAATTCAATGCGATGAAGCAATGGAGATTTACTTAGAAGAACAAGAGTTATCGTTAGCTACTGTCATTGAGAAGGGTAAGCGTGTTTTCCTACGTAAAGTAGCAAATCTTTCAGCCGGAGGAGTCAGTATTGATGCTACACTCACAATGCACCCTGATAATATTATCTTGGCGCAGGATATAGCCCAGCATTTCCGTTTAACTTGTTTGGGTATTGATGTTATTTCTGAAAATTTAGGCAAATCTTGGAAAGAAGGCAACTTTGCCATTTTAGAAATTAATGCGGCGCCTGGTGTTATGATGCATCTTAACCCGGCGGTAGGTGACAGCGTTGATGTACCTTCCCACATTTTGGAAACATTCTTTAGTTCAAGGGATGATGCCAGAATACCAATTATTACATTTAATAAAGTTTCAATTCATGATTTGCAAGAGACTATCGACCATATTCTCTCACAACATCCTGACTGGACAATCGGCGCCGTTTGTCAAGATGCTGTGTTTGTAAATCGTTCGCGAAAAGTTTCAAATCCAGATTACAATACCAACGTTCAAAGCTTACTGCGAAATCCCAAGCTTGATTTACTCATCGTTGAATACAGCGAAGAGATTTTAGAACGCGACGGTATGTTTTATTACGGTAGCAATATGGTTGTTTTAGACAATCCTACTGAGACCGAAATGATGCTATCGCGTGATATTTTAGATGGCTCCACATTAGTCCTGAAAAAAGGTGACAGTATTATGCTGCACCGCAAAGGACTAATTGAAGAGTATTCGCTAGGAGAAGATGAACCGTTTACACGGGTTTATTTGAAGGAAATTGGTACTATTGTGTGAATTTGATCCCCCCCTACCCCCCCTTAATAAGGCAGGGCTGTTTCATTCCCTCTCAAACAGGATTTGTCAAGATGGTTAGCTAGAAAAATCATCAGTATAGGGAACTCGAAAATAGACTTTTAAACACATCACTATAAGTGTGATTGTCTATTTTCTCGGCGCCTTTGTAGCAAAATAACCAATTGTAAATTGCGCGAAACCCTTGATTTTTCAAGCTTTTTAGGGAATGAATCAGCCCTGCTTAATAAGGGGGGTTGGGGGGATCAATTTATTGCCAAACAAAGACTTTTGCTTCGTATGGTCCTAAATCGGTCATAATTCCATCATCACCAGCTTCAACCTCGTAATTAGCTGTCCACTCGTGCCAAGTGCCACCAGATGGAAAACCAGGTACATGGTATCCAGCGAGGAAGTTTTCAGAGAAATTAGTTACAACAACCACTCGTGAACCTTCATCGTTCCAACGACTAAAAGCAAACACTTTTGCCTCTGGGTTTTCATGGATAAAGTCAATATTTTCTGTATATAGTGCATGATTATTTTTACGTAAATTAATCAAGCCCTTAAAATACTCAAACAAACTATGATTTAAATCATTTTTAAGCAGCGTCCAATCGATTTTCGATGCATCTGGTGTTTTTGGTTTATATTCGCCAAACTCTTCACCCATCCATATTAATGGTACACCGACAGCAGTCATTAAAAGTGCGGCACCTAGCTTAACTCGTCGAAATGCTTCTTCATCAAAAATCTGACGATTTCCTAACTCTACCATCAAATGGTCATGGTCGTGGTTGCTCAGATAATTTACTACATTTGTGGCGCCCATAAAACCTTGACGCTTACAGTCGATAACATCTTTGAGTTGTTCTAAGTCAAATTTGTCACCACAAACATGTTCTTTTATACAGTGATAAAAACTATCATGCCAGCAACCATCCATTGGACCATCAATATTGGTAATACTGGTACTTTCAGGAATGTGTTCCGCAATATTATAAAACGGTTTGGCGCCAGCAGCGTTTTTAGCTTCTTGCACAATCCAATGCATGAAGTCATAGTTAGCAATTTGCCGTGCAGCATCGTAACGAATACCATCAAGATGAAACTCACTAACCCAATATCTAACTGTTTCCCCAATAAACTTACGTGCAGGATAAGTCTCTAATTTTTCGTCGTAAAACTCATAGTTAAACTCTGGACCCCAGTTGTTGTCAGGGTCACGTGGTTCGTGATGATACCAAAAATCATGGTCGATTTGTGTTAGAGGACTCCCTGCTTCTGAGTGATTATAAATACCATCAAGAATTACCCGAATACCTCTAGCATGACACTCATCAACAAAGCGTTTCAATTCTGCTGTTGAACCATAACTTGACTCGGTAGCAAAAAAGAAGCGTGGGTTATAACCCCAGCTATATTCACCAGGATATTCTTTAACTGGCATCAACTCGATTGCATTAATTCCTAGTTCGGTAATATAATCTAACTTCTCTATTGCGTGCTTATACTGTCCACGTGGATTTGGGTCATCTTCACCACCAGAAAAATCAGCAATATGCATTTCGTATATTACTAACTCATGGTCGGGAGGTAATGGTTTATCGTCGTGCTGCCAAACGTAAGTATCAAGAATTCGTTCTCCATCCTTTATTTTGACGACACCGTTATCTTCTCCTGTAGACTCATCGATGTCTGTTGCATAAGGGTCGGTTACGTCAACCCATTGGTCTTCTTCAAAGAACCAAGACTTTGACTGAACCCGAAATTTATATTGATACTCCCCGTCTTTTAATTCTACTTTTGTGCGGAAATAACCATCATCCCCTTTTTCCATCTCAATTGGTTCCCAATTTGAAAACGAACCAATTAAAGCGGCGCCTTTGTTATAAGGTGCAAATAGATTAAATTCAATGGATGCCATAACAGAAATACTATTATATAATTGTAAACGAGAACCTAGGGTATAAATAAACACTGACTTGGCTATTAAACCGTTAAACAACGGGAATAAAATAGCAATAATAGGCAAATCGAATGTTTATTTAATTACCCATAATTATTAATAGTATTTTCAGCTTTCGAGTGGGGATTTGCCTATCTCGCTGTAGAAAGAATTAAATTATGGCTGCCTCTATCTAGAGAGAGAAACAAGGTATAGGTGTGTAAAAAAAGTTTAAATATTCATAACCAGCACGATTAATATTGAATACCATTAATTTCCATGTAACTTAGTAACCAATTAGCAGCAGTAGCTCTGCGTGTTTGTTTAGGTCCAAATTCACCGATTTTATAACCTTTGAATCCCAGCTTTTCTTTAAGTAACTGTTTATTCTGTTGAGGAATTGAACGAGTTAGCTTCATTGCTGCGGGACGACTATCAAAAAAATCTGGAGGTTCTGGAAAATCTTGGCGCCATTCTTCGGCATATGTAGGTTCCCAGCGACTTGATGCCTCATTGTATCTATAGCCTAAGTAATACCAAACTAACTGGTTAACAGTAGTCTCATCGACTTTTTCATTTAGAATTGCCCAAAGTGTTTCGGTATTAAGAGGTGGTAAATCATTCATACAATTCAAACTTATTAGAGGATTATAAACACAAATATTTACATCCAAAGGGAGAGTTGTAATTGACGGCTTGGATGCAAACTACATTTAGAAGCATTGCATTAATAGTGCTTTATCTGAATAAATTTTCAATTTTATTTAACTAAAACAGGAATATTATGGGACTAGGCGATTTTTTTAGAAAAGCTGTTGGACGTGAAACGCGCGAACGTGACAATTATCAAGACGAACGTTCGTACCGTCATCGTGATGATGAGCGTGAAGATAATCAAGACGAACGTTACTACCGTGATAGAGACTACGATAACGAACGCGCGTCTAACTATCGTGATAGAGATGATGACCGTGATTATCGCGATTCTGATTATCGTCGTGAAAGAGATGATGACGATGACGACGATGATGAAGAGTATGGCCGCAGGTCAAAACGGCGCCGTGATGATGATGATGATGATGATGATGATGATGATTAGCAACGGATGCGACGGATGCAACGGATGTAACGGATAATTATATATATCCGTTAAATCCGCTTTATCCGTTGCCAAATCAGCCTATGTCAAATTCTTCATCACCAACAGACATAATATGCGCTCATATTTATATCTCTGGGCGAGTTCAAGGAGTTGGTTATCGTTACTCAACAGTTGAAACAGCAACACAGTTAGGGCTTAATGGTTGGGTACGTAACTTACCAGATAAGCGTGTTGAGGCAGTATTTGAAGGTAAACGTGAGATTGTGGAACAAATGATTCGCTGGTGTCACGAGGGGCCACCAGCAGCACTTGTTGAAACTGTTAAAGTTGAGTATTTGGCGCCTGAAGGTTTTCAAGGATTTGAAGTTAGGCGCTTTTAGATATAGGATTCCTCGGCAGATTTTTGAACGTAATGTAGGGTGCGTGACGCTACGAAAAAACTTCAACGTAGCGATAAAACCCGTAGCGTCACGCACCAGAAATTGTAACAAATGTTTATGGTGCGTAACGCTACAAAATTATTTGCTTCGTTGAAATATTGTTATAGCGTTACGCACCCTACATTCCATCAAACCGGATTTCTATATATTGGTGCGGTCGGTTAGAATTTCATACCCGGTTTCAGTAACTAATACGGTATGCTCAAATTGCGCTGAGAGCGAATTATCTACTGTTACTGCTGTCCAACGGTCTGCTAAGGTACGTGTAATTTTAGAACCGGCATTTAAAATTGGTTCTATTGCTAATGTCATACCCGCACGCAGTTTGACGTTGGGCATTTCGCGAGTGCGATAGTTAAATACCGCAGGTTCCTCGTGTAAATTGCGTCCAACTCCATGTCCAGTAAAATCTTCTACTACACTAAAACCATTCATTTTTACATGGTCTTCGATGGCGCCTGCTAAATCAAGTAAACTTTTCCCCGCTTTTACTTGCTCGATACCTTTGTATAAAGCTTCTTCAGCAACGCGAATTAACTTGGCTGCTTGTGGTGTTACTTCTTCAACTGCAATCGTTATACATGAGTCACCATGATAACCTTCGTAATAGGCGCCTGTGTCAACCTTTAAAACGTCTCCAGCACGAATAACTTTTTTGGCGCTAGGAATACCATGTACAACTTCATTGTTTATACTCGAACAAATTGAAGCTGGGAAACCATGATAACCCTTGAAACTGGGGGTTGCACCCATTTCGCGAATCCGCTTTTCTGCATGAGCATCCAAGTCTGCTGTCGTCATTCCTGGTTTTACCAGTTCAGAAATTTCTTTGAGTACAGTCGCCACAATTTTGGCAGATTGCCGCATAATCTCAATTTCACGCGGTGATTTAATTTCAATACCTCGACGTTGGCGTTTCGGAGCGGTTCTAACTGGTTGAGAAAGCAGATTGCTTAAAATGTTCATGATTACCAATAACTATCTTTTCTTTGCCACAGAAACTTTTTCAGTAAAATTCTGTAGTTAAGCAACAATATCATCTGTACTTAACTTAACTTATTTTGGGTTCTAATGTTTTGTGTGCTTGCAAGATTACTTAATTTGGCTGTATACCTTGCGTTGCTACAGCAGGGCCAGCAGTGACGACGACAATTTTATCTGGATGCAGTAACTCGCGTGCAGCTTGGTTAACTTGAGAAAGACCCACCTGATTGATTTTTTCGGTAAAATTACGTAATTCCTCTACATCTAACCCATAAACTTGATTCATCAAAATTTGGTGTACCAATTCTTCAGGATTTGCTAAAGACACAATATAGTTACTAACTACCGTGCGCTTTGCGGTTTCAACTTCCTGTTCAGTTACACCAAGCTTGTGAATATCTTGAAGTAATTGACGTGTACTAGCAATAGCTTTCGCTGTGTCCTGGGGGCTGGTTTGCATTTCGATTAAAAACGTGCCAGAGTTTTTACCAGCTAGAAAATTACTGAAAATACCGTAAGTTAACCCTTGACGGTCACGTAATTCGGCGCCTAAGCGACTCGATAAAGTATCACCACCTAAAATCTGATTTAAAACCAGCGCAGAATAATAACGTGGGTCATTACGATTTATCGCAGTATTACCCATGTAAGTAATTGCTTGGGCTTTACCTGGCAACACCGAATTCACGCGAATAACGTTATCAGGCATTGATACACTTGGATACAGTAATGTTTCTGCTTTGCCATCAACCGACCAGTCACCTAACTCAGCTTTGAGACGTGATTTTACTTCTGCTGGGTTAAAATCTCCAACTAAAGCCAAAACCATCGCATCAGGACGATAATACTTAGCTTTAAAATCAATTACATCTTTACGAGTAATTCGCCGTAAACTTTGTTTTGTAGGAAATCTATGCAGCGGATGCGGTTTTGGATAAATGGATTGTACAAATGTTCTTCTCGCTACTTCTGATGGGTCATCTAAATCTTGTTCTAAGGCACTCAAAGCATGTTTACGACTTAATTCGAGTTCTCGGTTTGGGAAAGTCGGATTTTTAATTACATCAGCTAGGGTATGAAGCAGTACAGATAAATCTTCTGCCAAGCTATCACCCTCAATTCGTACACCTTCGCGTGAGGGGTTAAAATCTAAAGAAGCTCCACGTTCTTCTAAAGCTTTAGCAAGTTCTAATACGTCTTTGGTTTTAGTGCCACTAAGTAAATTATCGGCAACTAACTCAGAAAGACCAGCTTTATTATCGCAGTCAAATTCTGAGCCTGCTTTAATATAGCCACTTAGTGTCACCGTTGGAGTGCTTTTATCAGGCAACATCAATACTCTTAAGCCATTTGGAAACACTACTAGTTCTGGTACACTTTGTAAAGTCTCTGACGGCGCCTCAAACTGGGGTAAATATTTCAACACATCAGCTTTATCTAAAACACCACCACTTGACGAAGTAAAACTTTCGTGAGTTTGGTTTGAATTAATTTTATTATTGCTACTACTATTCTTAGTACTTACTGGCGCCTGGGTAGGTAAAAAGTAACCAAAGGTTCGTGACTCAATACTAAGATAATGTTTAGCGACACGCTGTACATCCTCTGCTGTCACCTTGCGTACAGCATCCAAGTAATTATCCATAAATAGATGATTACCAGTAACGACCTCATCGTTACCCAACTGCATCGCTTGACTAGTAATATCGCGATTACCCAAAATTACAGAAGACTCAAACTGTGCTTTTGCGCGTTTTAACTCCGACTCGTCAACACCCTCTTCAGCCAATTTACTAATAACTTTTGTGACTATTGAATCAATTTTTTTTAAATCTTGCTTGGGAGTAGCTAATACAGTAATCTCATACCAACCAAAGTCTTTGAGACTTGCAACCGAAGCATCAACATCAGTTGCGATACCTGAATCAACCAACGCTTGATAAAGTCTGGAATTTCTACCATCTGACAAAATATAGTCCATTACATCTAACGCAGGTGCATCTGGATGTTTTATATCTGGCAGAGGATAAACACTTTGCAATATTGATGCGGCGCCTGGTTCTTTTAGAATAATAGGGCCTGTAGAGACCGGGTTAATACGGTCTCTACGTATTTCATTTTTATACTCAGCACTCAGCACTTTCTTCTCAGCACTGTTATTAAATATTCTTTTAACGTCAGTAATGGTTGATTCAGTTTGAAAATCACCAACAATAACTAAAACGGCATTATCTGGTCTATAAAATTTATTATAGTACTCTTGAACCTTATGAACTGTAAATTTTTCAACATCAGATTTTGTACCCCCTACCGATAGTCCGTAAGGATGGTCAGGGAATGCAGCGTGCATTACAGCATGGCTAAGACGATATTCGGGATTATTTTCATAACCTTGTAATTCAGAAATGACGACTCGTTTTTCGCTTGCGAGTGCAGGAGCATCAATGAGAGAGTTGTGCATTCTATCTGCTTCTAATTCGAGCAAAGCGTTTAACTTTGTACGTTCAACAGTGTTGTAGTAAGCTGTTTGGTCGTAACTTGTAAAAGCGTTGGAGTCGCTACCGAGCGTACTAAATAATCTTCCAAATTGAATTGGGCGCCGAGCAGTACCTTTAAACATCATATGCTCAAGTTGGTGAGCAATACCATTGACACCGTGTTCTTCGTTTCGGGAACCAATTTTATACCAAACTTGCACCGTTACGACTGGAGCGGTGTGAACTTCTTTCGTTATTACAGTAAGACCATTTTCTAATACTATTTTACGTGCATCTTCATTCATTGATTGTTTCTGTAAATTATTTATATTTAAACTTTTAAAGTTAGATATTATCTCTTTACGTGTATATACTTGATTAGATATTTGATTAGACGCAGCATTTGATTCGCCACTAACAGAATAATTGTTTAGTAGCACAACCACAATCAACCAAAGACTTAATAACAGCAGTGGAAAACGATACTGATATAATTTATAAAACACGAACATGCATCTTACGATATTATCTGTAAACTCAACTACAGATTTTTTTATGACTATAGTATAATCCTAAAGAGAGATTATGTCGCCTCGGCAACATTACATATAAGATTATTCTACAGACAGATGAAACAAAGGAAATACGGTTAAATTCGAGTTTATCGCGATATTTAGCGCATTAACACCTATCTAAGAGAATTATAATAACAAACTTAATAACAGTGAAAACACGTAATTTAAGTTATTTTTATAACTTTTATCTAGTTAAATTTACTGCTAGTTGATTTTTGAAAGAACACGAATAAATTCCAAAGGCAAACCGTCTGCATCGGCAATAAAAGTAACTTCGTAGATGCTGCTGCCTATTTGCTGCTGTGTTGGCTCTAAAAGGATTTTAAATGGTAATAGTCCATCAGGATAACTTTGAGAAGGTACAGCAAAGCGTTCTTGTAACGAAGCCAACCAACTGGGCAAATCAGGCGCCAATTCAGTTAAATCGAATGAGAGATGATAATACCCTACATAGTGTTCATCTGCAAATGCATCTGGAGCAGGATTTGGTTCAGGAATTTGAATTAATTCAATTCTGCTACCTAATCCTTCCATCCAACAAGCCAATGTGTAACCAGTAGTAAAACGTTCAGCAATAGAAAAGCCCAACTGCTCGTAGAAAGCAATAGCGCGATGAATATTTGCCGTCCGAATCGAAGCATGATGCATAATAAGTAGGGTGCGTGACGCTATTACAATTGTGAAACAAAACGAATAATCTGGTGGCGTCACGCACCTTACCTCACGCACTTACGTCACGCACCAGCTTATTCAAACAACCGGAAGTACGGATACCTAACAGGGACTCCTGGTTCTTTTTCTAAATCAAAATTAATAACTTCCCAACAAGGTTCAGTATCTGGGTCGGGGCTGAACTCTACGGGTAAACCGTAAAGTCGTGCAGATGCTCCTTCTGACTGTCCAGAACGCCAGGGAGTACTTCGCTCTAAATACCCACCCATTAATTCCTGATAACGTCGGGCGATAACAACTCGCGTTGCCCGATAACCTTGTGTATAAAGTTTGTCCAAGGCTTCATGAATTTCAAAACGAATTCCATCTGGGTGCGTGTGCTGGCGATACCATTCGTTGTTCCATCGGCGCCAGTGTCGTCCTGACTGGAGATGGATCAGTTCTCCTGTTTTGGGGTTGGCTTCAAATGCACCATGTCGAGGGCACAAATAGGTGTCAGTAAGTGTCAGTGCCGGAATAGTTTGACGGCAATGAGGACACTGAATTTCGGGACCAAATATTGGGTACTGCAAAGCTGAGTTCATCATGAAGTGCATTTAAACATATTTTTTTATCACCAGTTAATCACCAGTATTGAATAATACTAGTTCTATTTTTAACTTACTACATAAGCATAATCACCAATATAAAAGTAATGAACTAGGGTGGAAGAAGTTGCGAATGTAACACACATATAGCATTTCATGGTTTTGGTTCGTCAGTTCTTAGCTTTAAGTTTAGATTTACAAATAAAAACTATAATCTAATACTTATAACTGATTCTTTCCACTTGGCTATCAGCACTTTCGTTCCTTAATTTACCTATATTCTATCGTGTCAACATCTTCCTACTGGTCTTTAAGCGACATTTCTCAAGCTTCTTTCGTCGCTCCTACTGCTTCGGTTATTGGTTCTGTAACAGTGAAAGCAGGTGCGAGCATTTGGTACTCTGCCGTAGTGCGGGGAGATGTCGAGCGAATTGAAATTGGCGAATGTACGAACATTCAGGACGGAGCCATTTTGCATGGTGACCCAGGAAAGCCAACGATATTAGAAGACTATGTTACCGTTGGGCATCGTGCGGTAGTTCACTCAGCTTATATTGAGCGGGGCTGTTTAATTGGCATTGGCGCCATTGTTTTGGATGGTGTAAGGGTCGGAGCGGGTAGTATTATTGGTGCTGGTGCTGTTGTAACCAAAAATGTACCACCGCAGTCACTCGTGATGGGAGTTCCCGGAAAAGTCGTGCGTGAGGTTTCTTCTTCTGAAGCAGCAGAATTAATCGAACACGCCGAACGTTACAAAAAGTTAGCTTTGGTACACGCAGGTAAAGGAATAGACCTGGATTTTAGGAAATTGTAAATATTCTTTACATAAAACCGAGGAAGAATTTGAAAAATTTACCATTTTAGCTAAAAATAAAATGAGAAGAATTGACAAAACTTAAATCTTTAACTTAAAAGAGGGGACTTTATAATGGATATCGATTATCGTGTAGCAGTAGTGTTGGCGCCTATCGCAGTTGCAGCAGGTTGGGCTGCATTCAACATCGGAGCGGCTGCATTAAGACAGGTTCAAGCCTTTTTGAACAGAGAAGCATAAAATCAAAGCCCCAGGTTCTTCGCCTGTGGGCATTCATTATAAATTGTGAACATCGACGCCATAATCAAACCATTCCAACGCTTTGGGGTACATCTAGGACTCCAAAGAATACATAAGCTTTTAAATAACTTAGGAAATCCTCACCTAAAAGTTCCATTTATTCACGTAGCGGGAACTAACGGTAAAGGTTCAGTTTGTGCTTACCTGTCTTCGGTTCTTACAGAAGCAGGTTATCGAACAGGACGCTATACTTCTCCTCATCTTGTTGATTGGACAGAGCGTATTACCCTAAACCAAGAACCAATATCAAAGCAAGATTTATCTAGTGTGATACTTCAAGTACAAGCCAAAATTGACCCGAATGAAGAATCACCCACACAGTTTGAAGTAATTACCGCAGCCGCTTGGTTATATTTTGCACAAGCCAACGTTGATATTGCCATTTTTGAAGTTGGGTTGGGAGGGCGCCTAGATGCGACTAATGTTAGTCCTCAACCATTGGTATCTATAATTACATCTATAAGTAGAGAACATTGGCAGCAGCTTGGCCCGACTGTTGCTGACATCGCGCGCGAAAAAGCAGGAATTATCAAAGCTGGTTGTCCTGTAGTAGTGGGACAATTACCGCTTGATGCCAAAGAAGTAGTGCTGACGCGCGCTCAAAAACTAGATTCTCCTACTTATGTACCGCAACCCGCTTCGCAACTAGATGAAGGATGGGGACAATATTCATCAATCTTTGAGTCAAAACCAATTAAATATCCTTTGGCATTAGCAGGACAAATTCAGCTATTTAATTCTGCCCTTGCATTAGCCGCATTAGAAATTTTACAGAAACAAGGCTGGCAAATTACAGAAGGCGCCATTATTCGGGGAATGGCAAAAACAAAATGGCTGGGTCGAATGCAGTGGACTCAGTGGCAATACAACAACACAAACTATAAATTACTGCTTGATGGCGCCCATAATCCAGCTGCTGCTGTAGTATTACGTAATTACATAGATTCTCTAAATCTCAAATCAGTGAGTTGGGTAATAGGGATGCTTTCGACCAAAGAACACGACGAAGTATTTAAAGCATTATTACGACCGAATGAACTATTATATATAGTGCCAGTACCTGACCATAGTTCAGCAAAACCTGAAGAGTTAGCACAACTTGCTAATCAAATTTGCCCATTAAAAAGTTGCCAAACTTATACAAATTTACAATCAGCACTTAATGCTGCTTTTGCCTTACCTGAACTAAATTATTTTGACTTTGATAATTTTACAGATAAGGCGCCGAAAGATTTAGTAGTTCTGTGCGGTTCGCTGTATTTAATTGGTCACTTTTTAGGAACAAAAGACTTTAATGAATCCTCCAATTAAAAAATTAGTAGTAACTGACCTCCAACAGGGATTACCTGCTATCACTCCAGCATTTGGTATTACATTGGCAGAAGCTTGTGCAATTTGCCTAACTGACCAGGGGCATAGTCAGGGTGTAATAATTACAATTAAAGGAGATTTTACAGATTCTTTCCAACTTTACTGGCAAGACGTTACAGACCAAATGCTACGATGCTGGAATGATAAAGAATATACAACAGAGCAAGCGGCTTATGGGACAGCTTTCCTGGTTATACAGCAACTTACAGACTGTACAGTTATTCAACGTTCCCGTAAAGGGACTGGGTTTGATTACTGGTTGGGGAAAAAAACAAACAGCGATGACATCCCGTTCGAGCAAACTGTGCGCTTGGAAGTTTCTGGTATACGCAAAGGGGATGATAGCAGAATTAAAACTAGAGTTAAACTTAAAGTAGAGCAAGTCAGCCCAAGCGATGGTGAGTTCCCAGCTTATATAGTGGTTGTCGAGTTTGGTAATCCTTTAGCATATGTGGTGGAAAAATGAGTCAGATTCAACAGTTGCATCAACAGGCAATGGATTTGGCAGAAATGGCAGAGGTTGCGAAACTTAGAGGTGATCTAATTAATTGTCAAGAATTATTTAGGCAGGCTTTTGCCAAGGAAACAGAAGCAGCTTCGTTATTAGTAAATAATGTAGAAGTTGAGCCAGCTCGTTCGATATTATATAGAAGTGCCGCTTCGTTAGCCATTGATTGTGGCGAAATAAATACAGCAGAGCGTTTAATGGCAATTGCATTGTCAGGAAATCCACCCCAAGAAATTGCTGATGAGCTTAAGGATTTGTTCGTTGAAATTAATATTCAAAAGTATTTTGCTCGTCGGGGTATTAACTTTGATGAAGCTAAATTTCAAAGCTTAATGACAGAAACAACGTAGGATACGCAAGGCATAGCCAAAAATGAATAAACCAGTAAATGCGCTACCTGTTCGTTTGACTTTACTGTTTGTTAGTACGCTTACAGTTATGGCAGGCGCCACTATTGCCCCATCATTACCCGCGATGCGGCAATTTTTTGCATCGGTTAATAATGCTGATTTTGTTGTGAGGTTAGTTTTAACGGCGCCTGCTTTATTTATTGCTATTGGCGCCCCTGTTGTTGGTGTACTAATTGACAAGTTTGGACGCAAGCCATTATTAACAGTTGCTTTAGCAATATATGGTATAGCTGGAAGTTCTGGGTTGTGGTTAGATTCTTTAGGGTTTATTTTAGTTGGACGTGCTTTGTTAGGGATGAGTGTGGCAGGAGTTATGGTGACAGCTACTGCTTTAATTGCTGATTATTATGTAGGCGCCGCACGAGGACAGTTTCTCGGTTTACAAGCTGCGTTTATGGCATTAGGAGGAGTTGTATTTCTGACGTTTGGTGGCTTTTTGGCTGATGTTAATTGGCGGTTGCCGTTTTTAATTTATTTAGTTGCTTTAATTTTAATTCCCTGTGTTGTTTTTTTATTGCCTGAGCCGATAAAAAATAATTCTGGTGATATTACAAGTGAAGAAATTATAACAAAGTTACCGATAGCTGTAATAGCTACTACTTATATTGCGGCATTTTTATCGCAAATAGTGTTTTATATGATACCAGTGCAGTTGCCGTTTTATCTGAAAGATTTGGTGAATGCAAATGCGTCTCAGAGTGGATTGGCAATTGCTTTTGCCACGTTTTTTTCGGCGGTAACTTCATTACTTTATCAACGTATAAAATCACGTTTTAGTTTTTTAAGTATTTATGCAATCGCTTTTCTAAATATTGCTGTTGGATATGGGTTTATTAGTTTGGCAAAAAGTTTTCCGGTTGTAATGGGTGGGTTGGCAATTACGGGTTTGGGGCTTGGAGCGCTGATGCCGAATATGAATTTTTGCCTTACTTCTATAATACCTCCGATGGCGCGGGGACGAGTTTTAGGTGGGTTGACGACTAGCTTTTTTCTGGGACAATTTTGTTCTCCTTTGATTAGTCAACCTTTGAGTTTGAAAGTTGGTTTGAGTGCAACTTATGGCGCAGGAGCTGTGATGATGTTGGTGATGAGTTTGATTACTGTGGTTATGTTGATGCGGTGGAAATAAATTATTTAATCTGATGAGATATTAATCTATAGGTTATGAAATCTTGTGGGATGGGCATCCCTGCCCGTCCTCACTGTGTTTGGCAAATTTTTAGCCCCCCTTGATAAGGAGGGAGCAATTTTAAGTTTGTTGACTATTCCATTCTTTTTCGGCATCAGCGATAGCTTGGTCTACGGTTTTTTCATCTAGCATTGCTGCTTGGAGATTGTCGTAGATTGCTTTTTGTAGAACGTTGAAGTTCTTTAATGTTGGTGTTAGTACTTCTGCTTGTTGTAGTTGGGTGGCACTGACAGTGCGCGCTTTGTCGTAGGTTTCAGCATTTGCTGGTACCTCTTTAAAGTAGCTGTCAGCTAATGCTTTTACGGTTGAGGGTAAGACGTTGGCTGCTTTGGCAAAAGCTAATTGGTTTTGGTCGTTGGTTAGATATAGGGCAAATTTTACTGCTGCGTCAGGTTTTTTGGTGTCGCGGGGGATAACGACGTTCATGACTGCGACGTTTTTCTTGCCTGTTTCACCTGTAAGTTGAGGTGCTATGGAACTTGCTTGAGCTATTTTAGGCGCATTTTGGGCAATTGTTTTAAGAAATTCTGGGCCAGAAGTTAACATTGCTGTTTCTCCTGACTGGTACAAGTTTATGCCGTGTCGGTGTCCTTTCGTAAGTGCTTCTTTGGGAAGTAAGCCGTTTTTATACAAGTCTACCCAGTACTGAAATGCTGCTTTGCCTTGGGGGGTGTTAAAGGCTGCTTTGTTCGATGCATCCAGCAAGTTTACTCCCATTTGTACGAAAGACTCAAGTACTTCCCCTGAATCTTGTGGGACAAATGTTACAAAAAAGGCATACTTACCTGTTTTGTCTTTAATTTGTTTAGCAACTTGTGCGAGTTCAGTATATGTACTGGGCACTTTTGCTATCTCTGCCTGTTTTAATAAATCAGTGTTATAAATGGTTAACCGAGTCGTGAGGTACCAGGGTATACCGAAACTCTTGCCGTTTAACGTACTCGCTTTCCATATGTTGGGAAGATAGGAGGAACGAACATCAGCAGGAATTTTCGCGTCTAAGTCTAACCAAGCGTTTCGTCCAGCTAATTGCGATGCGAAGCCAGGATTTAGATTCACCACATCAGGTGGCGTTTTTGCGGAAACAGCTGTTAAGATTTTGTTCTCCATCCCATCCCAAGGTATATCTACCCAATTAACCTTTATACCTTGATTTTGCGATTCAAAACTCGTAATCAAGTTTTGAAAGTAGTCGTTAAACTTTGGTTTCAACGACATAGTCCAAAACTCAATTTTGGCGCCGCTTTCTGAGGTTTGGTTGCTAGTGTTACCACTGTTGCCTGTACTACAGCTGACAATCCAGGTTGTCAACAAGCCAAGTAGGGCACACACTGTTAGTTTTTTAAACTTTTGGACAGGAATCATTGTAAGAGATGGTTTTTGGGTTAATAAGGGTAAAAGACGAATCAGAATTGCGGTGATTATAGGTTAAATAAATTAATTCGTAAGTGGGTATGTGTAACTAAATCATTATTTGAAAGCAAAGAAACCAAAGAAACCGGGTTTCTGTTCTACAAAGAAACCAAAGAAACCGGGTTTCTGTTCCGAGATTGTTTGTTTTTATGTAGACCTTACAAAGAAACCCGGTTTCTGGATAGTTCGTACTTTAATCATAAAAATATTTCATAGTTCTTCAGTTCTGCGGTCAAAACTGTGCTTAAACGCTTTAACAGTCCATTTGGGAAATCTAATCAAGGGGTGGGCATCGAGCTGGCGCCACAACGGGTTAATATTGCCCGTATTCGCAAACAGCGTCAAGGTCTAAAACTAGATGCTTTAGCATCGGTTCCTGTTCCCGAAGGTGTCTTCGTTGACGGTCAAATTGCCGACCCACCAGCGATGGCACAAATTATCCAGCAGGCACTTGCCGAAAGTAAAATCAAAGTTTCTAGAGTAGCAACTGCCGTACCTGGTCGTGATTCTATTGTGCGCCTAATACCTGTGCCAGCAGAGTTAGACGATAAAGAACTGCGAGAAATGGTGCTTAACCACGAAGCTGGGTTGTATTTGCCATATCCTCGTGAAGAAGCTGATGTAGATTATCAGAAACTTGGTTACTTTGTCGATGAAGATGGCATTGAAAAAGTTCAGGTATTACTTGTAGCAACGCGCAAGGATGTGACTGATACGTATATCAGAACATTTGAGCAGGCAGGGTTACAAGTCGATGTCCTAGAGATAAGCAGTTTTGCGCTGATTCGGACGATTCGTGAACAATTACGGCAATTTGGTCCACAGGAAGCAGCTGTGTTAGTTGATATTGAGTTCGACAGCACGGAAATTGCCATTATTGTCAATGGTGTACCGCAGTTCTCGCGAACAGTACCAATTGGTACGTATCAGATGCAAATGGCGTTATCGCGTGCGATGAATTTACCAGCATCGCGCGATATGGAACTCTTACAAGGGATGACAATTCCTTCAAGTGGAATGGATGGTGGTAAAACTGGGCAAACCGCTGTTAACCCTGGTATGGCAGCGATGATGAGGGTTTTAGGAGAACTTACCGATGAATTGCGTCGTTCGATAGATTTCTACTTGAATCAAAGTGAAAACCTAGAAGTGGCGCAAATATTGCTCGCAGGGCCTGGTGGTGGACTAGCACAGATGGATGAGTTCTTTACTCAACGCTTGAGTTTGCCTACTACCCAAATCGACCCAGTTGGCGCCAATTCTCTTGCTATCGACGATGAAAAATACCCAACAATGCAACGTCCTGGACTAGGGATAGTTCTGGGTCTTGGAATGAGGGAGGTATAAGCAAATGTACACTTTAGATATTAATTTTCTCAAAGACCGGGCGCCATCTCCAAAAAATGATGGCACCAGAATCAAGAAAGCTCCTATGTCACCAGGGGATTTAACTCCTTTGTACATTGGTGGAGCAGTTGCAGCTTTCACATTGGCACTAGTTGGAACTGGCTGGTGGTTTTTGCAATCGCAGAACGAACAATTAGAGCAAAATATTGCCCAATTAGAGCAAGAAAACCAAAAATTGGAGGCTGAAATTGGGAATATTAATAAAATCAGACAAGAAATCACTCAAGTTAAGAGTGAAACCCAAGCTCTGGTAACAGTATTCGACCAAATTCGTCCTTGGTCTGCCATACTTCAGGATGTTCGAGAACGTATTCCAGCCTCAGTACAGTTGGATAACGTCAAACATATTGCGGCAGCGGCGCCTGCGGCAGCATCAACACCTCCACCAGCAGGACAACCACAACCAAGCCAAGCTGGAGCAATCGAAATTGGAGGATTCGCACGTACATTTGCTGATGTCAACGATTTCTTAGTGACATTACAACAATCGCGATTTTTAAAAGCTAAAGAAGTGCGAATCACAAACGCCGAGTTAACAGATGCTCCGGCGCCTCCAGGTGGACTCCCCCAAGGAGCAAAGCTACCAAAGGTAGTGAAATACACTATCCAATCTAGTCTGAGTGATGTTCCAGCATCCGAACTAATGCGCGAATTAGAACAAAAAGGTACAGTTGGACTAGTGGCTCGTATTCGTAGTTTGCAACAAACAGGAGCGCTTCAGCGATGACTTATAGTGAAGATTTAGATTTTGAAGGTGGTGGTGGGTTTGAAGAAGCCGCCCCTCCGTATCCCGTCGTTTTTGGTATAACTTTTACACCAAAAATCGGCGGTATCTTAATCGGGCTGCTAGGACTTGGTGGAGCAGCTTTTGTAGTTATGAACATGGTTTTACCAAGTTGGGAAACATTCCAACAGCAGCAAACCAAGCAAACCGACTTACAAGGTCAAATTCAGCAGAAAAAAGACAGCATCAAACAAATTGACAGTGTAAAAAAAGAACTAGCTCAAGCTAAAGTTCAGCAAACACAGGTATTAGGCTTATTTGCCAACGAAAACACCTTAGACACACTGCTAATTGATTTGAACCGACTAGTAGAATCAGGTAACGATTTGCTACCAGGAAACGCCGTCAAAGCCAAAATGCGGAAATACACACCCGACGCTCAAAAGACTGAAATCATTAACGATGGAACTTTTGGCCCATTAGTCAACGGCAAATTAAAACGTAGCAAAATAAACATTGAGTTTACGGGTACATACGATCAAACCCAGTCAATTCTTCGCAATATCGAGCGATTACAGCCATTATTGCTAGTTAAAGACTACGACTCAAAACTCAACCAAGAAGTAGCTAACGACGCACTAGGAAAACCAATCCGAATGATTGGCCCAGTCCAAATTTCTACAAATTTCCAGCTACAAGCGCTAATGCCACTCACACCCGAAGAAACAGCAGCAGCGCAAGCAAAACCAGCAGAACCACCAAAACAGTGATGAGTGCAGAGTTAGGAGTTAGGAGTTAGGAGTGCTGAGTGTCGTAAAATGTCATGCTGAGGAACGAAGCATCTTTCTTATCTTTGTGTCCTTCGCATCCTTTGTGGTTCGTCCCTCTATTTCTATATACGTAAAAAAAACACGCGAACAGGTTCAATTCAATTCAAACAATTGCAGCAATGTGAAACTTTGATTCAAATCTAACTTAGACAAAACTAAACAAACTTTTACTTTATTTTCAGTGAGGAATGAACGTGAAACTTCACGGTAATATAAATAGTGCTTTCGTCCTTGGCGCCACTGCTGCAATCTTCGCAGCACAGCCAGTTTTCGCGCAAGTAACACAAGTAACCCGCGTAAAACTAAACCCTGTTGATTCAGGAGTCAACCTAGTATTAGAAGCATCTTCTGGAGAACGCGCCCAAGTATTTACAACCAAACGCGGCAACACCTTAGTAGCCGACATAATTAACACCCAATTACGTTTACCAGAAGGTAACAACTTTCGTCAAGATAATCCTGCCCCTGGTATTGCCTCGGTAGCAATTAACCAACTTGATGCCAACAGCGTTCGCGTTGTAGTTACAGGTAGCAATGGAACTCCAGGCACCCAACCAGTAGCACGCAGTCGCGACGGTTTAACCCTCAGTTTCACACCTGGCGACGGAACAGTAGCAGCAACACCTCCCACAGTACCCACAGCACCACTGGCGCCACCTGCTGGCATTAGCAACGCTCAAACCGCACCCACAACAGATCCCGGTCAACCTTCCAACGTCGCACCACCATTCTTACCTCGTGCAGTGGCGCCACCAGTAGGAGACATTGCTATTTCCGCAATAGACGCATCACCCAGCGTAATTGATTTAGGAACACAAGAACGAGTACCTCGCTTAGTACTACGCGATGCACCAGTTCGTGAAGTCCTATCATTACTTGCGCGCGCTGCCAACATGAACTTGGCATATTCAGCAGTAGACCCAACCGCAGCAGGTGGTGGACAACAAGCAGCTTCGGCGCCTGGAGAAGGACTCAAAGTATCGCTCGACATTCAAAACGAACCCGTACAAGACGTATTTAATTACGTTTTACGCTTAAGCGGACTAGAAGCAAACCGCAGTGGACGTACAATCTTCGTAGGCCCTAGACTGCCAAATTCTAGCCGCGATACAGTAATGCGGAACTTACGACTGAACCAAGTAACAGTCGATGTAGCACTGAACTTCTTAGTTGGTTTGGGCGCCGAAAGTGCCATTAGCAGAGAGCGTCAAGTTACCAGTGTAAGTGCAGTACCTGTAGGACAAGGTGTAGCTACAACCCAAACTCAAACTACTACAGAAACAAGAGTTGAACGTTTGTCATTAGAAGACTCTAAATATTCTTCACCCTTACTTCGAGGTTTGCAAGCACTAGGAGACCAACGTACTAACTCTCTAACTTTAATTGGTACGCCAAAGCAAGTTGAATTAGCAATGGCACAGTTGAGTCAGTTAGATGTAAGACGGCGCCAAGCAGCAGTGAACGTCAAAATAGTTGATATTAACTTATCAGGAATTAAAGACTTTAACACCAGTTTTTCTTTTGGTATAGGCAATAACTATTTTGTAAGTGATGGTGGCGCCGCATCCTTGAACTTTGGAGGTTCCAGACCTGCTAGCAGTACTGAAGCAAGAAACAGCCTTACTAGTACACCAACAATTGCTAACCCATACGCTGGTTCTGCACCATTACTCGATGCGAATGGTACTTTTACAGTACCTAATGGCGGTTCAGGTTTAAGGGTTCTTCAGGATGGTCGAGTTGTAACTGATATACCAGGGAACGCAACATTCCTTAATCCAATTTCTCCAACAACTAATTCACCTACAGCTCCTGGTTTAACAGACTTTACACCTGGTACGCCAGATACAGTTACTATTACTACTGACCCTACTACCGGAAGGCAAACGGCTGCTTTTGCTGAAGGTACTCGTGCTACCTCCCAGTTTGGATTACCATCACTATATCAATTTCCCAAACGTTTTCTTGCTTCGATACAAGCTCAGGTACAAAACCGCAATGCGAAGATTTTAACTGATCCAACTTTGATTGTTCAGGAAGGTCAACAAGCTCAGGTAAACTTGACTCAGGAAGTAGTAGGAAACATAACAGAAAGAATAGTTGATACTCCTGGTGGTTCTAGAACTGAGAGAACAATTGACAAACAAAAAGTTGGTTTAACACTAAACGTTAAAGTTGACCGAATTGATGATAACGGTTTTGTATCCCTCTCGGTCGCTCCTGCCGTCAGCGCACCCATTGCATCACAAAATACGGGTGCAGGGCAAATAGTTCTTGTGTCTGAACGTTCGCTTACTTCTGGTGTAATTCGTTTGCGTGATGGTCAAACTTTAATTCTTAGCGGTATCATCCAAGACCAAGATAGAACAACTGTTTCCAAACTTCCTATTTTGGGCGACATTCCGTTGCTTGGTTCACTGTTTAGAAGAACAAACCGAGAAAATACACGTAACGAGGTAATTGTTTTATTAACACCTCAAGTTCTTGATGACTCTGAGCGTTCTTCTTACGGTTACAACTACAACCCAAGTCCTGAAGTGCGACAAATGCTCGAACGTCGCGGTTTACAGGTACCAAGAAAGTAGTGAAACATTTGTTAAATTTGATTTAATTGTGTAGAGACGCGATAAATCGCGTCTCTACATTTGCATTTTAAATAGGAGATATGTACATGAGTAACCTTTACGAACTCATCTCTAAAATTGAAAAAAGACCTTCTATGTATCTGGGTAAACCAGCAATTAGTAATCTCCGCTCTTGTATCGCTGGTTATATTCTTGCTCGTCGCGAATTAGGAATTACTCAAACTGAGCAGGAAAAACATTTTACTGAATTCCAATCATGGATTCAGGAAAAGTTTAATATTAGTTATAGTCAATCTTGGGACAAAATAATTCTTTTTTATTCTGAAGATGAGCGTAAAGCGTTAGACCGTTTTTTTGAATTATTTAATGAATATTTAGAAATTAAGCATCTTCAACATGAATCATTAACAGGACTCACGTAAAAATCCTAGAAACCTCAACCTGATTCTGACCTTTCTAATTATCGCCCAGCAAATAAGCTAGAGGGTAAGGTGGCACTAATTACAGGTGGCGATTCTGGGATTGGTCGCGCGGTTGCGATAGCTTATGCAATGGAAGGCGCCGATGTAGCTATCTTTTATAATCAGCATGATGAAGATGCGGAAGATACTCAGGCGTTGGTTGAGGCGAAAGGTAAGCAATGCCTAATGCAGCTTATCAAATGTGTCAAGACCGTTTTGAAGATGTTACCGAAGAACAGTTTCACCAAACGTTAGAGACAAATGTCTTATAAAGTGCATGGTGTGCGATGGTTATCCATGTTTGCTTCGTTAAATAACGTAATAATAGAATCTCAGTTTTTTATTAGAAAAAGAGTGAATGGCAAAATGCTTTATTTAAATGTTCTAAGTATGCTTTCCATAGGTAGAAATAATGACAGCGCATTATCTGTAAAGGAAATAAATTCATGCTTGAGATAAAATTGCCTAGCTTGGTCATCTATTGCGTCAACTCTGATAGCGTATATAGCAATTTCTTGTGAAGCCCGAACGGCACGAAGTAACGCATCTGCTAATAATTTTCCTCCTAGCCCTTGCCCTTTAACTGAATTGTCTACAGCTAATTTCCCAATCAACATTGCCGGAACTGGATAGGCTGGAATTCCCCGATTCATAGATTCTGGTAATGATTCGTACTCAATTACACTTGCATTGACTGTATAATAACCGTCTATTTTCAAACTTCCAGATGCCTCAAGTGCGACAAAAGCCTTGGCTATCCCCTTATTATGATTTTGGCGTGCGTATTTCTTTAAATAATCATTTAAAACTGGATAGCCACAGTCAAAAGTTTCAAAAAGAAACTTTTTATCAATTGGTAAAAAGCTCCATTTAGTCTTGCCATCAAATACCATATTCTTCTCTATACTTGTCAATGGCTTCTTTTAGTTTCCCTTTTAACTCAGGTGGGTTTTCCATCACAGAAAGAAATAAATCTCTGTCTCTGTCAGACAAAACTAACCGTTCATGAGTATCGATATCAAGCTTTGCAAGAGGTAAAAGATGGAATAAAGTATATGCGCTCAAAGAGATACCTTTGAGGCTTGCCGCACGTTCTAACAGTTCTTTTTGCTCTTGAGTTACTCTCAAATCAATACGGCTATCCTTAGCGAATGATGCTTCTGACATAACTAGTTTTCGCTCTTACGCTTACCTTATCTAATACTATAGCTTACTTTGGCGGGCAATGTACACACACTAAAAATTTAAATATTCGTAACATAACTTAATATAATGTGCTTTAATTTGGCAGGTTATATGAACACTCAAAGAACAGGCGCCTCATATTACAGCAATCAAAAAAAGTGTAGGTTGGGTACAGCGACAGCGTAACCCAACATCAAAGTTTTTAGGCTATTTATTTTACCCATGACAAAAATTCAATTTGCCCCTGACAATACTTTTCTCTGTCTTATGAACGGTGCCTTTTAATTTACCTTTCAGAAGACGGTAAATTATTTATTCAACATTGCTACTAGACTTATTTTTAACTTTTTTCCACCAATCACCTAAGGGACTTGATTCGGCAATGGTGCGATAGTAGTTGATTTGCTCTTTAGGAGTAAGGTTTTTGATTTTCTCCAAGGCTTCCTCTTGAGCTTTTTGTTTAAATTCTAAACAATCAAAATCTTTTTCAAATTTCGTCTCACTCATTGAATTATACCTCTCTGAGGATAAAATTATTATAGTTCCATAACGTTTAATAAAATTAACTTAATTATATAATTTTATTATATCAGGATGCGTTAACACTTGGGAACAGGCGCCTCGAAGCATCAAGATAAAAATATATAGATGGTGCGTGAAAGCTATGATAATCTTTCTTTATAGCAAAATTTGTTTTAGCTTTCACGCACCCTACGTCCTGATGTATAAGATGTTACTTTTAAATGAAGGATTAATATGAATACTAAACGTTTTAGCGAATTACGAAAAAAAATGACTCCTGAGCAAAGAGCAAAAAGTGAAGCTCGTGCTAAATTAGTATCACTTCATATTTCCCTGATAGAGTTACAAAACACTTTAGGAATACCACAATAAAACTTGGAAAAAGAGCTTGGCATCGATTTAGCGAATATTTCTGAGCTTGACAATATGGATGCGATAGGCTCGCTAAAAAATTCATCGTATATTACATCCGTAATAAGCATTACAACTTTATTCTTTCGTACAGAATCTATCAAACGTTGTGATTCCGTGGCAAACTCTACATCTAAACAGCCTCCAATTACAGATGTGTCCACGTAAATTCGTAAGAGCTTAATCCAAATAACCTAATATACTTTTATATATAAAATTTTACTTGTAAAGGTGTTTATTCTTTTGTAATAGTTTTTAGTTGGTATTGATTCATATAGTTAGTAGAAGGGACGGGCAAGGATGCCCGTTCCACAAGAGTTAACTTACATTTTATCAACACTCAGCACTCAGCACTCAGTACTTAGTACGAGCGCATTATTTACCGAATCCTTGACCGCGTGTGGTGGAAGGTATTTTTAGGCAGTTTTCAATTTGTTTGAGTAGTGTTTCTTTGTCTAGGTTTTGACCTATTAGGACTACTTGGTTTTTCTTGGCGCCTTTCCATTCGTCGTCATCCATTGTGAAACGTTTGCCGCATAAGTGGAATATATGGCGTTTGGGACTTTCTTCAAACCACATTATTCCTTTGGCTCGGAATACGTTTGTGGGTAGTTGGTTATCTAGAAAATATTGGAATTTTCTAATTATGAAGGGTTTATCGCTTTGGAAAGAAATTGATGTAAACCCATCGTTTTCTAGGTGGTGGGAGTGATCATGGTCATGGTGGTCGTGACTGTGGTCGTGACCGCAGGTTGAGTGGTCGTGGTCGTGTTCGTGATGGTCGTTTTCGTGATCATGACCGCAAGCTGAGTGGTCGTGGTCATGCTCGTGATGGTCGTGGTCGTGATGGTCGTGGTTGTGTTCGTGGTCGTCAGCTTCAAAATATTTATCTGACTCGAATAAACCGACACTGAGTATTAACCCTAGGGGTACCTGGGAGTTTTTGGTGCGGATGATACGGGCGCCTTCTTTGACTTCGTTGATTTTTCTTTCTAAGTCTGTTAATTCGGTTTCTGTTACTAAGTCGGTTTTGTTAAGTAATATTACGTCACCGTAGGCAATTTGACTGTGTGCTGCTTCAGAATTAAATAAATCTAAGCTGTAATTTGCTGCGTCAACTACGGTAATAATTGAGTCTAAGCGAGTTAAATCGCGTAGTTCGGTACCGAGGAAGGTTAGTGCAACTGGTAGTGGGTTGGCGAGTCCGGTTGTTTCAACAACTAAATAGTCTATATTCTGTTCCCGTTCAAGAACTTTATAGACAGCATCGACTAAATCGCTGTTAATGGTGCAGCAGATACAACCGTTGCTTAATTCCACCATGTTCTCGTCGGTGGAAACTACTAATTCGTTATCTATACCGATTTCGCCAAATTCGTTTACTAACACAGCAGTCTTCAAACCCTGCTGATTTGTCAAAATGTGATTAAGTAATGTTGTTTTACCGCTACCTAGAAAACCAGTAATAATTGTTACTGGTAATCCTTGTTTGGCTGCGTCCATTGTTTGAGATTCAGAGGTAAGCGTTTGCATAATGTGATACAAAGAAATTCAATCTAGATAAATGTGTAGCCTAAATTGTACTGAAAACATTAGCATAGAGATGCTAGGACATCTTCGTCCTAATGACTAAACATATTATTGCTCATTCTTTTGAGACCTATAAATCGCTATGACCCTAACCGTTTACAATACACTCACCCGGCGCCAGGAACCTTTTGAGACTGTTGAACCAGGTTTGGTAAAAATGTATTGCTGCGGAGTGACAGTGTATGACTACTGCCACTTGGGTCATGCGCGTTCGTACATCGTTTGGGATGTACTTCGTCGTTATCTCCAATGGCGTGGGTATCAAGTACGCTACATTCAAAATTTTACTGATATTGACGATAAAATTCTCAATCGTGCGCGTGAACAAGGTTCGACGATGGAGGCTGTATCGAATCGCTTTATCGATGCCTACTTCGAGGATATCCGCCGTTTGAACGTGATGGATGCGGATTTTTACCCCCGTGCAACCGAACATATTCCAGAAATTGAAGCTTTAATTAAGAATCTTGAAGAGCAAGATTTGGCTTATGCAGCAGGTGGTGATGTTTACTACCGAGTTCATAGTTTCCATACTTATGGGAAGTTATCAGGACGCAACCTCGAACAAATGCAAGCAGGCGCCAGTGGTAGGGTAGATGTAGAAGACCCAGAAAATCAGAAAAAACAATATCCGCTTGATTTTGCGTTGTGGAAAGCTGCAAAACCTGGTGAACCAAGTTGGGACTCTCCGTGGGGTAAAGGGCGCCCAGGATGGCACATCGAATGTTCAGCGATGATTCGAGCGCAATTTGGTGAAACAATTGATATTCATAGCGGTGGTGGAGATTTAGTATTTCCGCACCACGAAAATGAAATAGCTCAGTCAGAAGGCGCCACACACAAACCATTGGCAAACTATTGGATGCACAATGGCATGGTGGTTGTAGATGGCAAAAAAATGTCGAAGTCCTTGGGCAACTTTACCACCATACGCGAATTGCTAGATGGCAAATGGTCGAAGTACCCTCAACCTCTTGACCCAATGGCTATTAGATTTTTTGTACTACAGGGACATTATCGCAAACCATTAGATTTTACCTCTGAAGCAATTACAGGCGCCGTCAATAGTTGGAATACTCTTAAAGAAGGGTTACTATTTGGCGAACAGTTTGGCGAAAAGCTTGGTTTTACAAATGATGGAAATCAACTTGATAAAAGTTTAATTCAACGCTTTGAAGAATGTGGGGATGATGACCTCAATTTTTCAGGTAGCTTGGCTGTGCTTTTTGAACTAGCGAAAAAGTTGAATCGTGAAGGTAATGTACTAGTACATGGGAGTAAAATAGAAACTCCTACCGCAGAACTACAGATAGCTTGGCATACATTAGTTACACTTGCGGGTGTTCTTGGTTTAGAAGCCAAGTTAGAAGTTGACGAAACCAGTAGTACTGGTTTAACTGATGCGGACATTGATAAATTAATCAAACAACGTACCGAAGCAAGGTCAAACAAAAACTTTGCCGAAAGCGACCGCATCCGCAACGAGCTACAAGCACAAGGTATCACCTTAATTGACACAAAAGAAGGCACAACCTGGCATCGGATGTAACGGATGTAACGGATGTAACAGAAAGTTTATCCGTTACATCCGTTCATAATCCGTTGCCAAATTCTGCTACTTTTGATAAAAGCACTTATGTTATTACTTATGGAAGTAAGTAGGTGCCAAAAATAGTTATTTACTTAAATTAATAAATTGATATGTTAATTGAGCTAACAAAAGCAATAAACAATATAGATATTGCCGCTGATTGGGTTGGGATTAGAGCAGTAAAAGATACATCTGCTACGCGGAATGTTCGTGATGGGATACCACAGCGCAACGGCAAATCAACCACTCTTGGAGCAATGGTTGAAGTTTTAGTTGATGGCTGTATTGGTTATGCTGCAACAAATTCATTACAACATGATGCTTTACAATTAGCGGCAGAAACTGCATATAAACAAGCTCGTTCAGCACAACAATGGTCGGTATATAAATTTGCAGCGACAACTGCGCGTCCAAAGGTGGTAGGTGAATATGTTTCTCCTTATACACAGCCGTTTGATGCAATTGGTTCTGGCGAAATCAATGATATACTTGTCCGCACTTGCAAAACTCTCAAAGTTAGCGACAAAATAGTTCAAACTGTTGCAGAAGTAGTAACTACCGACCGAGAAACTTGGTTTGTCAGCAGTAACGGTTCGGAAGTATATCAAAAATTTCTATTTATTAGTACGTATTATGGTACAACTGCTCAAGATAGTGGAGTAGTTCAACAGCGTACTAATAACGGTTGGCAAGCACATACATATCAAGGTGGATTAGAACGTTTCCAAGATGATAGACTTTGGCATCGTGTACAGCGTATTGGTGAGGAAGCTATCGAATTACTCACAGCCGAAGAGTGTCCTGATATTCGCACGAATTTGGTTTTGGCGCCTGACCAAATGATGTTACAAATTCATGAAAGTGTTGGGCATCCTTTAGAAATTGACAGAATATTGGGGGATGAGCGCAACTACGCAGGTGGTAGTTTTGTTAAGAAGAGCGATTTTGGTAATTTGGTGTATGGTTCTAAGTTGATGAATATCACCTTTGACCCAACTGTTCCAGGTGAAATAGCTAGCTACGCTTTTGATGATACAGGTGCCGTTGCTACACGGGAGTATTTAATTAAGGAAGGAGTACTGCAACGAGGTGTAGGCAGTTTAGAAAGTCAAGCACGAGCAGGTATTCCTGGTGTTGCTTGCGCGCGTGCGTGTTCATGGAACCGTCCAGCAATTGACCGCATGGCAAATTTGAATCTGGAACCGGGTGAAGGTACATTTGATGATGTTATCAAAGATATCGAACATGGCGTTTACATGGAATCGAACCGTTCTTGGTCGATAGACGACCGTCGCTATAAATTCCAGTTTGGTTGCGAGTATGCCAAGCTCATTGAAAACGGGAAATTAACCAAAACGCTTCGTAATCCAAACTATCGCGCGACTACTCCGGAATTTTGGGGAAGTTTAGTTAAGGTAGGTGGCGCCCCAACTTGGGAAATGTATGGCACTCCATTTTGCGGCAAAGGTGAACCAAATCAGGCAATATGGGTAGGACATGGTTCTCCTGTTTGTGTGTTTGCTTCGGTTGAAGTGTTTGGTGGAGGAACATAACTTCGCTTTGCGCCTCGCTCCGGTGCGTGACGCTACTGGATGGCTGGCTTCGTTTTAAGATTATTGGTAGCGTCACGCACCCTACTCCTAATTAAATTAACCCATGAGTATATCGGAACTATCTACTTTAGAAACAAGCTTTAATAAGTTAGTTGAAACACTAATAGCTAAGAAATTAGAGACCGAGGCATTCACTGTTAAATTAAGCAGTGAGCGCAGTCAATTTACTCGTTTTAATAATGCAAAAGTTCGCCAAAGTGGTAGTGTTGCTGATGGCTATGTTCAACTTACTTTAATGGATAATCAGCGCACTTGCTATCGTCACTTTCCCTTTACGGGAAATTGGGAAATTGATTGGCAAACTGCATATGCTGCTTTATTAGAATTGCGTGAAGAATTACCTTATTTACCAATTGACCCTTATTTGGTTTTGCCGTCAGGGAATAATACTAGTAGCGAAGTTAATACTGGTAAGCTATTAGAATTAGATGCTGTTGTATCAACTATATTGGCGCCTGTTTCGGAATTAGATTTTACAGGTATTTATGCAGGTGGTATAGTTATTAAGGGATATGCTGATTCCTGCGGACAAAAACACTGGTTTGTTACAGATTCGTTTACATTAGACTACTCTATTTTTAGTTCGGAAGGACAAGCAGTAAAAGGGTTTTACGCAGGCAGTAAATGGGATGAGAATGGTTATATTGCTAAAATAAAGGATGCGAAAAAACAGTTAAAATTGCTCGCGCATCCAGTAAAAGAATTACCAAGAGGAGAATATAGAACCTATTTTGCTCCTGCAGCAGTTTCCGATTTAATATCAATGCTGTCATGGGGTGGAGTTAGCGAAGCGGATATTCAACAGGGACATAGTTCTTTAGCTTTACTATGGCGTGGCGAAAAGCAACTTTCTCCGTTATTGAATCTTAAAGAAAACTTTCAGCTTGGCTTAGTACCACGATTTAATGAGCTAGGTGAAATGGCAGCACCTGAACTACACGTTATCGAAAAAGGCACTTTGGCTTCGACACTTGTAAATTCCCGTACTGCTAAAGAATATGACAAAGTAGCTAACGGCGCCAATAGTAACGAGTCGTTACGTTCCCCAGAAATATGTCCTGGAAATCTTAGTTTCGATGATATTCTTACCCAATTAGGTACAGGTTTATATGTATCTAATTTGCACTATTTAAATTGGAGTGACTTACCTACTGGTCGTATTACCGGAATGACTCGTTATGCTTGCTTTTGGGTAGAAAATGGCGAAATTGTGGCGCCTATCGAGAATTTGCGTTTTGATGAGACCCTGTATAAATTTTGGGGTGAAAATTTAGTTGATTTTACTAATTTCCAAGAATTTATTCCTGAAGTGGGCACTTATGACTCGCGACAACTAGGGGGTAATATGGCGCCGGGAATGTTGGTAGATAATTTTACTTATACTTTATGATCCCCCCCAACCCCCCCGCGAGTTCGGGGGGGGCTAAGAAAAAACCTCTTAAAGCCTTTTCTAGAAAGGGGGCTAAGAAAAAACCTCTTAAAGCCCCCCTTACCAAGGCAGGGCTGTTTCATTCCCTCTCAAACAGGATTTGTCAAGATGGTTAGCTAGAAAAATCATCAGTATAGGGAACTCGAAAATAGACTTTTAAACACATCACTATAAGTGTGATTGTCTATTTTCTCGGCGCCTTTGTAGCAAAATAACCAATTGTAAATTGCGCGAAACCCTTGATTTTTCAAGCTTTTTAGGGAATGAATCAGCCCTGCTTACCAAGGGGGGTTGGGGGGATCAATTATTAGAATCCATATAAAAGTGAAACGCCTGTTTATCTTCTGGATGGTATTGAACGTACTCAAGCAGTTCTTTGTCAGACATTGCTTCAAAATTTGATTTCATTTGATGAACCCCTCCACATTAGGAAAGATACCCATTTCAATTGTGGCGCCAATCAAGAGTCTGCGCTATCGCAAAGGAAATTCTTCTAAATAAAGTTCGGTGGCTTCCTTAAGATTAGCAATTGCTTCCTCAACCGTTTCACCTTGACTAGCTGTCCCCACTTCTGGACACTTAGCAACATAAACATCTTCTTCCCAATACACAATTGCCGTAAATGCGCGAGTCATAGGTGGCGCCATTTAAAAGTAGTACGTCAATTTATATTTTATCGCCAAATTCACCCTTCAAGAGCGATAATAACTATAAACTTGCAACTACCTTCCTAAATCTTCATGGTTTTTGAGTGGGACGAAGCCAAAAACCTCGAAAACATTCGTAAACACAAAATTGACGAGAGCGGACGTTCCTCAGATGTTTGACGGTTCTATGCTAACTATCCGGGCTTGAAGTATCTAAGTTAGATGACCGTTTTGACTACGGTGAAGACAGGCAAATCGATATGAACGACAAAAATTTGAAGAGTACCTCTCGTACTAATTGGGAAGCATTAGAGTCAATGTCTGATGATGATATTAACTATGATGACATTCCACCATTGACAGATGAATTTTTTAATAAGGCTATGTTAACGATTCCTGTCTCTCAAGCAAAGAATTTAGTGCAGCTTGACCCTGATGTAATGGCTTGGTTTGAAGCACAGGGCGGAGAATACAAAGCAACTATAAACTCTATATTACGTCGTCATATTCAAAATGACGCTGATAAGAAAACTGCCTAAAATTTATTGGCGCCAATAACCCATACAAATGATACTATTGTTCTTAAATGAATACTAATTGGGAGGGTTTATTGTGACCTTTATAAATCCTAAAACTGATTTTGCTTTTAAAAAAATCTTTGGTTCTAAACAAAGTAAAGATATTCTAATTGGTTTTCTGAATGCAATTTTGTATCAAGAGAAACCTGTTATTTTAGATTTAGAAATTATTGACCCTTATCAGGCGCCACGCATCAAGGGTATGAAAGATTCATACTTAGACGTAAAAGCAAGTATCACAGGAAATAAAACCGTTATTATTGAGATGCAGGTTTTAAATGTGTTGGGTTTCGAGAAGCGGGTGCTATATAATGCAGCCAAAGCCTTTTCAATTCAGCTTAGACTAGGTGAGGACTATACACTATTGAATCCAGTGATAGCCTTGACTATTACTGATTTTGACATGTTTGAAGGAAATAATAAAGTTATATCTCGCTACCGATTAAAAGAAAAAGAAGATTTAACAGATTATAGCGATGATATTGAACTAGTATTCGTCGAGTTACCCAAATTCAACAAACAACTTTCCGAATTAGAAACGTTATCAGATAAATGGTTGTACTTCCTGAAAGCAGCAAACACACTCACCTCTGTTCCACCTACTATGGAAGAAGTTCCAGAAATAAATCATGCGTTTGAAGTTGCAAGAGAAAGTAAATTAACCAGAAAGGAGCTAGATGTGCTAGAAAAACGAGAAATGTTTCTTCACGACAGCAAAAATGCAATTTTAAAAGCGCAACAGGACGGTGAAGCTAAGGGTCGAAAACAAGGTAGAGAAGAAGGAGCAAAAGAAAAAGCACTTGCTATTGCACGTTCGCTGCTTGGTGTTTTAGATGTACAAACGATTAGTCAAACTACTGGCTTAAGTGTGGCAGAAGTTGAACAATTACAAAAATAAACATCGTAAAGAACAACTAAGAAACGTTCCTTAGATTCTCATTATCCAAGATATTTTCGCATTGCTCCCAGACTATTGTACACTCTTGCATTCTTGTGGGATGGGCATCCCTGCCCGTCCCTATTTATTTTCCCTAATTCAAAGGATTATACTCCTTCTTCAAATTATCTAATACTTTACGCTCATTACGAGTTAACTCATTTGCCAAAGTATCACCTAACTTTTGTACATTTTGGTAAACAAAATCATGCTCAAACGCTTCTATACTTTCTCGAATTTCCTCATATAACTCTTGAAAGGTAAACTCAGTCGCTAAAGCTAAGGCAATTTGTTCTCGGTCTTCACCAAGTGATTGACCTTTGAATTTATATTTACCTTGAGATTGAGATATTATATTTAAAGCAATTGCTAATATTAAGGTAGAATAAGCAAATATCAACTCCCGATTTGAACCAATTTCATCTGGTATTAAATCAGGTATATTGTCTAGCTCATCTGACTCTTTTTGTTCGCTTTGCGTGCGCTCATAGCAGTCTCGATAAAACTCAATTTGACTGAGAAAATAAGCTGGAAAGCCTAATGAACGAGTCAAAATGCACAATTTTTGCTCGTCTTCAGCTACTAAAGCTGTCAAAGTTCGGTATGAACGACTGCAAAGTCCAAGAATTTCTTCTTTGTCTTTGGCGCCAACCCAAAGCGTAGTCTCGCGTTGCGAAGTTGGGTTTAAGTTGGCATCGATATCTTGAAGTCTTAGTAGTAAATTAGCACTATCACTCAGCTGGTTTAAACGTAATGGAGCAGTATTTGGCGCCATTAAATCTGATGAAAGCAAAACTTCTCCAATTGACAAATTACTCAATTGCTCGAACTGTTTCTGAGCAAAGGATGTAAGTTGATTTTGAAAGGTCGCGGGCATTTTCCATGACTGAGAACGACTAACGCATTCATGAATGAATGTTTTAGTTGGTGATGATTCGATAAATTTTTGATAATAATCATCAATATCTTTATCTGTTACAACTGCCAGTCTGGTTTCGGAAAATTTTGTTGTAGCTTGCTCACGTTGCTCAACCAAATAAGTATGTATTTGAGAAAAGGTATCAAGAGTTTGACGTAAAGTATCAGCTTTTTGTTTAGCTGTTTTTATTAAATAATTCAACGTTTCGATACGAAGGTTTTGGACATAGAAGTCATATTCTAACTTTAATTGGTCGTTATAATTGCGACGTAATTCGACGGCTGTTGCTTTCAAATTGCTTTCTAGTCGTTTAATTTGTTTCTGAGTCTTTTGAATTCGGTCGCGAATATTGGTGCTGTATTGCAGCCAAACAATACCTAAGTATGTTAAAATTGCGACTGCTGTCCAAATCAAACAGTTAACTAAGTTTTCGCCAATTTTTTGTAGTAATCCCCACAGTATAGATTGGTTGAAAATTCCTAGGAGAATTAGCAAGCCTAGTAAACTAACTGCAAAAAATATAGGATAAATAACTAAATGCTGGTTACGAAAACGACTTTCTTCAGCTAATAATTCGGTTAGTTTATCTGTAGTTGTTTCAAGTTGATTTTCAGTGGCAGTGAGATGCTTTTGAGTGGCAATAATTGCTGCTTCAGCTTCTTCACGAGCTTGCTTACGTGCTTGAGCGCGAATTTGGTTGGCAGATTCAATTTCTGCATTTGCAGCTTTTTGATATTCATCGGTGGCTGTTCTTAGCTGTTCTAAGATTGTTTGTAGTTGCTGTAGTTCATGATGATTTCCTTCGGTTACGTTATCTTGTAATTGTTGTTGTCGTAATTTCAAAGACAGAACTTCGTTAAGCAGCTTTTTAGTGGCTTCGTTATCGATTGTTACCTGTAGTTTTGTATCAAAAAATGCTTCGGCTGCACGCAGTTCTGTGACTAAATTATGAGATTGGTCACGCGCTTCATCGGTTTGCAGTTCTAAATATAAATAAGTCAATCGATTTAATAACATAATCGCTTCGTGCAAACCGCTTCTGTTAGCATCCGCATAGCGATTAATGGTATTGTCTAAGAAATTGGTTAATGTTGCCTGCACTTGTTTGCAAGAATTTTCCAGCGCGCGCTTATATGAAAGTAGCTCTTTGTTCTCAAATTGCCGATAAGCACGTTGCAATTCCATGCCATACTCGTTAGCCATACCAGTGCGAATGTCAAGACGTGGGTTAAAATCTTGCCAAACTGGTTTGCCGTTGTCTCGTTCTAATTCTAATAAAGCATTGCTAAATTCTGGTTCTTCCGTAGTTAGTGGGCTAAACTTTTGGGAAAATGCCAAAATAGCAAAGCTCGCATTTCAAAATTATTAAAATTTCTGAACCCAAATCCGCAGCGTTTGAGTAGCTTCAATTTATTATTAA
>JAESFJ010000086.1_pt1 | contig 133354 bp, 108 predicted proteins | sample 9266161 | NCBI WGS metagenome assembly JAESFJ01 (sample SAMN14506165, study PRJNA617096) | algae metagenome | isolation source: Calothrix sp. FI2-JRJ7 and co-occurring heterotrophs from granitic desert soil | place: USA: Red Pass Lake area, Fort Irwin, California | collected 2000-06-01 | reverse complement strand
GCCGGCTTCCTGCATATGGTAGCCGGAAATCGAGATGCTGTTAAACTTGGGCATCTCGCGCGACGTATAGCCAAAGATGTCGCTGATGATCCGCATGCTCGGTTCGGGCGGGTAGATGTATGTGTTGCGGACCATGAACTCCTTCAGAATGTCGTTCTGGATCGTCCCGTCGAGCAATTTCCGATCGACCCCCTGCTCCTCGCCCGCGACGATGAAGAAGGCCAGGATCGGGATCACCGCGCCGTTCATCGTCATCGAAACCGACATCTGGTCGAGCGGGATGCCGTCGAACAGGATCTTCATATCCTCGACACTGTCGATCGCGACCCCCGCCTTGCCGACGTCGCCGGTAACGCGCGGGTGGTCGCTGTCGTAACCGCGGTGGGTGGCAAGGTCGAAGGCGACCGACAGCCCCTTCTGCCCCGCCGCCAGGTTGCGGCGATAAAAGGCGTTCGATTCCTCGGCGGTCGAAAAGCCCGCATATTGCCGGATCGTCCACGGCCGCCCGGCATACATCGACGCCCGCACCCCGCGCGTGAAGGGGGCGAAACCAGGAAGGCCCGGGTCGGTCTGGACGTCGTCCGCCGTATACAGCGGCTTGACGTCGATCCCTTCGGCGGTGTGCCAGGTCAGGTCTTTGCCTTTGACTTCCTTGGTCGCGGCCGCGGCCCATTGGTCGATGGTCGGTTTGTCGGTCATATTCTCGTCCTCAAACTCCCTCTCCCCTTGAGGGAGAGGGTTGCGCAGACTTGGCGGCTTGCCGCCTAGTCGAAGCTGGGTGAGGGGTTGCGGTCCAAAGGACCGCGCGGCCCGCCGGGCCGCAACCCCTCATCCAACTGCGGCTAGCGAACAAGTTCGCAAGCCTTCGTATCCTTCTCCCGCAAGGGGAGAAGGTCTTTAGTGTTCGCCCTTCGGCGTCTCCATAATCTCGGTCAGCACCCCGCCCATATCCTTGGGGTGCAGAAAGAAAATCAACGTCCCATGCGCCCCGATCCGCGGCTCCCCAAGCACCCGCTTGCCCATGCCCTCGAACGCGGCCTTCGCCGCATGAATATCGGGCACTTCGTAACACAGATGATGCTGCCCCCCCGCCGGGTTCTTCTCCAGAAACCCCGCGATCGAGGTGTTGCCGGGCAACGGCTCGATCAGCTCGATCTGCGTCCCGTCCATCGCCCCGCCCGCACCCGGCGTATCGACAAAACACACCTTCACCCCCTGCTCGGGCAGGTCGAACGGCGCATGGATCTTCGTCGCGCCCATGACGTCGCGGTAAAACACGATGCTGTCGGCGACCGACGGCGTTGCGACACCTATGTGGTTGAGGCGGCCTAGTTTCATTCTACGAACCCCATTCATTGCCAGTTGTCAGCCAATAGGGTTAGAAGCCCCCAACTCACGGCCAATCCCACACTGTGAAAAATTCTGCTTCCGAAATCAGTGAAAGCCTCTCGCTGCAGATCATTATACAGATCGCCATACTCAGGGTCGTCGGCTGTCGTCAGCCATCCGTCTCGCGCAAGGTCTTCACCCTGCGCCAAAGCCAACTGCAATTCTTGTCGGCGTCGCCAATAGCGGAGCGAGCTGAATACGAGCAGACCCGCGACCAGCAGAAAGCCGAGCAACTTATAGTGGAATATTGTCATGCTTCTTCCACGGGTTCTCCAACTGCTTGTTCCGCAGCTTCCGCAGCCCCAGCGCGATCCGCCGGCGCGTCGAGTGCGGGTAGATCACCTCGTCGATATACCCCCGCTGCGCCGCGACGAACGGGTTCGCGAAGCGGTCCTCATATTCCTTCGTCCGCTGTGCGATCTTTTCCGGATCGCCCATATCGGCGCGGAAGATGATCTCGACCGCGCCCTTCGCGCCCATCACCGCGATTTCCGCGGTCGGCCAGGCGTAGTTCAAATCGCCACGCAGATGCTTCGATGCCATCACGTCGTATGCGCCGCCATAGGCCTTGCGCGTGATCACCGTGATCTTCGGCACCGTCGCCTCGGCATAGGCGAACAGCAGCTTTGCGCCATGCTTGATGATGCCATTATATTCCTGCGCCGTTCCGGGCAGAAAGCCCGGGACATCGACGAAGGTGACGATCGGGATTTCGAACGCGTCACAGAAGCGCACGAAACGCGCCGCCTTTTTCGACGAATTGATGTCGAGCACCCCCGCGAGCACCAGCGGCTGGTTCGCGACGATGCCGATCGTGCGCCCCTCGATGCGCCCGAAGCCGCAGATGATATTGCCCGCATGCGCCGGCTGCACCTCGAAAAAATCGCCCTCGTCGACCGTCTTGCGGATCAGCTCGTGCATGTCATACGGCTGGTTCGCATTGGGCGGGATCAGCGTGTCGAGGCTCATTTCGGCGCGGTCGAACGGATCGCTCGTCGGGCGTACAGGAACCCCGGCCCGGTTGTTTTCGGGCAGATAGTCAAAGAAATCGCGCGCCGCGAGCAGCGCCTCGATGTCATTCTCGAACGCCAGGTCGGCGACCGAGCTCTTGGTCGTATGGGTGATCGCGCCGCCCAGTTCTTCCTGCGTCACCACCTCGTTGGTCACCGTCTTGACCACATCGGGGCCGGTGACGAACATATAGCTGCTGTCCTTCACCATGAAGATGAAGTCGGTCATCGCCGGGCTGTAAACCGCGCCGCCCGCGCACGGCCCCATGATCAGACTGATCTGCGGCACCACGCCCGACGCCAGCACATTCTTCTGGAACACATCGGCATAGCCGCCAAGTGACGCGACCCCCTCCTGGATGCGTGCGCCGCCGCTGTCGTTCAGGCCGATGACCGGCGCGCCGACCAGCATCGCCTTGTCCATCACCTTGCAGATTTTTTCGGCATGGCGCTTCGACAGCGAACCGCCGAACACGGTGAAATCCTGGCTGAACACATAGACCAGGCGGCCGTTGATCGTCCCCGATCCCGTCACGACACCGTCGCCGGGGATTTTCTGGTCCTGCATCCCGAAATCGACGCAGTCATGTTCGACATAGGTGTCGAGTTCCTCGAACGACCCTTCGTCGAGCAGCACGTCGAGCCGCTCACGCGCGGTCAGCTTGCCCTTGCTGTGCTGCGCATCGATGCGCTTCTGTCCGCCGCCCAGCGCGGCGGCGGCGCGGCGGCGTTCCATTTCGGCGATATTGGCGGACATCTGGCTCTCCCGACAAGCGTCAAATTGTCGCTTGCCCGCTTATAACGCGCCAGGCAAATGCGAATTTGCGAAGTTGCGAAGTCAGATTTTGCAAAATTTGTTGGCGGTGTATATGCTCTTCGTTCGTTTGGAGACTGTCGGGACGCGGCAACAACGATGCGTCTCAGCACGCTGCGTCCCGACAACCTCAGGAAATCGAGGGATGAAATGCGATGACGCGGCAACGTATTTTTGCCGGAGCCCGATTGAAGCAGCTGCGTATCGAGCGCGGCATGATGCAGGCCGTCTTTGCCGCGCAACTGGGCATTTCTACTTCCTACCTCAGCCAGATCGAACATGACGACCGACCGCTCACCCCGGCGCTTCTGGAACGCCTGCAACGCCTGTTCCCGCTCGAATGGGAAGAGGTCGCCGCCGACGCGGGCGATCGCCGCGCCGGGGCGCTGCGCGAGGCGGCCGCCGACCCGCTGTTCGCCGCCGCACCGCTGCCCCCCGAACAACTCGAACGCGCGGCGCTGCAACAGCCGCAGCTCGCCGACCAGTTCGTCGCGCTCCACGCCGCCTACCGCCGGGCCGGGCAGCGGCTCCAGATCATCGACGAGGCGCTGACCGGCGGCACGGCCGAGGGTAGCCGCCTGCCGTGGGAAGAGGTGCGCGACTGGTTTCATGATGCGGGCAATTATGTCGACAACATCGACCGCGCCGCCGAAACGCTGGCCGGGCAGCTGCGCGGCAAAGACCCCTCCCCCGCAGTCGAGACGATCGAGCGGCGGCTACGCGACGCGCTGGGCGTCTCGATCGTTTACACCCAGACGCAAAGCCTGCGCGATTTCGACGCGACGATGCGCCATCTGGTGATCGATCCGTCGCAGCCCGCCGAAAGCCGCCGCTTCCAGCTCGCGCACCAGCTCGCCGCGCTGGCGCTGGCGCGGGAGATTGCGGCGGTGGTCGAGGCCAGCCCGCTGCGCACCGCCGCCGCGCGCCAGTTGCTCCACGTCGGCCTCGCCAATTACGCCGCGGGCGCGGTGCTGATGCCCTACGCCCCGTTCCGCGCCAGCGCCCGCGCGGTGCGCCACGACATCGACCGGCTGCGAATGGAATATGGCGTCAGCTTCGAACAGGCGTGCCACCGCCTCTCGACGCTCCAGCGCCCCGGCGCGCGCGGCATTCCGATGTTCTTCTGCCGCGTCGACATGGCGGGCAATATCACCAAGCGGCACTCGGCCACGCGGCTGCAATTCGCGCGCTTCGGCGGCGCCTGCCCGCTGTGGATCGTCCATGAGGCCGCGGCGATCCCCGACCGAATCCTGTTCCAGCTCGCCGAGACGCCCGATGGCCTGCGCTATGTGTCGATGGCGAAGGGGCTGGTGAAACCGTCGGGAAGCTATGCGCGCAGCCCGCGCCGCTACGCCGTCGCGCTGGGGTGCGAGGCGCAATATGCGGGCGATTTCGTCTATGCCGACGGGGTCGATGTCACCGCGCCGCAGGCGGCGACGCGCATCGGCCTGTCATGCCGCATCTGCCCGCGCAACGATTGCGACCAGCGCGCCTTTCCGCCGAGCGACCGACCGATTTTGGTCGATCCGGATCGTAGGGATGTGGTGCCGTATCGGATTGGGTGATCTTCTCCCCTCCCATTTATGGGAGGGGTCGGGGGAGGGAATGTCCGCAAACGCCTACTTCGGGAGAAAACAGGCCCTCCCCTAACCCCTCCCGCGAGCGGGAGGGGATTTTATTTCAGCAAAACCAATTCTTCCGCCATGCTCGGATGCAGCGCCACCGTCGCATCAAAGTCCGCCTTGGTCAGCCCGGCCTTCACCGCCACCGCCGCCGCCTGCAAAATCTCGGGCGCATCCGGCCCGATCATGTGCAGTCCGACAACCTGGTCGGTCGCCTCGTTGACGATCATCTTGTACAGCGCGCGCTCGTTGCGGCCCGCGAGGACGTTTTTCATCGCGCGGAAGTCGCTCGTGTACACCCGCACCGTGCCGAGCTTGTTGCGCGCTTCGGCCTCGGTCATCCCGACCGCGCCAATCGGCGGGTGGCTGAACACCGCGCTTGGCACATTGGCGTAGTCGACGACCGTCGGCTTGCCGCCAAACACGCTGTCGGCAAAAGCCTGTCCTTCGCGGATCGCAACCGGGGTCAGCTGGATGCGGTTGGTGACGTCGCCGACAGCATAGATGCTGGGGACCGACGACTGGTTGGTCGCATCGACCTTGATCGCGCTCTGGTCGTCCAGCGCCACCCCGACCTCCTCGAGCCCCAGCCCCTTGCTGTTTGGCACCCGTCCGGCGGCGACCAGCACGATGTCGGCATCGATCGGGTCGGTATTGCCCAGATGCACGGTCAGCGACCCGTCCTCCTTCTTCTCGATCGATTCGAACGGCGCGTTGAATCGAAATTCGATGCCCTTGGTCATGGAAATTTGCAGCAACCGGTCGCGGATCTGGGCGTCATACCCGCGCAAGATCGTGTCGCCGCGGTTGACGATCGTCACCTTGCTGCCGAATTCGTTGAAAATACCTGCGAACTCGTTGGCGATATAACCGCCACCTGCGATCACCACCCGCTTCGGCAGCCTGTCGAGGTGGAAGACCTCATTCGAGGTGATCGCATGCTCGCTGCCCGGAAATTCGGGGACGTGCGGCCAACCGCCGGTCGCGATCAGGATCCGCTCGGCGCTGATTTCCTGCCCGTCGCTCAACCGGACCTTCTGCGGCCCGACGATCGTCGCGCGCGTCTTGAACAGCGTGACTTTGTGATTGTCCAGCGTCTGGCCATAGAGCCCCTCGAGCCGGGTGACCTCGGCGAGCACATTGTCGCGCAGCCGGTCCCAATCGAATTTGCAGTCGGGAACGTCCCAACCAAACTGGCGCGCGTCCTTTAGGTCCTCGGCAAAATGCGCGCCATAGACGAGCAGCTTTTTCGGCACACAGCCGCGGATCACACAGGTGCCGCCGACCCGATGCTCCTCGGCCACCGCGACGCGCGCGCCGTGCGATGCGGCAACGCGCGAGGCGCGAACTCCGCCCGATCCGGCACCGATGACAAACAGGTCAAAGTCGAAATTGCTCATATGGGAGACCCCTGAAACTGGATTGGCTGACATTCGCGGCCGGCGCCTATGTGGTTACCCGCAGGCTCGATGCCAATCGATTTTTGCCATTACAGACAGTGGCGCGGTTTATTCGCCCAGCGCCGCGGCCATCAGCGCCTGCGTCGCCGGGTCGAACTCCACCGTCCCCTCGGCCAGTCCCTTCGCCATTTCCTTGCCCAGCTCGACCCCGAACTGATCGAACGGGTTGATCCCCAACAGCACCGCATTGGCGAACACGCGATGTTCGTAAAAGGCAATCAGCGCGCCCAGCGCGTGCGGCGTGACCTGATCGAGCAGGATCGTCGTCGACGGGCGATCACCGGGATAGTTACGCGCGCCGTCTGCACTGACCCGCCCGGTCATCAACGCTGCGCCTTGCGCGATGCAATTGGCGACAAGTGTTTCGTGATGCGCGTCGTCGAGCAGATGGTCGGGATCGCGCGCCACCACAAATTCGACCGGGACCAGATTGGTCCCCTGATGCAGCAGCTGGAACACCGCATGCTGCGCATCGGTGCCGACCCCGCCCCAGGTGATGGGCGCGCTATGCCGGGTCAGCGGCTGGCCATCCAGCGTCACCGATTTGCCGTTCGATTCCATCTCCAGCTGCTGCAAATAGCTCGGCAGGAGCCGCAGCCGCTCATCATAGGCAAACACCGCGCGCGTCTGGCACCCCAGCCGGTTGGTGTAGAGCTGATCGACGAAAGCCGCGAGCAGGCAGATATTGTCGGCGCCATCGGCGAGCCGGAAATGCCGGTCCATCTCGGCCGCACCTTCAAGCAGATCCTCGAACGCGCCCCAGCCAAGCGCAAGTGCGGCGGGAAAACCAATCGACGACCATAAAGAATAGCGCCCGCCGACGGTCTCGTTGAACGGCAGGATGCGCGTCTCGTCGATCCCCCATTCGATCGCGCGATCGGGCATCGCGGTCAGCGCGATAAAACGTCCCAGCGGGTCGGCAACCCCGGCCTCGTCCAACCATTGCAGCGCCGAATTGGCGTTGAGCAGGGTTTCGGTGGTGGTGAAGGTTTTCGAAGCAACCGCGACCAGCGTATGTTCGGGGCTGAACTTGGCAAAAGCTTCGTCGAGCGCCGCACCGTCGACATTCGACACCACCGCGACATCGTAACGATCGCTATGGCGCCCCAACGCATCGACGAGCAGGTCGGGACCCAGCGCCGATCCGCCGATGCCGATGTGGAGCAAATGACGGATCTCGCCAAACGCGCCTGCCTCGATCGCGTCGATCATCATCCGCATCCGTTGATGCAGCGCCTGGGCGCGCAGCACGGAATCGGGCGCCCCGTCGCCGCGCTCGGCGCTATGCTCGGCGGCGCGGTTTTCGGTCGGGTTGGCGATGCCGCCCGAAAACAGCGTCTTGCGCCGCCCGTCGAAATCCTGCGCGGCGGCGAGGTCGGACAGGATCGCGACCGCAGCATCGTCGAGGTGCGTCTTGGCGAAATCGAAACGGATGTCGGCGACGCTGCGCACCAGCGCCTGCAACCGCGCATCGGGATCCGCCGTGACCAGGCCGGTCAGTTTCTGCGGCTGCCAGTCGGCGAGGGCCTGCCAGGCTTGGTCGGCGGTGGTCATGCGAAATTCCTCTGACAGGGATGAGATGTCGGTCATCTCTAAGCATCCCGACCGCGCGACACCAGCGCCATCCGCCGATATTTGCTTGACGTGGCAACCTATTCATCGCCAAGGCCGCGGCATGACCAACGCCAGCTTTACCGCCGATGTGACGCCCCCGACCGAGCCTGTGCCGTCCGCCCCCACCCCCGCGCCGGTGTCCGCCAGGGAAGAAGCGGTCGACACCGTCCGCTTCCTCGCGCTGCTTGCAATTGCGGTACTGATTTTCCGTAGCTTTTTCCTGTCGCCGTTCAACATTCCATCGGAATCGATGCAACCGCGGCTGCTGATCGGCGACTATCTGCTCGTCAACAAAATGGCTTATGGCTATTCGAAATACAGCCTGCCGTTCAGCGCGCCGTTGATCCCCGGGCGGATTTTCGCGCGCACGCCGGAGCGCGGCGATGTCGTCGTGTTCAAAGCGCCGCCGGTCGCGGACAATGACTATATCAAGCGCGTCATTGGCCTGCCCGGTGACAGCGTGCAGGTAAAGCGCGGCATCGTCTGGCTGAATGGCAAACCGCTCGAGCGCGAGGCAGTCGCCGATTTCGTCATCCCGGTGACCCCGAACATGATCGATGCAGCGCGCGCGACCGGCACTCTGCCTTGCTATTCGATGGAGTTCGAAGAGGTCGCGGCCGACGGCCAGCGCCAGTGCCGGTACAAGCAGTTCCGCGAAACCTTGCCGAGCGGCAAAAGCTACAACATCCTCGACATCACCGATATTGCCGCGGACAATACCCCGCTGACCATCGTGCCGGCCGGTCATCTGTTCCTGATGGGCGACAACCGCGACCGCAGCGCGGACAGCCGTTTCCCCGCCGAGGAGAATAACGGCATCGGCCTGGTCCCCGAAGAAAACCTCGTTGGCCATGCGCTCGTCGGCATGTTCTCGACCGACGGATCGGCGAGCTGGCTCAATCCGATCAGCTGGTTCACCGCCGCGCGCTGGAGCCGCATCGGGGACGGTTTTTGAACGATCCGCTTAATACCGGGGCGCTCGCCGAAATCCTCGGCAGCACCCCGGACGACCTGGCGCTGTACGAACTGGCGCTGACGCACGGCAGCACCGGGCGCGCCGATTACCAACGGCTCGAGTTTCTGGGTGATCGCGTCCTCGGCCTCGTCATCGCGTCCGAGCTTTACACCCGCTATCCGACCGCCAGCGAAGGCGAGATGTCGTCGCGGCTGCATGTGCTGGCGTCGGGGGCGACCTGCGCCGCGATCGCGCAGCGGCTGAACCTCACCGACCTGATCCGCTTCGGCGCGCAGGCACGGAGCGACGGCGGGCGCTACAGCGACAATATCGCCGCCGACGCGATCGAGGCGCTGATCGGCGCACTCTACCTCGACAAAGGCATAGACGCCGCCCGCGGCTTTATCATCGCCCATTGGGGCGATATGGTCGACGGACAGGCGGTGGCGCCCAAGCATCCCAAAGCGGCGCTGCAGGAGTGGGCGCTGGCGCGCAAACGCCGTCCGCCCGAATATGAAATTGTCGCGCGCGAAGGCCCCGACCACGCCCCACGCTTCCGCGTCTCGGTGAGCATCGGCAAGCTCGCCCGCGCCGAAGCCGAAGGCACCAGCAAACAGGCGGCCGAAAAGGCTGCGGCGGCGACATTGCTTGCCGAACTCGAAGGACAGGAAAAATGACCCACCGCTGCGGATTTGTCGCCGTTGTCGGCGCGCCCAACGCGGGCAAATCGACGATCGTCAACGCGCTCGTCGGCCAGAAGGTCGCGATCGTCAGCCCCAAGGCGCAGACGACGCGCACCCGCCTGATGGGCGTCGCGATGGACGGCGAAACGCAGATCGTGCTGATCGACACGCCGGGCATCTTCGCCCCCACCCGCCGCCTCGACCGCGCAATGGTCGCTGCGGCGTGGAACAGCCTCGATCAGGCCGAGGCGATCCTGGTGATGATCGACGCCGCGGCGAAGCTCGGCGAGCGCGCCGAGCGCGTGCTGCAAGGGATCGAGGGGCGGCCCGAGAAGAAGTTCCTCGTCCTCAACAAGGTCGACCTGACCCGGAAGGACAAATTGCTGACGACCGCGACGACGCTCAACGAGCGCGTCAAGTTCGACGAAACCTTCTTTATCTCGGCGAGCACCGGTGACGGGGTTCCCGAACTGAAGGCGCATCTGGCGAAACTGATGCCTGAAGGACCGTGGCATTTCCCCGAGGACGAGGTGAGCGACGCCCCCGAACGGATGCTCGCCGCCGAGATCACGCGCGAGCAGCTCTACCGGCAGCTTCACGAGGAGCTGCCGTATCAATCGACCGTCGAGACCGAGAAATTCACCACCCGCCCCGACGGCAGCGCCGAAATCCACCAGCAGATCCTGGTCGCGCGCGACAACCAGCGCGCGATCATCCTGGGTCACAAGGGCGAGCGGATCAAGGAAATCGGCAGCAAGGCGCGCGCCGAACTCGCCGAACTGCTCGGCCGTCCTGTCCACCTGTTCCTGCATGTGAAGGTCAAAGCGAACTGGGACGAAGACCGCGGCGTCTATCGCGACATGGGGCTTGATTGGGTGGATTGAGAGCGGGCTGATACCGCCCTCGACTTCGTCATTGCGAGCAAAGCGAAGCAATGACGACTTTCTAAATCCGCCGACAATCGTTCGGCGGCGGATTGCCGTCGAAGCGGGAGGTGATCCAACCGATCGTTTCCTGCGCACTGTCGCGCGCCGCGTCGACATGCCCGCCCGTCATCTCGATCCAGCGCAGCGCCGTACCGCGGCGGCACACGGCCTTGGCGAATTTGCGCGTGACGGCGGCGGCGATGATCGTGTCCTTGCTGCTTTGCGCAATCAGCAACGGCCCCGGGACGCGCGCGGCATCGACGCTGTTGGCGCGGGCGAAGCTGCCCCACGGTTCGATCTTGGCAATGTCCTTGTTCCTCGTCGCGCGCGCGATCGTGAGCACGCCCAGGATCATGCCGAACTTCGGTTTTTTCTCCAGGCTGATGCAGTTGTTTTCGGCGAGCCGCTGAATGATCCCCTGATTGGCGCGGTTGGTGATGCCGTCCATCGAAAAGCCGTAGAGCGTCGACCAGCTGTGCAGCGTGAAGGACAGCAATAAAGCGCGGGCATTTTTGTCGCTGCCGTCGCGCAAGTTGGCGGCAAGGTCGGTCGGCGGGGCGGCGGCGGCGGTCGCGACGAGGTTGAGGTCGGGGGCGTAGGAGCGGGCCGACATCGCGGTCCATAGCGCCGCATGACCACCCTGCGATTCGCCCCAGACGGCAAAGCTGCTGCCCGCCGCCGCGCCGGGAATCGCGCGCGTCGCGCGCACCGCGTCGAGCACCGAATTGGCGGTGTCGGGGCCGACCAATATCGGGTGCATCGTCGGGTTGGCGAGGCCGATATAGTCGGGGGCGACCACGACATAGCCGCTGCGCACCGCGTCGATCCCCGCGGTGACATCAAAAAAATTCGGGCTGAGCGATGGCGCGCATTTTTCGGCGACGCCCCACGCGCCGTGGGTCCAGGCGATGACGCGGCGCGGGCGCGGCGGGACCGCCTCGCGCGGCGCGGCGACGATGCCGGTGACCTGAAACGGCTGGCCATATTGGTTGGTCGTCCAATAGCGGACGCGCCACGCCTGCACCCCGGTGGGCGTATCGACGATTGGGTCGGCGGAGATCAGACGGCCCGCCTGCTGCGCCGCGACGGGTAGCGCAAAGACCGACAGGATCGTGAGCAGGACGGCGGCAAGCAGGTGGCGCATGGACGGTCTCCCCGGATGCGCAATGCTAACACGTTCAAACCAGTGCGTCATCCCGGCGAAGGCCGGGATCTCACTGTAGCGTCAGACGCCAACGGCGAGATCCCGGCCTTCGCCGGGATGACGATAGATGGGGGCTTTATTCCGTCTCCGCGGCCTTCTTCGCCGGAGCTTTCTTCTTCGCCGCCGGCTTTTTCGCCGCAGCTTTCTTCGGCGCCGCCTTTTTCTTACCCTTCGCCGGTCCCTTCGCGGCGCGCGCATCGATCAGCGCGATCGCTTCTTCGAGGGTCAGCGTCGCGGGATCGCTGCTCTTGGGCAAGGTCGCGTTGGTCGTGCCGTCGGTGACATAAGGACCAAAGCGCCCTTCCATCAGCTTCATCTCGCCACCGCTGGTCGGGTGCGGGCCGAACGTGTTGAGCGGCTCGGCCTTGGTCCGCCCACGCCCGCCACCCGCCGCCGCTTCGGCGATGCGGACGACCGCGGCGTTCATGCCGATGTCGAAGATTTCGGCGGTGCCGGTCAGCTTTGCATATTTGCCGTCATGGAGCAGATAGGGGCCATAGCGTCCCAGCCCCGCCATGATCGGCTTGCCGCTTTCGGGATGCACCCCGACCTCGCGCGGCAGGCTGAGCAGCCGCAGCGCATAATCGAGATCGAAATCCTCGCCGGGAATATCCTTGGGAATCGACGAGCGTTTCGCCTCCTTGCCGTCGCCCAGCTGGATATAGGGACCAAAGCGCCCGCTGCGCTTGGTGACTTCCAACCCGCTGTCGGGATCGTTACCCATCGTCTCGGGCCCGGTGTCGGCCTCGCCATTGCCGCCCGGCTGCGCGAATTTGCGGGTAAATTTGCAGTCGGGATAATTGCTGCACGCGATGAACGGCCCGAACTTGCCGCCCCGCAGCGCCAGCTTGCCGGTCCCGCAATTGGGGCAAAGCCGCGGATCGCTGCCGTCGCCCTTGTCGGGGAAGAGATAGGGGCCAAGGAATTCGTCGAGCGCCGCGGTGATCTCCGACGGCTTCTGCTCCATCACCTCGCCGGTGCGCGGCTTGAAATCGCGCCAGAAGCGTTCGAGCACCGCCTGCCACTGCGCGCGGCCACCCGACACGTCGTCGAGCTCTTCCTCCAGCCCGGCGGTGAAATCATATTGCACATAGCGTTCGAAGAAGCGTTCGAGGAAGGCGGTCAGCAGCCGCCCGCTCTCTTCGGGGATGAAGCGGTTCTTTTCGACCGTCACATAGGCGCGGTCCTTGAGCACCTGCAGGATCGAGGCATAGGTCGACGGGCGCCCGATGCCGAGCTCTTCCATCTTTTTGACCAGGCTCGCTTCGGAATAGCGCGGCGGCGGCTGCGTCTCGTGGCTTTCGGTCTCGACCCCGGTCTTGGCCGGTGCGTCGCCTTTCGCCATCGCGGGCAGCAAGCGCGCATCCTCGTCTTCGCTGTCGTCGCGGCTTTCGTCATAGAGCGCGAGGAAGCCGGGGAATTTGATCACCTGCCCGGTTGCACGCAGCATCGTCTTGCCGGTGCCGTCGGTCAGGTCGATGCTGGTGCGTTCGAGCCGCGCCGATGCCATCTGGCTCGCCAGCGCGCGTTTCCAGATCAGTTCGTACAGCCGTGCATGATCGCCGCCGCCAGTCTTGTCCTTGCTGAAATCTGTCGGACGGATCGCCTCATGCGCTTCCTGCGCATTCTTTGCCTTGGTTTGATATTGCCGCGGCTGGTCGGGAACATAGCCGCCGTCGTAGCGCGTCGCGATCGCCTTGCGCGCCGCGCTGATCGCGCTGCCGTCCATCTGGACGCCGTCGGTACGCATATAAGTGATCGCGCCATCCTCATACAGCCCCTGCGCAATCCGCATCGTGTGGCTGGCCGAAAAGCCCAATTTGCGCGCCGCTTCCTGTTGCAGCGTTGACGTCGTGAACGGCGGCGGTGGGTTGCGCGTCAGCGGCTTGGTTTCGACAACATCGACGGTGAAATGCCCCGCCTTCACGTCGGCCTCGGCGGCGCGCGCGTCGGTTTCGTTGGTGATCGTCAGGCGCTCGATCTTGTCGCCGCGCCAACGCGCCAGCCGCGCCTTGAACGGCGTTCCCGCCATTTCGAACAGCCCGGTGATCGACCAATATTGCTGCGCAACAAACGCCTCGATCTCGCGCTCGCGTTCGACGATCATGCGCAGCGTCACCGACTGGACGCGCCCCGCCGACTTGGCGCCGGGCAGCTTGCGCCACAGCACCGGCGACAGCGTGAAGCCGACCAGATAATCGAGCGCGCGGCGGGCGCGATACGCATCGATCAGATCGTCGTCGAGCGCCCGCGGCTGCGCCATCGCGGTCAGCACCGCGTCCTTGGTAATCGCGTTGAAAGTGACGCGGTCGACCGCGGCCGGCAGCGCCTTTTTGCTGCGCAGCAATTCCTGGACATGCCAGCTGATCGCCTCGCCTTCGCGATCGGGGTCGGTCGCGAGGATCAGACGATCGGCGCCCTTGGCCGCGTCCGAAATTTCCTTCATCCGCTTGGCCTTGTCGGGATACAGCAGCCACTGCATCGCAAAGCCGTCGTCGGGATCGACCGACCCGTCCTTGGGCGGCAGGTCGCGGACATGGCCATAGGAGGCCAGCACCTTAAAATCGCGCCCCAGATATTTCTCGATCGTCTTGGCCTTGGCGGGCGATTCAACAATTACCAACTGCATTAAAAATTATCCCCGTCACCGGCTCTCACATGTACGCGCGAGGGTGGCGGGGATAGATTGTTTCCGTCAAGCCGGATTTTTGTGATCCGTCCCACCATCTGAAATCAGCGGACCGGATACAATTGCCCGCGTCATATTTGCCGACGCTGCGGATCATTTCCTGATCCGCGATGAATGGTCGATTGCGGGTGTTTAAGACGACGTGCGAGGCGTTACACCAGCGAGATTTTGGCGCCGGCATGGCGCTCGACGCGCCCGGCAAGCTCGAGTTCGAGCAACACGAGTTGCACCGTCGCCGCTGCCTGCCCCGACTGGCGCACCAGTTCGTCGACCGCGACCGGGGTCGGGCCGAGCAGGTCGACGACCCTTCGCCGCTCGCCTTCGCCCGCATCGCTCCCCACCGGTGCCGCGTTGTATCGCGGCGCGGGTTCGCGAACCATGCGCGTGTCGATCGATCCGACCGCCTCGATCACGTCGTCAACGGTCTGGATCAACGTCGCGCCCTCGCGGATCAGCAAATTGCAGCCCTGGGCGCGCGGGTCGAGCGGCGAGCCGGGCACCGCCATCACCTCACGCCCATAATCTCCGGCCCGCCGTGCGGTGATCAGCGATCCCGACCGCGGCGCCGCCTCGATCACCACCGTGCCATGCGCCAGCCCCGCGATGATGCGGTTGCGCGACGGGAAATGGCGCGCCAGCGGCTCGCTGCCCGGCGCCTGTTCGGCGATCAGCAACTGGTCGGTCGCGATCTTTTCTTGCAGCGCCGCATTTTCTGGCGGGAACGCGATGTCGATGCCGCTGGCGATCACCCCGACCGTCGATCCCCCGAGCGCGCCGATATGCGCCGCGGTGTCGACGCCGCGGGCCAGCCCGCTGACCACCGTGACATCGCGCGCCGCGAGGTCGGCGGCAAGCTGGCGCGCGAACCGGCACGCGATCGCCGAGGCATTGCGCGCGCCGACGATCGCAACGCACGGGCGGCGCAGCATCGCGGTATCGCCGCGCACGACGATCACGGGCGGGGCCCCTTCGACTTCGCGCAGCAGCGGCGAATATTCCGGCTCGTCGCTGAAGATATGGCGAGCGCCAAGTGCGGCAACACGCGCAAGCTCACGCTCGGCGACATCAACCGGCGCAATCCGCACTTTTCCGGCCCCGCCGCGCAGCACCAGATCAGGGAGCGCATCGAGCGCCGCCTCGCCCGATCCAAACCGCTGCATCAATTGGTGCCAGCTGACCGGGCCGACGTGCGGCGTGCGGATCAGCCGCAGCCGTGCCAGCCGCTCGGCCGTCGTCACGCGGCTGTGTCTTTCTTCGCGCCGATGCGCGGTTCGGTCCCGGCGCGCAGCCGCACGATATTTTCGCGGTGCCGCCACAGCACGATGACCGCCAGCCCCGCGAGACCGATCGCATAGACCGGATAGCCGAACGCGAGCGCCGCGATCGGCGCCGCGACCGCGCCCAGCATGCCGCCGAGCGAGGAGATGCGCAGCAACAGCACCGCGCCGATCCATACCGCGGCAAAGACCAGCCCGATCGGCCAGGCAAGCGCGAGCGCGAGGCCTAGCAACGTCGCCACCCCCTTGCCGCCGCGAAATTTCAGCCACACCGGATAGCAATGGCCGATCATCGCCGCGGCGCCCGCGATCATCGCCGCCTGATCGCCAAGCTCTGGCACAAAATGCCGCGCGAGCAGCACCGCCACCGCCCCCTTTGCGCCGTCGAGGATCAGCGTGGCGACCGCCAGCCCCTTGCGCCCGGTGCGCAGCACGTTGGTGGCGCCGATATTGCCCGACCCGATCTGGCGCAGATCGCCGGCGCCGAACAGGCGGGTCAGGATGACGCCAAAGGGGATCGAGCCGAGCAAATATCCCATGCCGATCAGCAGTAAATTCGTCATGGCAATCCTTGCTCCGTTCGCGGCGGTTGTGGCGAAGTTGGCGCGCGCAATCAACGGATTCGGATATAGTCGTCGCCATATTGGACATGCATCCCCAATCGTCATCCCGGCGAAGGCCGGGATCTCGCCGTTTCAGCCTGACGCATCGGTGAGATCCCTGCCTTCGCCGGGATGACGAAAACGGGTGCATTGGAACAGATTGAGCACCGCCCTCCCCCCTGCTAATCGCCGCGCATGAACCCCGCACCCGACGCTCCCATCCTGTTCTTCGACTCCGGCCTCGGCGGCCTCACCGTGCTCGGTCCGACCCGCGCGCTGCTGCCGACCGCGCCGATCGTTTACGTCGCCGACTATGCCGGCCTGCCCTATGGCCAGAAAAGCGAGGCTGAGCTGGCGGCGCGCGTCCCGGCGCTGCTCGGTCGCCTTGTCGAACGCTACCAGCCGCGGCTCGCGGTCATCGCCTGCAACACCGCCTCGACAATCGCGCTGGCGCATGTCCGCGCCGCGCTCGACCTGCCGATCGTCGGGACCGTCCCCGCGATCAAGCCCGCTGCGAAACTCACAAAAACCGGCACTATCGGGGTGCTCGGCACCGAAGCGACGGTCCGCCAGCCCTATGTCGATGACCTCAGCGCGCGCTTTGCCGCCGGCAATACCGTGCTGCGCCACGGCAGCCCCGGGCTGGTCACGGGCGCCGAGGCCAAGCTGCGCGGGGAGCCTGTCGATCCCGCCGCCATTGCGCGCGCCATCGCAGGGCTCCGCGACCAGCCTGGCGGCGACGCGATCGACGTTATCGTTCTCGCCTGCACCCACTTCCCGTTGCTGACGGACGAATTGCAGGCCGCGGCCGGCCCGGGCGTGACGTTGATCGACGGCGCCGACGGGATTGCGCGGCGGATCGCCGACCTGACACAGGGCCAGCCGTGGCCCGCCGCCGCCACACCCGGCCTTGCGGTGTTCACCCGCAGCACTGATCGGCCGCCGCCGCCGCTCGCCGCGCTGGCGCCCTATGGGATCGACCGGATCGAAACGATCTGACGCGTCACTCGCGCCCGGCTGTGCAGGACACCAGCCAGGCGCGCTCGATTTCGTCGGGGCCGTCGCCTTTGGGCAGCCGACGAACCTTCGTCATCCCGGCATCGCGGATCGCCGTCGCGCAATCGAACGGCTGATCGCCGGGCCTGCTGTGAAGCCGGTCCTTGCACACATGGAATATGTTGCGCGACGTCCCCCAACCGACCTTTTCGCCCGGACCCGGGTCACGCGACGCCTGATCGCCGCAATGGGTGTCGGTTTCCGAACCCGGCCGCCCACAGATTTTGTCGATCCGCACCGAAATTCCCTCGGCGGTCCCGACGAAGCGGGTTTGGTATACGCTGTTTGTCGCCACATAACCCTCGACGCCGCAAACACGCTTGCCGCGCTGCGTTGTCCGGGCATAGCTACAGAGGCGATAACCCGCATTGCTATCGCAGCGCAGCCAGGATCCCTCGAAGGGGGCGGGCGCCGATTTGGAGGCCGATACGCTTGACCCCATTGCTGCGATCGACAGCACGACAACCGTGACCAAACGCATGACGCAACTCCCGCGATCCGCGTCGTAATGGCGTGGACAAAATGACCACAACCGCAATTTCCGCGTCGCTGCAATGCGGGTCGGTGGACCGGTACGCCACAAAGCCACGATGCGCCGTATCGCAATGCATCGATCACAGTGATCGGCCCGACAAATTGCGAATCGTTCGCACTGGATTTCGGCCCAATTCGCCGTTATTGGCCCGCGTGTTAATAGCCGCCCTGAACGAGCGGCAGAAATGCCTGGATTTGGCACCTGACTGCGGGGCTGGAACGTGAACTACAACGATATCTTCGCTCGCGCGATCGACCGGCTGCACGAAGAAGGGCGCTACCGCGTCTTTATCGACATTTTGCGCAACCGCGGCGCCTTTCCCAACGCACGTTGCTTCGCCGGTCACAACGGGCCGAAACCGATCACCGTCTGGTGTTCGAACGACTATCTTGCGATGGGACAGCACCCGAAAGTCGTCGAAGCGATGGAAGCGGCGCTGCACGACGTCGGCGCCGGATCGGGCGGCACCCGCAACATCGGCGGCAACACCCATTATCACATCGACCTCGAGCATGAACTCGCCGACCTGCACGGCAAGGACGGCGCGCTGCTGTTCACGTCGGGCTATATCTCGAACGAAGCGACGCTCGGCACGCTCGGCAAATTGCTGCCCAACTGCATCATCTATTCGGACGAGCTCAACCACGCGTCGATGATCGCGGGCATCCGCAACTCGGGCTGCGAAAAGCGCGTTTGGCGCCATAACGACCTGGCGCATCTCGAAGCGCTGCTCGCCGCCGACGATCCCGACGCGGCAAAGCTGATCGCGTTCGAAAGCGTCTATTCAATGGACGGCGACGTCGCCCCGATTCACGCCATCTGCGACCTTGCCGACAAATATAACGCGCTCACCTATTGCGACGAAGTCCATGCCGTCGGCATGTACGGCCCGCGCGGCGGCGGCATCACCGACCGCGACGAAGCCGCCGACCGTGTGACGATCATCGAAGGCACGCTGGGCAAGGCGTTCGGCGTGATGGGCGGCTATATCGCCGCCGACAAGAATATCATCGATGTGATCCGCAGCTATGCGCCGGGCTTCATTTTCACGACCAGCCTGTCACCGGTGCTGGTCGCCGGGGTCCTCGCCAGCGTTCGCCACCTGAAAGGGTCGAGCGTCGAGCGCGAGGCGCAGCAGGCGAATGCGGGTTATCTGAAGCAATGTTTCCGCGACGCCGGGCTGCCCGTGATGGATTCGACGACCCACATCGTCCCGCTGATGGTCGGCGACCCGGTGCGGGCGAAGAAGATCAGCGACATATTGCTCGCCGAATATGGCGTCTATGTGCAGCCGATCAATTTCCCGACCGTGCCGCGCGGCACCGAACGGCTGCGCTTCACCCCCGGCCCGGCGCATGACGCGGCGATGATGCGCGAGTTGACCGACGCGCTCGTCGAGATCTGGGGCCGGTTGGAGCTGGGGCTGCAGAAAGCCGCGTGAGCGAGGCCACCGGTTTTGACGCTGTCGTGCGCGGGCGCCGCTCGATCCGCGGCTTTCTCGACAAGCCCGTTCCGAAAGAGCTGATCGCCGAGATCATCGAGGTCGCGATGCGCGCGCCTTCGTCGTTCAACAACCAGTGCTGGAATTTCTCGGTCGTCACCGGTGCGCCGCTCGACGCGATCCGCCGCGGTAACACCGAGGGCATCCTTGCCGGCACCGCCGACAGCCGCGAGTTTCGCCGCTTCGACGGCATCGCTCCCACCCATCGCGGGCGCCAGATCGAGGTCGCCAAGCAATTGTTCGGCGCGATGGGGATCGATCGCGACGACAAGGACGGGCGGCAGGATTGGGTGCTGCGCGGTTTCCGCCAGTTCGACGCGCCGGTCAGCATCGTCGTGACCTATGATCGCGTCCTGCTGGGCAGCGACATCGCACCCTTCGATTGCGGCGCGGTCACCAACGCGCTGGTCAACGCCGCTTGGTCGCGCGGGCTGGGCTGCGTCATCAACAGCCAGGGCATCATGCAGTCGCCGGTGGTGCGCGAGCATGCGCAGATTCCCGACGATCAGGTGATCATGATCTGCGTCGCGCTGGGCTGGCCGGACGAGAGTTTTCCCGCCAATGCGGTGGTGTCGAACCGCAAGAGCGTCGCGGAAGCAGCACGGTTCGTGGGGTTTGACGATTAATAATCGTCGCCCCCGCGTAGGCGGGGGCCGCTGTCGTCATAAAGCAGCGAAGCTGAGCAGCACCTCCGACGGCCCCCGCCTTCGCGAGGGCGACGTTTTGCACCGCAATGCGGTCCGTCCCGGGAGGGAAGTGGACGGACCGCACCTGTGCCGGACGAAGGGGTCAGCCCGGCAGCAACACGCCATCGACGACGTGGATCACGCCGTTCGACTGCCGGACATCGGCGATGGTGATCTGCGCCTTGCCGCCCTTGGCATCGGTGACATACCATTTGCCATCCTTGCCCCAGACGGTCAGCTTGGCGCCCTGAACCGTCGTCAGCGTCGCCTTGCCGCCATTGGCCTGGGCATTGGCGGCTAGGTCGGCGGCGGTCAGCGTGCCGGGTACGACATGATAGGTCAGCACCGCGGTCAACGTGCCCTTGTTCTCGGGCTTCAGCAGCGTGTCGACGGTCCCGGCGGGGAGCTTGCCGAACGCAGCGTTGGTCGGCGCGAACACCGTGAACGGTCCGGGGCTGGCCAGCGTGTCGACCAGACCGGCGGCTTGGACCGCCGCAACCAACGTGGTGTGATCCTTTGAATTGACGGCATTTTCGACGATGTTCTTGCTTTCGTACATCGCGGCCCCGCCGACCATCGGGTTGGCGAGTGCGGCGCTGCCTCCGGCAACCATGATCAGGGCAGCGAGCGACGCGGAGAGTTTGGAAAGTTTCATCATACGATCCTCTGGTTTCTGGCACCCCGGAAAGCGGGATGCGCCGCAGCTACGGCGGCAACCCCGCGGCGGATGCACGGCAACCTCAGATCGTGATAATTTTTCCGGACGCGACCGCGGCACCGCTCGGCGCCGGATGCGGGGTCTTCGACACCGGCTCCATCGTGATCGCCAGCGTGGCGCCTTCGGTCATCAACAGGCGGTGCGGCGGCGGCATCGTCATTTCGGCCTTGCCCGCATGACCGATTTGCCCGAGCGAGACGGGCGCGCCGCCTTCGGGAATGACCCACAGTTCGGGCGCCAGCGCGCCAGGTTCGAAACCGTGGATGCGCAGCTGCATCAAGCCGTTGGACTGATTATAGCGCGCCAGCACCAACGGCCCCGCGGCGTCGCTTTCGATCCGCGCCACCGCGAGTTGCGGCGCGGTGGGAGCAGGCGCGGGCACCGGCTGGGTGACCAGCACAAACGCCAGCGCCGCGGCGACCGCACCCGATACCAGTGCGCCTGCCCGCCAGCGGCGCAGGCGCGTCTCGATCGCGGTGACGGTCGCGCCAGGGCGATCCGCCAACCGCCGGTCGATCCCGGTCCACACGGCATCCCCTGGCTGAGCATCCACCCATTCGCCATGCAGCGGCGCCAGCTTCGCTTCCCATGCCGTAACCAGCGCCGCAAAGGCGGGATCGCTCAGCGACAGCCGCAACGCTTCGGCGCGCGCCTGCCCTTCGAGCAGACCGAGCGCCAGTTCGGCGGCGAGCGCGTCGCGCTCCTGTTCGGGCGTCAGATGGTCATCCATCGCCAAGGCAATCCTTCAGGCGCAGCAAGCCGCGCCGTATCCAGCTTTTCATCGTCCCCAGCGGCACATTTTCGCGCGCCGCCAGTTCGGCATAAGTCGATCCGTCGAAAAAGGCGGCGCGAATGCACAAGCGGGTGCGATCCTCCAGTTCGTCCAGACAGCGGTGGAGCTGCTCGCCCTCCTCCGCCGCAACCAACGACACGTCGGCGCGCGGGGTATCGTCGGCGACGGCAAAGGCTGCCTGTTCGGGCAAGCTATCGCGGGCGGCCCCGCCAGCCACCGACCGCCGCCAGTCGATCGCGCCATTGCGCGCGATCGTCGACAGCCAGGTGATCGGGCTGGCGCGCGTGGCATCGAACTGCCCCGCGCGCTCCCACACCTTGATATAGACGGTCTGCAAAACATCCTCCGCACTGGCCCTCTCGCCACAGATACGGAGGCAAATTCCAAATAGTTTCGCGGCGGTCAGGTCATAGACCTCGCGCAGCGCCGCGCGATCGCCGCGCCCGACCGAGGCCAGCGCCGCCGCCAGTCGCATTCGCGCCTCATCCGCGCTTGATGGCCATTGCATGTCGCTCACGATGCCAAGTCGTAGAATGGTCGCAAGATTATTCAAGCGGCGGCTGGGTCGCGACGTCGCCTGATCCCCGACGATGCAAAAAAATGCGCGACATCAATTGCGGCAATAACCCTCGCCATCCTTGACCTTCAGACAATCCTTCTTGCCCGCCAGATATTTGAGGCCGGTCGCATCGCCGGTCGATGCCGCCAGCGTCAGTGTCTCGGTGCCGCGCTTGAAGGTGATGCCGCCGTCGCTGTCGCTGCCGTCATAGGTCCCCTTGGTGTCGAGGTCCGATTGCATCTCCAGCTTGTATTGGCCGGGTTCGGTGGGGGTGATGGTGGCGTACATGCCCTCGACTCCCGTCCACTTGCCCGCCCACGCCGCGTAACGGTGCGCAGCCGCGGCTGGATCGGTGGCCGCCGTGCCTTCCGGCGGCGCTGTTTCGGCAGGCACTTCGGTCGCGGTGGATTCGGCGGGCGCGGGCGCCTCCGCCTTTTCGCAGCCTGTCAGCGCGACGAGCGCCGCGGCACTCACCCATATCATGCTCTTTCGCATCTCGCTTCTCCTTCGCCATCGCAACGCATGGAGCGCCACATATATCCGCTTATCCCGCCAAAATCTCCGCATAATGCTGCGGATCGACATTGCCGCCCGACAGGGTGACCAGCGTGGCATCGCCCAGCGCGACCTTGCCCGCCAGCACCGCGGCCAGCGCCGCCGCGCCGCCCGGCTCGACGACCAGATGCAGCCGCTCGAACGCAACCCGCATCGCGTGGCGCACCTCGTCACGCGTGACAACGACGCCGCGCACCCCGCGCGCTTGGAGCACCGCAAAATTGATCGGCCAAGTTTGCGGCGTCTGCAAGGCGTCGCATTCGGTCGGATAGGCCAAGTCCTCGACCGACAGGATTTTGCCCGCAGTCAGGCTGCGCGTCACATCGTCCCAGCCCTCGGGCTCGACCGCGATGATTTCGGCATCGCCGCAGGCGAGCGCCAGCCCCGCCGACAATCCGCCGCCGCCGCAGCACGCGATCACCTGGTCGGGTCCGGCGATGCCGCGCGCCGCCAGCTGTGCCCGCGCCTCGATTCCCGCGCTCCCCTGCCCTTCGATGATCCACGGATCGCCGTAAGCATGGACCAGCGTCCCGCCGCGTTCGTCCAGCAGCTTGGCCGCCACCGCGTCGCGCGATTCGGTGACGCGGTCGTACAGCACCACCTCGGCCCCCAGCGCGCGCGTTGCCGCGAGCTTCATCTTCGGTGCGTTGCTCGGCATGACGATCGTCGCCGAAATGCCCAGCCGTTTTGCGGCCCACGCAACGCCCTGCGCATGGTTGCCGCTCGACACCCCGACCACCCCCGCCGCCGCTTGCTCTGCGGTCAGGTCGGTCAGGCGGTGCCAGGCGCCGCGAATCTTGAAGGCACCGATGGGTTGCAGGCATTCGGCCTTGCACCAGATGGTCCGCCCGTCGATTTCCAGCGGCAACAGCGGGGTCAAAGGCAGCAATTCGGCGACCTTGGCGGCGGCGCGTTCGACCCCCGCCAGCGTCGGCGCACGGCAGGGGTTCAGGAGGGGATCGGGGCTTTGCTGTGTCATCGCTTCGTCCTATAGCGCGCGTCATACAAGACAAGGCGGCAAAGGTCCGCGACAGGAGATTTTCGATGAGCAAGGTTCTGGTGATCGGCGCAGGCGGCGTCGGTTCGGTCGCGGTGCACAAAATGGCGATGAACGCCGACATCTTTCCCGACATCACGCTGGCCAGCCGCCGCAAGTTCAAGTGCGACGCGGTCGCCGAATCGGTGAAGGCGCGGACCGGCGTCACGATCAGGACCGCCGAGGTCGATGCCGACCATATCGATGCAACCGCGGCACTGATCCGCGACATCGGCGCGACGCATGTCGTCAACCTTGCGCTGCCCTATCAGGATCTGACGATCATGGAGGCGTGCCTGTCGACCGGCGCGCATTATATCGACACCGCCAATTACGAACCGCGCGACGAGGCGAAGTTCGAATATCATTGGCAGTGGGCGTATCACGGCCGGTTCAAGGACGCCGGGCTGACGGCACTGCTCGGCTCGGGCTTCGATCCCGGCGTGACCAGCGTGTTCACGACGTGGCTGAAGAAACATCATTTCGACCGCATCGACACGCTCGACATTCTCGACTGCAACGGCGGCGATCACGGCCAGCATTTCGCGACCAACTTCAATCCGGAGATCAACATCCGCGAAGTGACCGCGGTGGCGCGTCACTGGGAAAATGGCGACTGGGTCGAAACCCCGCCGATGTCGGTGAAACAAAAATTCGACTTCGAAGCGGTCGGCGAAAAGACGATGTACCTCATGTATCATGAGGAGATCGAAAGCCTGAAGACGCACCTCCCCGAAATCAAACGCATCCGTTTCTGGATGACCTTTGGCGAGGCGTATATCACCCACCTCAACGTGTTGCAGAACGTCGGGATGACGCGGATCGACCCGGTCATCTACGAAGGGCGCGAGATCGTTCCGCTGCAATTCCTTAAAGCCGTGCTGCCCGAACCCTCAAGCCTGGGCGAAACGACCAAGGGCAAGACCAACATCGGCGTCATCGCGACCGGCCTCGCCAAGGACGGCACCGAAAAGACGCTCTATCTCTATAACATCTGCGACCATGAGGACGCTTTTGCCGAAACCGGCAATCAGGCGGTCAGCTACACCACCGGCGTGCCCGCGATGATCGGCGCCGCAATGTTGGTGACGGGGACGTGGAGCGGCGACGGCGTGTTCAACATCGAACAATTCGACCCCGACCCGTTCATGGACATGCTGAACAAGCATGGCCTGCCGTGGCAGGTGAAGGAACTGGACGGGCCGCTTGAATTCTGATTGCTGCAAGCAGTCCTGGCGCTTGCTGGGACTGCTTGCCAGCGAGGGAATTTATGACCGCCTATCTCGCGCCCATCGGGCTGCTCATCGTCTCGAACATCTTCATGACCTTTGCCTGGTACGGTCATCTGGGCGATATGTCGCGGCCGCTGTGGCTGGCGATATTGATCGCCTGGGGCATCGCTTTCTTTGAATATTGCCTGGCCGTCCCCGCGAACCGCATCGGCTATGGTGTTTACACCGCTGCCGAACTCAAGACCTTGCCGGAGGTCATCACCCTGATCGTCTTCGCCGGGTTCGCGGCCTTCTGGCTCGGTGAGAAACTGACGGTGAACCATCTCGTCGGCTTCGGCCTGATCGCGGCGGGGGCGTTTTTCATCTTCAAGGGACCGATTGCGGCCTGATCGCAGCCCCGCTAGCCTTGCGTCACGGAGGACGGGCGATGGCTACAGATAACAGGGGTATTTCGCGGCGGGCTTTTGGCGCTGGGGCAGCCGGGCTGGCGACGCTCGGCGCGGCGCAGGCATCGGCGAAGCCCGCAAAGCCGAAAGCGATTCCGACCGGAAAGCCGTTCATCCTGACGACGTGGGATTTCGGCCCCGGCGCCAATGCGGTCGGCTGGCCGATGCTCGCCGCGGGCGCGTCGGCGATCGACGTCGTCGAAGCCGCGATCAACCATGTCGAACTGCTCGGCGATTATTGGGTCGGCGCCGGGGGCGTCCCGAACGAGGTCGGCGAAACGACACTCGATGCGATGATCATGTGGGGACCGACCCACGATGCAGGCGCCGTCGGCTGCCTGAAGCGCGTCAAAAAGGCGATTTCGGTCGCGCGCAAGGTGATGGATGAAACCCAGCACAGCCTGATCGTCGGCGACGATGCGACGCGCTTTGCGGCGCGCATGGGGTTCGCCGAAACCTCGCTCACTAGCGTCGTGTCGCAGCAGGCATGGGATAAATGGGCGGCCAAGGGCGAGAAAACGAACGCGTTCGACCCCGAACCGATCGGCAAGGATCCCAAGCTGGCGGGCCATGACACGGTCGGCAGCATCGCGCTCGATGCCGCCGGCAATCTGTGCGTCGGCTGCTCGACCAACGGCCGCGAATTCAAGATTCCGGGCCGCGTCGGCGATTCGCCGATCATCGGCGCGGGTGCCTATGTCGACCAGACGGTCGGCGCGGCCGTCGCGACCGGCAACGGCGACGTGATGATGCGTTTTCTGCCGACCTATCATGTCGTCGAATTGATGCGCGGTGGCATGGCCCCGCAGGCCGCTGCCGAAGCGACGATCCAGCGGATCGCAGACGCGGGCTACCGGATCGACGGCGGCATCGCGGTGATCCGCCGCGACGGCGCGCATGGTGGCGCCAAGACGGGCTGGGCCGACACGCCGTTCAGCTATTCGGTCCAGACCGCGACGGGGAATGTGAAAGTGCCAGTGGCATAGTATCGCAGCTTTAGCGGAGGATTCGGACCGGACCGGCGCCGCCCCCTTCCTTCACGGCCCCAAACCCCCTACATGCGCGCGAATGGAAACCAGAGCCGGCGACCCCGGGGCCTTTGCCCATTTCGATCTTACCCGTGTCCCTTCACCCGCATTCGTTGTCGATGCGGCGAAGATCCGCGCCAACCTGGCGCTGCTGCGGCACATCGGCGATCAGTCGGGTGCACGCGTCCTGGCGGCGCTCAAGGCGTTTTCGATGTGGTCGCTGGGGCCGACGGTGGCCGACTATCTCGACGGCGTCTGCGCCTCGGGCCTCTTTGAAGCGAAGCTTGGCCGCGAGGAATATGGTGGCCCCGACGGCACCAAGGAGGTCGCAACCTATTGCGCCGGCTATAAGGAAGCCGACCTGCCCGAAATCGCCCGGCTGTCCGACCATCTGATCTTCAATTCGCCCGGACAAATTGCCCGCTTTCGCCCGCTGCTCGACGAATTGCGCGCGCAGGGCGTGACGTTCGACGTCGGACTACGCATCAACCCGATGCACAGCGAGGGCGAGACAGCGAAATACGACCCGGCGGCGCCGTGCAGCCGCCTCGGCTTTCCGGTCACTCAGCTGCTCCCCGAGCATATGGACGGCATCGACGGCATTCATATGCACAGCCTGTGCGAACAGGATTTCCCGCCGCTGCAACGGACCTGGGAAGCCGTGCAACCGATGCTTCGGCCGTTCTTCGGCCAGCTCAAATGGATCAATTTCGGCGGCGGCCACCACGTCACCCGCGCCGATTACCAGATCGATGACCTGATCGCCTTCCTGAAACAGGTGCGCGCCGCAACCGACTGCGACGTGATGATCGAACCCGGCGAAGCGATCGCGCTCGACGCGGGCATCCTCGTCGGCGAGATCCTCGACCTGTTCGACAACGGCATGCCGATAGGCATCACCGATATTTCGGCAACCTGCCATATGCCCGACGTGATCGAGGCGCCCTATCGCCCCGCAATGCTCGATGAGGGCAGCGAAGGCATCACCGTCCGTCTCGGCGGTCCCTCCTGCCTCGCGGGCGACGTCATCGGCGATTATCGCGTCCCCGGCGGCGCGCGCGTCGGCGAGCGTTTCGCTTTCCTCGACCAGGCACATTATTCGATGGTCAAGACCAATACATTCAACGGCGTGCCGCTACCCTCGATCTGGCTGTGGGACAGCGAAACCGACGACCTCCAGCTGATCCGCGAGTTCGGCTATGAGGATTTCAAGACGCGGTTGAGCTGACCTCCGCCAGCGCCTGGTGGATATCGCTGACCACCACCGATCCCTCGCCGACCGACGACGCAACGCGCTTCACCGACCCTTTGCGCACGTCACCGATCGCGTAAATCCGCGGCCAGCTGGTTTCATAACGGCTCGGCATCCGGTCCAGCGACCAGCCCGCCTTGACCAGTTCGAGCGGCGCGATGTCGGTCCCGGTTTTCACAAAGCCGCGCTCGTCGCACACCATTTCCTTGGGCAGCCAACCAGTATTCGGGGTGGCGCCGAGAAAGAGGAACAGGAAGCCGCAATCGCAGTGCCCCTCTTCCCCCGTCTCGCGGCAACGATAGGTTAGTCCGGCAAGCCGGTCCTCGCCGTGCAGTGCGATGACGTCGGTCGACGGGATGATCTCGATATTCGGATGTTCTTCCAGGCGCTTGACCAGATATTCGGACATCGTTTCGCGCAGGCTCTTGCGCCGGAAAATGACATAAACCTTCTTCGCCACGTTCGCGAGATAGATCGCGCCCTGCCCCGCGGAATTGCCCGATCCGACGATTGTGACCTCGGCATTGCCGCACAGCTGCGCTTCCATCGGCGTCGCACCATAATAGATGCCGCGCCCTTCATAGGCCTCGATCCCTTCGATCGGCAGCCGTTGATATTGTGCGCCCGACGCGACCACCACCGCGCGGCTGCGCAGCTTGCGCCCGTCGACGAGATGCAGACAATAGGCGTTCCCGTCACGGCCGATCGACGCCGCGCGCACCGGGGCGGCGATCCGCGCTCCAAATTTCTGCGCCTGCACCGTCGCGCGGCGCGCTAGCTCGTTGCCAGAGATGCCGGTCGGAAAGCCAAGGTAGTTTTCGATCTTCGACGACGTCCCCGCCTGCCCGCCAGGCGCGAGGGCGTCGAGTGCGATGACCGTCAGCCCTTCGGACGCAGCATAGACCGCGGCGGCAAGCCCGCCCGGCCCGCTGCCCACCACCAGCACATCGGCGGTCGCCCCGTCGGGCAGCAGGTCGAGTCCCAGCGCCGCCGCCAGCTGTTCGGGGGTCGGCTGAACAAGCACATCGGCGGCGCCAAGGATGACAACCGGCAGCTGGTCTTCGCTGATGTCGCGCTCGGCGAGCAGGTGCGCGGGGACCGGCCCGTCGGCGGGATCGAACCAGCGATGCGCGACGCCATGTTTGGCGAGCAGGTCGCGCAGGGCATAGACACTGCGGTCGAGCGCCGCGCCGATCACGATCGTCGCGGCGAATCCGCGCTGGTTGCTGAACTCGCGCCGCGCCGACAGCACGCGCACGAAAATGTCCGAAAAATGCGAATTGCTCGCGATCAGCCGCTGGAAATCGGCGTGCGCGATGCGCAAGATCTCGCCATCGGCGCCCATTTCGACGCGCGAGAGGTGCCGCTGCCCGGTCAGCACCGACAAATCGCCCGCAAACTGCCCGCGTTCCATCCACCCGACGCGCTTCGGTCCGTCGTCGGTCGATGCAAATATGTCGGTGTGGCCCGACAGGGTGACGATGCAATCGGGGGCCATCGTCCCTTCGGCAACCAGCAGATCGCCCGCCTTGTGCGACTCGACGGTGCCAAAGGCGCGCAGCTCGTCGAGCTCGGCGTCGGAAAAAGTGTGATTGACGTCGGTGCGGGAGACCATTGACTGCCACTTTCGTTTTGCACGTCGCCCGGACAAAGACCGGGGCGACGACTCCGTGGGAACCCTAGCGTGGCCGCACCACCTTGTCGCGCATTTGCCCCGCTCGGCGCGCATCAGCCCCGCTTCGCCTTTCGCGTCACCGTGCTGTTACAAAATTGCGCGATAGGGTCTTTACAGGGGGGACCCCCCTCCATATATGCGCTCTCCGCTGCCCCAGGGGGACTTCCAATAACCGCAAGGCAGCCTTGTCGTTTACCGTTACACTTTTGGGGGTCCCTTGCATTGCACCAGCATCATAGCGCCCACGGGCTGATTCAGGCACTTTCGCCGGTCGAACCCGTTACGCTTGTCCGCCCGCACGCCGCGCGGCGTGCGGCGCGTTTCTTCATCGACCGGTTTCCCGGCACGACCATGTATGCGGTCAAGGCGAATCCGTCGCCCGACCTGCTGCGCGTCCTGTGGGATTCGGGCGTCACCCATTATGACGTCGCCTCGATCGCCGAGGTGCGCCTCGCCGCACGCACACTGCCCGAAGCGACTTTGTGCTTCATGCATCCGGTGAAGGCCGAGGAAGCGATTTCCGAAGCCTATTGGAAGCATGGCGTCCGCACCTTCTCGCTCGACACGCTCGACGAGCTCGAGAAAATCGTGCGCGCGACCGAAGGCGCAGCCGACCTCAACCTGCTCGTGCGCCTGCGCGTCTCGTCGGACCATTCGAAGCTCAGCCTCGCTGCCAAATTCGGTGCCGAAGCCGACGAGGTCGTCGAATTGCTGATGGCGACCCGCCAGGCCGCAGACGCGCTCGGCATCTGCTTCCATGTCGGCAGCCAGGCGATGACGCCGCACGCCTATGCCCAGGCGATGGAGCGCGTCCGCGCCGCGATCGTCGCGGCATCGGTCACCGTCGACATCATCGATGTCGGGGGGGGCTTTCCGTCGTCCTATCCGGGCATGGAGCCGCCGCCGCTGGGCGCCTATTTCGACACCATCCATCGCAGCTTCGAAAGCCTGCCGATCAGCTATTCGGCCGAGCTGTGGTGCGAACCCGGCCGCGCGCTCGCGGCGGAATACAGCTCGCTGATCGTCCGCGTCGAAAAGCGCCGCGGCGAGGAACTGTACATCAACGACGGCGCTTACGGCGCACTGTTCGATGCCGCGCATGTCGGCTGGCGCTTTCCCGTCGCGTTGCTGCGCGATGGCGGCGGCGATGCCGAGATGGTCCCGTTCAGCTTCTATGGCCCGACCTGCGACGACCTCGACCACATGGCCGGGCCGTTCTTCCTGCCCGCAGACATCAAGGCGGGCGATTTCATCGAAATCGGCATGCTTGGCGCCTACGGCTGCGCGATGCGCACCAAGTTCAACGGCTTCGGCGCCGACGAGACCCATGTCGTCAGCGACGAGCCGATGACCAGCCTCTATACCGGCGAAGTCGAGCAGGAACGCCGGAGCGCGACGGTGACCAAATTGTTCTGATCGCCCGCGATCGAATGGATCCAAGGGGCTGGCGCAGCGATGCGGCCAGCCCTTTTTCTTTGCCCGCACAAAGAAGCCCGCCGGGTTGAGCCGACGGGCCTGAAGAGAGCAGGATGGTCGTTGCGGACCACCCTGCCCTTGGGTCGCGTCCGATCCATGCCCCATGCGACGCGCGATTTCGCTACCCATCCGGGTAGGGAAACGCATTTTTTGCGCATTTCAAGCAGGATATTGGTGTATCGCGGTTGGTACGGACCGATATGCCGCTTGCTGGGGAAGCGTGTGCCGAACGATGCTGCGATCTTTGCGCCGGGTCACAATCAGCCCGCCGAATGGGAAACGCTGAACGCGCTGATCGGGCTCATCTATGATTCGGTGCTCCAGCCCGAACGCTGGAACGACACGCTCGCGCGGATCACCGGCGCCCTGTGTCCGCTCAGCTGGGAAGCGGCCTTCATCCTGTGGGAAGGCAGCAATCCGCCGCGCGCCCGCTTTGTCGCGGCAACCGGTCTGGCCGCCGGGGTGCAGGAAATCTACTCTGCCGTTTATGCCGGCAACCATCCCTGGTCGCGCAAACTGATGCGTTATGGCAATGGCAGCGTCGTCGACAGCAACGACATCATGACCCGCGAGGAGTTCGCCGAGTCCGCCTTTTTCCAGAATTTCCTGGCCCCTTGGGGCATCGACCGGCTGGTCTGCGTCCTGCTCGACCGGCGCGGCGGCGAGCGGTTGGGGCTGATGCTGCCCGGCCCCGGCGACCGCGACGTCGAAACGCTCAAGCGCGGGCTGCGCGTGCTGGCGCCGCATATCCAGCGCGCGATGCGGATCAGCGACCGCATCGCGTCGCTCGAACTCGCGGTCGGCGCGGCCCGTGCGGCTGCCGATGCCGCGCCCTTCGCGATCTTCAGTCTCGACGACCAGTTGAACATCCTCGCCGCCAACAGCCGCGCCGACCAATATGCAGCGGCGGGCGTGATCCATTTGGCGCAGGACCGCTTCGCCTTTACCCATGCCGCCAGCCAGAAGAAACTGCTCGATCTGGTCAGGAGCGACAAGGCCGCCGGCCTCGCCTTTCAGGCGCTGGGCAAGTCGGGGGGCGAATGCCCGGTGCTCGCCGCGCGCATATCGCCGCAAGCCGCACCGCAGATCGGCGGCTTCAGCGCCGGCGCGTCGCTGATCGTCACGCTGGGCAGCGCGCCGGGCGAAACCCCGGTCGTCGAGATCGACCGCGTCGCGCAATGGTTCGCGCTGACCCCAGCCGAAGCGCGGCTCGCGGTCGCGCTCGCGGCGGGGCAGTCGCTGCAAAGCTACGCGGCGCTGCGCGCGGTCAGCCTCAACGCGGTGCGCTTCCTGCTAAAAGGCATCTTCCGCAAAACCGGTGCGAGCAGCCAGGCGCAGCTCGTCGCACTGCTAGCGCGCCTCCCGGCGGCTGGCGAACGCTAGGCGCCGCGCCGCCGCCTTTTCCGTCCCCGCCGTTCGTGCTAGCCCCCCGCCGGGGCGGCATCGCAACGCACCATGTGTGCGTCAGACAGAATGCCTTATCCATGCAGCCCTTCCATCACCTCCTGATCAACAACCTGGTGGCCAACATCACCAATTTCACGGTGTGGTTCGCGATCACTTTCTGGATTTTCCTGGAGACACAATCGGTGTTCGCGACCGGGATGATCGCGGGCATCTATCTCGTCCTCACCGGGGCGCTCGGCATCTGGTTCGGCAGCTTGGTCGATCATCACCGCAAGCGCAGCATGATGCTCGTCTCCAGCCTGGTGTCGCTGGCGATCTACGCCGCGGCGCTGGGTGCTTATACGCTCGATCCCGCCATCCGGCTCGCCGCGACCAGCAGCGCCGCCCTGTGGCTGTTCGTCCTGCTGACGATGCTGGGGGTGATCGTCGGCAATATCCGCATGATCGCGCTGCCGACGCTGGTCACGCTGCTGGTCCCCGAAGACCGCCGCGACAAGGCGAACGGGCTGGTCGGCATGGTCAGCGGCATCGGTTTCCTCACTACCTCGGCGATCAGCGGGTTTCTGGTCGCGTGGGGCGGGATGGTCTCAACGCTGGCGTTCGCTATCGCCTTTTCGCTGATCGCCGCGCTCCATCTCCTCTTCATCCATGTCGACGAACCGCGCGAGACGAGCGAGCATGATGCGCCGCGGCGGATCGATCTCACCGGCACCTTTCGCGTCGTGCGCGGCATTCCGGGCCTGTTCGCGCTGATCCTGTTCGCGGCGTTCAACAATCTGCTTGGTGGCGTCTTCATGGCGTTGATGGACGCCTACGGCCTGTCGCTGATGAAGGTCGAACAATGGGGCCTGCTCTGGGCCTTTGTCTCCTGCGCCTTCATCCTCAGCGGCGCGTTGATTGCGCGAACGGGCCTCGGTGCCAACCCGGTACGGACGCTGCTCCTCGTCAACCTCATCGTCTGGGCGGTCGCGGCGCTGTTTACGGTCCAGTCGTCGATCCCGTTGCTGACCGTGGGCTGCTTTATCTGGCTGTTCCTCGGCCCCTATGCCGAAGCCGCCGAGCAGACGACTTTGCAAAAGGTCGTGCCGTTCGAACGGCAGGGCCGCGTTTTCGGTTTCGCCCAGTCGGTCGAACAGGCAGCCTCGCCGCTCACCGCCTTCCTTATCGCGCCGCTGACGCAGTTCATTTTCGTGCCGCTGATGACCCGCGGTGCAGGCGCCGACCTGATCGGCGACTGGTACGGGCGCGGCGCCGAACGCGGCATCGCGATCGTGTTCACGATCACCGGACTGCTCGGCGTGCTGGCGACGATCGCCGCTTTCCGGTCGCAATCCTACCGCCAGATTTCGGGCGCTTATGCCGCGGGCGACGAAGCGGCGGGCACGACCGACTCTCCCCAATAATAGCAGGCGATCGCCTCTTCCGTTTCACTTCGAAATCATTCTATCCTTGGCGAAAGAGCAAAGGGAGAGACGCGGCATGACCGTTGTGATTCGTCGAAAAACGGTGGCGCCGGCATGACCATCCTGTCCGGCATCCGCATCATCGACCTGACCACGGTGATCTTCGGCCCTTATGCGACGCAAATGCTCGCCGATCTGGGCGCCGAGGTCATCAAGGTCGAAACCCCAGGGCTTGGCGACATCTCGCGCTATCTGGGCAGCGGGGTTCCCGATCCGACGATGGGGTCGATCCACCTGACGGTGAACCGCGGCAAACGCTCGATCGCGCTCGACCTCAAAAAAGCCGAAGACGCTGCGGTGCTGCGCGATCTGGTCGCGGGCGCCGACGTGTTTTTCCACAATGTCCGCGGCAAGGCGATCGCCAAGCTGGGGTTCGACTATGCGGGCTGCAAGGCGATCAAGGACGACATCATCTATGTCCACGGCACGGGTTTCGGACAGGATGGCCCCTATGCCGATCTGCAGGCCTATGACGACGTCATCCAGGCGGCGACCGGCACCACCAGCCTGCTGCCGCGCGTCGATGGCGATCCGCGGCCGCGCTATTTCCCGTCCGTGATCGCCGACAAGATCGCGGGACAGTTCGGCGCGCAGGCGATCCTCGCGGCGCTGATCCACAAACTGCGAACCGGCGAAGGCCAAGCGGTCGAGGTGCCGATGTTTGAATGTTTCGCATCCTTCATGCTCACCGAACATCTGCGCGACGCGTCGCTCGACCCGCCGCTTGGCCCCGCGGGCTATCCGCGCCAGCTTGACCCGACCCGCCAGCCCTTCCCGACCCGCGACGGCTATCTGGCGATCGTCCCTTACACGCCCGAATCGACCGCGCGGCTGATGGCGCTGCTCGGCAGCGCGGGGCTGACCGAAACGCCGGAGTTCGAAGCGGCGAAGGCGGCGGGGCAACATATGCCGATCGTGTATAGCGAGATCGCCCGCAAGACCCCGGCCAAGACCACCGCCGAATGGCTGGCGCTGTTCGCCGCGAACGATATTCCCGCGATGGCGGCGCGCGACCTGCAAGACGTCAAGGATGACCCGCACTTCGTTGCGACCGGGTTCTTCCGCCACCGCACCCATCCCGATGTCGGCGCTTTTCACGAGATGCAGCCGCCGGTGAAATATGGCGCGGCCCCCACGCGCGATCTGGGCTTCGCGCCCAAAGTCGATGGCGACGGCGCCGCGATCCGCGCCGAACTGGTGGAGCGACATCGTCAATAGACAACGTCATTGCGAGCGCAGCGAAGCCATGACGACGGAGTGTTGCATTGTTGTTCGCGCGCCTTAGCATCGCGCGAAATTTGGGAGGGGGAACAAATGCCTGATAATCTGCTCGCGCCCGGCGCGGTACTCGCGCTGTGGACGCTGATCATGCTCGGTTGGCTCGCCGTCAGCCGCGGCGCGGCGGTTAAAAACGCCGGAATCGATCTTAGCAAGGCGCAGCCGGGCGGTCGCGGTACGGATCTCGAACCGGCTCTGCCGCCAAGCGCCAACTGGAAATCGCACAATTATACGCATCTGCTCGAACAGCCGACATTGTTCTACGCAGTCATCATTTTCCTGCACCTGTCGGGGGGCAGCACCGACCTGACGCGCGGGCTGGCATGGGCCTATGTCGTGCTGCGCATCATTCACAGCCTATGGCAGGCAACGGTCAACCGCGTACCGGTTCGCTTTGCCATTTTCGCGCTGTCGACATTCTGCCTTATCGCATTGGCGATGCTGGCAGTCATCGCAACTTTGGGTTGAGGGGGAATATATGGAAACCAATGCTATTCTGGGGCCCGTCGCGACGCTCGCGCTGTGGTCAATGATCATTTGGGTGTGGATGTACGCAACGCGCATCCCGGCAATGCAGCGCGCCAAGATCGACGCGGCCAAGATGGTCGGCGGCACCGGCAAGAGCCTCGACGAAGTGCTACCACCCGAAGTGCAGTGGAAAGCGCATAATTATAATCATCTGATGGAACAACCGACGATCTTCTACGCCGTCGCGCTGGCGCTGGCGGTCGGCGGCATGGGCGGCGGCCTGAATGCCCAGCTCGCCTGGGCCTATGTCGGTCTGCGGATCATTCACAGCCTGATCCAGGTGACGGTCAACCGCGTGTTGTGGCGTTTTGCGGTGTTCGCGCTGGCCAGCCTCGCGCTGCTTGCGCTGTGTCTGCATGCGTTCATGGGATTTGTGCTGCATTAAAATGATAGCGTCGCCCCCGCCTGCGCGGGGGCGACGGTTTATCTCGCGAACCGCGCCGCCAGCTCGACATGCGTCGACCAGCGGAATTGCCCGACCGGCTGCACCCAATCGAGCTGGTAGCCGCCATCGACCAACAGCTTCGCGTCGCGCGCGAAACTGGCGGGATTGCAACTGACATAGGCGATGACGGGAGCATTCGACGCCGCCAGCTGCGCCACCTGCTCTTCGGCTCCCGCGCGCGGGGGATCGAGGATTACGGCGCCAAAGCGATCCAATTCTGCCGGGACCAGCGGCCGCCGGAACAGGTCTCGGTGCTCGGTCGCGACCAGCGCCCGAGCACGGTTGGCGGCCGCCTTGAGCGCCGCGATCGCATCGCGGCCGCCTTCTGCGGCATAAACCTTGCGCCCCTTCTGGATCGACAGCGCGAACGTCCCGACCCCCGCAAACAGATCGGCGACCGCTCCGGCATCGCCAATCGCCCGCGTCACGGCATCGACCAGCGCCGTCTGCCCCGCGGTCGTTGCCTGCAGAAACGAAAACGCCGGAACTTCGACCGTCACATCGCCAAAACGGACGGTTGGCGGTTCGGGTTGCCACAGGGTTTCCAGCCCCTGCCCCTGATCGACGGCAAAGCGCGCCAGCGCATGCGCGCCCGCAAAATCCTGGAGCGCCATCGCCGCGTCGAGACCCTCGGCCCTGACGCCTTCCAAGATCACCTCGACACCCTGATCGAGCATCTGGAGCTTGACCTTCACCGGCCTTCTCTGCTGCGCAATCGTCGTCAGCAACTCGCGCAGCGGCGCGATCAACGCGAACAATTCAGGCAGCAGCAGCGGACATTGCCGCATGTCGACGATCTGGTTGCTCTGCGCGGCGTTGAAGCCGATCGCGACCTGTTTGCCGGTGCGCAGCGCGGTCAGCGCCGCGCGGCGGCGGCTCTGCGGCGGCGACAAATGCGCGGGCAGCACCGCGCCCACCGGAACATCCTGCGCCGCCAGCGCGCCGACGACGCGGTCACGGACAAAATCGGCGAGCGCGCCTTCGGCGACATGCTGCAACTCGCACCCGCCGCATTTGCCGAAATGACGGCAGGGTGGCTCGGCGCGGTTCGGCCCCGGGATGATGATCCCGTCGCCGCGCACCCGGTCGCCGGGCACTGCGCCCGCGATATGACGACCATCGTCGGCGACGCCGTCGCCGCGCGCGGCGATGCGGGTAATCAAAGCGGCTTCGGTCACATCATGCTTTCACGCGATCGTCGGCGACCAGATCGTCAGCGACAAGGCCGGGGCCTATACGCGCCGCCTGCGCGATATGCCACCCCACCGCCGCCACCGCCGCATCGAACGCGTCGTCGCCGCGCGCCAGCATCGCGCCGCACGCCCCCGCCAGCACATCGCCCGTCCCCGCGGTCGCCAGCCAGGGACTACCGGGCCAGGCCGCCGCGACCCGGCCATCGGGCGCCGCAATGACGGTATCGGCGCCCTTATAGACGATGACGGCGCCTGTACGCACCGCCGCCGCCTTGGCGCGGTCGATCTTACTGCCGTATAGTTCGGGAAAGGTCCGCGCGAATTCCCCTTCGTGCGGGGTCAATATCGCCCGGCCCGGCGTCTCGCACAGCCGCGGCAGCGCGGCAGCAATTGCCGCGGCGTCGAGCACCAGCGGCTTGCCCGAATCGAGCGCCGCCTCGACGTCGAACAACAATTCGTCGCTCGCCGGAAAGCCCGGTCCGATCACGACCGCGCCGACGCGCGGATCGCTCAGCCGCTCGCCGAAACGCGCGTCGCTTTCGGTGATGATCGCCGATAATGGCGCGCGCTCGCTGCCCTCCAGCACGACATAGCCTGCCCCCGCGCGCAGCGCCGCGGCGGCCGCCAACCCCGCGGCGCCCGGCATCGGCCCGCCAAAGACCAAGACCATGCCGCGGCTGAACTTGTGCGCGGCGGCGGCGGGCGTTGCCGCCTTCGCCAGCGGAAGCGTCCGCATCGCGGCCCGCGCGGAAATCCCGATCGGCGCAAGCAGCACGCGGCCGCAAGCGGGCGCGGTCGGCAGCAAGACATGCGCGGGCTTCAACGCGCCGAGGGCCAGCGTAACAGCGGCGGGCAGCGGCGGCATCCAGTCGGCGCTTCCGTTGCTCTCCACGCCGCTGGGCACATCGACAGCCAAGATCCGGCGATCACCCAAGCGACGTAGCGTGGCGGCCAGCGCATCGTCCAGCGGCCGCGACAGCCCGACCCCGAACAGCGCATCGACGATCACCGGGGCGGGCGCGAGCGTTGGGGTGATCGGTTCGACGGGACCATGCCATCCCGCACGCGCCGCCTTGGCCAGATCGGTTGTCGGTTCGGCCAAAGCCGCCACCCGCACCGCCGCGCCGCGCGCCGCCAGCAACCGCGCCGCAACATAGCCGTCGCCGCCATTGTTGCCGGGTCCGCACAGGATCAGCACCGGCGCGCCCGCCGCCATCCGCCACGCGGTGTCCGCGACCGCGGCCCCGGCGCGCTCCATCAATTCGGTGAGCGACGTCCCCTGAACCGCGCAGGCAGCCTCGGCCTCGCGCATGGCGGCGCTGGTCAGGATCGGGGCGTCGGCGGGAACGGACATGGCGCGGAGATTATCACGGCCAGCAAAAAAGTCGCGGTGGGAGTGATCCAACAACCAACCCCGTCATTGCGAGCGCAGCGAAGCAATCCAGAGCCCGCGTAAATCGCCCTGGATTGCTTCGCTGCGCTCGCAATGACGGGGTTGCTATTTCGCGCCGCCGGTATTCGCGGGCAACCGATACCGGTCGCTGCCAATCGCTACCTCGATCACGCCGTCGCCGACGATCGTCACCTTCGCCGGTTCGGCGCCATCCGCCGAAACCACACCGCGCCCGTCGGTCGTGATCTGCAATCGGCGGTAGCCGACGTTCGCGCGTCCGACGACCAGCACCGCGCCGTCCGGGCCGCTCATCTCTTCAACGGTGCATGTACGGTCGAACAATTTCGCGCCTTCCAGCGCGCATTCGATGCGGCCGTTTTGCGCGGCTTCGCGTGACCCGCGCGCTTCGGCTTCGGCCAGATCGCCATTGTCGGGAGCGCCGCCGCATGCCGCCACCAACAGCAACGCCGCAATGCCTCCCAAAGTCCGCATTATTTGCCCTTCAGCTGCGACAGGTCGCGTACCGCGCCTCTGGCGGCACTCGTCGTCATCGCGGCATAGGCTTGAAGTGCTACCGAAATCTTGCGCGGACGCGGCTTGGCGGGTTGCCATGCGGCCTCGCCCCTTGCGTCCATCGCGGCGCGGCGCGCGGCCAGCTCGGCATCGGAAACGGCGAGGTTGATCGTGCGGTTGGGAATATCGATCTCGATCAGATCGCCATCCTCGACCAGCCCGATCAAACCGCCCTCGGCTGCTTCGGGCGAAGCATGGCCGATCGACAACCCCGATGTGCCGCCCGAAAAACGCCCGTCGGTGACCAGCGCGCACGCCGCGCCCAGCCCCTTCGACTTGAGGTAGCTGGTCGGATACAGCATTTCCTGCATCCCCGGTCCGCCTTTCGGCCCTTCGTAACGGATGACCACCACGTCACCCGCGACGACCTGCCCGGTCAGGATGCCCGCAACCGATGCGTCCTGGCTTTCGAACACCTTGGCTGGACCCGCAAATTTCAGGATCGATTCGTCGACCCCCGCGGTCTTCACGATGCAGCCATCGACCGCCAGATTGCCCGACAGTACCGCCAGCCCACCGTCCTGACTGAACGCATGGCTGGCCGATCGGATCACCCCGGTTTCGCGGTCGAGGTCGAGCGAGTCCCAGCGCCGATCCTGGCTGAACGCGGTCTGCGTCGGCACCCCGCCGGGCGCCGCCATAAAGAATTTCTGCACCCCGGGATCGTTGGTGCGCGAAATATCCCATTTGTTCAGCGCATCGCCCAGCGTCGCGCTGTGCACCGTCGGCAGATGCGCGTGGAGCAGTCCGGCACGTTCGAGCTGGCCCAGGATCGCCATGATCCCGCCCGCGCGGTGGACATCCTCCATATGGACGTCGCTCTTGGCGGGCGCGACTTTCGACAGGCATGGTACGCGGCGCGACAGCCGGTCGATGTCGGCCATCGTGAAATCGACCCCGGCCTCGAACGCCGCCGCCAGCAAATGTAGCACCGTGTTGGTCGATCCGCCCATCGCGATGTCGAGGCTCATCGCATTTTCGAACGCTTCGAACGTCGCGATATTGCGCGGCAACACGCTGTGGTCGTCTTCCTCGTAATGCCGCCGGCACATCTCGACGACGATCCGCCCCGCGCGCAGGAACAATTCCTTGCGGTCGGCGTGCGTCGCCAGCGTCGAGCCATTGCCGGGCAGCGAAAGCCCCAGCGCCTCGGTCAAACAGTTCATCGAATTGGCGGTGAACATGCCGGAACACGACCCGCAGGTGGGGCATGCCGCCTGCTCGATAGCGGTGACTTCTTCGTCCGTATATTTTTCGTCGGCGGCGGCGACCATCGCATCGACAAGGTCGAGCGCGACCGTCTTGCCCTTCAGCACGACCTTGCCTGCCTCCATCGGCCCGCCCGACACGAACACCACCGGGATGTTGATGCGGAGCGCCGCCATCAGCATGCCGGGGGTGATCTTGTCGCAATTGGAAATGCACACCATCGCGTCGGCGCAATGCGCGTTGACCATATATTCGACCGAATCCGCGATCAGGTCGCGGCTGGGGAGCGAATAGAGCATCCCGTCATGTCCCATCGCGATCCCGTCATCGACCGCGATCGTGTTGAATTCCTTGGCGACCCCGCCGACCGCCTCGATCTCGCGCGCGACCATCTGGCCGAGGTCTTTGAGGTGGACGTGGCCGGGCACGAACTGGGTAAAGCTGTTGACCACCGCGATGATCGGCTTGCCGAAATCGCCGTCTTTCATCCCCGTCGCGCGCCACAGCCCGCGGGCTCCCGCCTGGTTGCGGCCGTGGGTGGTTGTGCGCGAACGATATGAAGGCATTTCCAACAATCCTGATAATTTTATTTCACAAAACAGTAGAGACGCGCCTCTACACGCCTATCTGGCCAGATTCAATGCCACTTTGCTGCACATGCGAGAAAGCCGCTCGGCGAACAATGCTTGCCCCGCCGCATCGCCGACCAGATCCTGCCGCATCTCGATCCCGACATAGGGAATGCCATTACCCTCGGCATGGCGGTTCATCGTCGCGTTGAGCAGCTTGCCCGAATAGGGTTGCTGATCGCCAACGGTCAGCTCCTCGGCTTCCAAAGCCGCAATCGCCGCCGCGGCGAGCCGGTCGTCTTCATTATACAGCACCCCGACGTGCCAGGGCCGCGTCTGGTCGGGATGCGCGGCCAGCGCCGGGGTAAAGCTGTGCAACGACAGGATCATCGCCGGACGATGCGCCGCGATCGTCGCGCCAATATGCGCGTGATAGGGCCGGAAAAACCGCGCCAGCCGCGCCTCGCGAGCGACGTCGTCCAGCGCGTTGCCGGGCACCGCATGCCCGTCACTGGCGATCGGCAGCACCCCCGGCGCGTCCTCGTCGCGGTTGCAATCGACCACCAGCCGCGACACCCCGCCCAGGATCGCCGCATCGACCGCGCCGCTTTCGACCAGCAGCGCCGCCACTTCGGCAACCCCGATGTCGATGGCGACATGATTGGTCAGCAGCGCCGGATCGATACCCAGATCAATGTCTTCGGGAACATCGTTCGACGCATGATCGGCGATCAGCAGGATGCCACCCGTGCGCGGCGTTCCCAATTGACGCCACGCGTCGCTCCCTCCGCTGCTCATCGCAGCGCGCCCGCCATTTGCCACCACTGCGGATGGCTTTGCGCCAGCGACACCGCGGCCGCATCGCGTTCGGCGGCCGCATCGAACAGCGCAAAGCAGGTCGCGCCCGATCCAGACATCCGCGCCAGCCACGGCCGCAGCGCGCCAAGTTCGAGCAGGACGTCGGCGATCGCCGGACATTGCGCGGTCGCCGGACGCTGCAAATCATTGCGCGCCGCGAGCAACTGCGCGCGCCCCGCCGGATCGCCGAACAATTCTCCGCGATCGATTCCGTCCCACGCCGCAAACACCGGCCCCGTCGCCACCGGCTGGCGCGGATTGACCAGAAGCACCGGCGTCCCGCCCAGCCGCAGTTCGGGAACCGCGCGCAAGTCTTCGCCGACCCCGACGCCCAAGCAGGTCGCGCTCGCCACGCAGGCAGCAATATCGGCGCCAAGCGGGCCGACGATCCGCGCCAGCACCGCATCGCCCAGTTCGGGCAGGAAATGCCGCCGCACCAGCCGCGCCATCGCCGCCGCATCGGCCGACCCGCCGCCGATCCCCGCCGCGACCGGCAACCGCTTGGTCAGCGTCACCGCCAGCGGCGGCACCCGGTCGGCGCCGTGGCGCGCGCGCAGCAAGGTCAGCACCTGCGACACCAGATTGTCGGCACCCGCGCTCAGTCCCTCGGCGAACTCGCCGACGATCGTCAGCCGATCGGTGTCGGCCGCCTCGGCGACGACGCCGTCGCCGCCATCGACGAACGCGAACAGGGTCTCGATCTCGTGATAACCGTCGCTGCGGCGGGCGCGGACATGCAGCGCAAGATTGATCTTCGCCCAGCCGGTTTCCTGCATCACAATGGTCATGGCGCGGTTGTCGCGGGGGTCAGGCCGTCGCGCAGCTTTGCCGCCAGCCGCGTTGCCATCTCCGCCTCGGCAAGCAGCGCCGCGGCGCGCCAGGTGTAACGCGCCTGGAACTTGCGCCCCGCCTGCCAATAGGCGTCGCCCAGATGTTCGACGATCACGGCATTGGCGGGCTCACCGCGCTCGGCCTTTTCCAGCAACGCCACCGCGTCGTCGGTGCGCCCGGTCAGGAAATAGGCCCAGCCAAGCGAGTCGGTAATACTGGCGTTCTGCGGCTCCTGCGCCCACGCCGCCTCGATCCGCGCCAGAGACTGTTCGACATCCTTGCGCCGTTCCAGCGCCGAATAGCCCGCGAAATTCAGTACCGCGGCATCGCCCGGGCGCAGCGCCACCGCTTTTTCCATCAACGGCGCCGCGGCTTCCCAGTCATCCGCCTGCAACAGCAATTCGGCGCGCGCGATCAGCAACGAACCGCGCAGCGCGCGATCCTCGGCGTCGTCCGCCAGTGCCAGCTCCAACCTTTCATAGGCGCGTGCCGCGGCCTTTGGATCGTCGGACCGCCGGGCAATGTCGGCGAGCCGCACGAGCAGGCTGCGCGGTGCATCGCCCGCCGCCGCCGCCTCGGCAAGTTTTGCCGCACCCGGCAAATCGCCGGCATCGGCGACAAGTTCGGCCCGCCGCATCGCCAGCACCGGCGGCAGCACCGCGCGGCCTTCGTCCAACAGCGCCAACGCATCGCGGCGCTGACCATTGCGGTCGAGCGCCTCGACCAACGTCGCGCGCACCCCCCAATCCTGATCGTTCAGCCAAAAGGCGGCGCGCGAAAACAGCAACGGCACCTTGCTGTTGCCGTTCGGCGTCCGCGCCAATCCGTCGGCGAGCAGGCCAAGCCACTGGGCGACGCCTGCGCGCGGGGTCGACACCGGCTGGTCGGGCAACAACAGCATCGGATCCTCGCGCTGCCCCGACGCCAGCGCGATCTTGCCGCGCAGCCGGCTGGCGACATCGGCCTGTCCGGACCGGTCCAGCGTCGCCGCAAGGCGCAGGCCAACCAGCTGGCTCGTCCGATCGGTCAGCACCGTATCGTCGGTCAACGCGGCCGCCTCGGCTGGTCGCTGCGTCGCCAGCTGCACCAGCGCCACCTGCAGCGCCAGCGCCGGTTCGGGCCGGGTGCCGTTGTTCGCCGTCAGCAAATGCCGTTCGGGCAGCTTTTCGCGCGCGCCGACGTCGATCCATGCGTTGACGGTTGGCAGGATCAGGCGCGCAATCGTGTCGGCGCCGGTCTTGTCGCCCCGCCCCGACATGATGTCGCGCGCCGCTTTCCAGTCCGATCGCCGCATCGCATCGACCATCAGCACCAGCTGGGCGTCGAACCGGCGGTCGCCGGCAGTCCACAACCGCAGCGCCGCCGCGCGCGCCGCGGGCAGGTCACCCGCCTGGATCGCCTGTTCCAATATGCGTCCGCGCACCCCGGGCAGGTCGGGCGCCAGGCTCGACACATCGGTCAGCGCCGCCAGCGCCGCTGCCGGCTCGCCGCCCTCCTCGGCCAGCCGCGCCCGCACCAGTGCGTTCAGCGCCGAACCGCCATCGTCGACTGCCTGCGCCGGCACCGCCGCCGCGAGCGCGCCGACGGCCAGAATAGCCCGGGCCAGCTTACATATTCGGGTAATTGGGGCCTCCGCCGCCTTCGGGGGTGACCCAGTTGATATTCTGGGTCGGATCCTTGATGTCGCACGTCTTGCAATGCACGCAATTCTGCGCGTTGATGACGAACTTCGGGTCACCCTCGGCCTCGCCGACGATCTCGTAAACTCCGGCGGGGCAATAACGCTGCGCGGGCTCGTCATAGAGCGGCAGGTTGTACGCGACCGGGATCGACGGATCTTTCAGCTGCAAATGAACCGGCTGGTCTTCCTCATGGTTGGTGTTCGACACGAACACCGACGACAATCGGTCGAACGTCAGCACGCCGTCGGGCTTCGGATAATCGGGCTTGGGCATGATGTCGGCGCGGTACAGGCTCTCATTGTCCGGATGATGTTTCATCGTGAACGGGACTTTGATCTTCAGCGTTTCCAGCCACATCGTGATCCCCGACAGGATCGTCCCGCCGAAGTCGCCCCATTTTTCGACCAGCGGCAACACGTTGCGCACGACGCTCAGCTCTTTCTTGACCCAGCTGTCGTCATAAGCGGCCTGATAGGCATCGAGCACATCGCCGCTCCGCCCGGCGGTCACCGCCGCGAACGCCGCCTCCGCCGCCATCATCCCCGATTTCATCGCGGTGTGGGTGCCCTTGATCCGCGGGACGTTGAGGAAACCGGCGCTGTCGCCGATCAACGCGCCGCCCGGAAACGCCAGCTTCGGCACCGACTGAAAGCCGCCGTCGCTGATCGCGCGCGCGCCATAGGATACGCGCTTGCCGCCCTTCAGAATCTTCGCGATCTCCGGATGCGTCTTCCACTTCTGCATTTCCTGGAACGGGGAGATGTGCGGATTGCGGTAATTGAGCCACGTCACGAAACCCAGCGCGACCTGCCCGTTCGCCTGGTGATAGAGGAAGCCGCCGCCATTGGCATGTTCGTCGAGCGGCCAGCCCTGCGTGTGGATCACGCGCCCCGCAGCATGGTTTTCGGGATCGATGTCCCACAATTCCTTGACGCCCAGCCCGTAAACCTGCGGCTCGCAATCGGCGTCGAGGGCAAATTGCGGCTTCAGCATCTTGGTCAGATGCCCGCGCACGCCTTCGCCAAAAAAGGTATATTTCGCGTGGAGTTCCAGCCCCGGCGCATAATCCGCCTTGTGGCTGCCGTCGCGAGCGACCCCCATGTCGCCGGTCGCGACGCCTTTGACCGAGCCATCGTCGTTGTAGAGGATTTCGGCCGCTGGAAAGCCCGGGAAGATTTCGACCCCCAGCCCTTCGGCCTGTTCCGCCAGCCAGCGACACAGATTGCCCAGGCTGCCGGTATAGGTGCCGACATTGTGCATGAACGGCGGGGTGATGAATTCGGGCATGCCGAACTTCTTGGTCTTGGTCAGCACCCAATGCTGGTTGTCAGTGACCGGCACCTCGGCCATCGGACAGCCCATGTCGCGCCATTCGGGCAGCAGCTCGTCGAGCGATTTGGGATCGATCACCGCGCCAGACAGGATATGCGCGCCGACCTCCGACCCTTTTTCCAGGATACAGACCGATAGTTCGCTGCCCGCTTCATTCGCCAATTGTTTCAGGCGGATCGCCGCCGAAAGCCCCGCCGGCCCCGCGCCGACGATGACCACGTCATAGGGCATCGATTCCCGTTCGCTCACCGCAAATACCTTTCTGCCGTCCCAGCGCGGACATTCATCGTGTCCTGCGCTCATTCTGTCACGAATTGCGATGCCCGCCAATTGACGTGTCCGTCAACAGCCTGTTTGAACAAATCACATGGGTGGGTCGAAATCATTGGCGCTGGCGGAAAGCATAACCGACTGGTGGTCGCTGGCGGGCGTCGATGCGCTGGTCGGTGAGGAACCGGCGGGCTGGCTCGTCCTGCCGCCCGCGAATGACGCTGCGGCACCGCGACCCAAACCGACGATCGCTCCCGAACCCGAAGCGGCGCCCCTCCCGGCCATATTGCAGCGTCAGGAGGCACCGCAACCGGTCGAACCCAAGCGATCGGCGGCCTTTCCGGACGCATGGGACGAATTTCAGCATTGGCTCGCCACCAGCGACGATGTCCCGGGCAGCCAGTGGGACGCGCGCCGGGTGCTGCCCGTCGGACAGGCAGGCGCGCCGCTGATGCTGCTTACCGCCTGGCCCGAAATCGACGACCAGCGCGACGGCACCCTGTTCACCGGCGCCGCGGGACAATTGCTCGACGCGATGCTGCTCGCGATCGGAACGGCACGCGCCGACTGCTATATCGCCAGTCTTGCCGTCACGCGCCCAGCGGGCGGGCGCTGCGACGGTGACGAGGCCGCCGAACTCGGCCGCCTGCTGCGGCACCATCTGCGGTTGGCCAACCCCGGCCGGCTGCTGCTGATCGGCAGCGACATCGTCCGCATGGCCACGGCAAGCGAATTGCCCGAAACGCGCGGCAAGTTACTCGATATTAACCAAGACGGCGGCAAGGTGGCGACGGTGGCGGTGGCGCATCCCGCGATGCTCCTGGCCCGGCCCGCGCAAAAGGCGGCGGCCTGGGACAGCCTGAAACTGTTCAACCGGGGACGTTGACAGATGAAACTGATGACCAGAACTTTGATTTCAAGCGTGATTTTGGCCGCAACCCTGGGTGCGGCACCTGCCTGGGGCGCCGATGCAGACCGCCGCGATCTGGCGGCTGTACCGCAAACGGTGCCCGGCATTTTATCGGCGAAACAGAAACAGCTTAGCACGCAAGTGCTCACCGCGATCCGCGGCCAGCGCTGGGCCGAGGCCAAGGCGCTGCTCGACGGATCGGAACACGGTGCGCTCACCGATTTCCTGCGCGCCGAATTGCTCACCGCGGCGGGCAGCCCACGCGCCGAAGTCGCCGACATCCTGCCCATCCTGTCGCGCTCGCCCTATCTGCCACAGGCCGAACAGCTCGGCCGTCTGGCGACCAAGCGCGGCGCAACCGACCTCCCGTCGCTGCCGTTGCAAGCCCGCCTCGCCTGGGCCGGCAGCGCCCCGCGCCGCCTTGGCGCCGATGCCGTCAGCAGCGACCCTGTGGCCGCGGCGTTGACGCGCACAATTCCCGACCGGATCAAGAACGACGACCCCGCGGGCGCCGAAGCGCTGCTCAACGCAGTCGCCGACCGGTTGACCCCCGAAGCGCGCGACGAATGGCGCCAGAAAGTCGCCTGGTCCTATTATATCGAAAATGACGATGCGAACGCGCTGCGTCTGGCGCTCGCCTGTGCATCGGGGCGAAGCAGCTGGTCGACACAGGGAGCCTGGGTGCAGGGTCTTGCCGCATGGCGCCTGCGCGATTATCGCACCGCGCTCGTCGCTTTCGACCGGGTTTCGCGCGAAGCTCCCGACAGCGAACTGCGCGCCGCCGCTTATTATTGGGCCGCGCGTGCCGCGATCGCCGCGGGTGAACCGGCATCGGTGCAATCGCGCCTGCGCGCCGCCGCCGCCAATGAAGAGACGTTTTACGGCCTGCTCGCGGCCGAGACCCTAGGCGTCGGGACGAACAGCCAGCGCGAGAACGTCCGCGCCGATCGCAGCGCCTGGCGCGCGCTCGCCGAACTGCCCAATGTCCGCACCGCAATGGCGCTGTCAGAGATTGGCGAGGAAAAATATGCCGACGCCGTGCTGCGCCATCAGGCGCGGATCGGCGATCCGCGCCAGCACGAACAATTGCTCGCGATCGCCGGGGCGCTCAGCCTGCCCGAAACGCAGCTTTATCTCGCCCACAACACCCCGCAGGGGCGCAAGCCGGCGGCGCAGGCGCGCTATCCGCAACCCAAATGGGAACCCAATGGCGGGTGGAAAGTCGATCCGGCGCTGGTCTTTGCCCACACGCTCCAGGAATCGCGCTTTCAGCGTACCGCGGTCAGCCCGGCGGGCGCCACGGGGCTGATGCAGGTTCGCCCCGGCACCGCGAACGACCTTGCGCGCTGGGGCGGCGACGGACGCGGTCCCGGCGACCTCAAGACCCCCGCGATCAACATGGATTTCGGGCAGCGCTACCTGCAATATCTCAGCAAGGACAGCTCGACCGGCGGCCAATTGCTCAAGGTCATCGCCGCCTATAACGCCGGCCCGACGCCGATCGCGCGCTGGCAGTCCGAAATCCGCGATGGCGGCGACCCGCTGCTCTACATGGAATCGATTCCCTATTGGGAAACGCGCGGTTATGTCGGCATCGTGCTGCGCAATTACTGGATGTACGAAGCGCAGCAGGGCAAACCGTCGGACAGCCGCGCCGCGCTGGCGCAGGGCAAATGGCCGCGCTTCCCCGACAGCAAGGACCGCACCCGGCTGACCTGGGCGGGCGGCCTCGCCAATGCCGATTGACGAAAGCCTGACGTTCAAGCCCGTCCGGATCGCACTACTGACGATTTCGGACAGCCGCAGCGCGGCGGAGGATCGCTCGGGCGACAAGCTCGAGGAATTGCTCACCGCCGCGGGCCACATCCTCGCCGCGCGCGCGATCATCAAGGACGAGACCGACCTGATCGTCTCGCGCCTTCACAACTGGATCGACGACCCTGATGTCGACGTCGTCATCACCACCGGCGGCACCGGCCTGACCGGCCGCGACGTGACGCCCGAGGCACTGCACCGGCTCGACGGCAAGGACATTCCCGGTTTCGGCGAATTGTTCCGCTGGCTCAGCTACCAGACGATCGGCACCTCGACGATCCAGTCGCGCGCCTGCGCTATCGTCGCGCGCGGCACCTATATCTTCGCGCTCCCCGGCTCGACCGGTGCGGTGATCGACGCGTGGGAGGGCATTTTGTCGACCCAGCTCGACAGCCGGCACAAGCCCTGCAATTTCGTCGACCTGATGCCGCGGTTGATGGAATAAAACCAGTTTAGCAAACATCGTCACCCCGGACTTGATCGGCAAAAACCCCCTTGATGATAATTGAGGAACCGTTCCCCGGCGAAAGCCGGGGTCCAGGGCGTACCAAAACAGGTGTTGCTTCAGGACGCCCTGGACCCCGGCTTCCGCCGGGGAACAGATACTTGGTCGAAAGGTATAAACGCCGACCTGATCCGGGCTCCATTGCAACGCCGCTGCATAGATGCCGGATCAAGCCTGTCCTAAGCCTGTCGAAGGGCCCGGCATGACGAAGAGAACACTACCAATCTTTGTTCTTTATTTGTTCCAATCGAATCGATAAACTCCCGCGGTGGAACCCGCCAACCCCCTGCCCCCGATCTCCGGCCGCGGCGCCCCTGCCAACCCGCGCCCGACGCGCACCGGATCGCTCGATCGCGAGCCGGATGGCGATTGGCTCGACGCCGCCGAACGCATCGACGGCGCCCCGCCGCCGCTCCGCACCACGGTCACCGTCGAACATCCCAAGACGATCATCGCGCGCAACACCTCCCCCGACATCGGCTTCGACCGCTCGATCAACCCCTATCGCGGCTGCGAGCATGGCTGCATCTATTGCTACGCGCGCCCGACCCACGCCTTTCACGACCTGTCCCCCGGCCTCGATTTCGAAAGCCGCCTGTTCGCCAAGCCCGACGCCGCGAAGCTGCTCCGCGCCGAACTGGCGAAGCGCGGCTACGCCCCCGCCCCGCTCGCGATCGGCACCAACACCGATGGTTATCAGCCGATCGAGCGCGAATGGGGGATCACCCGGTCGGTGATCGAGGTGCTCGCCGAAACCAGGCACCCACTGCTCATCACCACCAAGTCCGACCGGCTGCTGCGCGACATCGACCTGCTCGCCGCGATGGCGCGCGACAATCTGGTCGGGGTTGCGATCTCGGTCACGACGCTCGATCCTGCCATCGCGCGCACCCTCGAACCCCGCGCCCCGCACCCCAAACGGCGTCTCGCCGCGATCCGCGCGCTGATCGACGCCGGGGTGCCGACGCAGGTCAATATCTCGCCGATCATCCCCGCGATCACCGATCACGAGATCGAGGCGATCATCGCCGCCGCGGCACAGGCCGGCGCCATCCGCGCCTCGTACATCCTGATGCGCCTGCCGTTCGAGGTCGCGCCGCTGTTCCGCGCCTGGCTCGCCGCCCACTACCCCGACCGCGCCGACAAGGTGATGCACATGGTCCAGGACATCCGCGGCGGCCGCGACAATGACGCGGGATTCTTCACCCGCATGAAGGGTCAGGGCGTCTGGGCTCAGCTGATCCGCACCCGCGTCAAACGCGCCGCGCGCGAACATGGCATGGACCGCCGCTTCCCGCCGCTACGGTCGGATTTGTTCAAACCGCCCGAGCGGGACGGACAGATGGAGCTGTTTTGAACCTGCCTCCCCCTTGATGGGGGAGGCAGCGAGACTTGCCAGCTTGCTGGCTTAGTCGCAGCGGTGGGGGTGCGCTCTCGGCCTGAGGCGACGGTGCAAGGACGCACCATCACCCCCATCCAACTTCGCCTAATCGCGTCGCGATAAGGCTGCATATCCTTCCCCCATCAAGGGGGAAGGGGCTAAACCCCCACCAGCGACTTCAGCTGATAATCCTTATAGTCATCGCGGATCTGCCGCTTCAAAATCTTGCCCGTCGCGGTGTGCGGCAACTCGTCGACGAAAACGACCTCGTCGGGCAGCCACCATTTGGCGATCTTGTCCTTCAGGTATTCGACGACGCTCGCTTCGCTCACCTCGGCGCCCGGTTTCTTGACGATCAGCAGGATCGGCCGTTCGTCCCATTTGGGGTGATAGACCCCGACCGCCGCCGCTTCCTGTACCCCCGGCGCGCCGACCGCGGCATTTTCCAACTCGATCGAGCTGATCCATTCGCCGCCCGACTTGATCACATCCTTCGCGCGGTCGGTGATCTGCATGACCCCGTCGGGGTGGATCACCGACACGTCGCCGGTGTCGAACCAGCCGTCGGCATCGGCAGCGTCCTTGTCGGCCTTGAAATAGCGTTGGATAATCCACGGCCCGCGGCATTGCAGCCGCCCGCTCGTCACCCCGTCACGCGGCAGTTCATTGTCCTCATCATCGACGATGCGCAGTTCGACCCCGAACGGCGGGCAGCCCTGGCGCGCGACGACATCGACGCGTTCGTCGAAACTCATCTCGTCCCAGTTCCACGGCCGCTTGCCCATCGTCCCGATCGGGCTGGTTTCGGTCATCCCCCAAGCATGGCCGACGTCGATCCCGGCGCGCATAAAGCGTTCGATCATCGCGCGCGGGCACGCCGACCCGCCGATGATGACGCGGTGCAGCTTGCCATAATCGATGCCGGTCGCGTCCATATGCGCGAACATCGCGATCCACACCGTCGGCACCCCGGCGCTGTGCGTCACGCCTTCGCTGTGCATCAGGTCGCACAGCACCGCCGCATCGTTGGTCGCCGAAAAGACCAGCTTCGCGCCCACCGTCGCCGCGGCAAAGGGGATGCCCCAGCTGTTGGCGTGGAACATCGGCACGATCGGCAGGATCACGCTGCGGTTCGACATATCGAACACGTCGGGCTGGATTTCGGTGATCGCATGGATGACGTTCGAGCGATGCTCGTACAATACGCCCTTGGGGTTGCCCGTCGTGCCGCTTGTGTAACAAAGCCCGACCGGGTCGCGCTCGTCGAGGTCCACCCACTGAAAGCTGCCATCCTCGGCATCGATGAGGTCGCGGTAGGATTTATAGTCGCCCTCAGCCGGGGCATCGAACAGGATGAAATGCTCGACGGTTTTCAGCTCGGGCCGCAGCCGCTCGACGATCGGCAGGAACATCGCGTCGAACAGCAGGACGCGGTCCTCGGCATGGTTGATGATATAGATCAGCTGCTCGTCGAACAGCCGCGGGTTCACCGTGTGCAGCACCCCGCCGATGCCCGCGCTGCCGTACCAGCTGACCAGATGATGGCCGTGGTTCATCGCCAGCGTCGCGATGCGGTCGCCCTTGGTCATGCCCAGCCGCGTCATCGCCGCAGCAAAACGGCGAGCGTCGGAACCGACCTCGCCCCAGTTCGATCGCGTCACGCTGCCGTCGGCCCAGCGCGACACGATTTCGCGCCCCGCATGTTCGCGCGCGGCGTGATCGATCAGGCTGGTGACCAGCAGCGGCTGGCTCTGCATTCCGGACATTTGGGCATTCCTCTCTTGTTTCCCCAAGGAATAAGGCGAGGAAGCCGCGTTACGCAAGCGTGAAGCAGGATCAGCGCACCCGAAAATCGCGCGGTGTGACCAGCGCCAGCGTGGTTTCGCTGATCCCCGCAACCGTTTCGAAGCGCGCCACCAGGTCTGGACCCAGCGCAAAGCGGCGGCCCAGGCATATCTTGATCTCGCCGCCGGTATCGGGATCGTCGGCCACGACGATCACCTTGCCGCGCGCATCGTCACGCTTTTCCAGCAGCCGCGCCATGTCGGCGATCGCCTCGGGCAACACCACCCGGCACGTCAGCTCGAGCGCCGCCGTCGCGGCAATCTCGGCCAGCGGCTGCGCCCCGCGCACCGTCACGCGCGGCGTCTCTTCGCCTTCGAGCAGGTCGAGCTCGACCGACAGGATCGCACAGCCGCCGTCGGCCGCCAGCGTTTCCAGCAGCTTGCACGTCTGCTCGTCGAAACAGCTCGACTGGAACTGCCCGCTGCGGTCGGACAGCGTCAGGTTCAGGAACCGGTTGCCGCGCTGCGACACCCGCGCCTTCGCATTTTCGACCATGCCCGCCATCATCATCGGGATCCGCGTCCCCGGGGTCATTTCGACATTGGCGCAAATATCGCCATAGGTCCGCGCCCCGCGCGCCGCGACGATCGCTTCATATTGCTCGACCGGATGCGACGAGAAATAGAAACCGAACGCCTCCTTCTCGCGCGTCATCCGCTCGGCAAGCGTCCAGGGTTCGGCGGCGGGGAGTTGCAGCACCGGCGCGACGTCGATGTCACCGCCGAACAGCCCGCCCTGCCCGGTCGATCGCTCGTGCGCCGAGCTATTGGCGCAGGCGAGCAGGCTCTCGGCCCCGGCATAGGCGCGCGGGCGGTTGGGTTCGACCCCATCAAACGCCCCCGCCCCCGCCAGCGCCTCGATCTGGCGCCGGTTGAGCAGCTTGGGATCGATCCGGTTCGCGAAATCGTCAAGGCTCGCAAAATCGCCGCGCGCGCGCCGCTCGGCGACCAGCGCCTCCATCGCGCGCTCGCCAACGCCCTTCAGCGCGCCGAGCGCGAAGCGCACCACCAGTTCGTCACCGCTCTGCCCGACCGAAAAATCGGCTTCGCTTTCGTTGATCGATGGCGGCGCCACCGCGACGCCCGACCGCCGCATATCGTCGATAAAGACCGACAATTTGTCGGTCTGATGGCTGTCGAACGACATCGACGCAGCGAAAAATTCGTGTGGATAGTGCGCCTTCAACCACGCCGTCTGATAGGATAGCAGCGCATAGGCGGCGGCATGGCTCTTGTTGAAACCATAGCCCGCGAATTTGTCGATCAAATCGAACAGCTCGTTCGCGGCCTTGGGATCAATGTTGTTATGCTCGCCGCACCCTTTGACAAAGGTGTCGCGCTGCGCGTCCATCTCGGCCTGGACCTTTTTGCCCATTGCGCGGCGGAGCAGGTCGGCGCCGCCCAGACTGTAGCCGGCCAGGATCTGCGCCGCCTGCATCACCTGTTCCTGATAGACGAAGATGCCATAGGTTTCGGCGAGGATATCTGCGAGCAAGGGGTGAGGGTAAGCGATCGGCTCGCGCCCGTTCTTGCGCGCGCCGAACAGCGGGATATTGTCCATCGGGCCGGGGCGATAGAGCGCGACGAGCGCGATGATGTCGCCGAAGTTGGTCGGTTTCACCGCCGACAGCGTGCGCCGCATGCCTTCGGATTCCAGCTGGAACACCCCGACCGTCTCGCCGCGCTGGAGCAGTTCGTACACCGCATTGTCGTCCCACGCGAGCGTATCGAGATCGACGTCGATCCCGCGCAGCGCGAGCAGCCGCCGCGCCTCCTTCAGCACCGACAGCGTTTTCAGACCCAGAAAGTCGAACTTCACCAGCCCCGCGCTCTCGACATATTTCATGTCGAACTGCGTCACCGGCATGTCCGAGCGCGGGTCGCGATACAGCGGCACCAACTGGTCGAGCGGGCGGTCGCCGATCACCACCCCCGCGGCATGGGTCGAGCTGTGCCGTGGCAGGCCTTCGAGCTGGCGCGCCATGTCGAACAGGCGGCGCACCCCGTCGTCCTGCTTATATTCGGTCATCAGCTCCGAAACGCCATTGAGCGCGCGTTCGAGCGTCCAGGGATCGGTCGGATGGTTCGGCACCAGCTTCGCCAGCCGGTCGACCTGGCCATAGCTCATCTGGAGCACCCGCCCCGTGTCCTTGAGCACCGCGCGCGCCTTCAGTTTCCCGAAGGTGATGATCTGCGCGACGGTATCGCGGCCATATTTTTCCTGCACATAACGGATCACTTCGCCGCGCCGCGTTTCGCAGAAATCGATGTCGAAATCGGGCATCGACACACGCTCGGGATTGAGGAAGCGTTCGAACAGCAACCCGAGTTTTAAGGGATCGAGATCGGTGATCGTCAGCGCCCAGGCGACGACGCTGCCCGCGCCCGACCCGCGCCCCGGCCCCACCGGAATATCCTGCGCCTTCGCCCATTTGATGAAGTCGGCAACGATCAGGAAATATCCGGGAAACCCCATCTGGGTGATGACGTCGACCTCGAAATCGAGCCGTTCGACATACGCCTGCCGCTCTTGATCGGTCAGATCGGGATAGAGCGCCAGCCGCGCCGTCAATCCCGCATGCGCGTCGGCCTTGAGCTGCGCCGCCTCACCCTCGCGGTCGCCCGCCAGACTGGGCAGGATCGGCGCGCGCTTCGGCGCCATGAAGGCACAGCGCTGCGCGATCACCAGCGTGTTGCGGATCGCCTCGGGCAAATCCGAAAACGCGTCTTCCATCGCCTCGGCAGGCTTCAGCCATGCCTCGGGACTCGACACGCGCCGGTCTTCGCTTTCGACATAGGCCGATTGCGCAATGCACAGCATCGCGTCGTGCGCGGCGTGGAACTGCGGCTCGACAAAATTCGCCGGATTGGTCGCGGCGAGCGGCAGCGCGCGCGCATAGGCGAGGTCGATCAGCGCGTTTTCGGCTGCCATCTCGGTCGCATCGTTCCGCCGCGACAATTCGATATAGAGCCGCCCGCCGAACAGCGCTTCGAGTTGCTCGACATAATCCTCGGCGGCGCTTTGCTGCTCACCGGCCAGCAAGCGTGCCAGCGCGCCTTCGCCGCCGCCGGTCAGGCAGATGAGGCCGTCGGTCTTGCCCGCCATGTCGGACAGCAGCACATGGGGTTCCTGCTCGACCGGCCGCCCGAGATGCGCCGCCGACACCAGGGCGCACAGATTATTGTAACCCGCCTCGTCCTGCGCAAACAGCGCCAGCCAGTCGATCAGCGGCGCGCCGTTCGCCAGCCGCTGCCCGGGCCGCGCGACGCTGAGCAGCGCGCCGACGATCGGCTGCACCCCCGCCGCGTTGCACGCCTCGCCGAACGCCATCGCGCCGTACAGCCCGTTGCGGTCGCAGATCGCGATCGCCGGAAACCCCCGCTCGCGCGCCGCCTTGGCGATCGCTTTCGGCTCGATCGCCCCTTCGAGCATCGTATAGCTGGAAAAGACGCGCAGGGGGACAAAGGGGCTGTAGGCCATCGGATGACGCTAACGCTGCTCTATTGATTCGACCACAACCCATTCACAAAATCGTCATTGCAAGCGAAGCGAAGCAATCCAGCGTGTGCGTAAACCGCTCTGGATTGCTTCGCTCGCGCAACGCGCGAGTTTATCCTGAGCGCCTGCAGGGCAGTCGAAGGGCTCGCAATGGCGACATGGTTGGGGTTACCCCAACAATTCTTCAATCTCTTTGCGCAACTGATCGGGCTTGGTCGTCGGCGCATGCCGCGACACCACCTTGCCGTCGCGCCCGACCAGGAATTTAGTGAAATTCCACTTGATCCCGCTGCCCAGCAGCCCGGTCTTTTCCTGCTTCAGATGTTTGAAAATCGGGTCGGCACCATCGCCATTGACCTCGATCTTCGCCATCACCGGAAAGCTGACGTCATAGGTCAGCGAACAGAAATTCGCGATCTCGGCCGCATCGCCCGGTTCCTGGGCGCCGAACTGGTTGCACGGAAAGGCCAATATCTCGAACCCGCGATCCTTGTAATCGCGGTAGAGCTCCTCCAGCCCTTCATATTGCGGGGTAAAGCCGCATTTCGACGCGGTGTTGACGATCAGCAGCACCTTGCCGCGATAATCCGCCATCGACTGGCTCGCCCCGCCCGGCAGCGGTGCAGAAAGATCGTAAAGGCTCATGGTTGTTTCTCCCCCGCTTTTCGCGGTCTGTAGATAAAATCGAAACTGGTTGCCCAAGTCAGGCCGTGATCGGTCGATTGCTCGCCATGCTGGCGCACCGACCCGTCGGACCGTTTGCTATATGTCATGCGGATCAGCCCGTCCTGCCCCTTGGCGACAACATTCGCCCAATGGCCGGTAAGCACCATCGTGCCGCCCGCCAGTCCGCCGTCAAAATCGACCCGCGCGCCGCTGCTGTCGACCCACGCCTGCCGCCAGTGCCGCCGTTCGCCGTCATAATGGCTGAACGATCCGCCGCCACCGCCGGTCCGCGGCTTCCACGTCTCGCGAATTGCACAGCCAGCAAACATCGCCTCGATGCTGCTTGTCGCCACCTGCGTCGCGCTGCCATTGGCGAAAACGTCCCATTCGCCGACCCAGAAATCAAAGGCGCGATGATCAGCAGTCGTACAGGCGGGCGGCGCCACAATTGGCGGAGGCGGCGGGGATTGCGCCCCCGCGACCGGAAGCATCGCCGCCAGCGACAGCGCGATTAGCGGCAATGGCCTGTATTGCATCATTCTCGCTCCCCGATGGTGCGGGGAGTTTACGCCTCTATCCGCCCATCATGCAAGCGTAGCACCCGATCCATCCGCGCCGCGAGCCGCTCATTATGCGTCGCGACCAGTGCTGCCGACCCATGATCGCGCACCAGCGCAACGAACTGATCGAACACCCGATCGGCCGTCGCCTCATCCAGATTGCCCGTCGGCTCGTCGGCGAGCACCAGCAGCGGCCGGTTCGCCAGCGCGCGCGCCACCGCGACACGCTGCTGCTCGCCGCCAGACAGCTTGCTCGGTTTGTGATGCAATCGCTCGCCCAGCCCCAGCCGCCCCAGCAGATCGGCGGCGCGCTCTTCGGCCTCCGCCTGTTCGGCTCCGCGGATCAACTGCGGCAGCACGACATTCTCGATCGCGTTGAAATCGGGAAGCAGATGGTGGAACTGATAGACGAACCCGATCTTTTCGCGCCGCGTCTTCGTCCGCTCGCCCTGATCATATTGCGTCACATCGGCGCCATCGATGCGGATCGTTCCGTCGAACCCGCCTTCGAGCAGCCCGACCGCCTGCAACATCGTCGACTTGCCCGACCCCGACGGGCCGAGCAGCGCCACAATCTCGCCGCGCTGCAAATGCGCATCGACCCCGCGCAGCACTTCGATCGTCACATCGCCCTGCGTAAAGCTGCGCTTCAGGCCGACCAGTTCCAATGCCCGCTCACTCATAACGCAGCACCTGCACCGGATCGGTATTCGCCGCTTTGAGCGCGGGGTATAGCGTCGCGAGGAAGCTGAACACCACCGCCATCAGCGCGATCCCGGCAATCTCGAACGGGTCGGGTTTCGATGGCAATTCGGTCAGGAAACGGATCGACGGATCCCACAGCGGCTGGCCGGTCAGAAACTCGACCCCGCGCAGCACCCCCTGCCGGAAATAGAGCAGCCCGAAACCGAACGCCATGCCCATCAATGTCCCCGCAATCCCGATAGACAGGCCGATCGCCATGAAGATGCGCAGCACCGCGTCGCGCGGTGCCCCCATCGTGCGCAATATCGCCATGTCACGCGTCTTGGCGCGCACCAGCATGATCAGCGACGACACGATGTTGAACGCCGCGACCAGCACGATCAGCGATAGGATGACGAACATCGCCACCCGCTCGATCGACAGCGCCTCGAACAGGCTGCTGTTCATCTGCCGCCAGTCCGAAATCACCGCCTGCGCCGCGACCTTTTCGCGCAGCGGGGTCAGGATCGCGTCGACATCGTCGGGATCGGTGACCTTGACCTCGATCATCCCGATCTGGTCGCCCGACAGCAGCAGCAGCTGCGCGTCCTCCATCGGCATGACGACATACATTTTGTCGAAGTCGTAGACCCCGATCTCGAACACCGCGGTCACCCGGTAACTGATCTCGCGCGGGACCGTCCCGAACGGCGTCGGGCGCCCCTGCGGATTGATGATCGTCAGGTTCGACCCCACCGACGCGCCCAGGTTGCGAGCCAGCTCGCTGCCGATCGCGACATTGCCGCCGTTGGGCGTCAGCGTGTTCAGATTGCCCTGCAACACCTTGCCGCCCAGCGTCTGGTTATTGCGAATATCGGGCACCGTCATGCCGCGCACCAATATGCCCTCGACCCGCCCGCCAAAGGTCGCGAGCAGCGGCTGTTCGATCAGCGGTGTCGCCGATACGACGCCCGGCGTCGCCTTCGCCTGCTTCAGCACATCACGCCAGTCGTCGAGCCGCCCGCCGAACCCCTGCACCACCGCATGGCCGTTCAGCCCGACGATCTTGTCGAACAGGTCGGCGCGCACCCCGTTCATCACGCTCATCACAATCACCAGCGCCGCAACGCCCAGCGTCACCGCGACGAAGCTGAACGCCGCGGCGACGAAGATGAATCCTTCGCCGCGCTGCGGAAGCATATAGCGTTTGAAGATGGTGCGTTCGTAAGGACGCAGGATCATGGAGCAACGGGCCTTTGCGGCGCATGGGAAATGACACGCATGGCGTCGCTTTACGCAGCGCCAGCAGTGCTGGCAATGGGCGCTGGCATGGCGTCATCTTGCGATTGAATCGCAGAATATGTTGCACATCGGCCACAGCGGGGGCCAAAAGCGCCGCCGAATGGCTTGCGCAGCGTGACAAACCGCCCCCTTGCGCCTAGCCCGATGACTTCTGGATCAAGCGGCCCCAAGGCCCGGTTCCAGGGAGTGCAGGCCTTTCGCCGGGCCTGCAACAAAGGGGGATGGCGTGTGTTCGTCACAGGCGCCCGGGTTTCGCAACGCGAGGCCCGGGCGTTGTGATTCCAGGCAGCGCGCCGCTCACGGCGAATTTGGGACAGGAAGCGGGCATCGCCTTGCTTCGCCGTTCCGATCTCCGCTTGCCTTTCCTACCCGGCCTTGCTTCGCTCGCGCGATGACACTCAAACCGACTCATCTCGATGAAACCGGCGCCGCCCACATGGTCGATGTTGGCGCCAAGCCTGCGACCCGGCGCCGCGCGGTTGCCGGCGGGCGCATCACCATGTCGGCAGAGGCGCTGGATGCCATTCGCACCGGCAACGGGCCCAAGGGCGACGTGCTTTCAACCGCGCGCATCGCCGGAATCATGGCCGCCAAACGCACATCCTACCTCATTCCGCTCTGCCATCCGCTCGCACTCACCAAAGTCGGCGTAGACTTTTCGTGGGAAGATAATGGCATCGCCGTTACGGCTACCGCCGCGACTGCGGGTCCGACCGGAGTCGAGATGGAGGCGCTGACCGCCGCCTCGGTCGCGCTGCTCACCCTTTATGACATGGCAAAGGCGCTCGATCGCGCGATGCTGATCGGCGACATCCGCTTGCTCGAAAAGAGCGGCGGCCGTTCGGGCGACTGGCGCGCCGAATGAGCGCGCTGCTGCCGGTCGAGGAAGCGCAGGCGCGGCTGCTGGCGCTGCGCGACCCGTTGCCAACCGAACAAATCGGCTTTCTGGAATGCCTTGGCCGATACACCTCAGACAATGTCGTCGCGCAGCGCGATCAACCCGCGGCGCCTCTGTCGGCGATGGACGGTTATGCGATCCGGTTTGCTGACCTGCCCGGGCCGTGGACGATTATTGGTGAAAGCGCGGCGGGAACCGCGCCCGACCGCGTGACCGGCGCGGGCGAAGCGATGCGAATCTTCACGGGCGCGATCCTGCCCGACGGCGCGGACACGGTCGTTATGCAGGAAGATGTCGCGGTGGACGGCACCGCGCTGAAGCTGACCGGCGAAGGCCCCGACGCCCGCGGCCGCCATGTCCGCGGTCGTGCGAGCGATTTTGCTGCGGGCGATTGCCTGTTGCCCGCGGGGATGCGGCTCACCCCTGGGGCCATCGCCGCCGCCACGATGAGCGGCGCCGACCAGCTCGCGGTCGGCGGCCGCCCCCGCGTCGCAATTCTGACCACCGGCGACGAACTCGTCCAGGCTGGGCGTGCCCCGGCGGCCGGGCACATCCCCGACAGCAACGGGCCGATGCTGGCGGCGATGCTCGCCAGCGAACCGGCGGTGGTCGGCCTGCCCCACCATGTCCGCGACGATCGGGAAATACTTTCAAGAATTTTGAAAGATTTGGCGCGACGTCACGACGTCATTGTCACCGTCGGCGGCGCTTCGGTGGGCGACCATGACCATGTTCGCGGCGCGCTTGAAGACGCGGGCGGACGGATCGATTTCTGGAAGATCGCGATGCGCCCCGGCAAGCCGCTGATCGCCGGTACGATCGGCGACGCCGTGCTGCTCGGCCTGCCCGGCAACCCGTCGTCGGCGTTCGTCACCGCCACGCTGTTCCTGCTCCCGCTCGTCCGCCACCTCGCCGGTGCGCGTGATCCACTGCCGCCGATCCACCAGGCGCCGCTAGCGACCGCCATCGACGGCGGCGGCGGGCGCCGCGATTATCTGCGCGCGCGACTCGAAACCGGTCGCCTGACCCCGTTCATCGGCCAGGACAGCGGCATGACGCTGCCGCTCGCCGTCGCGAACGCGGTGCTGATCCGCGAAATCGGCGCGCCGCCACGCGATGCGGGCGCGATGGCGGACTATATCGTCATCGCTTGACAAGTCCCGCTCTGTTCCACTATCGTTCTCATTATGTCCGGTTCTGGTCCTGACGGAGGATGATCGATGTTGACCGCCAAGCAGCATGAACTGCTTCACTTCATTCAGCAAAAGCTCGACGCGGGCGGCATTTCGCCCTCGTTCGAAGAGATGAAGGAGGCGCTCGGACTCAAGTCGAAATCGGGCATTCATCGCCTCATAAGCGCTTTGGAAGAAAGAGGTTTTCTCCGCCGCCTGCCCAACCGCGCCCGCGCGCTCGAGGTGATCAAATTGCCGGAGGGCAGCAAGCCCGCCGTGCGTAGCGATAGCGACAATGTCGTCCCACTGCGCAAGCCCGCCCCTGCGATGCGGCCGATCGCTGCAAACGACATCGTCGAAGTGCCGTTGCATGGCAAGATCGCCGCGGGCGTGCCGATCGAGGCGTTCGAGGATCACAACCACCTTGCTGTCCCTGCGGCGCTGCTCGGTTCGGGCGAACATTATGCGCTCGAAGTGTCGGGCGACTCGATGGTCGAGGCGGGGATTTTCGACGGCGATTATGCGCTGATCCAGAAAGCGAGCACCGCGCGCGAGGGCGACATCGTCGTCGCGCTGGTCGACGGGCAGGACGCCACGCTCAAATATTTCCGCCGCGAAGGCCCGATGATCCGGCTCGATCCGGCGAACAGCGCCTATGAGCCGCAGCGCTACCCCGCAGACCGCGTCATCGTGCAAGGGCGCTTGTCGGGACTGCTTCGTCGTTACCACTAAGCTGCTGCGGTTGCCGCCACGGATGCATGTCCCCCGCGCGCAGCGCGGTGACGGCTGCTGGCCTTTTGCCCAGATACAGCGCCAGCCCGCCGGTTTCGGCCAGGCTGTCGCGATCGATCGTCAGCCAGCGCCCGGCGCACTCGCGCGGTAACCAGCGGTCGCTGATCACGACATCGGCGGCGGCGCAGGCCGCCGCCATATCGCTGCCCTCGATCCTGTCGCGTCCGCGCGATGCCAGAATGATGCGGCGCGCCGCGCCCTCACCGTTGCTCCAACGGCAGAAATCGCGGTTGCACTCGACATGGTCGAGTTCGGCAAGCGCCGCCAGCGGCGTATCGACCCCCGCGGCCTCGGACAGCGTATCGCGAATATAGTCGCCCGCGCGGTCGCGCAGCAGCGCATAGCCGCCATCGGGCGTTGCGGCGGCGATATGGCGGCCATCGCCGGTGACCAACAGGTCGGGGCGCGGCTGCGCGAGCAGCGCGGCCATACCGACGACCAGCGGCACTGCCCCCAGTCGGCGCCAGCGCGTCTGCCACAGCAGCAGCCACAACCCGCCAAAAATCGCCAGCGCAAAGCCCCAGCGCGGAAATACCGGCAGCGTCGCGACCGCGCCGGGGGCATTGGCGACCGCATACGCCAGCGCGATCAGCGCTTTCAGTGCCTGCTCGGCGATCCACCAGAATGGCGCGCCCAACCCGACGCCATCGAAGAACAACGCCAAAGCCTCCATCGGCATGATGACAAAAGTGGTCAGCGGAATGGCGACCACATTGGCGAGCGCGCCGTACAGGCCGGCCTTGTGGAAATGGAACAGCGCGATCGGCGCCAGCGCCACCTCGACAATCAGCCCGGTAATCAGCAACCCCGCGATCGCGCGGGCGAAACGGAACGGCCATGCTTCTTCGCGCCGCGCCAGAAACGCACGCATCGCGCGGCTTTCGTGAAGCGCGATAATCGCCGTGATCGCCGCAAAGCTCAGCTGAAAACTCGGCCCCGCGAGCGATTCGGGCCGCCACAACAGCACGATCAGCGCCCCTGCCGCGACCAGGCGCAGCGTCAGCGCCTCGCGCCCCATCAAAAACGCCACCAGCACCAGCAGCGCCGCGATGAACGAGCGCAATGTCGGCACTTCGGCCCCCGCCAGCAAAGTATAGGCGCCGCCCGCGACGGCGCCCGCCGCTGCGGCAAGCGTCAAGACTGTGCCCGCCAGCGCGATCCGGCGGCTCAGCGCGAACAGGCGCGCCGTCAGCAGAAACGCAAAGCCGACCACCGCGGTTACATGCAGCCCGCTGATCGACAGCAGATGCGCCAGACCGCTGCGCCGCATCGCCTCCTCGTCGGCCTCGCTGATCGCCCCGCGGTCGCCGGTGACCAGCGCTGCCGCGATGCCGCCCGCCGATCCGTCGATCTGCCCATGAATATGCGCGCTGAGCCGCGCGCGCAGCGGCGGCGCGGCAACCCCGGAACCCGGCGGGCGTGACACCTCGCCCAGCACCGTTCCGACCGCGCCGATCCGGTCGAACCACGCGCGCTGCGCAAAATCATACCCCCCCGGCAAACTGGCCGTCGGCGGCGGCATCAACCGCGCCCGCACCCCGATCGCCTGACCCCCGGCAAGGCCCATCGCCTGTTCGCTGCGCAGCGTCAGCCGGAGCCGCGGCGGCAGGTCGGGGCGTTGCTGCGGCCGCGCGATGATGCGGACCTGTCCTTTTGCCGGGAGCGCCTCGACCCGCTCGACTACCGCCGCAAAGCTGGTGGTAACCGGCGCGGCGAGCACGGGCGCCGCCACCCATGATGCGCGTGCCCAGATCAGCAGCACTCCCAGGGCCATCACGGCGCACCCGATCGCGACGATACGTCCGACCCGGCTGTGCCAGCCGATCAGCAGGCCCGCGAGCAAGCCGCCGGCGAGCAACAGCAGTGCGCCAATCCAGTATGTCGCCGACGGGAGCGCGAACCATGCGGCAACCCCGGCACCAAGCGCGACCGGCAGCCACAACCCGATCCGCTCGCGTTCGGCCTCCAACCGCGCTTCCAGCGCGTCGGTCAGCCGACGCGGAACCTGTGTCCAGCGCCCGGAAATCGGCGTTTGAAGCTGCCTTGTCGCCATGCTAGGGGCTGCCCCCGATCCCCGTCTCGCCAGTCCTTTCTGGCGTCGGCAAGTTGAGTGAAAGAGGCCTTGGTGGCAACCGATATCGAAACCAGTTTGACCGCAGCGACCCCCGAAGCAACCGGCGCCGACGTGGTGACCCGTTTTGCGCCGTCGCCGACCGGTTTCCTGCACATCGGCGGCGCGCGCACCGCGTTGTTCAACTGGTTGTTTGCGCGCCATCATGGCGGCAAATTCCTGCTCCGGATCGAAGATACCGACCGCGCACGCTCGACCGACGCCGCGATCGACGCGATCATCGACGGCATGCAATGGCTCGACCTCGACTGGGACGGCGAAACAGTGTTCCAGTTCGCGCGCGCCGACCGCCACGCCGCCGTCGCGGCCGAACTGCTGGCGCAGGGCGAAGCCTATCGTTGCTATCTGACCCAGGACGAACTCGCCGCGATGCGCGCCGAAGCGCAGGAAAAGCGCCTGCCCTTCCGCGTCCGCAGCCCGTGGCGTGACCGCGATGACGGCGACCCTTCCGTCCCGCACGTCATCCGCCTGCGCGCGCCACAGGATGGCGCCGCGACGATCGCCGACAAGGTGCAGGGCGACGTTACCGTCCAGAACGCCGAGCTCGATGATTTTGTCCTGCTGCGCAGCGACGGCACCCCCACCTATATGCTCAGCGTCGTCGTCGACGACAACGACATGGGCGTCACGCATGTGATCCGCGGCGACGATCACCTCAACAACGCGTTCCGCCAACTCGCGCTTATCCGAGCGATGAACTGGCGCGAACCCACCTATGCGCATGTGCCGCTGATCCACGGCGCCGACGGCGCGAAACTGTCGAAACGCCACGGCGCGCTCGGCGTCGACGCCTATCGCGACGAAATGGGGTATCTGCCCGAAGCGGTGAACAATTATCTGCTCCGCCTCGGCTGGGGCCACGGCGACGATGAAATCATCAGTCGCGCGCAGGCGACCGAATGGTTCGACCTCGCGCATGTCGGGCGCTCGCCGTCGCGTTTCGACTTCAAAAAGCTGGAAAATCTCAACGGCCATTATCTGCGCGAGGCCGACGATGCGCGGCTCGCCGTGCTGGTCGCGCCGCGCGTCGAAACGCTGGCCGGCCGCGCGCTGACCGATGCCGAACGCGAAACGCTGACGCGCGCGATGGAATCGCTCAAACCGCGCGCCAAGACGCTGGACGAAATCGCCGACGGCGCGATGTTCCTGTTCCAGGCCGATCCGTTGCCGGTGGACGAAAAGGCTGCCGAGGTGCTAAAGGCCGCACCCGAAGGCTTGCTGGCTGCCGTGACGCAGCGGCTCCGCGGGCTGGACCAATGGACGACAGAAGAGCTGGACGCCGCCGTGCGGGCCGAAGCCGAAGCCGCCGAACTGGGGCTCGGCAAATTGGCCGGGCCGCTACGCGCTGCACTAACCGGCCGGACCGTTTCCCCAGGGATTTTCGACGTGCTGTTGCTGCTCGGGCGTGATGTCAGTCTGGCCCGACTTGACGCAGCGCAACATTATCCGGCAGGGGCGTAGCCACGCTCTCTCCTCGCCGCCAGAACAGGGAAAAATATATGACCGACCAGCCCGCAAAAATCACCCTGGGCGACAAGACTGTCGAGAGTCCCATCCTGTCGGGCACTGTCGGTCCCGATGTCGTCGACATCCGCAAATTCTATGCCCAGACCGGCGCCTTCACCTATGATCCCGGCTTCACCTCGACCGCCAGCTGCGAATCGCAGATCACCTATATCGACGGCGACGAAGGCGTCCTGCTCCATCGCGGCTATGCGATCGGCGACCTTGCCGAAAATTCCAGCTTCATGGAAACCTGCTATCTGCTGCTGAACGGCGAACTGCCGAACGCCGACGAACTGGCCGATTTCGACAACACGATCACCCGCCACACGATGCTGCACGAACAGCTCGCGACCTTTTACCGCGGCTTCCGCCGCGATGCGCATCCGATGGCGATCATGTGCGGCGTCGTCGGCGCGCTTTCCGCATTCTACCACGACTCGACCGAGATCCATGATCCGCACCAGCGGATGATCGCCAGCCACCGGCTCATCGCCAAGATGCCGACGATCGCGGCGATGGCGTATAAATATTCGGTGGGTCAGCCGTTCGTCTATCCCGACAATTCGCTGAGCTACACCGGCAATTTCCTGCGCATGACCTTTGGCGTGCCGGCCGAACCCTATGAGGTGAACCCGGTCGTCGAACGCGCGCTCGACCGCATTTTCATTCTCCACGCCGATCATGAGCAGAACGCGTCGACCTCGACCGTTCGCCTTGCCGGTTCGTCGGGCGCCAACCCCTTCGCGTGCATCGCGGCGGGCATCGCCTGCCTGTGGGGCCCGGCGCATGGCGGCGCGAACGAGGCGGCGCTCAACATGCTGCGCGAAATCGGCCGTCCCGAACGCATCCCCGAATATATTGCGCGCGCCAAGGACAAGGACGATCCGTTCCGCCTGATGGGCTTCGGCCACCGCGTCTATAAGAACTACGACCCGCGCGCGACGGTGATGCAGAAGACCGTCCGCGAAGTTTTCGAGGCGCTCAAGGTCAACGACCCGGTGTTCGAAGTCGCGCTGCAGCTCGAGGAAATGGCGCTCAGCGACCCCTATTTCGTCGAGAAAAAGCTGTTCCCGAATGTCGATTTCTATTCGGGCGTCATCCTGTCGGCGATCGGTTTCCCGACGACGATGTTCACCGCCCTCTTCGCGCTCGCCCGCACCGTCGGCTGGGTCGCACAGTGGAACGAAATGATCTCCGACCCCGCGCAGAAAATCGGCCGTCCGCGCCAGCTGTACACGGGTCCGGCGCCGCGCGATTATGTGCCGGTGGCCCAGCGGTAAATCGGCGAAAAACAAACAACGAAAAAGGGGCCGCGAACGGCCCCTTTTTTGTATTGGCCGGTTTTGACCGATTGCGGGCCTAAGCGATCCTCCCCCAACGGGGGAGGGGGACCACCCGAAGGGTGGTGGAGGGGCACAGGCGGTTTACGCAGCATCGGAACGGTTGAGTCCACTTTTCCGGGAACCTCGCCGCAAAGTATAACCTCTGCGGAAAGGCAAACCGATGGTGCCCCTCCACCAGCTTCGCTGGTCCCCCTCCCCGTTCCGGGGAGGATCGGCAGCGGCCACTCCCCACCCCAAAGCAGACGCCGTCGCCTACGCCCCATCCCGCGCCGGCAAACTCAGCGTAAAGCGCGCACCCTGCCCCGGGGCGCTGTCGACGGTCAGGTCGCCGTCCATCGCCCGTGCCAGCCGCCGGGCAATATACAGCCCCAGCCCAGAACCGCCGCTGTCGGTGCGGCCCAGTCGCTCGAATTTCTCGAACACCACCGCCTGTTGTTCGGCGTCGATCCCCTGCCCCTGATCGGCGACGGTCACCATCGCGCGGTCTTCTTCGCGGTCGACGCGGATCCAGATTTGCGAATTGTCGGGCGAATAGCGGATCGCATTGCCCAGCAGGTTGAGCAGCACCTGCAGCACGCGGCGGAACTCGCCCGTCGCGGGTGCCTTGTCGTCGGTGCGCGGGGCGTCGATGCGGATGCCCTTTTCCTCGGCCTTCATGCCGAGCAGGCCGACCGCGCGGCGCGCCAGGTCGCCCAGGTCGATTTCGTCGGCGGCTGCCTTGAAACCCGGCCGCTCGATATTCTGCAAATCGGCCAGATCGTCGACCAGCCCCAACAGATGGCGCCCGGCATGCGCGATGTCGCCCGCATAGCGCGCATAATCGGCACGGATCGGGCCGTCGAATTGGCCCGAAATCGTCTCGGCGGTCGCGATGATCCGGCTGAGCGGGCCGCGCAGCGCCCCATCGATCCGCCGCCCGAATTGCGGATCGGACAGCGGCAGCGACCCGAACGCGGGATCGACCAGCGTCGTCGCGGGCGCAGGGGCGGCCGCTGCATCACCGTCGGCGAGCGCGGCCGAACCGCGAAATCCGGTAAAACCGCCGACCGCGTCGAACAATGCATCGCCCGACAATGTCATCGCCAACCGCCCGGCGGGGGCATCCGCCTGCACATGCTGGCCGTCGAAACGCGATTGCCGTGCCAGCGCGCGCAGCACCGGAAAACGACCATCGCCGTCGGGTTGCAGTTCGAACAATTCAGACAGCGAGCGGCCTTCCCAGTCGGCGGGAACCGGCGCGGCGTCGGGCGCGGCGCGCAACGCGACCATCCGCAATTGCTGATCGCACTCCCACGTCCAGCCCTGCGGGACCACGACATTGTCGGCGATCGCGGGGATCTGCGGCTGCGTCACCGGGCGGGTGCGCCAGTCGCTGATCTCCAGGCTCGCGCCGTCGGCGTCGGGGATAATCCGCACCAGCGCATGAATGTCGCTATGATCGTCGGCGGCGTGCAACGGCCGACTGATGTCGCGGTGCAGCCGCTGCGCCAGCGTAACAAGGCGCGCCAGATGCGGCAGCGCCAACGGCTTGCCCAGCCCCGCGCCCGCGCGCTGTTGCAGCCGCAGCAGCGGCGCATCGGCGCTGACCAGCGCGCCCGACCGGTCGATCCGGCCGCGGACGATCCGTTCGCTCATCGCGTCATCCGACCCCGCAGCAGAACGTCGCCAAAGTCGCGCGCACCATCGACGGCGACCGCACGCGACGGCAGCATCGCCAGCGAAGCTTCGAGCGGCGCCAGCGCGGGGCGATCGAGGTGCAGCGGCGCGAGCAGCGACGGCAACGCGGCGGCCTCGGCCGTCAGCAGCGCCAGCGCCATATCGTCATAGCTGCGGCGGTGGGCCGCGGCGGCGAGCGCGATCAGCGTCGGCCAGTCGTGCCGTGCGATGGCGGTCCCGGCCGCTTCGGCCAGCATAGATCCCAGAATATCATGATAGGCCGCGCCTGCCTCTGCGATCCCCGTTTCGCCGGCATGCCGCTCGGTCGCGATCCGAACAGCTTCGCCCAGTCTGGCGGCGCGCGTCTGGTCGTCACTGACTTCGGACAAGCGCCCCGCGGCGATGTCGAGCAGAACCGCGCGAAAGACATCGCCGTCAAGATCGGCCACCGCCAGCGCGGGATGCCCCAGCACGTCGAAGCGGCGGCGATCGGCGATCTGCAGCGCCAGATAGGCGCGGTCGACAGCCGACAGCGGCGTGCCGACCGACGGTGGCTCGGCGCCCGCCTCGTCGCCCTCGGCCAGGATCGGCGGCGGACTGCTGCGCTGCGCCGACAGGTCGCGCCAGCGGTGCTCCTCGGCGCGGGCGAAACAGAGGCGCGCCAGCCGTTCGGCGCCCGGCAATCCCCGGCTCAGCCATTCGCGCCACAAAGTGTCGGTGTCGATCCCACCGTCGAGCCGCGCCGCGACATCGGTGACCAATCGGCGCGCGATGCCCAGCGACAGCGCGCGCTGCTCCTCGGTCAGCCGCGCGATCGCGGGCGCCGCCAGATAGTCCGCGAGTTCGCGCAGGCGTGCGGACAGCGGATCGATGCCGGACGAGAAGACGGAGTCAGTCATGCACGATCGCGAATAGCAGGATGGCGTTAATACGCGCTAAACCTTGAAGCGCTTTGTATTACCGGGCTTCCGGACGCCGCGCCAACCGCAACCAGACCAGAATCTGGAGCAACGCGAGCAGCGGCAGGATTGCAAACATCAGCGAGGAGAAACCGAACAGCAGCGCGGGCGCCAGCATGATCCACGCCTGATCGGCGTCAGGCAGCAACCAGTGAAACCGCCGCCGCTCGCCCGAATCCTCGTACAGCGACCGTGCGATCAGGATCGTCGCGGCCAGGCACGGCGCCAGTGCGGCTTCGGAAAACGGCGGCATGCGGTGTCCCGGCCCGGCGAGCGACACCAGCCAGGGGAAAAGCGCAAGCAGCACCCACGCAAAGATCCGGATCACGTCGCGCACCCGGTCCTGCGCCGCACTTTCGGCACGGAACGCCGACAGGAAACGCATCGCGGTCAGCCCCAGCCCGCCGAGGATGGCGACCAGCGCCCCTGCCGCTGCCAGCCCGCTCGCCGCCAGCGCCGCCACCGCAATCCACAGCGCAGCGGTGACATAGGGCAGGGTGCGCGCCGTCGTCGGTGATTTGACCAGCAACGGCCCGGCGAGGCGGATGATCGGCATCATGATCGCCGACCGCCCGAACCCCATCCCGCCATATTCGACCTGTTGCAGGCTCGATTGCTCGATCAGCGCCGCGGTCGGGCGATCGGTGACGACCGCGATCTCGCCCTGTTCGAAAAGCGCAGGTTCGCAATAGAGCCGCCGCGCGCCCGATTGCACCGCAAGCCGCAACAGGGTGAGCATCATGTCCCATTCGCCGGGCATCGCCGCAAGTTCGGCGACCATCGGCTGCGAAATGCTCGCCAGCCCGCCCCAGCGGCGCGTCGCGTCGATACGTTCAAAACCTTGCGTCAGCGGCGTGTCGCCGGTGACCAGGATCGCGGGCGCCCCGGGTTTGGCGATCGCGGCATAATGCGTCCCGCCCGCGCGCAGCCCGTCGGCGACCAATATGATGCGGTCGTCCGCGTGCACCAGCCCCATCAGGTCGGTGGCGGCGCGCACCGGGGTCACCTTCACCCCGCGGCGGCGGATCCGATCGCACGTCGCCAGCAGGTCGGCGGGGACTGCCGCAACCGCCACGGCGATATGCGTCACCCCGACATCCGCCAGCCGCGCCGCCTGCCGCTCGATCAGCGTTTCGCCCGCGACGGTGACGAGTGCGCGCAGCCCGCCGTCGGGCAAGACCTCGCTGCCGCCAATCAGCGCAATCAGGGCCATCGGCGGGCGCGATGATGTTGAGAAGCCACGGCTCACCGTCATATGGCGCACAGCCGGTTTGGCAAGCATCGCTTGTCGCGCGGCGACCGCGCGTGATAGTCCGCGTGGGTGACAGACCGCGGATCGGCCATCATCATCGGGGCTTCGGGCGGCATCGGCGCCGCGCTCGCCGATGCTGTGCAGGCGGAAGGACGCCATGACGTCATCCACCGCTTCGCCCGCTCGCTCCCTGCCCCGCATCACATCGACATCACCGACGAAGCCTCGGTCGCTGCCGCCGCCACGCTGGTTCGCGAAGCTAGCTTGCCGCCGCGGCTGGTGATCGTTGCGACCGGCCTCCTCCACACCGAGGAACGGCAGCCCGAACGCAAGCTCGCCGACATCGACCCCGACTGGATGGCGCAAAACTTCGCCGTCAACACGATCGGTCCGGCGCTCGTCGCCAAATATTTTCTGCCCTTGCTGCCGCGCCACGGGCGCACGGTTTTCGCGATCCTTTCGGCGCGCGTCGGCAGCATCGGCGATAACCGCAGCGGCGGCTGGTACAGCTATCGCGCCTCGAAAGCCGCGCTCAACCAGCTCGTCCGCAGCTTTGCGATTGCCGAGGCGCGGCACAACCCAGACGCCCTCGTCGTCGCGCTGCATCCCGGCACCGTCGACACCGGCCTGTCGGCGCCGTTCCAGCGCGGCGTACCGGCCGAAAGCCTGACCAGCGCGCCGACCGCCGCCGCCAATCTGCTGCGCGTGTTGGCTGCGCTGACGCCCGCTGAAACCGGCCGGATTTTCGCGTGGGACGGCAGCGAAATCATTCCCTGAAAACCCACCGAATCGCTGGCATTTCCCGTCCCCGTCGGCTAGGTAAAAACCACCTCCCGAAAAGCAGAAAAAAGGCCGGGTCTTGACCGAAGAAAATACGCCGACGCCGCCGTCCGAAGACGGCATTTCGCCGATCAACATCGTCGACGAAATGAAGACCAGTTACCTCGATTACGCGATGAGCGTGATCGTCAGCCGCGCGCTGCCCGACGTGCGCGACGGCCTGAAACCCGTGCACCGCCGCATCCTCTATTCGGCGTTCGAAAGCGGCTATGTCGCGGGCCGCCCTTACCGCAAATCGGCGCGTATCGTCGGTGACGTCATGGGTAAATATCACCCGCATGGCGACAGCTCGATCTACGATGCGCTCGCGCGCATGACGCAGGACTGGTCGATGAGCGTGCCGCTCGTCGATGGTCAGGGCAATTTCGGTTCAATGGACCCCGATCCACCAGCGGCCATGCGCTACACCGAATCGCGCCTTGCCAAGGTCGCGAACACGCTGCTCGGCGACCTCGACAAGGATACGGTCGATTTTCAGCCCAACTATGACGGCTCCGAATCCGAACCCACCGTCCTGCCTGCGCGCTATCCCAATTTACTCGTCAACGGCGCCGGCGGTATCGCGGTCGGCATGGCGACCAATATTCCGCCGCACAACCTGGGCGAAGTGATCAACGCGACGCTGGCGACGATCGACAATCCCGAAATCACCCTCGAAGACCTGATGGCGATCGTCCCCGGTCCCGATTTCCCGACCGGCGCGCTGATGCTGGGTCAGGGCGGAGCGCGCAACGCTTATGCCACGGGTCGCGGCTCGATCATGATGCGCGCGACGCACATCATCGAAGAAGGCAGGAATGACCGCCAATCGATTGTATTGACGTCGATTCCGTTTCAGGTCGGCAAGTCCGGCTTGGTCGAGAAAATCGCCGAAGCGGCGCGCGATAAGCGGATCGAGGGCGTGTCCGACATCCGCGACGAATCGAACCGCGAAGGCGTCCGCGTCGTCATCGAGCTGAAGCGCGACGCGACCGCAGAGGTCGTGCTCAACCAGTTGTGGCGCCACACCCCAGCGCAGTCGAGCTTCCCCGCCAACATGCTCGCAATCCGCGGCGGCCGCCCCGAAATGATGGGGCTCAAGACGATCCTGTCGGCGTTCATCGATTTCCGCGAGGAAGTGATTACCCGCCGCTGCAAGTTCGAACTGAACAAGGCGCGCGACCGCGCCCATATCTTGCTCGGCCTGGTCGTCGCGGTCAGCAATCTCGACGAGGTGGTTCGCATCATCCGCGGCTCGCCCAGCCCTGCCGCGGCGCGCGAAGCGTTGCTCGCGCGCGAATGGCCGATCGGCGACATCGCGCCCTATATCCGCCTGGTCGAAGCGATCGACGGCGAGATGGACGACAGTTCGAGCTATCGCCTGTCCGAAGTGCAGGTGAAGGCGATCCTCGACCTCCGCCTGCATCGCCTCACCGCGCTCGGCCGCGACGAGATTGGCAAGGAACTCAAAGAGCTGGCGGACGAGATTGAGGAACTGTTGAGCATCCTCGCCAACCGCGACAAGCTGATCGCAGTGATGCGCGAAGAGCTGATCGCGGTGCGCGACGAATTCGCCAAGCCGCGCCGCACCCTGCTTGCCCCCGCTGCCGACGGCATCGACGACGAGGATCTGATCGAGCGCGAAGAGATGGTCGTCACCGTCACCATGGACGGTTATATCAAGCGCACCACCCTCGACACCTTCCGCGCCCAGCGCCGCGGCGGCAAGGGCCGCGCCGGCATGGCGACCAAGGACGAGGATGTCGTCACCGAAATGTTCGTCACCTCGACGCACACCCCGGTGCTGTTCTTCTCGACCCTGGGCAAGGTGTACCGCATGAAAGTGTGGCGCCTGCCCGAGGGCGGCCCGGCGACGCGGGGGCGGCCGATGGTCAACCTGCTGCCGCTTGGCAAGGACGAGACGATCTCGACCGTCCTCCCGCTGCCCGAGGACGAGACCGAATGGGGCAAGCTGCACGTCATGTTCGCTACCGCAAAGGGCAGCGTGCGCCGCAACAGCATGGATGCCTTCACCAACGTGCCGTCGAACGGTAAGATTGCGATGAAATTCGAGGGCGAGGACGAGGACGACCGGCTGATCGGCGTCGCGTTGCTCGACGAAAGCGACGATGTGCTGCTCGCGACGCGGCAGGGCAAGGCGATCCGCTTTGCCGGCGATGACGTCCGCGAATTCCAGAGCCGCAATTCGACCGGGGTGCGCGGGATGCGCCTGTCGGCGGGCGATGAGGTGATCTCGCTGTCGATCCTTCACAAGGTCGGCACCACCAGCGACGAACGCGAAGCCTATCTGCGCGCCGCGCCGTGGAAGGACAATGAAAACGAACCGACTCTGCCCGCCGAGAGGATGGAAGAGCTCGCGGCGCGCGAACAATTCATCCTGACCGTGTGCGCCAACGGCTATGGCAAGCTGTCGTCGGCCTATGAATATCGCCGCACCGGTCGCGGCGGTCAGGGGATCACCAACATCGACAATATTGCCCGCAACGGCCCGGTTGTCGCAAGCTTCCCCGCGACCAAGGCGCATCAGCTGATGCTCGTCACCGACCAGGCAAAGCTGATCCGCATGGGGCTCGATTCGATGCGCGTCATCGGCCGCGGCTCGGCGGGCGTCCGCCTGTTCGACGTGGCCAAGGACGAGCATGTCGTGTCGGCGGCGCTGATCGAGGAAGGCGACGAGGACGAGGCGGAAGCCGACGTTGCCGCCGCCGAAACCCCGGCCACGGAAGCATCCCCGGAATGACCGCGTCGACCGCCTTCAAGGTGCTGACCCAACAGCAATGGGTCGATTTCGAACGCGAGCGCGTGTTCCGCGGCGCTCCGGTCGACATCGCCGACGGCTATATCCACCTGTCGACCGGCGAACAGCTTGAAAGCACGATTGCCAAGCATTTCGCCGGCCAATCCCCGCTGATGATCGCCGAGGTCGACCTGGTCCTCCTCGGCGATGCCGTCCGCTGGGAAGCCGCGCGCGGCGGCGACCTGTTCCCGCATCTCTATGCCGAACTGCCGATCCACGCGGTGGTGAGTTTGCAAAAACGCGACTGACGGCCTCAACTCCGCGAAGGCGACGATCGGCATTTATCGATAGATATTCGCCGTCGGTCGGTTCTTGCTTCGCTTGCCGCCCTGCGCCTACGACTGTCGGCCATTGCACAACGCACTGGGGGAAATCGACAATGCGCCTGATTCTTGCCGCCGCCCTGCTGGCCTCGACCGCCCTGCCCGCCGCCCACGCGCACGAAACCGCCGCGCCCGCCGCGGCATCAACGCCGGTTGGCAAGGAAGATTTGCTCAAACCGCCCGCCGATGCGGTCCGCTATCTCGTGGTGTCCGAAGCCGGACAGCATGGCACCCAGTGGCAATGGCAATTGCCCGACGGCCGCACCGCCTATCGCTGGTCGCAGGAACTGCGCGGCTGGATCACCGAGATCGACCAGGTCACGACCTTTGCCGCGGACGGCACGATTGCGGCGACGACCGTTCGCGGGGTGACGCTGTCAGGCGATGCGGCAGAGGATTATCGAGTCGCGGGTGGCCGCGCGACGTGGAAAACCGCGACCGATGCCGGCGAGGCAGCGGCGGGCGGCTGGTATATTCCGGCGGGCGGGGTCGGCATCGCCAACGCGCCGCTGATCAACGCCCTTGCCGCCGCGGGTGACAAGGGGCTCGATTTCCTGCCCAGCGGCAAGGGCCGCCTGGAGCTGGCCTCGACGCAGGTGATCCAGGGCCCGAACGGCCCCAAAACCGTCCAGCTCGCCTTCATCAGCGGCATCCTCCCCTCACCCTATCCGGTCTGGCTCGACGAACAGAAACGCTATTTTGCCGACGTGAGTTTCCTATCGGTGATGCCTGAGGGATATGAAGGCGCACTCCGCCAGTTGCGCGATGCCCAGGACGCCGCGACCGCCGCCACGGTGGCCGCGATCGCCAAACGCTTTCAGTCGCCCGCTGCCCGGGCGCCGGTGCTGTTCGACAATGTCCGGCTGTTCGACGCCGACAAGGGCGCGTTCCTGATCAACCGCGCCGTGCTGGCCCAGGACGGCAAGATTGCCGCGATCGGCGCCGCCGGGTCGCTCAAGGCCCCTTCGGGCGCGCAGGTGATCGACGGCGCCGGCAAGACGCTCGTCCCCGGCATCTGGGACAGCCATCTGCACATCGGCGACGACTGGAGCGTGCTGTCGAACATTGCGAACGGCATCACCAGCTTCCGCAGCCCGGGCACCACTTTCGATCGCGCGGTCGACGCGACAAAGCGCCGCGCCGCGGGGACGCTGCTCATGGGCGAGCCCTTTATTTCGGTAATCATCGACAAAAAGGATCCGCTCGCCGCGCAGGGCGCCGAAGTGGTCAGCAGCGAGGCGGAAACCATCGCCGCGGTGCGGCGGGTCAAGGACGCCGGGCTGTGGGGGATCAAATTCTACACCTCGATGAACCCGGCGTGGATCGCCCCCGCGGCGCGCGAAGCGCATAAGCTTGGCCTCCACGTCCACGGCCATGTTCCCGCGACGATGAAGCCCAGCGAAGCCGTCGCGGCGGGTTATGACGAGCTCACCCACCTCAATTTCGTGGTGATGGAATCGATGCCGCGCGATGTCATCGACCGCGCCAACACCCGCCAGCGGATGGAAGGCCCGGCGCGCTATTTCAAGGACGTCGACCTCGACGCACCGCCGATGGCGGGCTTCATCGCCGACCTGGCGAAAAACAAGACCTTGGTCGATCCCACGATCGTCATCTTCGAAGGCATGCTGACGCAGGACGGCGGCAAGCCGCATCCGGCCTACGCCCCCTATATGGGCATCGTCTCGCCGGTCATCGAACGCTCGAACTTCACCGCGGGCGGCTATCCGCTCGTCGAGGGGCTGACGCGTGACGACTACCGAAAAAGCTATGCCAAGATGGTCGAACTGGTCGGCCGCCTGCACAAGGCGGGCGTGCCGATCGTCGCCGGGACCGACGGCTGGGGCATCGAACTGGTCCGCGAACTCGAAATCTATCAACAGGCCGGCTTCACCCCCGCCGAAGCGATCCAGAGCGCGACCATCATCCCCGCCCGCGTCGTCGGCGCCGACAAACGCACCGGTTCGATCGCAGTGGGCAAGGAAGCCGACATGGTGCTGGTCGATGGCGACGCATCAACCGACCTCGGCGCGCTGCGCCGCGTGGTGACGGTGGTGAGCGACGGCTATGTGATGGACGCCGACGCGCTGCGGACGGCGGCGGGGTTTGGCGGGCGGCCGAAATAAGGGAGCGGCGCTGGCGGCCCATTTCAGACAGCTATTGCCGATGCCGGACCCTGCCGTCGGCTTTGGGGTGGGGAGCGGACCTCATAGGCTCGTCACCCCGGACTTGATCCGGGGTCCATGAGGCCATGCGCCGCCCGCTGCTGAGAGGGCGCATGGATCCCGGATCAAGTCCGGGATGACGAAAGTTTATGTCCGCAATCGGTCGTTTCTGGCCATTTCCCCTCACCGCCCCACCTGCGCCGCTTTGTCCCGCAAATCGGCCGCCGCCTGCCCTTTGCCGCGCTGCTCCAGCAGGTCGGCGTAGAATAACATCACCCCGGCGTTGAGCGGCTGCAACCGGTACGCGCGGTCGATCAGCGGCAGCGCGCGGTCGGCATCGCCCTTGGCCGCCCATGCCCGTGCCAGTTCGCGCAGCACCACGACGTCGCGGTCGCCGATGCGGCGGCGGACGCGTTCGAAATGCGCGATCGCCTCGTCCCAATGTTCGATGTCCATCGCCAGATGCCCCGCCAGCCGGTCGGCGGCGATGCTCGACGGCTGGCTGTCGCGCAGCGCGAGGATCGCGGCGCCCGACCCCGCCGCATCGCCGGCGCGGAACAGCGCATTGGCAAGCCGCAGGGTCGTACGCTCGCCCGCGTCCAGATCGCGCGCGGTGCGATACGCCTGCACCGCCAGGTCGAACCGCCCACCCGCCAGCGCCGCATCGCCGAGCAGGATATGCGCGTCGGCGACGCCGCGGTTGGCATCGCGCAGCCGCGTCGCGCGCGCGATCGCCTGCGCGCCATTGCCGCGCAGAATGTCGGCGGCGATCGCCGGGATCGCCGCCGCCGGATTGAGCGGCTCGGCGTCGGCGGCTTGCGTCAGCAGCCCGACATCATATCCCGGCGCAAACGGCGCCGCCTCGCCGCGCGTTAGCGTCGCCGCGCGCGCCAGAAAATCGGCCGCTTCGCCGCGCCGCCCCAACTCGCTGGCCGCGCGCGCCGCCAACAGCAGCGACCAGCTGTCGGCGTCGGCGCGGTCGACGATCGGCAGCAAGGCCTCGATCGCGCCGTCGGCATCGCCATCGGCCCAGTTGGCGACGGCCAATATGCGCCGCGCGGTGAAATTATATGGTTGTTCGATCAGCAATCGGTCGGCCCAGGTCGCCGCCACCGCCTCGCCGCCCAGCTCCAGCTCGACCACCGCGCTCAGCAGCATGAAGCCCGGCAGGCCGTCGATCTCGCCGCGGGTGCGCTGGAGCAGGCTGCGCGCCAGCCGGTAATTGCCCGCGCGCGCCGCGAGTACGGCTTGCAAATAGAACAGTCGCGGGTCGCGCGGCACGATAGTCGCGGCGTGTCGCAGCGCTGTCAGCATGTCGCGATAGCGCCCTAGGTCGCCAAGCGTCGCCGCCTGGTCGATCAGCGCGTCGGCATTGTCGGGATCGGCGGTCAATGCCGCGTCATACCATTTGAGCGACGCCGTCAGCCCATCCGCAGTGCGGATCAGGTTGGCCTTGTACGCGAGCGCCGCGCTGTTCGCCTTGTCGAGTTCGATCGCATAATCGACCGCGTCGCGCGCACCCGCAGTATCCGCGTTGGCGTCGCGAAAGCGCGCGACATCGACCCACAGCGCCGAATGGCGCGGCAGCTCGCGCACCGCGCGGTCATAGGCATCGCGCGCCGCCGCCAAGTCGCCGCGCGTTCGATGGACGTCGCCCGCGACCCACGCCGCCTCGCCGATCATTTCGGGAATGATCGGTCCCGCGTCGATCGTCTCCAGCGCGCGCTGCCCCTCGCCCTGCATCGCATAAGCGCGCGCCAGCAGCGGCCGCAGCGCCGCCGCATTGCCGCCTGCCGCCAGCGCCTCCTTCACCGCCGCCTCGGCGCCCACCCCGTCGCCCAGCCGGATCGCGACCCGCGCCAGCTCGACCCGCTCGGCGATTGCCTGCGGATTGTCGGCAATTATCGCCTGCAATTCGGCGCGGCGCTCGGCGACAGCACGCCGGGGCGCATCGGGGCTCGGCGCGCCGCACCCGGCCAGCATCGCCGCGATCAGCAGCGCGCTCGTCCAGACGCGGTCAAGCCGCATTCAGGCGTGCATCCGATATTGTTTGAGCAGATCGTACAGCGTCGGGCGACTGATCCCCAGCAGCTTGGCGGCGGCCGAAATATTGCCCTCGCTGTGCGTCATCGCGCGGCGGATCGCGACTCGATCGGCGGCTTCGCGCGCGCTGCGCAGGTTCAGCCACGCTTCCTCGCCGTCACCCGCCGCTCGATTCATCAGATCGAGATCGTCTTTCGCAACCAGCTTGCCGTCGGCCATGATGACGGCGCGCTTGATCCGGTTTTCCAGCTCGCGGACGTTGCCGGGCCAGCGCCCCTCGTCGATCGCCTGCAACGCGTCGGGGGCAAAGCCGCGCACCGCCGGGTTCATCTCGGGCGCATATTGATGCAAAAAATGCCGCGCCAGCAGCACCGCATCCCCGGGCCGCTCGGCGAGCGACGGGATCTTCACCACCATCTCGGCCAGTCGGTAGTACAGATCGTCGCGGAAACTCTGCTCGGCGATCATCGCGTCGAGGTCGCGGTGCGTCGCACAGACAATTCGGGTATCGACCGCAATCGGCTTGCGCCCGCCGATCCGCTCGATCGTCCGTTCCTGCAAAAAGCGCAGCAATTTGACCTGCAGCGGCAGCGGAATGTCGCCGACCTCGTCGAGGAACAACGTGCCGCCATGCGCCAGCTCGATCTTGCCCTCGGTCGTCTTGACCGCGCCGGTGAACGCCCCTTTTTCATGTCCGAACAATTCGCTTTCGAGCAGATTTTCGGGGATCGCGGCGCAGTTGATCGCGACGAATGCCCCATCGCGCCGTCCGCTCGCTTCGTGCAATCCGCGCGCCAGTAATTCCTTGCCGGTGCCGCTGGCGCCGAGCAGCATTACAGAGACGTCGAGGTTCGCGACACGCTCGATCGTCCGCGCGACCTTTTGCATTTCGGGGGCGCCGCTGATCATTCCGCCGAGGACGCGGTTGTCGCTGCTCCCCTGTTGCGCCAGCCGGGCGTTTTCGACCTCCAGCTCGCGAACATGAAAGGCGCGCCGCACGATCAGCCCCAGTTCGTCGATGTCGATCGGCTTCTGGTAAAAATCCCACGCGCCGCTGGCGATCGCCGCCAGCGCGCTCGCGCGTTCGCCATGCCCCGACACGACGATGACCTTGGTATCGGGCTTCGCCTCCAGGATCGCGCTCAAGGTGCGAAACCCTTCGCTGGTCCCGTCGGGGTCGGGCGGCAGCCCCAGGTCGAGCGTGACCACCGCGGGTTCCTCGGCGCGCAGCAGTTCGATCGCGGCGTCATGGTCGCCCGCAATCAGCACCCGGTAATCTTCATACGCCCATTTCAGCTGCGCCTGCAGCCCCGGGTCGTCCTCGACCACCAGCAAGGTATGGATGGGGACGGCGCTTTCACTCATTTCGATGCCACTTTCATCATCGGTGCGGCGTCGCCCGTCGCGGCATGCGCGTCGGCCAGCGGCAGCCACAAAGTAAAGCTGCTGCCCTTGCCGGGTTCGCTTTCGACATCGATCGCGCCGCCCATCGCCTGCGCGATCTGCAACGCTTCAAAGGCGCCAAGACCAAAGCCGCCGTCCTTGGTCGACACAAAGGGTTTGAACAGCTCGTCGCGGATGAAGCCGCGCGTCATCCCGGCGCCTTGGTCGATGACGTCGATCCGCACCCGGCCCTGTTCGGCAACCGCGACGACCTGCACCGGGCTTTCGGCGGCGGACGCGTCGATCGCATTGGCGACCAGATGCTGGACGATCTGGCGCAGCGACGCCGCATCGGCCCACGCCGCCAGCCCCGTCTGGCACCCGACGAACAACGCCCGGCGCGGCCGCGTCTCGGCAGCGATGTCATTCAGGATCGGTTCGATCAATATCCGCCCCGCCTGCACCGCCGGTCCGCGTTCGCGCGGCGACAGCCGGACCAGCAAGTCGCTCAGCCGTCCCGACGAAATCTTCAGGGTCTGGGTCATGTCGGCGCGAAATTCGGGGTTGTCGGCGTGGCGTTCGGCGTTGCGCGCCAACAGGCCGATCTGGCTCGCCAGATTCTTGATGTCGTGCATGATGAAGGCAAAGCGTCGGTTGAATTCGTCGAACCGCCGCGCCTCGGACAGGGCCTGCTGGCTCTGCGATTCGGCCAGATAGCTCGCCGCCTGCTGCCCCGCGATGCGCAGCACGTCGAGGTCTTCCCAATCGAGTGCGCGCGATACAGGCGGGCGGTGCAGCACGACGACCGCGATCATCCGCTGGAAATGCAGGATCGGGACGACGACCCATGCACGCAGATCGGCAAGCAACCAGTCGGGCATCGCAAGGTCTTCGCCCGCCGCATTTTCACCCGACTTGCCCCGGCGTTGCGCGTCCAGGTCGACGATGTGCCGCGTCTCCTGCAACATGAACGCCGATCGCAGCGACAGCGTAGCGTCATCGGATTCGACATCGACCGGCCAATGCCATTGCTCGGCGACGCGGAAACCGCCTGCGGCACCGGGCAGCATCAACAGCGCGCCGGGGCTGCCGGTCAGTTCGGCGAGTGCCTTGGCAACGCGGCGATACAGGTTGCGATCGTCCTCGCTATTCCCTTCGCCGCCACCATGCCCCAGCGTCGCGGTAAAGCGCATCCATTCGGCGCGGTAATCATAGCGGTGCTCGAAAAAATGCTTGGTGATCATCACCGACAGCCAGGCGCGGGCGCGCGACGACACGATCAGCAGCCCGCCGGTGCCGAGCGCGACGACCAGCGAGGCCGCCTGCGCCAGCTCGGCGTAATCGCCGCCGACCAGCCGCGCGATCGCACCGGTCAGCCCAATGACGACCAGATAGGCGGCAACGCCAAGCAGGATGAGCGTGCGCATCGCCGCGGTCCGCGACAATTGCATCCGCTCACGCCCGATATCCATCGCCGCAACGACATAGGTCGGCAGCATCAACAGCGCCACCGCGGGCAGCAGCTGGATCAGCGTCGATGCGGTCTTGCCGGTCAGCGCGCCGATCAGCTGGACGTTGAGTTCATACGCCCACAGCATCGCAAACCCGCCCGCGACCGCCATCACCGGCGTCCGCAGCCCGGCCCGCGCATGGCGCACCCCGCTGTCGACGATCAGCAGCCCGCCGGTCGCCACGATCATCGCCGCGAACACCAGCGTCGGGGCCATCCACGCTTCGGCCGCGGTGCCGGCGCGCGCATGCGCTGCGGCGCCGAGCATCAGCGTCAGCACACAGATCGTCACCAGCATCCGCAGGATCAGCCGCAGCGGCCGCGACATCGGCGTGGCCTGGGACCAAAAGGTCGCTCCCAGCCAGCCGAGCATCGCGAGATCGCGCAGCGCCTGCGCTACTAACGCCTGCGACGATCCGGGCGCGAACAGCGCGAGCGCCGCGCACCACAGCGCGGTCGCGGCGGCAGCGAGGGTCAGCAGCCGCGGCGCCGGCATCAGCACCGCCATCCGCGCCGCTGGGCGGGCGAGCAGCCACAGCGTGACCGCCGAAAAGCCGACCAGCGCCAGCACCGACAATATTTCGGACAATCCGGTGATCATGTCAGCGCGCACCCTCGGGCCACAGCACGACGCGCACCGTCTGGAGCAGGATCAACAGGTCGAGGAAGGGCGAGTAATTTTTCGCGTAATACAGGTCATATTCCAGCTTTACCCGCGCATCCTCCACCGACGCGCCGTAGGGATAGTTGATCTGCGCCCAGCCGGTCAGTCCCGGCTTCACCATGTGGCGCTCGGCATAAAAGGGCATCTTCTGCTCAAGCTCTGCGACAAAGCTCGGCCGCTCGGGGCGCGGCCCGACAAAGCTCATCTCGCCCTTCAGCACGCACCACAGCTGCGGCAGTTCGTCGATCCTGAGCTTGCGGATGATCCGCCCGACGCGGGTGACGCGCGGGTCGTTCTCGCTCGCCCACACGGCCTTGCCGCCAGCCTCGGCGTCGGTCCGCATCGAGCGGATCTTGAAGATGTCATAAGGTTCGCCGTACAGCCCGACGCGCGGCTGCCGGTAAAGCGCCGGTCCGCGGCTATCGAGCACCACCGCGATCCCGGCGACGACGATCAGCGGCAGGCCGACGACCAGCACGATCAGGCTCGCGACGATATCGAACAACCGCTTGCCGACCTTCGAAATCCGCTGCCCCGCCGAAAAGCCGTCGGAGAAGATCAGCCCGCTCGGGTTCGTTGTCGCCAGGTCGACGCGCCCCGTCTCACGCTCGATAAAGCTCGCGATGTCGTTGACATGCACCCCCGTCGTCTTGACCCGCAGCAGATCGTTCAGCGGGAGCGCGTTGCGCCGTTCTTCCAGCGCCAGCACCACTTCGCCCGCGCGCAGCGCCACGACATGATCGGACAAATTGGGGATCGTCTCGCGCGGAACCGCGCTGGCGACAGCTTTTTCGGTGCCGCTCATCGCGATAAAGCCGACGATGTCCAGTCCGCTACCCGGTTCAGCGGCCAGCGCCGCCAGCCGCGCCGCGCGCGGTCCAGCACCCAGCACCAGGATGCGGCGCCGGAAAGCCTCTGCCCCCGCCGACTGCGTCAGCACCAGCCGGATCAGGAACAGCGCGAGAATTGCCATCGCCATCGCATACAGGCTGTTCGCGCGCCACAGCGTCGCGGTCGGCAACAGAAAGCCCAGCACCGACAGGAAAATCACCCCGAGCGAAACCGCCGCGAGCAGCCGTGCGGTGGCAAACCGCATCGAACGCAGCCCTTCGTTGCCGTACATGCCGGTGGCCATCATCGCGAGCGAATTGGCGACGGCAAAGGTCGCCAGCGGCAGCCAGCGGTCGGCCAGCGACCCGGCATCGAACCCCGCCTGATGCGCATAAAGATGCCACGCCCCCTCAGCCGAGCCGAGCAGCGCGAAAAATTCGATCAGCGCCAGCCAGACGACGGCATGCGGGACATAATGTTTGAACAGCCGGAACATGGAAAAATGCAAAGCCCTTTCGCCCGCCTGATACTACAGCCGAGGCGTCAACTGTCGGTTAATTTTACACTCACGATGCGCGCAATCGGGGATGACCGGATGCATCCAAGGCGATAGACCGGCGCAATGAGCAACCTGATCCAACCCGTCATCCTGTGCGGCGGCGCCGGGACGCGGCTGTGGCCCGAATCGCGCGGGCAGCGCGCCAAACAGTTCCTGCCGCTGACCGGCCCCGAAAGCCTGTTCCGGCAGACGGTGCAGCGCACCCCGGCGGGCGCCGTCTTTCTGCCCCCCATCATCCTGTGCGGCGACGCTCATGCCGCCGCGGTGCGCGACCAGATGGGCACGCACGAGGCATCGCTGCTCGTCGAACCGATGCCGCGCAATACCGCCGCCGCCATCGCCCTCGCCGTCGCGCGCGCCGACGCCGACACGCTGCTGCTGGTGATGCCGAGCGACCATGTGATCGCCGACGTCGCGGCCTTCCACGCCGCGATCGCCAAGGGCGTGCGGCTGGCCCAGCAGGACTGGATCGTCACCTTCGGCATTACCCCCGACGCGCCCGAAACCGGCTTCGGCTATATCGCCAGTGGCGCGGCGCTGGGCCAAGACGGCTTTGCCGTAGACCGCTTCATCGAAAAACCGCCGCTCGTCGATGCGGAGGCGATGCTCGCGGCTGGCGGCTACAGCTGGAACGCCGGTATCTTCCTGTTCCGCGCCGGGCGGATGCGCGACGCAATGCTGACCCATTGCCGCACCATTTTCGAAGCCGCCGACCGCGCCGTCGCGGCTGGCCGGTTCGACGGCGACGCGCTCTACGCCGATGCGGTCCACTTTGCCGCCGCCCCCTCGGACTCGATCGACTATGCGGTGATGGAAAAGGACGACCGCGTCGCTGTCGTCCCCGCGGCGATGGGCTGGTCCGACCTAGGCAGTTGGCAGGCGGTCCACACGCTCGCGCCAAAGGACGCCGCCGGCAACGCCGTTTCCGGCGACGCTTTCCTGCACGAAAGCAGCGGCAACCTGGTCCGCGCCGGTGGCAAACGCGTGTCGGTGGTCGGCATGGACGATGTCGCGGTGATCGTCGACGGCGACGACATCCTTGTCATGCCCCTCGCCCGCTCGCAGGACGTGCGCGCCGCCGCCAAAGCCCGCGAATAGCAAAGTCGCCAAGCTTAGCCGACGGGCGGCCCCGCCGCGGCCGCCAGCACTCGCGCCCTTATCGCGGGCCAATCGTCGAAGCGCCAGAACCCCGTGCTCGATCGGCCTACGATCCGCGGCTCCCGGTCGGTCGGGGCAATCGCCAGATCGACCGGCGTCACTTCGGCTAGCAGGTTGCAGTCAAAGAACAGGCGAACCGATACCGCCGCGCCCGTCTCGCCCGCGTTGCCGGTGACGACCGCCAGCATGCCGTTCGATAGGCTGACCAGCGTCCCGACCGGATAGATGCCCAGGCTGTCGGCAAACTGGTCGAGCAGGTGCGGATCGAAATGCCCTGCCCACCCCTGCATCGCGGTCAGCGCCTCGCACGGCGACCACGCCGCCTTGTACGGACGGTCGGACGTCACCGCGTCATACACGTCGCAAATCGCGCCCATCCGCGCGTATAACGACAGTTCCTCGCCCGCCAGCCCACCCGGATAGCCGGTGCCGTCCATCTTTTCATGGTGGCGCAGGCACACTTCGAACGCCGCCGCTGGAATATCCCGCGATTTCATCAGAAAGGCATGCCCAGCCTCGGGATGAACCTCGACCGCACTGCGTTCGCGCGACGTCAGCTTGCCGGGCTTGAACAGGACGTCGTCCGCGATCGCCACCTTGCCGACATCGTGGAGCAGCCCCGCCACCCCCAACGCCTGCACCTCGGCCTCGTCCAGCTTAAGGTGGCGGGCGAAATTGATCATCAGCGCGCATACGGCGACCGAATGGAGATAGGTATATTCGTCCTTCTGCTTCAGCCGCACCAGGTCGATCATTGCACGCGATTGCCGGGTAATCGATTTGCCGACAGCCTCGGCCAGCGATGCCATTCGCCGCGCTTCGACCGCGCGGCCCATCCGCGCTGCACCGAACAGTTCGATCACCGCCTGTTTCGATTTCGCGATCAGGCGCTCGGCGCGCCGCAGTTCCTGGGCATAGGTCGCAGGACGCGCCGCGCGCTCGCGCGGCGGCGGCGCAAAGATGCGCGCGCGTCGCCGCTCGATGCCGCGATAGGGCGGCGCCAGCCCGGTCGCAGACTTGCGGCGGTCTTCCATGGGGATATTCGCGCCCTCCCCGCTTCCCGCTATCCGGCTGCGGCTGCGATCGACGATGACGGCCGCCACGTCGGACTCGCGAATTCGCATCAGCTGCTCCGCCGTTTCGATCAGGAATCGGCTGCGCCAGAATGGATGGTCGATCCAGCGCCCGTCGAACCCGTCGACGAACATGCCGATTTCGACCTGTTCGGGTTTGAGGTGAAACAACATCGGATTCGGTCCTGCGCGGCAAAGGCCATCTCCGCTTAACGACCCGAATGCGCACGCTTTTAAGCGCGTTCCATATTCTGCGTCGTCAGAGCGCGCGCCCCTTCAATCGCCGGCAAAATCGAAGGCGCTCACGCCGCGTTCGCCCTCGCGAAACCGCAACGGGCGGCCCAGCGGCGGCATCGACCTTTGCACACAGCCGGTGCGGGTGCAGCGGCGGCATCCCAGCCCGATCGGGGTCGCCCGCTCACGCATCAGATCGATGCCGCGCGCCGCGATCAATGGCGCCGCGACCTTGGCATCGACCCCGACACACACCGCAAAGCGCGCCGGGGTGCCGCTGCCGGTCGCCCCCGGCGCCGCGACCGAGCGGCTTTGCGTGAACCACCGCGATCCATCCTCCAGTTCGACCAGATCGGCGATTACTTCGCCGGGACGCGCAAAAGCTTCGTGGACGCCCCACAGCGGACAGCGCGTATCGCCATCGACCAGCGGCGACTGGCTCGCCCCGGCATAACGCTTGCTCCCCTGCCCCGCCCGGTCGATGCGCAGCATGAAAAAGGGCAGCCCGCGCGCGCCGACGCGTTGCAACGTCGTCAACCGGTGCGCGACCTGCTCATAACCCGCGCCGAACCGCCGCTGGAGCAGCAACAGGTCATAGCCCGTTGCATCGCAGGCGCGCAGAAAGCGCCCATAGGGCATCATCAGCGCCGCGGCGAAATAGTGGACCAGATGCCGCTCGAACAGGCGCGCCGCTGCGGCCTCGGTGAACTCGGCGCCCGCGACCAGCGCGTCGATTTCGGCCTTCGCCTCGATCTGCGCCAGCGTCGCCGCCGCCTGAAAGGTGCGCGAGGCGGGGCGCAGCAATTCGCTCAGCATCAATTGCCGCGCGTGCCAATCGAGCCAGCGGAGGCGATCGGGCATCACATCGCTCGGCAATATCCGGATGCCCAGCTGGTGGCGGGTGCGTAAACGCTCAGCGATCGTGCCATAAAGATCGCCGCCCGCCAGCCGCAGTTCGTCGGCCAGCTCCTCGGCTTTCGCATCCAGATCGGCGAAGTGGTTGCGCCATTTCTCGATCGCGCGGCGCACCGCGGCAACTTCGGGCGCTTCGTCCTGTAACGCTGCGCCAGCTTCGGGCGCCGCATCGAACAGCCGGGCGAAGGCCGCGGCGGTCGTCGGCGCGGTCTGCAACCACTCCTCGACCTCCTGCGCGCCGATCGCTAGGTCGGCAAAGCGCGGGTCGGCGAGCCGTCGCCGTAATCCCGCCAGTCCCCCCGGCAGGGCATCGGCGCCCAGCATTGCCGCATCGAACCCGAACCGCTCGGCCAGCTTGACGATAACCGTCGCCGACAAGGGTCGCTGGCCATGCTCGATCAGGTTGAGATAGCTTGGCGAAATGTCCAGTGCTTCGGCCATCGCCGCTTGCGTCATCGTCGCTTCGCGCCGCACCTTGCGCACCGCCGGTCCCGCAAATACCCGCCGCTCTGCCATCTTCTGTAACTTTCTTTACTAATTTACACGCAAATTTACACCGAATGGCTATATTTCACAATTATTATTGACAAAGCTTTTCACTTTCCACGGCACCTTCGCCAACATCCACCCATCACCTCCTCACAAGGATACGACGATGGGCTACCAAGAAGACATGGCACAGGCAGGCCGCCTCATCCGCGATTACGACGGCACCTGGGACGGCATCAGCGGCGAAAGCATTGCCCGCATGCGCGCCCAGAACAAGTTCCGCACCGGCCTCGACGTCGCCCGCTACACCGCGCGCATCATGCGCGCCGACATGGCCGCCTATGACGCCGACCCCGCGAACTACACCCAGTCGCTCGGCTGCTGGCACGGTTTCATCGCGCAGCAAAAGATGATCTCGATCAAGAAGCATTTCGGCACCGTCAAAGGCCGCTACATCTATCTCTCGGGCTGGATGATCGCCGCGCTGCGCAGCGAATTCGGTCCGCTGCCCGACCAGTCGATGCACGAAAAGACCAGCGTTCCGGCGCTGATCGACGAAATCTACACGTTCCTGCGTCAGGCCGACGCCCGCGAACTCGGCGGCCTGTTCCGCGAACTCGACGCCGCGCGCGCCGAGGGTGACGAGCTTAAGGCCAAGCAGATCCAGGCGAGCATCGACAATCATGAAACGCATGTCGTGCCGATCATCGCCGACATCGACGCGGGCTTCGGCAACGCCGAGGCGACCTACCTGCTCGCCAAGAAGATGATCGAAGCGGGCGCCTGCGCGCTCCAGATCGAGAACCAGGTTTCGGACGAAAAGCAGTGTGGTCACCAGGACGGCAAGGTCACCGTGCCGCACGAGGACTTCATCGCCAAGATCCGCGCCTGCCGCTACGCCTTCATGGAACTGGGCGTCGAGGACGGCATCATCGTGACGCGCACCGACAGCCTCGGCGCGGGGCTCACCAAGCAGATCGCTTTCTCGAAAGAGCCCGGCGACCTTGGCGACCAGTATAACAGTTTCCTCGATTGCGAAGAGGTCGATGGCGCGGGCAATCCCGGCGACGTCCTGATCAACCGCGACGGCAAGCTGGTGCGCCCGAAGCGCCTGCCCTCGAACCTCTATCAGTTCCGCCCCGGCACCGGCGAAGACCGCTGCGTCATGGACTGCATCGCGTCCTTGCAGAATGGCGCGGACCTGCTGTGGATCGAAACCGAAAAGCCGCACATCGAACAGATCGCCGGCATGGTCGACCGCATCCGCGAAGTCGTTCCCAATGCGAAGCTCGCGTACAACAACTCGCCGAGCTTCAACTGGACGCTCAACTTCCGCCAGCAGGTCTATGATGCCTGGGAAAAGGACGGTCAGGACGTCAGCGCCTATGACCGCGTCAAGCTGATGAGCGTCGATTATGACGGCACCCCGCTCGGCGACGAAGCCGACAACCGCATCCGCACCTTCCAGCGCGATTCGGCGAAGCGGGCGGGCATATTCCACCACCTCATCACGCTGCCCACCTATCACACCGCGGCGCTCAGCACCGACAATCTCGCCAAGGAATATTTCGGCGACGAAGCGATGCTGGGTTACGTCAAGGGGGTCCAGCGCGCCGAAATCCGCCAGGGCATCGCCTGCGTGAAGCACCAGAATATGAGCGGCAGCGACATCGGCGACGACCACAAGGAATATTTCGCCGGCGAAGCCGCGCTCAAGGCTGCGGGCAAGGACAATACGATGAACCAGTTCGCCGCATAACGAGTTCGGCGCGGGCGGCCCGTTGCACCCGCTCGCGCCACCCCGCTTGGTGCGGGGGCTAGCGACCCAGCCCCCGCGCCTCCCGATCTTTCCTGGGGAGGAAAGCCTGTCCGTCGGAAGCCGCAAGGCCTCCGGCGGACATTTTCGTTACCGCGTCATTGCGGCAGGACGCCTTCCTCCTCGCGCGTCTTGACCAGCGACCAGACGATGCCGCCCGCGATCAAGCCCACCGTGACGCCCAGGCTGACGAGCGGCGGGAATTTGTCGCCGCCCAGGATGAAATCGGCGACGAAGATCTTCGACCCGATGAACACCAGCACCAGCGCGAGCGCATATTTGAGATAGTGGAAGCGGTGCACCATCGCCGACAGCGCGAAGTACAACGCGCGCAGGCCCAGGATCGCCATGATGTTCGACGTATAGACAATGAACGTGTCGGTGGTGATCGCAAAGATCGCCGGCACGCTGTCGACCGCGAACACCAGGTCGGCGAGGTTGATGACGACGAGCGCGAGGAACAGCGGCGTCGCCGCCAGCACCAGCTTGCCCGTCTTGGTATCGGGCACGCGGACGAAGAATTTCTCGCCGTGCAGCTCATTGGTGATCGGGATGTGACGCGACAGCCATTTGACCACCGGATTGCCCGCAACGTCCATCGGCTTGTCGCCCGCGAACAGCATCTTGATGCCTGTGAACACCAGGAACGCGGCGAACACATAGAGCAGCCATTCATATTCGGTGACCAGCGCCGCGCCGCCCGCGATCATGATCCCGCGCAGCACGATGACCGCGACGATACCCCACAGCAGCGCGCGATACTGGTAGCGCGGCGGGATCGCAAAGGTCGCAAAGATCAGCGAGATGACGAAGATATTGTCGATCGACAGCGCCTTCTCGATGAAGAAGCCGGTATAATATTGCAGCCCCGCCTCGCCGCCCTTCGCGGCCCAGACCCAGGCGCCGAACGCCATCGCGATCCCGATGTAGAGCGCCGAGAGCTTCAGGCTCTCGCCGATCCCCATCTCCTTGTTTTCCTTGTTCAGGATGCCAAGATCGAAGGCGGTGAGCGCAATGACCAACGCGATAAACGCCAGCCAGAACCAGGCCGGAGTGCCCAGCCAGTCGGCAAACAGAAATTCCATTATGATTGTCCCTGGATACGCCAGAAGGCGCCGCCCCGGTGGGACGACGCTTCCGGTCTTGATTGAAAAGGATTAGCGCGCGAGCGCCGGACGCAGCGACAGCGCCGACAGGCGCCGCTTGACCGCGAGCTTCAGCGTTTTCAGCCGCAACAGGCGGAATGGATCGGCCCCGCGCCGCCGCGCCTCGCGCCGCGCCGCCTCGTCGAGCTGGCGGTGCAGCAGGGTGAGCCGATAAAGATTGGGGTTAAGCGTCATAAAACTGGGCCTCCTGATTGAAAATCAAGCAGGTGACGCCGATGCCGGACCCAGGGTTTAAGGGGGGAGGTAGGCCCAGAGCATCGGTGTCACCCGATGCGGTCCGACATCACGTGGCAGGAATGATCCTGCCGACGCCAGAGGGGCCCGGCCCGCATGAGTCCGATTTAGGTGGGGTATATGACCGTTTCAAGACCCCCGATGTCATATTGGCGCAAAAGCCGTTCGTTCGGGCGCCGCGGCCCGGGTGACGGCGGCGTGCCACCGCCGTCCAAAGTTCAGCAAAGTTCAGCCCAACGACACGCCTTTTTCGGCACTCCCGCACCGCTGGCGACGTCGGCAGGCTCGACCGCGCGCGACGGCAGGGGCGCGCGGCAAGATGTCGCAACCGCAGGCAGGCTGGTCATCGGACAGATTGAAACACGGATGAAAAATGTAGGAAAGGGCTTTTCGGGTGGGACGCAAAAAATAGGATTGGCGAGGTTGAACCCGCATTGAGCGGACGAGCCGCTGCTCGGCCCCGCCGGCGCCAAAATCTCTCGTCACCCCGGGTCAAGCACGGGGTGACAATGGAAGGATGGGTGCTTTGGGGTGGGAAGCGGACATTCTGTTCCCCGGCGAAAGCCGGGGCCCAGGGCGTAAAAAACAAACATTGCGTGATGACGCTCTGGACCCCGGCTTTCGCCGGGGAACAGCCGACTTCGATCGTTCCCGACCTCTTCTCTTCCGTCATCCCGGACTTGATCCGGGATGACGATAATTGCGCAGGCCCACTTCCGGTCGCTTGCGGTATAACGTGCCCCGGCAAACGGCGCTCCTCGCGCGGCGGCCACCGTTCAGCTATTCTTTTCTCATCAACTTCATCGCCATCGCGGTCAGCGCCTCGGTCGCGGTCGCGATCACCTTGTCCGCCTCGGGCGCCCAGAAGGGCGAGTGCAGGCTCGGTAGCGTCCGGCCTTCCTTTTTCGCGGCGTCATATTCGGCCTGCGGGACGCCGCCGACCCAGATGATCAGGCTTTTGATGTCCTTGTCGTCGCGCGAAAAGCGGCCGAAATCTTCGCCGCCCATCACCGGCGGAATCTGCATCACGCGCTGGTCGCCGAAACTGGTTTTCAGATACGCCGCCATGTCCTCGGTGAAATCGGGGGTGTTGAAGGTGGAGGGGGTGTATTCGTCCTTCTGCACGGTCACCACCGGCATCTTGTCGTCGGGCATCCCGGCCGCAATCGCCTCACCCTTTGCAACGCGCGCGATGCCGTCGAGCAGATGTTCGCGCACCGCGTCGGTGTAGCTGCGCACCGTCAGTTGCAGCTTTGCTTCGTCCGAAATGATATTGTGCTTGGCCCCGGCGTGAAAGCTGCCGACGGTCACCACCGCGCTGTCGAGCGGGCTGATCTCGCGCGACACCAAGGTCTGGAGCGTCGACACGATGCGGCTGGCCAGCACGATCGGATCCCTGGTCGTTTGCGGATAGGCGCCGTGGCCGCCGACGCCCTTGACCAGGATGTCGACGCTGTCGACATTGGCGAGCGCATAGCCGGGGGTATAGCCGATCATCCCGGCGGGAAACTGCGCCGCGTCGTGAAACGCCAGCGCATATTGCGGTTTGGGAAAGCGCGTATAGAGCCCGTCCTCCAGCATCATGCGCGCGCCCGCGCCGCGTTCTTCGGCGGGCTGACCGATCATCACCAGCGTCCCCGACCATTTCGCCTTGTTCGCCGCCATCAACCGCGCGACGCCGACCCACGCGGTCATATGCGTGTCATGGCCGCACGCGTGCATCACGCCGGTCTCGACGCCCTCTGCCGTCGTGACCCGCACCTTCGACGCGCCGGGCAGCCCGGTCTGCTCGGTCACCGGCAGCCCGTCCATGTCGGCGCGAACCAGCACCACCGGCCCGGGGCCGTTCTTCATCACCGCGACGATGCCGGTGCCGCCGACCTTTTCCGTGACTTCGAACCCCAGCTTGCGCGCCTCGGCCGCCAGAATGCCCGCCGAGCGCACTTCCATAAAGCTGAGTTCGGGGTTGGCGTGCAGGTCGTCATAGATTTTCATCAGCGACGGCATCTGCTTCTGCACCTCGCCGCCCAATTGCTGCGCCGCCGCGGGGGTCGCCCCCGATAGCGCAAGCGCCAGCGCCGCGGCGCCCGTCCACAAATTCCGCATCGTCATTCCCCTGTACATACGCGTGATCGTCCGTGTGCGGACGGGCTCGGTAAAGATTCGTGTTTCCCCGCGAAGGCGGGGATCCATCTCCGGTGGCTTCAAACCAGCACCGACCGGTGATGGGCTCCCGCCTTCGCGGGAGAACAAAGTCATCAATCGGACCTTGAGCAATTCAAGGTCTGCCTCAGCCCCCCGGGACCAGTTCGATCACGTCGACCAAGGATTCATACGCCGGTGCGGGCAGCACCAGCCGCCAGCGATTGTCGCCGATCCGTTCGACCAGCCCCGCCATGTCGCGCATCCGGTCGCTGCCGTAATTCACCGCCATCTTCTCGTCGCCCAGTTCGAGGGTGCCGAGGAAAATCTGGCGTTTCAGATTGTCGGGAAAGATCAGGCCCACCGGCCGCTGCGACCCGGTCAGCTTGGTCAGGCTCGACAATCCCTGTTCGGGCGCGACGCGGCAGCGGAACCAGCCATAGGCAATATAGCTGAGGCCGCCGCGGCCCTTCGCGCCCAGCTTGATCGTCCGGCAACGATAATCGCCCGCGGGCAGATGACCGTTGGGCAGCGCCGCCATCGGTTGCAGCAGCACGCCCTCGCGGTCGATCTCGGCGCCGTGACCCTTGGCCCGCGCGTCGGCCAGTGCGGCTTCCCAGCTGGCGTACCAGCCGCGAATCCGTTCCTTGTCCTGATCGGTCGCCGTCGCGCGCCAGCTGCCCGACGCAGGCGGCTCGTCGGCGGCCGACGGCGGTAATTTTGGCACCGTCTGGCATGCGCCGACGCTCGCCCCCAGCATAAGGGCGAATAGATATTTGGTGCGACCCCTCATTCTCCGTCTCTCCCCTGATCCGGCTCTGTTAACCTTAGGAGGAGAAACGAGAATGCTCAAGGCTTAGGCCGCGGTCCACCCGCCATCGACGCTCAAATTGGCGCCGGTGATGTTCGCCGCTTCGTCGCGGGTCAGGAACGACGCCAGCGCCGCGACCTGTTCGACCGTCACGAACTGCTTGGTCGGCTGTCCCGCCAGCAGCACGTCGTTGATCACCTGCTCGCGAGTCATCCCGCGCGCCTTCATCGTGTCGGGAATCTGTCCCTCGACCAGCGGGGTCCAGACATAGCCGGGGCTGATGCAATTGGCGGTAATCCCGGCATCGGCGACTTCCAGCGCGACGGTTTTGGTCAACCCGACGAGCCCGTGCTTGGCAGCGACATAGGCCGATTTGAACGGCGATGCGACGAGCGAGTGCGCCGACGCGGTGCCGATGATCCGGCCCCATCCTTTTTTGCGCATGCCGGGGACCGCGTGGCGGATGGTGTGGAATGCCGACGTCAGGTTGAGCGCCAGGATCAAGTCCCATTTGTCGACCGGGAAATCCTCGATCGGCGACACGAATTGCGTCCCGGCGTTGTTCACCAATATATCGACCCCGCCCATGTCGGTATCGGCGCGTGCGAACATCTCGGCGATCGCATCGACCCTGGTCAGGTCGGCACCGTCATAGCTCGCCTTGCCGCCGCTCAAGCCTTCCAGCGCGGCGCGCTCGGCCTCGATCGCCGCCGCGTCGCCGAACCCGTTGATGATGACATTCGCGCCCTCGCCCGCCAGCGCCTTGGCGATGCCCAGCCCGATGCCCGACGTCGATCCGGTGACGAGGGCGGTTTTTCCTTTGAGACGCATATTGGGAGTCCTTTCGGTGGGGGGCATGTCAGTTGATGTCGGGATCGGCTTTGGGCCGCAGCGCGTCGGATTGCACCGCAAAACTGCCCGACCGCCCTTCGGCGATGCTGTCGGCGAGCAGGTGGCCGTCCTTCATCGCGGCCTCGACCGCGGCGCGCCCCAGCGCCCAATTGACCTCCATCGTCGCGCGCGAAAATTCGAAATCGCGCGCGCCGGTCTGCCATTTCGGCGGCTGGTGGATCAACTGGACAACGTTCAGCGCCTTGCAATCGACCATGCGCTGCACCGCCCTGACCTCGGGCAGGTCGGCAAATTCGGCCGGCAGCTTCTTCAACATCCGGTCGATCAACCGATGCTCCTTGCGCCGCCGTACCAACCCGTCCGAAATCCGCCGCGTGCGGCTGGAATAGCGGATGTCCTTCTCGCGCGACCAGGCTTCTTCCAGATCGTGGGGCCGCTCGCCGCGCGCCGGGAACAGGTCGACCTGGAAGACTAGCATATCCTCTTTGGCGGCATCGACGACATGCTCCAGCGGCGTGTTCGACACGAGGCCCCCGTCCCAATACCAGCTGCCGTCGATCTCGACCGGCGGCAGCCCGGGCGGCAGCGCTCCCGACGCCAAGATGTGCCGCGCGTCGAGAGTTTCGACCTTGGTGTCGAAATAGCGGAAATTGCCGGTCTCGACCGCTACCGCGCCGACCGACAGGCGGACATTGCCGTGGTTCACCCGATCCCAGTCGACCAGCCGGTCGAGCGTCTGGATCAGCGGCGCGGTGTCGTAAAGGCTCACCGCCTCGGGCGTCTGCCGCTCGGCAAAGGCAGGCGGCGGGAAGCGCGGGGTGAAAAAGCCGGGGACGCCGAACGCCGCCACCTGCCCCGCCGCCGCCATATGCGTCCATTCGCGCGCCCAGTCATTGTCGGCGGTCGGCAGCGACGGCAGCGCCGAGGACACGCCGTCCCAGAATTCGCGCAATTTGCCCACCGCTTCGTCGCGCGGATTGCCGGCGATGATCGCGGCGTTGACCGCACCGATCGAAATTCCGGCGATCCAGTCGAGTTCGATCCCCAGCTCGATCAACGCCTCATACACCCCCGCCTGAAACGCGCCGAGCGCGCCGCCGCCCTGCAGGACCAGCACGACGAGGTCGGGAAGCGGAAGCGCGGCGGTTGCGGCACGGCGTGGCATGGACTCGGGGGTTCCTTTGATCCGTGGAAGCGCGATTGGTGCGCCGCAGCATAGATGAATGCAAGCGCCGCGTCGCGCGCGAAGTCTCTTTCAATTGCCCGGCGCTGCTGTAACTATCGGGACGAACAGACACTTTAGCGGCGGAGAACCCCCATGCGCCTCGACGATTATGATCCCGGCGACGACATTCGCGACCTGGGCCGCGGCGGGGGCGGCGGCTTTGGCGGGGGTGGCGGCGGCCTGGGCGGGCTGCTGATCGGTTTCCTGCCGATGCTGCTCGGACGCAAGATGGGGTGCGGCACGATCCTGCTGATCGGCGCGGCGGCGTTTTTCCTGCTCGGTCCGGGCGCCAGCCTGCTCAGCGGCGGCGGCGGCCGTGCCGACCCGATGGCGGATAGCCGGGGCGGTGCGAACGTCGCCTGCGACACCGCGTCCGAGCGGTTCGCCTGCAATGTTTTCGGGTCGACGCACATGGTTTGGGAAGGTTTGGTCAGCGGCTACCAACGGCCGACGCTCAACTTCTTCACCGAACGCAACAGTTCGGGCTGTGGCGCTGCGCAGGCGGCGATGGGGCCGTTTTATTGCCCTGCCGATCAGGGCGTCTATCTCGACACCAGCTTTTTCCGCGAGCTTGAGCAGAAATTCGGCGCCGCGGGCGACGCGGCGCAAGCCTATGTGATTGCGCACGAGGTTGGCCATCATATCCAGACGATCAGCGGCATTTCCAACCAGGTCCGCCAAGCGCAGCAGCGCGCCTCGCAGGCCGAGGGCAACGCGTTGCAGGTCCGCATGGAATTGCAGGCCGATTGCTACGCCGGCGTCTGGGCGGCGCGGGCGCGCAACAGCGCCGGTCAGCCGGTGATGGAGGCGGGCGATATGGAGGAAGCGATGCGCGCCGCCAATGCGATCGGCGACGACACGCTGATGCGCTCGGCGGGGCAGCGTCCGGTCCCCGAAAGCTTTACTCACGGCACCAGCGAACAGCGCATGAACTGGCTGCGCCGCGGGCTGCAATCGGGGGATCCGCGTCAGTGCAACGCGTTCGACACCGCCATCTGATCGCGGCGCTCGCGGCGACGCTCGCCGCGACGCCCGCCGCGGCGCAGACGCTCTATGTCCAGACTGGGCGGCTGATCGACGGCGTCACCGATGACGTCCGGACCGACCAGTGCATCACGGTCGAGGCCGAACGGATCAAGGCGGTCGGACCATGCGGCGCGACCCCCGCTGGCGCGACACGGCTCGACTGGTCGGGCTTCACGGTCCTTCCTGGCCTGATCGACCTGCACACCCACCTCGCCGACCTGGGCCAGAGCGCCGACCTTGCCGCGCCGATCAAGGCGTCGCCCGCCGAAACCGTCCTCGTCGGGGCGCGCAACGCGCGCGTCACGCTGAACGCCGGGTTCACCAGCGTGCGCGATGTCGGCACTTATCGCGGCCTCACCGATGTCACGCTGCGCAACGCGATCGAGCGCGGCGATGTGCCGGGGCCGCGGATGTGGGTCGCAGGCGCGTACCTGACCATCCCCAAGGGCGGCGGCGAACTGAACGGCGTCGTCGCCAACGAGGAATTGCCGCCCGACTTGCGGCTGGGCGTCGCCGCAACGCCCGAGGAAGCGGCGGCCCGAACGGCCTATCTGCTCGATCAGGGCGCCGACTTTATCAAGGCGATCGCTACCGGCGCCGTGCTGGCAATGGGAACCGAACCCGGCGCCCCCGAACTGACCGTCGATCAGCTGCGCGCCATTGTCGGCGTCGCGCACGCCCGCGGCAAGAAAGTTACCGCGCATGCGCATGGTGCGATCGGGATCCAGAATGCGATCAACGCCGGGGTCGACAGCATCGAACATGCCAGCCTGGCCGACGAAGCGACGCTGCACCTCGCAAAAAAACATGGCACCTGGCTGGCGATGGACATCTACAACGGCGATTATATCGACGATGTCGGCACCAAGGAGGGCTGGCCCGCCGAATATCTGCGCAAGAACCGCGAGACCACCGATGCGCAGCGCGCCGCTTTCCGCCGCGCCGTCGCGCTGGGGCTCAACATCGGATATGCCACCGACGCCGGCGTCTATCCGCACGGGTTCAACGCGCGCCAGTTCCGTTACATGGTCCGTTACGGGATGACCCCGATGCAGGCGATCCAGTCCGCCACCGGCCGCGCCGCGATCGAGATGGGCCGTGAAGACGTCGGCGCGATCGTGCCCGGCCGTTTTGCCGATATGGTTGCGGTGAAAGCCGACCCGCTCGCCGACATCGCTGCGCTCGAACAGGTCGATCATGTGATGAAGGGCGGCGCGATCGTCCGTTAGCCGGACCGCGCGAAATGCGACGCTGTGGCTTTCGCGTCCGGCGTCAATATTCGACGATGATGCGGACCCGGTCGATGCTGAGGCCAGCGGCGCGGGCAATCTGTTCGCGGCTGCGGTCGACCAGGTCCTGAAACCCCTCGGGCGCCGCATCGGTAAGCGGTTCGGGGGTGAGCGGTTCGGGGGTGAGCGGTTCGGACGGCGAAGCGACGGCGCTTTTCAGTTCGACCGCACTCAGCGTCGCCGGTGATACCGGGCCTTCGAACTGGCATCCGAAAAGCCGTCCGCTGGCCCAGATGACCACCGCGGTTATGTCCCCGGCGTGCGGCAGTTCGATTTCGATCCTGTCACAGGCGGCCAGCTTGATGTCGCTTTCGAACAGCAGTCCGGTGCCCGAAATATTGTGAATCTGCACCTCGATGCCGGTGCCATCGGGCTTGACGCCGCGGGCAAGCAGGCTGAGTTTTCGGCGCGTATCCTGACGTTGGTCGCCGGTGGACGTCGATGGCAGAAATTGTCCGTAAATGGGCATAGCCAATACTGGGAGTCGGTTGGTTAAAAGAGGGTTAGCAGGCGCGGCGAAATGCGGCGCTGGCGATCAGGCGGGCACCGGGGCAGTAGCGATCGACTGCCTTGCCGGAACGGCAAGCCACGAACGCGCTTGAACGCGCCCGCCGCCCCGCTAAACCGCTGTCATGCGAAACCATATCCTGATCAGCGCGCTTGCGCTCGCCGCCCTGTCCACCCCCGCCTTGGCCCGGCCGATGACCGAGGTCGATCTGGCGACGCTCAAACGCGTCGCCGCGCCGACCGCGTCGCCCGACGGGCGCTGGGTCGTGTTCCAGATGACCGAGACCGACGCCGCGACCTTCAAGCGCGCGACCGGGCTGTGGTTGGTCGACCGCAATGGCAAGGATGCTGCGCCGGTGCGCATCGCTGATACCGCCGACAAGAATGAAACCGCCCCTGCCTTCCACCCCGACGGCAGCCTCTATTTCCTGTCGAACGCCTCGGGCAAAAGCCAGGTGTGGCGGATCGATCCCAAGGTCGGCGGCGCGGCTGCGCAGGTCACCGACACCGTGGCCGACGTGTCGGGATTCAAGATTTCGCCCAACGGCAAGCGGCTACTCGCCTGGGGGGATATTCCGCGCGAGTGCGTGACATTCGGTTGCGACGCCCAGGACAAGGGCGCCCTCCCCGGCCCCGGAACCGGTCGCCATTACCGCGACGGCGCGGGGTTCGTGCGCCATTGGGACAGCTGGGAAACGCCGGGCACCCATAGCCGCCCGTTCGCCTTCGACCTGGTCGACGGCAAGGCGGCAAATGCGCGCCCGATTGACCAGCGGCTGCCAGGCGACGCACCGTCGAAGCCGTTCGGCGGCGGCGAGGAACTGGCCTGGAGAGCCGACAGCCGCGACGTGTTTTTCACCCTGCGCGTCGCTGGCCGCGACGAGCCGCGCTCGACCAATCTCGACATCTATGCCGGCATTCTCGACGGGCCCTTCGCTCCGATCAATCTGACCGCCCAGAATGAAGCGACCGATACCCTTCCCACCCCCTCGCCCGACGGCAAATGGCTGGCCTATGCCGCAATGGAAAAGCCAGGATATGAAGCCGACCGGCAGGTGCTGATGTTGCGCGACTTCGATACTGCCAAGACGCGCAAACTGACCGAAGCCTGGGACCGCTCTATCGGCTCGATCGCCTGGGCTCCCGACGGCCAATCGCTCTATGTCACCGCGCAGGACGTGCTCGACCACCCGGTGTTCCGGGTCGATGTCAAAACCGGCAGGGTCACCCGGCTGAAAGCGACGAACGAAGCGTGGGAAGGCAATATCGGCGACGTGATCCCGCTACCCGACGGCAGCCTGCTCTATTCGCGCAACAGTGTCGCGGTGCCGACCGACCTGTTTATCCGCGATGCAAAGGGCAAGGTCACCCGCCTGACCGACGTCAACCGCGCGCAGCTGGCTGAAATCGACCCGGTCGATGCAATACGCTTCAGCTTCAAGGGCGCAAACGGCGCCACCGTGTGGGGCCAGATCGTGAAGACCGCCGATACAAGGGGCAAGATTCCGGTCGCTTTCCTCGTCCACGGCGGGCCGCAGTCGAGCTTTGGCAACAGCTGGTCGACGCGGTGGAACCCGCGGCTGTTCTCGGCCCCCGGCTATGCCGCGGTGACGGTCGATTTCCACGGATCGACCGGATATGGACAGGCGTTCACCGACAGCATCACTCAGGATTGGGGCGGCAAGCCATTCGAAGACCTGAAACTCGGCCTCGCCGCCGCCGGGGCGCAGGACGCCAATGTCGACGCCGCCAATGCCTGCGCGCTCGGCGCCTCCTATGGCGGTTACATGATGAACTGGATCGCGGGCAACTGGCCCGACGGCTTCAAATGCCTGGTCAACCATGCCGGGGTTTTCGACCTGCGCGCGATGGCGTTCGAGACCGAGGAAACATGGTTCGACGAATTTGATCATGGCGGCCCCTGGTGGCAGCGCCGCGACGCCGAGAAATGGAATCCGGTCAACCATGTGACCAGCTGGAAGACCCCGATGCTGGTCATCCACGGCGAAAAGGATTTTCGCATCCCCTACAGCCAGAGCCTTGCGGCGTTCCACGCGTTGCAGCGGCAGGGCGTCGCGGGCGAATTGCTGATCTTTCCCGACGAAAACCACTGGATTTTGAAGGGACAGAACAGCGTGCAATGGTATCAGACGGTGTTCGGGTGGATGGGCAAATATTTGAAGAAATAGGAACCTCCAAATTCCGTTCGTGTCGAGCGAAGTCGAGACACCCCGGAGGCGCACGCCAATGATGGGCATCTCGACTTCGCTCGATGCGAACGGAAACTCTATGGGTTCCCCCTTGCCGCGCCGCAGCATGGCTGGCAAAGCGCGGCGCATTATGCCGATGGAAAAAACATTCGATCCCGCCGCGATTGAGGCGAAATGGGCCACTGAGTGGGAGAGCCGCGGGCTGTTTCGCCCCCATCGCCCCGACGCCACCCCCTTCACGATCGTCAACCCGCCGCCGAACGTCACGGGGGCGCTGCACATCGGCCATGCGCTCGACAACACGCTGCAGGACGTCCTCGTCCGCTACGAGCGGCTGCGCGGCAAGGATGCTTTGTGGGTGGTCGGCATGGACCATGCCGGCATCGCGACGCAGATGGTCGTCGAACGCCAGCTGGAGGCGAGCCAGGACAAGCGTAGCAATTACAGCCGCGAAGATTTCATCGACAAGGTGTGGCAGTGGAAGGCGGAAAGCGGCGGTCAGATCACCGGCCAGCTCCGCCGCCTCGGCTGCTCGATGGACTGGTCGCGCGAGCAGTTCACGATGGACCCGCATTTCACCCGCGCGGTGGTCAAGGTGTTCGTCGACCTGCACAAAAAGGGGCTGATCTACCGCGACAAGCGGCTGGTGAATTGGGATCCCAAGCTCAAGACCGCGATCTCGGACCTCGAGGTCGAGACACACGAGGTGCAGGGCGGATTTTGGCACTTCAAATATCCGCTCGCCGACGGCGTGACGCTCGATGATGGGCGTGGGTTTATCGAGGTCGCGACGACGCGCCCCGAAACCATGCTCGCCGACATGGCGGTCGCGGTGCATCCCGACGATGCGCGCTATAAAAGCGTGATCGGCAAGGACATCCTCCAGCCGATTACCGGGCGGCGCTTCAGGATCGTCGCCGACGAGCACGCCGATCCCGAGCTGGGGTCGGGCGCGGTGAAGATCACGCCGGGGCATGATTTCAACGACTTCGACGTTGGCAAGCGCGCGGGTTTCAAGCCCGGCGAGATGCTCAACATGCTCGACGGTGACGCGAACGTCATCCAGACGAGCGACGGGCTGATTCCGGAGGAATATCTCGGTCTCCACCGCTTCAAGCGCGACGGCACGGACGGCGCGCGCGAGCTGGTCGTGCAGCGGATGAAGGAACTGGGCTTCCTGATCCCGCATATCGTGACTTCAAAGGAGGGGGACGTCGTCGAGCACGACGCCGAACCGCGCACGATCCAGACGCCGTTCGGCGACCGCGGCGGCGTGGTGATCGAGCCGTGGCTGACCGACCAATGGTATGTCGATGCCGAAACGCTGGCGCAGCCGCCGATGGCGGCGGTGCGCGACGGGCGGATCAATATCGTCCCCAAGACGTGGGAAAAGACCTTCTTCAACTGGATGGAGAATATCCAGCCTTGGTGCGTCTCGCGGCAATTGTGGTGGGGTCACCGGATTCCGGCTTGGTATGGGCCAGCGAAAACCTTGGATAGCCAAATTGTAGACGGCCACATTGGACACACTGGCATTGAAAAGAATCGCTTAGAGGCAATTTTTGTTAGCGAGTCTGAGGAAGAAGTCCGGAAGCAAGCAGTCGATTTTTATGGCATCGAAGGTCTTACAGAAGATCATATCTTCTTTGCAGACTCGTATGACCAGAAAGACGACTGGCGGGAAAAGCTGAGGGAGAAAAATCTTTCTAATCCCATTATTCTGGTCCGCGACCCCGACGTCCTCGACACGTGGTTCTCCTCGGCCCTCTGGCCCTTCGCGACGCTCGGCTGGCCCGAGGATGGCGCAACAAAACCGTTCGCATCGAGCGAAGTCGAGATGCCCATCGGCAGCGCGCGCACGCCCGGTGTCTCGACTTCGCTCGACACGAACGGAGGTCAGGGAACCGCGAACGGAAATCGGGCGCAATCGCTTCTCGCCCGCCACTACCCCAATGACGTCCTCATCTCCGGCTTCGACATCCTGTTCTTCTGGGATGCGCGCATGGCGATGCAGGGGATGGAGTTCATGGGTGATGTGCCGTGGAAGACGCTCTATCTCCACGGCCTCGTCCGCGCGCCCGACGGCGCGAAGATGTCGAAGTCGAAGGGCAATGTCGTCGATCCGCTCGGGCTGATCGACCAGTACGGCGCCGACGCGCTGCGCTTTTTCATGAGCGCGATGGAAAGCCAGGGCCGCGACATCAAGATGGATGACGCGCGCCTTGCGGGCTATCGCAACTTCGCGACCAAGCTGTGGAACGCCGCGCGCTTCTGCGAAGCCAATGGCATTTCGGCCTCGACCACCCTCGAAGCCCCTGCGGCCACCCTGCCCGTCAACCGCTGGATCATCGGCGAAGTCGCCGCGACCGTCGGCGCGATGGAAACCGCCTTCGCCGCCTATCGCTTCGACGAGGCCGCGAACGCGATCTACAGCTTTGCGTGGGATCGCTTCTGCGACTGGTATCTCGAGTTGATCAAGCCGGTTCTTTCTCCCCTCCCGCCTGCGGGAGGGGTCGGGGGAGGGCCTGTTTACGAAGCCGACGCCAATGACATACCCTCCCCTAACCCCTCCCGCAAGCGGGAGGGGGACGATGTCGCGGAAACCCGCGCCGTCGCGGGCTGGGTGCTCGACCAGATCCTCGTCATGCTCCACCCCTTCATGCCCTTCATCACCGAAGAGCTATGGACCGGGCTGGGCGACCGCGCGGATTATCCGCTGATCACCGCCAAATGGCCTGAGCCGAACGCTACGCGCGATATCGACGCCAGCGCCGATATCGACTGGCTGATCAAGCTGGTCAGCGAGTTGCGCGGTGCCAAGGCCGAACTCGGCCTGCCCCCCGGCGCGCGCCTGACCGCGCATTTCCCGGCATCGCTCGAGGCGCGCACCGACAAGCTTGCCGCGCAGCTCGACCGCCTCGCGCGCCTCGAAACCGTCAGCTTCGACCCCGCCCCCGCGGGCGCTTCGGCGCAGCTCGTCGTCGAGGGTGAGACGATCACCGTCCCGCTCGAAGGCGTGATCGACATCACCGCCGAACGCGACCGGCTGACCAAGGCGCTTGCCGCCGCGGCGAAAGAACGCGACGGCCTCGCGGGCCGCCTGGGCAACCCGTCGTTCGTCGAACGCGCCAAGCCCGAGGCGGTCGACAAGGCGCGCGCCGATCATGCCGCCAAGGAAGCCGAAGCCGACCGCCTGACCGCCGCGCTGGCAAGGCTCGGTTGACCGACGACACGCCCGTCACGCCGACCCCGGTCGCTGCGGCGGCCGACCCTGCCGCCAATCCCATGCCGCCGCGCCAGACGGCGCGCGGCGGCATGGACCTGACCAGCGGGCCGATCGCCAAGACGCTGATCATCTTTGCCCTGCCGACGCTCGCGTCAAACGTCCTTCAGACGCTGTCGGGGTCGGTCAATTCGATCTGGGTCGGACAGTTTCTGGGCAACAGCGCGCTCGCGGCGACCGCCAACGCCAACATCATCATGTTCCTGATGTTCGCGACCTTCTTTGGCTTTGGAATGGCGGCAACCGTGCTGATCGGGCAAGCGATCGGGCGCGGCGACATCGATGCCGCGCGCCGCGCCGCAGGGGGCGCGATCGGGCTGGCGGCGCTGTTCGCTGTGGTGATCGCGGTCGTCGGCTGGTTCGCCTCCGACGCGATATTGCGGCTGCTCAAAACCCCGCCCGAAGCTTTTGCGCTGGCGCATGATTACCTCCGCGTCACTTTTGTCGCGATCCCGGCCAGCATGATTTCGGTGACGCTGATGATGGCCTCGCGTGGCGCCGGTGACGCGGTGACGCCGCTGCGTTTCATGGTGCTGACCGTCGTCATCGACATCGTCCTCAACCCGGTGCTGATCCTCGGGCTCGGCCCCGTTCCGCGGCTCGGCATCGCGGGCAGCGCGCTGGCGACCGCGATTGCCGGGACGATCAGCCTGATCGGCATGGTCATCTGGTTCTATGCCAAGGACCATCCGCTCCGCCTGCGCGGCCGCGAGCTTGCCTATCTGGCGCCCAGCTGGCGCGAACTGCGCTTCATCATCGCGCGCGGGCTGCCGATGGGGGCGCAGATGCTGGTGATTTCGGGCGCGGGCTTGGTGATGGTCGGGCTCGTCAACCGCGAGGGGTTGGTGACCGCCGCTGCCTATGGCGCCACCCTGCAATTGTGGAATTATATCCAGATGCCCGCGCTCGCCGTCGGCGCCGCGGTCAGCGCGATGGCGGCGCAGAATATCGGCGCGCGGCGCTGGGACCGTGTTGCGACGATCACCAACAGCGGCATCACCGTCAACCTGGCGATGACCGGCGTGCTGATCGCGATGCTGCTGCTGTTCGACCGCGCCGCACTCGCGCTGTTCCTCGGCAGCGGCAGCGAGGCGATCGAGGTGTCGCGGCACATCCAATATATCGCGACCTGGACCTTCCTGCCCTTTGGCACCACCATCGTCATCATCGGCACCTTGCGCGCCAATGGCTCGGTCGTCCCGCCACTGATCATCCTGGCGCTGTCGATGTTCCCGATCCGCTTCGGCATCTATTATTTCGCTTATCCAGCACTCGGCGCCGACGCGATCTGGTGGAGCTTTCCGCTCTCGTCGCTCGCCTCGCTGGCGATGGCGTGGGCGGTGTACAGACGCGGCAACTGGCGCCGTGCGCTGCCCCAACCTGCCGCAGGCTGACGCTGCGGCTTTCGACCAAAGCGCACGCCCCTTCGACTGGCGGCCCGGAGCCTGCTATCCTTGATGCCGGTTTTGACGCTAAGGCAGGCGCAATGAACATGAACCTTCGCAAAGACGCGCTGCGCGACCAGCGTGCAAAAATGCTGGCGGCGGCGCCCGACTGGCGTGCCTCCGACGCCCGCGTCAATCCGCGCGTCGCGATCGGATCGATCATCGCGATGTGGCTGCTCTATTTCCTGATCACCACCGGACTCGGCCTGCTCACCGGGGTGCCCGAGCAATGGCCGTCGGCGGCACGGCGCGGCCTCGTCGTCGTCGCCGGGATCTTGTGCACCTTCGTCCTCTATCAACTGCTCCAGCGCGCCCAGCCGCAAAGTTTCGGCGCGCGCCTTGCCGCGGCGCTGGGCGCGGCGGTGCCGCTCGTCATCGTCTATGCCTCGGTCAATCTGCTGGTCTTTTATTACTGGTTCCCGGTGTCGGAGGCGGCAAAGATCATCGAAGAAATGCAGGCGAAATTTCCCGGCGCCTGGGAAACGGTCCTGATCCTCGACAGCTCGATCCGCTGGTATTTTTTCTTCGCCGTATGGGCGGCGCTCTATGTCGCGTTCGGTTATGCCAGCGAAATGCAGGCGGTCGAACGGCGCGCCAATCATTTCCGGCTCGAGGCGAAGAACGCCCAGCTCCGCGCGCTGCATTATCAGGTCAATCCGCACTTCCTGTTCAACACGCTCAACTCGCTGTCGGCGCTGGTGATGCGCGGATCGAAAAACGAGGCGGAGACGATGATCATGAACCTGTCGTCCTTCCTGCGCTCCAGCCTGGCGATCGATCCCGAACAGCTGGTCAGCCTGGAAGAAGAAATCGCGCTGCAACGCCTGTATCTCGACATCGAACAGACGCGCTTCCCCGACCGCTTGCAGGTCGAGGTGACGATGCCCGACGAGTTGAAAAACGCCTGCGTCCCGGTGCTGATCCTGCAACCAATCATCGAAAATGCGATCAAATACGGCGTTGCGCCGACCAAGGGCAAAATTGCGATCCGCCTGCATGCCAGCGCCGAATATGGGCTGCTCGTGCTGCGTATCGACAACGACATCGATCCCAAGGCACCGACGCCAGCGTCGGGGACCGGCCTCGGCCTTGGCAATGTTCGCGAACGACTGCTTACCCGTTACGGCCCGACTGCCGGGTGCGAATGGGGGCCGTCGGACGATGGCGGCTTTGTCGTGTCGCTGTGGCTGCCACTGTCACGGGAGACCCACCCATGATCCAGACGCTCCGCACCCTGATCGTTGACGACGAACCGCTCGCGATCGAGCGGTTGCAGATCCTGACCGGGCAACAGGACGGGGTGTCGCTGGTCGGCACCGCCAGCGACGGCGCATCTGCACTCCGCATGGTCGATGCGCTCGCGCCCGACCTGGTGCTCTGCGATATCGCGATGCCCGATCTCAACGGGCTGGAGGTCGCCGCCGCGATCGACCGGCTAGACAACCCGCCTGCGGTCATCTTTGTCACCGCCTTCGATCAATATGCGGTCGCGGCGTTCGATGTTGCGGCGGTCGACTATCTGCTCAAGCCGGTGTCGCCCGATCGCCTCGCGCGTGCACTGACGCGGGTCCGTGAATGGCGCGCGACCGAACGGGCGCCGAGCCAGAAGAGCAAGTGGATCAACGAATTCTGGGTCCAGAACCGCGGCGAAATGCTGCGCGTCGATGCCGGTCAGGTCGATCTGATCGAGGCCGAGCGCGACTATATGCGGCTGCACGTCGGCGCGCGCAGCTGGCTGATTCATCAGACAATCAAATCGCTGGAAGCGCGGATGAACCCCGATCAGTTCATGCGCATCCACCGGTCGAAAATGGTACGCCGCGACGGTATCGTCGGGCTGAAACATCACGGCGACGGCGCGTGGAGCGTCGATCTGGGCGACGGCGGCGTCCACCGCATCGGCCGAACCTATCTGCACGACGTCAAAGCGATCATGCACGCTTGAATCCAAAAAGGCGGCCATGCCGCCGGGGCATGACCGCCTTTTGTTGACCGAAGGCCGCGCGGTCAGGGCGCCGAAACCTGGATCGTCCGGCCGCGATCGGCCAACCGGGTGCCGTCGCCGTTCAGCAGGCTGGCCAGCTTCACATCGGCATCGGCCAGCGTTGCCGCCTCGCAATCCTGCGCCCGTGCCAGTTCGTTCAACGTCATGCGATAATTGGGGCGGCTGTTGCACACGGTGCGGGCCGCAGACTTTACGCGGGCGTTGAGCCGTTCGCGACCTTCGACGCTCGCCAGATTCAGGTCGTGATAGCGCACGACGACCGTGCGTCGTTCACCGTCGTCTTTGGCCGCGGCCACCGCCGGGATGCTCAGGCCGATGCACGCCAGCGGTGCGCTCAGCAGGATCAGGGAAAATTTCGCCATGGGGGAGTCCTTTTTTGGGGGATGATGCGGGACACGAGGGCTCCAGACCGGGGAGACCAGGGCCCCCGCATCCCGCAAGTTGGTGATACCCCTTAGACGTCATCAGAATCGCGTTTGGATCGATCGGCGCAAACGGCGGCTCGATTACCGGACGAAAGCCGTTCATCCATCGACGAACGGTCGGCGGTCGAGTAATTTCATGGCGTGGAGCTTGCATCCGGCATCCGAACATGACCAGATTTTGTCATGAAGCGGAAATTATCTTTCGCCGCGAGTCGCTCGCCCGGCCATCGACTCGTTCGCTGGGTGTTTGTTGCGCTCGCTGGAACCATCGTCGGCCTGATGCTTGGCGAGATGGTCGCGCGGCCGATGTTGGAAAAACGCGCCGCCGCGGCGGCGTCATTTTCGCGCCTCAGTGCCAATCCCGACGCCCAAATGACGCCAAGCGCGGGCGCCGCGCCATGCCTCGATTGCCCGGACAGCTATGGCGTTGCGATCAGGCTGCGTTCCGATCGCGAACAACGGATGAGCGATGAATTTCGCGAACTTGGCGCGGTGGATGTCGATCCGCCGGTGCCGGCCGATATCGACGACGGCTATCGCTATGGCGGCCGCTTTCCCGACCCGGCACCGCGCGACACGCCTGCGCCTGTCCCCGCGGCGAACCCCGTTCCGGGGGCCGAGGATTCGCCCGCGACCGAAACGTCCGCGCCGCCGACGATCGATTGACGATTCAGCGCGGCGGAACCACCGGTTTGGCGCAGCGCGTCGTATCGCCAGCCTTGCACGCCGCGACGTCGGCCTCCCATTTCATCCGCTCTTCGGCCGACATCGCCGCGACGCGCGCCTTTTCGGCTTCATAGACAGCGGTTTCTTCGACAAATTCGGTCTGGTCGTGGGCGACCTGTTGCGCCGCCGCAGACACTTCCTGCTGATAGGTCACCGTTTCGGCTTTGGCGCGCGACGACTGTTCGGCATTCAGCCGCGCGGTGTTGGCGCGCTCTTCGGGCGTCGTGCCGTCGGGCAGTTTCTTTGCGGTCGCGCTCGCGGGATCGACGGCAGCCGGTGTTTCGGCCGGGGCCTGAACAGCCGCCGCCTGCCCCGCGCCCAAGAGCGCCAATGCAGTGGTGGCCGCCAAAATCATTCTGGTCATCGAAACTCTCCTGCGATCAAATTGTCTGCCGCTCCAACGCGCGGCGCGATGGGGCGTTCCCGGTGCCGAATTGACCGCGGCGCGAGGGCGCGCCATGTTGGACGACCGTACCATGTTCGATCGGCCCCCGATTTGCCAGCATCGCCGCAGCATCCGCTCAACCGCCCGGTATTTTTCGCGCCTCTGGCGGTGCTGCTCGCCGCCGTAATCCTCAGCCTGTGGCAGGGGGCTGCGGTTCTTGCCGCCGAAACTGCCATCAACGACTGGATCCTGCGTCACTTCTCACCGCTGTTCGCCTGGGCCGGGCTCGCCTTTCTGGGGCTGCTAGGCGGGATTGCGCTGTCGCCGCTGGGCGGGCGAATTATCGGGGGGCCGCAGGCGCAACCGATCCTGAACCGCTGGCGCTGGTTCGCGGTCACGCTCTGCACCACCATCGCCACCGGTATCCTGTTCTGGGGCGCCGCCGAGCCGCTCTTTCACCTCAACGATCCGCCCGCGATGCTCGGCCTCGCACCCGGCAGCGACGCCGCCGCGACCTTTGCGATGTCGACGATGTTCCTGCACTGGACGCTGACGCCCTACGCCATCTACACCGTCGCGGGCCTCGCCTTTGCGCTCGTCTATTACAACCGCCGCGAACCGTTCAGCCTGTCGTCGCTGTTTGTCCCTCTGCTTGGCCAGCGCGCGCATGGTCCCGTCGGCACCGGCATCGACATCATCTGTCTCTACGCGCTCGTTGCGGGGATGGCGGCATCGCTCGGCGCTGGCCTGCTCGCACTCGCGGGCGGGATCGAGGGGATCGGGGGCTTCGCAGGCGGCGCCGCGCTGCGCTGGGCGATCGCCGCCGCCATCGTCGGCAGCTTTCTGATCTCTGCCGCAACCGGGCTGCAAAAGGGCATTGCCGGGCTTTCGGTGCTCAACACCTGGCTGTTTTTCGCGATCATCGCTTTTGTGCTGATCGCCGGGCCGACCGCCGAGATGTTCGGGCTCTCGCTGCGTGGTGGCTCCGATTATTTCCGGACCTTCGTCCCCCGCAACCTCGGCCTCGACGTCGATACCGGCTGGCACCGACAATGGACGATCTTCAACTGGGCCAACTGGTTCGCCTGGGCACCGGTCACCGCATTGTTTCTGGGCCGCCTTGCGGTCGGCTACAGCGTCCGCGCCTTCATCCTCTACAATTTGATCCTGCCGTCGCTGTTTGGCGCGGTGTGGATGACCGCGATCGCGGGCGCGACGATTGCGCTCGACCAGCAAAGCAGCGCCGGTCTCTACGCCATCCTGACCGCGCAGGGCCCCGATCCGGTGCTGTTCCGCCTGTTCAGCGCGCTCGGCGGCGGCCCCGGCGTCGCGGCGGTCGTCCTGTTCGCGATCTTCCTGTCCTACGTCGCGGGCGCCGACGCCAATGTGTCGGCGATGAGCGCGCTGTCGACGCGCGGCATCACGCCCGACGCGCCCGAAGCGCCGCTGTGGGTGCAGGCGGTGTGGGGCATCACCGTCGGACTGGTCGCGCTGGTGCTGGTCGCGGGCGGCGGCATCGACGGCATCCGCATGATGTCGGTGCTCGGCGGCTTTCCCGCGCTGTTCGTCATCGTCGGCGCGGCACTGTCGCTGATCGTAATGGCGGTACGGGGACGGCACGAAACCGCCCCCGCCCGATCCTGACGTCGGCGCCTCCGGGCTACCAGATCCGCGTGCGCTCCTCGGGTTTCAGATAATATTTCGCGCCCGCCTGAACGCTGAACGCCTTGTACCACGCGTCGACGTTGCGAACCGGCCCGATGATGCGCCATCGCGCCGGGCTGTGCGGATCGCTCGCGACCTGCTGCTTGACCGCATCCTCGCGCTGCTTGGTCCGCCACGCCTGCGCAAATGCCAGGAAGAAGCGCTGATCGCCGGTCAGGCCGTCGATCACGGGCGCGGGCTTGCCGCCGAGCGAGCGGCGATAGGCGTCATATGATACCTCCAACCCCGCGAGATCGGCGATATTTTCGCCCATCGTCAGGTCGGGATTGATGAAGGCGCCGGGCGCGGCTTCATAGGTCGCATATTGCGCCCCGAACGCCTTCGCCGCGGCATCGAACTTTGCCGCATCTTCGGCGGTCCACCAGTCACGCACGGCGCCATCGGCATCGATCTTGCGCCCCTGATCGTCGAAACCGTGGATGATTTCATGGCCGATCACGGCGCCGATCGCGCCATAATTGACCGCATCGTCGACGCTTTCGCTGAAATACGGCGCCTGCAAAATGCCCGCGGGGAACACGATCTTGTTCTCCAGCCCGCCGTTATAGGCGTTCACCTCCTGCGGGTTCATCGCCCATTTCTTGCGGTCGACCGGCTTGTTCAGATCGCCGAGCGCATAAGCATATTCGAACGCCGAACTGCGCTTCACATTGCCGTACAGGTCCGCCGGATCGATCTTGAGCGCCGCATAGTCGCGCCATTTGTCGGGATAGCCGACCATCACGTCCATCTTGGCGAGTTTGGCGAGCGCGGCGTCCTTGGTCGCGGGCGCCATCCAGCTGTTGGCGCGGATGCGGTCGCCCATCGCCAGTTTCAGGTTGGCGACCAGCACCTCCATCTTCGCCTTGGCGCTCGCCGGGAAATATTGCGTCGAATAAGTTTCGCCGACCAGCTCGCCCAGGCTGCCATCGACCAGCGTCAGCCCGCGCTTCCATCGCGGTCGCAGCTCGGACACCCCGCTCAGCGCCTTCGAATATTCGAACCGGCTGTCGACGAACGGCTTGGACAGATAGGGCGCCGCATTGTCGGCGACGTGGAATTGCTGCCACAGCTTGATCGTGTCGAGCGGGGTCGCGGCATAAAGCGCGGCGATGTCGCGCACCGCGGTCTTTTCGTTGACGATGATGCGTTTCTGCGGCGCGATCCCGGCACCCGCGAACCACGCCGCCCAGTCGAGCCCGGGCGCATAGGCCGCCAGCTCGTCCGACGACATCGGGTTGTTGATCTTGCCGATGTCGCGGCGGTCGGCGATCGCCCAGCTGACCTTTGCAATCTCGGTCTCGAACGCCAGCACCGCGTCGGCGGCCTTTTCGGGGTCGGCATGCCCCGCCATCGTCATCGTCCGCGCGATATAGGCGCGATACGCGTCGCGCTGCGGCTTGAACCCATCGGTCAGATAATAGTCGCGTTCGGGCAGGCCGAGCCCCGCCTGGCCCAGCCACAGCACATTGACCGTCGGGTCGGCGGTATCGGCATAAGGCCCGCCGCTGACGATCGTCGCGCCGAACGTCCCCTGCGTGCCGCCCATGAAGCGCGCCATTTCGCGCTTGTCGCCTATCGCCGCGACGGCAGCGATGTCGGCGAGCAGCGGCTTGGCGCCCAGCGCCTCGACCCGCGCCTCGTCCATGAAGCTTTGATACAGCCCGCCGACCTGGCTCGTTGCGGGCGCCCCCGCGACGACCGCGCGCAGCTGGCGCTGGGTCAGGTTGTAAACGTCGTAGTCGACCCCGGCCGACGCCTGATCCGACGGAATGTCGGTGCGCGCAAACCAGCCGCCATTGGCATATTTGTCGAAATCGTCGCCGGGTTTCACCGACGGGTCGCGCGCGCCCAGATCGACGCCCCAGGCGCCAAAGGTCAGCGCCTTTAGCGATTCCGCGTCACCGGCACCTTCGTCTGCGCCAGCGGCGTGCAACGATGCGGCAGGCGCCGCTTCCTTTGCCATCGCCGGTGCCGTCGATAATGCCATTGCGATCGCAAGCCCCGCGACCCCGCCCAGATATTTGGTCATTCCCCAGTCTCCTCATGTCCCCGCGCCGCCCGAAACCGGACGACGGCCATGCTGCGACTGTCCGCCTGTGCCGCCACAGGGTCAAGCGAGCGGAATGACGCTGGTCGAACCCTTTGTGATGTTGGTGGAAAGCCCCCGCATTGCGGGCCGTGTCCGCACACCCTATCTAGGGAGGAATGCCGGGCCGAAACGCCCCCTTGCACTACAAGAACAAATCTGGAACATGCATCTCCCATGAGTCTCACCCACATCTCCGTGCGCGGTGCGCGCGAACATAATCTGAAGGGCGTCAACGTCGACCTGCCGCGCGACGCGCTGGTCGTGATCACCGGCCTGTCGGGCAGCGGAAAATCGTCGCTCGCGTTCGATACCATCTATGCCGAGGGGCAGCGGCGCTATGTGGAATCGCTCTCTGCCTATGCGCGCCAGTTCCTCGAGATGATGCAAAAGCCCGATGTCGAACATATCGACGGGCTGTCGCCGGCGATCAGTATCGAGCAGAAGACGACCTCCAGAAATCCCCGGTCCACCGTCGCGACGGTCACCGAAATCTACGACTATATGCGCCTGCTGTGGGCGCGCGTCGGCATCCCTTATTCGCCCGCGACCGGCGAGCCGATTTCGGCGCAGACGGTCAGCCAGATGGTCGACCGCGTGATGCAATTGCCCGAAGGCACCCGCGCCTATTTGCTCGCCCCCGTCGTCCGCGGGCGCAAGGGGGAGTATAAGAAGGAACTGGCGCAGTGGCAGAAGGATGGCTTCACGCGCGTCCGCATCGACGGCGAATTTTACGAGATCGGCGAAGCGCCGACGCTCGACAAGAAATACAAGCATGACATCGAGGTTGTCGTCGACCGCATCGCGGTGCGCGAAGGCCTGGGCACGCGGCTCGCCGACAGTTTCGAAACCGCGCTGAAGCTCGCCGAAGGGCTTGCCTATGTCGATCTGGCCGATACGACGGTGGCGGCGGCGATGTCTTCTTCCCCCCTCCCGCTCGCGGGAGGGGCCGGGGGAGGGCCTGTTTCCGATCACGACGACGCCGACATGCCCTCCCCTAGCCCCTCCCGCGAGCGGGAGGGGAATCTCAAGGGCGCCGGCATCCCTGCGAACCGCCTCATTTTCTCCGAGAAATTCGCCTGCCCGGTCAGCGGCTTCACGATCGCCGAGATCGAACCGCGGCTGTTCAGCTTCAACGCGCCGCAGGGCGCCTGCCCGGCGTGCGATGGCCTGGGCGAGCGGCAGGAGTTCGACCCCGACCTGGTCGTCCCCAACCATGCGCTCAGCCTGAAAAAGGGCGCGGTGGTGCCGTGGGCGAAATCGAACCCGCCCTCGCCTTATTATATGCAGGTGCTCGAAAGCCTGGGCAAAGCCTATGGCTTCGAGCTGGCGACGCCGTGGCAGGACCTGTCCGGCGAGGTGCAGTTGATCATCCTTTATGGCAGCGGCGGCAAACCCGTCGAGCTGACCTTCAAGGACGGTCGCCGCAGCTACACGACGCACAAGGCGTTCGAGGGCGTCATCGGCAACCTCAACCGCCGCCTGCTGTCGACCGAGAGCGCGTGGATGCGCGAGGAGCTGTCGAAATATCAGACCCCGCAGCCGTGCGAGACATGCCACGGCGCGCGGCTGCGCCCCGAACCGCTGGCGGTAAAGATCGCGGGCGAGGACATCAGCATGTCGGCGCAGCGCAGCGTTGCCGATGCCTTGGCGTGGTTCGGCACCCTTGAAGACAAGCTCAATGACACGCAGCGCCAGATTGCCAAGGCAATCCTGAAAGAGATCAACGAGCGGCTCGGCTTTCTCAACAATGTCGGGCTCGATTATCTCAACCTCAATCGCACCAGCGGGACGCTCAGCGGCGGCGAGAGCCAGCGCATCCGCCTCGCCTCGCAGATCGGTTCGGGCCTGTCGGGGGTGCTCTACGTCCTCGACGAACCGAGCATCGGCCTGCACCAGCGCGACAACGACCGGCTGCTCGCGACGCTCAAACGCCTCCGCGACCTTGGCAACACGGTGATCGTCGTCGAGCATGACGAGGATGCGATCCGCCACGCCGATTATGTCGTCGACATGGGCCCCGGCGCGGGCCTCCACGGCGGCGAGATCGTCGCCGAGGGGACGCTGGAGGAGGTTCTCAAGAGCGACAAGAGCCTGACCGCCGCCTATCTCAACGGCACCAAGCGCATCGAGATTCCGAAGCATCGCCGCAAGGGCAATGGTTTCGATCTGGTGCTGAAGGGCGCGCGCGCCAACAATTTGAACAATGTCACCGCGAAAATCCCACTCGGCACATTCACCTGCGTCACCGGCCTGTCGGGCAGCGGCAAGTCGAGCCTGATCATCGACACGCTCTACGCCAGCGCGGCGCGCGTGCTCAACGGCGCGCGGATGATCGCGGGGCCGCACGACAGCCTGAAGGGGCTGGAGCATTGCGACAAGGTGATCGACATCGACCAGTCGCCGATCGGCCGCACCCCGCGCAGCAACCCCGCGACGTACACGGGCGCGTTCACGATCATCCGCGACTGGTTCGCGGGGCTGCCCGAAAGCCAGGCGCGCGGGTATAAACCGGGGCGGTTCAGCTTCAACGTCAAGGGCGGGCGGTGCGAGACGTGCACCGGCGACGGGCTGATCAAGATCGAGATGCACTTCCTGCCCGACGTTTATGTGACGTGCGAGACGTGCCACGGCAAACGCTACAACCGCGAAACGCTGGAGGTGAAGTTCAAGGGCCACAGCATCGCCGACGTGCTCGACATGACGGTCGAGGATGCGACCGAGTTCTTCAAGGCGGTGCCGTCGATCCGCGACAAGATGGCGATGCTGGTCCGCGTCGGGCTGGGTTACATCAAGGTCGGGCAACAGGCGACGACGCTGTCGGGCGGCGAGGCGCAGCGGGTGAAGCTGGCCAAGGAATTGTCGCGGCGCTCGACCGGCCAGACGCTGTACATCCTCGACGAACCGACCACCGGGCTGCATTTCGAGGATGTCCGCAAGCTGCTCGAAGTGCTGCAGGCGCTGGTCGATCAGGGCAACAGCGTGATCGTGATCGAACATAACCTGGATGTCATCAAGACCGCCGACTATATCCTCGACCTCGGCCCGGAAGGCGGGGTCAAAGGCGGCGAGATCGTCGCGGCGGGGACGCCCGAACAGGTGGTGAAGGAACCGCGGAGCTATACCGGGCAGTATCTGGCGCCGATGTTGGCATAAGCTCTTCCCGCTTGCGGGAGGGGTTTGGGGAGGGCCTGTTGCCCCCCTTCCCGGCTGACATGCCCTCCCCTAACCCCTCCCTGAAGGGAGGGGGACAAGGTCAACGCCACACCGCCGACAGCGGGTAGAGCGCGATCAGCCAGGTCAGGCATCCCACCACGACGCGGCGGTCCTTCACCGCGATCGCCAGCAGCGCGACGGGGAAGAAGGACCAGGCGATGATGAAGGTGCGCAGGCTGGTCGGCGCCGGCATGCCGTCCAGCCAGGCGACGGTGGCCGCCAGCGCGACATTGCACAGGAACACCCCGCCGATCACCTTGCGCCGGTGCTTGTCGAAATGCGCGTTCAGATCGTCCCATTCGCCGGGATCGTCGGGGAACACCAGCGACGCCGCGACGAAATAGAGTGCGGTGACGACGAAGCCGCCGAACAGCACCGGCCAGCTGAGGGGCAGCAGGTCGCGCACCGCCCAGCCGTACATCCAGAAGGTGACGACGTCGCACGACACGAACAGCCCGAGCAGCGCGGTCGGCCAGCCGATGCGGACGCGGTGGCTGGCCTTGAGCGCCCGCGCCAGCCCGCCCAGCCCCTCCGCCAGCGCGAGGCCGAGGATCAGCCCGAACAGCGAAAAGATGAATTCAAACCCGCTCATAAACCCCCGCTGCGCCGCGCGCGCCGATGTTCGGGGCCACGCGTCGCCGCCCATGACGCCGAGCCGCCGGAATGTCGCCGCGCGGCGGACGGGCGGGCGCGGAAGTTGTCAAACTTGTCACTCCCCTCACGCGCGAGAAAATCCGCCTTCCGCCGCGGCGCCTCCCGGCGCGGCCCCCACGGTCGAGGACGCTGGCACAGCGAGAAAAAGTAGGAAAGCGGTTATTTTCCTAACTCGTCACCCCGGACTTGATCCGGGGTCCCGCTCTGCACCGGTGAGAAGCGGGACCCCGGATCAAGTCCGGGGTGACGAAGGAGGGGAAAGCCCCTCCCGTAAACGGGAGGGGAGAATTACCCCACCACCCGCGCCGTCACATCCTCGGCCTCGAAAATCCGCATTACCGGCGGCTGCGGTGAGAGGGCGCGCATTTCGGCGACGAAGGCGCCCGACGCGGGGACCGCAAAATGGGCGTGCACCGCGGCCATGTCCGCCCACTCCTCGACAAAGACAAGGCGGTCGGGCTGCTCGACATCGACATGGCAGATGTGCGCCAGACACCCCGCCTCGCCGCGCGACCGCGCGCTATGCTCGGCGCCGAGCGCGATCATGCGCTCGCGATGCTCGAGGGTCAGGATGACGTGGCCGGTGATGAGGATCATATTCTCTCGACTATCGAAGTAGTTCAATTTTTACTATCGTCTTTGCTTTCCGGCTCGTCGAGATCAGGAAACATGTCGATGAGCTTTTCCACTCGGCTTTTTATGACGTAGTCTTCTTTCAAGAATTGAAGAACAACGTCCTGATTAGACGTGAGCCACTTAACATAAATATCGCTAAAAGGATCGGCAAAGTTCGCTTTTATTGTATCCAGCCAAACTTTATACTCTCCTTTTGGCAAGCATGATGCACCGAGCATCAAAGCTGATTTTTCCCACGTACTTTTTTCATCGAATTTTGTTTTTTGAGCACGAAAGTATGAACGATCTTTTAGTATACCTTTAAGCAATAGATCCTGTCGCCGTTCGACAGGTGTCCCATCGAGTTTCAAACTTTGCCTGAGCTGTTCGGAAATTGGAAGCGCTTGAGTGACGAACAAATGACCCACCCAAATTCTGGTTAACGCCATGTCCTTGTAAGGCGGCGCTTGTACCGCCTTTGTAAGGATTTCAGCAAGGTCCGCTGATATTTCATTATTCCGCTGGGCCACGCCGCCTAGCAAAATACAAAAATCTCGAGGAACATAATATAAAAGTTCTATGTTTGATACCAAAAATGACACAGGATCAGATATATTAAGAGTTCGAAGGGCTTTTAATATTACCTTAATTGCATTATAATCTACGGTATCCCTTGACCTCACTTCTGATAATTTTACCAGAAAGTCATTCTCATCTATATCGTCAATGTCTTCTATTGAAATATCTTCATTGTCATAAACTGCCCTTATATACTGACTGAGTTTTACAATTTCATTGTCATTAAAAACGTCAGTGAGCTTTTTTTCGATCTCAGCAACGCCGTTACTGGTCGTGCTTGTTCTTGTTTTACTGGCGTTTAAAGATAGGCCCTCAGTTAGCATAAGATGCTCAGCCAGCTTGCAGAGAGTGCTGTGAACCGCACTTTGCTGACCGACCACTATACGAAAATCATCAACGTACCGACTGTACCCCTCGGACATCTGCGAGATCATTACGTCAGTATCAGCAAGCAACCCTTCAGCCAAAATCCGGGAGGCAGCGCTACCAACCGGCAAACCGTAAGATTGCCGCGCGCGACTATGCTTAATTATTCCCTCAATTATCTTTCTTACTGCGTTTGGGGCTTCGCAATCATCGAGAACGTGTTCCAGCCTATGGAAGTATATTCGCGAGTAAAAATCACTTATATCCGTTTCTATAACGTACCTGACATCATCAAATGGTTTTGCTTCCCCATATATACTTTTAACGTGATCAAGCCAGTCATGGTAATTAGATGATTCTGAAAAAAGTCTTGGACTATCTTCTTTATCTACAAATCGGTACGAAAACGGCCCCTTCGACACATCCAGCTTCAAAAGCTCTATGGCCGGCGCGACATTTATTGCAGCTGCAGTATAAAATAGTGTATCGGATGGATAGAGTTGATGTGCGATACGAAATGAAAGTTCACCTTTCGGACTGAGACATTCAAAGCAGCTAGTGGGCTTGTACTGTCCAGCTTGCGTTTCGGTCATCCTTTTCACGACCTCATCAGCCGCTTCCGAATAAAATCGGAACTCAAACGGCGGGGGGAATATGTCTGTGTCCCCGAGTGTAGAAAGGTGGAGGATCGCTCGCTTGGCATCGATTTCAGACAACGACATGCTCAGCCCCCCAAAGGAAAAACGATGAATGCAAGTATCGCGGTAGTCAACGGTTCTACAGAAATTGACCGAATCGGCGGAACCGGTGCGAAGCCCCCATGACACTTCCATGACACTCCCTGTCACAAACACGTCACACAAAACCCCCAAATGGCGCTCAGCGAGTCGCCGCGGGGGTGGCGGCTTGGTTCGGTAACGACCCCCATCAACAGGATTTTCCATGGCTCAGAAATTCGCGCCCCGCACCCTTGGCGTCGTTGGCGCCGCCGTGTGCGCGCTGGCGCTTTCCGCCTGTCAGGATCAGGCTTCGTCGGGTGGCGGCGCGCGCGATTATATCAGCGCGGTCGGATCGTCGACCGTCTATCCCTTTGCCACCGCGGTCGGTGAGAAGTTCGCCGAAGCGACGGGCAACAAGACGCCGAAGATCGACAGCACCGGCACCGGTGGCGGGTTCGAACGTTTCTGTTCGGGCGTCGGCGGCGAAACCCCCGACATCGCCAACGCATCGCGCCGGATCAAGAAGAAGGAATTCGACACCTGTGTCGCCAATGGCGTCAAGGACATCGTCGAAGTCCAGATCGGCATCGACGGCATCGCGCTGGGCGAAGCGACGCGCGGCCCGGGTTTCAAGCTGACCGAAGAGGATGTGTACAAGGCGCTGGCCGCGACCCCCTATGGCAAGCCGAACACCGCCAAGACGTGGGCCGACGTCAACCCGGCGCTGCCCGCGGTGGCGATTTCGGTGTTCGGCCCGCCGTCGACCAGCGGCACCTATGATGCGTTCAAGGAACTGATCCTGGGCCGCGGTTGCGATGCGAACCCCGAGATGAAGGCGCTGAAGGACAGCGACAAGGACAAGCATGAGGCGGTGTGCACCGCGCTGCGCGGCGCGCCCTTCTATGTCGAGCAGGGCGAGAATGATAATTTGATCATCTCGAAGCTCGACAAGAACCCGACCAGCCTGGGCATCTTTGGCTTTTCGTATCTCGATGCGAACAAGGACAAGATCAAGGCCGTCCCGGTGCAGGGCGTCGCGCCCACTTACGCGGCGATCGCCGATGGCAGCTATCCGGGTTCGCGCCCGCTGTTCATCTATATCAAGAAGGCGCATGTCGGCGTCGTCCCCGGCCTGGCCGAATATGTCGCCGAGTTCCTGAAGGGCGCGGGCGACGGCGGGTATCTGAACGCCAAGGGGCTGATCGTGTCGCCGAAGGCGATCGCGGACGCCGCGGCGGCAAACGGCACCGGCATGACCGCGCTGAACGGTGCCGAGCTGAAGTAAGTTTCCCCCCGCTGGTGACCGGGGCGGGTTTCGGCCCGCCCCGGTCACCGGTTTTATCTTGGTCGTCATTGCGAGGAGCGTAGCGACGCGGCAATCCAGAGTTTGCGGTAACCGCCCTGGATTGCTTCGCTTCGCTCGCAATGACGAAGGATTTAGCCGGATGAGGACCAAGTGACCTTTAACGCCGCCGCCCTGTTATTGCTCATCGCGGGCCTCGCGCTGATCGGCTGGATTGCCGGGCGGCAGCGGTCGAACCTGCTGGCGGGGCGCGCGGGGACGAAGCTGCATTCGCGGCCGCAATATCATGGCTGGTATGTCGCGCTGTGGCTATTCGCCCCAGCGGCGCTGTTCCTGGCGGTGTGGTCGTCGGTGTCGCCGGGGCTGATCACCAATCAGGTGCTGGCGAACGACGCGGCGCAGTCGCTGCCCGCTTTCGGGTTCGAGCGCGGCGCGATCCTGTCCGACGCGCGCAATGTCGCGCTGGGCAAGCAGGACGCGGTGCGGTTGCCCGCCGCGGCGCCGCTGGTCCAACCCTATGCCGACGCGGCGCATAAATATGCGTGGATCGGAATCGCGGCGATGCTGGCGCTGGCATTGGCGGGCGGGCTGTACGCCTTTACCCGCATCAAGCCCGATTTTCGCGCGCGCACCCGGGTCGAACGGATCGTCATGGCGGTGCTGTTGCTCGCGTCGCTCGTCGCGATTTTGACGACCTTCGGCATCGTGCTGTCGCTGTTGTTCGAATCGATCCGGTTCTTTCAGCTGGTATCGCCGCTGGAATTGCTGTTCGGGACCAACTGGGCGCCGCAGAGCGGGGCGCCGCAGCAGGGCACTTTTGGCGGCATCCCGCTGTTCTGGGGCACGGTGTTGATCGGCGCGATCATCGCGATGATCGTCGCCATTCCCATCGGCATGATGACCGCGGTGTACCTGACCCAATATGCCGCGCCGGTGGTGCGCCGCTGGGTCAAGCCGATCCTGGAGATTTTGGCCGGGGTGCCGACGGTCGTTTACGGCTATTTCGCCGCGCTGACCGTGGCGCCTGCTTTGCGCGAATTTGCGGTGATGCTGGGCATTCCCAACGCGTCGACCGAAAGCGCGCTGGCGGCGGGCATCGTGATGGGGGTGATGATCATCCCGTTCGTGTCGTCGATGGCCGACGACAGCATCAATGCGGTGCCGCAGGCGATGCGCGACGGATCGCTGGCGCTGGGCGCGACGCCGAACGAGACGATCCGCCAGGTGCTGATCCCCGCCGCATTGCCGGGGGTGATGGGCGGCATCTTGCTCGCGGTCAGCCGCGCGATCGGCGAGACGATGATCGTGGTGATGGCGGCGGGCCTGTCCGCGAACCTGACCGCCAATCCGTTCGCCAGCGTCACCACGGTGACTGCGCAGATCGTCAAGCTGCTGACCGGCGACCAGGAATTCGACAGCGCCAAGACGCTCGCCGCCTTTGCGCTGGGGCTGGTGCTGTTCATCGTCACCCTGCTGCTCAACATCGCCGCGCTGCGGATCGTGAAGAAGTATCGCGAAGCTTATGAATAGGCAGACCAACCCCACCGACTGGAAGGGCGCGGCGATGCAGAAACGCATCGCGGGCCGCTATGCCGCCGAACGCCGTTTCCGGCTGATCGGGCTGGGCGCGGTGCTGCTCTCTGGCGCGTTCCTGGCGTTCCTGCTGTTCGTGATGGTCGGCAACGGCGCGCGCGGCTTTACCTATACCAATGTCGCGGTGCCGATCGATTTCCAGTCGACCCCGCTGGCGATCGATACCGCGCGGCTGGGCGATGCCGACGCCGACCAGGTGATCGCGAACGCGGGGCTGGCCGACATCGTCGCCTTTGCCGCCGACGAGGCGCTGGGCGATGGCGGGGCCGAGCTGATTTCCGAAAATGCGTGGAAAGAGGTGCGCTCGCAGATCAAGGCCGACCCCGAATTGCTCAAGGGCAAGACGGTGTTCGAACTGCCCGCCGACAGCGCGGTCGACATCATGGCCAAGGAGGGCAGCCGCGGCGCGCTCGGCGCGCGGGTCGATGCGCTGGAGCAGGACGGCAAGCTGTCGACCGGCATCCACTGGCCGTTCTTCAAGAACGCCGATGCGACCGATCCGGCGGTCGCGGGGATCTGGGGCGCGCTGAAAGGATCGGTGCTGACGATCTTCATCGCCTTTCTGATCGCCTTTCCGACCGGCGTGCTCGCGGCGCTGTATCTGGAAGAATATGCGGCGAAGAACCGCTGGACCGACCTGATCGAAGTGTCGATCAACAATCTGGCCGCGGTGCCCTCGATCATCTTTGGGCTGCTCGCGCTGGCGGTGTTCATCAACTGGTTCGGCATCTGTCAGGCGAGTCCGCTGGTCGGCGGGCTGACGCTGGCGCTGATGACGATGCCGGTGATCGTGATTGCCAGCCGCAACGCGATCAAATCGGTGCCGCCGTCGATCCGCGACGCGGCGCTGGGGGTCGGCGCCAGCCCGGTGCAGGTGGTGTTCCATCACGTCCTGCCGCTCGCCCTGCCCGGCATTCTGACCGGCACGATCATCGGCATGGCGCGCGCGCTGGGCGAGACCGCGCCGCTGCTGCTGATCGGCATGCGAGCCTTTATCGGCGACGTCCCGGGCGGCATCTGTTCGCCGTCGACCGTGCTGCCGATGCAGATATTCCTCTGGTCGGACGAAGTCGACCGGGGCTTTGTCGAGAAAACCTCCGCCGCGATCATCGTGCTGCTTATCGTGCTGCTGTCGATGAACGCCTTTGCGATCTATCTTCGCAACAAATTCGAAAAACGCTGGTGACCCCATGACCCAAGACGACCTAACCATCGCCGATCCCAAGATGAAGGCCGAAGGCGTCAACGTCTTTTACGGTGAGAAACAGGCGATCAACAATGTGTCGATCGACGTCGGCACCGACCTGGTCACCGCGTTCATCGGCCCGTCGGGCTGCGGCAAGTCGACCTTTCTGCGCTCGCTGAACCGCATGAACGACACGGTGGCGAACGCGAAGGTCACCGGCCGGATCGAGCTGGACGGCGAGGATATTTATGCGCCGTCGATGGACGTCGTGCAGTTGCGCGCGCGGGTCGGGATGGTGTTCCAGAAACCGAACCCCTTCCCCAAGTCGATCTATGACAATGTCGGCTACGGCCCGCGCATCCACGGGCTGGCGCCGGCGAAGGCCGACCTCGATGTCATCGTCGAACGCGCGCTGGTCCGCGCCGGGCTGTGGGACGAGGTCAAGGACCGGCTGCTCGAAAGCGGCACCGCGCTGTCGGGCGGGCAGCAGCAGCGGCTGTGCATTGCGCGCGCGATTGCGGTCGATCCCGAAGTCATCCTGATGGACGAGCCCTGCTCGGCGCTCGACCCGATCGCGACCGCAAAGATCGAGGAACTGATCCACGAACTGCGCGGCAAATATGCGATCGTGATCGTCACGCATAACATGCAGCAGGCGGCCCGCGTGTCGCAGCGCACCGCCTTTTTCCACCTCGGGACGCTGGTCGAATATGGCAAGACCACCGACATCTTCACCAACCCGAAGCAGGAACGCACCAAGGATTATATCACGGGTCGCTACGGTTAAGCCGCAGCCAAAAGGACAAGAGTGATGGCATTAACGAACGATCATACGGTCAAAGCCTTCGACGAAGACCTCAATCGCCTGCGCGGGCTGATCAGCGAGATGGGCGGCCGCGCCGAACAGGCGCTGCTGCAGGCGATGACCGCGCTCCACAAGGGCGACCTCGACCTGGCGGCGCAAGTCGTGCGCGAGGACAAGAAGATCGACGCGCTGGAAAGCGAAGTCGAACAGCTGGCGGTCCAGACGATCGCGCTGCGCGCGCCGATGGCCGACGACCTGCGCGAAATGATCGCGGCGCTGAAAATCGTCTCGGTCGTCGAACGCATCGGCGATTATGCCAAGAATATCGCCAAGCGCGTCGCGCTGATGGACCAGACGCGGTCGATCGAGGCGATCCCGCTGCTGATGTCGATGTCGTCGATCGTCGCCGAACTGATCCACGATGCGCTCGACAGCTTCGCGGCGCGCGACGCCGAACTCGCGGTGCGGGTCACCGTCCGCGACAAGAATGTCGACGATTTCTACAACAGCATTTTCCGTACCCTGGTCACCTTCATGATGGAAAATCCGAAATTCATTTCGGAAAGCGCGCACCTGCTGTTCGTCGCCAAGAACCTGGAGCGGATGGGCGACCATGCGACCAACATCGCCGAGATGGTCTATTATGTCGTGACCGGCGAACATATGGAGGAGCGCGAGCGCGGCGAACAGCCCGAAGATGGCGCCGCGGAGCAGGAGCAAGGCTGATGCCGCAGCCCGACCTGCTGCTGATCGAGGATGACGAGGCGATCGCCGAACTCATCGTCTGGCATTTCGCGCGCGAGGGTTTTTCGGTCCGGCAGACGCCCGATGGCGAACAGGCGCTGGTGCTGGTCGAGGAGCGCGTCCCCGACATCGTCCTGCTCGACTGGATGATCGAAAGCCTGCCCGGCATCGAGGTGTGCCGCCGCCTGCGCCGCAACCCGAAATCGGCCAATGTGCCGATCATCATGCTGACCGCGCGCGGCGAGGAAGAGGACCGCATTCGCGGGCTGGAAACCGGCGCCGACGATTATGTCACCAAGCCTTTCAGCCCGCGCGAGCTGGTTGCGCGCGTATCGGCGGTGCTGCGCCGCCTGCGCCCGGCGCTGGCGGGCGAGCTGCTGACCTATGCCGACATCGAGCTGGATTCGGTCGCGCACAAGGTGATCCGCGGCGGCCAGACGGTGAATATGGGGCCGACCGAATTCCGCCTGCTGCGCCATTTCATGGAGCATCCGGGCCGGGTATTCTCGCGCGGCCAGTTGCTCGACAGCGTCTGGGGCCAGGACAGCGACATCGAGCTGCGGACGGTCGATGTGCATATCCGGCGGCTGCGCAAGGCGATCAACCTGCCGGGGACGAGCGACATCATCCGCACCGTGCGGTCGGCGGGTTATGCGCTGGATGCGGGGAAAGCGGGCTGAAGACCGGTTTCGAGCGGAACTAGCCGATCCTCCCCCAACGGGGGAGGGGGACCACCCGAAGGGTGGTGGAGGGGCACAGGAGGTTTATGCAGCGCTCTATTGAAACGCTCGATTTCTAGGGGCGTCGCCGCCGCGCACTACGTTAGCGACAAGGCAAACCGCCTGTGCCCCTCCACCAGCTTCGCTGGTCCCCCTCCCCGTTCCGGGGAGGATCGCCAATGGCCGCCCCCCACCCCAAAACCGCCTTCCGGGTCAGAAATCGATCTGCGTCCGTAGCCCGAACGTATCCGCCGTATAATCCCGATCCCCCGTCGCCGTCGCGACGCGGGCGTCGTCGATCCACAGCTTGCCGTAATTGGCGGTGATGCGGATGTAATCGATCGGCGCCCAGACGATGCCGAGCAGCGCCGCCTGTTGCCGACCGCCGACGATCGTGCCGTCGTTGAGGTCGAGATGGTCGTACCGCGCGTTGAGTTCGATCGCGCCGATCCCGCCCGCGGTAATCGGCTTCGACGGTTTCAGCCGGTCGAACGCCCCGTCCTTATATCCGCGCGCGTCGCCGGGAGTCAGCACCATGCCAACCTCGGCATAGCCGCCGAAGAAGGTCGGGTCGGCGGCGGTGCTGCGATCGACCTTGTGCCAATAGGCTTCGCCTGCCGCGTGGAACTGGCCGGCGATGACCGCGCCTTCCAGCCCAAGCCCGCGCTCGCCCGAAATGTCGAGCAGCCCGGTGTCGACGAGCCGGACATCGGTGGTGTGGACAAAGGGCCGCGCGCGATAGCGGTTCGTCGCCGCCGGATCATTCGGGTCGCGGTAACGCGCCGACGCGCCAAGGTGGAGCTGTGCATCGCCCAGCTTTGGCATGAACACGACGCGACCGTCGAAACCGATGCTGTGGTTGCTGTCGGTCAGGTCGGCGGCATTGTCACCGAACACGCCGCCCTGCAGCAATAGTGCCTTGCCCTTATATTGCGCCGAGAGCCCGACACGGCGTTCAAAGCCGAACGCCGACACGAACGCCGCGCGTTCCATCGTGCTGGTGAAAAGATCGCTGGTCATATCGTCGAGGCCGGTAAATGTCTTGATCTGCCCCACGGTCACCGACAGCGGGCCGGTGCCATAGCTGATGTACACGTCGGTCAATTCGACACCGCTATTCGCAATGTCGGCTTCGACGCGATAGGCGAAGCCGCCCGGGATCTTGCCGTCGACGCCCAGATAGACACGGCGGAATTCGGTCGCGGTGCCGCCACGTCGGCCGGTGACACCTGCGGGCGCATCGATTCCCGCGATGTCGACCTGAACACGGCCGCGCGGCTTGAAGCTCCAGCCGTCGGCGGTCTTGAACTCCGGGGCGCCCTTCCAGCTGATGTCGGTGGCGGGTTTGGCGGTCACGGATGGCGGGACGGGCGTCGGCGCCGCAGCGGGCGCCGGCTGCGCGGCGGCGGCGTCGAGCCGCGCCTCAAGCGTGTTCACCTGTGCCTTTAACGCCGCAAGTTCGGCGCGCAGCTGCGCCGCTTCCTCCGCCGTCATCGCCTGCGCACGCGCGGCGGTGGGCAGGCAAAACATCGACGTTGCCAGCAGGGCGGCGGTCAGGGCGTGGCGCATGAGGGATTTGCTCCGTTGGACAAGGTGACAAACTGGTGGCGCTGCTATGACGCTTAGGTGACAGATGCACGTCATTTGCATGACATTTTTGTTTCAACGGTCGTTTTTTGACCCTCTTGCCTGCCAAGCGCGAACGGTTAAGGACGTCTCAGTTTTTTCGGGCAACCTTTCCAGCAAGGGCGCCCCATTCGGGAGACCATCATGACGATCAAATTTGACGGACGCGTTGCCATTGTCACGGGCGCCGGAGGCGGCCTGGGCCGCGCCTATGCGCTCGAACTCGCGCGGCGCGGCGCCAAAGTCGTGGTCAACGATCTGGGCGGATCGCGCGACGGCACCGGCCATTCGGACGCGGCGCTCGCGGTGGTCGAGGAAATCAAGGCGTTCGGCGGCACCGCGATGTCAAACGGCGGCAGCGTGACCGAATATGAACAGATGGTCGAAATGGTCGCCAAGGCGAAAGAAGCATGGGGCGGCGTCCATGTCCTGATCAACAACGCCGGGATCCTGCGCGACAAAAGCTTTGCCAAGATGGAGCCCGCCGATTTCGACCTGGTGCTGAAGGTGCATGTCAGCGGCAGCGCCAATGTCACCAAGGCGTGCTGGGACCTGATGCGCGAACAGGCCTATGGCCGTATCCTGATGACCGCGTCGTCGACCGGGCTTTACGGCAATTTCGGCCAGGCGAATTATGGCGCCGCGAAGCTGGGTCTCGCCGGGCTGACCAAGACGCTGCACCTGGAGGGTGCGAAATATAATGTCCGCTGTAACACGATCGCGCCGGTCGCCGGGACGCGGATGACCGAGGACATCTTCCCCGCCGAGCTGTTCGAGAAGTTCACCCCCGAAAATGTCGTGCCCGCCGCGCTGTATCTGGTCAGCGAAGATGCGCCGACCAACATGATCATCGGCGCAGGCGCAGGCGCGTATCACGCCGCCTATGTCACGATGACCCCCGGCGTCGCGCTGCCCGAAGGCGAGCGCACCCCCGAAGGCGTCGCCGCGGCGTGGGAAAAGATCATCGACCGGACGGGCGAGATCGTGCCGCAATCGGGCAGCGAACAGTCGATGAATGTGATGAAGGCGCTGATGGCGCTGGGGTGAGGCTGCCTTCCCTCCCCCTTGATGGGGGAGGCAGCGAGACTTGGCGGCTTGCCGCCTAGTCGTAGCGGTGGGGGTGCTCTCTCGGCCTGAGACGATGGTGCAAGGACGCGCCATCACCCCCATCCAACTGCGCCTAATCGCTTCGCTATAAGGCTACGTATCCTTCCCCCATCAAGGGGGAAGGTATAGCGCCACACTGTATTGACACAGCAACACGCCCATGCCATAGCATCGGCGGGGCAAGGGGATCGGTCTAACAAGGACGACCCCGATGTATAGTGAAAGCGACCTGCAAGCTGCGGTCGATGCGAAGGTTTTGACACCGGAGGCCGCCACGGCATTCCGGTCGCACATCGCGTCGGTCCGTTCCACCCCCGGTGCGGATGAGGAATCCTTCCGCCTCATCACCGGTTTCAACGATATTTTTGTCAGCATCGCGGCGGTCATCCTGCTCGTCGCGGTTGCGTGGATCGGCCAGTCGATCCATGCCGCGCTCGGCGGCGCCTTCGTCGCCCTGTCGGCGTGGTTCCTCGCCGAATATTTCACCCGCAAACGCCGCATGGCGCTGCCCAGCATCGTGCTGGTCCTTGCCTTTTCGGGCGGGGTGTTCGCGACGATGGTCGGCTTTATGGTCGAACATGGCGAGGCGATGTTCGGCAATGATCCCGGTCATACGGTCGGCGCGATCCTGATCGGATCGATGGCGCTGGTCACCGCCGCCGCGACCTGGGCGCACTGGCGCCGTTTCATGGTGCCGATCACCGTTGCCGCCGGAACCGCCGCACTGGCCGCAACCGCGGTGGCACTGGTGTTGTCGATCACCGGCATGCCCGAACGACCCGATGCGCTGGTCATGTCGCTGGTACTGACCGCCGGGATCGGCGTGTTTGCGCTCGCCATGTGGTGGGACCGCAGCGACCGGGTACGCCAGACGCGGCGCAGCGACGTCGCCTTCTGGCTCCACCTGCTCGCCGCGCCGATGATCGCGCACCCGATCTTTCACCTGCTCGGCGTGACCGAGGGCAGCGACATCGGCAGCGGCGCGGCGGTGATGGTTGTCGCCATCTATGTGCTGTTCGGGCTGATCGCGCTGGCGATCGACCGCCGCGCCTTGCTGGTATCGGCCCTCGCCTATGTGCTGTTCGCGCTGACCCAGTTGTTCCGCGAATTTGGCGCGGTCGAGCTCAATGTTGCGCTGACGGCGTTCGTGATCGGCTCCGCGCTGCTGCTGCTGTCGGCCTTCTGGCAGAATGCCCGCGCGGTGGTGGTCGGGTTGCTGCCCGACAACCTGGCGAACCAGCTGCCGGCGACGGTGCGGACCGTCAGTCCGATACCAGCTTCATAAGTTTGCGTTCGACGGGGGCGAGCACATTCGCAAGCTCGTCCCCGCGCTTCAAAATCGCCCCGGCTTCGGAAACCAAGGCCCACATGCCTTGGCGGCTCCGCAAGGCGGGGCGTTTTTCGATGCGATATTCGGGGCGTTCGGCGGCGCGGCGAAAGGCCGAGAAGATCGCGGCGTCGCGGTGGAAGTCCATCGCATAGTCGCGCCAGTGCCCCGCCGCGACCATACGGCCATAAAGGTCGAGGATGCGCATCAATTCGGGGCGTTCGAAACCGGTCTGCTGCGATATGGCCCTGTTCGCGAACGGCAAGGGCGTCACCGTACCCATCAGGCGCTTTTCCGGCTCCCTTTGCGCCGCGGCGCTTCATCCTCGGCATTGGCGTCGCGCTCGGCGATCAAGGCGGCGAGCTGTTTCTGCATCTGCTCGAGCTGGCATTGCAGCAGCTCGACCTTTTGCGTCGCGGGATCGAACGTCTCGTTGCACGTGCCATAGGGCATAAATTCGCGGGCATATTCGCTGGCATCGACCAATGTCGAGCGCGCCGGGATGCCGACCATCACCGCACCCTCCGGCACGTCCTTGGTCACCACCGCATTGGCGCCGATGCGCGCCCGTGCATGGACCGTGATCGGACCCAATATCTGTGCGCCCGATCCCACGATGACATCGTCGCCCAGCGTCGGATGGCGCTTGCCTGCGATGCCGTTGGTCGGATCGGTGCCGCCCAGCGTTACGCACTGATAGATGGTAACATTGTCGCCGATCTCGGCGGTTTCGCCGATGACCGCAAAACCATGTTCCAGAAACAGGTGGCGGCCGATCTTGGCCCCCGGATGAATGTCGATCGCCGTCATCCAGCGCGACAGATGATTGACGAAGCGCGCAAGGAAGAACAATCGCGCCTCGAACAGCCAGTGCGCGATGCGGTGCATGCCCACCGCGACCAGTCCCGGGTAGAGAAGAATTTCCCAACGCGACCGCGGCGCGGGATCGCGCGCCTTGATCGAATCGAGATAGGCGATCAGCCCGTTGAACATCCTTGTGTCCCCTGCGACCCTATTTTGTACCGGACAAGATAGATGTTCGGGCGGCGTTTTTCCACCCCCGACGCGTTTTTATCGTCAGCGGCCGATCAGGCCGAGCCGAAGCAGCAGCAATCCCTCGCTGCGCCAGCGCCGTTCACCATCGTGTCGGGCAATAGCGCCAGCCCAACGGTCGAGCATGAGCAGCGCCTTGTTTCCGGTGAACAATACGCGCGTCGGCGGTGGCAGGTTACGCACCGCCGCGAAAAATTGCTGCGCGTCGGCCGCGCTCTCCTGCAGCGCGGCGCCCCACAGCAGCCCCCAGCGAGCGCCGCCGTTGGCAGCGCCGCCCGACAGCGCAAACAACGCGCCGCCAAACGCCAACGCCGCCGCCTGCCGCGCCGCCGCATCCTCGGCGACCAGCATCGCCTCTGCCGCATCGGCCAGCGCGTCGAGGCCGCCTTGCCCTGCCCAGCTTGCCGCGAGGTCGGCGAGCAGCGGCTCGCCCTTTGGCAACGCGGCGGGATCATCGGCGAGCATCGCCGCCATGTCGCGCCACCACGCGAGCTTGATCTGTCCGATCAGGGGCTCGCGCGCATCGTGCAGGAGTTTGGTCAGGCGCTCGGCGAGCGCCCATAGGGCTGCGGTCGCTGCGCGCCGTTCGCGGGGGACCGCGACCATGATGCGTGGGTCACGGGCGTCGGGGTAAAGGCTGGTTTCGAGGTCGACGTTCATGCGCCGCGCGGTATCACTACATTATCGTCATTGCGACCCCGGCGAAGGCCGGGGGAAGCAATCCAGAGCAGCCTTACACCGCCCTGGATTGCTTCGTCGCTTCGCTCCTCGCAATGACGAGGCGGAAAAGATCAACCGCGATTGCGAACCGCCTTCACCGCCGCAACCACGCGCGGCACATCGATCAGCGCCGCTTTCTCCAGGTTCGCGGCATAGGGCAGCGGCACGTCCTCGTTGCACACGCGCATCACCGGCGCGTCGAGGTCGTCGAAGCCCTGCTCCATCGCGACCATCGCGAGTTCGCTGGCGATCGAACAGACCGGCCACCCTTCTTCGACGACGACCAGATGATTGGTCTTTTTCAGGCTGGCGAGCACGGTCGCGGTGTCGAGCGGACGGAGCGTGCGCAGGTCGATCACCTCGGCATCGATCCCCTCGCCTGCAAGGCTGTCGGCGGCTTCGAGCGCGAGCCCGACGCCGATCGAATAGCTGACGATGGTGACGTCGCTGCCCGCGCGCATGATCCGCGCCTTGCCGATCGGCAGGACATGGTCGTCGAGGTCGGGAACGTCGAAGCTGCGGCCGTAAAGCAGTTCGTTTTCGAGGAAAACGACCGGGTCTTCGCTGCGGATCGCGGCTTTCATCAGCCCCTTGGCGTCGGCCGCGTCATAGGGCGAGATCACGATCAGGCCGGGGACGCTGGCGTACCAGGGCGCGAAATTCTGGCTGTGCTGGGCGCCGACGCGCGACGCGGCGCCATTCGGGCCGCGAAACACGATCGGACAGCGCATCTGGCCGCCCGACATATAGTTGGTCTTGGCCGCCGAGTTGATGATGTGGTCGATCGCCTGCATCGCGAAGTTGAAGGTCATGAATTCGATGACCGGCTTCAGCCCGCCCATCGCGGCGCCCGCACCAAGCCCGGCAAAGCCATATTCGGTGATCGGGGTGTCGATGACGCGGCGCGCGCCGAATTCGTCGAGCAGGCCCTGGGTGACCTTGTACGCGCCCTGATATTCGGCGACTTCCTCGCCCATCACGAACACGCGGTCGTCGGCGCGCATTTCCTCGGCCATCGCATCGCGCAAGGCTTCGCGGACGGTCAGGCGGACCATCGCGGTGCCTGCGGGAATGGCGGGGTCGGAGGCGCGTTCGGTGGGAGCCGGAGCTTTAGCCGTCGTCCCAGCGGAAGCTGGGACCTCAGGCGTGGGAGCACTAGCGGCAGCGGCCCCAGCTTCCGCTGGGGCGACGTCTTTGGCAGGCGCGGCAGTCGGCGCCGGAGCAGCCGCGTCCTCCCCCTCACCCGTAATCGTCGCGATCACCGTCCCGACCTTCACATTGTCGGTACCCTCGGCAACCAGGATCTGACCGATCGTGCCTTCGTCGATCGCTTCAAATTCCATCGTCGCCTTGTCGGTCTCGATCTCGGCGAGGATGTCGCCCGATTTGACCGTGTCGCCTTCCTTGACGAGCCATTTGGCGAGCGTGCCTTCTTCCATCGTCGGCGACAGCGCCGGCATCTTCAATTCGATGGCCATCTCAATATTGCTCCACCAGCACGTCGGTATACAGGTCGTGAAGTTCGGGTTCGGGCGCGCTTTCGGCAAAGTCGGCCGATTCCGCCACGATCGCGCGGATTTCTTTGTCGATATCCTTGATCTTGTCCTCGCCGATCCCCGCGCCCTCCATGACCTTTTTCAGATGCTCAAGCGCGTCGGATTTGTCGCGCACCGCCTGCACTTCCTCGCGGCTGCGATACTTCGCCGGGTCCGACATCGAATGGCCGCGGTAACGATAGGTTTTGAGTTCCATCAGCACCGGCCCCTTGCCCGCGCGCACCCATTCGAGCGCGGCTTCGGCGGCGCCGCGCACCGCGAGCACGTCCATGCCGTCGACCTGCATGCCGGGGATGCGAAAGCTTTCGCCGCGGCGATAGAGCTGATCCTCGGCCGACGAGCGGTTGACGCTGGTGCCCATTGCATATTGGTTATTTTCGATCACGAAGATGATCGGCAGCTTCCACAGCTCGGCCATGTTGAAGCTTTCGTACACCTGCCCC
>JAESFJ010000003.1_pt1 | contig 133616 bp, 127 predicted proteins | sample 9266161 | NCBI WGS metagenome assembly JAESFJ01 (sample SAMN14506165, study PRJNA617096) | algae metagenome | isolation source: Calothrix sp. FI2-JRJ7 and co-occurring heterotrophs from granitic desert soil | place: USA: Red Pass Lake area, Fort Irwin, California | collected 2000-06-01 | reverse complement strand
ACCCTCGTCACATCGCAGATCTTGCAAGCCTGTCGTCGAATAGGGGCCAATTACTTGCTATGAAGGAGAGATGGAGATGGCGAAAACTTCGAAAATCAGGGAGCCAAATAAGAGGGCAAGATAAAAGCCGTGCCAGCTTCGGGCACGCGATGGTCGGTTTTCTGCGGGTTTGCGCGTATGGCACTGCCGAAATCTGCCATATCTTCGCGTCGAACGCGCCGTATTCCGCCGCTTTTTCGTATGGCACTGCCCCCGATGCGCGGTGACGACCAGGATTTCCGGATCAGGCCGGGACGCAGCCGCGATCGCGGGGCCGGGTCGGCAGGCAAGGGCAAGCGGCTCGCCGCACAGGTGCGCAAGGCGGCCGCCCGGTCGGGCTATACCCGGTCGCGGCCCGGTCGCGGCGCTGGCGGCGGGACCGGTACGTATGGTCGGGGCCGGCGCGCCATGGCGGCGATGCGCCGTCAGCCCGGCGCCCGGCGCGTCACGGTCATGGCGCGCGTCGTCCGCCACCAGGGCGCGCGGTTTCGCGCCGCGCCGCTGGCGCGCCATATCTCCTATCTCGAGCGCGAGGGCGTGACCCGCGATGGGCGCGACGCGAGCATGTTCGATGCTGGCGGCGACGCGGCCAATCGCGATGCGTTCGCCGCGCGCTGCGAGGACGACCGGCATCACTTCCGGCTGATCGTCAGCCCGGAGGATGCCGCCGATCTCGGCGATCTCCGTACTTTCACGCGCGACCTCATGACCGACATGGGACGCGATCTCCACACCCGCCTCGACTGGGTCGCGGTCGATCATTGGAACACCGACAATCCGCATATCCATATTCTCGTGCGGGGCGTTGCTGACGATGGCGCCGATCTTGTCATCGACCGCGGCTATATCGCTTCAGGCATCCGTGGCCGCGCCGAATCTCTTGTGACGCTCGAGCTCGGTCCGCGCAGCGAGCTCGACATACAAAGCGCGCTGGCGCGTGAAGTCAATGCCGAACGCTGGACGAGCCTCGACGTCCGGCTGCAGAGGCTCGCTGACGAAGCGGGGGGGCTTATCGATCTGCGGCCCGCGGCGGGCGAAGACCGGCACATGCACGGCCTGCTGGTCGGCCGCGCCGCACGGCTCGAGCAGATGGGTCTCGCCGAGCGGCAGGGCGCCGGCCTGTGGTCGCTCGGTTCTGGTGCCGAGCAGGCGCTCCGTGAGGTCGCGGTGCGCGGCGATATTATCAAGACGATGCACCGCGCGCTGTCGCGCGGCGGCGGTCGTTTTGATCCCGCCGCGCTTGCACTGCACGACGGCGCACCCGAGACCGCGATCGTGGGCCGGCTGGTCGAGCGGGGGTTGCATGACGAGCTTGTCGGCACCGCCTATGCGATCGTCGACGGTGCCGATGGGCGCACCCATCATCTCCGATTCGACGATATGGAGATGACCGGCGATGCCAGGCCGGGCGCGATCGTCGAGCTCCGCAGTTGGGAGGATGGCAAGGGACGCGCGCAATTGTCGCTCGCGACGCGCTCGGACATCCCGCTGGCGTCGCAGGTCACCGCCCCCGGCGCGACCTGGCTCGACCGCCAGCTCGTCGCCTGTGAACCAGTCGCGTGCGGCAACGGCTTCGGTCTCGAAATCCGCCAGGCGATGGAGGAACGGACGCGCTATCTCGTGGAGCAGGGACTGGCCTCGCGCGCAGGCGACCGGCTCACTCTCTCGTCGGGGCTCATCGATAAGCTCGCGTCGCGCGAACTCGAGGCCGCGACCGCATCGATTGCCGAGCGGACCGGCCTTTCCCACAGACCGTCGGCTGCCGGCGACTATGTGAGCGGCATCTACCGCGAGCGCGTGACACTCGCGTCGGGGCGCTTCGCCATGATCGACGACGGGCTGGGGTTCCAGCTAGTGCCCTGGCGCCCCGCGCTCGACCGCCACCTCGGCCAACACATCACCGGCACCATGTCCCCCGGCGGCTCGGTCGACTGGGCGCTGGGTCGGGGCATCGGTATTTAGAAAGGCGCTCTGCAATGAACGACAAAATCCTCTGGGGCCAGATTGCCGCGGTCGGCTCGATTGTGATTTTCGCGGTGTGGGCAGCGACGCAGTGGACCGCCGCCGCGCTGGGATTTCAGCCCGCGCTTGGTGCGCCATGGTTCCATATCGGCGACTATCCGGTCTATCTGCCGCCCGCCTTCTTCTGGTGGTGGTTCGCCTATGATGCCTATGCGCCGCCGATTTTCTACCGCGGCGCCATGATCGCGGCTTCGGGCGGCTTCGCCTCGATCATCGTTGCGATCACCATGTCGGTGTGGCGCGCCCGCGAGCGGCAGCGCGCCGAAACCTATGGTTCGGCGCGCTGGGCCGATGCGAAGGACATCCGGCGCGCCGGCATGCTCGGCGATGTAGGCGTCATCTTGGGGCGCTTTGGGCGGACCTATCTTCGCCATGACGGCGCCGAACATATTCTTTGCTTCGCGCCGACACGATCGGGCAAGGGCGTCGGCCTCGTCGTACCGACGCTGCTCACCTGGCCGGGCAGCTGCATTGTGCACGACATCAAGGGCGAGAATTGGCAGCTGACGTCGGGGTTCCGGGCACGGCATGGGCGCGTCCTGCTCTTCGATCCCACCAATATCGCGTCCGCCGCGTACAATCCGCTCCTCGAGGTCCGGCGCGGAGAGTGGGAAGTGCGCGACGTGCAGAATGTCGCCGATGTGCTTGTCGACCCGGAAGGGAGCCTCGAGAAGCGCAACCATTGGGAGAAGACAAGCCACTCGCTGCTCGTGGGCGCGATCCTGCACGTGCTTTATGCCGAGGAGGACAAGTCGCTCGCGGGGGTTGCGGCCTTCTTGTCCGATCCGCGGCGCGGCATCGCCTCGACCCTGCGCATCATGCAAACGACCGCACATCTCGGCGAGAAAGGTATCCATCCCGTCGTCGCGGCGGCGGCGCAGGATCTGCTCAACAAGTCGGCGAACGAGCGGTCGGGGGTGCTTTCGACCGCCATGTCTTTCCTCGGACTCTACCGCGACCCTGTCATCGCGGCGGTGACGCGGCGTTCGGACTGGCGCATCGCCGATCTTGTGGCAGGAGAGACGGCGACCTCGCTCTATCTCGTCGTGCCGCCCGGCGACATCAGCCGCACCAAGCCGCTCATTCGCCTGATCCTCAACCAGATCGGACGGCGGCTGACCGAGGAACTCAACCCACAGGCGCAGTCGCAGAAGCTGCTCCTCATGCTCGACGAGTTTCCAGCGCTGGGGCGGCTCGATTTCTTCGAAAGTGCGCTGGCGTTCATGGCAGGCTACGGGATCAAGGCGTTCCTCATCGCCCAGTCATTGAACCAGATCGAAAAGGCTTATGGCCAGAACAACGCGATCCTGGACAATTGCCACGTCCGCGTCAGCTTCGCGACAAACGACGAGCGGACGGCCAAGCGGATCTCGGACGCGCTCGGTACGGCCACCGAAATGCGCGCAATGAAGAATTATGCCGGACACCGGCTCTCGCCGTGGCTTGGCCACCTGATGGTCTCACGGACCGAAACCGCCCGCGCCCTGCTGACACCCGGCGAGGTCATGCAGCTTCCTCCCGATCAGGAAATCGTGATGGTGGCTGGCGTCGCGCCGATCCGGGCGAGCAAGGCCCGATATTATACCGATCCACGGTTCATGGCGCGGATCCTGCCGCCGCCCGCGCCGCCAGACGTCGGCGAATGTCATTCCGACGACTGGAGCGCCTTGGCCCGACCTGCTGATTTTTTAGACGGGACGGTTGAAAGTGCGGCGGATGATGAGATCGCCGATGCGGTCGATGGCGAGGAAGAGGATAACGACGCCAACAGCGGTATCCGGCAGGAGCCAGCGATACCCGACCATGAGAATATCGCCCCTGAGCCTGGCCAGGCAGTCAGCGAATTCGACTTTGCGACCGAAGAGCGTGACGAAGACCCTGCCCGCGATAGGCAGGCCGTCGACCGGGCGATGCGCCGCGGTGCGCGCCTCGCGTCGCAGGATCCGGACGACGGGATCGAGCTATGAGAAAGTCGTCGGTCAAGCGGACCTTCCGGATCGATAGCGTACTGGCGCGCCAGCTCGACGAACGCGCGAGCAGCCGCCGCATCACCCGCACCGACATCGTCGAGGCCGCGCTCGCATCTTTGCTGACACCCGATCATGAGGAGCGGCTTGAGGCCGTGCTGACGCGGCGGCTCGATCGGCTGTCGCGGCAACTCGACCGGCTCGAATGGCATGTCGAATTGTCGAACGAAGGCTTCGCGCTCTTCGTTCGCTCCTGGCTCATCAACAATCCCCCGCTCCCCGACGCAGCACTCCGGGCGGCGCAGGTGACCGGCAAGAAACGGTGGGAGGCCTTTGTCGATTCGTTGAGCCGCCGGATGGAGCTCGGGCCGAAGCTTGGTGACGAATTGTCGCGCGATACGGACGGCGATCATTCGTCGCCCGCCGCGAAATAGGCCAGGAGGCGGTGCGCGAGATCGGGCGCCAGCCGGATGAAATTCCGTCTTCCGTCGTGGCGATCCGGCTCCCGCGCCAACAGTCCCTCGTCGCAAAGGCGCTGCAGCAGTCTGAGGGCCGTCGTTCTCGGAAGGCCCGACGCGATACAAAGCGAGCTGGTCGACACGGATTTCGCCGCCGCCTCATGGATGAAGAGATCAATGAGCATGTCCCAAGCCGGTTCGCCGAACAGACCTTCTGCGCCGATAAGCTGTCGGCGCAGAAGACGTCGCCGCCATATGCGCTGCGCGTTGGCGAGCGCCAACTCGGCATCGGGTGAGTTCCGCCAATCGGCATTTCTGTCGCGAAGTGCCGTGCCGGGTGAAGACGTCCGACCGGAGGCAGGTCGTCCCCGGAGGATCATCCGATGCCCCCGGAGCGCGACAACGATATGTTCCAGCACCTCGACGTCGAGCGCTTGTCCGATCGTAGCCAGGCGTTCGGTCGCCTCGATATCGTACCGGCTGGGCGCTGGGTCGCCGCTCGGATGGTTATGGACGAGAATGATCGCGGCGGCGTCAAGTTCGATCGCCCGCCGGAATATCGTGCGGGGATAGACTGCGAGATGGCCGAGCGTTCCGCGCTGCAATTGTTCATCCGCAATCAGGCGGTGCGACGGGTCAAGGAACAGCACGCGCAGCGCCTCGTCGGGAAGCGCCCCCATCGATGCCCTGAGATAACGCAGCAATTTCGGATTGTCGGGGTCGATGCCGCGACCGCTCAGCTCTTCGCGCATGGCCTCCAATGTCGCGCACCGCGCGGCGACGATCATGTCGCCGACCGGACTGTCCTTGCCGAGCGTTCGTGCCAGCGCCTCGGGCGACTGCGCGAAGAGACGCCCCAGCGTCCTATGTTCCGCGAGCAATCGCTCGGCTAGGGACTCGCAATGCTGGGGATCGATGACGGCGACGAGATCTGCCAGCATGGCTCGCTGTCGCCGCGCGCCAGCCGAAGCTGGTGACGCCAGGTTGCGAGGATGAGGATCGCCGGCACCGGCCACGACGTCGCCACCTGCATCGCGAGATAGGCTGCCGGATGCAGCGCCACGTCGAGAATCCGGCTCGAGTGCGCAAGGAGCGGGACCATGTGCAAAACCGCGATGCACATGGGCCAGAAGCGATGCGCAAACAGCGCGAGCGTGACGGTGGATGCGGCTCCAAACAGGTCGATCGCGAGATGACCGGTGTCGAGCGATGCGAAAGTCGGCGGAACGAACAGGTGGAGCAATTGATCCAAGCCCACCATCGTTGCTGCGATCGCCGCCATCACCCGTTCCGGCCCGCCGCCCTTCCAGGCCGCATAGCCGACAGCAACAGCCAAGAAAGCGAGAAACAAGGCGATGCGCATGCCCTGAAACTTTCACGGCTGTCGCTCCCGGTCAACCGGCGTCAGGCCGCGGCCGCCTGCACGCTCGTTCCCGCCTCGGCGATCGACGGGCATTCATGAAGGTCGTAGCCCGCGGTCTCGCGCCCGATATCGGCGAGTTCGCCATGAACCCGCAGGATATCCCCGCTGACATCGACCAGCGCCATTTGCGCCTTCATCAATCGGCGGATCGTCGCTTGCCCTCTGGTCGCCGGCACCCCGGCGGTGTCGCGCCGCGCGGTGACGACGCTCGTCATCAGCGAAGACACTGCGATGAGTGCGTCGTCGATCCTGATTTCGGCGGCCGGTACGTCGCGGATCAGACGGGCTGCCGTGATGGTAATTGCTTGGGACATGACTTCTCCTCCGCCGGAAGCACTGCTCCGGCTTATTGGTGGTGGACAGGATGAAAGGATCAGCCGGAGATCAGCCGCGTCAGCGTTTCGCCGATCGTCACCCCCGCCAGCGTCAAAAGGATCAGACCGGCCAACATCGCCGCCATGATCCAGACTTTGCTCGAACGCGCGTGATCTTGCCTCCAGAGACCCTTGGACGGCGGGTCGATCGCATTGGGATGCTGGGCGAGCGATGCATGATCATTCAGCGCCAATGCGGCCGGCTCTCCGTCCGGGAAATCGGATGGCATCAGTCTGGCCTGCGGTGGTAGTATGATCGGATCCCATGGTATTCGGTCATAGGTCCTTTTGAGACGCGCATAGCGGACGGCCGCCTCGGCTCTGCTGTCCGCTCCCAGAATATCGCGCGCGGTCGTGAGCCTGAGATCGACGGCTTGCTTCGAGATGTCGAGCCGCCGCGCAATCTGCTTTGAGGTCTGATGCTCAAGCACAAGATCGAGACAAGCGCGTTGCTTGTCCGTGAGCCGCGCCCAGCACAATTCATCCTCTGACGGCTGCGACCCCGAATCAGTCATTGTTACACTGTTGTCAAAATCGGGCGTTTCACAAGTTCCACCATGATTTTTATCCGTTCCGATGCGGAGCGACCTACGCCACGGCCTGTCTTTCTACGAGACGGTACGACGGAGCGAAAACCTTGTTGAATTTGGGTTTTCTCTGCGTCTCTTACTCATCCCCGTCGAGCCGGGCATCGTCGCCAAGGCTCATGAAACGGGGTTCCCGATGGGCGCAGAACCAATCCGGCTGGAGGCACGTCACCGCAGCGCGCGCATGCTGCGCACCGCGATGGGCGGCGCGATCGCGGATTGGCTCGCCGACCGCGAAGTCATCGAAATCATGCTCAATCCCGACGGTCGGCTCTGGGTCGATCGCCTCGGCCAAGGGATCGAGGACAGCGGTGAAACGCTGAGCGTGGCCGATGGCGAGCGCATCATCCGTCTCGTCGCGCATCATGTCGGAGCCGAAGTGCATGGCAGCGCGCCCCGCGTATCGGCCGAGTTGCCCGAAGGTGGCGAGCGTTTCGAGGGACTGCTGCCGCCGGTCGTTGCCGCCCCGACCTTTGCGATCCGCAAACCGGCGATCGCGGTCTTCACGCTCGGCGACTATGTGGCCTCGGGCATCATGTCGGCGGAGGCCGCGGACATACTTCGCTGCGGCGTGCGCGACCGGCTCAACATCCTCGTTGCGGGCGGCACCGGGACCGGCAAGACCACGCTGACCAACGCGTTGCTCGCCGAAATTGCGGGAAGCAGCGACCGGATTGTCTTGATCGAGGACACGCGCGAACTGCAGTGCGCGGCGCCCAATCTCGTCGCGATGCGCACCAAGGACGGTGTCGCATCGCTGTCCGATCTCGTCCGATCTTCGCTGCGCCTCCGGCCCGACCGCATTCCGATCGGCGAGGTGCGCGGCGCCGAAGCGCTGGATCTCCTGAAAGCATGGGGCACCGGTCATCCCGGCGGTGTCGGCACGATCCATGCCGGCAGCGCGCTTGGTGCGCTCCGCCGTATGGAGCAGCTCATCCAGGAAGCGGTGATCACCGTCCCGCGTGCGCTGCTCGCAGAAACAATCAATTTGGTCGCCGTGCTTGTCCGCGACGGAACGGGTCGGCGCCTCGCCGAACTCGCCCGCATCGACGGGTTCGACCGGCTCAACCTCGAATATCGGCTGACCCCGCTCATCACCCCTGAAGGAGAAAATCGATGATCCATGCCCTCCGGCATGGCGCGCGCCGCGCCATGCTCTGCTCCACCGCGCTCTTCGTCGCGCTTGCAGTGTCGGTTCCCGCCCATGCCGGCGGCTCGTCGATGCCATGGGAGGCGCCGCTCCAGTCGATCCTCGAAAGCATCGAGGGACCGGTTGCGAAGATCGTCGCCGTGATCATCATCATCGTCACGGGGCTCAGCCTTGCCTTCGGCGATACCTCGGGCGGCTTTCGCCGGCTGGTCCAGATCGTCTTCGGCCTGTCGATCGCCTTCGCTGCCTCGAGTTTCTTTCTGTCCTTCTTCTCCTTCGGCGGCGGAGCGCTCGTCTGATGAGCCGGGAAGGGGAAGTGCTGGGCTTCTTTGCGCCGGTCCACCGGGCGCTGGCCGAGCCCATCCTGCTCGGCGGCGCGCCGCGCAGCCTCGCGATCGTCAATGGCACGCTTGCCGGGGCAATTGGTCTCGGCCTCCGCCTCTGGCTCGCCGGGCTCGCGATCTGGGCGATCGGCCACGCCCTCTCGGTCTGGGCCGCGCGCCACGACCCGCAGTTCGTCGACGTCGCCCGGCGTCACCTCAAATATTCCGTCTGGATGCAGCCATGATGAACCTTTCCGAGTATCGCACGAAATCCGCCCGCCTCGCCGATTTTCTCCCTTGGGTCTGCCTGGTGGCGGAGGGCGTGGTGCTGAACAAGGACGGCGCCTTCCAGCGCACGGCGCGCTTCCGCGGCCCCGACCTCGACAGCGCCACGCCTGCCGAACTCGTCGCGGTGACCGCGCGCCTCAACAGCGCGCTGCGGCGCCTAGGGTCGGGCTGGGCAGTCTTCGTCGAAGCGCAGCGCGTGCCCGCGGTGACCTATCCGGTGTCCGAGTTTCCCGATGCGGTGTCCGAGCTGGTCGATGTCGAACGCCGAGAGCAGTTCCGCGAGGAAGGCGCCCATTTCGAGAGCTTCTATTATCTGACCCTCTTGTGGATGCCGCCGGCAGAGGAAGCGGCGCGCGCCGAGTCCTGGCTCTATGAAGGTCGCTCGAAGACCGGGGTCGATCCCAAGGAATTGCTGAAAAGCTTCATCGACCGCACCGGCCGCATGCTTCACCTTGTCGAAGGCTTCATGCCCGAGGCCGAATGGCTCGGTGACGGCGACACGCTGACCTACCTCCACAGATGTGTCTCGACCAAGGTCCAGCGCGTCCGGGTGCCCGAGACGCCGGCCTATCTTGACGCGCTGCTCGCCGACGAAGCGCTCGTCGGCGGCCTCGAGCCGCGGCTCGGCGATCATCATCTGCGCACCCTCACCATCACCGGCTTCCCGAGCTTCACCTTCCCGGGCCTGCTCGACGAATTGAACCGCCAGGCCTTCGCCTATCGCTGGTCGTCCCGCGCGATCATGCTCGACAAGACCGACGCGACCAAATTGCTGACGAAGATCCGGCGCCAATGGTTCGCCAAGCGCAAGTCGGTCGCCGCGATCCTCAAGGAGGTGATGACCAACGAGGCCTCGGTGCTTCTGGACAGCGATGCCTCGAACAAGGCGGCCGACGCCGACATGGCACTGCAGGAGCTTGGCGCCGACGAGGCGGGCATCGCCTATGTCACCGCGACCATCACCGTCTGGGATCGCGATCCGGCGCTCGCGGCCGAGAAGCTGCGCCTCGTCGAAAAAATCGTTCAGAGCCGCGACTTCACCTGCACGGTCGAAGGCGTCAATGCGCTCGAGGCCTGGTTCGGGAGCCTCCCCGGCCATGTCTATGCCAATGTGCGCCAGCCCCCGGTCTCGACCCTCAATCTCGCCCACCTCATTCCCCTGTCGGCGGTGTGGGCGGGGGCGGAGCGGGACGAGCATTTCGGTGCAGCCCCCTTGCTTTACGGCAAGACCGAAGGCTCGACCCCGTTCCGCTTTTCGCTGCACGTCGGCGACGTCGGCCATTGCCTCGTCGTCGGCCCGACGGGTGCGGGCAAGTCGGTTCTGCTTGCGCTGATGGCGCTCCAGTTCCGCCGCTACGAGGGCAACCAGATATTCGCCTTCGACTATGGCGGTTCGATCCGCGCCGCGGCGCTCGCGATGGGCGGCGATTGGCAGGATCTTGGCGGGGCGCTGCACGATGCCGGCAGCGCTGGGTCGGTCGCTCTGCAACCGCTGGCGCGCATCGACGAGGCCGCCGAGCGCGCCTGGGCCGCCGAATGGCTCGCCGCCTTGCTCGCGGGCGAAGGGATCGACGTCGATCCGGGCGCGAAGGAGCATCTCTGGTCGGCGCTCACGTCGCTCGCGACGGCGCCAATCCGCGAGCGCACACTGACCGGTCTTGCCGTCCTGCTCCAGTCGCAAGAGCTGAAGCTCGCGCTTTCGCCCTATCTCGTGGGCGGTCCCTGGGGACGGCTGCTCGACGCCGAGGCCGAGCATCTTGGCGATGCGCGTGTTCAGGCGCTCGAAACCGAAGGGCTGGTCGGCGCCTCGTCGGCGGCCTCGGTCCTCGCCTATCTTTTCCACCGCATCGAGGGCCGCCTCGACGGCTCACCGACGCTGATCATCATCGACGAAGGGTGGCTCGTGCTCGACAGCCCCGCCTTCGCGGCGCAGCTGCGCGAGTGGCTGAAGACGCTCCGCAAGAAAAATGCGAGTGTGATCTTCGCGACGCAGAGCCTCGCCGATATCGAGGGCTCGCGCATTGCGCCGGCGATCATCGAGAGCTGTCCGACCCGCATTTTTCTGCCGAATGAACGCGCCGCCGAGCCGCAGATCGCGCGGGTCTATGAACGCTTCGGGCTCAACGATCGCCAGATCGAGATATTGAGCCGCGCAACGCCGAAGCGCGACTATTATTGCCAGTCGCGGCGCGGCAACCGGCTGTTCGAACTCGGCCTCGGCGACATCGCGCTCGCTTTCACCGCCGCCTCTTCAAAGACCGACCAGATCAAGATCGGCGAGCTGATCGAGACGCGCGGCCACGCCGATTTTGCCGAATTCTGGCTGCGCCACCGCGGCCTCTATTGGGCCGCCGATCTGCTCGCGAGCCTCGAAACCCCCGACCAGCTGAAGGAGTCCTTGTTATGAAGAATGTGAAAAACCGCGTGCTGCTTGCTGCCCTGCTCGCCGGATCGACCTTGATCGCGAGCGGAGTGACTGTTCCCGCCGCGGCGCAGATCGGCGGCATCGTTCACGATCCGCGCAACTATGCGCAGAATATCCTGACCGCCGCGCGCACCCTCGAGCAGATCAACAATCAGATCACGATGCTGCAGAATCAGGCGACGTCGCTCGCGAACGAGGCGCGCAATCTGACGAGCCTGCCCGTCTCGACGCTGCAGGAATTGCAAGGCCAGGTTGATCGCACCCGCCAATTGCTGACCGAGGCGCAGCGCATCGCCTATGACGTCGGCGATATCCAGACCGCCTTCGATGCGCGCTACAAGGGCGCGGCCTTGTCGGGGCCGCAGGCCGCGATGGTCGCCAATGCCGAGGCGCGTTGGAACGACAGCGTCGGCGCGTTTCAGGATGCGATGAAGGTGCAGGCCGGCGTCGTCACCAACATCGGCGGCACACGCCAGTCGATCGGAACCCTCGTCTCGGCGAGCCAGTCGGCGACCGGCGCCTTGCAGGCGGCGCAGGCGGGCAACCAGATCCTCGCCGTCCAGTCGCAGCAGCTCTCCGACCTTACCGCCGCGCTCGCCGCGCAGGGCCGCGCGCAGATGCTCGACGCTGCGCGCAGCGCCGCCGCCGAGGCCGAAGGCCGCGAGCGCTTCCGCCGCTTCCGCAAAGGCAATTGAGATGGGCCGGGCGGGGAAGATAGCGGCGGTCGCGGTGCTGGGCGGTCTGCTCATGACGCTGGCAATTCTGCATGCGTCATCGCCGCCTACGCCTCGTGCGCCGGTCCCCCCGATCTCCAGGACGGGCGCACACCCGGCTGCCCCCGACGTCGCCGAGCGCTGCCGCACGGTCACGGTCGCCGATGCGGACTGTGAAGCGGCCTGGGACGCCAAGCGCCGCCAATTCTTTGGACAGAAGGACTAGCCCGATGGAAGACACCGGCGTTATCGACCAGTTTCTGGCGGTCTTCTCGACTTATATCGACAGCGGCTTCGGCCTGCTCGGGGGCGAAGTCGGCTTTCTCTCCTCGACCCTCATCGTCATCGACGTGACGATCGCCGCGCTGTTCTGGGCGTGGGGCACCGACGAGGACATCATCCAGCGGCTCGTCAAGAAGACGCTCTATATCGGCGTCTTCGCCTTCATCATCGGCAACTTCCAGGCGCTGGCCGTCATCATGCTCGAAAGCTTCGCTGGCCTCGGCCTCAAGGCGAGCGGCGGCGCGATGGCGATCGGCGACTTCATGCGTCCGGGCGTCGTCGCCGCGACCGGCATCGATGCGGCGCAGCCCCTGCTCGATGCGTCGGCGGACCTCGTCGGCCCGGTCGGTCTCTTCACCAACTTCGTGCAGATCATGATCCTGCTGATCGCCTGGGTCATCGTTGTGCTCGCCTTCTTCATCCTCGCGGTGCAGGTCTTCGTTACCATTTTGGAATTCAAGCTGGTGACCCTCGCCGGCTTCGTGTTGCTGCCCTTTGCCTTCTTCGGCCGGACCGCTTTCATGGCCGAGCGCGTGCTTGGGCATATCGTCTCATCCGGCATCAAGGTGCTGGTGCTCGCGGTCATCACCGGCATCGGCGTGACCCTGTTCGATCGCTTCATGCAGGCGGGGCTTGGTCCGGAGCCCGACATCGAACAGGTCATGGCGATCGCACTCGGCGCATTGACCCTGCTCGGCCTCGGCATCTTCGGTCCTTCGATCGCCAATGGCATCGTCGCCGGCGGCCCGCAGCTCGGAGCTGGCGCCGCGGCAGGAACCGCGGTCGCGGCCGGCGCGACGCTCGCTGCCGGGGCGGCGGGGGCAACGCTCGCAACAGGAGCCGCTGCAACGGCGGCGCGAGGAGCCGCTGCGGCGGGCGCGCGCGGAGCCGGTAGCGCATCGGCCGCCTATGCTGCGGGATCAGCCGGGAAGAGCGGGGCGAAGGCCTTTGGGGCGGGCCTTGCCAATGTGGCGCGGACCGCGGCCAGCGGCGCTGCTGCTCCGGTTCGCAGCATGGCCGAGCGCATCCGGTCGAACTTTGCGGCGGGCCGCGATGGGCCAGCGGGCGGCGCCGCGCCCGCGCGCGGCGCGGATGGACCCCCGCCTTGGGCCGCCGCGATGCGGCGGCGCCAGACGATGACGCAGGGGGCGACCATCGGCGCCCAGACCCTGAAGGGCGGCGACAGCCATGGCGCCGGATCGGCGCCCGACATCAGCGAAAAGGACTGATCCCATGTTCAAAAGACCCACCAATCATTATGGCCGCGCGCCCGAGCCGGTCACGCCCTACCAGCGCGCCGCGCAAGTGTGGGACGATCGGATCGGTTCGGCGCGCGTCCAGGCCAAGAACTGGCGGCTCGCCTTCTTCGGCTCGCTGATCATCTCCGGTGGTCTTGCCGGCGGCCTCGTCTGGCAGTCCGCCCGCGGGACAATCACGCCCTGGGTCGTCGAGGTCGACAAGCTCGGTCAAGCGCGCGCGGTCGCGCCCGCCGACGGCGATTACCAGCCGACCGATCCGCAGATCGCCTTTCATCTCGCGCGCTTCATTGAACATGTTCGCAGCATTCCCGCCGATCCGGTCGTGCTGCGCGCCGACTGGCTCAGCGCCTATGATTTCGCGAGCGCTACCGGGGCGCAGGCGCTCAATGACTATGCGCGGACCAACGATCCCTTCGCCGAGGTCGGCAAGTTTCAGGTCGCGGTCGATGTCTCGAGCGTCATTCGCGCCTCGAAGGACAGCTTCCGCATCGCCTGGACCGAGCGCCGCTATCAGGACGGCAGCCTGATCGAGCGCTCGCGCTGGTCGGCGATCTTCACCGTCACCCTCCAGCCGCCGCGCACTCCTGACGCGATCACGAAAAATCCGCTCGGGCTTTTTGTCACCGCCATCAACTGGTCGAAGGAACTCAGCCAATGACGATGCCTCATTCCATCCCGATCGCCCTCGGGGTTGCTCTTGCCCTTTTCACCGCGCCTGCCGCGGCCAGGGACTCCGCCGATCCGCGCCAGCGCGTCGGTCGCGCCAATGCCGAGGCGCGGGTTCAGCCCGATCGCCAAGGCTATCTGGGCGCGATCCAGCAATATGCATGGTCCGAAGGCGCGCTCTTTCAGGTCTATGCCGCGCCGGGGCAGGTCACTGATATCGTGCTGCAGGAAGGCGAGCAGCTCGTCGGCCCCGGTCCGGTCGCCTCGGGCGACACGGTGCGCTGGATTATCGGCGACACCGTGAGCGGCGCGGGCGCGCGGCGCCGCGTCCATATCCTCGTGAAACCAACCCGTTCGGACATTATGACCAACATGATCATCAACACCGACCGGCGTACCTATCATGTCGAACTACGCGCGACCGTCGCATCCTATATGGCATCGGTCTCCTGGACCTATCCTGCTGACGAACTCATCGCCTTGCAAGTCGCCGAAGTCGAGGCAGCGCGCGCCGCGCCCGTCGCCGGGGCGATCGATCTCGCCGCGCTCAATTTCCGCTACCGGATATCGGGCGACAAGGTCGCCTGGCGCCCGGTGCGCACCTTCGACGACACTCGCCAGCTCTTCATCGAGTTCGGCGCGGATATCGCCGCGGGCGACATGCCGCCGCTGTTCGTCCTCGGCGGCAGCGGCGAGGCCGAACTCGTCAACTATCGGGTGCAGGGGCGCTACATGATCGTCGATCGCCTGTTCGAACGCGGCGAGCTTCGTCTGGGCGCCGGGAAACAGGCGCGGACCGTCCGGATCGAGCGCGAGACGCCGCGCGGCCGGGGCCGGTCATGACCGAGCGCGAGGATCAGGCGGTGCCTCCCGCCGAGGCGCCGGGCGGGGACGATCGGGCCGCGCCGCCGCACGAACCCGACGCCTTTCGCTTGCGCGGCGACCCTCCGCGGGTCATGCGCCTGTCGCGCAAGACTCTGGCGACCATCGGCGCGGCTGGGGGAATCGCGATCGGCGGTGCCTTGCTCTGGGCGCTGCAGCCCTCGGAACCTAAGACGGCCGAGAATCTCTATTCTACCGACACGGCGAACCGCGCCAAGGTCGTGACGGGCGCGCCCGCCGATTATGATAAGGTGCCGAAACTGGGGCCGCCGCTTCCTGGCGACCTCGGCCGGCCGATCGTCGCGGCGCAGCGCGATGGCGAAATTGTCCCGGTGCCACCGATGGGGCCGCCGTCAGAAGGCGCGCGTTCGCCCGTCGACGAGGCGCGCGAGCGGGCGCGGCAGGAGCGCGAGACCGCCGTCGCCAGCCGACTGTTCCTTGGCGGCAGCTCTGCGGCGACGACGGCAGCTGGCCCGCTGCCCGGATTGATTGATCAAGCAACCGCAATGGTGCCGACGCCCGGGGGCAGCGATCGGAACGCGACCGCCGGACGTCGGGCATTTCCCGAAGAGGAACGTCGCACCCCCTTCGAAAGCGCCGAGCGCGTTCGGAACCCGAGTTCGTCCTATATCCTTCAGGCGGGAAGCCTAATCCCGGCAGCACTGATCACCGGCATTCGCTCCGACCTGCCCGGACAGATCACCGCGCAGGTGACGCAAAATGTTTATGACAGTCCGACCGGCCGCATCCTGCTCATTCCGCAGGGCGCGCGGCTCGTCGGAGACTATGACAGCGAAATCACCGCCGGGCAGGAGCGCGTGCTACTTGCATGGGACCGGCTGATACTGCCCGGCGGCCGGTCGATCCGGCTCGATCGCCAGCCTGGCACCGATGCGCGCGGCATGGCAGGCCTCGCCGATCGCACCGACCATCACTGGGGATCGATGCTGCGCGCGGCGCTCGTCTCGACCTTGCTCGGGGTCGGTGTCGAGCTAGGCTCGGACGGCGATGACGCGATCGTGCGCGCGCTTCGTGACGGGTCGCAGGATACGATCAACCAGTCGGGCCGCCGGCTCGTCGAGCGTCAGATGAATGTCCCGCCGACCCTCACCATCCGCCCAGGCTTCGCGCTGCGCGTCCTGGTGACGCGTGATCTGGTCCTCGAGCCTGACGGAGGCGCGTGATGAGCAAGCTCAGACTTGGCCCGATCGCCGACGACAAGCCGGTGAAGCTCGCGATCGAGTTGCCTGGTGCCCTTTATCGCGAGCTGGCGGCCTATGCTGAGGTACATGCAAAGGCCACGGGTCTCGCCTCGCCCTTGCCGCCCGAGAAGATCGCTGTGCCGATGATCGAGCGTTTCATCGCGACCGACCGAGGCTTTGCAACCGAGCGGCGCCGACCCTGACATATAAGCATCTATTGCGCGGGTTCGGATATGGACCGCGAGGTGGCAGCGGCAGATGCAAGCTGTTGCGGGGAAAAATCCTTGACCCTGTAGCGGCTACAGGGTGTAGATGACACTCCGACTCGCGATGGTGCGGGAGGAGGCTTCATGTTCGATCATCGCTCCACAGCCGATAACGGACGGACAGGAGACACGGCTGATCGCCTGCAAGCTGCCTATGAAGCGGAGATGCGGGCCTATCGGCATGCAAATGCGATTGGCGACTGGTCTGGCGCTTGGCGTCATCTTGAGCGCGCCCATATCATTGCCCAACCGCAGTTCCGGATGCACTTTCGCTCGCATGCCGCGATGCTGAAGTTCGCTTTTTTGCGCTGCGACATTCGCGAAATCCTTGGCCAGCTGCTGCGCATCGCTCTCGTTCCGCTCGGCGCGCTGACCGGCCGCCTCCCGACCGGCAACACCGGTCGCGCCCGCGTCAGCGCCTTCGCGCCAATGCCAGTGCCGGACGATTTGCGGACTTATGTGCGGCAGGATGCGCCATGATCCTCGGCTTGCCTGCGTCTCGTCCGGCTGCTAACCGGCGGTTGATGCGAAATCGCGCGATCCAGTTCCTTTTGCTCATAGTGGCACTTTTGGCTTGCCCGGACACACCGGTCATGGCCTATGGCGCTGCGCCGATTGGCATCGACGCGCATCAACATGTGTTTGCGGAGGTCGCCGACGACGCGGCCCCCGACGACAACAGCCCGACGGGCAGCGGCACGGAACTGGTGCATCACCATCATTGCCCCACAGGCTTGGCCGTCGACGCATCGGACGCGGCCGACGGCTGTTTGTCGACGCGTGACGTACATCTCGCTGGCACCGCTTCGGCACTCGCTTCGCGCGCGACCGCTCCCCCCACCGAACCTCCCGCCGCCTGATCTCTGCTTCGCGCAGGCCTTTGCCTGCGCCGTGACGCATTGATCAGGAGTATTTATGTCGAAATCATTGGGCACCCTGCTGTTTGCAGGGTTGCTGACCATGGCAGGTCAACCGGCGTTCGCCGAACCTGTCTCGTTGTCCGACGCGCTTGCGCGCGGTCAGGATGTCTCCCCTCGAATTGCCAAGGCCAAAGCCGAGCTGAAGGCGGCCGAAGGCCGCGCCATGCAGGCCGGCGTGCGGCCGAACCCCACCATATCCGCCGAAGTTGAGAATTTCAGTGGCACCGGACCCTATCGAACCTTTGGCCAGACCGAGACCACAGTCGCGGTGTCGCAGCCGTTCGAACTCGGCGGCAAGAGGCGCGCCCGCAAAGAGGTCGCGGCGGCCGAGCGAGAGTTTGCGCAAATCGCGCTCCGCAGGGCCGAGGCCGATCTCGCATATGACATCATCGTTTCGCACGCCAAATTGCGCGCGGCCGAGGATCGCGCGAAGCTCGCCGACAGCGTCTATGCCAGGGCGGTCGAACTCGCGCGGATCGCTGAGACGCTCGTCGATGTCGGACGCGATCCGCCGCTAACCAAGCTGCGCGCCGACGCGTTGCTCGCCGAGGCGAAGGCCGAAAGCCTGCGCGCAAAGGCGGAGCTTTTGTCGGCGCGGCAGGAGTTGGCCTTGCGCATCGGCAGCGAGGATCCCGAATTGTCGGCCATCGCTCAGGATATTCCGACGCCGCCGACCTTGCCTGCCGATGCCCAGAGCCTCGACGAACGCCTCGCGGCAGCCGAGCGCGATGCGGCTTCGGCGCGAATCCGGCTTGCTCAGGCCGAGGGCGTTCCCGACATCACGGCGTCGGGCGGGGTGCGCAACTTTCGGGAAAGCAAGGACACCGCGTTCATCGTCGGCGTCTCGATCCCGCTGCCGGTGTTCAACCGCAATCGCGGCAATATCTATGCAGCGCGCGCGAGCGGCGAAGCCGCCGAAGCCGAGCTTGCCCAGACCCGTCTCGATACCCGCTTCTCGCGGCGCGATGCCGAGCTGATGCTCGCGGCCGCCACTGAGCGTGTGACGGCCTTGTCGGGCGCCGGCCTGTTTCAGGCGAGCGAAGCGGCCCGGGTTGCCGAAATCGGATATCAGCAGGGCAAATTCACGCTCATCGAGCTGATCGATGCCCAGGAGGCGCTGACCAGCGCCAATCTCAAACTCATTGAAGCCGAACTCGACCGTGCCCGCGCCTTGGCTGCGCTGGGCCGCGCGAACGCGCAATAGGGGACTCACAGCATGCAAATCTTCGAAAATAAAAATCGCCTGATGGCCGCTGTGGCGGTCGGGGCACTCGTGCTCGGCGGCGGCGGCGTACTGATCGGCCGGTCGATGACCGCACCCGTCGCGGCACCCGCTGCGGCGCCTGCCGAGGAAGAAGAGGAAGGCCATGTCGAAGGCCAGATCCTGATGGACGAGGCGCGCGCCAGGGGCGCGGGCATCGTCACCGAGACGATCCAGGCCGGCGGCCTCGGCTCCGAAATCCTCGCACAGGGCGTCGTCGCGTCGACCCCCGAAGGCGAGGCTGTGCTGACGGCGCGCGCCGACGGCGCGATTACCCGCATAAACCGCCGTCTCGGCGACGAGGTTCGTGCCGGCGAGGCGGTTGCGGTGATGGAAAGCCGCGACGCGGCGGCGATCGCATCCGAGCGCAGCTCGGCGACGGCGCGCCTTGCGCTTGCGCGCTCGACCTATGCCCGCGAAAAGAAGCTATTCGATGCGCGGATTACGGCGAAGCAGGATCTCGAGGCCGCCGCGGCGGCGCTCGCAGAGGCCGAGTCCGAAGCACGGCGGTCGCAATCGGCTGCCGCCGCCGCCAAGGTGTCGGTCGACGGCCGCACGCTGGCGGTGACGAGCCTGATTTCCGGACGGGTCACCAAGTCGGACGCGAAACTCGGGTCCTATGTGCTTGCGGGCACCGAATTGTTCCGGGTTTCCGATCCCCGCCGCATCCAGATCAATGCCTCGGTGCTCGCCGCAGATGCGCGGCGGATCAAGCCGGGCGATACCGCGGTCATCGAACTGCTGGGCGGCGAGACTGTGAATGCGTTGGTGCGGTCGGCAACCCCGAGCCTCGACGCGGAAAGCAAGACGGCGACGATTGTCCTCGTCCCCGATGGTATCGGCGGCCTGACGCCCGGCCAGGGGCTGCGTGCGCGGATCAAGCCGCGCGGCGCTGCCGGGTCGAGCCTGATCGCGCTGCCGGAGGAAGCGGTGCAGACCGTCGAAGGCCGCGAGGTCGTTTTCGTCAAGACCGCCAAAGGCTTCCAGGCCATGACGGTGGTTACCGGCAAGCGCGGCGGCGGCCGTATCGAGATTGTCGACGGGGTGAAACCGGGCGCGGTCATCGCGACCAAGGGCGCTTTCCTGCTCAAAGCCGAAATCGGCAAGGGCGAGGCGGAGCATTGAGATGATCGAAAAACTTCTCGACGCGTCGATACGCTTTCGCTGGGGTGTGGTCATCCTCACCCTCATCATATCCGCTTATGGCCTTACCCAGCTCCTGAAGCTGCCGATCGATGCCGTCCCCGACATCACCAACAAGCAGGTGCAGATCAATACGGTCGAGCCCAATCTCGGGCCACTCGACATCGAACGGCTGGTAACCTTTCCAGTCGAAACCGCGATGGCGGGAATCCCCGGTCTGGAAAGTTCGCGCTCGATCTCGCGCAACGGGTTCAGCCAGGTCACGGTGATCTTCGAAGATCACACCGACCTGTATTTCGCCCGCCAGCAGGTGGCCGAGCGGCTCAACCAGGCCAAGGGCACGCTGCCTGACGGCGCCGAACCGCAAATGGGTCCGGTTTCGACCGGGCTCGGCGAGGTGCTGATGTACACGGTCGATTTCGACCGCACGGCCAAAACGCCCAAGATCGCGGGAAAGCCAGGACCTCAACCCGACGGATCCTATATTACGCCCACGGGCGAAGTCCTGACCGACGAGGTGGCCAAGCTCGGTTACCTGCGGACGGTGCAAGACTGGGTGATCCGCCCGCAGCTGCGCTCGGTATCCGGCGTTGCCGGCATTGACTCGATCGGTGGCTATGAAAAGCAGTTCGTCGTCCAGCCCGATGCGACAAAATTGGCAACCTACGGCATCAGCTTTTCCGAGCTCGCTGAATCTCTCGAACGCGCCAACATCTCGGTCGGCGCTAACTTTGTCGAACGCGGCGGGGAGGCTTTTCTCGTGCGCGCCGATGGCCGCATCCGCACGCTCGACGAGATCGGTCGCGCCACCGTTGCAAGCCGCGGCGGCGTTCCCGTCATGGTTCGTGACGTCGCGACCGTGCAGATCGGCGGCGAATTGCGGACCGGCTCGGCATCCGAAAACGGGAAGGAGCTGGTCGTCGGCACGGTGTTGATGCTGGCGAACGGCAACAGCCGGATCGTCGCATCGGCCGCAGCCGAACGCTTGAAAGACGTCACGAAATCCATGCCCGCGGGCATCGTCGTCAAACCAGTGCTCGATCGCTCGCAGCTCGTCGACGCGACGATCGGCACCGTCGAGAAGAACCTCGCCGAAGGCGCCTTGCTCGTGGCGGCGGTGCTGTTCTGGCTGCTCGGCAACTTTCGTGCGGCGGTGATCGCCACGCTCGTTATCCCGATCTCGTTCCTGATCATGGGGACGGGGATGAACATCACGGGCACGTCGGGCAATTTGATGAGCCTTGGCGCGCTCGACTTCGGCCTCATCGTCGACGGCTCGATCATCATCATCGAAAACTGCCTCAGGCGACTGGCCGAGAGGCAACATCATGAAGGGCGATTGCTCTCGCTGAGCGAACGCCTGCACGAGGTGTTCGAAGCTTCGCGTGAAATGGTGAAACCGACGATCTACGGGCAGGCGATCATCTTCCTCGTCTTCGTGCCGTTGCTCACCTTCACCGGGGTCGAGGGCAAGACCTTCTCGCCGATGGCGATCACGGTGTTGCTGGCTCTGGCTGGTGCGTTCATTGCATCGCTGACCTTCGTCCCCGCGATGGTCGCACTGCTTCTTCGCGGCAAGGTCGCCGAGAAGGAAGTGCGCGCGATCGCATGGGTGAAGACGCGCTATGAGCCCGTGCTGAAGCGCGTCATCGCGCGGCCCTGGCCGTGGATCGGTGCTGGCGGCGGGACCTTTGCCGCCGCTATCCTGGTGTTCGGCATGCTCGGCAGCGAGTTCATCCCGGTGCTGGGCGAAGGCAATCTCGCGATGCAGGCGCTTCGTATCCCGTCGACATCCTTGAACAAGTCGCAGGCGATGCAGTTGCAGGTGGAAAAAGCCGTGTCCTCGCTTCCCGAGGTGGCCTTCATCTACTCGAAGACCGGTACGGCGGAGGTCGCCAGCGATCCGATGCCGCCGAATGCGTCCGACACCTTCATCATCCTGAAGCCGCGCGATGCCTGGCCCGACGGCGTAAGCACCAAGGACGACGTCATCGAACGGGTCGAGAAGAAGCTCGAACCGCTCGTTGGCAACGCCTTCGAAATCAGCCAGCCGATCCAGCTTCGGTTCAACGAGCTGATCGCTGGCGTGCGCGGCGACATCGCGATCAAGCTCTACGGCGACGATCTCGACGAAATGGGCCGCGCGGCGCAGCAGGTGGCCGCGATCCTGAACACCGTTCCGGGCGCTGCCGACGTCAAGGTCGAACAGACGGCGGGCTTCCCGGTGCTCGACGTCCAGTTCGATCGCGACGCCATCGCTCGTTACGGGCTGACGTTGCAGGATGTCAGCGACACCGTCGCGGCCGCGCTCGGTGGGCGCGAAGCCGGCATCGTATTCGAAGGCGACCGGCGATACGATATCGTCGTCCGTCTCGATCGTGCCACGCGCGACGATCTCGACGCGGTGGGGGCGCTCCCTGTGCTCCTTCCCGGCGAGGGCGGTGCGCGGGCATCGGTGCCGCTCAGCGAACTGGCCAAATTCGGTTTCTCCGAAGGGTTGAACCAGGTCAGCCGTGAAAACGGCAAGCGGCGGGTGGTGGTGCAAGCCAATGTCCGCGGCAACGATCTTGGGTCCTTCGTCGCCGAAGCACAGGAGAAAGTGAACGCGCAGGTCAAGCTTCCGACGGGCAGCTTCATCGAATGGGGTGGGCAGTTCGAGAATCTGCAAGCCGCATCGGCGCGGTTGTCGATTGTCATCCCGATCATCTTCGCGGCGATCTTCGGCATCCTGTTCATGGCCTTGGGCGGTGTGCGGCAAGCCATCGCGGTTTATTCCGCAATCCCTCTCGCGCTGGCCGGCGGCGTCTTCTCGTTGCTGCTGACCGGGCTGCCATTCTCGGTGTCTGCGGCGGTGGGCTTCATTGTGCTTTCGGGCGTGACGGTGCTCAACGGGCTGGTCGTGATGTCGAGCATCAACCAGCGCATCGACGAAGGAAAACCGGTGGACGTCGCGATCGGCGAGGGCGTCATGGAACGCGTCCGTGCGGTGTTGATGACGGGTATCGTGCCCGCGATCGGCTTCGTGCCGATGGCGCTCGCCACCGGAACCGGCGCCGAGGTGCAGAAGCCGCTGGCGATCGTCGTCATCGGCGGGTTGATCACCTCGACCTTGCTGACCTTGTTCGTCCTGCCCGCGATCAGCCATCTGCTGCTTCGCGGCCGGCACAACAAGCATGTCGCCGGCGACTATACGGACGTGACCGCCCTTGGCGAACGGGTGTTCCTGCCCGGTGACGACACGGGCGGCAAGCCGGCATGAGCGAGCATCAAGCTCCTCATGCCACGCAGGACGAAACCGATGGCGGCTCTCTGCCGCCATCGGCTTTCCCGGCAGGCAGGGTGATGAAGACCTCCATATTGCTGCTTGGACTCTTGCTTGCGGCCTGTTCATCCGGAAAGCCGAGCGCCGACGCGGACAGCGCCGGACATGGCGATATGCAGCATGCGGCCGCGGCCACATCGACGCCGGCGGCCAAGGCGTTCGAGGCGGCCGCCGATAAGATGCACAAGGATATGGCGGTGGTTCTCACCGGCGACGCCGATACCGACTTCATGCGCTCGATGATCCCGCATCATGAGGGCGCCGTGGCGATGGCCAAGGTCGCGCTCGAACATGGCAAGGATCCCGAAGTGCGCGAGATCGCCAAATCGGTCATCGCAGCGCAGGAAAAGGAAATTACCGTCATGCGAAGCTGGCTGGCGCGGCGCGACAAGGCGGCGCCGCAAAGCCCGCCCAAGGTGAACTGACATGGCCGGGGCTCCCGATCGCGCCGGCGTCACGGGCGGTTCTGAAAACCCGGACGAACGCCGGACGCTATGGGTCGTTCTCCTGCTCAATGCCGCGATCGCCGGCGGCTTTTTTGTCAGCGGCTTCTTCGCGGACTCCAGCGCGCTGGTGGCGAACGGGGTCGATAATAGCGCCGATGTCGCCGTTTACGCGATCAGCCTCGCCGCGCTCAGTCGCGGCGACCAGTGGAAGACGCGCGCGGCCAAGGCGTCGGGCGCGATGCTCCTGCTGTTCGCCGTCGCCATGCTCGTCGACGTCGCCCGCCGCTATCTCCAGGGAAGCGAACCGATTGGCGCGACGATGATGATCATGTCCGCCATCGCCGCGGTCGTGAACTATATCTGCCTGCGGCTGCTGCAGCGGCTGGAGAAGCCCGACGTCAACCTGCGCGCAGCGACGACGTTCAGTTTCAACGATTTTGCGTCCAACGGCGGCATTCTTGTCGCCGGAGCGCTCGTCCTGTGGCTCGGCAGCAACTGGCCCGATCTGCTCGTCGGCCTCGCGACAGCGGGGATCGCGATCAAGGGCGGAATAGAAATCCTGCGCGACGCGCGCAGCGAGGAAAAAACCGCAAAAGACGGGTCGACCTAGATGGAAGACTCGGCGGCATCGGCGAAAGCGCAGCGACGGAGATGCGGCACGATGCATCCGCTGTCCCCGTTTCTTTCCGATTTGGCACCGATGCGTGCGCCGCAGAACGTCACGACGTCCAGAGCTGACCGGCACCTTGCCGGTTTTCACCGCGGCGCAGGTCCCCCGCCTGCGTCGCGGACTAGCTTGCCGAAGCGAGGGCCGAGCCGATGTTCGCGGTAGGAACCTCGCTCCGTCTGCAGGTGCCGATCGGGCGCGTCTGGCGCTTGCTCGTCGATGTTGAGCGCTACGGCGACTGGCACCCGACGCTGCGCTTTACCGATCGCCCCGGCGACGAGGAGCGGCTGAACTATATCTATTCGCCGCGCGGCGCACGCGGGCCGGAGTTGGCGGCCGAGGGACGGGTTACCGGGCTCGACTGGCTGACCAGCTTCTCCTGGCTGACGGGGATGCCGGGCGTGCTCGTGATCGAGGAGAGTTACCGCCTCGAGAAATTGGGACAAGGCGTCGAGGTGACGCATCGCCTCGCCTGCCGCGGCCTCTTCTCCTGGCTCGGCTACCCTTTCCTGCGGCGCTTCTGCCGCGTCTTCCTGACGCGCTCGAACAGCGCGCTCGAACAGCATTTCCGTCGCTCGACGGTCCAATCCCGATACGCTCGGCCAAGCGGACGGCGCGCATGAAGGATGATAAGATCTTGGCCGCCGGGAGCCCTTGGCTCCTTGCCCCCGCCCCCCCGGTCGAGGGTCACTGGCGGCCAAGGAGGTGCGGGAGTGGGTCGCGTGTCAAGGCTCCCGCACCTCGTCCATTCGGCAGGACGGGGTGTCGCCCGGACCCTCTCGAATTTGGCAAAAGAAAAGGATCGCATGATGAGTGACCAGCTGCGGCTCGATATACCGCTTCTTCTGCCCGAGGTCGGCGACGAAGCCGATCGCTGCGTCGCGCGCCTGACCAGCGAACTTGAAGGCCGCGAAGGTGTCGACAAGGTCCATGTCGTGCGCGCCGACGACAGCATGGTGCCGCAGCTCTGTATTCATTACCGGCCCGACATCCTCCCGCTCGAGCGGGTACGCCAGCTCGCGCGGCGTGCCGGTGCGAAACTTACCGAGCAATATCGGCATCTCCTCTGGACCGATGTCGAGGGGCTCGGGCACACGCGCCGCGCCCGCACGGTCAGCGACCGACTGCGCCAGCTTCCCGGCGTCGTGGAAGCCGAGGCGACCGCGGCGGGCGTGATCCGCGCGGAGTTCAGCCGGACCGATATTTCACTCGACCAGATCCGCTCGGCACTCGCCGATATGGGCGTCTATCAAAAATCGGCGGGGGAGACGAAGGCGATGCCAACGAAGCACGCGCAGGAAGAAAAGGGCGACCATAAGGATCATGATCATGGCGAAGGGGCCGGCGGCGATCATGGTCACGCCCACGGCGGGATCTTCGGCGCAAACACCGAACTTTATGTCGCGCTCTTGTGCGGCGCGGTTCTCGGGATCGGTTTCGCGATTGAGAAGCTGACAGGCTTGCCAAGCTGGGTGCCGCTCGCTTTCTATATCGGTGCCTATGGCCTTGGCGGCTGGTTCACGCTCCGCGAGGCGATCGAAAATCTGAAGCTCAAGCGTTTCGAGATCGATACACTGATGCTCGTCGCGGCCGCTGGCGCCGCCGCGCTCGGCGCCTGGGCCGAGGGCGCGCTGCTGCTCTTCCTCTTCAGTTTCGGGCATGCGCTTGAACATTATGCGATGGGCCGCGCCAAGCGCGCGATTGAGGCGCTTGCCGAACTCGCACCGCAAACCGCGGTCGTTCGCCGCGACGGCGAAACGGCCGAGGTTCCCGTCGAGCAATTGCTCGTCGGCGATATCGTCATCGTGAAACCGAACGAGCGGCTTCCCGCCGACGGCTTCGTGACCCTCGGCCGATCAAGCGTCAACCAGGCCCCGGTGACCGGCGAAAGCGTGCCGGTCGACAAGGAGCCGGTGGCCGACCCGAAAGAGGCGGCGGCGCGCGCCGACGCGCTCGAGGCGAAACACCGGGTGTTCGCGGGCACGATCAACGGCGAAGGCGCCATCGAGATTGCGGTGACCCGGATTTCGAGCGACACGACGCTCGCGAAGGTCGTCAAGATGGTCAATGAGGCCGAGACCCAGAAGTCGCCGACCCAGCGCTTTACGGACAAGTTCGAGCGGATATTCGTGCCGAGTGTCCTCGGCCTCGTTTTCCTCCTTCTCTTCGCAGGGTTCGTCGTCGACGAGCCCTTCCGCGACAGCTTCTACCGCGCCATGGCCGTCCTCGTCGCGGCGAGCCCCTGCGCGCTGGCGATCGCCACGCCCAGCGCCGTGCTCTCCGGTGTCGCGCGCGCCGCGCGCGGCGGCGTGCTCGTCAAAGGCGGCGGGCCGCTCGAAAATCTCGGTTCGCTGACCGCGCTGGCTTTCGACAAGACGGGAACGCTGACCGAAGGACGGCCGCGCATCACCGACACGATCCCGGCGCCTGGGGTCACCAAGGAAGAGCTGCTTGCCATTGCAGTTGCGGTCGAGAGCCTGAGCGATCATCCGCTCGCGGCCGCCATCGCACGCGATGGCCGGGAGATTTTCCCCGACGCCGCGCTTCCGGTCGCCACCGATCTGAAGAGCCTGACGGGCCGCGGGGTCGAAGCCAAGGTCGACGGCGAAATCGTCAGCATCGGCAAGGCCGAAATGTTCGGCACCGACGGCATCGCACCGCTATCGGCCGAAATGGCGACCGCCATCACCGGGCTCCGTGAGAAGGGTCGAACGACGATGGTCGTGCGCAAGGGAACGCGCGATCTCGGTGCGATCGGCCTCATGGATACACCGCGCGCCGCGGCGCGCGAGACGATCGCACGTCTCAGCAAGCTCGGTATTCGTCGCATGATCATGATCTCCGGCGACCATCAAAAGGTCGCCGAATCGATCGCCGCCGAGGTCGGTCTCAACGAGGCATGGGGTGACCTGATGCCTGAGCAAAAGGTCGATGCCATCAAAAAGCTTCGCGCCGAGATGCCCGTCGCGATGGTGGGCGACGGCGTCAACGACGCCCCCGCCATGGCGAGCGCCACCGTTGGCATCGCAATGGGCGCGGCAGGCTCCGACGTCGCGCTCGAGACCGCCGACATCGCGCTGATGGCAGATGACCTGTCGCATCTGCCTTTCGCGATCGGCCTCAGCCGGCGCACCCGCTCGATCATCCGCCAGAATATGGTGGTCAGCCTCGGCGTCGTCGTCGTGCTGGTTCCGGCGACGATCTTCGGCCTCGGGATCGGTCCGGCGGTTGCGGCGCATGAAGGCTCGACCCTCGTTGTCGTCGCCAACGCGCTGCGGCTTCTGGCTTATCGCGAATAACCGGGCCGAGGTGGCGTAGCCAATATGGGAGTTGAGTGTGTTTGAGATTGCAAGGGAGACGCTGCTGCCGCGGTCGCCGGCGCAGCTTTGGGACGTTTTGGTGGATTTCGACCACTATGAGCGCTGGAATCCCTATGTCCGGCCCAAAGGTCTCGCCCAACGCGGGGCGGAGGTCGAATATTCCTTCCGGATGAATCCGGCCAATCCGCGCTTCTGGCGCGTCACCGCAACCCTGTCCGAATGCGAGCCGGGTGCGCACCTCGCGTTCGACGTGAAGCTCAGCCGCCTGCTGCTCTCGATCGAGGAACATTTCCGGATAGAGCCCGCGCCGGAAGGCGCGCGGTTGATCCACATCATAAGCTGCAAGGGCCTGATCGCGCGGCTCAGCCTCCCTAAGACGCGCCGAAATTTTGAAGTGCTTCTCAGCGAAACCGACCGCTTCCTGACCCAATATCTCGCTCGGCCGCGAGCCAAGCCACCAGCGAAGGTCATGCGAAAGAAAGGCGAACGGCGACCGTGAACCGGATTGTCCGCGAAACGCAGGCCGGAGATCGCGCCGCCTGGCCAGCGCTGTTTGCCGCCTGGCTGGCTGCGCTCGCCGCGAGCCTCGGAGCCATCTTCATCGGCGAGGTGATGGGGCAGCCCCCGTGCGTCCTTTGCTGGTTTCAGCGCGCCTTCATGTTTCCGCTGGCGATCATGCTTGCCATCGCCGCCTTCCGGTCAGACCGCCATGTCGTGCCCTACGGGCTCGCACTGGCGGCGGGGGGCTGGCTTGTCGCCCTCTATCACCTGCTCCTTTACGTGGGCTTCATCCCCGCACCGATCGTTCCGTGCGACGGCGGGCCGTCTTGCTCGAGCGAATCGATGAGCGTCGCTGGCGTGCCGCTTCCGCTGCTGTCACTCGCTGCCTTCTCGGCCATTTTCGGGCTTTTGCTCATTTTCCAAAGGAGACTGAAATCATGAACAGACGTTTCGGCGTGGTAGCCACCCTGGTCGTATCGGCGCTCGCATTCACCGGCGGCGCCATGCTCTACAGCGGATCGGTCGCAGGCGAGCCCGCACCAAAAGCGGTTGCCGGTCCCGTCGATGCGCTTATCCGGCCCCATTCGGCTGTCATCGGGCCGAAAAATGCGCCGGTGACCATCGTCGAATTCTTCGATCCCTCCTGCGAAGCCTGCCGCGCCTTCTTTCCCAAGGTGAAGGAAATCCTCGCCGCTTATCCGAAGGATGTGCGGCTGGTGATGCGCTATCTTCCCCTCCACCCGGGATCGGCCGAAGCGATCGTTATGCTCGAGGCCGCACGTGTCCAGGGCAAGCTCGAACCCGTGATGGCCGCGGTCCTCGATGCCCAGCCCGACTGGCATGACGGCAAGATGGACGCGGCATGGGCGGCCGCCGAAAAGGCGGGGCTTGATGTCGCGAAGGCGCGTGCCATGCCCTCCGCCGAGGCGATGGCATGGATGGAGCAGGACATCGCGGATGCGCGCGCTGTCGGCGTGCGCGGAACGCCCACCTTCTTCATCAATGGCCAAAAACTGCCCAATTCCTCGCCGGAACAGCTCGAAGCTGAAGTTCGCGCGGCGGTCGCTGCGAAGGGCAAGTGACGATTTGCGTCCCGGCGAAGCCCGGGGCGGGCCGTCCGTACCGCGATTGATGCACAAGATGTCGGCCACCTTGCCGCGAATATAACCCGGGTCGCCGCCCGGTCGTGGGCGAAGACCGCATATTCAGAAGGCATTCAAAGACGAGGGCGGATTGCTGGAAACCGAAAAGGAGAGGCTGACATGCGCAGATTTCTGACCATCGCGGCGGCGATGCTTGCCTTCGCCGTTCCCGGCACGGCCCTTGCCCAGCATCATGACGATCGCGGCGGCTGGAGCCGCGGCGATGATGCCCCGCCGGGGCGCGACCGCGATTATCACTCGGCGCGCCACGACGTACCCAATCATGGCTATGACCGAGGCTATCGCTCGAATGATCGCGATTATCGCGGCAATGATCATCGCTACGAGCGGCGCGATCGCTATGAACGACGCTACCAGAAGCGCCGCATGCACCATCATCATCGCGGGCGCCACTGGCGCGACTAGGCCCGATCGCGCGGTGGACGAAAGGCCGTTACCGCTCCGCCCGATAGATTGAAATCGAACCGGTCGGCGTCGCGATGATCTTTGCCTCTTCCACGGCGTCGAAACCGGCGGATGCGAGAGTGTCCGGCATGCAGCCGCGGGCATTGGGTTCGGTATATTCGACCCCGTCGAGCCACTGGATCTGGCGGAACAGCATGCGCATCAGGGGCGAGCGCTGCTCGCCGTAATCGGCGATGAACAATTGGCCGCCCGGCCTAAGCAGGCGATGCATCTGCGCGGCTATGGCTTGCTTGATCTCCATCGGACATTGATGAAACACGAGGCTTGAGACGATCTTGTCGCATCCCTGAAGCGCGGCGATCCCATCCAGCTCATCGCCCATTGCCTCGAACCAATGGATATCGGCGCCAGCAGTGCGGGCTTTGGTTTGAGCGATCTCCAGCACGGCCGGGTCGGGGTCCACTGCCAAAATCTCGCTTTCCGGCTCGCCTTCCTTCAACGCGATCGCCAGGGTCCCCGTGCCGCAACCGATATCGACAATCCGATCGCCCGGTTGCGGTGCGACAAGCTTCAGCAAGTCGCTTCGCCACCTTTTCTCTCGGGTCATGAGTGCGATTGCGGCGTCATAGCGGTCGAGCGAACCGCTCTTGCCAAGCGCGGGTACGAAATCTCTGTCGGTGTCGGTCATGACCCTTCTTTAACGGCGGCCATCGCATCCGCGCTTGAACGGAGGGGCTATCCCTCGATCATGAGATCGCTCGCGCAAATGCCGAACATCGCCTTGATCGTGCGCGCGAAATGGGCACTGTCGCTGAACCCTGCCATGTGGGCCGCCTCCGTTGCGCTATGCTGTCCGCCGATCGCGTCGAACGCAATCAGCAAGCGGCGCCACAGCACATAGCGTTGGAATGGCATTCCGATTTCGGCGGTGAAGAGATGGCGGAAGCGTCCGAGGGACAGGTCGCTCTCCCGGCCGGCGTCGGCAAGCCGGACGGGGCCTGCCTCGATGAGCCGATCGATCCTCATCGCGGCTCGCACGATGCGCGCATCGAGCGGTCGGCGCGGTTCAAGTGCGAGCCAAGCCTTCCAGAAGCCGGTGCCGCGGTCGCTCGTGACATGGACCTGCTTCACGCCGTTCAGGCGCGCTTTCAGATCGTCCGGCGGACCGAATTGGATCGTCGGCTCGACATACCAGAGCTCCGCCTCGCTCGCCGGAAGAAGGCAGTGAACGGCTTCGGGCTCGATGAGCAGGCACCGACCTTTGTAGCGCCGCCCCTGGCTATCGATCACTTCGACCGGATCGTCGGAAAAGACCGCCTGCGCGGCGAAGTGCCGATGGGGAATGGTATCGCCGACCGAACCCGACCAGCAGGCGAGAAAATCGCCAATGCGAAGTCTCCCTTTCCAATGTGCGAGGCCGGTCATGCTATTCTGATAGCAGCAGGTCCACCTGGCCGTCACCCCGGGCGATGAAGCGGCTTGGCGTTCCTATATTTCTGAAGAGGCGGCGTCCGGTCAGGTAAGGTGCTCGCATGGACCGAGCGGAACTTGCTTCGGCGCAGCGCGAGAGGCTCGCGCCCGTTGGCGTTGTGCTCCTCGGGAGTCTGATCCCGTTGATCGCGGGTTAGCCAAAGACGCCGATTCCATATTGATTGCCAGGCCCCAATCAGTCAGTGCAAATCATTCTCAATAAAGGTGGCTGGCGTGACGATGACCCTGAACCGAAATTCATTCGCGCCGATGCGGGCGCTGGGGCGCGGCGCTCTGGCTGTTCTGCTCTTGGCCCTGATCGCCCTCCAGCCGGCCCGCGCGAGCGAACCCGAGGTTCAGACCATTTGGCGGCTGCTCGATTATGTTGCCGTTGATTATCCCGGTGCGGTGTCCGGCGGCAGCGTTATCAGTCCGGCCGAATATGCCGAGATGACCGAGTTTGCAGCGCAGATCGAAGCGCGATTGAAACGCCTGCCGCAGAAGACCGCGAAGCCGAACTTGGTGGCTCGCGCCGCCACCTTGCGGCAATCGATAGCTGCGAAATCTGCACCGGCGACGATCGAAGAACAATCGCGGGGGCTCGCCGAGGCGTTGCTTGGAAGCTACCCTGTTCCGCTGGCGCCGCGGTCGACTCCCGATCTGGCGCGCGGCGCGAAGCTTTACGCGGAAAATTGTTCCATGTGTCATGGCGCAACCGGCGCTGGAAACGGCCCGGGCGCCGCGCGACTCGATCCGCCACCGATCGCTTTCACGAACGCGGCGCGTGCGCGCGAGCGCAGCCTGTTCGCGCTCTATCAGGTGATTTCGCAAGGCCTTGAGGGCACATCGATGGCGAGTTTCGAAGCCCTTCCCGACGGAGATCGCTGGGCGCTGTCCTTTTATGTCGGCAGCCTCGCCTTTCCCGAATCTTCGCAATCCTCCGGTCGGCAGATATGGGACAGGGACGCGCCCGTTCGGGCCGCCATACCCGATCTTGCGACCCTCGTGGCCAAGACTCCCGCGCAGCTTGCGCGCGAGTTTGGGGATGGCAAGGCCGGGCCGCTGACGGCCTTCTTGCGTCGCCAGCCCGAAGCCGTCGTTGCGAAACCGGTCGGCTCGCTGGCGCTGTCCCGCCAGCGCCTCGAAGCGAGCCTGAAAGCCTATGCCGCCGGCGACCGCGGTGCAGCGTCCGATCTGGCGTTATCCGCCTATCTCGATGGATTTGAACCAGTTGAACCGGTTCTTGCGGCGCGCGATCCCGACCTCATGGCGAAGATCGAGCTGGCAATGGGAAATTTGCGTTCGGCCATCGGAAAGGGTCGCCCGATTGCGGAAGTCGAGGCGGCAAATGCCGAAGTGGCGCGGCTGTTCGTCGAAGCCGAGGCGGCCCTCGCGCCCGAGCGGGCGAGTGCGTCGTCCAGCTTTCTCGGCGCGTTCGGCGTTCTCCTGCGCGAAGGCCTTGAGGCATTGCTGATCGTCATCGCCATGATGGCCTTTCTTCGTAAAACCGGGCGGACCGACGTGATGGGCTATGTCCATGGCGGCTGGGTTTCGGCTCTTGCCGCAGGGGCGTTGACCTGGTTCGTGGCAACCTACTTTATCGGGGTCAGCGGGGCATCGCGCGAGCTCACTGAAGGCTTTGGTTCACTCTTCTCCGCGATCATCCTGATCTCGGTCGGTATCTGGATGCATGGCAAGAGCAATGCCGAAGCTTGGCAGCGTTATATCAAGGAGAAAATCTCCGCCGCGCTGTCGCGCCGGTCGGCGTGGTTTCTGTTCGGCCTGACCTTCCTCGTGGTCTATCGCGAGGTGTTCGAGACGATCCTCTTTTACGCAGCCCTATGGGCGCAGGGAAATGGCGGCGCCATGCTGGCGGGAGCTGCGACGGCTGCGGTCCTGCTGGGCCTAATCGCCTGGGCCATGCTGCGCTACAGCGCCCGGCTCCCGATCACGCAGTTCTTCTCCTGGAGCGCGGCGCTGATCGCAGTCCTGGCCATTGTCTTGGCCGGTAAGGGTGTCGGCGGGTTGCAGGAAGCCGGCCTGCTCGGCGTTACGCCGCTGGCCGGATTTCCCCGAGTTCCGATCCTCGGGGTATACCCGACGCTTCAGACGGTGCTGGCGCAGCTTGCGGCCGCGATCATCCTTGCCGCGGGCTTCTGGTTCAATCGGGCAACGGCGCCGCGCGCGGCTTAGCTTCGCGCGGCGGAGAACATCGTGAGCATGCTGTCAGTGGGCACGAGCAACGACGGGCTTCCCGCACGTCACTCTTCGGCAACTCCTGCCTTGTGCGAAGAAATCTCTCCAAGCGCGTCGCGGATAATATCATAGGCCGAATGGAGGAAGAGCAGCGCGATGACGCCGGCGACGAGAAGGTCGGGCCAGGCCTTGCCGGTCACCGCAACCAGACCAGCCGCGACGATAACCGCCACATTGGCAAGGGCATCGTTGCGCGAGAACAGCCAGATCGCGCGCGCCGTCGCGTCGCCTTCGTTGCGGAAGCGGCTGAGCACCAGCGCCGCCGAGATGTTGACGAGCAGCGCCACGACACCGATGCCGCCCATGAGATCGGCCTCGGGCGCGATCGCATGGAAGGAGCGCCAGATCGCCGATCCGATTACCCCGAGTCCCAAGACGGCGAGAAAGCAACCCTGAACAAGCGCCGTGCGGCTACGCGCGACGGCTGTCCAGCCAAGCGCGATCAGTCCAATAAGGGTGATCGAACCATCGCCGATGAAATCGAGCGAGTCTGCCTTGAGCGCCTGCGACCTTGCGAGGAAGCCGCCGGCCAGTTCAATCACGCCAAAGCCAAGGTTGAGAATGACGACGATCCAGAGCGCGCGGCGATAGGCGGGATCGACACCTGCGCGCTCTTCATCGGCCTCGCAGCCACAATCGCTCATGTCGTCAATCCTTTCCCGTCGCGAGTCGGGGGTCTATATGCACCCTCTAGCAACTATAGGGTCAAGCGATGAAAATCGGAGAATTGGCACGCGCGACCGACACCAAGGTCGAAACCATCCGCTATTATGAATTGGCAGGACTGCTGGCGCCGCCTGCGCGGACCGCTGGCAATTACCGTTCATACGGAAGTGACGAACTCGAGCGCCTGTCTTTCATCCGGCGCGCGCGGGACCTCGGATTTGCGCTGGAGGAGGTCCGCGAACTTTTGGCGCTTGCCGACGACCGCGACCAGCCATGCGGCGCCGTCGATGCGGTCGCGAGCAGCCATCTCGCGACGATCGAGTGCAAGATTGCCGACCTCTCCCAGATGCGCGATGAACTCGCACGCATCATTGGCGGCTGCCGTTTGGGAAAGGTCGGCGACTGCAAGATCATCCAGACGCTGGGGCCGATGCGCGGTTCGGCGCAGGGCTGATCCGTGCCGGATGGGCTGGCGGTCAACCCGTCAGGGTGCGGACTTCGCCTCGATCCGCGTGATGCTGCCCTCGGCACCGTTCCAGTCGAGTTCGAACGCGACGCGGTCGCCGACCTTCAGACCTTTGAGCAAATCCGACGGGGCCTTGAACCCCATGGCCATCGGCGGCCATTTCAGGGCAGCGATTTCGCCATGATCGAGCGTGACCGTGCCCTTGGCGGCATCGATCGCGGTGATCGTTCCTTCGCCTTTGCCATGCTGCACTTCGGAAGCCGAGGTGGCCGCTGTCGCTTCCTGGGGAGCGGTGGTGGGCTGTTTGTCGGCTTCGGGGCTGCAGGCCGAAACGGCGATCAGCAGCACCATGCTGCCGGCCAGAATGCGCATCGATTTCATATTCGGTCTCCTTGTTTTCATGTCACGTCGTCGGGGTTTTCAACGGTTGTTGATCGGGCCATCGCCGGCGCATCATCAGATAGGCGGCGGGGACGATGAACATCGAGAGCAGCGGCGCGGTGATCATCCCTCCGATCATCGGTGCGGCGATCCGGCTCATCACCTCGGAACCGGTCCCGGTTCCGACGAGGATGGGGAACAGCCCCGCAAGGATGACCGCGACGGTCATCGCCTTGGGGCGGACCCGGAGCAAGGCTCCGTCGCGGATGGCCTCCTCGATCGGGCCGTCGCCACGCGCGGCGAGCGCCTGTTTAAGATAGATGAGCATCACCACCCCGAACTCCGCCGCAACGCCCGCGAGCGCGATGAAGCCGACCGCGCTTGCAACCGACTGGTTATAGCCGAGCAGATAGAGCAGCCACAGCCCGCCGGTGAGCGCGAAGGGCAGCGTCGCCATGATGAGCAGCGCTTCGTCCCAGCGGCGGAAGGTCAGGTAGAGCAGGGCGAGGATGATCGCGAGCGTGACGGGTATGACGATCTTCATCCGCTCGGTCGCGCGAACGAGGAATTCGAACTGGCCCGTGTAGGAGACGCTGATCCCCGGCGGCAATTTGACGTCGCGCGCGACCGCCTGCTGGATATCGCCGACCAGCGTCTGCAAGTCGCGGTCGCGGCCATCGACATAGATCCAGGTCACCGGCCGCGCATTCTCGCTGCGCAGCATCGGCGGGCCATCGCTGATCCGCACCCGTGCCACGGTGCTCAGCGTGATCTGCTGGCGCGACGGCGTGAGGATCGGCAAGTTTTCCAGCTTGCCGAGGCTATCACGAAGTTCGCGCGGATAGCGCACGTTGATCGGGTATCGCGCCAGCCCCTCGACCGTTTGCCCGATGGTCTCGCCGCCGATGACGCCGCCGACCAGCGCCTGCACGTCGGCGACATTAAGCCCAAAGCGCGCCGCAGCCGCGCGATCGATGTCGACGTCGATATAGCGCCCGCCGGTCAGCCGCTCGGCGAGCGCCGAGGCGACGCCCGGAACCTTCCGGACGACCGCCTCGATCCGCTTCGCGGTGCGGTCGATCTCGGCGACATCCGATCCTGCGACCTTGATGCCGACCGGGCTCTTGATCCCGGTCGCCAGCATGTCGATGCGGTTGCGGATTGGCGGGATCCAGAAATTGGCGAGGCCGGGGACCTTCACGCGCGCATCGAGTTCGGCGACCAGCTTCTCTGGCGTCATCCCGGCGCGCCATTGATCGCGCGGCTTGAAGCGGATCGTCGTCTCGAACATTTCGAGCGGCGCAGGATCTGTCGCGGTGTCGGCGCGGCCGGCCTTGCCGAAAACGCTGTCGACCTCGGGCACCGTTTTGATGAGCCGGTCGGTCTGCTGGAGCAGGCTCGACGCCTTGGCGGTCGAGATGCCCGGCAGCGCCGACGGCATATAGAGGAGGTCGCCCTCGTCGAGCTGCGGCATGAACTCGCCGCCAAGCTGGGTCAGCGGCCACAGGCTGGTCGCGAAGATCAGCCCCGCGATAACCAGAGCCCTTTTGGGACGGCGCAGTACTTGGTCGAGCGCGGGGCGATAGGCGTGCGTCAGCCAGCGATTGACCGGATTGGCCTGTTCGCTCGGGATCCGCCCGCGGATGAGCCAGCCCATGAGCACCGGGACGAGGGTGATCGACAGGATTGCCGCCGCCGCCATGGCATAGGTCTTGGTAAAGGCGAGCGGTCCGAACAGCTTCCCTTCCTGTCCCTCGAGCGAGAAAATCGGGAGAAACGAGAAGGTGATGATGAGGAGGCTCAGGAACAGCGCCGGGCCGACTTCTGCGGCGGCGTCGGTGATGACCCGCCAGCGATCCCTGCCCTCTAACGGCTTGCCGGGATGATCGCTTTCCCAATGTTCGATATGCTTGTGGGCATTTTCGATCATCACGACCGCGGCATCGACCATCGCGCCGACCGCGATCGCGATGCCGCCGAGCGATAATATATTGGCGTTCAACCCCTGGAACCGCATGACGATGAAGGCGATCAATATGCCGAGCGGCAGGGTGAGGATCGCGACGAGCGACGAGCGCGCGTGCCACAGGAACAGCGCACAGACGACCGCGACGATGATGAACTCCTCGACGAGCTTCGAGGTGAGATTGTCGACCGCGCGGTCGATCAGACCCGACCGGTCATAGGTGGTGACGATTTCGACCCCCGGCGGCAGCCCAGCCTTGAGTTCGGCGAGCTTGCCGCGCACCCCCTCGATCACCTCGCGGGCGTTCTGGCCCTGGCGCATCACGATCACCCCGCCCGCGACTTCGCCGACGCCGTTGAGCTCGGCGATACCGCGCCGCATGTCGGGACCGATCTGGACGGTCGCGAGATCGCCGATCGTCACGGGGATGCCGCCCGCTGCGGTGCGGAGCGGCACCGCACGAAAATCGTCGAGGTTTTTGAGATAGCCACCGGCCCGCACGATATATTCGGCTTCGGCCATTTCGACCGTCCCGCCGCCGCTTTCCTGATTGGCGCGTTTCAGCGCCTCGGTGACATCCTGCGCGGTGACCCCGAAAGCGGCCAGCTTCTGCGGGTCGACGACGATCTGATACTGGCGCACCATGCCGCCGATGCTCGCAACCTCGGCGACGCCCGGCACGGCCTTGAGCTCGAAGCGCAGGAACCAGTCCTGCAGGCTGCGCAGCTCGGCAAGATCGTGGCGCCCGCTCTTGTCGACGAGCGCATATTCATAGATCCAGCCGACGCCGGTTGCGTCGGGGCCAAGCGACGCCTTCGCCCCTTCGGGAAGGCGGCTCTGCACCTGGCTCAGATATTCGAGCACCCGGCTGCGCGCCCAATAGAGGTCGGTGCCATCCTCGAACAGCACATAGACGAAGCTGTCGCCGACGAAACTGTAGCCGCGCACGACGCGCGCGCCGGGAACCGAGAGCATCGTCGTCGTGATCGGATAGGTGACCTGGTCCTCGACAATGCGCGGCGCCTGTCCGGGATAGGTGGTGCGGATGATGACCTGCACGTCGGAAAGGTCGGGGAGGGCGTCGACCGGCGTCGTCCGCACGGCGGCGATCCCGATCAGCGTCAGGATCAGCGCCGCCGCGACAACCAGCCCGCGCGCTGCCACCGATGCGCGAATGATCCGTTCGATCATTTCGCATCCTCCAGCGGACGCACCGCGATGCCGGTCAGGCTCGCTTCGGAATCGAGGAGGAACTGGCCCGACGCGACGACCTTCTCGCCCGCCGTGAGGCCGCGCAAGATTTCGGTCGTGCCGCCGCCCTCGCGCCCGGCCTCGACTTCGGCGGGATGATAGCGGCCGTCGCCCATCTCGAGCATCACGATCGTGCGCGTTCCGGTGCGGATGACCGCTTCGCTCGGCACGAGCAGCGCGGGCCTGGCGTCGCCCCCCAATGCGACGGTCGCGAACATGCCGGGGCGCAGACGCCCGCCGCGGTTGGCAAGTTCGATGCGCACGGTCAGCGTTCGGCTGTCCGCCGCCGCGGTCGGCAGGATGGCGACGACACGGCCGCCGAAGCTTTCGCCGGGAAAGGCGGTGAGCTTGGCGTTCGCCCGCTGGCCGACCTGCACCGTTCCGGCCTGGGCTTCGGGAAGCGCGGCATTGAGCCACACCGTTCCGAGCCCCGAGATTTCGGCAAGCGTCTGGCCTTCGGCCAGCGTCACGCCGGCGCGTGCGCTGAGCGTCTGGATGACGCCGCCGATCGGCGCGCGCACCGTCACGGTGCCGCTCGTGCGGCCGCTGCGATCGACCTGCGCGATCACCGCTTCGGCCATGCCCATCAGGCGCAGGCGCTGCCGGGCGGCGGCCGTGAGGTCGGGCCTGCCGAGCCGCTTGACGCTCAGATATTCGGTCTGTGCGCCGCCCCATTCGGGCAATTGCAGGTCGGCGATCGGCGCACCGGCGCCAATGACGTCGCCCGGCGCGAGCCGGTAGACGCGTTCGACGAAGCCGCCCGAGCGCGCCTGGACGATCGCGACGTCGCGCTGGTTGAAATCGACCGTCCCGGTGACGTCGAGCGTTGCTGCGAGGCTGCCCATTTCGGCCGCGACGACCCGGATGCCGAGGCTTTGCCGCGCCGAGGGATCGACCGATACGCCAGGCGCAGCGCTGCTTCCGCCGCCCCCCTCGGCATATTTGGGGACGAGCTCCATATCCATGAATGGCGACTTGCCGGGCTGGTCGAACTTCTGGTTCGGAAACATCGGGTCGTAATAATAGAGGATCTTACCGCCGTCGGTGCTGACCGTCCCTGACGCCGTCTTCTCGGTACCGCGCTGTCCGAGCCAATAGCCCCCGCCGCCTGCGACCAGCACCGCCGCCAATAGTGCGGCACGCCACCGTGCCGCCGTCGTCGCATCGGTCATCGCCGTGCCTCCCCATAAGTGAAAATGATCCGCACCGCGTCGCGCGCCACCTCGGCTTCGCGTGCCAGCGCATCGACTTCCGCTTCTGCAAGCGCGAGCGTCGACAAGAGTGCGCTGCCGAGATCGAGCCGCCGCGCTCCGAAACTCTCGAGATCGAGCTGCGCGCGTTGCTTCGCGAGCGGCACCAGTCTCGTGCGCGCATTGACAAGCTGTTCGTCGTGCATGCGGTGCATGGCAAGGTCGGCGGAAAGCGCCGCCGCGACCTCGCGCTCGGCCGCTTCGCGATCGAGTCGCGCGCGCGTGGCTTCGCTGGCGCGCGCTGCAATTTTGGGGTCCTGCCGTTTTTTCGCGAAGAGCGGCAGGTCGATCGTCACCCCGACCGTGACGAGATCGCCGAAATTGGGTTCGCGCCGGCCATAGGCGGCGTTCACCGTCCAGTCGGGTCGCTTGTCGGCGCGTGCGAGCCCGGTTTCGGCGTCGGCCGCCGTAGTCCGTGCGTCAAAGGCGCGCAGCAGCGGCAAGGCGGGGAGGCCGGCGCGAAGCGCGTCGCCATTGATGGCGAGCGGCGGCAGGTCGCCCGCCGTATCGGCTGCGGCATCGCCGGTAAATCGGGTGAGCTGCGCCCGGTATCGCGCGATATCGGCGGTGAGCGCGCTACGCCGGTCGGCGAGCTGGGCGCGCAGTTGCTCGGGTTCGAGTGCCTGCGCCGGACGCGCCGCGCCGCTTGCGAGCCGGGCGGTTACCGTTGCTTGCAGTTCGTCGAGCTCGTCATCGAGCAGATCGAGTTCCTTCAGCCGCTTCTTCGCATAGTGAAGATCGATCCACGCCAGCGCCGTTGCCAGCCGGATATCCTGGGCTGCGACCGCCTGCTCGGCCTCGGCGACGTCGATGTCGGCATGCGCGCGCAAGGCGCGGGCACGGCGCTTGGCGGGATTGGTGAATTCCTGGCTGACGCCGATGACCTGCATCGTGAAGTCGTCGCGGTTGAACCGGCCCGCATCGGGGCCGGTGACCGGGAAATCCTTGATCGCGAGATCGAGCTTGGGGTCAGGCAGGCGGTCAGCCGCGATCGCCGCGGATGTGGCCGCATCGACGCCCGCTTCGCGTGCGCGGAGCTCGGGCGCCTGCGTTTCGGCGCGCCGAAGCGCCTCGTCGAGCGACATGGGTTCGGCGCGAAGCACCGTGGGCAGCAGCGCCAACGCGGCGGATGCAAACAATATGCGCATGATGTTCCCCTTTTTCGGGCGTGGACCGGGCCGCCCCCGGCGCGTGGCCGGAGGCGGGGACCGTCAGCCCTTGGAGGGCATCGTCTGCCGGCCGGACATGGTCTTCATGCAGCCGGCCGCATCCGATTTCATCATGTCGCAGTCGCATTTGGCCATTTGCGACGGGGTGTCATCGACCCAGACGCGGACGCGCGGGGTAATGTTGGCCTTGTTCGGTCCGGGAACCTGGCGCTCTTGCCATTCATAGTGACCGCCCGATCTTTCCTGGGCGAAGGTCGGCGTTGCAAAGCCGATGGCCGCAATCGTTGCGGCGAGCAGAATCATTTTCATTTTGGATGTCCTCGATAGAAAAGCTTGGAATTGCGCGCCGCGACTGGGCGGCGCACATCGCGCAATTCATCCGAGGATTAGTGGTGGCTCGGGTTCGGGGCCAAAGGTGCGCCCAAAGAGGCGTGTGGCCGCGAGCGGTTCGACCGGATCGTGTCGACGTTCGGCGATGGCCAGCGGCGCGGCGGGCGTGACGACCACCAGCGGAAGGGCGCAGCCCATTTTCGCGATGCAATCGAGTGTCAGCCCCTTGCAGGGCTCATCGCGCTGCGATGTATCGACGCCCATCATCTCAGCGCATTCGTCGCTCATTGCACTCGATGCGACGGCCGTGTCGGACATCGGCATCGCCGGCGCGGCGGCGAACGCCGCTTCCTGGGCTAGAAGGCCCAGCAGCGCGCCAAGCAGGAGCAGGAGAGACAAGCGGCGTTTCACGGAAAAAGCATGATCCTTGCTGCAACTTTCGTCAATTCGAATCCGGGGTGGCGATCGGTGCTCATTCTTCGCAGGGAAGCGCCTCCGGGTTACACGGCGTCTCCACCCTGCCTCATCCCGTCGGCATGAGGGAGGGTGACACCAGCATCCAGATTGCCATCGCGATCATCATCAGATTCTCGGTCAGCGAAATGAAGCCGAGCGGCACATTGCTGTCGCCGATGCCGCCCGGCGCGCGCTTATCGGCCTCTGGCGCCAATGCGCCGCGGCCGACACGGCGCAATGCCCCATCATTTCGGCCTTCGAGCAGATTTAGGCGCAGCCGGCTTTTCGAGCGGCGGCGCGCGGACCGGCTACGCTTTGGGTTTGCGCGACGAACTGTGCAGGCTGATGATCCGCCACGTCCCGTCCGTCCATTTGAGAACGCTGGTCGCGACGCCGTCGCGCTCAACCGTTTCGCTGCTCGGCAGAACGATCGTGTAGGAATAGGTCTCGGTGGCGATCGCGACATCGCCTTCGCCGCGCACCGAAATCTTATAGTCCCGAAACGCGAAAGACTTGAAGGCCTTTAGCTCGGGCGCGAGGTGGTGGTCGCGATAATGCGCGAAATTCCCTTCGATGCCGCCCGACTCGAATATCTGGGCGTCGGGCGCGAACAGCGCATCGACACCCGTCAGATCGCGGCTCTCGATTGCCTGCTTATATTGCGCCAGGGTCGCCGTCGCCGCTTGATAATCAGGGGCCGGGGCCGCGTGGGCGGGAACCGCGATGACCAGCGCCAGTCCGATCACTGCCTGTTTGATACGTCTCATGCTTATTCTCCCTTTCGGTGCGCTGGCGGCATCCGTCCGCCGCGATGCTTTGATCAGATTTTTACGAACCGTAGCCGCAGCGAATTTGCGATGACGCTGACCGACGAGAGCGCCATCGCGGCGGCGGCGATGATCGGCGACAGGAGCAACCCAAAGACCGGATAGAGCACGCCCGCCGCAACCGGAATGCCCGCGACATTATAGGCGAAGGCGAAGAAGAGATTCTGGCGGATATTCGCCATCGTCGCATGGCTGAGGTGGCGCGCCCGGACAATGCCCAGAAGGTCGCCGCGCAGCAGCGTCACACCCGCGCTTTCGATGGCGACATCGGTTCCCGTCCCCATTGCGATGCCGACATCGGCGGCCGCGAGGGCGGGAGCGTCATTGACCCCGTCTCCCGCCATGGCGACGATCCGGCCTTGCTCGCGCAGGCGCTGGACGACCGCGCTCTTCTGGTCGGGCAGGACGTCGGCCTCGACATCGTCGATGCCGAGGCGCCGTGCGATCGCCTCGGCAGTGACGCGATTATCGCCGGTCAACATGATGACGCTGATTCCCGCCTCGCGCAGCGCGGCGAGTGCTTCCCCCGTCGTCTCCTTGATCGGATCGGCGATGGCGATGACACCGGCTGCCTTGCCGTTGACCGCGATATAGATCGCCGTCGCGCCATCCGCGCGGAGGCGGTCGGCCGCTTTCGCAAGCGCGCCCAGATCGACGTCATATTCTTCGAGAAAGCTCGCATTGCCGAGGACGATTGCCTTGTCGTCGACGACGCCGACGATGCCTTTGCCGACGGGCTGGTCGACCCCCGATGGCTCTACGAGCGTGAGCCCGCGATCCTCGGCCGCCTTGACGATCGCCGCCGCCAGAGGATGCTCGCTGCTGCGCTCGAGGCTGGCGGCGATACGGAGCAGATCCTGCTCCTCGAAGCCATCGGCGACTTCTATTGCGACGACCGACGGCTTGCCTTCGGTGAGGGTGCCGGTCTTGTCGACGACGAGCGTGTCGACTTTCTCCATCCGCTCGAGCGCCTCGGCATTCTTGATCAGCACGCCGGCTTCGGCGCCGCGCCCCACGCCGACCATGATTGACATCGGCGTCGCGAGGCCGAGCGCACACGGGCAGGCGATGATGAGCACAGAAACGGCGGCGATGAGGCCATAGGCCATGGCGGGCGCGGGGCCGAAAATCGACCAAATGAGGAAAGCTGCAACGGCGACGAAGATGACGCCGGGCACGAACCAGCCCGAAACGGTATCGGCGAGGCGCTGAATCGGCGCTCGGCTGCGCTGCGCGTCCGCAACCATCTGCACGATGCGGGCGAGCATCGTGTCGCTCCCGACCTTCTCGCTGCGCATGAGCAAGCCGCCGGTCTGATTGATCGTCCCGCCGATCAGCGCGGCGCCGGCCTCCTTGGTGACCGGCATCGACTCGCCGGTGACCATCGACTCGTCGACCGTACCGCGGCCTTCGAGGACGATCCCGTCGACCGGGATCTTTTCGCCCGGGCGAATCCGCAGCACGTTGCCGACCGAGACATCCTCGATCGCAATCTCCTCGTCGCTTCCGTCGCTGCGGACGCGCCGTGCGAGCTTCGGCGTCAGGTCGAGAAGCGCGCGGATCGCGCCGCTTGTCGTCTCGCGGGCCCTCAGTTCGAGCACCTGTCCGAGCAGCACCAGCACCGTGATGACCGCAGCGGCCTCGAAATAGACCGCAACCGAGCCGTCGGCGGCGCGGAAGGCAGCGGGAAAGATCCGCGGCACTGTCGCTGCGATCATGCTGTAGCCCCATGCAACGCCCGTCCCCATCGCGATGAGGGTGAACATGTTGAGGCTCTTGTTGCGGATCGAGAGCCAGGCGCGCTCGAAGAAGGGCCAGCCCGCCCATAAGACGACGGGGGTCGCGAGCAACATCTGGGTCCAATTGCTCGCCTGCCGGCCGACATATTGATGGAGCCCCGTCAAATGGCCGCCCATTTCGAGCGCGACCACGGGAAGGGCGAGAAGCAGCCCGATCCAGAAGCGTCGCCGCATGTCGCGATATTCGTCGCTGGGGCCGTCCGATGCGGTCGGCATGGCGGGCTCGAGCGCCATGCCGCAGATCGGGCAGCTTCCGGGACCGGGCCGCTGAATCTCGGGATGCATCGGACAGGTCCAGATCGCGCCTTCGGGTGCATCGACTGCGACCGGCGCGCCTTTGGCGGCATAGCGATCGGGATCGGCTTCGAATTTGGCGAGGCAGCCCGCGCTGCAGAAATGGTGATGTTCGCCGCCGTGCATCGCGACGTGCGGCGTGGTCGTCGGATCGACCGACATGCCGCAGACCGGATCGGTCGCGCCTTCGCTGCCTTTTTCTGCAACCTGATGATCGTGCATCGTCCCAGCTCCTGTCGCTATAGCGTGCCCTCCGGCAAGGGCGAACCACCCGGGCTGCCGGTCGGGTTTGCCCCCACCGACGCCGTCTCTTCGCGGCTGCAGAATGGGGCCGCTTCTATCGATACGCAACAAAGGCCCCCGCCCCTCGGATTTTCTTGGCGATCCGATCAGGTATCAGCCTTGCGCGCTCGGAGGATAGCGATCGCGCCGGTCGGGGTCCGAAATGTCTCGATCTCGCGAATATCGCCAAAACCCGCCTCCCGTATCAGGACCGGCAGCAGGCCGTCGGCGTTGGGCTGGGTATCATGGACGCCATCGAGTTGCTGAACCGTCAGCCGGAATAGCAAACGCATAAAGCGGCTGCGCTGCTCTCCATAATCGGCGACATAAAGCTCGCCGCCGGGAGCTAGCTTGTGCCAAGCCTCGCGCAACAGGCGCGCCTTTTCTGCGAGCCCCACCTGGTGCAGGACGAGGCAGATCGCGATCTTCGCCGGTGCTGGCCAGTGCGCGACGGCCGACGCCGAGAAGAAACCGACGAGAAATTCCGGCGCCGCAACAAGCTGCGCGGTCTTTGCCCGGGCAATTTGTGTCGCGGCTTCATCTGGGTCTATGCCGAAGTAGCGCACGCCTTGGCTATGGCGGCCGATGGCCAGCGCGAGATTGCCCGTTCCCGATCCGATGTCGAGAATGACCTCGCCCTTCGTGAGAGCCATGTGGTGAACGAGACGGTCGCGCCAAACGTGCTCGCGCGTCGTCACGGCCAAGCCGAAATCATAAAGGGGCGTCAGGATGTGATAGCCTGCCGCGGGCGTGTAGGAACGCGGGGAGGGTGTCGGTTCTCGCATGGGCGGTCTCCTTTCGGGCTTTGGCTTGCCGCGGGGGATTGCGGCCGCGTGACGGCGTCGACGATCCGAATAGGGTTAGGAAGGGGCACCGGTCTTGAATGTTTCGCCGGAGCGAGGCGATGCGGCGTCGGCCCTGCTCAGGGCACGATTTCGAATGCTAAGCCTGTGAGGCCGGTCGAGGGCGTCACACCGAGCCATTGGGCGCAGCGGCGCGTGAAGTGCGATTGATCGGCAAAGCCTCCCGCCACTGCCGCGTCGGCGAGGCCTCCGCCGCCGACCAACGCTCGCATGGACCGCTGGAGCTGGAGCCATTGCAGCAATTTCGCCGGAGGTACGCCAAAGTCCCGGCTGACGATTTCGCGAAGGCGCGAGGGAGAGAGGCAGGCGACATCGGCGAGGGCGCGCGCGGTCGACAAATCGTCGGGGGCCGCGAGAACCAAGGACAGGCGTGCATCCACCGGACTCGCCTGCGACCGGTCGAGATAATCGGACGCCCAGCGTTTCGCGTCCGCGGCGCCCGCGATCCCGCCGAGGCCGGCCGTTTCCGCCGGCGTCAGCAGCATGGGCGCTGATCCGGCGAACACGCGCGCCTCGGCGCGAAAAAGCGGATCGAGATAGAAAGACCGCACGGTGGCGCCCTGCGGTCCCAGACGGTGCTGCACATGCGAGGGTATGACGACCGCATGCCCGGCCGGGACTGTCATGTCGGCGTCGCCGGAAACCTCCAGATTGCATTCGACGGCGAGGCTTATCTGATGCGCCAGATGGCTATGGGGACGGCTGCTCCCGACCTGCGCGTCGATCAACGCCCAGCCGGTCCCGAGCATGATCGAACCGGACCAGGAGGCAGTGTTGACGGTCAAACCAGATCGGTGCTGACGAACGGTTCGAGCGTGCCGAACCAGGCGACCAGCGCGAGTATGGCCAGCGCTGCCGCCGCTTCGATGATCAAGCTCTTGCGCATCGCCGCGATTGCCGGGTCGGGATCAGCATCGACGCTTTCGGTATCGGCACCGGCGACGGCCGCCGCGAGCGCGGGTGTCAGCCGCCAGCGGTGGGCGGCTGCGAGCGCAAGCATCAGTGCGAACAGCGCGAGCTTGGCAAGGAGCAATTGTCCATAGGGGGAGCCGAGAGACCGGCCGAGATTATCGACGCCGACGATCAACTGACTGTTGATGAGGCCGGTCGCGGCGATGATGAGGACGCAGATCGTGCCGACGAGCGAAAATTGATCGAGGCTCCGCGCCGCGATGCGGAGCCCTTCAGGTGTTTCGCGGATATGTTGCGGCGAAATCAGCAGAAGGAAAGCGTTGATCGCGCCGATCCAGACGGCGGCTGCGATCATATGCAATATGTCGCTGATCCGGTGGACGGTGCCCATAGCGCCTTCGGTCGCGCCCGCGTGGCCGGACCAGACCAGAGTCGCGACGGCCACCGAGCCCGCGGCCGCAAGCATGGCGGCGGCTGTTGTCGGCCTCCGCGTCATACAGATGGCGACCGCCAGCGCGAGTAGGAGCGCGGCGCTCCGGTAGATCCAGCCCCACCCGACGTCGGTCTCGCGAACGAGGTCCCAGAAGGGCTGGAACTCCAGGGAAAATAGGCCCACGCCCTGCATCGAAGCCGCGAGCACGCCCATCCCGAGAGCGGAAAGAAGCAGCCCGGCGGCACAGAGCCATCGCTCTGCGCGCCAGATCGCGGCCATCGGCTGCGGCCCAAGGCGTTCGCTTCGTGTCAGCGCGTAAAGCGGGAAGGCCGCAAGGCCGGCGATGAGCATCAGGTCCGCATAGAGCGCGAACCTGATGCCGATCAGGACGGGGTCGCCCACCGCCTTACTTTACGGTGAAGCTGAATTCGCTGCCCATACGGTGGGTGTCAGCGCCCGCCGCCGACCATTTAACCTTGTAGGTTCCAGGCGTCAGCGCCCGCTTGAGCATCAGCATCGCCGATTTGCCGTCTTTTCCCATCATCGAAGAGTATGGCACTTTCATCGGCGCGTGATTGGCCATGCCCGGCATTCCGGTCATGACAAACTCGGTCTTTAGGGTCGAGGCGATCACCTTTTCGTTGAACTGCAGATTGACCGACGTGACTTTCGAGACGGTCGAATTGGCGGCTGGCGTCGAGCCTATGAGCTTGGTGTGTGCGCTCGCCGCAGTCGGCATGAGAAGCAGAGCGAAAGTCGCCGCTGCAGAGGGGAGAAGAGACTTGAACATAAACACCTCCAATTGCGTGTCTGTCCTGCTAATACGCAGGATGTCGGCATGGCCCTCAAATATTCTGGCATAATATTCTGGTGTGAGGGGTGAACCGCTTCGGCGCGTATGTACAATGATGGAAAGGTTTGAAGAGACGATCGATGGATGAGGAGCTTCGCATTTTGAACAGGATCGATCTGCCCGCAGCGCTCGATGCGCTCGACGATCGCATCATGGGCGCATTGGCGATCCGCCGAAGCGAAGCGGTGGCGACGCGCCGTCTGATGGCGCTGGCAGCCTTTGTCTCGCTAGGCGGCGGTATTGTCGTGGGGAGTGCGGTCTCCCAGCCTGCGGTCGCGGCGAGTCCCCTTACCCCGTTCGGCCCGCCTAGCGCGTTGGCGCCCTCCACCTTGCTGGACGTGCAGTAACAATGCCGTCGCGCCGCCTCCTTCTCGTGGGACTCATTGCTTTCGCCGCTGCCATCGCCGGCGTATTCGTCGGGCGCTTTGTGTCGGACGTGCCAAAAGCTAGCGAAACCGAACTTCATGCGCTTCTGCACGGCCAACTCGACCTGACTACGGTGCAGGAAGCGAAGCTCGAGCGGATCGAAACCGAATTCGCCGGTCGCCGCCGGACGCTTGAGCTTGAGATGCGCGCCGCCAATGTCCGGCTCGCGCAGGCGATTGAAGCCGAACATGGTTATGGACCGCGCGTCACCGAGGCGATTGACCATACCCATGAGGTGATGGGAACATTACAGAAGGAAACGCTCCGGCATCTTTTCGCGATGCGCGGGGTCCTCGACCCCGATCAGGCGGAAATGTTCGACAAGAGCGTGGTCAAGGCGCTGACCGCCGATGCACGGTGATCGCCGATCTAACGCAGCGTAGCGACCAGGAACTGGCGACCCTCGCTCGCGCGCACCGCGAGGATGCGTATCGCGAGTTGCTGCGCCGTTACAAAGCAGGCGTCTACCGGCTCATCGTCAAGCAGATCGGCGACGCCGACGAGGCGATGGACCTGACGCAGGAAAGCTTCGTCGCCGGTTTCTCGGCGCTCGATCGCTATGATGGCGATCGCCCCTTCCGTACCTGGATTGCCCGTATCGCGCTCAACAAGTGCCGCGACTGGGCCCGCCGGCGGAAGGTGCGCGCCTTTTTCTCCCGCGCGCTCCCGCTCGAGAACGCGCATCATGTGGCGAGCGATGGCCCTGCGCCCGACTCCGAGGCAACCGACAAGCGCGAGCTGGCGAGGGTCCGCGGGGCGATCGATCTGCTGCCGCAGAATTTGCGCGAGGTGTTGCTCCTCCGCGGCGTCGATGACGTCAGCCAAGCCGAAACCGCGGTGATTTTGCGGGTCAGCGAGAAGACGGTCGAGACCCGTCTCTACCGTGCGCGGACCAAGCTCAGGGAATTGCTCGCCGGAACGTCCGCGAACGCGCGGGGTTGATATCTCGACCGCTCGTTCGGGCGGCGCCCCCTCATCGTGCGGCATTTTTATTGAGGGGCGGCCGTCTCGCCTGCGTATGGCTTTAGGAACAGTCAGCAACGGTCGGAAAGAATATGCAGATGGAAAGGCGTCGGTTCGTCAGTGGAGCTTTGGGCGGCGGCGCGGCCGCGGCGATGGCCGCATGGTTCCCGGCTTGGGCCCAGCCCGTGTCGTCGGGCATTGCGGCGCCGCTTCCCACGGTATCCGGCAACGATATCACTCTGCGCATCGCGCGCCAGACAATGCGGATCGACGGTAAGTTGAGTCGCGCGATTGGGATCAACGGCACGGTGCCGGCGCCGCTCGTCCGGCTGAAGGAGGGGCAGACCGCGCGCCTCACCGTCGTCAATGACCTCGACGAGGACAGCTCGATCCACTGGCACGGCTTGATCCTGCCTTTTCAGATGGACGGCGTTCCGGGCGTCAGCTTTCCCGGCATCAAGCCGCGCTCGAAATTCGTCTATGAATTCCCGGTCGTTCAGTCGGGGACCTATTGGTATCACAGCCATTCGGGGCTTCAGGAGCAGCTCGGGCATTATGGGCCGATCGTCATCGATCCCGCAGGTGCAGATCCAATCGGCTACGATCGCGAACATGTCGTGGTCCTTTCCGACCACAGTCAGATCTCGCCCGAGGCGATCTTCCGCAAGCTCAAGGTCAACCCCGGCCATTTCAACATGCAGCGCCAGACGCTGTCAGGCCTGCTCGCGGGCAAGGATCAGCCGCTCAAGGAGCGGATCGATTGGGGCAAGATGCGGATGGACCCGACCGACGTCGCCGACGTCAATGGTTCGACCTACACCTTTCTCGTCAACGGCCACGGGCCGCGCGACAATTGGACCGCGCTGTTCAATCCCGGCGAGCGCGTGCGGCTGCGTATCGTCAATGCCTCTGCCATGACGATCTTCAACGTCCGCATCCCGGGCCTCCGGATGACCGTCGTGCAGGCCGACGGGCTCAATGTCGTGCCGACCGAGATCGACGAATTCCAGATCGCCGTCGCTGAAACCTACGACGTCATCGTCACCCCCGTCGAGGACCGCGCCTATACGCTGGTCGCCGAGGCCAACGATCGCTCGGGGCTAGGCCGCGCGACGCTCGCACCGCGCGCCGGCATGATCGCCGAGGTTCCGCCGCTGCGCGAACGTCCGCTCGCGACGATGAAGGACATGGGCATGGGTGAGATGTCGGGTGGCTCGATGGCGGGTATGGACCACTCGGGCGGCAGCGACATGGGTGCCATGCCCATGCCTACGAGTGACCCTTCCTGTACCCCCGAACATGCCAAGATGGGACATTGCACGCCCGCTGGCGAAGGCGGCGCGATGGCAGGCATGGATCATGGATCGGGCGGCGGCATGCAGCACAGCATGCGCGACTTCAGTGTTGCACCGCAGGTCAAGCGCGATCCCAGTGTCCAGACGATCTCGCCGATGCCGGTCGATCGCATGGGCGAGCCGGGACAGGGGCTCGAGGACGTCGGGCACAAGGTGCTGACCTATCATGATCTCGTGGCGCTCGAGCGCAACCCCGACGTGCGCGCAGCCGAGCGGTCGCTCGACATCCACCTCACCGGCAACATGGAACGCTTCATGTGGTCGTTCGACGGCGTGAAGATGTCCGACTATCACGAACCCATCCCGTTCATTGAGGGCGAGCGGGTACGGATCAACCTCATCAACGATTCGATGATGAGCCACCCCATCCATCTGCACGGTCATTTCTTCGAACTGGTGACGGGGAAGGGCGACCGTTCGCCGCGCAAGCATACGGTACTTGTCCAGCCCGGCGGGACGGCGAGCTTCGACTTCACCGCCGACGCGCTCGGCGACTGGGCGTTCCACTGCCATCTCCTCTACCATATGCATGCCGGGATGATGCGCGTCGTTAGCGTTCGCCCGAAGGGAGACGCAGAATGACCCGGATCGCTCTCCTCCTTGCGGGCATCGCGCCACTGGCCTTCGCTGTCCCCGCTGTGGCACAATCGATGGATCATTCGATGCACGGCTCGACGCCGGCGCCGACGCCGGCGCCCTCGCCGGCGCCGGTAGCGCAGCCCACACCCGAAGCGCCCGCCGAAGGGTCGATGGAGCAGATGGACCATAGCGGCATGCAGGGCATGGACATGGCGCCCGAGGCTTCGAGCTGCCTACCCGAGCATGCCGCGATGGGTCATTGTACGCCCGAGGCGGAGGCTTCGGACAAGGGCGCTTCGGATATGGGCGCGATGGACCATGGCACGGCGCAGCCGTCCGATCCCGATTGCCCGCCCGAACATGCCAAAATGGGCCATTGCACCCCGAAGGGCGCGCCTGCGAACCCCATGGCGGGAATGAAAGGCATGGTCGCGACGAGTAGCGCCAGCGGCACCGACTTGCCGCCGGGCGATGCCGCCGCGCCCGCGCCGCCCGGCAACTGGTACGCCGATCGCATTTACCCCAAAGCCGAAATGGACCACTCGCGCCACGACATGATGAAGGAGAATGGGGCGCAGACCATCGCTTTCATCAGCTTCAACCTCGCTGAATATCAGGCCCGCAAGGGCCGGGACGGTTTCCGCTGGGACGGCGAGGCCTGGTATGGCGGCGATATCAACCGGTTGACGCTCAAGAGCGAGGGCGAAGGCGTGTTTGGCGAAGGCATCGAGGGCGCCGAGGTGCAGGCGCTTTACAGCCGGGCGATCGGTCCCTATTTCAACGCGCAGGCGGGGATCAGGCAGGATCTCGGACCCGGCCCCGACCGCACCTATGCGACCATCGGTTTCGAAGGCCTCGCACCCTATTGGTTCGAAGTCGAGGGCGCGCTGTTCCTTTCGAACAAGGGTGACCTGCTCGCCCGGCTTGAAGGCTATTACGACCAGCGCATCACCCAGAAACTGATCCTTCAGCCGATGGCGGAAGTCAATTTCGCCCTGCAGGACGTGCCCGAGACCGGCGTCGGTTCCGGGCTTTCGGACCTCGAGCTCGGGCTCCGCCTTCGCTACGAGATCGTGAAGGAATTCGCGCCCTATGTCGGAGTCGAATGGGCGCGCAAGGTCGGCGATACCGCGCGCTTCGCCCGCGCCGCGGGCGAGGACGCGAGCGGTGTCAGCTTCGTGATGGGGGTGCGGGCCTGGTTCTAGAAGTTTCGCGGGGTGGCGACACATCGAGGAGAAATGCCGTGAAACCAGCTTATCGCAGCCTTGCGTTGCAGACGATCGTCAGCGGGGTCATCATGTATCTGGTGATGTTCGTCATGATCGACCGCCTCTCGAGCTTCTACAATAATCTGAACATGTTCTACATGACGCTGATGATGGTCGCGCCGATGGTGGTGCTGATGATCGTCGCGATGCCGGGCATGTTCCCGTCGAAGCGTCTCAACACGCTCCTGCTGGTGGGATCGGCGGTCGCTTTCTTCGGGAGCTTCGCCCTCATCCGGACGCAGACGACGATCAGCGACACGGCCTTCTTGCGCTCGATGATCCCGCATCATTCGGGCGCCATCCTCATGTGCGAACAGGCCTCTCTCCAGGATGCCGAAATACGCCAGCTCTGCCGCGGCATCATCGCGGGGCAGGCGGCCGAAATCGAGCAGATGAAATCCATTCTCGCGAGGAAATGACATGAAAAGTCCGATGACGCGTCGCCACCTTCTCGGCCTGTTCGCGGCTGGTTCGGGAATGGCGCTTGCGGCATGCAATTCTCCCTCGGGACCAGCTGCGACCGCCGAGAAAAAAGGCGCCGCTCGCGAGCCGGTCGTCGATGCGGTGAGCTTCAGGCGGATGCTCGTCTATCGCGATCCCGAATGCGGTTGCTGCGAAGCCTGGGCGGATATTGCGAGCAAGGCCGGGTATCAGGTGACGGTCGAGAATCGCGCGGACATGGCTGCCGTCAAGACGCGATATGGCGTGCCTGACCAACTGGCGTCATGCCATACGGCCGTTATCGGCGGCTATGCGATCGAGGGACATGTGCCGATGCGGCATGTTGCGAGACTCCTCCATGACAAACCACGCGACATTCGCGGGATCGCCGTGCCCGGCATGCCGCGCGGTTCTCCGGGAATGGAAATGCCGGATGGAAGCGCGGACGCCTTCGAAGTGATGGCGTTCGGCAGCGACGGTAAGGTTTCTGAATATCGCGCATGACGTGCCGACACGAGAAGAGGAGACAGATATGACGAGATTCATTCCCCTAGCGAGCGCCGCTGCGCTGATACTTGCTCTGCCAGGATGCGGCGCCGAGCCGGCGCCGGAGAGCGATGCCATGCCGGAACAGGGCGAAGTCACTGCCGTCGAGCCCTCAGCAATGGTCAAGACCATGCCTGTTGCAGAAGAGGCGCCAACTGCATCCGGCCCCGCAGTGCCGGCCGAGGCGGCAAGGCCTCCGGAGAAATCCCGCCCCAAGCCAGAACCTGCCCCGAAGGCCGCTGTGCCGCCGCGGGCAAAGGCCGTGCCGGAAGCGCCGAAACCTGTCGAACCCGATCCTCATGCCGGGCACGATATGGACAAAATGTAAGGGAACATGTGCCGATGCGGCATGTCGCCCGGCTGCTCAAGGACAAGCTGCGCGATGTGTCTGGTATCGGCGCCGCGCGGCTCGCCGGCAATGGAAATGCCCGACGGTGGATCCGACGCGTCCGAAGTCTTGACGCTCGAAGCCGATGGAAAGGCCATGGTGTTCGGCGCCTGACTACTCCGGGAGGGATCGGGCGGCGGCGGGTCGGGCGCCGCTCGATGCCGCGCAGAATGGGAGCGGGGTTATAACCATATGGAATAACCATCTCGTTTGTAGCGATGAGTCGTGATTATTTCTGGTCATGCCAAGGCCGCGAAGATAGCTCGGTCGGGAAGCCGAGAGCTTTCGCAAATGGGAGGGGACCATGAGGAAATTGCTTCGCACGAGTGGCTCGATTATCGCCGTCCTGACAGGCATGTCGGCCGCCGCCGCCTTCGCGCAGGATAACGCCGAAGAGGCACCGGGGCCGGGAACGACGCAGAGCGAAATTGTCGTGACGGGCACGCGGCGGAACGACCTCAAGGCGGCCGATTCCGCCCAGCCGATCGACATCATCACTGGCGCCGAACTGCTCGAAAAGGGCACGGCCGATATGAACGACCTGCTTCGCACCGAAGTTCCGTCGCTCAACGTCCAGCGCCTCGTCAGCAATGACGGCGCCGTCTTCACCCGGCCTTTCTCGCTCCGCGGCCTGCCGCCGGACCAGACGCTGGTGCTCGTGAACGGCAAGCGGCGTCATCGCGGCGCGACGGTCCAGTTCACCAATGTTCCCTATATTCGCGGATCGCAGGGTCCCGACCTCTCGGCGATCCCGTCGATCGCGATCGGCCAGCTCGAGGTTCTGCGCGACGGGGCGTCCGCGCTCTATGGATCGGATGCGATCGCGGGCGTCCTCAATTTCGGCCTGCGCCGCGACCGCGAGGGCGGCTTGCTGATCGCTCGCTACGGCCAATTCTACAAGGGCGATGGCGAGGACTTCCTCGTCCAGGGCAATGTCGGGCTCCCCTTCACCGATGCCGGTTTCGTCAACATCAGCGGCGAATATGTGAACGCCAGCACGACGTCGCGCGGCATCCAGCGTCCCGACGCGCAAGCGCTCATCGACGCGGGCGTTGCAGACGTCCCGGTCCCGGCGCAGCGCTGGGGAAATCCCGAGAGCGAGGCGGCGCGTATCTTCGTCAACGCAGGCGTCGATCTGTCGGACGAGATGGAATTCTACACCTTCGGCAACTACAGCTGGAGCCGCGGCACGACGGCCTTCTTCTATCGCAATCCCAACGCCAGCTTCATTTCCACCTCGATTCCGCTCACCAACACGCCCGGCGGACAGCGGTTCAGCTTCCGCCAGCTTTTTCCCGGCGGCTTTACCCCGGAATTCGGCGCGACGGTGACCGATGCTGCGCTCGCAGCTGGCCTCAAGGGCGAATTCTCCTCGGGCCTGACCTATGATCTCAGCGCGTCCTATGGACAGAACCATGCTTCCTACCGGATCGACAATACGGTCAATCCGTCGCTTGGCCTCGCGTCGCCGACGTCCTTCAAGCCCGGACAGCTCGAGCAGCGCGAACTCGCCTTCAATCTCGATCTCACTTACCCTGTTGCGATCGGCACCTCCGATCCGCTGACACTTGCTGGCGGTCTCGAGTATCGGCGCGAGACCTATGAGATCACGGCTGGCGACATCGCATCATGGCAAGTTGGACCTTTCGCCTCGGTCATCGATCCCGATACCGGGAACCGGGTGGGCCTGCCGGTCGGCGCGAATGGCTTCCCAGGCTTCAGCCCCATCCAGGCCGGCGAGTTCGCGCGCAGCAACTGGGCCGCCTATACGTCGCTCGAAGGCAATCTCACCGACGCGCTCCAATTCGGCCTTGCGGGCCGCTACGAGAATTATTCGGATTTCGGCTCGAAGTTCAGCTGGAAGGTCAGCGGGCGATATGATTTCTCGGACGCCTTCGCGGTGCGGGGATCGGTTAACACCGGTTTCCGCGCGCCCACCCCTGGCCAGTCGAACGCGACGCAGGTCCAGACCAACATTGACTCGGTGACCGGCGCGCCGCTGACGGCGGGCATTATCGCTCCCAATAACCCGGTCGCGCAATTCTTCGGCGCGACGCCGCTTCGGCCCGAGAATTCGTTCAACCTGGCCGGAGGCGTCGTCGTGAAGCCTTCCAATCGCATCACCTTCACGCTCGACTATTTCAACATCAAGGTCGAAGACCGGATCGCCGTATCGGGCAATTTCAATCTCACCCCGGCGCAGCGAGCGCAGCTCGCTGCGCTCGGCATTCCTGGCGGGGATTCCTTCCAGCAGGTGAGCTTCTTCACCAACTCCTTCAACAGCCGCACCCAAGGCGTCGATGCCGTGCTGACGGTCGGCTTTGACCTCGGCGGGGGTAAGGCCACGTTGGGCCTCAACGGCAATTATACGAAGACCGACGTCATCAAGGCCTCGCCGGTGATCACCGCGGACCGCGAGCGGCTGCTTGAACTTGAGGGCTTCGTTCCGAAGTGGAAGGGCAATGCGTCCTTCACCTATGCGGGCGAGCGCTTCGGCTTCGTCGCGCGCGCGAACTATTATGGCAAATGGACCGACTATGGCGCGGTGCCGGCTGCCGACCAGACGGGGCGCGCCGAACTACTGGTCGATCTCGAGCTGTCCTACCGCGTCAGCGATATGCTCAAGCTTGCGGTCGGCGGCGAAAATATCTTCGACAATTACCCCGACGTCGAGGCGCGGCAGTCCCAGATCAACAACGGGATCCAATATCTCCGCTTCGCGCCGACCGGGTTCAACGGGGGCTTCTGGTACGTCCGCGCGACCGCTTCCTTCTGATCGGTGGCCTTGAGGCCGTGCGGCGTCTTGTGTCTTCAGCCGGCGTTGGAGTCGAACATCGCGTCGCGGTGGGATTCAAGCACCGCGATAAAGGCCGCAGCGACTTGGGACATAGGCCTCAACTTCGGCGTGAAGAGCATATATTCGAAATGGACCTCCGGAGCGAAATCACGGACCGTAAGGCCCCGCTCGGCATAATCCGCAGCGGTCACGGGGTTGAGAATCGAACATCCAACCCCCTGCATGACAAGTGCGCAGATGGTCATCGCATATTGGGTTTCGATGACCATCTCGCGATGAACGCCCGCGTCCTCGAAAATGCGGTCGATGCGGTGACGCACGCCGTCCTCGAGCGCGAGCGAAATGAAGGGCTCGCCTTCGAGATCGGCCGGCCGGATGACGTCCTTGGCGGCGAGCCGGTGACCGGCAGGGAGAACGCAGGCGCCCGGGCAGCGCAGGAAGCGCTCCATCCTTATGCCGGGCAATTCGCGCGCCGGCGTCGCGAGCCCGATGTCGAACTGCTGGTTCGCCATCCATTGCCGCACCGTCGAGGAACTGCGGGTCTGCAATTGGACGGTGACACCGGGATGTGTCTCGCGAAAGGCCGCGATCACGCGCGGCAGGAAACTGACCGCGAGCGCTGGGAGAGCGGCGATCCGGAGCGTGCCGGTCGCCATGTTGCGGATGTCTTCCGCTACCCGCTTCAGGGCCGCGATACCCGAGAAGCTCCGCTCGACTTCGTAGAAAAAGGCGTCGGCTTCGGGCGTCACGGTGAGCGCGCTGCCGCGCGAACGCAGGAAGAGCTGAAAGCCCAGCTGATGCTCGAGCTCGGCGAGCATCTTGCTCACCGCGGGTTGCGACAGGTTGAGCGACTGCGCGGCTTGGGTGACCGATCCCGAGAGCATCACGGCCCTGAAGGCTTCGAGGTGACGCAGATTCATCGGACATCGCTCCCTATAGCTATTTCTTATGGCACTAGCATCGAAAGCCTCGTTTATGAATAGGTTGCACGCACCGCGCCGCTGGCTTCCGGCGCTGCTTGCCGCCGGGGCCTTGCTTCTTGGCGGCTGTGACGGCGGGCCCGCCGTCACCGGCGGATACGAGATTGCCGCGGCGAAGGGATCGACGCTCGCGCGGATCCGCGCACGCGGAACGCTCAATTGCGCCATTCATACGGGTCAGCTCGGCATGTCTTATCTCGACAATCGCGGGCGCTGGCAGGGATTTTTCGTAGATTACTGCCGGGCGCTCGCCGCCGCGGTCCTCGGCGATGCCCGCAAAGTCCGGTTCATGCCGGTCGCCTCGAACAAGCGCTTCACGATCGTGCAGACGGGCGAGGCCGATGTCCTGTCGCGGACGACCACATGGACGTTGACGCGCGACACCGACCTCGGTGTGAATTTCGTCGGCACCATGTATTATGACGGGCAGAGCTTCCTGGTGCCCCGACGATCGGGCGTGCGACTTCCGGCGGACCTCGAGGGCGCATCGATCTGCATCACCAAGGGGACGACCTCCGAACTCAACACCGCCGAATTTTTCGAGCGCAAGGGGCTGCGCTTCCGGTCGGTCGTGTTCGAAAATCCCGAGGAAGCCAAGCTCGCCTTCTTTGCCGGACGGTGCGACGCGATGACCACCGATGCCTTCACGCTCACCGTGATCCGTCTCGCCGATGCCGCACATCCGGACGATTATGTGGTGTTGCCCGAGCGGCTCACCAAAGAACCGGTCGGCCCCGTCGTGCGTAGCGACGACGAGCAATGGTTCGAGATCAACAAATGGGTGATGAACGCGCTCTTCGCTGCCGAGGAAATGGGGGTCACCCGGGCGAATGCGGCGCGCATGCGCACGACCTCGCGCGACCCCGAAGTTCGCAAGATGCTCGGCGGCCTGCCGGGTTTCGGCAAGTCGCTCGGCCTCGACGATGACTGGGCGTATCGGGCGATCCAGGCGACGGGCAATTATGGTGAGATCTTCGACCGGCACATTACGCCGCTCGGCGTCGAGCGCGGGCAGAATAAGCTCTATCGGGACGGCGGGCTGATCTACCCGTTGCCAATGCGATGATCCCGGCGCGGAGACGGCTCGCGATCGCTGCGCTGCCCTGGCTGTTTTTGGCGGGCGGACTTGCGGCCGCCTACGGCCTGTTCGCGACATTGGCGGACAATCTGGCGGACCGAAATATCCGGACGGGATTCGGTTTCCTGTTCGACCGGGCGGGCTTCGCGATCGGTGAAACGCTGATCGCCTATGCGCCGGGCGACTCCTATGCCGCCGCGCTGGCGGTGGGTCTTCTCAACACGCTTCTGATATCGGCGCTCGGCATCATCTTCTCGACCTTGCTCGGCCTCGCGGTCTGTATGGCGCGCTTGTCGTCCAACTGGCTGCTTGCGAGGCTCTCTGGCCTTTATATCGAGCTGGTTCGCAACATTCCGCTGCTGCTCCAGATGTTCGTCTGGTACGCAGCGCTGCTATTCGGTCTGCCCGGCCCCGGTCCGGGCGTCGTCGGTGCGTTCGACCTCGACAATCGCGGATTGCATCTCCCCGCGCTCACCCTTGCCGATCCGGGAAAGTCCGCCTTGCTGATCGCTATCATCGGCTGTGCGATCCTGTTCGGTGCCCTGCGGCGGGCGCGCGTTCGCGCTCGCACCGCGTTGGCCCTCGCCGGCATTGTTCTGGTTCCGCTCGCGCTTTGGGGCGGGATCGATCTGCCGCGGGCGGGGCGCTTCGGAACCATCGGCGGACTGTCGCTCTCCACCGAGTTTCTGACACTGGTCGCCAGTCTTTCGATGTATGCATCGGCCTATCTGGCCGAGATATTCCGCGGCGCGATCCTCGCGGTTCCCGCAGGGCAGAGCGAGGCCGCCCAAGCGCTCGGTCTGTCGCCCGCGCAAACGATGGGACGGATCGTGATTCCGCAAGCGCTGCGCATCGCCATACCGCCGATGACGAGCTGGCATCTCAACACGATCAAGAACAGCTCCTTGGGGGTGGCGATCGGATATCCCGAGTTTGTCTCGGTGGTCGATACCGTCATCAGCCAGACAGGCCAGGCGATCGAGGGCGTTGGCCTGATTGTCGCGACCTTCCTCCTGCTTTCGCTGTCCTTGTCGTTCGTCACCGGCCTCTATGCCCGCCGGTTGGGCTGGAGCGTCGCGGGGCAGCCCGGCCGGAGCATCCAGGCGGCACGCCTCGAATCTTTTCCGCTGCGCTCGATTGCGGCTTGGCCGACATGGATGCGGCGCAATCTGTTCCGTGGGGGGCGCCAATCGATCTGGACCATTGCGATCCTCGCCGTGACCGCGGCTCTCGCCGGCAAGGGACTGTCGTGGTTGTTGTTCGGCGCGACCTTCGCCGGAGGCGCGGCCGAATGCCGTTTGGCCAGCGGCGCCTGCTGGCCGTTCCTTCGTGAAAATGCGCGGCTCATCTTGTTTGGAACCTATCCCGAAGCCGAGCAGTGGCGGGCCGCCGCGGCCGCCGCCGCGCTGCTTTCATGCCTCGCGATCTCCTTCGTCCCGCGATTTTGGCACAGCCGCCTCGGTCTTGCCTGGCTCGGCGCGATCGCGGTCGCGGTGCTTCTCCTGCGCGGCGGGTTCGCGAGCCTTTCCTATGTGCCGATGGAGAAGTGGAGCGGCCTACCGGTCACATTGCTGCTCGCGAGCCTCGCGGTGGTCGGCGCTTTTCCCCTGGCCATACTCCTCGCATTCGGCCGCAGGTCGACGCGGCGCGGCATTCGCTGGCCGAGCGTCGCCTTCATCGAGTTGGTCCGCGGAACGCCCCTGATCGGCGTACTCTTCCTCGCTGCGGTGCTGTTCCCGCTGTTCGTGCCGTCCTATCTCTCGATCGATAGCCTGCCGCGCGTCCAGATCGCGCTGATTCTCTTCACCGCCGCCTATATGGCCGAGGTCATCCGGGGCGGCCTGCTGGCGGTTCCCGTCGGGCAGGCCGAGGCGGCGCAGGCCCTCGGCCTCACCAAATGGCGAGCGCGGCGCCATATCCTGTTGCCGCAGGCCCTGAAAGTCAGCGTACCCGGGCTGGTCAACACTTCGATCAGCGAGGTGAAAAATACAACGCTCGTCCTCATCGTCGGCGTCTTCGATTTGTTGCAGACGACCCGCCTCTCCTATGTCGAGGCGCAATGGCGGCCCTATTTCGCCGAAGCCTATCTTTTCACCGGGGCAATCTTCTTCCTCCTCTGTTTCTCCCTGTCCCGGCTCAGCATGAAGATCGAACGGAAACTAAACTATGCAGGATAATCACGACGGAAAATGGCCCGGGGAGCCGGCGAACCCGAAGGGGCGCGCCTGGCAGGATCCGACGCGTGCCGTGCACGGCGGTCCCCGACCGCGCGATCAGCGGGGCCTCATCAATCCGCCTGTCGATCGCGCCTCGACCATTATCTACGACAGCGTCGAGGCTTATATGGACCGGCACCAGGGTCTCTATGATGAGGTCATCTATGGCCTGTACGGAACGCGAACGACCTTCGCGCTCGCCGAGGCCGTCAGCGAGCTCGAAGCCGGCTGCGCCACCGTCATCACCTCGTCTGGAACCAGCGCGATCGCGCTAACTCTTACGGCTTTTGTAGCCGGGGGCGACCATCTACTCGTCGCGGATTGCGTCTATGGGCCGACCCGCAAGTTTCTGACCGACGTGCTCGCGCGTTTCGGGGTCGAGGTGGAATATTTCCGGCCCGATATCGGCGCGGAGATTGCTGGGCTGTGCCGCAGTAACACCCGGCTCATCTACATGGAGACCCCGGGCTCGCAGACATTCGATATGATCGACGTGCCCGCGATAACGGCAGTTGCGCGCAGCCGGGGCATTTTGACCGCTCTTGACAACACTTGGGCGACGCCGCTCTTCTTCAAGCCCTTGGCCCATGGGGTCGACATCTCGCTTGCGTCGGCGACCAAATATCTCTCGGGACACTCCGACTGTCTGCTCGGCACGATGACGGCAGCCAGCGATGCTGTCTACCGCCAGCTCAAGGACGCGGCGGCGCGCTGGGGGAATTGTGCGAGTCCGGACAATTGCTATCTGGTCCACCGGGGCATCAGGACACTAGATGCGCGCCTTGAACGCCACCAGCGCACCGCCGCGGCGCTTATCGACTGGTTTGTCGAGCAACCCGAAGTGGTCGCTGTCCGCTATCCGGCCCATCCCGCCGATCCCGGCCATGCGATCTGGAAGCGGGATTTCACCGGTGCGTCCGGATTGTTCGGTGTTCAGCTCGATCGCTTGACCCCGCCGGAAACCAGCGCCTTTTTCAACGATCTCGCGCTTTTTCAGTTGGGGTCGAGCTGGGGCGGCTTCGAAAGTCTTGCTGTGCCGGCGTGGCCCGCCCCAATCCGTGATTTCCCGAATGGCGAGGCGGATGGGGCGCTGATCCGTATCCACGCTGGACTCGAAGCGCCTCAGGACCTGATCGCCGACCTCGCCGCGGCCTTCGCGCGGGTACGGAGGCTGCGCGGTCGGGGGCAGCTGTCATGACCGAGGATTCGCGCCACGCAGCCGTCAGCTTGCGGCAGGTCGACAAATATTATGGCGCCTATCATGCGCTCCGCTCGATCGACCTCGAAATCGCCCCGCGCGAGCGGATCGTGATTTGCGGGCCTTCGGGCTCCGGCAAATCGACGCTCATTCGCTGCATGAACATGCTCGAGACGCCCGACTCTGGCGCCGTCCTGATCGAGGGAACCAAGGTAACAGAAGCGTCGCGGGAGGCAGTGGCGGCGCTCCGCGTCGTCGGCATGGTCTTTCAGCAGTTCAATCTGTTTCCGCACAAGACGGTGCTCGAGAATTGCACCCTCGCGCCTGTCCTGCTCGGCGGCCTTTCTCTTCCGGAGGCGGAAGCGCGCGCCATATCCTATTTGGATAAAGTGAGAATTGGCGACCAAGCGGGCAAATATCCGGGGCAGCTTTCGGGCGGGCAGCAGCAGCGGGCTGCCATAGCCCGCGCGCTGGCGATGGAACCCCGGATTCTCCTCTTCGACGAACCGACATCGGCGCTCGATCCCGAGATGATCAAGGAGGTACTCGATGTGATGACGGCCCTTGCTGGCGAAGGACGGACGATGGTGTGCGTGACGCACGAGATGGGATTCGCGCGCGAGGCGGCTGATCGCATTCTTTTCATGGACCAGGGGCAGATCATCGAAGACGCAAGGCCGGTCGATTTTTTTGCCGCTCCGAAAAGCGAGCGCGCACGGACCTTTCTCGAACAGATACTTTCGCATTGAGCGGTCTCATGTCGGTTGACCCAAGCCGCGCTGTCCCACTTATCCTGTCATTTCATAAGCAAGCCGAGGGAGGGGCCAGCCGGCTCCTTGCGCGAAAAGGCTCGGGCCAGCAAAAAAATTTCAAAATTGATGAGGGGTAGAGCTTCTGGATGCGTATCTAATATGTATTCTGTACCCGGAATTTCGTTCATAACTAATTGATATGATTCGATAAATTCATGTTGACCTGTATATACATTTGATGCTTTCTGAGGGGAATCAGGTAACCATCAGGGGGTTTCGCTATGATGACCAGGACAATTTTGCTCGCCAGCGCCGCGGCGGTCGCTACCTTTGCAATGCCGGCGCTCGCGCAGAGCGATGCTGCGACACAGTCGCCCGTCGCCGAGGACGCGCCGAACGGATCGGACATCGTCGTGACCGGCTCGCGCATCCGCCGACAGGATCTCGCCGGCGTCGGGCCTGCGACGGTCGTGTCGGCCGAGCAGATCGAGAATACCGGTGTCGTCAATATCGAAACCGTGCTGCAGCGCCTTCCCGCCAATGCGGGCTTCGCGGGCAACCAGACTTCGGCCTACTGGACTGGCAACGGCTACGGCACCGCGCAGGTCAATCTGCGCGGGCTCGGCATCAAGCGCACCCTGGTGCTGCTCAACGGCCGCCGCCTCGTTGCCGGGGGCACCGGCGCCAACTCTTCGCCCGACCTCAACATGATCCCTGTCGTCGCGCTGGCGCGCACCGACGTGCTCAAGGACGGCGCGTCGGCGATCTATGGCGCCGACGCGATGGCGGGCGTCGTCAACCTCGTCACCCGGACCGACTATGAGGGTCTCGGAATCAGCGCGCGGCAGGGGATCACCGAAAAGGGCGATGGCTCCGACTTCACCGCCGACCTTATCTGGGGCATGCGTAACGACCGCGGCGGTTTCATGGCCGCGGTAACCTATCAGAAGACCAGCGCCGTCAACATGGCGACCCGCGCACCTTGCTCGCTTGCGGAAACCACCCCGGGCACACTTGGCTGCGTCAACAGCGCATCGACGATCGGCGGACGCGCGGTGCTGCCAAACGGCCAGCAAATCAACTTCAACCAGGTGCTCGGCGGCAACGGAAATTTCTTCGAGCCGTACAGCGCGGCGAAGCATAATTTCAATTCGGCCCCGTTCCTCAACGCCGTCAGCCCCGTCGAGCGCGTCAGCACCGCCTTCTTCGCCGACTATGACCTGACCGACAATATCGAGGCGTTCGGCGAATTCCTCTATACCTTCCGCAAGTCGAACCAGATCGCGACGCCCGGCACGCTGCGCAACCTGTCGATCGCGGCGAGCAACCCCACCAACCCGACCGGCCAGAATATCGTCCTCATCCAGCGGCGCCTCGCCGAACCGGGTGCGCGCCAGTTCTTTCAGGAAACCGACACCTGGCAGGGCACCTTCGGCCTGCGCGGCAAGCTGTCGAACGATTGGGGCTGGGAAGTCGCGGGCAGCTTCGGTCGCAATACTGCGGTCGATGGGTCGACCAACATCGCCAATCTCGAGCGCGTCGCCAACACGCTCGACACCAGCAAATGTAGCCTGGCGGCCGGCGCATCGATTCCCTGCGCCGATTATCTCGGCTTCGGCGATCTGACGCCCGAGGTTCTCGATTATATCCTCTTCACCTCGCGCGACCGCGGCGGCAACGAGCTTGCGACGGTCACGGCTGATCTCAACGGCGATTTGTTCAAGCTGCCTGCGGGGGCCGTCTCCTTCGCGGCGGGTGTCGTTTATCGCAAGGAAAAGGGCTGGCGCGATCCCGATCCGCTGACGGTGCTCGGTATTGCCAACACCAACCAGCAGGACCCGATCTCCGGAACGAGCACCGCGAAGGAGGCCTATCTCGAACTGTCGGTGCCGATCCTTGCCGATGCGCCCTTCTTCCAGGCGCTGACGGCGGGCGGCGCGGTGCGCTATTCGGACTATGATCTGTTCGGCAGCGACTGGAACTATAAGGCGAGCCTCGACTGGGTCATCAACGACAGCTTCCGCCTGCGCGGCACCTATGGCACCGGCTTCCGAATTCCCAACGTCCCCGAACTGTTCGGCGGCGTGTCCGAAGGCAATCTGACCACGACCGATCCCTGCTCGCGCTATGCAACGAGTGGCAATGCGACGCTAATCGCCAATTGTCAGGCGTCGGGCGTGCCAGCGAATTATGTCCAGTTGGGTACGACGATCTTGACGACAGTGGGCGGCAACGAGAATCTGAAGCCCGAAAGCTCGACGACCTGGACCGTCGGCACCGTGATTTCGCCGAAGGGGCTCATCCCGGGCCTGTCGCTCACTGCCGACTGGTTCGACATCAAGATCAAGGATGCGATCCGCGCCATTCCTGGATCGACCAAGCTCGGCATCTGCTATGCGAGCCAGAATCTTTCGCATCCTTTCTGCGAAGATTTTACGCGTAGTCCGCTGACAGGCGAGGTCACCTTCCTGTCCGCCCAGCCGATCAACACCGGCCGCGAGGAAATGAACGGGCTCGACCTCGGTCTCGTCTATAATAACAACATCGGCAGCGTGAATGTCTCGTTCGACGTGAACCTGACCTATCTCAACAAATATGTCGTGCTGCCCTTCCCGGGCGGCGCACCGATCGATTTCGACGGCTTCATTGGCGGCGGCAACGGCGGCTACCCGAAGTGGCGCGGCTATGGTGTGCTGACCGCCGAAAAGGACGGCGTCAGCGCGACCTGGTCGACTCAATGGATCGGCAAGGCGACCGACTTCAATGCGGCGCCCGGAGACATCGGCTACAGCACGCCGAATGTCTTCTATCACAATCTCCAGGTCGCTTTTGAGATCGACGAGAAAACGCGGTTCCAGGTCGGCGTCGACAATCTCTTCGATCGCAAGGCGCCCTATATCCAGAGCTTTACCGATGCGAACACCGATACGATGACTTACGACCTGCTCGGCCGACGCTTCTATGTCGGCTTCCGCACCGCCTTCTGAGGAATTGGGAGATGGCGATACGTTGGCCGCTGTTCGTTCGGCGAACGCATAAATGGCTGGCCCTAGTGGTCGGCGTCCAGGTGCTGCTCTGGACGCTGACCGGCTTCTATATGGTGGTCGTTCACATCGACACCATCCACGGCGATCATCTGGTGCGCGCGCCGACAGCCGAACCTTTCGACCTGACCGGTCTCGTCTCGCCGTCAAGGGTCGTCGCGGCGGCCCCCGGCGCGTCGGAGCTCCGGCTGCAGCGCTTCTCGGGCCGCCCGGTCTGGCGCGCCGAGACGCCTGAGGGACCGAAGTTATACGATGCCCGCTCGGGCGCGCCGCTGCCTGCCCTGACCGAGTCCCAGGTCCGCGAGCAGGCGCGGCGCATCTACACCGGCGAGGGCCAGATCGTGTCGGTGCGGTTGCTGACGAAAGCGCCGCAGGAAATGCAGTCGCGCCAGCCGCCCTATTGGCAGGTCGAATTCGAAGGCTGGAACCGCCCGACACTCTATCTGTCACCGCAGACGGGCGAGCTGATCTCGCGCCGCCACGCGCTGTGGCGGGTTTTCGATTTCGCCTGGATGCTCCACATCATGGATTATGACGAGCGGACCGACGTCAACAACCCGCTGCTCCGCGTCGCGACGTGGAGTGCCTTTGCCATGGCGTTCACGGGAGTGTGGCTGCTGATCTGGTCCTTCAAGCGCCGCAAAAGGAACAAGGCATGAAACGCATCCGGCTGACGCCGCTGTTTTTCCGGCGCATTCACAAATGGGTCGGGTTGATTCTCGGCTTGCAGTTCCTGCTCTGGGCGCTCAGCGGCTCGGTGATGGCGCTGCTCGACAAGGACAAGGTCGGCGGCCACGGCGGCGGAATGTCGCATGCGCATCCCTTGCCGGCGGGAGAGTATTTCGACGTCGCCGCCCTGCCGCGCGGCGAACCCGTCACGGGTGTGGTCCTGCGCGATCTCGGCGCCCGGCCGGTCTACGAACTTCGCACCACCAAGGGCGTCCGGCTCGTCGATGCGACGAGCGGCGAGGATATTCGTGTCGACGAGGCCGTAGCCCGCGACGTCGCGGTGATGATGAACGAGGCGCCGATCCGCAAGGTGAGCGTGCTCGCAAAGCCCAACCTCGAATCGCGCGATCATCAAGGCGCGATGTGGCGTGTTGATTTCGCCGATGCAGAGAACAGCAGCGCCTATGTTTCACTCGATACCGCGCGCTTCCTCGTTATGCGCGGCGATACTTGGCGCACCTGGGACTTCTTCTGGATGCTCCACAATATGGATTACATCAACCGGTCGAGCTTCAACCATCCGCTGATCATCTTCGTCGCCTTCGGCGTCCTGTGGCTTTCGGGCACGGGCTTCTATCTTCTGTTCAAAAGCTTCAGCCGCGCCGACTTCCGCTGGCTCCGCAGGCGCCGCAAACCAGTTGTGACGCGAAGCGCCGCCTGACGCTGTCAGTCGTCGATCGAGAAGGCGGCCGACAGCTCGAAGCGCGAGCCCGGATGCGTGAGCCAGGCGTGCGAGACCAGACGCGAGCGGCTCCATGTGCGCCGCGTCATCCGCAGCACCGGTTCGCCATCGGGCAGTCCAAGCATTCCGCGGATGCGCTCGTCAGGAACGGCGGCGCAAACGCGATGCTCGACACGCTCCAGCGGCGCTGTCCGGGTGAGATATTCGTTCGGCGTCATCTGGGTGAAGTCCAGGCTGCCATAGTCGGGGGCGACCGAGGCGAGGACGAAACGTTCTTCAACCTGGATCGGAAACTCTGCCTCATGATGCACGATGATCGAATGAAATAATTTCGTGCCGACAGGGACTTCCAGCAGCGGCGCGGTTTCGGCATTGGCCCGCGTCGCTTCGTTCTGAATGACACGGGCCCTGTAATCATGACCGCGCGCTCGAATTTCGTCCGCAATGTTTCGAATTTCAATCATATGGCCGATCGGCTTTGGCTCGGCAATAAACGAGCCGCTGCCGGCTCGCCGGACGAGAACGCCGGCGGCCTGAAGCTCGCGTAACGCCCTGTTCGCGGTCATGCGCGAGACGTCGAATTGTTTGACCAGCTCGGATTCCGACGGGACACGGTCTCCCGGCTTCAAATGACCGTCCCGGACGGCATCGCAAATGCTCTGCTTGATGGCTGCATAGCGCGGCGGCGTTTGGTCCTCTGTCTCGACGTGGCGGCTTTGCCGGCCATCCGATCGGCCTGAATCTTTTGCCGCCAAGGCCGCCCTGCGTGAAATAATGTCCATCAGCCGTCTATACAGCTACCCGGCGTCGAATTCCAACCAGCCGTCGGGAAAAATCGAACGTTGTAGAGGGCCTAGACGTTTCTCCCCCTGCGGCCACTCGCGAGCGCTCTTTTGGAGCTCGTCCGCGCCTTGCGTCGCACCTCCCGCCGGCCATCCCGTCTCGTGCGATCCTATCGGCCAACCGGAGCATCGCTGTTTTTGTCAGGCGAGAACATGCCCCAAGCCCGCTTGCTGCCCCACCACAAGGCGACAAAACCGGCAAAAGTTTTGGCTCCCAGTATCGGCCAGCCAAATCGGCCGAGGGGCAGCCACCCGATCGCATGACCTATGACCAGGATGGCCATCTCGATCAGGAAAGGCCCCGTGAACCGGCAATGCGTCCGGCCGCACCTGCGGGAATTAATGATGCAGGCCAATCCCATCGCGCTCAACATGACGGTCCACACGACTGCGCGCGGCGCCGGGTCCAGCCCCAAGGCGCCGAGCATGGCCAATCCTGAAAAGCCCCTCAGCATAAGGAGGGTGCGCCAGTTCCCGGACCAGTCCCCGGCGCCCTTGCCGGGATCGAAACCGCGCGGCCGGCTCATCCTCGTGCGCTTTGACGACGGGACAGGGCGGGTCTAGCCCGCACAACAGGACAATCGGTTCACATCCCGGTCGAATGTCTGCGCCGCGAGTTTCAAGCCTTCGACGGTTGTGAGATAGGGGAAAATCATCCCTGCCAAATCGTCGATCGTGAGGCCGCAACGGATCGCCATGGCAGCGGTCTGTATGCTGTCCGCCCCTTCCGGCGCCAGGATGTGGGCGCCCAGCAGCTTGCGGGTGGGGCCATCGGCGACCAGCTTGATCAGGCCACGCGTGTCGCGGGCCGCGAGCGCGCGCGGGACATTCTCGAGCGAGAGGATCGAGGTTCGTGCTTCATATCCCGCCGCAATGGCCTGCGCTTCGGTGAGCCCGACACTGGCAACCTGCGGATCGCTGAACACCACTGCGGGCATGGCCGAATTGTCGTAACGCAGACTGTCGCCGTTGAGGGCGTTTTTCGCAGCGATCTTTGCGCCATAGGCCGCCATGTAAACAAACTGGTCGCGCCCCGTCACGTCGCCAGCGGCATAAACGCCGTGCACCGAGGTTCGCATACGATCATCGACAAGGATGGCACCGCTGGGCGTTTGTGTCACACCCGCCTCCGTGAGGCCGAGATCTTCGACATTCGGCGTGCGACCCGTCGCGACGAGAAGGCGCTCCGCGACGATGGTTTCGGAAACCCCGTCGCGCAGTACCGTAAGCGCCGCGTCCCCTTCCGCCGTCTTGCGGACGGACTGATAGGCGAGTTTCCCAAGGACGGCGATGCCCTCGCTCGAAAGATAGTCGGACAGCGCGGCGCCGATCTCGGGTTCCATTTCGGGCAGAAGGCGACTGCGGAAAACGAGCGTTACCTTGACACCGGCGCGGGAAAACATCTGGGCGAGTTCGACACCCACATAGCCGCCACCGAGGACGATCATCGATTTGGGCAGCTCGGTCAGGTCGAGCGCGGCGGTGCTGTCGAGTGGACCGACATCCGCAAGGCCCGGTATGGCCGGCATCGCCGGACGCGTGCCAGTCGCGATCACGATCCGTTCGGATGTGAAGCGCTTTCCGCCAGATTCAACACCGTTTTCGACGAGGCGCGCCGTGCCCTCATGATAGGCGATGTTGTTGTAGAGAGGCAGCAGGTCGGCATATTTCGCCTGACGAAGGTCCGAGACGAGCCTATCCTTTTCGGCGATCACTTGGCTCCAATCGGCGATTGTCGCCCGGGCCTCGATGCCCTTGAACCGCATTGGTGCCGCATTGGCGTGGTGGATGCTCTCGACGGCGCGGATAATCGCCTTGGAGGGAACGCAACCGACATTGACGCACGTCCCGCCGATGGTCCCGGCACCGATGACGGCGACCTGGGCGCCTTGCTCGGCCGCGGTGATGGCGGCCGAGAAACCGGCCGATCCGCCGCCGACGACGACCAGATCGTACTTCTTGTCCGGTGCGCGGTCGGCCGGATCGCAGCAATCACTCATGATGCGACTTTCACTTGCGAACCTGTGAGGGGTAGCCAGCGTTGGTGGTCGCCGCGATCAACGCCTTGGTATTGGTCTTGGCGTCGTCATACGTGACTGTCGCGGTATGTCCTTCGGTCGAGACTTCGACCGCGGTCACGCCCGGTACGCGCGACAGGCTCTTTTTGACGATGGGGCCGCAGGTGACGCACGTCATGTTCTTGACGTCCAGGGTGGTGGTCCGGATTGCGGCATAGGCCGGGCCGGATGCGAACAACGCCGCAGCGGTCGCGATCAGGGCAAGCTTTTTCATCATGATCTCCTTGTTCAAACGTCGAGGAATAGAGGTGCGAGATAGGGGAAGAGGACGGCAAGTCCGATCAGCACCGTGGCGAGCCACAAGGCCGTCTTCGCCAGCCGGTTGGAGGTAGGCGTGCCGCATTCACCCTCGGCGCAGGCCGCGCGCGGCCGACGGTAGATCCGCCAGAATCCGGCGGCGAGAAAGGCGATGCCCACGCCCAGGAAGGTGGGCTGGTAGGCAGCGAGCGCGGTCAGGTTGCCGATCCATGCGCCGCTGACGCCCAATGTGAAGAGTAGTAGCGGGACGATGCAGCAGGATGCCGCGCCGAGCGCGCCCAGGCTTCCCGCGGCGATCGCCACCCACGTCATACGTCTGGAAGCGCCTTCTGGCTGGGACATTTTCTATTCTCCGAATCAATATACAGCCCCTAGATAGGACCTGTAGTCCCTACAGGTTCAAGAGGTATTCGAGCATGGATCGGAAAAGTCTGCAGGACACGGCGCCGCGGCTGCCAATCGGCGTCATGTCGCAGCGCACCGGGTGCAACATCGAAACGATCCGATATTATGAGAAAATAGGCCTGCTTCCTTTGCCGGCGCGCAGCGAAGGCGGTCACCGGCTCTATGGTCATGGCCATCTCATGCGGCTCGGCTTTGTGCGGCGGGCCCGGGAGTTGGGCTTCACGCTGGACGAGATACGCGCGCTGCTGCAACTGACCGAAGACCGTGAACGTCCCTGTGCCGAAGCGCGCGAGGTCGCCGTCGTTCATTTGGCGGACATTCGCAAGAAGATCGCCGATCTCCAGGCGATGGAGGCGGTGCTTGCCAGAACCGTCGTCCGATGCGCCGATGGTAATACCCCCGAGTGCCCGCTGCTCGAGACATTGTTCGGGGCGTTCGATCCGTCCGCGCGCGGTTAGAGCCCCTGGCTGACTGCGGGACGATCGGGAGCAAGGGCTTTGATCCGAGATCAACAGGGGACGCGTGACGAGCTTCGACCTCGGCATATTCCAGTCTCTCGTCGGAAGCGGGCGGGCCAATACCGGACGCCACCGCGATCCGGGCCAGTTGCTAGGCGAGCCGCCGACCGATCGGCCGCGTCGTCGCGCAGGCGGGCGTGCCATCCTTGCCCGTCCCGATCACCCGTATCTCGATGATGCCGCCACCTGCGGCGCGATCAAGCAGCTCTTGCTCGATGTCGTGAATGTCGATCTTCATTCGGCGCGTCCAGAGCGAGGCCATATCCCCTGCCGATTGCCCGATGCAAATATAGACAAACCGCCGCGCGGCGCCTTCGCGTCGCACCTGATCGCCGAAGAATTTGGGGCCGGGTGCGAGACGCACCGGGAAGTCGAACGAAAGGGCCTCGCCCGCCGCTGATTCCTTTGCGTCGAACGGCCGGCCGTCTTTTGTCTGGAGACTATGGCGCACGGCAACGACCGGGCTTTCAATGACAATTCGCATGGGAATGGTGACTTCACCCGCGCGTTTCATCCTGCTTTAGTTCCTTCAACGACGTGTCGCATGACGCGGTGCCGGGCGGTTGCCGTCTTTCCGCATTTCGGGACTTGATAGCCGGCGTTTCCAGTTTCTTCCAGACACGGGTGCCTCATCCGGCTGGAATGGTCGACGCGGGCGATGCTGTGCCGGGGAGCCGCGCCAGCTCGGCCGGCGTCACAACGGGTTCGTCGCGCTCCTTGCGCTCCGAATAGCGGTCGACGAGCTGCTCGGCATGCCCGCGCGTCAGCACGGTGAACCGCACCAGTTCCTCGGCGACGTCGACGATGCGATCATAATAGCTTGAGGGCAGCATGCGTCCCGCCTCGTCGAACTCGGCATAGGCCTTGGCGACACTCGACTGGTTCGGAATCGTAATCATCCGCATCCAGCGGCCGAGGATGCGCAGCGTGTTGACGCTGTTGAACGACTGCGAGCCTGCCGACACCTGCATTACCGCAAGCGTGCGTCCCTGCGTCGGGCGGAGGCCCTTGTAGGCGAGCGGGAGATGGTCGACCTGCGCTTTCATGATGCCGGTAATCTGCCCGTGCCGTTCGGGGCTGCACCAGACCTGGCCTTCGGACCAGAGCGAATGCTGGCGCAGTTCTTCGACGGCCGGATGATCGTCGTCGGCGATGAGATCGGGAAGCGGGAGATCGGATGGATCGAAGATCCGCGTTTCGCAGCCGAACAGCTGGAGCAGGCGCGCGGTTTCCTCGACGACGAGCCGCGAATAGGAGCGTTCGCGCAAGCTACCGTAGAGCAGCAGGATGCGCGGTGCCGGATCGAGCGGGCCGAGGCCGAGGCCGGGCTGCGACCGGATATATTCGAGGCGCAGCGCCGGGAGATGATCGGGGTCGGCGAGCGTGCGCAGACGAGAGAAGGTCGGGGCGGTCATGAAGATCAGTCTTTCGCGGGAGTGGAGGCTGGAAACCAGCGGCGTCCAAACCAGAAGGCGACGCTGACGAGCAAAATCAGCACCGGCACCTCGACGAGCGGACCGATGACCGCGGCGAAAGCGACGGGGGATGCAAGGCCGAAGGCGGCGATCGCGACGGCGATCGCCAGTTCGAAATTATTGCCTGCGGCGGTGAAGGCAACTGCGGTCGTGCGCGGATAATCGGCTTCGATGAGCTTCCCCATCCAGAAGCTGATGACGAACTGGACCACGAAATAGATGGTGAGCGGGATCGCGATGCGCACGACGTCGCCCGGAATGGTGACGATCTCGTTCCCCTTGAGGCTGAACATCGCGACGATCGTGAAGAGCAGCGCGACAAGCGTGATCGGCGCGATCTTCGGAAGGAAGTGCGTCTCGTACCAGTCATTGCCCTTGGTGCCGGCCAGCATCTTGCGGGTCAGGAAGCCGGCGAGGAACGGGATGCCGAGATAGATCAGCACCGCCTCGGCAACGGTCCAGAAGCTGACTTCGATCACGCTGCTTTCGAGCCCGAACAGCGGTGGCAGGATCGTGAGGAAGAACCAGGCGTAGACGCTGAAAAAGAGAATCTGGAAGATCGAGTTAAAGGCGACGAGCGCCGCGACATATTGATTGTCGCCCTTCGCGAGCTGGTTCCAGACGATCACCATCGCGATGCAGCGCGCGAGGCCGATGAGGATCAGGCCCGTCATATATTCGGGCTTGTCGGACAGGAAGATCACGGCGAGCGCGAACATCAGCACCGGACCGATGATCCAGTTCTGGATCAGCGAGATCGCGAGGACGCGCTTGTCCTCGAACACCCGCGGCAGTTCTTCGTAGCGCACGCGCGCGAGCGGCGGATACATCATCAGGATCAGCCCGATCGCGATCGGGATGTTGGTCGAACCCCAGGAGAGGCTGTCGATCGCGGCGGGGAGCCCTGCGAAGGTAGAGCCGAGCAGCACGCCCAGCGCCATCGCGAGGAAAATCCATAAGGTCAGAAAGCGGTCGAGAAACGACAGGCGTTCGCGCTTCGGTTGTGTCATCGAATCTCTCCTCAGGCGCCGAGGCGATTGCCGGCGTCGTCGATCACCTGTTCGCCGTCTTCCTTGGCGAAGGCGCCGCGCGGTCGCGCCGGGATGAGATCGAGCACCTCTTCCGAGGGACGGCAGAGTTTCACGCCGAGCGGCGAGACGACGAGCGGCCGGTTGATGAGGATGGGATGCTCAACCATCGCGTCGATGAGGGCGGCGTCGTCGAGGCTGGGATCGCCGAGACCGAGATCGGCATAGGGGGTGCCCTTTTCGCGGAGAAGGGCGCGCGGGACAATGCCGGCGCGTTCGATCAGCTGTTTGAGCAGCGCACGCGAAGGCGGCGTTTTCAGATATTCGACCACATGCGGCTCGATGCCGGCGTTGCGGATCATCGCGAGAGTGTTGCGCGACGTGCCGCATTCGGGGTTATGATAGATGATGATTTCGGTCGTCATTCGGCGGACTCCGCTCGGGCGGTTGAGCCTTCGGTGCGGCCGATTTCCTTGAGTTTTCGCTCCATGGCCATCTCGTCGATGCTGTCGTGCGGCAGCGCGAGGAAGAGCGAGATCCGGTTCGACAGATAGTGGAGTGCGCGTTCGAACGCTTCGCGTTGACCCGAGCCTTCGACCGCGGCGGGGTCCTCGATCCCCCAATGCGCGCTCATCGGCCTGCCAGGCCAGATCGGGCATGTCTCGCCGGCTGCATTGTCGCAGACGGTGAAGATGAAGTCGAAGTTTGGGGCGTCGGGCTCCGAGAATTCGTCCCAGCTCTTCGAGCGCAGGCCCAGCGTTTCGAAGCTAAGCTCTTCGAGCAAGGCCAGCGCCTGCGGGTGCACATCGCCCTTGGGGAAGCTGCCCGCACTATAGGCGTGAAACCGTCCTTCTCCCATCCGGTTCATCAAGGCCTCGGCAAGGATCGAGCGCGCGCTGTTGCCGGTGCACAGGAACAGCACATTGTAAATTTTGTCGGTCATGCGAGCGTCTCCTTCACACGTTGCCCTGGATGACCCCGAGCAGATCGGCGCACATTTCGGGTGAACCCTGGCAGCAATCCTGCATCAAGAAGGTGAGCAGACGGCGCATGCCCTCGAAGTCGGTACGATAGTGGATCTGGCGGCTTTCGCGCTCCGACTGGACGAGCCCAGCACGTTCGAGCGTCGCGAGATGATGCGACATGGTCGAGGGGGGGACATTTGACCGCTCGGCGATCACCCCGGCGGTGAGGCCGTCGGGGCCGGCCTTAACGAGCATGCGAAAAACCCCGAGGCGGGTTTCATGAGCGAGCGCGCCGAGCGCATCGACCGCCCACACCTGAACATTGACGTCGGACATAGCATCGATCCTTCTAGACGGATCGAAATATTATCTCTTCGGGTCTTCCGTCAATCAATATTTCGAAGCTTCCCGAAATATGACCGCATTTAGTTGGACAGCGCCCCCGCGCGTGGGCGCCTGAGGTTCAAGCGCCCCTTATCGTTCGCGAATGACCAGTTCTTTCCCTGCGTAGCGCTCCGGGTGGACGCGCTCGAGGCGCTGCGTCGTGCGACCGGCCTTGTCCATGAAGGTCATTTCGACGGTCACCGGCGCCATCGAGGCGAGGCCTAAGTGAAGCGGTTGCGTTCCTTGCGAATTATAGCCCTCGCCGGTCGAGACCTGACGCGTCGCAAGGATCTTGCCGGCGGCGTCGTAGAGCCGGAGCTCGGCGCCCATGCGCGTGAAGCGTCCGGCCTTGTCGAGGACGCGGACCGACAGGCTCCGGCGCGTCGCCGGCTTGCCGAGATCGTTGTGGAAGAGGAAATGGCCGCCGGTCGCGGTGTATCCGCGCGTTACCGAAAGATCGAGCGCGCCGTCGCGGTCATAGTCGATCCACTGGACGCCATGATCGGCGACGTTGAGCGCTGACCCGGCGGGCAGGACATTCACGAACCCCTTGCCGCCGAGATTGCGGTAGAGGCGGTTCGCGGGCTGCTGCGCGCCCGAAGTGCCGGTATAGGCGGTGACGAAAAGATCGAGCCAGCCGTCATTGTCATAGTCGCCCCATGCGGCGCCGACGGCATGATTGTCCTCGGCGAGACCGAGGCGCGGTGCAGCGTCCTCGAAGCGGCCGTCGCCCTTGTTGCGGTAGAGGATGTTGACGCCGTAGCTGGTGACGAACAGATCGAGTTCGCCGTCATTGTCATAGTCGCCGACCGCGCAGCCGACGCTACCGTCTTCGACCGGACGGCCGGGGCGGTCCATGCCGAGGGCGGGAGCGACGTCGACGAAGCGGTCGCCGTCATTGCGCCACAGCGCGTCGGTCGCGCCCGCCTGGTTGGCGAGGAAGAGGTCGAGGTCGCCGTCGCGGTCATAATCGAACCAGCACGCGCCGACGGTAGGCCGCGCGTCGTCCCCCGCCCGATCGGCGCCAACGCGCACGAAACGGCCCGCATCCTGGCGAAACAGCGCATTGGGGCCGGCGCGATCGGCCGTAAAAAGATCGAGGTCGCCGTCATTGTCAAAATCGACCCAGCTCGATTGCCGCCCCGAACGGCCGGGCGTGACGGGCTCGAGATCCTGGGCGACGAAGCGGCGCCCACCCTCATTGCGAAACAGGAGGTTGGCTTCGGTCGCCTTGGTGGCGCCGGCATAAAGATCGAACCAGCCATCGCCGTCATAGTCGCCCCACGACAGCCCGCGCATCTCGGCGCCGGAGACAGGAAGACCCACGGCGGGTCCGATGTTGGTGAAGGTGCCGCGATCATTGCGGTAGAGGCGAATCTCGCCGGTCTTGATCGACACCGCGAGGTCGAGATCGCCATCGCGGTCGAAATCCGCCCAACTGTTCGACAGCGAGCCGGGAACGCTGAAGTCCGCCGGCTGCACCGGCGTAAAGGCGGGTTCGGTCGTCCCGGCCGCCCCGCCGCCGGCAATGCCGGTCGACAGGACGGCCCAGGACAGGATCCGCATCAGTTCATCGCGCATGATACGGACTCCAGTGGTTGGTCAGGTCAGAAATCGAGCGAGATCCGGCCATAATAGTAGCCGCCATATTGTCCGAACGGTCCGGCGCCATAGGGCGCGAGCCCGATGGTGTTGGCGATGGTCGTGCGGTCGGGATAGACGTCGAAGATGTTATAGGCGCCCGCGGCGACCCGCAACTTCTCGGTCACGCCATAGGACACTTCGAGATCGGTGATCCACTTGGCGCCGAAGCTCTGGTCGTTGACGGGAAGGCCACCGACGAGATTGTCGAGCGACTTGAACTTGTCGTAGCGGGTTTCCTTCACGTTGATGGTGAACGGCCCAGACTCGAAGTTGGCGCCGAGGATGAGCTTGGTCTTGGGGGTCGAGGTGAACCAGCCCTGCGTGCGCCGATCGAACAGGGTCAGGCCGAGACCCGCGAGTTGGCTCGGGTTGGCGGCAATCTTCTTAATGTCGGTATCATTATAATTGAACCCGACGCTCGTGCGCAGGCGCCCGGCGCTGCCGACGTCGAACGCATAGGTGCCGACGACATCGACGCCCCGCGTGCGCGTATCGACGGCGTTGGTGAAGAAGCGCACCGACTGGTCGCCCGAAAAGCCGTTGGCGATCAGGATATTCCGAATGCCCGTTCCCGACAACAGGCCGGTGAGGGTGATGCGGTCGTCGAGATCGATCTGATAGGCGTCGACCGAGAGCGAGAGGCCGGACGCGGGCGTCAAGGTGAAGCCGAGGCTGAAGTTCTTCGACTTTTCGGGTTTGAGCGCCTGCGCGCCGAGGGCCTGTGCGACCGCCGAGTTCGTCTTCACGATCTTGGTGAGCACCGGGATATAGACGCCGCCGACGAGGTTGATCGAGGTCGAGGTCTGCGCGAAGTCCTGCTGCGCGAGCGAGGGCGCGCGGAAGCCATTGCTGAACGCGCCGCGGAAGGCGAGCCAGTCGGTGACTTCGTAGCGTGCGCTGACCTTGCCGCTGAAGACGCTGCCCGAGCTGTCGTCGAAATGCTCGAAGCGACCCGCCGCGGTGACGAGGAAGCGCGGGCTGACGTCAAGCGCGAGATCGACATAACCCGCCCAGATGTTGCGGTTGATGTCCGCCGCATCCTCGGGGGTGACGACGATCGCACCCTGCGCGCCGACCTGTGCCGGGCGCCCGGCGAGCGGTCCGGTCGGATAGAAATATCCGCCGTTCCGGTAGCTGTCCACGTCGAGCGGCTTGGTCACGTAGGATTCGTAGCGATATTCCGCGCCCATCGAAACTTGGAGCGCGGCTTCGCCGCCGAGTTCGACGCGGCGGGTGAGATCGAGATTGTTCGTCCACTGGTCGAACGCCGAGCTGAAGGTCTTGAACTCGGTCGGGCTCGACGGGCCGAGCGACGCATTGAGCGTATTGTCGGCGCCGTTCTCGGCATAGTTGCGCCCGTAGGTGCTGCTGAGATCGATGTTCCAGCCAGAGGTTTCGCCGCGCAGGCCACCGGTGAACTGGAAGTCGGTTTCCTTCAGCGTATAGAAGGGCGTGAAGCCATCGGGATAAATTTCGAGGATATTCTGGTTGCTGTTTGGGCGGCGGCCGGCCTGGCCGACGCGCGCGTCGCGATAGCCGAAGGTGCCGTCCGAATAGAATTCGACATTGCCGAGCGGCAGGACGAGCGTTTGCGCGACCTTGACGTCTTTCACATCGGGAAGGCCGCCCTGATAGGTGCGGCGGTTGGCGGTGAGTTCGCGCGGATCGGGCGCGCCGCCGGGTAGCGGATAATAAAGCGCGCCGGTGACATCGGTGTTGCGGACGGCCGCGTTCGCCTTCTTGCCTTCGACCGAGAGGGTGAACGAACCGCCGTCGCCGATCGCGAAGCCGTGCGAAACGCTCGCCGAGATGGTCTCGCCGTCGCTGCCGCTGCCGTCGCGTCCGTAACGCTGGCCGGCCTCGATCGAGGCGCGGCCGCCCGAATCGTTGGTTTTCAGGATGACGTTGATCACGCCCGCAATCGCGTCGGAACCATATTGCGCCGAGGCACCGTCGCGCAGCACTTCGATGCGCTCGATCGCGCTTGCGGGGATGAGATCGAGGTCGACCGGGTTGCCGCCTTGCGAGGTCGCACCCGAGTTGAAGTCGATGATCGAGCTGTTGTGGCGGCGCTTGCCGTTGACCAGCACGAGGACGTGCACGCCCGAAAGACCGCGCAGGCCGGCGGGGCGCGTCAGGCTGTTGAACGACGAGCTGCCCACCGTCGTCGACTGGAAGGACGGTACGAGCTGGGTCAGCGCATCGCGCAACTGCATGCCGCCGCCGAGCTTCTCGAGATCCTCGCCACCGATCACGTCGATCGGGGTCGGGCTCGAAATGACCGTTCTCGCCTGGCCGCGAGTCCCGGTGACGATGATCTCGGACTGGGACGCCGTATCGGCCGCGTCGTCGGCCGCGGTATCCTGCGCGAAGGCGGGCATGGACATGGCGGCGGCAACGCAGGACGCCCCCATCAGCAGTCTGGTATATGTTTTCATGGTCTCGCTCCTAAACACGGAAAAATGTCCCCCCGATTGAACCTGCAATCTTCATTTTTCGCCTGTTGCGGCGCTTATCCTGCTGCGCGCAACTTGCACTGCGGCGCGGCGGTGTCCTGCGAAAGGGTGTCGAGCCCTTGCCGCAAATCCGCGATGAGGTCATCCACCCTTTCAAGACCGATGTGCAATCTTAGCACGGGCCCGGGATAGGTGAGCTTGTGGGTCCGCGCCTTGAGCTGCGGATCGACGGGAATGGCGAGGCTTTCGTAACCGCCCCAGCTGAAGCCGAGACCAAAAAGTTCGAGCCGCTCGACCATTGCCGCAACCGCCAATTCGGATGCGGGGTGGAGAACCGCGCCGATGAGGCCGCATATGCCGGTGAAGTCGCGCTTCCAGATCGCGTGGCCGGGATCGCTCGGCAGCGCCGGGCACATGACCGAGTGGACTTCGGGTTGATGCTCGAGCCATTCGGCGACCTGCAGCGCCGCGGCGCCATGATGGGCGAGGCGCGTATGGAGCGTGCGAAGGCCGCGGATCGCCATATAGGCATCGTCAGGCGATACCGCCCAGCCGGTCTCGTAGCTCGAGGCCGCGAGCAGCTCGGCGGCGTGCCCCTTGGCCGCGGCGAGGCCCATGAACACGTCCGAATGGCCGCAGACATATTTGGTGAGCGACTGGATGCTCACATCGACGCCGTGATCGAGCGGCTTGAACAGCACGCCTGCCGACCAGGTGTTGTCGATGACGGTCAGCACTCCGACGTCGTGCGCCATTGCGGCGATGGCGGGAATGTCCTGCATCTCGAAGGTCAGCGAGCCGGGCGATTCGAGGAAAATCACACGCGTCGCGGGGGTAATCATCGCGCGGATTGCCTCGGCCGTGTCGGCCGGATCGAAATAGCGGGCAGTGACGCCAAATCGTGCGAGCGTGCCGGCAAGGAAGCGCCGGGTCGGATTATAGACGGTGTCGCATGCGAGCACTTCGTCGCCCGCCGAGAGCAGCGCGAGCAGCGTGCCGGTGATCGCGGTGAGGCCCGAGGGGTAGATGAACGCCTCATCCGCATTCTCGAGATCGCGCAGCGCGTCGCGCAGCGTGCGTTGCGTCGAGAGGCCGACGCGGCCGTAGGTCACCTTGCCGCCGTCGTAGAGCGCCTCGCAGCTCGGCAGCAACACAGTCGAGCCGCGCTGGATCGGAGGGCCCGGCGTCCGCTGGAGCGCATCGCACGGACTGTCGCCGTGGATCAGCCGCGTCTGCTCGTGAACAGTGCTGCAAAGCGTCATTTATCTTTTCTTTCTCAGATGGAATGGGAGAGAAGTTTCTGCGGCGCGGTGCCGTTGCGGTTCGCTGCGACGAGGTCGCTGCGGCGGGCAACCGAGAGCGCCTTGGCGGCCTTGGTCACATGTTTTTCGATCGCGCTCGTCGAGATGTTGTAGCGGCTCGCGAGGCTTTTGAGGCTGGACCCTTCGACGCGGATCGCGACGAGGATTTCCTGCGTGCGTTCGGGAAGCTGGTTCAGTGTATCTTCGACCGCGCGGATTTCGTCCTTGGCGAGCAGAATCCGCAGCGGGGACATGTCATCGACGGGGTGATGGGGCTCTTCAAGCTGGCAATGGCAGTCGAGGCGGCGCGTCGTCTGGCGGCGATGGCGGTCGATAAGGGCGGCTTGCGCAGCCTGGAAAAGATAGCATTTGGGATGAGCGATCGCGGCGGCATCAGCGCGGCGGATGATATTGAGGAACACATCCTGCAGCACGTCGTCGAGATCGGCGGCAGGCACGCGCCGCCGGAGATATTTCCTGAGCAAGGGAAGGTGCGGCCAGAAGGTTTTGATCAGGTCGGGGTTGGCCTCACATGCGGCCACGGGCGGTTGGACCGGCGGCCGTTTCGCGGGTGCGGAGATGTGTTCGCCCGCCTCCGGACCATCGCTTCCCGCGACGTTTTCATTCCCGTAATCTGCCCCATAGGCGCTGAATGTCATCGTGCGTCCCCTTATGGCGACATTTTATGACATGGATGCCGGGATGATTTCTTCACCGACTTTGAGGTGGTTTGGTCAAATCATGGGACATTTGAACTAATATGTCCGATTATGTCGATTAAATGATCTAACTACGGCATGGAAGCAGCGGGTTCGTCGAATCATCTGTCTTGGATTCGCCTTGAAAGTGCAACAATCGCCACGGAGTCGCGAAATCTGCCCCAGGATTTGGGTTTTGCGCGATGGGGTATTCGGTCGGCAGCGCGTCAAAGCATAGGGCTTCCCGCTTCGGGAGGCAGGAGGAGAGTGGTCGGATGGCGAGAAGCTGGCTCATATTGTCGGCACTGATCGCCGGACTGGCGCTGGGAGCGGGGTGGACGCGTCTCGGGCTCGGCGGCATTTCCGACGCGGTCGCTCTTGCCGCCAGCGTCGGCGGGGTCTGGCTCGACGGCCTCAGAATGACGATCGTCCCGCTCGTCGTGTCGCTTCTCATCACCGGAATCGCGAAAACGGCCGACAGCGCGCGTGGCGACCGCGTCGCGATGCGGTCGGTCGTCACCTTCATCGCACTTCTTTGGGTATCGACGGCCATGGCGGCTGTGCTCGTGCCCGCGCTGCTCGGCGTCTTTCCGATGCCCACCGATGCGGCCCGATCGCTGGCGGCGAGCCTTTCCGTTTCGGCTCCGGTTGACGCACCGACAGTCGGGATCGCCGCCTTCCTGCGCTCGATCGTCCCTTCCAACCCGGTCGCGGCCGCGGCGAACGACGCCCTTCTTCCGCTCATTCTCTTCACAGCGGTCTTCGCTGTCGCGCTCGCGCGCTTGCCGGCTGCCCAGCGTGAACCGGTAACAGCCTTCTTCGATACGATCGCAAACGCGGTGCTGCTTATCGTCGGCTGGGTGCTCGCGCTGGCGCCGATCGGCGTCCTCGCGCTGGCCTTCGGCGTCGGCGCGCGCGCCGGTACGTCCGCGATCGGCGCGCTGGCGCATTATGTCGTGATCGTATCGAGCGCGGGCCTCGCCGCCTGGGCGCTCGCCTATCCGGTCGCGGTCTTTTCTGGCCGCGTGCGCCTTGCCGCGTTCGCGAAGGCAGTGGCGCCCGCGCAGGCGGTTGCGCTCAGCACCCAGTCCTCGCTCGCCTCGCTGCCGCCCATGCTCCAGGCTGCGGCCGATCTCGGGGTCCAGCGATCGGTTGCGCGTGTCTCGCTGCCGGTCGCGGTCGCGATCTTCCGGGTGACCAGTCCCGCGATGAACCTCGCCGTTGCCATCTATGTCGCGCACTGGCTCGGCATATCGCTTGCGCCGTCGGCGATAGCGGCGGGGGCGGCGGTGGCGGCAATCACGACGATCGGTTCGGTGAGCCTGCCGGGACAGGTCAGCTTCCTGACCTCGATCGCGCCGATCTGCGTCGCGATGGGTATACCGATCGAACCGCTCGCGCTGCTCATCGCGGTCGAGATGATTCCCGACCTCGTGCGGACGGTGGGCAATGTGACGATGGATGTCGCCGCGACCACGGCGATTGCACGCATGGGCACGGCGCAAGGAGCCGGAATGTCCGGCACCGACGATCTCGCCGCTGGCGACGGGGAGCCGACCCCGCGGGATTCGCTCGCCACCGCCACTGTTTTGCCATTGGATCTAGGAGGAAAGTCATGACCCGCGTTTCGCTCGATGACGCCGATGTCCGGATATTGGGAGTCCTCCAGGAGGATGCCACGCTTTCGGTCGCCGCGGTCGCCGCCAAGGCCAATATGTCACAAAATGCGTGCTGGCGGCGCATCAAGCGGCTGGAGGAAAGCGGCGTGATCGCGCGGCGCGTCACGATCCTGGATGCGAGCGCGCTCGGCCTCGATCTCACCGTTTTCGTGAGCCTGCGTGCCTCCGAGCATAGCGAAGCATGGCTCGACACGCTCAATTCGGCGATCCGCGACATTCCCGAGGTCGTCGAATTCTACCGCATGACCGGCGACGTCGACTATCTTCTCAAACTGCGCGTCGAGAATATGGCGGCCTATGATGCGGTCTACAGGCGCATCATCCGCTCGATCCGGCTCACCGACGTGAGCTCGGCCTTTTCCATGGAAGAAATCAAACTCACTACCGCGCTGCCGCTCACCGCGCGCCCGTCCTGAGGATCTGACGGGCGCGGGGCGAACGGGTCAGCGCGCGTAGCGTTTTCCGAGTTCGGTCGCGCGCGAGGTGAGCGGCTGTTCTTTCCCCGCGATGAAGATCGCGGTCGGCTGGGTCAGCGGTTCGAGCGGATCGCCGTCCCATATCACGATGTCGGCGGCCTTGCCCGGTGCGATCGAGCCCATCTGATCGGCGACGCCGAAGATGCGCGCGGGCGCGAGCGTGAGGGCTTCGATGCCGGCGGCGTAGGGCAGGCCGCGCGACACCGCGAGGCCCGCGTTATAGCGCATCTCGCGTACGCGGTGGCCGCCGTCGTTCCCGCCAATCGCGATATCGACCCCCGCCGCCTTGAGGATCGACGCATTCTGGAGCGACGCGCCAAGCATGTCGAAGTTCGACGGGATGTTCGAGGTCGGGTTGATGAGCACGGGCACTTTGGCGGCGGCAATCTCGTCGGCGACGCGCCAGGCTTCTTCGGCGCCGCTCAGGATGATTTTGAGCTTATAGTCGCGCGCAAGCCTCAGAACCTGCCGGATGTCGGCGGCACGGTGGACGACGACGATCAGCGGCATCGTGCCCTCGAGCACAGGTTTCAGCGCCGCGACGTCGGCCTGCGAAAGCTCGAAAGGATATTCGTCGCGCGGCGGCTGGCGCGCGAGATCGAAGATCTGGCGAAGCTGGACGAATTCGGCGGCGCGCGAGCCGCCGATGCGCGCCGCGCCATCTTCGCCGAGTTCGAGCATCATCGCAACGCCGGACCGGTGGAGAATCGCCGCACCTTCGCCAAGCGTGATCAGCGCCGCCTTGCCCGCGAAGGGCAGCTCGCGTTCCTGGTCGCTGTCGTCATAATCGGGCATGACGACGGCATGGGTTATGCCGCCGAGGCGGGCGATCGGGATCAGCGTCGAATCGGGGTTGAGCCCGTACTGCACGTCGAACGACGCGCTGATGCCCGAATTATGCGTTCGGTTATCGACCGAGCCGCCAACCGAGTTGACCTCGACGAGCCCCAGCGCGGTGTTCACCGCGACGAAGCCGGGCGTGACGGTGGCGCCGCGCGCATCGACGATGCGCATTCCGGACGGGACCACGATGGCGGCACCGGCGGCCGCAATGCGGCCGTCGCGAACGATCACCGTGCCATTCTCCACTTCGCCGACGGGGCCGGGGGTCACGAGATGTGCGTTGGTGATCGCAAAAGTCTGCGCTGCGGCCGTGGGGGCGGCCGCAGCGAGGGCCAGGGCGAGAGCCGCGAAAACCGGGAGCCGTCGTTGCATCTCATTCCTCCCCGACCGGTTGGCCGATTTCAAAATCGCTTCTGTATCGCGTCGCCGGATCGCTCGTGTCGAGGATCAGCGCGCCGTCGATGAAAACCTTTTCGGCGATCGCATAGACGCTGAACGGATTCCTGCTCCACAGGACCACGTCGGCCATCTTGCCGGCCTCGAGTGAGCCCGTGCGGTCGGCGATGCCCATCATCTTCGCCGGATTGAGGGTGATCCATTTGATCGCCTCCTCCTGCGAAATATCGATGCCGGCGCGGCGACCGGCGGCAAGCGCAACCGCGCTTTCGACATTGAGGCGCTGGACCAGCCTTTGCTCGTCCGAGTGGATCGCGACGCAAACGCCGGCCTTGGTCAGGATAGCGGCATTTTCCTCGATCGCGTCATAGGCTTCCATCTTGAAGCCCCAGCGGGTCGCCCATGTCGCGACGCAGACATCCTCTTTGGCGAGAAGATCGGCGATCTTGTAGGCCTCGACGGCGTGGTGAAAGGCGCGCGTCTTGTAGCCGAACTCGTGGCCGACATCGAGCATCACCGCCATTTCGTCGGCGCGATAGCAGTGGTTCTGCACGAGGATGTCGCCCTTGAGAACGCCCGCCAGCGTTTCGAGGCCGAGGTCGCGTTTGGGCGCTTCGCCGCCCTCGCCGCGCGCACGCTTCTTTTCATAGGCATCGAGCTTGCGGGCATATTCGGCGGCGTCGATCCACGCGCGGCGGAAACCCGCGACCTCGCCCATGCGGGTGGCCGGCGCGCGTCCGCGGCTACCGTAGCGGCCCTTGGGATTCTCGCCGCATGCCATCTTGAGCGTATAGGGCGCGCCCGGAAATTTCATCTGCTGGACGGTGACCGCGGGCACATTCTTCACGCTGACACCGCGTCCGCCGAAGAGGTTGGCAGAGCCGGGTAGGATGAGCAGGCTGGTGACCCCGCCGGCACGCGCTTTGGTGAACACGGGATCCTGCGGCCAGAGGGAGTGCTCGGCCCAGACATGCGCGGTATAAGGATCGATATTCTCATTGCCGTCGGCATGGCCCTGGACGCCGGGTGCAGCGAAGACGCCGAGGTGCGAATGCGCGTCGATGATGCCGGGTGTAACCCATTTGCCGGTGCCGTCGACGACGCGCACGCCGGCCGGGAGATCGACGTTCGCGCCGACAGCGACGATCTTGCCGGAGGCCATAAGGACGGTTCCCCGGTCGATCCGCTCGCCGGTGCCGGTGAGGATCGACGCGCCGACGATCGCGGTGTCGGCGGCGGGGCGCGGCGTATAGGTGCTCGCAAAGGGCTGGGGCGCGTCGGCTGCCGGGGGCGGTGGCGCCGCGGCGGGCCGGTCGGTCGCCGCGCTCGCCGAACAGCCGGCGAGGACGGCAAACGCCGTCCCGAGTAGGGCGGCGCGCGCGCGGCGGCGCGCCAAGCAGGATTTGTCCTGAAGGGGATGTGTCACGCGGGCGTCACCTTTTGTGGGCTGGAGGATTGCGGATTTCCGGCCGCCCCATGCGAAACGGAGCGGCCGGTCCAGGGACGTCAGAAAGTCTTGCGCACATTCACATACCAGTAGCGCGGGATCGGCGAATGGAGCGAGCCCATATATCCGAAGGAACCCGAATCGATCGGCGGCTGCGCATTGGTAATGTTGCGCACGCCGACACGCAGCTGGGTGCCGTCGGTGAAACCGCCCTTGAGATCGTACTGCACATAGAGGCTGGCGGTGGTGTAGGCCTTGACCTTCAGATTCTCGCCGTTGATCGAGATGTCATTGTCGATGACGCTGCCTGTGTAACTCACGAAACCGCCGGCGGTGAACTGCCCCAGTTTCCAGGTCAGCGAGCCCGAACCGCGCCATTTGGGGAAGCCGTCGAGCCGAATCTGGTCGCCGCCTTCCGGAATGACCGTGTCGATGTTGATGTCGCCAGCCGCCCGGGCGTCGAGCAGGACCTGGATGTCGGGCGACACGTCGCGGAAATATTTGAGCAGATAGGCGGCATTGGCGGCAAAGGTGAAATCGCCAATGCCCGTATCGCGAAGCCCGATATTGAGCCCGAAGTCGATGCCGCGAACGGTCTGCGGCTCAAGGTTGCGATACTGGTCGTCGACATATTGCACGCGGCCCACCGGATCGATGCCGGTGCCGGCGAAGAGGGCGATGTCGTCCGCCGTGGGCGCGAGGCGGAAGACGGTAGGGTCGCTCGATCCCTGAACGCGGGCCAGGTAATCCGCGATCAGCGCATTGCCTTCGCCGAACACGCCGACGATGCCCTTCTGCTTCACCTGCCAATAGTCGAGCGTGAAGGTGGTCCGCAGCCGGCCGGTGTTGAAGGCGGGCGGCTGGAGGACCGTACCGATCGTCCAGGTGGTCGAGGTCTCCGGTTTCAGATCGGGATTGCCGGCGCGCCGGCCTGTGGTCACGAAACCTTGCGCGCAATCGTCGAAACTGCTGATCCGCCCGGCACGCAGGTCGGCTTCGCAGCGGATATAGTCGGTCCGCGTGTTGCCGCGTGTGATAACGGTCGCCTTGGTCTGCTCGAGGTTCGGGGCGCGGAACCCCTGCGCCCACGAACCGCGGATGCGCCAGCCGTCGAACAGGTCCCACGCCGCGGCGATCTTTGGCTTGGCTATACTCCCGAAGTCGGAATAATGCTCGTACCGTCCCGCGAGTTGCAGCTCGAAACTGCGAACCAACGGCACATTCATTTCAGGCGCGATCAGCGGAACCGCCAGTTCTGCGTAGGCGGCGAAAACCGTGCGCGACCCCTTGGTGTCGGGGGTCGGGCTGACCCCGAACAGATCGCTGGGCTGCTCGACGCCGGTAACGCTGTCGGTCCAGGTGATCGTTCCATCGACGCGCTCGTCGCGATCGTCGAGATAGGAGTCGCGGCGCAGTTCGGCGCCGACGGCCATGCCGACATCGCCGGCAGGAAGCGACAGCAGGTCGGCCTTCGAAGCGCGGAAATCCCATTGCGCCAGCGTCGATTTCCCGCGCCGGATCGTCTTGATGAGGAAGTCTTCGCCCGCCGCCAGATTGCCATCCGAAATCGGCAGACCGGTAGGATCGTCGGGATTCCCGCCGTTGAAGGGGTTATAGGCGTCGGGCGTCGACAGCGCGAGATTCTGCTGAAGCAGCGTGGCGCTGATCCCGTCCTGGACGTCGCGCACCGTCGCCTGCGAATAGAGGGCGGCGGTTTCCCAGTTGAAGCCGAGTGCTTCGCCGCGCAGGCCCAGCAAGGCGCGGAACTGCCGGTTGGTCACATCGACAACGGTGGGCCCGAGATCGACGAAGCGATAGCTGGTCATCGTGACCGGCAGCCCCGCGGCGGGTGCGTCGATCCCGGCGAGGCGGTTGGGGTTCGCCGTGCCGTTGGCGAAGGTGACCGGGCCGAAAGGGTTCCAATAGTTCGATGCCGGCACCGTCATCTGGATCGAACCGATCGAGAACACGCTGTCCTGGATGCTGCGCGTCTTGGCATAATAATAGCCGGCTTCGCCGAAGACCGTCAGATTGTCAGTCAGGTCATAATGGCCGTTCGCGAACACATTGATGCGATCGAGCCGGGGAATGATCGACTGCGGGAAATTCTTCTGCGAATCCCAGCGGGTGTTACGATCGGCGCCGGTCGTGGCGCGGGTGGCATCGTCGATGCAGATACCGCCGCCCAGATCGGCCGAACAGCCACCGTTCGCGGTCGGCTGGATCGAAAACACGCCGCCGGCGCTTGTGATGTTGGTCGTCCCCCGGCGCACGCGGACGCCACCGGTCGTGAAATTGCCCCATTGCGATAACGTGCTGGTGTCATCGAGACTGTTCGAACCTTCGAAGACCGTGCCCGCAAAATCGTCGAAGAAGCGGTGGTCCCCCGTCGCGGTGAAATCCTGGTCCTGCGACGTCAGAGCGGTGCGGTTGGTATAGTTGAACAGCAACGAGATATTGCCGCGATTCCCGGCGAAATCGGTGCCCAGATAGCCTGAGCCGTTGAACTCGCGCAGCCCGGTACCCTCGGCGCCGCCATATTGCAGCGCAAGTCCGCCGCCGTTGACATTGTCGCGCAGAATCGTGTTGACGACGCCCGCGACGGCATCGGTGCCGTAGAGCGCCGCGGCGCCATCGCGCAGCACTTCGACGCGCTGGATACCGAAGACCGGGATCGAGTTGCTGTTGTAGGTGATGACGGGCGCGAGAGACGTGCTCGCCTGGCTGCTCGGATGCTGGACGAGGCGGCGTCCGTTGAGCAGGACGAGCGTGTTGCCGACACCGAGCCCGCGCAGGTCGATCGAACCCACGTCGCCGCGCGCGAAATTGCTGCTCGTCTGGCCGTTGCTGCTGTTGAACGACTGGTCGCTCATTTGCGGGATCGATCGCAGTAGCTCATCGCCCGAGACCGCAGCGGTTGCCGCAATCTCATCCTCGCCCACGACGGTTACGGGGAGGGCTTCGGTGATCTTGGTGCCGGCGATGCGGCTGCCCGTGACGACGATTTCCTCGCCGCGCGGCGCCGATTGCGGCTCGGTCGCAGCGCCGGTTTGCGCGGCCTGCTCCTGCGCCGCGGCGTTCTGCACGACGACCATCCCGATCAACGATGCGGCGGCGAGAATTTGCTTCCGGTAGCGCGAATTTCTGCTGTTCATCATGCCATGTCCCCTTTTTGTCGACCCGATTGGCGCGTCGTCCTCCGTGCGGCGGATGGATTTTCTCCCATCTCATTCTGCTGTGACGCAAGTCGCCGACGAATCCCCATCGATATTCGCGCGGAAAATTACAACCCCTTGCAGTCAGGCGAACTTTTGTGTCTTGAATTGAGACCCGGTTAGCTGTCGATCTCGATGACCGCATCGACCTCGACCGCGAAATTGAAGGGCAGTCGGTAGACTCCGATCGCGGAGCGCGCATGCTTGCCCGCCTCGCCGAACACATCGACGATCAGGTCCGAGCAGCCGTTCATAACGGTCGGTATGTCGTAGAACTCGGAGCCGGCCTGGACATAGCCGCCGAGCCTCAGGACGCGCGCGACGCGATCGAGGTCGCCGCCTGCCGCCGCCTTGAACTGGGCGATGAGGTTGATCGCGCATAGCCGCGCAGCGATGATGCCGTCTGCAAGGCTGCAGTCGTCGCCGACCGTTCCCTTGATCCCGCCATTGGCGTGGGTCGACAGCTGGCCCGAGATCTGCACGATATTTCCCGAGCGGGTCGATGAGACATAGTTGGCGACGGGGGGGCAGACGTCGGGCAGCTCGACGCCGAGGCTGGAAAGGCGGGATTCGATCTTGGACATGATTATTCCTTGGTAACGAGAGCGGGCTGTTGTTCGGCGGGGGCCGGGTCACCGGTAGCGGCTTCGCGCGCCATGCGCCGGCCTTCCCAGCGGTCGATGACCGCGGCGGCGACCGAATTGCCGACGACGTTGGTCGCCGAGCGGCCCATGTCGAGCAGATGGTCGACCGCGAGGATCAGGAGCAGCCCGGCTTCGGGCAGCTTGAAATAGGCGAGTGTCGCCGAGATCACGACGAGCGAGGCGCGCGGGACCCCGGCCATGCCCTTCGACGTGATCATAAGCAGAAGCAGCATCGTGATCTGCTGGCCGATGGTCATGTCGATGCCATAGGCCTGCGCGATGAAGAGCACCGCGAAGGTGCAATACATCATCGACCCGTCGAGGTTGAAACTGTAGCCGAGCGGCAGCACGAAGGAGACGATGCGGCGGTTGACCCCCTGCTTCTCGAGTTCTTCCATCGTCTTGGGGTAGGCGGCTTCCGAGCTCGCGGTTGAAAAGGCGAGCAATACGGGGGTGCGGATGCCGCGGAACAGGCCGAAGGCGCGGGTGCCGATGATGGCGAGGGTGGCGAGGAAGAGGACGAGCCAGAGGACGCCGAGCGACAGGTAAAAGCCGCTGACGAAACCGGCATAGGTGACGAGTACGCCGGGACCCTGTGTGGCGACGGTCGAGGCGAGCGCGGCGAAGATCGCGACTGGCGCGGTCTTCATCACGAAGCCCGTCACCTTGAGCATGATCGCGGCGACCTGCTCGACGAGCGCGAGCACCGCGGACGCCCTGTCGTCGATCGCCGCCACCGCCGAGCCGACGAGCACCGAGAAGACGACGATCTGCAGGATCTCGTTCTCGGCCATCGCCTGGACGATCGATTGCGGAATGAGGTGGGTGACAAACTGCTTGAGCGAGAAATCGCCCGTCGCGACGACCCCCGCCGCATCGCCTGTCGGCAGCGCGAGCGCGAGGCTCGAGCCTGGCTGGAGCAGGTGAACCATGACGAGCCCGATCGAGAGCGACACGATCGAGGCCCCGATAAACCAGCCCATCGTCTTCGCGCCGACCCGGCCGATCGCGGCGGCGTCCTCCATATGCGCGATCCCCGCGACGAGCGTCGCGAAGACGAGCGGCGCGATGATCATCTTGATCAGGCGCAGGAAGAGGTCGGTGAGGATCGAGAGATTTTCGGCGATTTCGGCCGCGCGCGCGGTGGGGTAATGCGAATTGACGAACCAGCCCGCTGCGATCCCGGTGATCATGGCAAAGATGAGGATGAAGGCGAAAACTCTGTTCATGTCTGTCCGTTCCGGCTTCGCCCCGGGCGGGGCGTACAGGAAGCAGAGACGCAGGCGCGGCGAGATTCCGCAGCGGCAATGCGGTCGACAAGCGCATTTTGTTGCGACATGGCGGGCGCGGATCGAACCACATGGTGGGGATATGCGCTGCCACTGCGTCAATGCAGTGCAGGGTACATTCAGACAATCGAGGAGACGCGCGTGGCCAGTTTTCGGAAGTTGCTTGTGGCGGGAACGGCGATTGCCGCCGGTCTTGGCTGGGCGAGCCAGTCGGTGCTCGCCGAACCGGGCGGCGACCTCGTCGCGATCACTGGCGCGACGATTTTCGATGCGACCGGCAAGGATCCTTATCGCGGCACCGTCGTCGTGCGCGATGGCCGGATCGAGGCCGTTGGCTCCGACGTCAAGGTTCCGAGGGGTGCCAAGGTCGTCCGCGCCGACGGCAAGTCGCTGCTGCCGGGCTTCATCGATGTGCATACCCATTGGGGTCCCGCTGGCTCGCCCGGCACGCTGCCGCAGATCGCCAACGCCTATCTCGCGAGCGGCGTGACGACGGTGAACGACTTCCATCAGCAGCCCGAGGCATTTGCGCCGCGCCGCGCCTGGCTTGCCGACATCTATGCGCCGCACGTCAATTTCGTCGCGCGCATGAGCACGCCGGGCGGGCACGGCGCCGACTGGGGCGACACCAACACCACCAAATGGGTCGCGACCGCCGAGAGCGCGCGCCGCGAGGTGCAGGCGCTACAGCCTTACCGTCCCGACTATATCAAGGCGTTCGCCGACGGCTGGCGCTACGGTCAGCTGCCTGAGGAAACCTCGATGAATGTCGAGACGCTCGCCGCGCTCGCCGACGAGGCGCACAAGCATGGCCAGCGCGTCCTCACCCACACGGTGACCGTCGAGCGCGGCAAGCTCGCGGCCGTCGCCGGCATCGACGTGATCGCGCACAGCATCCAGGACGGGGTGCTCGACGCCGACGCGATCGCCCAGATCAAGAAGGCAGGCACCTTCTATGCCCCGACGCTCGCCATCTATCAGCTGAAGCCCGACGAAATGGGCCCCGGACGCAAGGACGATGACGCGACGCGGCTGCGCATCCGCAAATATGGCTATGCCGAGGAGAATGTCCGCAATCTCCACGCCGCAGGTGTCACGATCGCGGTCGGGACCGACGCCGGCATCGGCAGCGCAAAGCACGGCATCTCGACGCTCCAGGAAATGGAGCTGCTCGTTGCGGCCGGTCTGACGCCGAAGGCCGCGCTGCTCGCCGGCACGTCGAACAGCGCGCTCGCACTGGGACTCGCAGGTGACCGCGGCACGATCGAGAAGGGCAAGCGCGCCGATCTCGTCCTGATCGACGGCAAGCCCTGGGAGACGATCGGCGATGTCGAGAAGATCGACCGCGTCTATGTCGACGGCAAGCTCGTCCATGGCGGCGGCGTCAAGCTGCCCGCGGGCAACCTTGCCACCACGCTGCCTGCAGTGCCCGCCGCGGCGCTGATCGACGATTTCGAGCGCGCCGATGGGCGCAGCTCGCTCGACACGCTCGGCCTCACCGACATGGATGGCGGCGTCGAGCGCTCGTCGGTGGTCTCCAACCGCGTCACCCATGCGGGCCGCGACGGCTCGGCGCTTGCCTTCGCAGTACAGATGTCGCTCAAGGACAAGCCCGAGGGCGGCGTTCTCGTGCCCTTGAGCCGCGGTTCGGTGCGTCCGGTCGATGCGCGCAAGTTTGCAGGCGTCCGGCTCGAAATGCGCGGCGCCGGCCGCTATCTCCTCGTCGTCAACACGCTCGCCGGCGAGTTCACTGCCCCCATTGAGGCGAAGGAAGGCTGGTCCGACCTGCGCGTGCCGTTCAGCGCGCTCGTCGCTACCAAGCCCGGCCGCGGCGACGCGCCGGCCTGGCGCGGCGACGATCTCGTACAGGTCGGGGTCGTCGTTCAGCGCGATGCCGGAGCGAGCGCTTGGGGCGAAATCGACAATCTCGGCTTCTACTGACGCGGCGCTCGCGACGGGCCTCCTGCGCGGGGTGTGTGCCTGAAGGGCGCGTGCCGCGGTGAAACCGCCATGTGATATCGTTGCGCATGCGCGCCCGGCCCCGCGGGACCATAGCAAAGAAATAGCATAAACTCAAAATGCCTGGTGGGGTGATCCCAACCGGCTGCGTCTTAGCCAACGAGGGGGCTCCTTCCGGTCGAAATAAGGGCCCGTTCTCAATTTAGAGAAGCCGTCGCCTGCCATGAAAGCGAAACTGTCCCTCCAGCCGTCTCTGGCGAGGACCTCTCTCGGGGTCACGGTCGTAGCGGCTCTTCTTTCCCTTTCTGCCGCCTCCGCCGCGCAGGCGCCCGCCGGCGAGCCCGTCCCCAAGCTCAACGACCGCCACCCGTTCCTCGGGCCCGATGCCCGGACGAGCGAATATCCCGTCCGCATCCCGATGAAGCCCGTGGCCGAGACCGGCCCAGAGTTCGCCATTCGCGGCGGGCGGCTGTTCGATGCAGTAAGCGGCGGCGTGCGCCCTGCGACGGTCGTAATCCAGGGCAATCGCATCAAGGCGGTGCTGGCGCCCGATGCGACGGGCTGGGGAGCGGACGCGAAGATCATTGATGCCGCGGGCAAGACCGTGATGCCGGGGTTCATCGACATGCACACCCATGTCACCTATCCCGACCGCGCCTCGCCGTTCGACGAGCAGGGCGGCGAAGGGGTAGGGACGCTGCGCGGGCAGCGTAATCTCCGGTATTTCCTCGCATACGGCTTCACTTCCGTGCGCGACCTCAACGGGGTCAGCAACGCGCCGTTCTTGCTCAGCCAGTGGAGCGCGGCCGACATGATCCCGGCGCCGCGTGTATTCGCGGCGGGTTGGATCATCACGGGGACAGGAGCCCACGCGACCGAGCGGCCCGTGATCCCCAGCCATGGCCCCGATTATGCGACGGAGGTCGATGGTCCCGACGCCTGGCGCAGCATGGTGAGCAAGGCATTCAAGGAAGGCGCGAGCGTCATCAAGATCGCGAGCAATTTTGCGCCCGACGAGGTGCGCGCTGGAATCGAGGAAGCGCATCTGCTCGGGCTCAAGGTCTCCTGCGACTGCGAGACCATCTACACCGAGGTGGCGGTCGACGCGGGCGTCGACATGATCGAACATCCGCTGCCGCGCTTGGGCGCCGCGATCACCAAGATGGCGAAGAAGAAGATCGCCGCAGTGCCGACCTTGCAGGTGTACCAAAACCTGCTCGACCGCGCTGACGGCTTCTATGGTGCGAATTCGCCCCCCTTCACCGTGGTCCTGGGCGATATGGTCACCGCCTTTCTCGACCATGGCCTCAGCCATATCATCGTCTGCAACGGACATTCGACCAATGAGCCGCTGATCGGGCAGGTTGCGCATAAGATCCTCCGCGAGCGGGGCATCATGATCGCGTCGCTCAACCTGTGGCGGATGATCCCCGACAGCGTCTGGCAGGAGATGCACGGCGCTGGGGCCGCGCGCGCGCGCAGCCACGGCGCCGATCCCGTCACCTCGGTCGGTCTCCATCTCACGCCCGAACTGATGCGGATGGACGCGGCGCGGCCCGCGACGCGGTCGAGCGCCTTCGGCCTGTCCACGACGGGCCAGTTCGCGAGCGCGATGTTCGGCGACGTCGAGCTGCCACTCGACGTCACGGAAGTTGCGTCAAACGGCGTCGGGCAGGGCGATCCGACACTCGCCTCCGCTGAAAGCGGTGCGCGCTTCTCGGAATGGATCGTCGGCGCGATCGCCGATTTTGCAGGCCATTTCCGGCGCTGCGACCCCACGCGCCCGCATCTCGGGCCGCTGCCGTCATGACCGGGACATTGGGCACCGAAGGAACCGCGCCGGGCGATCTGGCGCTTGCGGCGGCTTCGGCGCAGCTTGCCTCAACCGCGCGCGGCGCGGCAGTGGTAAAGGGCTTTTTCGACCCCGCGACCTCGACGATCAGCTATGTCGTCCACGACCCCTTGACCATGCGCGGCGCGGTGATCGACAGCGTGCTCGACTATGATGCCGCGTCGGGACGGACGTCGACCAGGTCGGCCGAAGCGATCGCCAACCATGTGCGTGCCGAGGGGATATCGATCGACTGGCTCCTCGAGACCCATGCTCACGCCGACCATCTTTCGGCGGCGCCCTGGCTTCAGAAGAGGCTCGGTGGTGCGATCGCGATCGGCGAGCATATCCGCGATGTCCAGGCGGTCTTCGGCGACATTTTCAATGCCGGGGCCGATTTTCGACGTGACGGCTCGGATTTCGACCGCCTCTGGTCGGACGGCGACCGCTTCGCGATCGGCGATTTGCCGGTCACCGTTCTCCATGCTCCCGGCCACACCCCGGCCTGCGTCGCCTATGCGATCGGCGACCTGGTCTTCGTCGGCGACACGATGTTCATGCCCGATTACGGCTCGGCGCGCGCCGATTTTCCGGGCGGCGATGCGGCGCGGCTCTTCCGCTCGCTGCGCCGTATCTTGGAACTCCCCGGCGAAACGCCGCTTTTCCTTTGCCACGATTATCTGACCCCCGGCCGACAGGAGCATCGCTGGGAGACGACAGTCGCCGAGCAGCGGGGCGCGAACGTCCATGCGCGCGACGGCATTTCGGAAGATGAGTTCGTCGCGCGCCGCCGCGCGCGCGACGCGGAACTTGCGATGCCCGCGCTGCTCCTGCCGGCGGTGCAGGTCAATATGCGGGCGGGGCGCCTGCCGCCGGCCGAGAACAATGGAGTCGCTTATCTCAAGATCCCGATCGACCGGCTGTGAGCGCCGCCGCCCTTCCCTGAATGGAGAGATTATGACCATCAAGACCCTGAGCCCGGGACTGGGCGTATCGCCGCAGATCGGCCCGGCGGACGTCGCCGCACTGGCCGCATCGGGCTTCCGCTCGATCATCTGCAACCGTCCCGACGATGAAGAGCGGGGCCAACCTTCGGCGGTCGCAGTTGCGGCGGCAGCCGACGCGCTGGGCCTCCGTTTCATTCACATCCCTGTCGTTGCGGGCACGATCGATGAAGGCGATGCCGCGGCGATGACGCGCGCGCTCGCCGAACTCCCGGGCCCCGTGCTCGCTTATTGCCGCTCGGGCGCGCGCTCGGAACAACTTGCGACAATGGCTGCGGCCCGCGGCGAAGACGGTGGGATAGCGCGTTACGACATCGTCGTGATCGGAGGCGGCAGCGCGGGGATCGCGGTCGCCGCGAGTATTCTCCGGCGCCGTCCGGACGCGTCGCTCGCGATCGTCGAGCCTAGCGAGGATCATTATTACCAGCCGGGCTGGACGATGGTCGGCGCCGGCGTTTTCGCGCCGGAGGTCACGCGGCGGGACGAGGCTGGGTTGATTCCGGCGGGCGCCGAATGGATCCGCGCCGCCGCAGCGTCCTTCGATCCCGCGAACAACGGGGTCACGCTCGCCGACGGGCGCGTGGTCGCCTATCGCGCGCTGGTCGTCTGTCCGGGGCTGAAACTCGACTGGGACGCAATTCCGGGTCTTGCTGCGGCGCTCGGTTCGGACGGCGTGACCTCCAATTATCGCTTCGACCTGGCGTCCTACACCGACCGGCTCGTTCGCCGGTTCCGCGGCGGGCGCGCCTTGTTCACCCAGCCGCCGATGCCGATCAAATGCGCCGGCGCACCGCAGAAGGCGATGTATCTCTCATGCCACCGCTGGGAACGCGCGGGGGTTCTCGGCAGTGCCGAGGTCCAATTCCACAATGCCGCGCCCGCGCTGTTCGGCGTTGCTGCCTATGTGCCCGCACTCGAAGCCTATATCGCGCGCTACGGCATCGATCTGCAGCTCGAATCGCGCCTTGTCTCGATCGATGGCGCGGCGAAGGTCGCGCTGTTCGAGCAGCGCCGCGGCGATACGGTGCGCCGCGTCGAAGAGCGTTTCGACATGATCCATGTCGTGCCGCCGCAAGTCGCGCCGGCTTTCATCGCGACAAGCCCGCTCGCCGCGCCTTCGGGTTTCGTCGCGGTCGACGAGGCGACGCTGCGCCACCCCGATCATGCCAACATCTTCGCTCTCGGCGACGTCGCCGCGACGACCAATGCCAAGACCGCCGCGGCGGCGCGCAAGCAGGCGCCGGTCGTCGCGCTCAACCTGCTCGCGGCGCTCGAAGGCGCGCCCCCCGTTGCTGTCTATAATGGCTATGGCAGCTGTCCGCTCACCGTCGAGGCGGGCAAGATCGTGCTCGCCGAATTCGGTTATGGCGGCAAATTGCTCCCAACCTTTCCCAAATGGCTGATCGACGGGACGCGGCCCTCGCGCCTGTCGTGGCTGCTCAAGGAAAAGATCCTGCCGCCGCTCTACTGGCATGGCATGCTCAAGGGTCGCGAATGGCTCGCGGCACCCGAACGGCGCGGCGAAGGCGGGTGACGCTCGACACCGTCCAATATCTGCTCGGCGCGCTGTCTGGCGGGATCGTCGGCTTTACCCTCGGTCTCGTCGGAGGCGGCGGGTCGATCCTCGCGGTTCCGCTGATGGTCTATCTCGTCGGCGTTGCGAGCCCGCATGTCGCGATCGGGACGAGCGCGCTCGCGGTGGCCGCCAATGCCGCCTCGGGGCTCGCGCAACACGCTCGCGCAGGCACGGTCAAATGGCGCTGCGGTTTCCTCTACGCTGCGAGCGGCGTCGTCGGCGCGCTCGGCGGGTCGACCATCGGCAAGGCGATCGACGGGCAGAAACTGCTCTTCCTCTTCGCGTTGCTGATGCTCGTCGTGGGGACGCTGATGCTGCGCGGGCGGAACGATCCGGGCATCGAGGGCGCCGCCTGCAACCGCCATAATGCGCCCAAGGTGCTTGGCTATGGGCTCGGAACCGGTGGATTCTCGGGCTTTTTCGGCATCGGGGGTGGTTTCCTGATCGTGCCGGGGTTAATTGCGTCCACGAAAATGCCAATCCTCAACGCGGTCGGCACAAGCCTCGTCGCGGTCACCGCCTTCGGGCTGACCACAGCGCTGAGCTACGCCGCATCGGGGCTGATCGACTGGAAGCTCGCCGCGACCTTCATCGCAGGCGGCCTGTTCGGCGGCATCGCCGGGACCCGCGCAGCGCGGACACTGTCGAGCAGGGGCGGGCTGACCGCCATCTTCGCTGGGCTGATTTTCGCTGTCGCGGCCTATATGCTTGTCCGGAGCGCGGGCGCCCTCTTTGCCGGGACCGGCGGTTGATGTTCGTGCCGCCCGCCGCCATTCTGCCCTTTCGCCTGCGTGCCGATCCCACGCACCCTTGTTCCCTCGACCACGGAGACGCTTTGTCATGACCGCGCCGTCCGAGGGCTTCGCTCTCCAAGAGGAGCCAGGCGCAGGCGACGCGCCGCCGACCGGGCTCGCCCGTTGGAAGCTTGTCGGACCCGGTATCGTCGTCGCTGCGACCGGAGTCGGCGCGGGCGATCTCGTCGCGACGCTGATAGCGGGCGCGCGCTTCGGCTATGCGTTGCTCTGGGCGGCGGTCATCGGGTGCATCGTCAAGATTGCGCTCGCCGAGGCGACGGGCCGCTATCATCTCGCAACCGGATCCACGATCCTCGAGGGCTGGCGCTCGCTCGGCTGCTGGACGAGCTGGTATTTCGGCATCTACATCATTCTCTGGGGCTTTGTGTATGGCGGCACCGCGATGAGCGCGACCGCGCTGCCGCTGTCGGCGCTCTTTCCCGACGTGCTGCCCTTCTGGGCCTGGGGCGGACTCTCGGGCCTGCTGGGGGCCGCCTTCGTGCTGCTCAATCGCTATGCGATCTTCGAAGCGGCGATGAAGCTGTTCATCGGCATCATGTTTGTCGTGGTGGTCGGCCTCGCCATCCTCGTCGCGCCAAACTTGGGGGAAGCACTGGGCGGGCTCGTTCCGCGCCTTCCAGACGGTTCGGTAATCTACACCCTTGGCTTGATCGGCGGCGTCGGCGGCACGATCACGCTCGCCGCCTATGGCTATTGGGTCAACGCCAAAGGTTGGCATTCGCCCGCCTGGATGGGGATGATGCGGTTCGACAACCGCGTTGCCTATATCGTCACCGGCATCTTCGTCGCGGCGATGCTCATCGTCGGTGCCGAACTTCTCCATGCCGCGCAGATCAGCCTCGCCGGCGGCGACCGCGGGCTGCTCGATCTCGAGGCGGTACTTGCCGACCGGTTCGGGCCGCGGGTGGCGACGATTTTCCTGGTCGGCTTTCTTGCCACCACCTTCTCGTCGATCCTCGGCGTCTGGCAGGGCGTGTCGCTGCTGTTCGCCGACTTTGTGCGCAATATGCGCGGCACGCATGCGGCGGGCGACCGGACGGACCTCGAGATCAGCCCGGCTTTCCGCTTCTATGTGCTGTGGCTGACCTTTCCGCCGATGATCCTGCTCACGCTCGGCCAGCCCTTCGCACTCATCATCGCCTACGGCGCGTTCGGCGCCTTCTTCATGCCGTTTCTCGCCCTGACGCTGATCTGGCTGCTCAACGGGCGGGCGGTCCCGCGCGAATGGCGGTCGGGCTGGCTCTCAAATCTCCTTCTCGCGCTGGCATCGATCCTGTTCGTGGTTCTTTGCGCACACCAGATCTGGTCGATGCTCTAGCGCGCGGCGACCGGTCTTTCGGTCACATATGATCAACCGAACCAGGGCTCCGAGAGCGGATCGGCGTGGGGACAAGCAGCCATCTTCACAAACACGCGTCACGATTCACAGCTGCTTGGAACCCGCTCGCGCTCGGCGCCTACGCCACTTCCTGTCTTTCTACGCCATTGGACGACGACACCAAAAGTTTGTTGAATTTGGCCGCTTAGTGCGTCTCTTACTCATCCCCGTCGAGCCGGGCGCTGTGCCCTGCTCCGAGAAACGGGATCCCCGATGGACGCAGAATCGGTCCGGATTGAAGCACGCCATCGCAGCGAGCCTATGCTGAGCACGGCGCTGGCTGCGATAGCCGACTGGCACGCCAGTCCCAGGATCAACGCCATGGGGGATGACCGCGAGTTCAGCAACCAGCGGCGGCGGACATGACGGGCCAGCAGCCTGACCGGATCCTCCGGATGAAGACCGTTCTTGTCCGGACCGGCCTGTCCAAGTCGACGCTCTACCGCAGGATTGCCGAGGGTACGTTTCCGTCGCAAATCAAAATCGGAGAGCAAAGCACGGGCTGGTATGAATCCGAAGTCAATCGGTGGGTGGCAAATCCTTCGGGTTATCGGGCACCCTCTCGGCCCGTCACACCGGCATATTAGGTCGGATTTTCGCAACAGTCGCCGTGATCGGTGGCCGGTCGTCGTCGGCCGTTCAGCCGTCCGGAAGTCACGATCCTCGGGCTGCGCGCCTTCGTCACAACAATGGACGCGGCTGCACCGCCTTCCATTCGTCGCCCGTAATGAATGCACCCCACTCATCGAGCAGCATGCGCCGCATCTCGAGAAAGCTAGCGCGGTTATAGGCTTTGATAACCGCGTCGGGGATGACGTGAGAAAGGGCCGCTTCGGCGACGGGCTCGGGGATAAATGGCTGCTGTTCCGCCGCCCATGTGCGCAAGCTGCTCCGGAAACCGTGCGGAACCCATGGCATATCATCATCCCGCATGATCTTCGAGATCGTCATGTCACTCAGCGTCGTTCCCTTCCGGTTCGCAAAGATCAGCGCGTCAGGGTCATGGGATGCGGAATAGGCCGCGGCGCGCGCTAGGATGTCGAGGGCCGGCTTATTCAGCGTGACGATATGCTTTTGATCGGATTTGCGCATGAGCTCGGCCGGGCGCTCCCACTCCGCTTTTTTCCGATCGATGTGGCGCCATTGCGCCTCGCGCACTTCGATCGAGCGAGCTCCCGTCGCAATCAGGAACATAAGTGCGAGGCGACCGACGGTCTCACCGGCACCGGAGAGATCACGCCAGTACAGCGGCACCTTTTCATATGGCATGGACGGGTAATTGCGGCCGCTCGATTTCGGTTTTCCGGTGAGCGCCCTGACTTGTTCGCGCGGTGCGCCATATTCGCGCCACCTCTTTGCTGCGGCGTAGTCGAGTACGGTCGCGATGTGTTGGCGAACTTTCTTCGCGGTTGCAGGCTTCGCCACCCAAATCGGTTTGAGAGCTTCGGCAACATCGTCGGCATGGATGGTATCCACCGGCATTTTCCCGAGCTTTGGATAGGCGTGCTCCTCCAGTCTTGCCAGGAACGCCTTGGAAGACCGGTCGCTCCAGCCATGGCTTTGCGCACCGTGCGCAGCAATTGCTGCCGCTTCGAAAGTCGGCGTCGACTTTTGCTCGATGCGCGCGGGGCGTTTGCGAACGGCGGTTGGATCGCGGCCCGCTTTGGCCACGTTGCGGATGCGCACCGCTAGTTCGCGCGCTTCTGCCAGTGTGAGATGGCTTCGCTCTTCAATTGGGATGTCATCGCCCACGGAACTCGGCTGGATGAGAATGTGCCTTTGCAAGCCACCCAAACCAATGTCGCGACGCCGGCCATTCACCATAACGCGCAAGATCCATGAGCGGCATCCAGTTTCCCCGACAAGAAGATATAACCCATTCCCATCACAGTGGCGTCCAGGCTTTGCGTTCAGAACATATTTTGCAGTCAGCTGTCGCATCTTTCCCCTCAAACCCAACCTACGAATTTATCCACACCTCCTCCCTCAAAAAATGAGGGAAGAGATGGCTCTCGGTGGGAAGCGATGGTATCAGATGTCAGGAAAAATTACTACAAGATTTCAATGGCTTTGGAGCCAAATGGGACCGTATCGGACCGATATTTTTGCCCTCGCGGGGCATCCAATCCTTTCATCGATAGCGAATGACGTCGGTCCGTGCGGTCCGGCGCGCCGCGCTTGTCTGCGCCTTCGCAGAAAATTTCACCGTCCTGCATCCACGCGCCGCCGCCGTGCCGTCTAGCCCATGATCGGACAGCGCGCCGGTCCGGGCGGCGGCTTTGCGCGGCGGTTGATTATGTGCTCCCCGGTGCAGATCATCCCCGCCTTGCCGGAAGCCGCCGCCTGTGGTTTCACCATGCCGGTGCGGTATGACGGAGAGATATGTCGATGAGTTTTTTGATTGCCGCCGCGGCTGCCGCCGCCACCGTCCCCGCCCCTGCGGCGACCCCGCCCGTCCCGACGACGGTTTCGGTCCCGGTTTCCGAATCGATCAGCGCCGAAGAGATCGCGGCCTATATCAGTCCGCGCGAAATCGCGTCCTATATCCCGGCGCCGCCGCCGACGACCGAGCTGGTTGCGGTCAGCGACCAGCTGTTCAGCCTGCTCGAAAATGTGACGGTCGTCGCGCTGTTCTGCGTCGGCTTTTTCCTGCTCGCGCGGCTGCTCCATGCGTGGATGCTGCATCGGTCGATCCGCCGTGCGCTCGAAGCCAAATCGGACGCGGTCGGCCCGCTGATCGAAAAGCTCAACAAACCCTATGAACATATCGGCGGCCAGAGCCCCGATGCGCCGGGCGACGACCGCAACGCGCTGGTGCTGATTGCAATCGGCCTCGCGATGGCGGGTTTCGGCGTGATCCAGGGGCATGAGGAGCTGATCCGCGCCGCGGTCGGCGCCGCGCTTTTCCCGATCTTTGTCGGCACCGCCCTCCTGGTCCGCCGCCGCCTTGCGCGCGCCGCGGCAGCCGAGGAGCGCGCCGCTGCGTGATGATGGGGGCGCCGAAGAAGATTGGGCTCTCAACCAGCGGGTTGCCGGGGGAGATCGCGCCGCTTTCCAGCTCCTCGTGCTGCGGCACGAGGGGCGATTGCGCGCCTTCCTCGGCCGCGCCGCGGGGGGCGACGCCGACGATCTGGCGCAGGAAGCCTTTGTCCGGGCGTGGCAACGCGCGGACGATTTTCGGGGGCAGGGCAGTTATGCGGCGTGGATCATGGGGATCGGCTGGCGGCTGTTTCTCGACCAGCGGCGTACCGCGCGGCGGCGGGAGGGGCTGGGGGGCCGCGATGACGACGCGCCGACGTCGACCGACCCGCGCGGCGCCAGCGACGCGGCGATCGACGCCGACCGCTTGCTCGCCGCATTGTCGCCGCAGGAACGCGTCGCGCTTACCCTCTGCTTCGGTCACGGCTGGTCGCATGGCGAGGCGGCAGAGATCATGGGGGTGCCGCTCGGCACGCTCAAATCCCTGGTCTTGCGCGGGCGCGCCAAGGCGCAGAAGATGATCGGCGAAGGAGCGAACGGATGACGGCGCCGAACGATGCAGCGATGGACGCGATGCTGGCCGCGATGCTGGCGCCGCCGCGGCGCGCCGGCGACCGCGACTTCACGCTCCAGGTCGAACGCGCGATCGACGCGCAGGCCGCCTACGCCCGCGCCCGCGCGCGCTTCTGGCGCAGCTTCGCCTTCGAAGTGCTGGCGGTGGCCGCGCTGCTCGCGGCGCTGTGGCTGCTGTCAGCGGCGCCGATCTTTGCGCCGCTGGCCAGCTCGACCCACTGGGGCCTCGCTTCGCCGCTGCTGCTCATCCTGCTGCTGTGGTTCGGGACGCAGCGCTGGCGAAGCGCATAAGCGGTAAGGGACTTCATAATATCGTCATTGCTTCGCTTCCGCAAAGCGGAAGTTTATCCTGAGCGCCTGCAAGGCAGTCGAAGGGCTCGCAATACCGAAGACAATGATCCCGAGCCGTCGGTTTCTAACCGACCGGCGAATCCTCGCCGTCGATGCCCTGATATTTGAGCTGCAGATAGCGTTCGCGCGTCGCCAGTTTGTCGAGTTCGCCCGCCGCGAGACTGCGCGCGGCGCTGCCGATTTCGGTTTCGAGCATCTTCAATCCCCCGACCAGCGTTTCGTCGGGGGTGCGCCCGGCATGCGCCTCGCCGCGCAGCCCCGCGGGGATGCGCTGGTAACCCGCGACCAGTTCGGGCAGATCCTCGCCGACCAGCTTGCGGATGTTCGCCGCCGCGGGTTCCCCGGGGTCGAGCGTCTGGAGTTGCGGCGCGAGCAGGTCGAGCTGGACGCCGATGCCGTCGACCAGGGTGCGCGCCGGGGCGGGCAGCATCGGGCGCTGCGCCTCCAGCCAGATTTCGGTGCGTCCGGCGAGCTGTTTGAGGTCGGTCTTCGGCAAATCGGCCTGGCGCGGCTCGGGAAAGGGCGAGCGGCCGAACAGCACCGCAACCCCGATCAGCAGCACGAACAGCGCCAGCAGCCCGGTAAAGCCCAGCGGCTGGATCAGCGCCCCGAACAAGGCGGCCCCCAGCAGCACGATCCCGCCCGCGATCAGCACCCGGCCCAGCTTCTTGTACAGATGCTGGCGGCGCAGCGCGACGCTCTTGGTGCCGATCGGGCGGCGACGTTCGCGCGACCGTTCGATCGCCGACGCCGCGGACAGCCGGACCTTGTCGACCTCGCTCATCGTCATCCTTCGAGCGACGCGAGGGGGCTGTCGGCGCCGCCGACGCTCGCCTGCGCCTGGCTCGCGCCCTCGGCGCGCGCGATATAGCCCTTCGACTTGGCGACCTCGCCCTCCAGCGTCGTCACCGTCGTCTTCATGCTGTCGAGGGCTTTGAGCTTGAAGGTGTCGATCGCGTCCATCGTGTCGTAGATGTTCTGGAACGCACGTTGCAGCGTCTCCATCGGGATCGTGCTCGATGCCGCCTGTTCGTGGATGCGCGCGGTGTTGTCCTTCAGCATCTTCGACGTGCCGTCGATGATGTTCGCGGTCGTGCTATTCAACGCGGTGATCTGTTCGAGCACCAGCTTCTGGTTGGTCATCGCCTGCGCGACGGTGATCGCGGTCTTCAATGCGCCGACCGTGGTGGTGCTGGCGCGATCGACCCCCTTCACCAGCTCGACATTGTTTTTCTTGACCAGGTCGAGTGCGAGATAGCCCTGCACCGTCACCGCCATTTGGGTCAGCAGGTCCTGCGTGCGCTGCCGCGCATAAAACAGCGCATTTTCGCGCAGCACCTTGGCCTTGGCGGGATCGACCCCGTCGAGTTCGGCGGCCTTGTCCTCCAGCTTGCGGTCGAGCGTCTGGGCGATGTGGACCATCTGCTCCAGCTTGCCCATCGCTTCCCACAATTTCCGCCGCTCGACGTCGATGGCGGCATTGTCCATCAACAGTTCGTCCTTGCCGTTCGCCAGCGCCCCCAGCACGCCCGAGATATGCGACTGGGCGCTGCGATATTTGGCGAAATAATTGGTGACGCTGCTCCCGAACAATTTGTCGAGCAGGCCGCGCTTCGACATCAGCTTGCCGTTCGCCGACGGGTCGAGCCGCTCGACGGTGTTGCGCAGCTCGATCAGGTTCATGCCGATGTCGCTGTCGCGGTCCATCGCCTTGATCGGGCGGTCGAGGAAGCGGTTCGACTGGTTCGCCGCCTCCAGCATTTCCTTGCGGCCCATGTTGGTGATCTGGTCGACCTTTTGCCCGAAGGCGGGCGAGTTGACGTCCTGCGCGACGAGGTCGTCGATAAAGCCGTCGACGCGTTCCTCCAGCTTCGATTTCTGCTCGCCCGACAGCGGCACCAGCCCGGCGGCCTTTTCGGGCGCCACCACGGGCACCGGGTCGGGCGGGGTCAGCTTCAGCTCGTCGGTCACGGTTGCAGTTGCCGTCACTTCGCTCATGTCTCGTCCTTCCAGCCCCAAAAGGTCCAAAGCGGGGCCGTCTGCCTATATGGCATGCGGCCCTGTGTTATTCAAGCACTACACCTGTCGGGCGCCGCGCCAGCACCGGCGCGATCCACGCCGACAGGATCAGTTGCGCCATATGATAGACGAGGATCGGGACCAGCACCATGCCGGCAATTGCCGGTGGAAACAGCGTCGCGGCGAGCGGCGCGCCGACCGCAATGCTCTTTTGCGCGCCCGAAAACAGCAAGCTGATGCGGTCGGGCCGCGCCAGCTTCAACGACGCGCCCAGGCCCCAGGCGCCGCCGAACGCCAGCATCAGCAGCACCGCGACGGCGCCGAACACGATGCCGATCTCGCGGCTGTCAAGCTGGTCCCAGATGCCCGCGACCACCGCGGCCGAAAAGGCGACATAGACCGCGACCGCGATCGCGGTGCGGTCCATCGCGGTGGCCAGCCCCTTGTGCGCCAGCGCCCACGGTCGCAGCCAGCGTTGCGCGAACTGGCCGGCGATGAACGGCAGCAACAATATGGCGACAATCCGCAGCACCGCTTGCCCATGAATCTCGCCCGCGCTTCCGGCGAGCGTCGCGAACAGCAGGGGCGATGCGACCACCCCGGTCAGGTTGAGCAGCGCCGCGGCAACGACGCTGGCGGCGACATTGCCGCCCGCCAGCGAACTCGCCGCCGTCGCCGACTGGACGGTCGAGGGCAGGATGCCGAGGAACAGGAAGCCCAGCGCCAGCGTTGCGGGCAAAAACGGCGCGGTCGCGAGCTGCGCGCCGAGCCCGAGCAACGCCATCGCCCCGAAACAAAAGGCGAGCGCGCTGCCCTGCAATTTCCAGTTGCGAATGCCGCGCAGCACCTCGTCGCGCGGCAGGCGCACGCCATTGAGGAAAAACAGCAACACGATCGCGGCGGTCGACACCCCCTGCGCGACGGGAACCGCCGCCCCGCGTACCGGGAGCAGGCTGGCGAGCAGGATTGTCGCGAGCAACAGGGGAACGAAGCGATCGGGAAAGATGCGGGACAGCATCCCCCCTGTTGCCGCCGCCCCGCCGCCTTGGCAAGCGGCGCGCCCGGTCAGCGCGCCCGGTCAGCTAGTCCGGTCAGCGAGTCGAGGCGAACAGTTGCGCGATTCGGCCGACATCGGTTTCGCCCAGCAAGCGGCCGGTCTCGGTCTTGCCCTTGAATGCGATCAGCGTCGATTGCCGGGTGATCCCCAACGGCTTCTGCACCGCCTTTTGGCTGTCGAAATCGATGCGAAAGACGACGACATTCCTGTTCGCGGGCAGCCGCTGCGCGTCGGCGATCACGCTCTGCTGGCGGGCACAGGTCGGGCACCACGGCGCGTGCACCTCGACCAGAATGCGCTGGCCCTTGGCGCGTGCAGCGTCAAAGGCGGGCTGGGTAAATTTGACGAAGCGCACATCGCTCTTGTCGGCGGCGAGCACGGGGGCGAAATGTGCAATCCCCAGCCCCAGCGGCGCAGCGGCGATCAGGGTGGCGAGAACGAGTTTGCGGGTCATGGGGGTTCCTTGGCTGGCAGCAGCGCGAGCGCCTGTGGTCCCGGTTCGCGCGGGGCGGGCACGGGGTTACAGCGGCGCTTCGTTCGCCGCGGCGATATCGCTCACCGATCCGCTCGACACGGGAGGAAAGGTGGTTAGACACGCGCTATGGCCGATATCCTCATCCTCGCGGCGCTGGCGCAAGAGGCCGATGCGCTCTTTCCCGCCGTCGGCGCCACGGGCGTCGTCCCTGTTCGCCGCCTCGTCGCGCACGGTCATGATGTCGCGATCGCCACCTACGGCCTCGGCAAGGTCAACGCGGCGCTCGCCATCGGGCTGCTCGGCTCCGATGCCGACCTCATCCTGATGACCGGCACCTGCGGCGCGCTCGGCGCGGCCCCCGGCGCCTACTGGATCGCCGAGGCGGTGCAGCATGATTATGGCGCGGCCCACCCCGGCACTTTCCGCCGTTATCGCGCGGGCGACTGGCCGATGGGCGATGCTGGCCCCGAATCGTCAGGCGCGCATTTTTCCGCGATGCCCGACCCCGGCCTCGGCCTGCCGCACGCGCGGATCGCCAGCGGCGACAGCTTCATCGCTTGCCCCGATGCCGCCGCCGACCTTGCATCGCTCGGCGCGACGCTCGTCGATATGGAGGTCGGCGCGGTAGCGCAGGCCGCAGGGCGGCTCGGCAAGCCGTGGGCCGCGATCAAGGCGGTCACCGACGGCGCCAATGACGCGAGCGGCGGCGATTTTCAGGCCAATTTGACCCGAGCGGCGCGTCAGGCGGCTGCCGCGGTCGAGCGACTGGTGGCCATGCTGTGAAATTCTGGCTTCGGGAAAGCGCGAGGGCGGCGTAGGGGGGCGTATGCAAGTCGAAGGCGATTATCGGACAGACGGTTATGCGGCGATCCGGGGATTGATCCCTTCGGAGGTCGCGGCGAACCTGTTCAAGCAACTGCAGCTCGATCTGGCGAGCGCCGGAAAGTCGTTCGACACCTTTGCCAAGGCGCATCCGCTGTCGCGGCAGCAGACGGTCGACATCTCGGGCCATTTCTACCGCCCGCTCACGACCTTTCTATGGGGGCTCACCCCGATCATCGGCGAAATCACCGGGGCGGATATTCTGCCCAGCTATAATTATTTCCGCATCTATCGCCAGGGCGACATCTGCCGCGTCCATTCGGACCGCCCGTCGTGCGAACACAGCGTGTCGCTGACCCTGGCCTATAGCGATGGGCTGCCCTGGCCGCTCCAGGTCGGCTCGGTCCCGGTGACGGCGGAGGGGCCGTGTGTCGACGATTTCGGCGACGAACCTCATACGTCGGTCGACATGCATCCCGGCGACGCGGTCCTCTACCGCGGCATCGATCTGCGCCACGGACGCACGGCGCCCAACCCCAATCAATGGTCGGCGCATCTGTTCCTGTTCTGGGTCGAACGCGGCGGAAAATTCGCGCAGCACGCCTTCGACGCCGAACGCCTGCGCTCCGAACTGGCGCGCGTCGGGGCAGGGTGACGAAGGTCTGGAAGCGAGCGAAAGCAGCCGATCCTCCCCCAACGGGGGAGGGGGACCACCCGAAGGGTGGTGGAGGGGCACAGGAGGTTTACGCGGGCTCTATTGAAACGCTCGATTTCTAGGGGCGTCGCCGCCGCGCACTAGGTCAGCGACAAGGCAAACCGCCGGTGCCCCTCCACCAGCTTCGCTGGTCCCCCTCCCCGTGCCGGGGAGGATCGGCAATGTCCGCTCCCCACCCCAAAACCGCCATCCCTTACTCATAACTCAAATGCGTCGCCTTCCCGCGGAAGATCCAGTGCGCCAGCACCGAATATCCCAAGATCACCGGCAGCACGAACAGCGCGCCGATCAGGATGATGCTCAGCGCCTCGGGGCTCGCCGCCGCCTGCCAGATGTCGAGCCGGTCGGCGATGAGAAAGGGATAAAAGCTGTAGGCGATGCCGACGAAACCCAGCGCAAAGAGAATGCCCGCGACCGCCAGCGGCACCCACGACAGCTCGTCCTTGGCGCGCAGCGGTCGGCGCAGGAAGATCGCCAGGCCGATGAACAGGGTCGCGGCGGCGATCGGGATCGGCAGCAGCGCGATAATCTCGGGCAGGCGGAACCAGCGATCGAAGATGCGCTGCGACAGCAAGGGCGTCGCGATCGAGATGATCGCCATCGCCAGCGCCGTCGCCCACAGGCTGAACTCGGCCCAGCGCACCGCGCGCTTCTGCAAATCGCCCTCGACCTTGTAGATCAGCCAGCAGGCGCCGACGAACACATAACCCGCGACCAGCCCCAGCGCGGCAAGCAGGCAGAACAGCACCGCGGCCAGGCTCTGATCGAACCCGAGCACATAGGCGCCGAGCATATAGCCCTGGCAAAGCGCGGTCAGCAGCGACCCGGCAAAGAAGGCATGGTCCCAGCGGCCCTTATGCTCGGGCGGCGCCTTGGCGCGGAACTCGAAACTGACCCCGCGCAGGATCAGCGCGACGAGCATCAGCACGACGGGCAGGTACAGCTGGGTCAGGATCAGCCCGTGCGCGACGGGAAAGGCGACCAGCAACAACCCGATGCCGAGCACCAGCCAGGTCTCGTTGGCGTCCCAGAACGGCCCAATCGACGCGACCATCAGGTCGCGGTTCTCGTCCTTCTCCAGCCGCGTCAGCATGCCGACGCCGAGGTCATAGCCGTCGAGGATGACATAGAGCAGGATCGACAGCCCCATCAGCCCGGCAAAGATCACGGGCAGCCACCAGGGATCGATGAACGGGGTCATGCGGGCGCCTCCGATTGCGGCTCGGCCGGACCTTCGGCGACCCCGGGCAGCGGGAACATCGGCTTGCCGTCCGGCGCCGCCTTGCCGAGTCGTGCGAGGCGGTAGAGCACCGCGATATAGGCGGTGAGCAGCACCGCATAGACGGCAAGATAGAGCGTCAGCGAGCTCGCGACCATCGCGCTGCCGACCGGCCCGACGGCGTTGGCGGTCTTGAGCACGCCGGTGACCAGCCACGGCTGGCGGCCGATTTCGGTGACATACCAGCCCGCCAGCGTCGCGACCCAGCCGCTGAAGGTCATTGCGACCAGCGCGTGTGCCAGCCAGCGCGGCATCGCATCGACCCCGCGGCGGCGGATCGTCCACGCCGCGAACCAGGACAGCGCGAGCATCGCGACGCCTATCCCGACCATGATCCGGAAACCCCAGAACAAGGGCGCGACGGGCGGGTGGTTGCCCGCATAATCGTTCAGCCCCGGCACGACGCCCGCCGCCTCGTGCTTCAGGATCAGGCTGGCGCCCGACGGCACCGCAATTTCCAGATGGTTGGTGCGCGCCTTTTCGTCGGGAATCGCGAACAGCACCAGCGGCACATGGCTGCGCGTGTCCCAATTGGCCTCCATCGCCGCGACCTTTTGCGGCTGATGCTCCAGCGTGTTGAGCCCGTGCAGGTCGCCGACGAAAATCTGGACCGGGATCAGCAGCGCCGCGGCATAGACGGCGGCCTTCAAGGTGCGCCGCACCCCCTCGCCGCCGCCGTCCTTCAGCCAGCGCCACGCCGACATCCCGGCGATCAGGAAGGCGACGGTCAGCGCGGAGGCGATCAGCATATGGGTCAGCCGGTACGGCATCGACGGGTTGAAGATGATCGCCCACCAGTCAGTGGCATGGACAACGCCATCGCGGATCTCGTAGCCCACCGGGGTCTGCATCCAGCTGTTGAGCACGATGATCCAGAAAGCCGACAGCGTCGTGCCGGCGGCAACGAGAAAGGTCGCGAGCGTATGGACCCAGTTCGGAACCCGGCTGAACCCGAACAACATGATCCCCAGGAACACCGCTTCCAGGAAAAAGGCGGTGAGCACCTCATAGGCGAGCAGCGGCCCCGCGATATTGCCGACCTTTTCCATATAACCCGGCCAGTTGGTGCCGAACTGGAAACTCATCGTGATGCCGGAGACGACCCCCATCGCAAAGCTCAGCGCGAACACCTTCACCCACAGGCGATACGCGTCCATCCAGGCCCCGTCCCTGGTCCGGTTGTACGCGAGTTTGAAACCAAGCAGCGCCCAACCGAGCGCAATGGTGATCGTCGGGAACAGGATATGGAAACTGATGTTCGCCGCAAACTGGATGCGCGCGAGGATCAGCGGGTCAAGCGCGTCCATTGTCGGCCTCCGTCGCCGCCACCGCCTTGCCCCGCCCCAGCATGCGATCCTTGAACTCGAGCGCCTTGACCACCCGCTCGCCGAGCCGGAGCAGCTGGAGCAGCCGTTCGTTGTCGAGCCGCCGCATTTCGGCATACCAGTCGGTGAGCAGCTCGATCTGTTCGTGCATCGCCGCGATACGCTCCTGTGCAAAGCGGTCCGACGCGTCGGTCGCGGGCTCCATCAGCAGGGTGCGCAGCGTCGTCAGCGTCGGGTCGATCTCGCGTTTCTTGCGCTCCTCGACCAGCGTGCGGAAAATCGCCCATACGTCGCGCGGCGTCTCATAATAGTCGCGGCGGTCGCCGGGGGCGTGGCGCAGCTGGACCAAGTTCCAGCTCGCCAGTTCCTTCAGCCCCATCGACACGCTGCCGCGCGACAGGCTCAGCGCCTCGCTGATCTCCTCGGCATGACGCGGCGCGTCGGCCAGGAACAGCATCGCGTAAATCTGGCCGACGGTCCGGTTGATCCCCCAGCGGCTCCCCATCTCGCCGAAATGCAGGACAAAGGCCTGCGCAAGCGGGGAGAGCCGGAACGGCGGGGACGGTGAAGCCGCTGGAGAAACCGGGCGCGAATCGGGGGCGGGGGACAGATCCATGCCGTTGCCATATCCGGTAATTTCTAAAGTTTCAATAATTATTGAAACTTCGGTGGCCGGGTTCGACCCGGTGACAACTTTGCCAACTTCGGCAATCATGTTGCGCCGCAGCACCCATTCTGTTAGGGGCGCGGCGTTTCGCGGCGCTCCGGGCGCTGCCCCCTCCCTATCCAAGGCCCGTTCCCGCATGTCTCTGCGCAATATCGCCATTATCGCCCACGTCGATCATGGAAAAACCACCCTCGTCGACCAGCTGTTCCGCCAGTCGGGGACGTTCCGCGACAACCAGCGTGTCGAGGAACGAGCGATGGATTCCAATGATCTGGAAAAGGAACGCGGGATCACCATCCTGGCGAAGTGCACCAGCGTCGAGTGGGGTGAAGGCGCCGACCTGACCCGCATCAACATCGTCGACACCCCGGGCCACGCCGACTTCGGCGGTGAGGTCGAGCGGATCCTCAGCATGGTCGACGGCGTCATCCTGCTCGTCGACGCGGCCGAAGGCCCGATGCCGCAAACCAAGTTCGTCACCGGCAAGGCGCTGGCGCTCGGCCTGAAGCCGATCGTCGTCGTCAACAAGATCGACCGCAGCGACGCGCGCGCCGCCGAAGTGCTCGACGAAGTGTTCGAACTGTTCCTGACGCTCGAAGCCAATGACGAACAGCTTGATTTCCCGATCCTCTACGCCTCGGGCCGCGGCGGCTACGCCTCGGAAAGCCCCGAAGCGCGCGAAGGCACGCTCGAGCCGTTGTTCAAGACGATCGTATCGCACGTCCCGACGCCGGGCCTGCCCGAAGACGGTCCCTTCACCTTCCTCGCGACCCTGCTCGACCGCGACAATTTCATCGGCCGCATCCTGACCGGCCGCGTCCAGTCGGGGACGATCAAGGTCAACCAGCCGATCCACGCGATCGACATGGACGGCAAGGTGATCGAAACCGGCCGCGCGTCGAAGCTGCTGGCGTTCCGCGGTCTCGAGCGCGTTCCCGTCGAGGAAGCGCGCGCGGGCGACATCGTCGCGATCGCGGGCCTCGCACAGGCGACCGTCGCGAACACCATTGCCGACACGACCGTCACCGAACCGATCGCCGCGCAGCCGATCGATCCGCCGACGCTGTCGATGCGCTTTGCCGTCAATGATTCGCCGATGGCGGGCCGCGAGGGCAGCAAGGTAACGAGCCGCATGATCCGCGACCGCCTGTTCCGCGAAGCCGAAACCAATGTCGCGATCCGCATCACCGAAAGCGCCGACAAGGACAGCTTCGAAGTCGCGGGCCGCGGCGAGCTTCAGCTCGGCGTGCTCATCGAAACGATGCGCCGCGAAGGCTTCGAACTCGGCATCAGCCGCCCGCGCGTGCTTTATGGCGAAGACGAAGCCGGCAAGCGCACCGAACCTTATGAAACCGTCGTCATCGACGTCGACGACGAACATTCGGGCACGGTCGTCGAAAAGATGCAGATCCGCAAGGCCGACCTGACCGACATGCGTCCGTCGGGCGGTGGCAAGACGCGCATCACGTTCAGTGGCCCGTCGCGCGGCCTGATCGGCTATCATGGCGAATTCCTGTCCGACACGCGCGGTACCGGGATCATGAACCGCCTGTTCGAAAAATACGGCCCGCACAAGGGCCCGATCGAAGGCCGCAAGAACGGCGTCCTGATCTCGAACGGCAATGGCGAAGCCGTCGCCTACGCGCTTGGCCCGCTCGAAGAGCGCGGCATCCTGTTCGTGTCGCCCGGCGAGGCGCTGTACGAGGGCATGATCATCGGCGAGAACGCCAAACCCGACGATCTGGAAGTCAACCCGATGAAGTCGAAGCAGCTGACGAACTTCCGTTCGACCGGCAAGGACGACGCGATCCGCCTGACCCCGCCGAAGCGGATGACGCTGGAACAGGCGATCGCCTATATCGACGACGACGAGATGGTCGAGGTGACCCCGAAGAACATCCGCATCCGCAAGGCGCTGCTCGACCCGCACGAGCGCAAGAAAGCGTCGCGCAAGAAGGAAGCGGCATAAGATACGGACCGGCGGCCCCAAAAGGCCGCCGGTTTTGTTTTGGGGGATCGCCCCAGCCTTACGAACGGCGACGGGTAGTGCCGGGTAGCTGAAGAGGGCTCTTCGCGATGGTGCTACCCCCGCCTTCACCCCGCAGCAATGAAGTTCCATCGTTCATCGAGCCGCGGTGGCGCAGCCCCGCGAAGGCGTCAACGAACGCGCCGGTAAGGGCATCGGTGGGTGCGGCGGCAAGACCGGAGATCGGCCGGCCTTCCGCTGCCTACGCGCCGTGGCAAAGCAGCGCGCTAAAAGTCGATCGACGCCGATGCCTTGAACGTGCGCGGGGCGCCCTGCAGCAGGTCGGGACTGAAGATTTCGAACGCCGACGCCCAATATCGCTTGTTCGCGACATTATCGACCCCGAAGCGCAGCGTTAGCGGTTTGTCCGCCACCACCGCGACATAGCGCGCGCCCAGATCGAAGCGCGTCCATGATGGCAGGGTGAGCGTGTTCGCCTGGTTCGCTGCCTGTTCGCCGGTGTGGACGACGCGGCCGGTCAGGGTCAGGCCGGGGGCAAAGGGCAGATCCCATTCGACATTGGCATTGATCAGATATTCGGGGACGCCCGGCGCATCATTGCCCTGATTGACCCCGCCCAGCGTGCGGCGCAGCTTGGCATCGACGATCGACCCGCCGGCGATGAGGCGAAGACCGGCGGCGAGCTCGCCGTCGAGGCTCACCTCGACCCCCTTGTTCCGCTGTTCCCCGGTCAGCCCGTAGATGACCTGCCCCGGATTGGCGGGATCGACGACGACGCCGGGGCGCGGACGGTCGATCTGGAACGCGGCGAGCGAAGCGTTGAAACGGCCGAAGCTGTATTTGGCGCCCAGTTCATATTGTTTGGTCTTGACCGGCGCAAAGACATCGCCTGCGTTTGTGACCGGTGCGATGCCGACCACCGTCGGCGCGGTATCCGGCCTTTCAAAGCCCTCCATGCGGTTGGCATAAAAGGCGAGCCCGTCGGCGGGCTTGACGACCAGCCCGAAGACGGGGGTAACCGCGTCCTCGTCATAGATATTCTCAAGCGCGCCACCGAAGTAGCTATAGCTTTTTTGACGGATCGACTGGACGCGCAGGCCGATGGTGAGCAGGATCCGATCGTTCCAGACGCCGATCGTGTCGGAGGCAAAGGCGCTCAAAAGGCGGGCGCGTGCGACGGGGAAGGGGTTGTCGAGGTCGCCGCCAACCAGCGCCGATGCGGGAATCGGTACTTCGGGTGCGTCGTACAGGTTGGTCGCAAAGCCCGCAAAACCGGGACCATAGAGGAAATCATAGGCGTTGCGGTTGACCTGCCAGTTGATCGACCCGCCAAAGTTGATCTCGTGGGTGACGCGGGTGCCCAGCTTGACGCGCAGGCCCGCCTGGGCGGCTTCGTTGTTGTCGGTGCGCGGTACATAAAGGGCGTTGCCGTTGGCCGCGCCGGTTACCGCGTCGAGCACGGTGAGGCCGCCGTAAATCCCCTCTTCCATGCCATCGCGCGCGCCAAAGCTGGCATAGAGCAGGGCATTGTCGGCGATATCATATTCGGCTTTCAGGATGCCGAAAACGTCGCGCATCTCGGTGTAGGTCCAGGGCTGCGAATAATTGGCGTCGGCGTCCGGCACCGCGGGGATCGCATTAACCCCAAAGCCAAGCGCGACCTTGTGGCGCAGCCCGCGCACCTTGACCCGCTGGTAGGCCAGATCGAGCGACAGGCGCAGGGGGCCGTTGTCGTAATCGAGCGCGCCGCCCAGCGTATAGGCGCTGCGGAACTCGCCATCGATCGACACATCGCCCGAGCGCGCCACCCCATTGACGCGCACGCCCCACGCGCCGCCGCCAAAGCGCCGCGCCACGTCAAAGCTGCCGCCGACATGCTCGTCGGAGGTGTAGTTGGCGGTGGCGCGGGTCAAGTTGGAGCCCGCGCGTTTGGGGATCAGGTTGACGCTGCCGCCCAGGCCCGAACCGCCCGGCGCGGCGCCGTTGATGAAGGCGCTCGATCCGTTGATCACCTGCACCGAATCATAAAGTTCGGGAGCGATCAGCTGGCGCGGTGCGATACCGTAAAGCCCGTCGAGCCCGACATCGTCGCCAGCGAGCGCAAAGCCGCGGATCACGAACAGTTCGGCCGCGTTGCCGAACGCGAAACCCGTGCGCACCGACGGGTCGTTTTCGAGCAGCTGGCCGAGCGTTTGCGGCTGCTGGTTCAGGATCAGCGCCTCGTTATAGCTTTTGATCGTGAAGGGCAGGTCTGCGGCAGGCTTGTCGCCAAAGACCCCGCCATTGCCGCCGCGGGTGACCGTGGTCTGATTGATCCGCTGCGCGGTAACGACGATATCGCTTGTGTCGCTGTCCTGCGCCATAGCGGGGGCGGTAAGCGCCAGGACAGCCGCGGCGCCGGTCAGGCGGAGCAGGGTGCGGATGGGAAATCGGGTCACGGGCTTGTCCTTCAGATGGATGGATAGAAATTCAGCTGCGGCGGGCGCGCATCGCCCAGGCAACGGCAACAACGGGAATGGCGAGGGCAGCCGACGATGCCGCATCGCGCAGCCCATCGCCGGTCAGCGCAACGACGAGTCCGACGATGCTGACGAGCGCGAGCAACAGCGGGATGGCGAAAATCGCGCGAAGGCCGCGGGTCTTGCTCATTCGGCGGGCGCAATCTGGCCGCCGCTTTCGACCTCGCGGACCAGCGCGTCGGTGCCGACGCGGCGCTTGCCGAGCCACAGGTAAATCCCCGAACCCAGCACGATGATGGTGAACAGGGTCAGGATCGCCCACAGGATTTTGAGCGGCAGCCCGCCATAGTCGCCGAAGTGCAATGGCTGCGACAGCGCGAGCGCCTTGACATACCAGGGCATCGGCCGCGCATCGGTGAATTCGCCCGTTTCGGCGTCGATCAGCGCCGACGTGAGCAGCCGTTCGGTCAGCGGCGTGTCGCCCTGAAAGAAAACGGCATAGTGATGTCGGCTGGAAAAGGCGCCGCCGGGGAAGGCGATGAATTGCGGGTTGTTGCCGGGAATTTCGCGGCGCGCGGCTGCCATCGCCTGATCGATCGAGCCGTAGCGCGCGGGCGTCACCGCGCCCTTGCCGGCATAGGCGTTGGTCATTTCGGCGAGGTCGGTCTGCTGCCAATATTGGAAAATGGGGGTGGCGAGCGCGTTGATCACACCGGTGGCGCCGACGACGGTCATCCACGCCAGTGCGACAACGCCGAGCAAATTGTGATAGTCGAGCCATTTGACCCGCCGACTGCGCGTGACGCGCAGCGTCCCGAAATCGAGTTTGCGCATGAACGGGGCGTAGAGGACGACCCCCGACACGATCGCGATCACGAAAAGCAGCCCCATCAGCCCAAGAAAGAGCATGCCGGGAAGGCCGAGGAACATATCGGTATGAAGCTGGAGGATGAAGTGCATCACGCCGCTTTCGTCGACCGCGCCGGTCGCCAGCCCGGTCGACCGGTCGAACAGCTGGATCGTCATATCCTCGGCGGGCGAGTCCGGGCGCGGGGCGGTGGTGATGGTCATCGACGGCTGGTCATTGTCGAATGCCATGAAGACAGGCACTTCGCCGGGCCGCGCGGCGAGCGCTTTGGCCAGCATTTCGTCGAGCGGGTGCAGGCCGTCGGTTTCGCCGGACGAGCCGACGCCGGGCAGGCCGAACTGCGGCGTTTCCTCGGTCAGCTCGTCGATTTCATGGTGAAAGATCAGCGGCAGGCCGGTGACGCACAGCATCAGCAGGAATGCGGTACAGACGATGCTGGTCCATTTGTGGATCAGGAACCATGTTTTGATGGTCGATCGCTGCATAATCGAAGGGCCGGTGCTATTGCGAGGAATAATCAATAGCGCCCTATGACGTACAACAACGTTTGACAATCGGATTCGCCGCGTTCACTCCATCGATCGGGCCAGCGATGCCAGCGATCGGGCCAAAGCGCGGCGATCGTTCGGCCGCGCGCCCGCCGACTGATGCTCCCCGCACGGATAACGATCGTTCATCGTCTTTTTACGCCGCACCAGTAGAACCGGTTTGAAGGGACCAATTTTAGAGAGGCGAGCCATGCCGATTGGTCCCGAAATGCGGCGGCTGCGTGCCGAGCACGCGGCGCTGGAGACGCTGTCGCAGCTCTTGCTCGACATGGTCCGCGCACCCGCCCCGCCGCGCCTGACCGAGTTGACGTCGGTGCGCGGGATGCTGCGCGACACGCTGCTCCGCCACCTGAAGTGCGAAGACTGGATCCTCTATCCCCGCCTGCAAGCGAGCGGCAATCCCGAGGTCGTGGCGATGGCGGGCGAATTTGTGCGCGAGATGGGGCATATCGCAGGCGATTTTGCCGCCTATGACGCGAGATGGACCGGCGAAGGGATCGCCGCGGATTGGCCGGGATTTTGCCGCGAGACCGAGGTCGTGCTGAATGTGCTCGGCATGCGGATCGAGCGCGAGAATGGCGACCTTTACCCCGCCGCCGAACAGCTGGATCTGGCGGGGCAGGACCGTTCAGGGGCGGATCGATAATTTCCAGCTGAGCGCGACGCGCCAGTGCTGATCGAACCCGGGCGCGGGCTGTTTCCACGCATCGGCGAACTCGACGCCGATCGTCGCATTCTCGGCATAGGACAGGCGGACCCCGCCGCCCCAGCTGCCGAGCCGAAAGTCGGTGCGCGGCGTCGCGGTCCGCGCCAGCAGCGTGACGTCGGCATAGTCGGCAAAGCCGTACAGCTCGCTTTTGGCGAGTTTTCCGACACGCAGCGGGCGCCAGGCAAGCTCGCCAAAGGTTGCAAAACCGCGATCGCCGTTCACCAACGCGTCGTCGAATGCGCGCCCGAAACTGGCGCCGCCGACGCTGAACCGCTGCGCGGCGGGGAGCCGGTCGCGGGTCCAGCGCCCCGTTGCGGCGACGCGCACCACCGCGACCTTGCCGATCGCCTGGTTCGCCTCGATCCCTGCATCGGCGTAGAGAAAGCCGGGTTCGCCGACCCCGGGGTCGACGCGCGCGCCGGCGAAATCGAGCCCCTTTGCCGCCCCGATGCGCCCGCCGATCACGGTGCGATCCTCGCTGAGCCGAAAGCCAAGGCTGCCGCTGACGGCCCACGTCGTTTCGGCGGCGATCGTCGAGCCGAACAGGGCGTTTTTCGAATCGAGATGGTCAAGCCGCGCGGCGATAGTGACGTTGCGCCGCGCCGCGCGGATCAGCGGATGGGTGACCCCGGCGCCCACGCTCCACGCCTCACCATCGATCGCGAGGCCGCGCGGCCGGGTGCGCAGCGCGGCGGCGGATATTTCGGCACGGGTGCCGCCCGCGCCGATCGGCGTCGCGTGGCTGGCCGACAGATAGAGCAGGGATTTGAGGTTCACCGACACCGCGCCGCTCAGCCGCGTTTCGTCGCCGCTGCGCAGCAGGCTGGTGCCGCGGGCGCTGGCCTCGACCATCCCATCGCCGGCGAACTGGCTGGTCCGGGTCGTGAAGCCGACGCCGAGCGTCGGCTTTTTCGCATCGATCGCAAGGTCGAGCGCGACCGCGCCGGGTTCACCGCCGAGCGCGAGCGAGGGGGTGACGACGACCCCCGGAATATCGGCGATATTGCCGAGCGCGCGTTCGAAACGGGCGCGGGGCAGCGGGCGCTGGCCGGGCAGCGGCGCAGCCATTTTCGCGATCAGCGGCGCGGGTCCGCCGCCGCGTTCGCCGCTGAGCGTTACCGCACCGACATAGCCTTCGGCCGAAGCGACGGTGACGATCCCGCCCGACAAATCCTGTTCGGGAATGACCAGCGTGAACAGCGCGACGCTCGACCGGCCATAGGCGCGCGTCATCGCCGCCGCCAATCTGGTTAGATTGGCGGCCGATGCGGGCTTGCCGACGAACCGCTGCGCGGCGCGGCCGACATTGGCGGGCACCCCGGCGCCGATAAAGCGGATCTCGCGGATGACGACATCGGGGCGGGCGCCGAGTTCGACGGTGCCGAGCGACAGGTCCTGCGCCGCGGGGTCGGGGAGCGGATTGCGATCGTCGCGACCCGGGGCCAGCGGCGGGCGGCCGTCGAGCGGTGAACCCGCGGGCTGGGCCGCCGACGCGGAAAGCGGATATGCCGCGGCGGCGAGGAGCATGGCTCCGACCGCCGCCGCGGCACAGGCGTTGCGCAGCGTGCGCATGCGGGGCGGGATCAGTTGCCGCCCTTCGGCTTGAGCCCGCCGAGCACGCCGCCGACGGTTGTCGTGACGCCGGAGACAACCCCGGTGACCGGGTTGCTGCCGGTGCCGCCGCCCGTCGCGCCGCCGCTCACGCCGCCCGTGACGCCGCCCGTGACGCCACCCGTTACTTGGCTCAAAGCGCCCGTCGTCGTGCCGACGACATTGCTGACCAGCGCGACGGGCGATGCGACCGGGGTGCCGCCGGTGCCGGGTTGCAGCGTGACGAGCTGACCCGCCGAGCCGACGCCGACGGTGAGCAGGCTGCCGTTATGCTGGCCGGGCGACAGGATGCTGGCGCCGATGAGCGGCGAGGCGCCCGCGCTGCCGAGAGCGGTCGCCTGGCCGATCGTCGCGGTGATCAGCTGACCCGGTGCCGCGGTCAGGCCGTCGACCAGATATTGCTGGCCATTGCCGGTCTGGACCAGCGCGACGCCGGTGCTTTTGACGACGCCGACGACGGTGCCGACTAGGTTGGTGCTACCCGGAAGCCGGCCATCGACCGCATTGGCCAGCAGCAGCCCCTTGTCGGCGACGACATTGACCAACCCGCCCGATTTGACCAGCACGCCGCCGATCACCGGGTTCACATTGTTGAGGTCGCCGGTCCCCGCGAGCAGTCCGGTGCCAGCGACGCCGCCGGGGCCGACGAGGCCGCCCACCGCAAGCGCCCCGGCATTGCCCAGCCCCAGGCCGCTGCCGGCAGGACCGGCAGGGCCGGCAGGGCCAGCCGGACCCGTGGCGCCGGTCGGACCTGCCGGTCCGGCGGGGCCAACGGCACCGGTGGCGCCGCCTGCGCCGACGCTGCCGATGCGGGTGCTGCCCGACGATTCGCACGCCGCCAGCGCCAGGCACGCCGGGATGAGGATGAGGTGAGCGGGGCGGAATTCAAGGCGAGAGAATGACATAACCATCTCCTTCGACTGTGATTGGTCCCTGGATCAGAAATAGAAGCGGTGAAAGAAAGTTCCGATATATCAGTTCGTTAATATCGTCTTCATCTGGTCTTTAACCATTGTCGGAGCGCAATTACCGACCTGCTGACGCATAAAAAATTTTGCGCGTTAACCGCGTTCGGGCGCGGGCCGCGGAACGCCCGATCGCGTCGCTGACCGATGTGCATCATTTTGGGCCAGCTATGGCAAAGGCGATTTCAACGGGTTAGCTGCGCGGCGAGCGACATGATGGTGTCCACGGGGTTACGGCGTGCGGCGTGACGCCAATCCTTCTTCATAACGTCATCGCTGCGTCACGCCTTCGCCGCGGCGCAGCAATATCGCCTGCCTAAAGCCCCCGCGACGACCGCGCCATTTCGGCGACGGGCCAAGGGGGATTTGTCGATGATGATTGAGTTCAGGAACCGCCTGCGGGCCGGGGCCGCATTGCTTGTGGCGCTGACCGCGACGCCGACGTTCGCGGCGGAAATCGCGGCCGAAGCCGCCGCCGAGGAAGGCGATGTCGCGGAAATCGTCGTGCTCGGCCAGGGACAGGCGCGGCAGGTGCAGGAAATCGGCGCGGCCGACATCGCGCTCGAAGTCGCAGGGATCAGTCCCTTGAAGGCCATCGACAAGCTGCCCGGGGTGAATTTTCAGGCCGCCGATCCGTTTGGCGCCTATGAATGGTCGTCGCGCATCTCGATCCGCGGGTTCGCGCAGCAGCAGCTGGGCTTTACGCTCGATGGCGTGCCGCTGGGCGACATGAGCTATGGCAACCACAACGGCCTGCACATCAGCCGTGCGATCATCAGCGAAAATGTCGCGCGGGTGGAAGTCGCGCAGGGCGCGGGCTCGGTGGGCGCGGCCTCGTCGAGCAACCTTGGCGGCACGATCGAATTTTACGCGCGCGAACCCGCCGAGACGTTCGGCATCGATGCATCGGGCACCTATGGCAGCGAAGACACCAAGCGCGCGTTCGTTCGCATCGATAGCGGTGCGATCGGCGCGAACGGCCCGCGGCTGTCGCTGAGCTATGCCTGGCAGGATGCCGACAAGTGGAAGGGCGACGGGGTGCAGCGCCAGCATCAGGTCAATGCGCGGATCGTCCAGCCCGTCGGCGACGGGCAATTCTTTGGCTTCGTCAACTATTCGGACCGCGCCGAGAACGACTATCAGGATCTGAGCGCCGAAATGATCGGGCGGCTGGGTTACCGCTGGGACAATTTCGCCAAGGATTGGGACACCGCGGTGCGGGTCGCCAAAATCTATCAGAACCAGGTCGCGCGCGCCGCGTTCAACACCGGCGTCGCCAACGGCACGCTGCCGCTCGGTGCGGTGTTCACGGCGCCCTATGCCGGGGTCGGCGAGGCGTTTCCGGCGCCAATCGCGACGGTCGACGACGCGTATTACGACGCCTCGGGCCTGCGCAAGGATTGGCTCGCCGGGGTGGGGGTCGAAGCGCCGCTGAACGACTATTGGACGTTGAACGCGATGGGCTATTATCACGGCAACAAGGGCCGCGGGCTGTGGTTCACCCCCTATGTCGTCACCCCCGGCGGGGCGCCGATCACGATCCGCACCACCGAATATGACATCGAACGTTATGGCATCGTCGCCAGCAGCCTGCTTACGCTGGGCGACAACCAGTTCGAAATCGGCATGTGGTATGAAGATAATGACTTCAACCAGGCGCGGCGTTTCTATGGCCTGGCCGACACCGCCGGGGCACCGAGCCGCGGCAGCCTGAAATTCCCGCAGGATCCGCTCGCGACCCAGTGGGAGTTCGATTTCAACACCCAGACGCTGCAATATCATGTCCAGGACAGGCTCGACCTGGGGGAGTTCCAGATCAACGCCGGGTGGAAAGGCCTGCGCGTCACCAACCTGGCGACCCCGATCGTTCGCGGCGGGCTTGCGGCGGGGCGCACCGAGGCCAAGGACTGGTTTCTGCCACAGGCGGGGCTGCTCTATCGCGTCAACGACGATAACGAGCTGTTCGCGAGCTACACCGAAAATATGCGCGCCTTCGAAAGCTCGGCGACTGGCGGGCCGTTCGCGACGACGCAGGCGGGGTTCGACGCGCTCGCCCTGAAACCCGAAACCTCGACCACCTGGGAGCTCGGCTTTCGCGCCAAATCGCCGCGCTTTCAGGGGGTGATCGCGGGCTATTATGTCGATTTCAAGGATCGCATCATCGCCTTTGCCAACGGATCTGGGATTCAGGGCAATCCGGCGATCCTGCAGAATGTCGGCGACGTGCGCTCGTGGGGCGTCGAGGCGGCGGGGACATTCCGCGTCACCCCCGAATTGGCGCTGTTCGCCTCCTACGCCTATAACGACTCCGAATATCAGGACGATGTCTTGAATGCGGCGGGAGCGATCGTCGCGGCGACCGCGGGCAAGACGGTGGTCAATTCGCCGCGCCATCTGGTGAAGGGCGAGATCACCTGGGACAATGGCAGACTGTTTGCCCGTATCGGCGCCAATTACACCGGCAAACGCTATTACTCGTTCGAGAATGACGCCGAGGTCGGCGGTTTCGTGATCGTCGACGCCAGCATCGGATACCGGCTGAACGATCGCATTTCGGTGCAGGTCAACGCGACCAATTTGTTCGACAAGGAATATGTATCGACGATCGGGACCAACGGCTTTGCCAACCGCGGTGACAACCAGACGTTGCTGGCGGGCGCGCCGCAGCAGTTTTTCGTGACGCTGAAGGCGGGGTTCTGACGTTTTTTTCCACTAACGTGGAGGGCGGCACCGGCCCGCTCCCCCGCCCGGCCTCCCCGACGATAGTAACCTAGGGAGGCCGGGCGGGGGAGCGGGCCGGTGCCGCCCTTTTGTCATCGCCTTTCCGTTGACGATGGTGGCGCGGTCCCGCTAGGGCCGCGCCATCATTTCATGGGAATATAGTTATGACCGATACCCCGCCCGACCATATGTCGACCAACCCGCGCTCGCCCCATTTCGACATGGAGGTGCTCCAGCGCGGCATCGGCATCCGCTTCAAGGGCAAGGAGCGCACCGATGTCGAGGAATATTCGATTTCCGAAGGCTGGATCCGCGTCGCCGCGGGCAAGTCGAAGGACCGTTTCGGCCAGCCGATGACGATCAAGCTGTCGGGCGAGGTCGAAGCCTGGTTCGAAGATACGGCCGCGGATGCGGGCGAAGCGCCCAAGGATGCGGGCGACGAAGCCTAACTTTCATTTGTCATTGCAAGCGCAGCGAAGCAATCCAGGGTGGCGTAAACCGCTCTGGATTGCTTCGCTGCGCTCGCAATGACACCAATTGGGGAAGTTGTGCGGCCCTTACTGGCCCAGCGACGCAACCACGACTTCCAGGCCGTTGCCGGGCTTCCAGTCGTTCTGCGCCCACACCGGCGCCTTGAAGCTGGGGGCCTTGTTCGGGGCGCCATCGGCATAGATGAAACCCTGCACCGGGTTGGCGCGCAGGCCAAGGTCGCCGATCGGCGCGTACCACACGCGGACCATGCTCCAGTCGCCGGCATCGCTGACGTCGACGACGCGCACGTTGCGTTCGATCTGGCCGCGGCGACCGTTGATCGGCGACCAATTGGCGTGGTCGATGCGGATTTCGCGGTCGCTGACGACTTTCTTGACCACCGCGACATGGCCCATCGGCATGCCGCGCGTCCCGGCGAACGCCATCACGGCGCCTTCGCGCGGTTCGTCGCCGCGCGCATAGTCGTTGGCGGCTTGCGCCCACCAGGTCTTGGCATTGCCGCGAAAGTCGACGCCCGATTCGGCGCGGGCAAAGGGAACGCACTGGAGATAGCCCTGCGCCGCGGCAGGCGCGCTGAAGAACAGGCCGGTGAGCGTCATTACGGACGCGATGGCGGCAGCCAGAAAGCGACGATGCAGCATGAAATGCGACCCCCAAGGCTTGTGTTCAAGCGTTGCAGCGTCCTTGCCATGCTTTGCCCCCGCCACCACCCGCCGCGCGATGAATTGGGCCGGGGTTGCGGTGAGCGGCGGAACCTTTTGTTAAGCCCGTCAATTTGTCGTGCGAGGCGTTCAGCTGGTCGCCGTCAGGCGGCAGCGCTGGTCGCCGATTCGGTGGGACGGAACAGCGACAGTACGTCGGTCGCGGGCATCGGGCGGCCATAATAATAGCCCTGGATATTGCTGCATCCCATCGCGCGGATCGTTTCGACCTCCAGCTCGGTTTCGGCGCCCTCGGCGGTCGTCGACATGCCCAGACTGTCGGCAAGGGCGACGACGGCGCGGATGATCGCGATCGATTCGATGCTGCCCTTCGCGGCGCCGACGACGAAGCTGCGGTCGACCTTGATCGTCGAGAACTGCGTTTTACGCAGATAGCCGAGCGACGAATAGCCGGTGCCGAAATCGTCGAGCGACAGGCGGATGCCCAGCCCGATCAGCTGATCGAGCAGCTGTGCCGCGCCGCCGCCGTCGCGCAGGAACACGCTTTCGGTGACCTCGATCTCCAGCCGTTGCGGCGGCAATCCGCTCTGCGCCAGCGCCGAGACGACGACCGAAGCGAAGTTGGGATCGGTGAGCTGATCGGCCGACACGTTGATCGCGACTTTCAGGTTCGACGGCCATTTCATCGCTTCGTGGCACGCCGTGCGCAGCACCCATTCGCCGATCGGCGAGATCAGGCGGGCGTCCTCGGCCAGCGGGATGAACCGCCCCGGCGACACATTGCCGAGTTTCTGGTTCTGCCACCGGATCAGCGCTTCGAAGCCGTTCAGCGTTCCGTCGGCGGCGATCACCACCGGCTGGTAATAAAGCTCGAATTCGCGGCGTTCGAGCGCGCCGCGGAGTTCCTGTTCCATCACCCGCCGTTCTTCGGCCTGCGCGTGGAGCGAGGCGACGTAACCGGCGACGACATTGCCGCCGCGATCCTTGGATTTGTAGAGCGCCAGGTCGGCGTTGCGGGTCAGCGTTTCGACCGTCGCGCCGTCCTGCGGCCCGATCGCAAAACCGATGCTGGCGCCGACGAACAATTGGTGATTGTCGACCACATAGGGTCGGCTGATCGTCGTGATCAGGCGCTGCGCCAGCTCCTCGGCGGCGTCGGCCGACGGGACATTGTGCAGCACCACGGCAAATTCGTCGCCGCCGAGGCGCCCGCAGGTCATGCCGCGCTCCATCAGCCCTTTCAGCCGCGCCGCAACCTGCGCGAGCAGCTTGTCGCCGACCGGATGGCCCAGCGTATCGTTGACCGCCTTGAACCGGTCGAGGTCGATCATCAGCATCGCGCAGCGCGATTTGGCGTCGATCGCCTGCGCCAGCGCGCGGGCCAGATCCTCGTTCAGGCTGAGCCGGTTGGGGAGACCGGTGAGGTTGTCGAAGCGCGCCATCTTGGCGATCTGTTCGGCGGTCGCGCGCTGTTCGGTGACGTCCGAACCGACGCCGCGGAACCCCAGGAACTTACCCGCCTCGTCGAGGCGCGGCGAGGCCGACAATTCCCACCAGCGCGGCGCGCCGCCGATCGTGACGGGCACGATCAGGTTGGAAAAGCTCTCTCGCCGCTTCATCCGTTCGGCCATTTCGTGCAGGCTTTTGGGAAACAGCCCGGTGTCCCACGCATCGCCCGACAATGCCTGGAGCAACGGCACGCCTTCCAGCGTCTCGGCCGTGGCGCCCAGCGCAAACGCCAGGCGCGGCGAGACATGGACCAGGCGGCGGCTGTTGTCGGTCTGCCACAGCCAGTCGGCCGAGGTTTCCTCGAACTCGCGCAGCAACAGGCTGACCGTTTCGGTCTTTTCGTGCAGCGTTTCTTCGGCGCGGCGATAGCGGATATGGCTTTGTCCGAAGCGGATGCAGAAGCTGCACAGCAGCAGCCCGGCGACCAGCGCGACGGCGGCGAGCTGCGGGGCCCCGGCGCGGATCAGCGCCGCGACCGCCGACAGGGTGACCGGTGCGATGAACAGGATGCACGCCATCGGCACACTGTGCGCGACGATCGCCAGCGTGACCATCATCAGCACCGCAATCGTCCACATCGACAGGACATGGTCGAGCGGCGGGGTCAGCCCGTGCAGCCAGAACGGCGCGCTCCACAGCAGCGCCGAATAGAAGCCGTGGCGGTTGCAGAGGCGATATTCGGCGATCCCCGACAATTTGGGATCGCCCAGCGGCAGGCTGCGGAACTTGCTGTACGACCACAGGCTGAACAACAGGCTGCACCCCAGCCAACCACCCGCGAGGGGCAGCGGGACGCTGAGGATCATGGTGAAGGCGGCGACCAGCGCCATGCCGATGCCCATGAGCAGCCGCAGCGAGCCGCGCCCGCGCAACGGCGCGAGCTGAAGCTGGCGGAGATTGCCGATGTCCGCATCGCGCGGTCCCAGCCCCAACAGGGTCCGCGCAGGAATATCTTCGGCAGCTATCTGGTCCAACGGGCTCTTCACCCGCCCTGTTTAGCGCGCGGGGGTTACTCGAAGGTAACCAGCGGCCCCCTTCGCGACGCTTTTTTGTCCTGCAGCAGGACAAATTTTTCAGGCAAGGTCAGCAGCTTGCGTTACGCGGCCATCGCAAAGGGCTGGATTTCCCCGGCCAGATATTGGGCGCGCGCTTTCGACCGGCTGAGCTTGCCCGAACTGGTCCGCGGCAAGGTGCGCGGCGGGATCAGTTCGATCAGGCAGTTCATGCCGGTGATCGCGCGGACGCGGTCGCGAATCGTCTCGCGCAGCGCGAGCCGTTCGGCCTCGTCGCTGGTGCGGCACTGGACGAGCACCGCAGGGGTTTCCTCGCCGCCCGGCGCAGTGATTGCGAAGGCGGCGATGTCGCCCGATTTGAACCCCGGCAATTGCTCGACCGCCCATTCGATGTCCTGCGGCCAGTGATTCTTGCCGTTGATGATGATCATGTCCTTGGCGCGGCCGACGATATAGATGTAACCGTCTGACAAATATCCCATATCGCCGGTGTCCAGCCAGCCATCGACCAGGCAGGCTGCGGTCGATTCGGGGTCGCGAAAATATCCGGTCATCAGCGATGGGCCGCTGCACCACACTTTGCCCACCGTCTGGTCGGGCAGGGCGTTGCCCAGCTCGTCGCGCACCTCGATCACCATGTCGCGCGCGGCGCGGCCGCAGTTGACGATGGCGCGATAGCGCGTGGGGCGGCCCGCATCATTGGCGGCGCCCGACAGCTCGGTTTCCTCGACCAGTTCGACGACGATCCCTTCGCCCGGCGGCATGATGCTGACCGCCAATGTCGCTTCGGCAAGGCCATAGCTCGGCAGGAAGGCGCTGGCGCTGAACCCCGCGTCGGCGAACGCATCGACAAAGCTTTGCATCACATCGGGGCGAATCATGTCGGCGCCATTGCCGGCGACGCGCCAGCGCGACAGGTCGAAGCGGTCGGCGACATGCGTCTGGCTCGACACGCGGCGGGCGCAGATGTCGTAGCCAAAGGTCGGCGAATAGCTGAGCGTCGTGCCGGTGTTGCGGCTGATCAGGTCGAGCCAGGCAAGCGGGCGGCGCGCGAAATCCTCGGTCTTCAGATAATCGACCGACACCTGATTGGCGACCGGCGACAGCAGGCAGCCGACAAGCCCCATGTCATGATACCAGGGCAGCCACGAGACACAGCGGTCGCTGTCGCGCACTTCCATGCCGTGACTGTGCGCGGCGAGGTTGTTGAGCAGCGCCGCGTGGGTGACCGCGACGCCGTGCGGAAAGCGCGTCGAGCCGCTGCTGTATTGCAGATAGCAGGTCTCGTCGGGCCGCTGCGCGGGGAGGTCTGCAACGGGGGCCGGCTTGGCGGCAAATTCGCTCCAGTCGATCGGCAGCACATCCTGCGCCTCGGCGGCTTCCACCGCCATCGCCGCGATTTCGGGCGGGAAGAACAGCATCGTCGGGTCGCAGCTGGTCAGCTGGACGACGAGCTGGCCGACATAGCTGTCGCGGCCGCCGAAGCTGGTCGGTAGCGGCAACGGCACCGGCCAGGCACCGGCGTAGATGGTGCCAAAGAACAGCGCGGCAAATTCGGCGCCGGTTTCGGCGATCAGCGCGATGCGGTCGCCGGGCTTTACCCCTGCGGCGATCAGCCGGTACGCGGTGAGGACGGCATCGTCCTTCAGCTCGCGGTACGGATAGGGGCGGATCAGCTTGCCGCGCGGGTCATGGAAATTGAGCCCGCGGGTGCCCGCCGCCGCATAGTCGAGCGCTTCGCCAACGGTGGCAAAGTCCGAAAAGCGGCGCGGCTGGGCGCACAGGGTCGGCGTCGGCTGAAGCGCGTCCGCCTGAATAGCATTTTGATCGGTCATAGGGGGTGCGACATCCCGCGATAGGGGCCGCGCGGCAACAAGCATGTCATCTTTCTGTGCCATGGTTTCCGTGCGCGAGCCCTGTGTTGTTAGAACAATCGCCCATTTCCGGGCTTTATCACCCGATATGGCGGTGTTGATCGTTCTCAATCAGGCCCGACTGTGGCACAAACATGGCACATGCCCAAGCCGCGCGCGCCATATGACCGTTCGAAAAGACCCCTGGGCGCGGCGCGGCTCGACGAGCTGGCGCTGTCCTATGTGGCGCGATTCGCCACCAGCCGGGTCAAGCTGACCCGCTATCTGTCTCGAAAAATTCGCGAATCGGAGTGGACCGACGAGGTCGACGCCATGACGGCGTGCGAGGCAGTGGCCGACCGGATGGAGCGTTTGCAGTTCCTGGACGACCGCCAATATGCCGTCATGCGCGCGGGGGCGATGACGCGGCGCGGGCTGGGGGTGCGGCGGGTGAAGGCGCAGCTGTATGTCGATGGCATCGCGCCTGTGGACAGCGGTGAAGCGATCGAGACTGCCGAAGGCGCCGCGCTGGCGGCGGCGCTCGGTTTTGCGCGGCGGCGGCGGTTCGGACCGTTCGGGGCGGCGGCGATCGCCGATCCCAAGCTGCGCGAGCGGCAGGTCGCGGCGTTTCTGCGCGCCGGGCACAGCATGGGATTGACGCGGCGGATCCTGGCGATCCAGCCGGGGGACGATGCCGCGCTGGCGGCGCTGGACGATGAAGGGGGGCTGGATTAGGGCGGGACGATCATCGCCCGGATAAGGATCTGCCATGCGTGCCCTGTTGACCGCCCTCGCCCTGTCGCTTGCCGTGCCGATCGCGGGGTGCAGCCAGGACGCCAGCGAGGCGGAAAGCGTGGCGACGATCCCGGTGACGATCACCGCCAAGGGGCAGGCGCACCGGTTCAATGTCGAGGTCGCGCGCACCGATGCCGAGCAGGACAAGGGCCTGATGTTCCGCACCAGCCTGCCCGCCGATGGCGGCATGTTGTTTCCCTTTGAAAAGCCGCGGATCGGTAGCTTCTGGATGAAGAACACATTGATCCCGCTCGATATCTTTTTCATTCGTGCCGACGGCAGCATCGACCGCATCGCCGAAAACACCATACCCGAATCGCTGGAACCCGTGGTTAGCGGCGGCGAGGTCAGCGCGGTGCTGGAGCTGGCGGGCGGGACCGCGGCGCGGCTCGACATCGACGAGACCGCGAAGGTGACGTGGAAAGACGGGAAATAGCGTTATGGCGCACGGTTTGCGGCTTGCGGACCGCATGGCCTTGCCTGTAAACGCCTCGCCATGAGCATCCTTGGCAAGATTTTCACCTGGTGGGACGGCGCGACCGTCGGCACGCTGCTGAACAGCTGGAAAACCGGCGAAAAGGTCGGCGAAGACAGCCTCGGCAACACCTATCATCGCGCGCGCAAGGGCGATCGCCGCTGGGTGATCTACAAGGGATCGAACGATGCGAGCCGGGTGCCGCCCGAATGGCACGGCTGGCTGCACCGCACCTTCGACGAACTGCCGACCGATATCCTGCCCGCACCGCGGGCGTGGGAACAGGCGCCGACACCGAACCTGACCGGCAGCACCGCCGCCTATCGCCCCGCCGGGGCGCTCGAACGGGGCGGCCAGCGTGCCGCAGCGACCGGCGATTATGAGGCCTGGCGGCCCGGCGAATAATGTCGCGCCGGATTTCGACCGCGCTGATCGCGCTGCTCGCCGCGTCCGCGCTGACGGCATGCGAGCGGGCGCCTTCGCAGGGCAATGGCAGCGCGACGGTATCGACGGTCGCCAAATCCGAACGGGTGCGGCAGGAAGTCGGCGGGATCGAGGGCGCGACCCCGATGGCCGAGCGCGTCGCGATCGTCGGCCTGCTCAACAAACGCAACGGACTGGTCCGCGAGCTGGAAATGAAGCCCGGCGAATCGGCGCGCGTCGGGCGCGCGATCGTGCGGCTGCGCGCGTGCGAGCAGACCGCGCCGTGGGAGGACCCGCCCGAAACCGGCGCCTTTATCCAACTGACGGTACAGGATCAGCGCGACGATAAATGGCGGCGCATCTTTTCGGGCTGGATTTTCCGCGAACGCCCCGACCGCAATATCATCCAGCACCCGATCTATGACGTGTTCGTCAAAAGCTGTGCGATGACATATCCGGGCGGCGAACCCGTCGCGCCCCCGGCGACGAAATCGGGTTCGGCGGCGGCGCCCAAGGCGTCGAGCGCCCCCCAGTCGCCGGCAACGAACGGCGGCGAAGGCGGCGATACGCCCGCCGCGCCTGCGCCCGCCGCGACGCCCAAGACGCCGTCGGCTTCCCCGCCCCCCAACACCGAATAGAGCCGCGCCAGATAGTCGGCCTGGCGGATTTCGATCGCGCCCAGGCTGGCTAGGTGCGGAGTGATGAACTGACAGTCGAGCAATTTCCAGCCGCCTGCGATGAGCCGCGCGACAAGGTGCGCCAGCGCGACCTTCGACGCATCGCGCGCCCGGCTGACCATCGATTCGCCGAAAAAGGCGCGCCCAAGCGATACGCCATAGAGGCCGCCGACCAGTTCGCCATGCCGCCAGCATTCGACGCTGTGGGCATGGCCGATCTGGAACAGCCGGTCGTAACTCGCCTTGATCACCGGATTGATCCACGTCGTCGGCCGATCGCCCGCGGGCTGGGCACATAGCGCGACCATGTCGGAAAAAACGCTGTCGGTGGTGACGCGAAAACGATCCGCGACGAGCGTCTTTTTCAGGCTGTGCGACAGCCGGAAGCCATCCAATGGCAGGATCGCGCGCAGCCGCGGTTCGACCCAATGGACCGACGGGTCATCCGCCCCGTCGGCCATCGGGAAAATGCCCTGCGCATAGGCACTCAGCAGCAGCGCAGGGTCGATGGATTCGAAATGCTTCAGCTTGCGGGCTTCACGAATTTCAGCGTCATGCGGTCCGATTCGCCGATCGCGACATATTTGGCGCGATCGGTGTCGCCTTCGCGCAGGTTCGGCGGCAACGTCCAGACGCCCTTTTCATAATCCTTCGTGTCCTTGGGATTGGCGTTGACCTCGCTGCGTCCGGCCAGCTTGAACCCGGCGGCTTCGGCAAAGGCGATGATCGAGCTTTCCTTCATATAGCCCGATTTTTCTTCCTTCGCGGCATCGTCGCTCTCGTTCAGCCGGTGCTCGACGACGCCCAAAGTGCCGCCGGGTTTCAGCATCGCGAAAATCTGCTTGAAGGCGTTGGCGGTGTTGTCGGCGCCGCCAAAGCGCCAGTTGTGGACGTTGCGAAAGGTCAGCACGACGTCGGCGCTGGCGTCGGGGACTTTGGGATTTGTCCCGGCGTTGGGAAATTCGGCGAGCTTGATACCGCCATAGAGGTCGGCGTTCGCGCCTTGCCATTCCTTGATGCGGTTGAGCCCGCGCTCCCACGGCGCTGCGGCGTAAAGCGTGCCGCCGCCCGATTTGGCGAGCGGGGCGAGGATTTCGGTGTACCAGCCGCCGCCGGGCCACAGCTCGACCACCGTATCGCCGGGTTTGACGCCAAAGAAGGCGAGCGTTTCGGCGGGGTGGCGATAGGGATCGCGCGCCAGGTTGGCCGCGGTGCGGGTCGGTGCGGCGACCGCGGCGGCGATGGCGTCGCCGGGCTTTGCGGCATGGCCGCCGCCGCCATGATGGTCGGCGAGGACGGCCGCGGGTGCGGCAAGGGCGAGGGCGGTACTTGCAACCAGGATCAACGAACGCATATGGGCAACCTCTCTTTTTGGGGGACTGCCCCTGTTTGCGAAGGTGCGCGCGTCAATGCAAGGGTCGATGCTGATTGTCAGTGCCGCGGGTGCCGCGGTGGCGGTCGCCGCGGAGGTTGCCGACTGGCGTCGCCGCAACCGGCGCGACGTCGATGCGGTGGGCTTTATGCCGTGGCGCGGGATTGCGCTGGCGGGGGTTGCGGTCGCGATATTGGCGGCGGCCTTTGCGTTAAAGCCTTAGCTTTCCGTCATTGCGACCCCGGCGAAAGCCGGGGGAAGCAATCCAGGGCGGTTTACGCACACTCTGGATTGCCGCGTCGCTTCGCTTCTCGCAATGACGAGGGTGAGTGGCTTTTAGAGGCAAGCCTCGAGATACGGCTGATCGAACCCATACTGCCGCGCTTTTTCCAGCGTGTACGGGCGCAGGCCCATCGCGCGATATTCGCCGACGATCTTGCCGTCCTTGTCCTCGTCCAGATATTCGAACTTGAACAATTCCTGGGTGACGATGACGTCGCCTTCCATGCCGATCACCTCGGTCACGTTGGTAACGCGGCGCGAACCGTCGCGCAGGCGCTTGATCTGGACGATCAGGTCGACCGAATCGGCGATCTGCTTCGAGATCGCTTCTTTCGGAATCTTGATGTCGCCCATCAGCACCATGTTTTCCATACGGCCCAGGCATTCGCGCGGGCTGTTGCTGTGCAGCGTACACATCGACCCGTCGTGACCGGTGTTCATCGCGGCGAGCAGGTCGAAACATTCGGCGCCGCGAACTTCGCCCATGAT